>Ga0247728_10022_pt1 | contig 196162 bp, 161 predicted proteins | sample SalenrCarbi39_FD_183048 | JGI IMG/M metagenome (GOLD analysis project Ga0247728, IMG submission 183048) | Saline wetland microbial communities from Lincoln, Nebraska, United States - Carb-i39 | ecosystem: Environmental > Aquatic > Non-marine Saline and Alkaline > Salt marsh | place: USA...
ACCTTTTTCAAAAGGTTCTCCCTCTCCGTGCTTTTGTCTTTCATTTTGGTACTTACAGTTGTTTTGGCTGGCTGCGAGAAGGCGGCGCCGCCGGACGACATGGCGGATGCGCGCACGGCGGCGGCGGAGCGGCGTTACGGCGAGGCGGAGAAGCTGCTGGAGCGGTACCTGCGTCTGAACCCGGAGGGTGACGAGCGGTGGGAGGCGTGGCAGCGGCTGGTGCAGATTACCCAGGACGTGCGGGCTGACGACAAGGCGGCCATGGAGTTGCTGGAGGCCATGTACCTTGAGTTCGGCATGGACGGGGACAAGGCACGCGAGATTCTGGTGCGGCTGGGCGGCCTGCTGGAGACGGCCCGGCGCTGGGACCGTGCGGCGGACGTGTGGCGCAAGCTGATGGAGGTGCCGGACCTGCCGGGCGACGAGAATGCCCGGACGCACCGGCGGCTGGCGCGCATTCATGCCTCGCGGCGCGAATTCGGCATTGCGGAGGACGTGCTGCACCAGTGTCTGCAACTGAAGGCCACCGAGGCCCGCCGGGCCGAATGCCTGTACGACCTGGCCGATGTGCAGATGTCCATGGAACACTTTGCGCGGGGGGCGGACCTGGCGCGACAGATACTGGCCATGCCCGGCGCGGACAAGGAACTGAAGGCGCTGGCCGGGTTCCTGCTGGGCGATGCGCTGGAGCAGCAGGGCCGGACGGCGGATGCGCTGGCCATGTTCGAATCGGTACGCGAGACGTACCCCAATGAAATGGTGGTGGAAACGCGTATCCGACAGTTGCGCAAGGGGCGTTAGTCGCCGCAGGGGTGCAACGCGCAGAGCCCGACACGCGGTACGACCGCCGCTCTCCCACATGGGGGGGGCGGCGGTCGCGTCGTTGTGCGGTCGGGTAAGGAGCGCGGGGAGAGGGTTTTCGGAAACAGTCCCTAGGCCGCCACCATCACGGTGCACGGTGCCGCGCGCACCACGTGTTCGGCAGTGCGGCCCACGTCCGGTTCGTCGTCGTTGCCCGTGCCGTGACGCCCCATGACGATGAGGTCGCAGTGTTCGCGCAGGGCCACGCCCAGGATGGTTTCCGCCGCGGGGCCTTCCACGGTGTGCTCCATGTACCGGACCTGATGGTCCTGAAGGATGTCGCGCGCGGGACCGACCCGCTCGTGGGTTGAGGGTGCCGCATACCCGGCAAGCTCTTGTAACCCTCCGGTTTTTCCGGTGGAAAACGGCAGGGACAGCGAGGGATGCGGGTCGGCGCAGTGCAGCAGGATGACCTCTGCTCCGGTGAGGTTGGCGATGAGGGCGGCCTGGTGCGCCGCGCGGTAGGAACCCTGGGTTCCGTCGATGGCCAGCAGAATGCGGGATGGCTTGATCATGTATTCCCCCTGTCCGTTCCCTTGTTCACAACCCGGTGGCATGCTGGCGCGCGGCAACGCGGTACACGCAGGGCCGGCCCGAACCGGACGGACGGACTTGCATTCACCATACCCCGTCAGTGGTGGCTGGGCAATGGGGGTAGCGAAAAAATGGTGCTACTGCTTGCTTTGCGGGCAGGCATTGCGGCGTGGAAAACGAAAACGCGGCGCAGGGTTGCCCCGGCGCCGCGCGTGCGTGAGATTTTTATGACGATGTTTAGAATTCGAGATTGCCGGGAGTCCGGGGAAAAGGCACCACGTCGCGAATGTTGGCGATGCCGGTCAGCAGCATCAGCAACCGTTCGAAGCCCAGCCCGAAGCCCGCGTGCGGCACGGAGCCGAAGCGCCGCAGATCCAGGTACCACCAGTAGTCGTCGGGGTTCTGATCCATCTCGCGGATGCGTGCTTCCAGCACGTCCAGCCGTTCCTCGCGCTGGCTGCCGCCGATCAGTTCGCCGATGCGCGGCACCAGCACGTCCATGGCGGCCACGGTCTCGTTGTCATCGTTCAGGCGCATGTAGAACGCCTTGATGGACTTGGGATAGTCGTACACGATCACGGGTTTGCCGAAGTGCTCCTCGGCCAGGTAGCGCTCGTGCTCGGTCTGCAAGTCCAGCCCGAAGGACACGGGGTAGTCGAACGTCTTGCCGCAGGTCTTCAGCAGCTCGATGGCATCCCGGTACGCTACCCGGGCAAAGGGCTGGTCCGCGATGGTGCGCAGCCGTTCGACGAGTCCGTTGTCCACGAAGCGGTCGAACAGTTCGATGTCGGCGGCGCAGCGCTCCAGCACGCGGGCGACCACGGTGCGGGTCATGGCCTCGGCCAGTTCCATGTCGTCGTTCAGGTCCGCGAAGGCGAATTCCGGCTCGATCATCCAGAATTCCGCTGCGTGGCGGGCGGTGTTGGAGTTCTCGGCGCGGAAGGTGGGGCCGAAGGTGTAGACCTTGCCAAGGCCCATGGCCAGCGCTTCGGCCTCCAACTGGCCGGACACGGTGAGGTTGCATTCCTTGCCGAAGAAATCGGCCTCGAAGCGGTTGCCGGAAGGCGGAACCGCAGCGCCGGACGCGGGCAGGGTGGTTACGCGGAACATCTCGCCCGCGCCCTCGCAGTCCGACCCCGTGAGAATGGGCGTGTGCACGTGGAAGAAGCCGCGCTCGCGGAAGAATTCGTGGATGGCGTAGGCGGCTTCCGACCGGATGCGGAAGGCCGCGCCGAACTTGTTGGTGCGCGCGCGCAGGTGCGCGATGGTGCGCAAAAACTCGTCGGAATGGCGCTTCTTCTGCAACGGATAGGTTTCCGCGTCGGCCCCGCCCAGCAGGGCAAGAGAGGCGGCGCGCACTTCCCACTTCTGGCCCTTGCCGGGCGATTCCACCAGTTCGCCGCGCACGTCCACTGCCGCGCCGGTATTCACGTCCTTGATCACGGCGTAGTCGGGCAGGGCTTCGTCCACGATGCACTGGATGTTGGCCAGGCACGAACCGTCGTTGATTTCGAGAAACGAGAAGCCCTTGGCGTCGCGTCGGGTGCGCACCCAGCCGCAGATGCGGATGTGGGCCACGGAGGCCTCTGCGGTAAGGGCATCGGCCACGGGGGTGCGGGCCATGGAGTTGGCGGAAGCGGTCATGCGGCGTCTCCTTGGTGGTCGGTGTGGCGGCCCGGCGTGTGGTGCGGCGGGCAGTGGAACGCGCAGCGCGCGGTGGGCGCGGGGTAACGCGCAGTAGGCGCGGCGCATGTGCAAAGGGTGTACGGTGCAATGGTGGGGCGGTCAACGGGGTGTGGGAGGGGAAGGGGAGGGGGGGGATGGGAAAGAGAGAAGAGGAGAAGAGGGGAGAGGAGGAGCGTTGTTTGGACACGCTTCTACGAAGACAGTTTTGCCCTGTTGGTAACGCCCGATTTCGTTATGCCTCCGGCGGGCAGGGGGTGTTGTAACGAACACCCCCTGCACCCCCGCGTTCCGGTGGCTACGCCCCCTGGACCCCCATCTTTTCATGCGCGGCGTCTCTTCGGCGGCAGCTTCCCTCCGGCGCAAGGCGCCTTCGGGCGATCTGCCCCCGGTGACGCCAATGCGCGTGGTGCTCTCGCCGCGATGATGAAGCGTATGCGCCTTCAGCCACAGGAATCCCGCACCGCATTCCCTGCCGGGCAGCTTCCCTCGGTCAAAGCTCCTCGGGCGATCTGCCCGGCGGCACACGCTTCTACGCACGAAGCGTTGTGTCGGGCAGAGCTTCAAGGCCCCAAGTCTCATGGTCTTGGGGGAAAGGCCGTGGGGCAGGGGGGGGGGCGAACGGGTGCGGCAAAGGCGTGGAACACGCGGCGTGGGCGTGTTAGGGTGCGGCAAGGTTTTGGTTGGCGGAAAAGTGGTGGGGTACGGGGTGAAATGGTTGACGAGCGGCGGCCATTTCATTATCAGTAATTATTCCTATTTTAATTACAAAGGAGCACACCCATGGAAGATCAGGTTCTGAAAGCCATGAAGGAAGCGGGCAAGCCCGTGCGCCCCGGTGACATCGCCAAGGCCCTCGCCGTGGATTCCAAGGACGTTTCCAAGGCCATCGACGCGCTGAAGAAGGCTGGCAAGATCCACTCGCCCAAGCGCTGTTTCTACGAGCCGGTGGCGTAGCGCCCAGGGGAGGGCACCATGAACGGATGGTAATCGCACCGAGACGATGCGGCCGCCTGGCCCAAGGCCGGGCCACCTGACCCACCCGTTTCAAAACCCCCGCCATGCCCGCAAGGGCAGGCGGGGGTTTTTCCTTGCGTTTCATCCTGCGGCTTCGGCCTTGCGCGGGTTCATGACCGTTGGCGGGGCCTGATATCCCAGAGGTTCCAACGGCCCGGTGATTCCAACGAGCCCCTGTGGTGGCCTGTGGAGCCCTGTTGAGCCCGGATGCTGATGAGATCGGTGCACGGCAGCGGGATGCGCCCCACCGCACGTTTTTCCTGCCTGATTGTTGACAAACCCGGTGTGCTGGGGCAATGTCTGCTCCGCGCCCGGCCAAGCCGGTGCGTCCCAACACGCCTGGGGCTGTAGCTCAGTTGGGAGAGCGCTTGAATGGCATTCAAGAGGTCAGGAGTTCAATTCTCCTCAGCTCCACCAGAAAGGATAAGGGTTCCACATCACTGTGGAACCCTTTTTCTGTTGTGGACGGTGCGTCCTTTCTCTGGCGCGGCTGCCGTCAGCGGGTTCGCGCGCGGGAAATGCGCGGCCCGCAAACGCGGCGAACCCGCGCGGATTCCGCTCAATACGCCGTAAAGGTGTCCTTGGGGCGGAAGCAGATCGGACACTTCTCGAAGTCCTCGCCCTTGTGGATGTACCCGCAGATGGGGCACAGGTAAAACTTGTCGTCGTCCGGCGCGTCCATGTCGTTGTAGGCGGCCAGGTAGCGTTCGGCGTGCACCGATTCGGCCAGCTTGGCCCGCGAGAACACGTGGACGGCCTTTGCGTTGCCTTCTTCCTGAGCCTTCCGGATGAAGGCCGGGTACATGTCCGACGTTTCGTAAATCTCGCCATTGGCCCCGGAAATAAGGTTGAGGTCGCATGCCTTGGCGGCGGGGGCAGCCACCGTGGGCTTCTGGTAGCCGGGTTCCATTTCGGCCACCAGGGTATACTCAAGATCGATGTGGATCAGCTCTGCCGCTGCCGTGGCCTCGAAAAGGCGGGCGATCTGCGTGTAGCCCTGTTCCCTGGCGGCCTTGGCAAAGGCCGTGTACTTGGCATTCGCACCGGTTTCACCGGCAATGGCGGCCTTGAGGTTGTCGAGGGTGCTTCCCACGGCGGTCTTGCTGTCCGCCACTGTATTGAAGTTGGTTGCGTTCTTGACGGTGGGTATCTGCGCGCGAACTTTCATGGATGCCGACTCCTTCCTGGTTGAAGTGACGTGTCTTGTGCGCCTTGCGGGATAACGATAATCAATGCCCCAAAGCCCAACGCACTACCATGTACGCCAGTATCTGCTCGCAATCGCCGTGCGCGTCAAGTTGCGGGCCACCGGTGAAGTTTTGGGGAGGGGGGCAGTGCATGACTGCATGACCGCGTGCATTCATGTGCGCGTCCTTGCCATGGCATGCAGTGCAGGCCGCAACCATGCCCGCCACCTTCAAGGCGCACACCTTGCCATTGCGGATGGGCGGTGGCTGCCATGACATGCGCGCCCTGTCGTACCGCGTCACGGGCGTACTGGTCGGCCGGGGGCAGGTTCGATTATCCCGGTTTCGCCACAAGGAAAAAGGAGGCCGCATGTCACGGTCTCCCTTTTTTCTTGCCCGATGTCGGCAGGTCGGCGGCAGGTCAGTGGATGGGGGACGACGGGGTGGACGGCACGCCTCACCCGTTACCCTGGTCCTGCTCGCCTTCCATGTCCGCAATGATGCGGTTCAGCGCCTGGGCCTGGTCCGCAAGTTCCACCACTGCCTGCGCCGATTGCCGCATGGTGCTGCTTGTCTCCGCCGAAATGCGGCTTACCGCTTCTATGGCGCGGTTGATTTCGTCGCTGGTGATGGACTGCTGCTCCGAAGCCCGGGCGATGGAACGCACCTGCTGCGAGCCGTGCTCCACAAGGCGCACGATTTCCTTCAGCAGGCTGCCCGAGGTGTTGGCCAGATGGGTCGCTTCCTCGATGGTCGCCGCAGCCCGGTCAACGTTGCCGATGTTCTTGCGGGTGCCGTCCTGAATGCCGCCAATGGCGCTGCCCACCTCTTTGGTGGCGGTCATGGTCTTTTCGGCCAGCTTGCGCACCTCGTCGGCCACCACGGCAAACCCCCGCCCCGCGTCACCAGCCCGAGCCGCCTCGATGGCCGCGTTGAGGGCCAGCAGGTTGGTTTGGTCGGCAATGTCGTTGATGACGTTCATGACCTGGCCGATCCCCTCCGCCTGCTGGCCAAGCGCGCCCATGTCCTGCTTCAGGTCCAGCGCATGCTGGCGCACCTCTGCGATTTCGCGGATCACCCGCTCGACCACCGTCTCGCCCTCCTGCGCCCGGTCGCGCGCGTTGTCGGTGGTTTCTGCGGCAAGGGATGCGCTTCTGGCCACCTCCATCACCGTGGCGTTCATTTCCTCCATGGCCGTGGCGGTTTCCGCAACCCGATGCGATTGCTCCTCCGCCCCTCGGCTGGACTGTTCCACCTGGGCTGACAGCTGTTCCGTGGCGGTGGACACCCGGTTGGAGACCATGCCCGCCCGAGAGGCCACTTCCAGCATTTTGCCGTGCTGCGCCTCTATGCGGCGCTGCTGCTCCATGGTGGAGGTAAGGTCGGTGACCAGGGCGAACCCGGCAATGACGTTGCCGTCCAGGTCCAGAAGGGGGGCGGCATCGACGGCGCAGGTCTTGGTGCGCCCGTCGCGGGTTTGCATTTCCACGCTGGGCACGCTGATCGACCGCTTTTCGGTGCATGCCTTGGTGGTGATGACCTGGCGGTTGCGGTCATTGTAAAAGAATTCGCCGTTCTTCATGCCCAGGTACTTTTCCGGCGGCTGGGGCAGCCCCACGAATGCCACCATCTCCTTGTTCAGGAACAGGATTTCTCCGTCCGGGCCGGACACGATGAACGGTACGGTAAGCCCTTGCAGGATGCCCTGCGAGAAGCCCAGCTTGCGTTTCAACTCGCCCAGCATGGCCGATATCTGGCGGGAAAGGTCGTCAAGTTCGCAGCGAAAGACGCCCTTGAGCTCCGAGGAAAAGTCGCCCGCCGCGATGCGGGCGGTGTGCTCGGTGATGGCGTGCAGTGGCCGGACGATGAAGTTGCTGGTCACCGCCAGCAGCACGGCTATGGCCGCCAGGGCGGCAACCAGCCCGATGCCGGCGATGGTCCAGCTTTGCCTGCGGGCTCCTGCGGAAAGGTCGTCGGAATAGGCAGTGGTCACCGCAGTCCACGGAGTGCCCCGAATGGCCTGCCAGACCTGAATCTTGCCGCGTCCTTCCCATTGGTATTCCTGCGTGCCCTCTCTGGTGCCCAGCGAGGCCTGCACGAACGCCTCGCCGGAAACATCCTTGAGCATCAATTCCGCCTTGGGGTGGAAGGCCAGCACGCCGTTGCCGTTCAGAATGTACGAATACCCCGAACCCGCCACCTTCACCGAGCGGATGTAGGTCGTCACCAGGTCGTCCACGCTGAGCGCCAGCCCGACCCCGCCGACAACAGCTCCGTTCACCCGCACGGGGCTGGCAAAGACCAGTGCGTGCCGCCCGGTGGTCTTGGACTGGACGGGCAGGCTCTGGACGTAGCTTTTGCCGGAAAGGACGGTGCGCACATATTCCCTGTCGGCAATGTCGAGCTGCCGCGCCTCCTTGCCCCCCTGCATCAGCAGGTACCCGGCGATGCCCTTGGCATCGAAGACGAACAGCGTGTCGAAGGCATCGTTCTTGGCCGCCTCCAGCTTGAGGAACGCGGCCAGGGGCTCCTGGCCGCCCTGGGTGAAGTAGTCGTGTACGGGCTGCGAACCTGCGAGAAATTCGCATTCCTTGGTGCTGGACTGGACGAACTGTTCGAAGGAATGGACCAGCATGGAATTCACCACGCGCATGTTTTCCGATTCCCTGTCCTTGGAATGGGCAATCGATGAGGCGACAACGTACGCGGTAAGGCCTGCGACTTGCAGTCCGATGATGCTGATGATGATAAGGCCCAGCCAGGATTTTATGCTGCGCATTTTCACAATGAATCTCCGCCGCGATTACAGTGTTTTATGCCAACAATGCATATTGTCACTTGGCAATGTTTGTATGCAACGGAGTGGTTTTATCCGTGAAGCTGTGCTCAAAAATATTAACAATGCGTCATTCGTCTTGTTTTGCCGTTGCGCTGGAAAAAGCATGAAATGATATGAATGCAATATTTCACCATGCAGCGACACGGTTCATCAAGAGCGCATCACGAATGCGTGCTGATATTTTTCAGGCATGATTCTAACCACACTTTGTGGAGCAGTACAAGTTGATCCGTCAGTGACGCATGGTATCGGCTTCGCAGAGATCAAGGGCGCGCCTGGTTGGTGTAACATGGATGTTTTTGATATTGTTGATATATGCGGAAGATGTATGCAGCACGATGAAAAATCATGGCAATCCATTTTTTGGTACCACAATGCAGAAAACGGCGACAGGACTGCCAGCGTCCGCGACATGGCGCGAGATGGGAAATCCCGATTCGCCGCGTGGAATCTGAAAACATATTCCACGTGCAAATAATACATCGCTATACACAGATTGCGTTTGCCGGTATTTTTCTAAAAATGGTAGCATCAGCCAATGCATGAAGTAAAATGGAATGAATTTATTTTTTATAAATCCTGATTGGAATAATCAAAATAATGGAACTGCGCTTTCAGGAAAGCGCAGGACAAGGGGAAACACCATGCCCAATTGCGAGATGATCGAGAAGTGTATTTTCTTCAACGACAAGATGGCCAACAAGCCCGGCACCGCCGACATGATGAAGAAAAGTTACTGTCAGGGAAACTGGCAGGAATGCGCCCGCTACAAGGTGTGCAAGAGCCTGGGGCGGGAGAAGGTGCCCGGCGACCTGTTCCCTTCGCAGATGGACAGGGCCAAGACACTGATGGGCTAGATGCGGTGGGGGGAGCGTCCTTGCGGTGCGCGACAGTCCCGACAGGCCCGACAGGCCCGACAGGCGCGTGCAGGTGCCAGGCCGGGGCAGCCGGTAGTCCGACAACCCAGCCGTGTGCGTGGGGAAAGGATTTGGCTGTCCGACGCCGACTTCTGGGCGTTTGGCTGGGCAGTTCGCCGGGAAGGTGCGGGGGAACGACAGGCAGGACACCGCGAACGGCTGCGCCCGGGCTCTACGTCAGGGTTTTCCTCAGCGCCCGAACGGCCACTTTCGCGAAGGAAACGTCGTAATATTCCAAGGCAAGCGATGCGGAAAGGGCGATCTGCGCGTCGGAAGCGGTGCCCGCCAGCGTGGCCTGCCGGATGAACGGCAGCGCTTCCGGGCCGATGCCCGCTTTGGCAGTGCAGCGGATGATGGCGTCCAGCGCTTCCGTGGTCTTTTTGGCGGCAAAGGCCAGCAGGGCGTATTCCAGGGCAGTGTCGGGCAGGTGCTCCGGCTCCTGCCGTAAAAAGCCCAGGTGGTGGTTGCTGCCTGCGTGGTGCAGGATTTCGCAGGCCAGCATGCAGCAGTTGTAGCGGACATCCTGGCCGTCCTTGAGGGCGTTCAGGTACGGCAGGTGGCGCCTCCGGATGTGCCCGGTGCGCAGCAGGGCGCTTGTCAGCTGTCCCAGGCTGGCCAGACGCCAACTGTCTTCGGCATGGAGCAGCAGCAGCTTCAGCAGGGCCGCAAGGGCCGGTGTCATCCCCGGTTTCGCCCCGGTTCCCATTCCCGCACCCGTTCCCGCTCCCGTCAAGGGTACCGTCCCCGATTCCGTTCCGGAGGCCGCCGCCCGTTGCAGCAGCGCAACGCCCGTCTCGGTCCTGCCCTGGCGCAGGAGGATGCCGCCCAACAGTTCCGCAGCGCGCATCGCGTGGCCAGGGACAAGGCCGGTCCGGTTCCTGCCGGGGCCGACCGTGTCGTCAGGGTTGTCCAGGGTGTCCGGGCCATCCGGCGTGGCCGCGGCGTGTTCCAGAAAGGCCACGGCTTCCTCGAAAGGGCCGCCAAAGCGCAGGGCATGGTGGTACTTGGCTTCCGCCTCGTCCAGCCTCCGCGCGCGCAGGGAAGATGCGACGCGCCCCCTGCCAGCCCCCGTTTCCGTCATGTCCCGCAGCACCTCCCGCGCCCTGTGCGCGCTGGTGTGGCGACGGGCGCATTCCTCCTGCCCGCGCGCGGCGATGCGCGCCGCGTCCTTCCTGCCCTGTTCCACGGAACGAATCACCGACATCACGTCGCCGGGTGCATAGCCCAGGTAGTGACGCCCCTCGCGAAAGTGACGGGCCACGCCGTACCCGCGCCGTTCGGTGAGCAGCAGCGACCCGGAGGCCAACGCGTGGAAGAAACGCAGGTTCAGGCCAGAGAAGAAGTTTTCGTTCAACACCATGTGCGACGCGGCAAAGACATCAAGCATCCCCGCCGTGGAAACGCCCTGCACCACATTGACGGGAAAGTGCCCGCTCAGGTGGCGCAGCAGGTTGTTACGTTTGATGCGGTGCGGGGTGGTGCGGCCCACGAAGGAAATCAGGTGCCGTTTTTCGGCGGGGGCGCGGAAGTCGCCCGCATTGACGCACAGGGGCAGCCACCGGGCATCCACGCCGCCCTCGCGGAATCGGGGCACCGAAGACAGTTGGTCCACGTAGATGTGGTCGAACAGCCGCGCCAGCGGGACGAGCCAGAATTCGTTGAGCGGGGCGTCGATGCAGTAGGCAGCCAACCTGTGGCGGCTTGCGGAAATGTCGCGGGGCAGGGAGGTTTCGCCAAAGAGTTCAAGGAACACCACGTCCGGGGCGGCTCCGTGTTCCTCGACCTGCTCGTCCAGCGTCCGCGCGGGGTCTATGCTGAACGGCACGACATCGCATCCGATGCTGACGAATCCTTCGCGCAGGAATGAGCCGGAGTGGAGTATGCGCATGACAATCCGTGTGCCCGAGGGGCAGCGTGAAGGGCGACATTCGCGGGGCCTCGCAGGGTACGGTCACTGCTCGCAGGTCTATCCAAGCCTTGCCGGGCGCGCAAGAGCAGGGGGCTTCGCGCGGGGCCGGGGCAGCATGCGCCCGCCACGGAAATTGCCGTGAGCATCCCGACGCACCGCCAACACCGGCAATGCGCACTCCAGGGCCACACTCCCCGACCTGCCGACAGCCGAAAGTGGGGTTGGCGCCCGGCCAGGCAGCCAAGGTTGTTTACACATCTTTACGTTCGGTCAAGGGAATGCGAATGCAGGCAGACCGCCACCCGGATGGGCGGCATTCCCGCCCGTCCTGCCGGTGCTGCCCGCGCACGCTCCAACACGTCATGGTGCCGCATGCAACTGAACGCCATCCTGTGCCTGTGGAACGAGGAAGACATCATCGCCTCTACCGTGCGGCATGCCTTTGCCCAGGGGTGCGCCAACGTCTGCTTCGTGGACAACGGCAGCACGGACGCCACGGTGCGCGTGGCGCAGGATGCCGGGGCGCGGCTGGTGGCCACGTTTCGCACCGACGTCTTCGACGAATCGAAGAAGGTGCACTACCTCAACGCCGCCGTGGAGGCCCTGAACAGGGCCTCGCCCCATGACGTCAACTGGTGGCTGTACATCGACGGCGACGAGTTTCCGGACCTTGGCACGGGCATGCCCCTGCGCGATTTCGTGGCCGGGCTGCCCGACGACACGGGCGCGGTGCACGGGTACATGCACGACCACCTGCCTACGCACCGGCCCTATTTCGCCTCCGGCTACCACCCGGCAGACTTCATGCCGCTGTGCGTGAACACCGGCGTGGGAAAGGTGCCGCTGCTGCGCTACGTGCGGGGTACGCCGCACCTCGTATCGCTGGGCGGCGCGCATACCTTCGATCCCAACGGCAACACCTTCGAGGTGGTGCACGGTGCGCTGGCCATCCACCATTTCAACCACCGTGACCTTGACCGCACGCTGGAGCGGCTGGCCCGGCTTGTCAGCCGCAACGCGGACGGAACCAGCCGCATCGACTGGATGGATGCCTACACCCGCAGGGTGCACGGCAGGGACAGGTCCATGTACCACGAACGGTACGCCACCCTGCGCGAAACCTATGCCCGCAACGCGGGCCTGGCGCTGAAGACGCGTGACCCCGGCTATGCGTACGGCAATCTGGTGCGCTGGTACGACGTGCACGCGGACAAGCACATCCCCTCCGCCACGCGGCTGGAAAACTGCATCGCCAACGGGCTGCACCATCTGTTCTGCGGCCAGCCCGACCTTGCCCTGTGCAGGTTCGACGACGCGCTGGAACAGTCCTGCCCCGACAGCACCCGGCTGTGGCTGCTGATCCGGATGGCGGAATGCTTCGCCCACACCGACAGGCAGGCCAGCCGCGAGATCATCGACGCCATCCGCCCTGCCTGCGATGCGGAAATGGCCGCCTACCTGCGCACGCTGCCGCTCTGAGCATCTGCCGCACGCTGCCCGTCTGAGCATCTGCCCCATCCGTCCCCGGCTCTTCCTTTCCCTTGTCCGCCCTTGTCCTTCCTGTCCGCCTTTGCCTGGCACGCCGGTTCGCGCGGCGTGCCTTTTTCGCAAGGCGCGGTGCCTTTTCGAGTTGGCGGTTTCGTTGCCGTCCTCCACCACGTTCATGCCGTAACTACGGTATATTCTTAATCGGACCGCCATGGTCCCGATCTTGCTCATACGTGAGTACTCAGGCCGCGCACGGCGCGCGGCCATCGCGGGGGCGGGCTCCCCCGCTCCGGATTCCCGCCGGTGGCCCTGCCACATGCCGGTCGCCGGATAGACACCGTACCCACACTGCGCAAGGAGATTCACATGGCACAAAAACGGTGGCTGACCGAGGACAAGCTGGCCCTGATCATGGGGCTGTTCCTCTTCCTGCTGGGCACGCTCAACTTCGCCGGGGTGGACGCCCTGGGCTGGAGCGTGAAGACCAACGTGTGGCTGAGCGTGGACAAGATATTCAGCGCCGCCACGGGCTCCTACAAAGGCATGCCGGGCTATGCCAGCCTGCTGCTGACCTACCTCTTCGTCACGGTGTTCCTGTCCGTGGGGGTGAAGTTCCTGGGCGGCGACGTACCCAAGTTCGTCAAGTCGTTCACCGTGGTCTTCTTCGTCAGCGTGGGCTGCTACGCCGCTGGCCACTATGCCGTGGTGGCCGCCACCCCCGACCAGGTGGCCAAGCTGGGCATTCCGTGGGCCATGGGCCTGACCGGCGAGGCGGGCTTCATCATCGCGCTGGTGCTGGGCATCGTCATCGGCAACTTCACGCCCGGCCTTGCGTCGGAACTGAAGGAAGCCCTGCGCCCGGAAATGTACATCAAGATCGCCATCGTCATCCTGGGCGCGGAACTGGGCGTGAAGGCCGTTGACGCTCTGGGCCTGGCCTCTTCGGTCATTTTCCGGGGCCTGTGCGCCATCGTCGAAGCCTACCTGATCTACTGGGCCCTCGTGTACTACGTGGCCAGAAAGCACTTCAAGTTCAGCCGTGAATGGTCGGCCCCGCTGGCCTCCGGCATTTCCATCTGCGGCGTGTCGGCGGCCATCGCCACCGGCGGCGCCACCCGCGCCCGGCCCGTGGTGCCCATCATGGTGTCGTCGCTGGTCGTGGTGTTCACCTGCATCGAAATGCTCATCCTGCCCTTCGTGGCGCAGTGGGGCCTGTCGTCCGAGCCCATGGTGGCCGGGGCCTGGATGGGGCTGGCCGTCAAGAGCGACGGCGGCGCCATCGCTTCCGGCGCCATTACCGACGCCCTGATCCGCGCCAAGCTGCTGGCCGATACCGGCGTGCAGTACCAGGAAGGCTGGATCACCATGGCGGCCACCACCATCAAGATCTTCATCGACGTGTTCATCGGCATCTGGTCGTTCATCCTGGCCATGGTGTGGAGCGCCTTCATCGACCGCAAGGAAGGCGAACGCATGAAGTTCAGCGAAGTGCTCGACCGTTTCCCCCGCTTCGTGCTGGGTTACGTGATCACCTTCCTGATCATGCTGGCCCTGTGCGCCAGCGGGCCGGAACTGCTGAAGTTCGGCAAGGCCACCATCGCGGGCACCAACACCTTCCGCGGCCTGTTCTTCCTGATGACCTTCTTCACCATCGGCCTCGTGTCCAACTTCAAGAAGCTGTGGGCCGAAGGCATTGGCCGCCTGGCCGCCGTGTACGTGGTGTGCCTGTTCGGGTTCATCATCTGGATCGGCCTGTTCATTTCGTGGCTGTTCTTCCATGGCGTCATGCCGCCTGTTGTTTCCTAGGGCAACAGCCTGAACGAACGATTCCGAACCGTTGGGCCGCGCCCGGCGCGGCATACGCACAAGGAGCTTGACCATGCAGCTTGAAGAAAACAAGATCGCCGAAGAAATCCAGAAGATGGAGTACGAGCCGCTTCTGCCCGTGGAGAAGAAGCTCATCGCCTGGAGCCTGACCATCGGGATCGTGTCCCTGGTGGTGCTCTACTGGGTGAGCGCCGTCTTCTTCCCCGCCGCCCACGGCGCCGCCTAACCGCCATCCCCCCTCCCGCCGCGTTCCGCGTCCGCCCCCGGCAGTCGGGCAGACGGGCCGGAGCGCGGCGGGGGCATCGGAACACCGCATGTCGCATCCCCTCCACGGCAAGATCCAGCACAAGTTCCTTCTGGGTCTTGCGTGCATCTTCCTGCTGCTGGGGGGGGTGTTCCTCTTTTCGCTCAACCTGCACCTGCGCGAGATGCTGCACATCGAAGCCGAGGCCAAGGCGGAACTGGTGTTCTCGCACGTTTCGTCGTTGCAGCAGTACGTGCGCGACACCCTGCGTCCCTCGGTGCGCGGGCACATCCCGGACGAGGACTTTCTGCTGGAGGCCATGAGCACCTCCTTCGTCACCCGCAAGGTGTTCGTGGAGCTGAACGGCCAGCGCGACCAGTACCTGTACCGCCGGGTGTCCATGGTGCCGCGCAACCCCGCCTCGCAGGCCAACGAGCTGGAGCGCGAACTCATCACCGGCTTCCGCAACGATGGCGACCTCAGGACCCTGCGTGGCTACCGGGTCATTGACGGGGTGGAGCACTACATCCTGGCCCGGCCCGTGTATTTCGAGGCCGACTGCATGTACTGCCACGGCGACCCGGCGGACGCCCCCCGCGTGCTCCTGGAGCGCTACGGCGCCGTGCGCGGCTTCGGCCACCAGGCCGGGGATCTGGCGGGCATGGACTTCGTGGGCATGCCCGTGGACAAGAGCGTGCAGCAGGTGCGCGAGGCCATCACCCTGTTCGGCAGTTCGTTTTACGCCGCCGCCGCCGGGGTGTTCCTGCTTATCATCATCTTTTTCAACCGGCTGGTCGTGGCCAACCTGCGCCGCCTGACGGCCATCTTCCGCCAGAACTTCCAGAGCCCCGGCGACAGGAGCATCCTGAACCGGCTGGACGAGGGCGACGAGATCAATTCGCTCATGGAGGCCTTTGGCGCGTTCGCCGCGCACCTGCGCGAGGCCCGCGTGAAGCTGGAAGACTACGCCGCCAACCTCGAGGACAAGGTACGCGAGCGCACCGAGGACCTCAGCCTGGAAGCGTCGGAGCACCGCACCGACGTGGAACTGTTCGTGGACCTGCTGGGCGACCTGAACAGCAGCCAGAGCCACGCCGAACTGCTGAAGGGCGCGCTGCCGCGCATCGCCGCCCGCTTCGGCGCCAGCCGGGCCACCTACCTGTGCGCGCCCATGGGCCGCGAACAGTACGCCTGGCCCACCCCTCCCGGCCCCGACGACGCCACCCGCATGCCCGAAGACTGGCTGAGCGTGGTCAACGCCCGCCAGGTGCGGGTGGAGCCGGGCCGGGTGCTGGTGCCGGTGAGCACGTCCGACTTCAGCCGGGGGCTCATGGCCCTGTACTGGGAGAGCGGCGGCACGCCGGACCTGACGCCGGAAGTGCTGCTGGCCCTTGGCCAGCAGCTCGGCATCGCCATCGAGAACCTGGACGCCATCGACGCGCTGCTGCGCCAGAACCGCCTGCTGGAACTCATCTTCGAGGGCATTTCCGACCCGGTGCTGCTGGTGGAGGAAGGCGGTACGGTGGTGCTGGCCAACACCTCGGCCCGGGCGCTGGCCGAGGGGGTGCGCCCCGGCGCGCGCATCGGCACGTGGCTGGGGTCCATCTCCGCCCGTGCCCTGGCCGACGGCGACCTTGCGGCGGCCATTGCCGGGCGCGATCCTTCGAACCTCGAACTGGAACTGCCGGGGCCGCGCGTCATGGCCGTGAGCGTGTACCCCCTGCGCGACGGCGGTGACATGGGCCGCGCCGTGGTCTACCTGCGCGACACCACGCTGGAGCGGCGCGTGCGCGCCCAGATGCAGCAGAGCGAAAAGCTGGCCGCGTTGGGCCAACTGGCAGCGGGCCTTGCCCACGAGATCAACAACCCCCTCGGGGTCATCAATTGCTACGCCCAGCTATTGCAGAAAACCCAGCAGGACCCCCAGGCCCAGGAAGACCTGGAGGTCATCGTGCAGCACACCCAGAAAGCCCGACTGGTGTTGCAGGACCTGCTGGGGCTGGCCCGCGCCAACCGCACCCTGACCGGGCCGTCGGACCTCAATGCCGTGCTGCGCGACATGGCCCAGATATTCCGCGTGCAACTGGAAAGCGCGGGCGCGGACATCGTGCTGGACCTTGCGCGCGGGTTGCCCCGCGTGGCGGCGGACGCCACCTCGCTGGAGCAGATCCTGACCAACCTGCTGGTCAACGCCATCGACGCCATGCCCCCGGGCAAGGGGCGCATCCGGGTGCGTACCGAAACCATGGGCACCGATGCCGCGGGTGCGGACGCCGAAGGGTACGGCGACAGCGGACGGGGCCGCAGCGGCGGCTACGTTCGCCTGACCGTGTCCGACAACGGTCCCGGCATTCCGCCGGAAAACATGACCCAGATTTTCGACCCGTTCTTTACCACCAAGGAAATCGGCAAGGGCACCGGCCTTGGCCTGACCGTGGTGCACGAACTGCTGCGCGACCTGGGCGGCATGGTGGAAGTGACGGGCGACGGCGGCGCCACCTTTGTCATCACCCTGCCCGTGGCGCCCGATGTGCCCGAGATGCCGGATACGCCCGAAATTCAGGACGCCGCCGGTGGTGACGACGCCACCCGCGCCAACCCCGAAGGAGACCGCGCATGAGCCCCGCATCAACCCCGTGCTGCGGCAGTGTGCTGGTGGTGGACGACGAGCGCGTGTTCGCCGTGGGCCTGGCGCGCCTGCTGTCCACCCAGTTTCCGGACTGGACCTTCGATGTGCGGTGCAGCGGAGAGGAAGCCCTTTCCGCCATTGTCCACGGCGACTATGCCGTGCTGGTGACCGACCTGCGCATGCCCGGCCTGTCCGGCCAGACCCTGATGCAGGAGGCCCTGGCCCAGGACCCCGCGCTGACGGTGATCATGCTTACCGCCTTCGGCTCCGTGGAAACGGCGGTGGCCGCGTTGAAGCAGGGTGCCTACGACTTTCTGACCAAGCCCATCGACCAGGAGCACCTGTTCCGGGTGGTGGGCAAGGCCATGGAGCGCGGCGTGCTGCTGCGCGAAAACGGTCGCCTGCGCCAGAAGGCCGCCGACGGCGACCTTGGCCCCATGCTCATTGGCAAGAGCCCGGCCATGCAGCGGCTGCGCAAGTCCATAGCGGCAGTGGCCGCGTCGGACTACACGGTGCTCATCCGGGGTGAATCGGGCACCGGCAAGGAACTGGTGGCCCGCGCCGTGCAGTCGCTCAGTCAACGGGCCGACGGCCCGTTCATCATGGTCAACTGCCCGGCCATTCCGGACGCATTGCTGGAAAGCGAGCTGTTCGGCCACGTGAAGGGGGCCTTCACCGGCGCGGACAGGAACCGCAAGGGCCTGTTCATGGCGGCGGACAAGGGCACCATTCTGCTGGACGAAATCGGGGACATTCCGGCTTCGGTGCAGAGCAAGCTGCTGCGGGTCATCCAGGAGGGCGAGGTGCGCCCCGTGGGCACCAACGAGGCCCAGCGGGTCAACGTGCGCATGGTAGCCTCCACCAACCGCAACCTGGAAGCCAAGATCGCCGACGGCAGCTTTCGCGAGGACCTGTACTTCCGGCTCAACGTGCTGACCATCAACGTGCCTCCGCTGCGTGACCGCATCGAGGACATTCCCCACATCGCCGCCCACTTCCTGTTCCGGGTGTGCAACGAACTGGGCGTGCCGGAAAAGGAATTCTCCAACGAGGCGCTGTCCTATCTTTCGTGCCGCCAGTGGCCGGGCAACGTGCGCGAACTGCTGAACCTGGTGCGGCGCGTGGCCGTGTTCTGCCCCGGCGAACGCATCGAGGGGGCCTTCGTGCACCGCATGGAGCACGGCACGGACGCGGACCCGGAGTGCGGGGCGGGCTTTTCGCCCTACAAGGACGCCAAGCAGGTGGCCGTGGACGAATTTACCCGCAGCTACGTGCACCGGCTGCTGGAGCATACCCACGGCAACATTTCCGAGGCCGCGCGCCTGAGCGGGGTGGAACGGTTCACCTTGCAGAAGATCCTGAAGCGCATGCACATCGACACGGCGGACTACCGCAGGGGGTAGCGCCATGGGAGAACACGACATGGATACCGCAACCACCGCCGGGGTTGGCGCCGCCAACCGCAATGCTTCCACCCCCATCGCCCGCGACCCGGAACTGGACCGCGTGCTGGCAGGCCTGCTGGCCATGCTGCGAGAGGGCGAGCGCGACCGCCTGCGCACCCGCATCGAGGCCGCCGTGGCCGCAGAGGCGCGCGGCGAGGCAGACGATGCGGCCCGGCAACTGCGCTTCGTGCAGGATCTGGACATTCTGGTGCATGTGCACGGCCCGCAGTTCATGTATTCGCGCGGCATCGCCGAAACCCTGCGCGTGGGCGAGGACATCGTGGAGTTGGCGTACGACCTGCAAAAGGCGCTGAAATAGTCCGAATGGTCTTTTCGTCCGTTGGCGTCCGACCCGAAGGGCTCGAAACGGGCGGAGCTTCATTTTCGGATGAATGGCAAATGACGGCACTTGTCCGTCAGGATGCCTAACCATCGCCGCACCCGCGCGGCGCGTACCTGTCGGCCCTTGCCGGGGTGTGCGCCGCGTTTTCCGTTTGTCCACTCCGCGCGTTTCGTCCGCTTCATTTGTCGGGCAGCCGTTCGTCCGCCCGTCATTCCTTCGGCATGGTTCCCAAAGGGGTACTATCTACCCTTGCGGACAGTTCTTGCCTTTTCCCCACCAGTGGGCATCATGGTTCTTTCGCAACCCGCAACCGCCCGCCGGGCAGGAGTGCCATGAACATCATCGCCATCAACGGCAGCCCGCGCAAGAAATGGAACACCGCCACCCTGCTGCAAAACGCGCTGGAAGGCGCGGCGGAGCGCGCCGCGCAGGCGGGCCATGCCGCCAGCACCGAACTGGTGCACCTGTACGAGCATGACTACAAGGGCTGCATCAGCTGCTTTGCCTGCAAGAAGATCGGCGGCAAGAGCTACGGCCATTGCGCGGTGAAGGACGGCCTGACGCCCATCCTGGAGCGCGTGGCCGAGGCGGACGTGCTGCTGCTGGGCTCGCCCATCTACTTCTACACCGAAACCGGCGAGATGCGCTCGTTCCTGGAACGGCTGCTGTTCCCCTACCTTTCGTACTCGCCGGGCTATCAGCCGCTGTTTCCGCGTCAGTTGCCCACGGGGTTGGTGTACACCATGAACATCCCCGAGGATAAGATGCCCGACTACCAGCAGGACCGCGCGGTAAAGGCCACCTGGGCGGTCACCCGCAGGATTTTCGGCAAGTGCGAACTGTTCCTGTGCACGGACACCTTCCAGTTCGACGACTACTCCAAGTATGTTTCCACCAGTTGGGACCCGGTGGCCAAGGCCAAGCGGCGCGAAGAGGTCTTTCCGCAGGACTGTGCCCGCGCGCGCGACCTGGGCGCGTTGCTGGTGGATCAGGCCGGACAGGTGGGCCAGGCCGATTAGGTGAGCCACACGGGCCAAGCGGGCCATGCCCGCCGGTGACAGCGCTGCTGCCGCCGGACTGGACACCGACGCGGCCCGGTCGTAGGTACTGACGTCCATCCCGTTCGTACCGTTTCGTCGCGCTCCGCGACGCGGCAGCGCCACGTGACGCCGCCCGCCCTGCGCCGTGCGGGGACGGGCGGCGCGGGCCATCGTTTTTCCGCGAGGTAGCGCAATGCAGTTCACGCCGGTACGGCTGGGAGATGCCGGATCGCCGCGCATGGTGCTGGCCACTGTGTGCATCGCCCAGTTCATGGTGCCGTTCATGCTTACCGCCGTGGGGGTGGCCCTGCCTTCGCTGGGGCGCGACCTGGGCGCGTCCGCCGTGCAGTTGGGCCTTGTGGAGCAACTCTACGCCCTGGCCCTGGCCATGAGCATGCTGGCCTGCGGGCGGCTTGGCGACATCGTGGGCCAGCGCCGGGTGCTGCTGCCCGGCCTTGCCGTGTTCACCGGGCTTACCCTGCTGGTGGGGCTGGCTCCCTCGGTGGAGCTGGTCATGACCCTGCGCTTCGGCCAGGGGATCGGCGCGGCCATGATGCTGTCCGGCAGCCTGGCGCTGGTGGCGACGGCCTACCCGCCGGAACTGCGGGGCCGGGTCATCGGCATCGTCTCCGCGTTCACCTATGCCGGGCTGTCCATCGGCCCGGTGCTGGGCGGCTACACCACGGACCACTTCGGCTGGCGCAGCGTGTTCCTGATGGTGGTGCCCCCCGGCCTTGCGGCCACGGCCATGTGCCTGTGGCGCATGCGCCCCCAGCCCGGCGCGGACAGGGGCGCGCACATGGACTGGCCCGGCAGCCTGGTCTACGCGGTGTCGGTGTGCATGGTCATGACCGGGGCCGCCCGCGCCACCTCCGTGCCCCTGGGGCCGGTGCTGATGGCGGCGGGTCTGGCGGGCCTTGTGCTGTTCCTGAAGGTGGAGGCGCGCAGCAAAAGCCCCCTGCTGGACGTGAACCTGCTGCTGCGCAACCGGTTCTTCTCGCTGAGCTGCCTGGCCGCTTTCGGCAACTATGCCGCCGTGTTCGGCGTCACCTTCCTGTTCAGCCTGTTTCTGCAATACGCCAAGGGCCTGCCCCCGCGCGAGGCCGGGCTGATCCTGCTTATCCAGCCGGTGATGCAGGTGCTTACCGCGCCGCTGTCGGGCCGTCTGTCGGACAGGATCGACCCCGGTCGCGTGGCCACGGTGGGCATGCTGTGCAGCGCCGCCGGGCTGCTGCTGGCCATGACCACCATTTCGCCGGGCATGCCCGTGTGGCTGCTGGCGGCGGAACTGGTGTGCATCGGCATCGGGTTCGGCATCTTCGTCACGGCCAACTCTGTGGCCATCATGAGCAGCGTGGACAAGGCCCACTTCGGCGTGGCCTCGGGCATGGTGGGGGCCATGCGCACCCTGGGCATGGCGTGCAGCATGACCGCCGTCTCGCTCATCTTTGCCCTGCACCTGGGCGAGGCCGCCATCACCCCCGCCGTGCTGCCCGAATTCCTGTCCGCCACCCGTACCGGCCTTGCCGTGGCCGCCGTGTTCTCGTGCCTGGGCGTGCTGGTTTCCGTGGGGCGCGGGCGAAAGCGGGATTGAGAGGCTGGCTGACGGACGAACGAGCCGCCGGGGCTTGCCAGAAAACTTATTTTTACTTATTAAAAACTCATGGTGCGCATCGAATGGGCAGTGCGAGCGGTGAAGCAGTTGCGCAAGCTGCCGCATGGGGATCAGGTGAAGGTGCATGCCGCCGTGGGCGGGCTTGCGCAATGGCCTGACGTGCGGAACGTCAAGGCGCTGGTCAACAGGGTCGACTACCGCCTGCGCGTGGGCCGCTACCGCGTGCTGTTCCACGTGCTGCCCGACGGTTCGGTGACCGTCATCAATATCGACGAGGTGAGGAAGCGCGATGAACATACCTATTGAACATCAGGTCATCCGGCACAACGGGCAGCCCGTGGCCGTCGTGGTGCCCTATGCGGAGTATGTTCGCACCTTCGGCGGGCAGGCCGTGCCGGAACCCACGGTGCCGCACGACGTGGTGGGCCGGGTTGTCGGTGATGGGGCCTCCCCTTGCCGGGCTTGGCGCGAACACCTTGGGCTGACCCAGGCCGAGGTTGCCAGCCGCATGGATATCAGCCAGTCCGCCTATGCCCAGATGGAGGCGGCGGATGCCCGACCTCGACCGGCCACGCGCCGCAGGATAGCCGCCGCGCTGGGCATTGCGGTGGAGCAACTCGATCTGTAGGCGGCGGACTTTCTGCCATGCCGCCCGGTGTGGCATGCGCCAGTTTTCGAAACAAAAGGCGTCGCGACCAACTGGTCGCGACGCCTTGCGTTTTCTGGGGCGTATCGGGTGCGTGCGCCTACAGCACGGGCAGGTAGCGCTGCAATTCGAACTCGGAAACGTGGGTGCGGTAGGCGTCCCACTCGATGAGCTTGTTGCCCACCAGGTTGGCGTGGGTGTGTTCGCCCAGCACTTCCTGCATCAGGGTACTGCCCTTCAGTTCCATGGCCGCCTCGTACAGCGAGCCGGGCAGGGAGCCGATGCCGTGCTTGGTCAGGTCTTCCTCGCCCATGTGGAAGATGTTGGCTTCCACGGCCTTGGGCAGTTCATAGCTCTTTTCGATGCCTTCAAGCCCGGCGGCCAGCATCACCGAGAAGGCCAGGTAGGGGTTGCAGGCCGGGTCGGGGCTGCGCAGTTCGATGCGGGTGGCCGCTTCCTTGCCGGGCTTGTACATGGGCACGCGGATGAGGGCCGAACGGTTGCGCTGCGCCCAGGCCAGGTACACCGGGGCCTCGTAGCCGGGCACCAGGCGCTTGTACGAGTTGATCCACTGGTTGGTGACGCAGCAGAACTCGCGCGCGTGCTTCAGCAGGCCCGCGATGTACGAGCGGCATTCGCCCGACAGGTGGTGCGGGTCGTTGGGGTCGAAGAAGGCGTTGCGGCCGTTGCGGAACAGCGACTGGTGCACGTGCATGCCGCTGCCGTTCTGGCCGAAGATGGGCTTGGGCATGAAGGTGGCGTACACCCCGTGCTTGCGGGCCATCTCCTTGACCACGACCTTGTAGGTCATGACCACGTCGGCCATCTTCATGGCCTCGTTGTAGCGCAGGTCGATCTCGTGCTGCGAGGGGGCCACCTCGTGGTGCGAATATTCCACGGGAATGCCCATGCGCTGCAAGGCGAAGATGATGTCGCGCCGCACGTCGTTGCCAAGGTCCAGCGGGGGCGCGTCAAAGTAGCCGCCCGCGTCGATGGGCTGCGGGCACTGCGAGCTGGCGAACAGGAAGAATTCCAGTTCCGGCCCCACGTAGTAGGTGTAGCCCTTTTGCGCGGCCTTTTCGGTCAGCTTGCGCAGGATGTAGCGGGGGTCGCCCTCGTAGGGGGTGCCGTCGGGGTTGCGCACGTCGCAGAACATGCGGGCCACGGGGCGCTCCAGGGGGCGCCAGGCGCAGATCTGGAAGGTGGTGGCGTCGGGAAAGGCCACCATGTCGCTTTCCTCGATGCGGGTGAAGCCCAGGATGGACGAGCCGTCGAAGCCCATGCCTTCCTCGAAGGCGGCCTCGAGCTCGCTGGGGGTCACCTGAAAGCTTTTCAGGTTGCCCAGAATGTCCACGAACCAGAACTGGATGAAGCTGACGTTGTATTCCTTGACCGCCCTGATGACATCATCGCCGTTCTTGCAATTGAAAACGGGAAAGTCCATGTGCACCTCCTGCAATTGGTGCTTCGCGCCCGGGTCGCGGCCCGGCCGGCCCCGCATGGCCGTGGTGTGTCTGTATGTGCCGCGTCGGGTGGCGCGTGTGAAGCCGGACGAAAGTCCGGCAGGAAACAGGTCGGGGCAATGCTAGGCATAGCAGATACGCAGGGGGGGTCAATGAAAAGGCCCCCGCTTGACATCATTGTAAAACGGCGTGGGGATGCAGGCATGACGCGGCATTGCGGGGGGCTTGCCGGAGGCGGAGGCAGCTGCGGCAGACGGAGCAGAGGGGTGCGGACCCGCACGGGCAGCGAGGGCCATGGCGGGAGAGGCGCACGGTAAGACTGCGACCGGCAGGCCGCGCGTTAGATAGAAATAGCTACCTTCTTGGCAGATTGAAAATTATGTATTACTATCTTTCAAAACCAAAAAAGATAGGAATAGCTACCTATGAGTGTCAGGGACACGGTTCGTTTGCAGCAGGCCAGGCTGGTGGATGCGGCGGCTGGCAAGGTTTCCGGGGTGTCCGTGCCCAAGGGGGGCTGGATTGCGGCGGTACGCAAGGCGCTGGGCATGTCGGGAGCGCAGTTGGCCCGACGGCTTGGGGTTACCAATGCCGCCGTGTACCAGCACGAACGTAGCGAGCCGGAAGGGGCCATCACCCTGCGGCAGATGGAAAAGATGGCCCAGGCCATGGGGTGTCGTTTCGTCTACGCCATTGTGCCGGATGCACAGATGGAAAAAACGCAGGCGGAAAACGGGCGGGTGGAGGATGTTCTTCGGCGGCAGGCGCGCGCAAAGGCCGAGGCGCTGGTGCTGTGGGCCAGCGGGCACATGGCGCTGGAGCAGCAGGCGCTGCCGCCGGAACGGGTGCAGGAGGAAATCGTGAGGATGACCGAAGAGCTTGTGCGTAATCCTCCCTCGGATTTCTGGGAGGAACGCTGATGTTCCCCGAACCTGAAGGGGCGACGCCCCTTGATCCCAACGAGACGCGCGACCTGAAGCACAAGCATGTCGCCACGCGCGGTGAACTGGATGAACTGGAGCAGGACAACATACAGCGAGGTGGGGCTTGGCTGCGGCGCAAACGTAAGGGCGACATCTTGACCCTGAATTTTCTTTGCAAGTTGCACGACAAGCTGTTCGGCGACGTGTGGCGCTGGGCGGGCAGGTTCCGGAATACAGAAAAAAACATCGGTGTGACGCCCTCACAGGTGCCCGTGCAGTTACATGCGCTGTGCGGCGATGCCCGCTTCTGGGCGGAAAACGCCACCTGGTCTCCAAAAGAGGCTGCCGCCCGCTTCCACCATCGCCTGGTGAAGATCCATCCCTTTCCCAACGGCAACGGGCGCCACGCCCGCATCGCGGCGGACGAGTATCTGAAGCAGTATTTCAATGCACCCCCCATCGACTGGGCCACCGGGGTGAACCTGCAAGTCGATTCGGCGCGGCGCACCGCCTATATCGCGGCCCTGCGCGCCGCCGATGGTGAAGACTATGGGCCGTTGCTGGTGTTCGTGGGCGCGCAGGAGCAGCCCCCCGCAGGGAATTTTCCAGCCGCCCCCTAATCTCCTGCCCGGTGCTGCCGAAAAGACGACCAGCGGGGTGTGCCACACCCCCGGGAGCACCGCATGAGCCTGAACCTGACCCTTGGCGCGCTGCACGCGCGGAACGGCCTTTCCCCGTACGGGGAAGGGCTGGGCGCGCTGCTGGGCACGTCTGTCGGGTCGGGCACCAGCACGGGATCAGGGACGCGGGCTTCGGGCCTGTCGCCGGACAAGACCGCCGACGTGTTCGGGGCGGACATCGTGCGCCGGACATCGGTTGTGCCCGCAGCCGCCAGCACGGACACGGCAGGCACGAATACCGACGCCACCACGGACGCCGCGTCCACGGCGCCGACCGACGCCGAGCGCGAGGCCCTTTCCGGTGCGTTGTCCGGCAGCGTGCGCTGGGTGGCCGACAAGTTCGGCGATGCGGCGGCCACCGCCGTCATGGGCATCGTGTACAAGAGCATCGGCGACGGCCCGGTCACCGAGGATGCGCTGGGCGAAGGGCTGCTGGATGCCCTGCGCTTCGTGGACCGCCAGTTCGGCACGACATCGGGCGATGCGTTCATGGCCCAGCTCAATGGCGGTGGCCTCAACGACGCCCTCAACGACTATTTCGACAACGGCCTTTCCGAGCGGTTCATGGTGGCGGGCGCGGGCAACCTTGCCGCCGACGCGGTGCAGGGGGCCGAGGCGGCCAAGGCCACGCTGGTGCAGCAGGCGGCGGACGGCGAGGGCGACAGCGGGGCTGACGCCATGCAGTCGCTGCTGGACACGCTGCGCGAGATGGGCGTTTCGGATGCCCAGGATTCCACGGATACCACCCAGCCTGCCGCCGCCTCTGGTGCGACCGCAGGGGGGCAGCCCGCAACAGCCACCGCTGCCGACTCCATGGCAGGGCTGTTGTCCGGCGCGTTGTCCTCACTCTCCGGACTTTCAGGGCAGGCCGGATACCGCACGGGCGGTCTTGCCGCCGGGTACGGCCCCACCGGCGCGGCGTCGGAAACTCCGGGCACCCTTGCCCCCGGCCTGCTGCTGCAAACCAGCGTCTAGCCGTTTGCCGCGCCTGCGGGCGCCTGCCGATGTTCGTCGGTCACACTTCCTCACCGGGCGTTGCCCGGTGTTTCCGTTTCAAAAGCCCTGCCGCGCAAGGCGCGTCACGCTGGCTTGCCATGGGGTGCCAGAGGCGTATACCGAACTCCCCGCCCGCTCAATGAAGCGGCGGCGACCGGTACCGGGTGTGCGCGCCGTGACCTGTGTCGGTGCATCCTCCCCGTCCGGCTTCAAGAGGTCGCGTCCGCCCCGTCTGGCCCGTCTGGCCGTCCGTATCGCCCGCATCGCCCGTATCGGGCAGACCGCCCGGACCCTCAGCCACATTTCGCCCGCCCGGTATTCCCATGCCCACACCATCGCCCTCCACGCCCGCCAGCACGTCCCCGCTGCGCGAGGTGACCCGCATCCCCTCGCTGCCGCGCTTCTGGGTCAGCCAGTGCGGCTCGTACCTGGCCTACAACATGCTGGCCGTGGTCATCGGCTGGCAGATCTACGCCATGACCGGCAGCGCCATGCATCTCGGCCTGGTGGGTCTGGCCCAGTTCACCCCGCAACTCCTGCTCACCCTGGTGGTGGGCGGCGTGGCCGACCGCTTCGACCGGCGGCGCATCGCCTTTTGCTGCCAGCTGGCCGAAGGGCTGATGGCCGTGGCGCTGGCCGTGGGCAGCGCCACCGGCACCCTGACCCCCGCCGGGGTGTTCGCCGGGGCCTTTCTGACCGGCGCGGCACGCGCCTTCGAGCAGCCCGCCATGAGCGCCCTGCTGCCCGGCCTGGTGCCGGTGGTGATGCTGCCGCGCGTGCTGGCCTTCGGTGCCGGGCTGCGCCAGGCGTCCATCATCGCCGGGCCCGCGCTGGGCGGCTTTCTGTGCGCCGCCGGAGCGCAGGCGGGCTACGGGGTGTGCGGCGCGGCATTTCTTGTTGCGTGCGCGGCCATCCTGCTTGTCCGCCGCCCGGACACGGCCACGAAACGCGAGCCCATGACCCTGCGTTCGCTGTTCGGGGGCATCGACTACGTGCGGCGCAACCCGGTCATCCTGGGGGCCATCAGCCTGGATCTCTTTTCGGTGCTGCTGGGCGGGGCCACGGCCCTTTTGCCCATCTACGCCAGCGACATCCTGCACACCGGGCCGTGGGGCCTCGGCCTGCTGCGCGCATCACCGGCCGTGGGTGCGTTGTGCATGTCGGTGTACCTGGCCCGCGTGCCCATGCGGCGGCGGGTGGGGCGTCGGCTGTTTGCCGGGGTGGTGGGCTTTGGCGTGGCCACCATCACCTTCGGCCTGTCGCGCAGCTTTCCCCTGTCCATGGCCGCGCTGGCCGCGCTGGGCGCCTGCGACATGATCAGCGTGGTGGTGCGCCAGACCCTGGTGCAGCTGGAAACGCCGGACGCCATGCGCGGACGGGTGGGCGCGGTGAATTCGGTGTTCATCGGCACCTCCAACCAACTGGGCGAGTTCGAATCGGGCGTTACCGCCGCATGGTTCGGGGCCACGGCTTCGGTGGTGCTGGGCGGGGTGGGCACCATTGTGGTGGCCCTGCTGTGGATGCGCCTGTTCCCGGCCCTGCTGCGCCGTGACCAATTGGCGATCACATCCGCCGAACGTCCGGAGCAGGCATCCCTGAATGCGCCAGATGCGCCAGATGAGGATGACGCGCCAGATGAGGATGATGCACCGGATGAGGATGATGCGCCAGGTGCGGAAACCCAGCCGGAAACGGCGCAGGCACCCGGCTAGCCGTTCCGTTTCCTGCCTTGTTCGCGCGCTTCCTTTCCATACGTACAAGGGCCGCGCGGCGGGCGTGCCATGCCCGGTCGCGCGGCCCTTTCCCCTGCCTCTTGCAGTTGGCAGGGTGTGGCCTGATCGAAATTCAAGAGATATGTCGGGAGGTTGTTACCGCCGCAGCTTGTCCCGCACGGCCACGTAGACCGGAATGTGCGCACTGGCCACCACCTCTTCGGCCACGCTGCCCAGCAGCAGCCGGGCCAGGCCCCCCTTGCCGTGCGAGGCTATGAACAGGCACTCCGCGCCCAGCCGTCTGGCCGTGGCCAGGATGCGCTCCGCCGCCTCGCCCTGGGCCACGTGGCCGCATGCCCGCACTCCTTCCTGCCCGGCCCGCGCCGCAATGGCCTCCACCACGGCCCTGCCGTGCTCCACTTCCATGTCCGCCGCCAGCTGCCCTTCCGCCGAATCGGGAAAGGCCAGGTCGGCCACGTACAGCACGTGCAGGTCCGCGTCGTGCTCGCGCGCCAGTTGCAGCGCGGTGACGGCGGCATAGGTGCAATAGCGCGAACCGTCCGTGGCCAGCAGAATGGACCGGAAGCCCAGCACCGCGCCCTGCGGCACCAGCAGCACGTCGCGCTCGCTGTGGCCGATGGTGCGCAACGGCACGTTGCCTCGCACCAGCCGCCCCAGGGCGGAGCGGTCGGCCACGCCCATGGCGATGAGGTCGGCCTTCACCCTGCGGGCGGTATCCACGATGACCTCGAAGGGCTCGCCCTCCTCGCACAGGCAGTCGATATCCATGCCGCGCGCGTTGGCCATTTCCAGCGCGCGGGCCAGGGCCAGTTCGCTGGGTTGGCGCAGCAGCCGCTTCAGGTCCGCCAGCGCGCTGGAGCCAAGGTCGCCGGTGTAGGGCGGCACCACGGAGAGGACCGCCACCCGGCACTTGCGGGTGGCGGCGAACTCCAGGACCTGATCCAGCGCGTACAGGGAATGCTCATCGCCGGTGACGGGCACCAGCAGACGTTCAAGCCTGCCCATGCGCCTCCTCCTGCGCGGCCGCGCGGCCTTTCCACATGCTGCCGAGGATGATCACCGCGCCGGTCAGCAGGGCTAGGCACATGGACGCGAAGCTGATCTTGCCCAGCACGTCGAGCATCTCGGGCGACATGTCCATCAGGCCCAGCTTCACCAGGTAGCGCGGCAGGGCAATGCCCCGGCTCACGGCCACGATGAGCATGATCACGGCCATGACCATCTTGATCATGTGCTCGCGCACGTAGGTGGTGCCGATGGCCCCCAGCTGCACGCCCAGCAGCGACCCGCCGAGGATGATCAGCACCAGGCGGATGTCCACCATGCCGTGCATGGCCCAGTTGATGGACCCGCCAAGGCCCATGACGAAGGCGATGACCAGTTCGGTTGCCGAGGCCATCAGCCCGGGCACGCCCATGACATAGATCATGCCGGGCACGCCGATGAACCCGCCCACGGCGATGGTGGCGGCCAGCATGCCGGTGGCGAAGCCCACGGGCAGGGTGAACCACAGCGAAATGCGGATGCCGGAGCGGCGGAAGGTGATCATGGGCGGAAGTTCGATGGCCTGCAGGCGCAGGGCCAGGGGCGCGGTGGTTTCCACGCCGCCGCAGCGGGCGCAGCGCAGCGCGTCGCGCATGACGTAGCCGCCCACCAGTACCAGCACGGCCACGAAGGACAGGCTGACGTACAGGTCCGACCCGACCTGGCCCCATTTTTCAAGGATGACCTGCTGGATGCGGATGCCGATCTGCACGCCCACGGCAGCGGACGCCGCCATGACCAGACCCATCTTCACGTCCACCTGGCCGTACCGGAAGCGCTTGATGGCTCCCACCAGTGCCTTGGGGAACTTGTGGCACATGTTGCTGGCCACGGCCACGGTGCCGGGCACGCCCAGGCTCATCATGCCGGGGGTGAGCACGAAGGCCCCGCCCGAGCCGATGAAGCCGCTGACCAGCCCGCCGATGAAGCCGACGAGGAACAGGAAACAGATGCCCGATGCGGTAAGGTCGATGAATTTCGTGGGGTCAAGGGCAAGAATATCCATGCTTCGTCTCCTTGGGCGCCTAAGCGTTCAGCGTGGCGCGGCGAGCGGCCGGGCGGGCGGTGGCGGGCTTGCCGACAGTGGTCGCGGTGGTCGTTTCCGTCTTGCGGGCGGGCTTGCGGGTGGCCTCTATGCCCAGCACGCTCCACAGGTTGCCGGTAAACTCGCCGTGCACGTACGAGAACAGGAACACCGTGGCGATGGGCCCGGCGGCCCAGTACGAGCCCTGTGCGAAATGGGCGGCGATGGTGTCCGCGAAGGCGAACACCCCTGCGTACAGGGCGGCGGACAGGATGCCGAAGACGATGGTCTTGGCCCAGGGTTTGCGTGCGGTTTGCGTTGCCATTGCTGACTCCCGTGGTGGCGCCGCCTGCGTGACGGCCCGTTGTCCCCGTTGGCGGGGGTTGTCGAGGGCGGTCGCCCTCATTCCACCGTGAACAGCGCAAGGCCGGTGCGGCCCCGCATCAGTTCGCTCTCTTCCGGTTCGCTCAGGATCAACTCGACGCGGCCATGGGCGCGCGCCGCTTCTTCCACTGCATGGTCCGGCCTTCCGGCCGGGGCAAAGCGCACCTCGTGCAGGGCCGCCATGCCCTCCGCCCGCGCCGCTTCCATCCATTCAAGGGCCCCCGCCCGCGCCTGCCGTTCGAAGGCCGCGCGGCGGTAGGCGTCGTGCGATGCATCGCCCACGTGCAGGAACAGCAGGCCGCTGCCCATGCGTCCGGCCAGGCTCAGTGCGTAGCCCGCAAGACGCGATGACAGGCCGCAGCCGTGCCCCAGCACCAGGATGCGGCGGACCTGGGCCTCGCCCCGGCGGATCACCGCTCCGGCCAGCAGCTGTTCGCCCGCCTCGGCCAGGGCCAGGGCCTCGGCGTAGTCGGCCAGGCGTTCCTCCATCCGCACGGCGGCGGTGGAACGCATGCGGATGTCGCCCTGCCCGGCCGCACCGCCGGGGGCGGTACGGCGAAACCATCTACCGGGCATGGGCGGCCTCCATGAAAAAGGGGCGGGCGGGTGAGTGGTCGGCTGCGCGAAAGAAGCGGGCCGCCCGCGAAAACGAAATCAACAGCATGCTCATTCGGCTCTCAGCACCGGGCGCTGGCGTTGCCCGGCGGTTGCGGTGCGGGCTTGCGCACCCGTTGCGGGGGACGCGGGGGACGCGGGGGACGCGGAAGGCTGGACCGCCTCCGTATGGTGGGCCTGCCCGGTCTGGCGGGTGTCGTCGCCCCCGCGCAGTTGCCACACGGCCTCGTCCGCCCGGTTCCGCTCCGCAAAGGCCACTGCGACAAATGCCGACTCGATCGATTCGCGGATGGTTCCCATTTTGCTTCCTCACGGTTTGTGTGTGCTTACGCATAAACAAGTGTCGTGCCAGAACATGTATTTCTGCATAACAATATGAATTTACAGATGATTAAGGATTGTCTCGAAAGGCGGGCCGCAGGCATGTGCTGTTGCACTTTGCAACGCCAACTGCTACCAGTCCGCGTAACAGGCCGGTTTCGCGCGGGTTCGTGAAAAAAAGCACAGCGTTGCGAAACGCAACGGTGCTTCACTCCGCAACGGTGATGCCGGCCAGCCCAGAGGGAATGCGAGGAGGCGCGCATGATCTTCTTTCGGCGGCAGGGTGGGGACACCCCGCCAGAACCATCCGGGGCGACGGGCCAGGCAGGGCAGACGGGCGGCCAGTCCGGTCCAGCGGATCAATCAGGTCAGGCAGACCCCACCGGCCTGCGCGCCAGATGCGCGGCGGCGGACCTGCCCGATGCGGTGCGCGAGGTACTGGAGGCGGAAACAGGCCGCATGGAAAAGACCGACGCAGCCGCGCCGGAAAACGCCATCGCCCTCAACTACGTGGAATGCCTGCTGGACCTGCCGTGGAACGCCCTTACCCGCGACAGCCTGGACCTTGCGCGCGCGGCGGCGGTGTTCGACACCAGCCACGCGGGCCTTGGCCAGGTGCGTGAACGGGTGCTGGAGCACCTGGCCGCGCGCGTGCTGTGCGCCACCCAGCCCGCCGCCGTGCTGGTGGTGGACGATGAATCCATCGCCCGCGACAACGTGGCCCACGTGCTGGCGCGCGATGGCTACGCCGTGGACACGGCGGCCAACGGTGAAGAGGCGTTGGCCTGCCTTGCGCGGCGGCGGTACGACTGCATCGTCACCGACCTGAAGATGGACCGCATGGACGGCATGCAGCTCATCGAGGCGGCGCGGCGGATAACCCCGGATACGCGCATCGTGGTGGTGACCGGCTATGCCACGGTGGACACCGCCGTGCAGGCCCTGAAGACCGGCGCGGTGCAGTATCTTTCCAAACCCATCGACATCGCCGAACTGCGCGCCACCGTGCGCGAGGCACTGGCCGACCGCGTGCAGGGCCTTTCGTCGCGCGCGCCGGTGTTGTGCTTCACCGGGCCGCCCGGCGTGGGCAAGACCTCGGTGGGCCGGGCGCTGGCCGAGGCGCTGGGGCGGCGCTTCTACCGCATGTCGCTGGCCGACCTGCGCGACGAGGCGGAACTGCGCGGTCACCGGCGCACCTACGTGGGGGCCATGCCGGGGCGGATCATCCAGGCCCTGCGCACCACGGGGGTGCGCAACCCGGTGTTCATGCTGGACGAGATCGACAAGGTGGGACAGGACGCCAAGGGCGACCCGGCCATGGCCCTGCTGGAGGTGCTGGACCCGGAGCAGAACGCCCGCTTCGTGGACCGGTATCTGGAAATTCCCTTCGACCTTTCGCAGGTGCTGTTCATCGCCACGGCCAACGGGGTGGAGCGGCTGCGCGGCCCCCTGCTGGACCGCATGGAGGTGGTGGAATTCCACGGCTACGCAGAGGCGGACAAGCTGGATATCGCCACCCGTTTCCTGCTGCCCCGCCAACTGCGCGAACACGGGCTGACCGCGCCGTATCCGCAGGTGACCCCGGCGGCCCTTGCGCGCATCATCAACGATTACACCAGCGAGGCGGGCGTGCGCGGGCTGGAACGCGAGCTGGCCCGGCTGTGCCGCAAGCTGGCCCGGCTGCGGCTGGAGGCGGGGGGACATGCGGGCGCAGCGGACCCGACTGAACCGACTGGCGACATCGCCCCCGGAAAGTCGTCGCCGGATGCCCAGCCGCCGAATACCCTGCTGGTGGACGATGCCGTGGCCGCCGCCCTGCTGGGGCCGCCGCGCTACCGGCACGACGCCGTGCACGGCGCGCCCCGCGTGGGCACGGCCACCGGGCTGGTGTGGTCCGAGGCGGGCGGCGAGATCGTGTTCGTGGAGGCGGCCCGCATGGCCGGTTCCGGCCAGCTCATCCTTACCGGCTCGCTGGGCGAGGTGCTGAAGGAATCGGCGCGCATCGCGCTCAGCCACATCCGGGCCGAGGCGGAGCATCTGGCAGAGCATTGGGGCGTGCCCGGCCTCGGCAACCCCGGCAGTCTGGATATCCCGGCGGGCGGCGGCCAGGGCGGCCACCCCGCGCAGGACATCCACATCCACATTCCCGCCGGGGGCATCGCCAAGGACGGTCCCTCCGCCGGGCTGACCATCTGGGTGGCCCTGGTCTCGCTGCTGTCGGGCCGCCCGGCGCGGGCCGACGTGGCCCTTTCGGGCGAACTTTCGCTGTCGGGCCGGGTGCTGCCGGTGAGCGGCGTGCGCGAAAAGCTGCTGGCCGCAGCACGGGCCGGGGCGCGCACCGTGGTGCTGCCCGCCGCCAACGAACCGGAGGCACGCGGCCTGCTGGCGGAATTTGCCGCGCGCGGGTCCGGCGGCCTGCCGCAGGTGGCATTCGCCGCGCGGGTGCAGGATGCGCTGGCCGTGGCCCTGCTGCCCGCCGGGGCTGCGGGTGACGAAGGGGGCGCGCCGTGCAGTTCCTGATCCGCCGCCTGGCCGAAGGCAACATCCGGCAACTGGTGCTGTTCGGCATCTCGGTGTCCATCCTGGGGTTCTCGCTGCTGGGCGGGCTGTCGTACAACTACCTGCTGCAGATCGAGGACGCCCTGGCCCTGGCCGAGGTGGTGGACGACCTCAGCAACGACATCCTGGAAATCCGCCGCTACGAGAAGAACTACCTGCTCTACGCCATGGAGGAGGACCACGCCGAGAACCTGGTGTTCATAGGCCGGGCGCTGGATGTCATCGAACGCATCGAGCCGGGCGGCAACGGTGTACAGGGCGCGGACCTGCGGGGCAGCGACGGGCTGCGCGCCCTGCGCCGCGACCTGCACGGCTACCGCGACACCTTCAGCCGCCTTGGCGAGGTGCAGCTGGCCGGGCCGCAGCGCGAACGCGAGCGGGGGGCGCTGCGCGACGACCTGCGCGAGCAGGGCAAGGCGCTGGTGGCGCAGGCCCGCCAGATCGTCACCTACCAGCGCGAGCGCATCCTGGGCATCGTGGGGTCGCTGAAGCACCAGTTGCTGCTGTCCATCGGGGCCATGGTGGGGCTGGCGGCGTTCTTTTCGTGGCTCATCGGGCGGCGCATTCTGGGCGCGCTGTCGGTCATCGAGCGTTCGGCCCGGCAGATCGTGCAGGGCAGCCTGGAACGGTTGCCCCTGCCCGCCACCAGCGACGAGACGCGCGGCGTGGTGGAGGCCTTCAACCACATGCTGGTGGAGCTGGAGCACCGCCAGAACCAGCTGGTGCAGGAAAAGAAGCTGGCCTCGCTGGGGGTGCTGACATCGGGCATCGCGCACCAGTTGAACAACCCGCTGAACAACATCTCCACCTCGTGCCAGATACTCCGCGAGGAGTTGCGGTATGCCACGGGAGGCAAGGGGGTGGATGGCGGTCAGGCCGGGCCGGGCGGGATTAATGGGACAGGCGGGACTAACGGAGCAGGCGGAGCAGGCGGAGCAGGCGGAGCAGGCGGAGCAGGCGGAACAGGTGTAACGGGCGCCCCCGTGTTCGCCTCCCCCCCGGCGTCCGCCGTCGCGGCAGGACTCGATCCGGCCCTTGCCGGGCGTATGCTGGAAAACATCCATCAGGAAGTGCGCCGTTCGCGCGACATCGTGAAAGGGCTGCTGGAATTTTCGCGCGAGACGGAATTCTCGCTCAAGCCCGTGGCCCTGCGCGACGTGGTGGGCCGCAGCGTGGCGCTGGTGGCCAGCGAGGTGCCCGCGTGCATCGCCATTGACGCCGACGTGCCCGGCGACATCGTGCTGCCGCTGGACGTGCAGCGGTTTCAGGAAGTGCTGTTGAACCTGCTCATAAATGCCATTCAGGCGGTGCAGGCGGCACAGGAACGGGACGGCGGCGCGCCGGAAGGAATCACATCGGACGGGGGCACGCCGGAAGGGGGCATGCCAGACGGGAGGGGGCCAGACGGGAGGGGGCCAGACGGGAAGGGACCGGACGGGGCCTGCCCCCGCGCCGGGGCCATCACCGTCACCGCCGCGCGCGATGCGGCGGCGCGGCAGGTGGTGCTGCGCGTGGCAGACACGGGCATCGGCATCGGGCCGGAGCATCTGGGCCGCATCTTCGACCCCTTCTTCACGCTGAAAGAGGTGGGCAAGGGCACCGGCCTCGGGCTGTCCGTGGCCTTCGGCATCATCCGCAAGCACGGCGGGACCATCGGGGTGGAAAGCACCCCCGGCGCGGGCACGTGCTTCACCATCCGGCTGCCGCTGGGCGCGCCGGAACCCACGGGAGACGCGGCATGAACGACGCACCCGGACGGCCAACGGGCGCTGCCGCCAAGACGGCGGGCGCCTCTGCGCCCTCTCCATCCCCGGTCCCCCCGTATTTGCCGGATACCCCTGGTCCGGCCCGCATCCTGGTGGTGGACGACGAGGCCATCGCCCGCGACAACCTGGCCCTGGTGCTGGGGCGGCAGGGGCACGAGGCGTTCACCGCCGCCAACGGGGTGGAGGCGCTGGAACTGCTGGCCGGGGCGGACTTCGACCTCGTGCTCACCGACCTGATGATGCAGGGCATGGACGGGCTGGACCTGCTGCGCGCCGTGCGGCTGCGCCACCCGGACACCGAGGTGGTGGTGGTTACCGGCTACCCCACGGTGAAAACGGCGGTGGAGGCCATGCACGCCGGGGCCTACCACTACCTGCCCAAGCCCTACGACCTGGACGAGGCGCGGGTGCTGGTGCAGAAGGCCCTTGAAAAGCGCCGCCTGAAGCAGGAGGTGGCCCGCCTGCGCGAACAGCTGCGCGAACGGTCGTTGCCGGTGCCCCTGCTGGGGGCCGCGCCGTGCATGCAGGCGCTCAAGCGCACCATCGCGCAGGTGGCCCCGTCGGACGTCACCGTGCTGATCCTGGGCGAGACAGGCACCGGCAAGGAACTGGCCGCGCGCATGGTGCACCTGTTCAGCCGCCGCTCCGAGGCGCGCTTTCTGGCCATCAACTGCGGGGCGTTCAACGAGGAACTGCTGGAAAGCGAACTGTTCGGTCACGAGCAGGGGGCCTTTTCCGGCGCGGTGCGCCAGCGCAAGGGGTTGTTCGAGGCGGCGGAAGGCGGCACGCTGTTCCTCGACGAGGTGGGCGAAATGTCGCTGCCCATGCAGGTCAAGCTGCTGCGCGCGGTGCAGGAACGCACCATCCGCCGGGTGGGCGGCACGGCGGACATCCCCGTGGACGTGCGCCTGCTGGCCGCCACCAACAAGGATCTGGCGGCAGAGGCGGCGGCCGGGCGCTTCCGGCACGACCTGTATTACCGCCTGAACGTGGTGGTGCTGCGCATGCCCCCGCTGGCCGAACGCATGGAGGACGTGCCCCTGCTGGCCCAGTACTTCGCGGAAAGGGCCGCGCGCGACACGGGCAGGCCCGCACCGCACATCGCGCCGGAAACGCTGGCCGTGCTGGCCCGCTATCCCTTTCCGGGCAACGTGCGCGAGTTGCACAACATCATCGAACGGGCCGCCGTGCTCTGCGCGGGCGATACCATTACCCCGGCGGACCTGCCGCCCGACCTGCGGGCGCTGGCGGGGACGGTCGTCGACAAGGGCGGTGCGGCGGTCCCCGCGCTGGTGTTGCGCGCCGATGGGGGGGCCTGCATGCCGGGCGGGACGGGGGAAGGCGTGGCGCCCGATGGCCGCCCCATGACCCTGGACGAGAACGAGCGCGCGCACATCGAATGGGTGCTGGAACTGGCGGGGGGCAACCGGACGCAGGCGGCCAGGGTGCTGGACATCGACCGCGCCTCGTTGTGGCGCAAGCTGAAGCGCTACGGACTGTAGCCGGACGCGCACCAAAGGGTGCAGGGCAGGGCAGCTTTCCTTGCCCGGCGGTCTGGACGCGCCACCGCCCGGCGTGCCATGCTGCCGCCGGTTGGCCCCAACCGCCGTGCCCCAAAGGTGTTGATCGGGCTGCACCGGTTTGGGCGGCATCGGTTCCGGCTGTTTGACCATGCCGCCGTGCATTGGCGGCCAGACGTTTTTCGTGAGCACAGGAGATTCGCCATCGCATCGCTTCTGGAACTGCGCGGCCTTGGCCGCCACTTCACCGTGCGCCGGGGCATGTTCGACCCCACGCCCGCCGTGCTGCGCGCCGTGGACGGCGTGTCGCTGACCCTGGACCGGGGGCGCACCCTTGGCCTGGTGGGCGAAAGCGGCTGCGGCAAGTCCACCCTGGCCCGCATGGTGGTGGGGCTGCTGCCCCCCAGTACGGGGCAGGTGCTGCTGGATGGTCGCCTGTTCGTGGGTGCAGGCCCGGATGCAGGCCCGGATGCCAGTCAGGACACGAGGCCGGGGGGCGACGCGACGTCCACCTCCACCGGCCCCGCCATTTCGCGCGCCGAGGCGGCCCGACTGGTGCAGATGGTCTTTCAGGACCCCTTCTCGTCGCTGAATCCGCGCCGCACCGTGGGGGCCTCCATCGGCGAGGCGCTGGCCGTGGCCGGAATGCCCGGCGAGGAGCGGCGCGCCAAGGTGGCGGACATGCTGCATCTGGTGGGCCTGCGGGCGGAACACGCCGACCGCTACCCGCACGAATTTTCCGGGGGCCAGCGCCAGCGCATTGCCGTGGCCCGCGCCCTGATCACCCACCCGGCCCTGGTGGTGTGCGACGAGCCGGTGTCCTCGCTGGATGCTTCGGTGCAGGCGCAGGTGCTGAACCTGCTGCGCGAGTTGCAGGAACACATGGGCCTCGCCTACCTGTTCATTTCGCACGACCTTGGCGTGGTGGGCCACATGAGCGACCACGTGGCCGTGATGTACCTTGGCCGGGTGGTGGAGGAAGCCCCGCGCGACGCCCTGTTCGCCGCGCCCGCCCACCCGTACACCCGCGCCCTGCTGGCCTCGGTGCCCGTGCGCGACCCGGCCCGGCGCGTGGAGCGCCCTGCCCTGTCCGGCGACCTGCCCAGCCCCATCGCCCCGCCCTCCGGCTGCCCCTTTCACCCGCGCTGCCCGCAGGTCATGGACGTGTGCCGCCGTCAGGTGCCCGGCTGGCATGCCGTGGCCGAGGGGCAGCATGCGCGCTGTCATCTTCATGCGCCGGAATCGCTGGTACGCGCGGCTGGGTAGCTGCGACGACGTGCGTCGCGTCGGGGTTCGTCCGGACTGTTATCGTTCTTTCACATCGCTTGTGAAAAAACGTACTTGACGAGCGGCCTTGGCGTCACCATAGTGCGGGTGCCCCGCCGCGCGCCGCGTCACGTCGCGATTCCGTGCGGCCCCGTACGGCCCAGTGCGATTGGGGGCCATCGAAGACCACGAACCCCGCCCCGGCAAATCCGGCGGCAGGGGTGAACACGCCAAGGAGTGTCCATGTCCGCGGAATTCGTCACCGCCATCCATGCCGTCAGCGAAGTGCTGATGTTCGAAAACTGGCTGCGTTTCTATTTCATCACCGAAGAAGACGACAAATTGTTCATCCGCGTGCCGGAAACGGCGGAAAAGCGCATCCGCGAGGAGTATCCCCACCTGTTCGGCCTGCTGGAGCTGCTGAACAACAAGGAGATCACCTACGAAACCTCGCGCGACGCGGTGTGCAGCTTCGTGGCGTCCGACGTGGATGGTTCGCGCATGAAGGCGGGCAGTTCCGAGAAGGTCTTCGACAGCAGTCTGTTCCAGTTCGAGATGCAGTTGTTCAACATCTGGGTGCAGTCGCACGAGGAACAGTTGGACAAGAGCTTCATGGACCTGCGCACGTGGCAGGAATTGTACGCGGACTGGAAGCGCTCGGACAAGGTCAAGGAATACATGGCCGAACTGAAGGACGCCTCCACCCGCACCGCGCCCGACTGCGATTCCGTGCAGTAGGGCGTCGAGCCTTCCCGCCATGGCGGGAGGCAGGCAATGTACTGAAGACGGGGAGGATGCTGCGGCATCCTCCCCGTTTGTTTTTGATAGCCCGGCGAGCACGAAAAGGTCGCCAAGGGGCTGTTTCTAAATGAGGATTTTCGTTCGTTGGCAAGGAAAACGAGCCTGTCATGAGGGAGTATACTTTTGCCGTATTTGACCGAAATGGCAGGCGAAGTTTGACGCAGCCAACGGGCGAAAAGACAATTTAGCAACAGCCCCTACACGCCCAGCGTGTCCAGCGCCGCCTCGATCTCCGGACGCGCAACCAGCGGGGCCAGCCAGCGCTCGGGCATCCAGCCCGGGCCATGCCGCGCGCCGAACAGCATGCCCACGGCCAGGCCGCGCGCGCACGAATCGCCCCCGGCCATGACGTTGTCGATGAGACCGGTTTCCGGTGCGGCTTCGTGCTTCAGGGCAATGTGCACCACCCCCAGAAAGGCCCCCTGCATGCCGCACGACTGCCCGAAGCGGGCGATGGCGGCGGGGGTGTCCTCGGTCAGGGACATGTCGGCGAAGGCCAGCCAGTCTTCGGCGGGCAGGGCCGCGTAGCGGGCCGTGGCGGCATGGTCGAAGGCGCCGCGCATGTCCGCCCCGCGCAGCAGGGCGGCGGCGGCACGGGCCATGAATTCCGCGCCGTCGGCAATGACCGGGCTGCCGTGGGTCATCAGGGTCTGGGCGCGCGCGGCGTTGACCAGCCCTTCCTCGTCCTTGGGATCTGAACCCAGAACGGCCAGCAGCGGGGCCATGCGGGCCGCCCCGGCAAAGTCGTTGGTGGCGGCCCCGGTCTGTTCGGGCGCACGCCCGGCGGCAAAGTTGGCCAGCGCCTCGCGGCTGGCCTTGTCCATGTAGCCGGTGTAGCCGCCCTCCATCAGGCCGCGCCAGCGCCCGGCGAAATCGGACAGGTCGAAGGCCCCCTTGCCCGCCACCGAACGGAGCAGCAGCAGGGTCTGGTCGCCGTAGTGCGACTGGTCGCCCGCGCCCTTGCCGGAATGATAGTCGTTGAGGGCAGGCGGCAGCAGTTCCGTCACCCGGCCCAACTGGCGCACTATGCGCCCCTGATCGTATTCCCAGTGCGCCCCCAGCGACAGCGAATCCGCCACCAGCGACGCCAGAATGGCGCTGCGTATCCTGCTCATGTTCCACCTCGGGGTTGCGGCCCGCGAGGGCGGGCCGGTGAGCGACACCTTTCCACACTATACGACACGATGCGCGCCGGGGCCAGTGGCAGCGGCACATGGACGCGATGGTACGGCGGTGAATGCGGACAGTGGGGGGCGACGGGTGCGGTGCGGCAGATGCGGCTGTCGCGGCCGGCTCATGCAGGATGCGGTGCGCAAGACACGAAACGCACGGGAGGTCCGTGCGTTTCGTGGCCCGCGCGGGATGGCGGACCGAATCGTGGGGGTGAGGAGGGGCCGGGGAGGCCCTTGCGGGCCTCCCCGGTGCCGGAAACCGCTCGCCCGGTTTGCCGGCGGGGGCAGAGGAGGTCAGCTAGCTGAAGCTGACGGTGGGGGTGTCCAGGATGGACGGGGATGCCGGGGATATGCGCTGCGCTTCCCGCCAGAGGGCCGCCAGGGCCACGACGGCTTCCCTGTCTTCTTCGGGAAGGGCCTCGATAAGGGCATCCAGGGGAGGAGGGGTTGCCGCTGCGTTGCGGCAAGTTTCCGGAGTGTGCATGTGTCTTGCGGCTCCTTGTTCCGTTACGCCACAATTAGCAGGGACCGTGCCAAACATATTTAGTGTGAATATTCAGCATGTTGTTGTGTTCCATTGGGGCGCGGGCGGCGGCGGAGGTGCAAGCGGCGGCACAGGGGCTGTGCAGTATGCTGCACATGTGCACAGATTCGCGTCCGGCGCGCGTGCGCCTCGGCCCGGGTGCTTGTCGTGGGGGGGGCGGGTGGCGTACCACGGTGCCGGAGGTGCGCATGTCCCGTTTCGGTTCCGATGTTGCCGCCCGGCCCGCTCCGTTCATGGAGCTGTTCGGCTGCTCCGGCGGCGAGGGGTTGCCCGCCCTGCGCGACCTGGCGCGGCAGGCGGTGGCCCATGCGCTGGCCAGGGCCGTGGCGGGTTGCGCGCCAGGTGACGCGGCGGGCAAAACGCCGGAACCCGTGGCCGTGGACGGCACGGCGGGCAATGGCCACGATACGCTGTTCCTGGCCCGGCTGGTGGGTGCGCGCGGGTTGGTGCACGCCTTTGACGTGCAGCCCAGGGCGCTGGCCCGCACGGCGGAACGGTTGGCGACGGCGGGGCTGGAGGAGCGGGTTGCCCTGCATGGCCGGGGGCACGAGGAGCTTGCGGCGGCGCTGGCTGCCCCACTGACTGCACCGCCAGCAACTCCAGCAACGTGGCCGGGCGGAAGCGGGCGGCCACCGCGCATTACGGCGGCCATGTTCAATCTGGGCTTTCTGCCCGGCAGTGACCGCAGCGTGACCACCCGACCGGAAACCACCCTGACGGCGCTGGAGGCCCTGCTGCCATTGATGGTGCCGGGCGGCATCGTTTCGTTGCACGTCTACGCCGGGCATCCCGGCGGGGCGGACGAGGCCGCCGCGCTAGACCGCCGTCTTGCCGGGCTGGACTGGAACCGCTGGCGGGTGGCCCGCTACGAGTTCACCAACAAGCCCCGCAACCCGGAGCGGCTGCTGCTGGCGTTGCGGCTGCCCGGCCCCGCGTAGCCTTTCGTCATCCCGAGAACCATGCCGCCGCGCCGTCCATGTTGTCCGCACCCCGAGGGCATCGGGGCCATCCGGGCCATGGGGTGCGCGGCGCACGAACACATCACCGCGAGCAGATTGTCATGACCACCGACCCTTCCGTATTCCCCGATCCTTCCGACGATGACCTGTGGGAAGCCGTGCGCGCCGACCTGGAAACCCGCTTTCCCGGCCGCTACGACGAGGCCACCGTGCGCCGCGCCTTCGAGGCGGTGTGTGCGAACGAGGAAGACTACCTGCCCCAGCGCGCCCTGCTCAAGAAGGTGCGCATGGCCTGCATGTGGACCCGCCCCAGCCTGGACGGCCGGGCGGAAGGGGCGGAATAGCCCTCAGGGCCGCGCCTTTCCGGGGGGTGACGCCGCGCCCGTGCATGAGGGGCCACTGCGGAAATGCGAGCCCGTCCTGCTCGCCGCTTTCCACGCACGCCTTCAGGGCAGCAGGGGATGGCGGAACAGCGGGTGTGCGGCGTGGCGGTCCAGCAGCCCGGCCAGGCGATCCCGCTGCGCCGGTGACAGCCCGGCGTGAAATTGCACGAAGGCGTCGCGCGCGTTGGCGTAGGCCTGCTCGGCCAGTTGGCGTTTTTCCGCGAACAGGGCGTCCAGCGCATCCGGGGCCATGGCCCCGTCGCGGATGACCGCGTGCAGGCGCTGGCGCAATGCCGTGTTGTGGCGGCGCAGTTCGTCCAGCGTGCGTTCGTGGGCGTCCAGACGCCGGGCCAGTTGCCGCGCCTCGTCCGGCGCAAGCTCCAGTTCGCGGGCCACGGTGCGCGCCACGCGGCGCATGTCCACCCCGGCCAGGCGCGCGGCAATGCGCCGCCTGTTGTACCACAGCACGCAGAGCACGGTGGCCTTGACCGCCACCACCCCCACGGCGAATTCCCAACTCATGCGGTGTCTCCGGATATGTTCGTGGCGGCTCCGCCCGGCGGAGAGGTCCGGCCTCTCCGTGTCGGGGCTGGCCCCGCCGCCACCGGGTTTCGTGGTGCCCGATCATGTCCATCCGACATGCACGAAAAAGGGGGAAGGGCCAAGGCCCTTCCCCCGTCGTCATTCCCTGTGTGATCCCTGTTCCCCTGCCCGCCCTGTGGCCAACGAAGCCAACTCGACCAATTGGCCAACGGGCAAAGGGCTGATTCGGGCTAACGGTGGGCTTCCAGATCCTTCAGGAACTCCGGACGCACCTCGAAGCCGCAGGCAGCGGCCTGGTCGGCGAACTGCACGGCCTGGGCGAATTCGCCCCGCTCGAAGTGGGCCAGCGCCAAGTTGTTGTAGGCCGGGCCAAAGCCGGGCTCGCGCTTGATGGCCTCGCGGCTGATCTGGATGGAGGCCTCGTAGTCGCCCTGCATGTAGTAGGCGGCGCCCATGGTGGCCATGGCTTGGATGAAGTCCGGGTCCCACTTCAGGGCCTTCTTCAGGGCCTTGACGGCTTCTTCCGGCTCGCCGCGCTGCAGGTGCACGAAGCCGATGTTGCTCCACGGCACCGGGAACTTGGCGCGGCACTGGGCCGCTTCCTCGTTGTAGCGCAGGCAGCCGTCCAGGTCGCCGCGTTGCAGGCAGATGCCGCCCAGTTGCACGTAGGCTTCGGCCAGGCGGGGCGAATTGCGCACCGCGCTCAGGAACGATTCTTCCGCCGCCACGAAGTCGCGCTTGTGCAGCAGGGCCACGCCAAGGTTGTAGTGATGGTTGGCGCAGTTCTCGCTTTTCTCTATTTCGGCGCGCAGATCGGCGATGTACTCGTCAATGTCATCATATTTATCCTTCATCGACATGACCCTCCTTGATCAGAATATTGTAGTACCACACGCAGAAATCGAACACGCCGCGGTACTTTTCGTCCTTGTTGACGATGCCGAGGGCGGTTTCAAGCGCGCCGCGACCGTATTCGTTGGTGTAGTCCTTCTTGTTGGCGGTCTGCAAAAATTCGCGGACGAGCTGCTGGGTGGTGCGCTTGGTGATGTCCTGGCGCGTGTCCAGTGGGTCGTTGGGCTTCTGGAAGGGGTCCCAGTTCTCGTAGCCGATGCGCTCGACGTACTTGCGCCGCCGGGGAGACATGGCGTCCCAGATGGCGCGCTTCTGGACTTCCTCGTCCGGTGTCAGTTCCCGCGTGGTGCTGTCGCGGAACATGGAGCCCGAGATGTTGACCATGCTCAGTCCTCCTTCTTCACCGGGCCGACGCCAAGATAGGCATTGTCGTATTTGGTGATCAGCGCCATGGACACGGGCACGTACACCTTGTCCAGTTCGCGGTAGCGCGACTGCACGGCCACCAGTATCTCGTGGCTGAGGCCCGCCAGTCGCTCGTGGATCTTGTCCAGGGCCACGGTGGGGTACCGCCCGCCGGGGGCAAACCCCGTGCGGCCACAGGTATGGGCCACGCCGCCGATGGCGGTGGGAATGCCGTACAGGCGGCAGGTGATGGGCCGGTGGGCATACATGGCGCAGGTGTCGTCGTCGCCCAGCAGGGGGCAGCGGATGCGTTCGCGCGCCACTTCGGCCAGCAGTTCGGCGGAATCGCGCCCGGTCAGCGATTCCTTGTACAGGCGGCGCTTCAGGCGCACGGCGTGGCGGTCTGCCGCGTCGGCCCGCTCGAGAATGGCGGAGCGCTCTGCCCCGAAGCCGAACGATCCGGCAAAGCGCTGGTTCAGGTACATGGCCTCCACGAGGCCAAGGTCGAAAAGGGCGTGGCAGCAATCGCTGCAACCAAGGCCGCAGGTCACGCAGTCGGCGTGCTGCGAACGCACGCGCTCGAACAGCGCATCGGCTTCTGCCACCAGTCGTTCATATTTGGCGAAGATTTCCGTCAGGTCCACGGTCATCCATTCTGCTCCTTGGGGGCCGCGCGTGCGCGACCGTCATGCGATGGCCCGACAGGTTGGCGTATCGGGCGCTGGGCGGACTCGGTCGTTCTGTGGCCGGAATGCACACCCCAAGGTTGCCGTGGCCGGTTGCCTTTCGGAACGGTGTGCCGAAAAGGCGTGCGGACGGTGGTTCGCGCGGCTCCCGCGCGGGCGTGCGGATGTGCGGGAATACGCGATGCGGCGGTGCGCCGCGATGCGGGCGGGCGGCACGTCACGGGAAGGCAACCCCCGTTTCCGTCGGGGCACCGGGCTTGGGGCGTGGGCGTGACATGGGGCGTTGCGCGGGCATGGCCCCTGCCCCCCTCGTGCCCACGCAGACCGCGTGAAACCTGCCTTGGAGTCTCCCCTTTGATGCGGCAAATGCCGCCGGACGGCGCAAACGTCGTCCGGCGGCATGACGTGCAGCAAATCCGGAAAGGCGGCGACTAGTTCTCTTCGACGGTGATCGCGCCGGCTTCGCAGACTTCCACGCAGGATTCACAGCCCAGGCATTCTTCTTCGTTCACGGGAACAGCCTTGCCGTCCTGCAGTTCGTAAACTTCGACGGGGCACACGTCCACGCATTCGCCGTCGCCGGTACACTTATCGGTGTCAACAGTAACAGTCCAACCCATGTCATCCTCCAGGCGTGTTTTTCGGCCGACGACGTAGTCGGCTTTTTGGGAACAATCTCCTGTCGTGATTGCGGAAAAACCGCGTCACGACAGGGTTTGACGGCTTACCATCGAAATTGCAGATAGCTGTCGGCAACCGGGGTGTCAAGCTTTGACGCAAATTCTCATCGTTGCGGGATGCGGGAATCTTGGCGGCCGGAAATTGCCAACCCCGCAGGGCTTCACCGCAACCGGGATTTTTGCCAAGCGACGGGCCTCACACCGCCAGTGACACGTAGTACCCCTTGCCGCCGCGCTGGATGAGCAGGGTCACCTTGCCCGCCAGCCGGTGCCGGGCAAACGCCTGGGCAAAGTCGCGGGTATTGGCCACGCGTACCCCGCCTACCTGGCGCACCATGTCGCCGGGGGCAAGGCCCAGCCGCGCGGCGGGGCTGCCCGGCAGCACGGCATTGATGCGGACTCCGTTACCCTGGCCCTCCTGCACGCGCAGGCCCCAGCGCCGTTCGGCCAGCCGTTCCGCCGTTTCCTGCGTGAACACGGCCGGGGTCAGGCGCAGGGTGGCCGTTTTGCCTTCGCGCAGCAGGCCCACCTCCAGCGTGTCGCGGTGGGTGTAGTTGCGCAGCAGCATGATGTAGGCGTCCTTGTCTTCAACGGGGTTGCCGTTGACGGACACCAGCACGTCGCCGGGGCGCAGCCCGGCCTTGGCCGCCGGGGTGCCCTGCTGCACCTCGGTCACCAGCATGCCCGAGGCCCGCTTCAGCCCCAGCCACGCCGCCGTGCGCTGGTCGATGTCCTGCCCCAGCACGCCCAGCCACACCGGGTCCACCCGGCCCTGGCCCAGCAGTTCCTCGACCACGCGGCGGGCCTTGTCCACGGGAATGGCAAAGCCGATGCCCTCGCCCTTGGCATACACCGCCGTGTTGATGCCGATGAGCTCGCCCGTGATGTTCAGCAGCGGGCCGCCGCTGTTGCCGGGGTTGATGGCCGCGTCGGTCTGGATGAGGTCGGTGATCATGCCCTGCTCCACCTTGATGGACCGGCCAAGGGCCGACACCACCCCGGTGGTCACGGTGTGCGCGAAGCCGAAGGGGTTGCCGATGGCGATGACCGTCTCGCCGGGCATCAGGTCGGACGAGGTGGCCATTTTTACGGCGGGCAGGTTCTGGGCGCCGGGCACGCGCAGCACGGCGATGTCGAAATCGGTGTCCGATCCCAGCAGTTCGGCGTCCAGCGAGCGACCATCCAGCAGGTGCACGGCAATGCCCGTGGCCCCGGCGATGACGTGGGCGTTGGTGAGCACGATGCCGGGGTGCCCGCCATCGGGGTTGATGATCACCCCGGAACCCAGGCTGCGCCGGGTCTGGCGCTGGGTGGGCAGGCTGGGGAACATTTCGCGCGCGGCCTCGTCGTCCATCAGGCCGGGGAAAGGATTGAAATTGCGCTCCACCACGCGTGCGGTGGTGATGTTGACCACGGCGGGGGCCACGGCGCTGACGGCGCGCACCACTGGCGTGAGGCGCGGGCTGTTGTCCGGAATGCCGGGGGGCAGGGTGGGCGAGCGCGGCGTGGGCACGGTGATGGCCGCGCGGCCCGGCTGCGAGGACACCGGCTGGTCCGCCACCAGCGGGGCGGGGGAAGATTCCGCCGCCAGGGCGATCCGGGGCGAAAGTGATGACGCGGCGGGCAGCGCCACGGGTGCGGCAGTCAGGGCCAGGGCGGCCAGCGTAAGGGCCGCGTGCCGGGCGATACGGACGATACGGACGATACGCTCGGCACGGGCAACGTGGCCGGTGCGATCAGGCAACATGTCATGGCCGGGCAACAGTCTGTGGATGAACATCATGGGTGCTCCCCGTGGGATGTGCGATTTTCGCACGCACACTATGCGGCCTGCGGCGGGCGTCGGCAAGGGGGCAAGGAGGCGGACAGACAGGAGACATGTGCAAGGGGCCGTGCACGAACAAGCGCACGTCGCGGGGCGACGGCTTTCCCCGCCGTGCCGGTCGTCGTGTCCCATGCACAGGGGGGCACAGGCGCACAAGGGAAGGGCGGACAGATGAGGCGGAACCGCCTGCGGCGCGGCCGTCCTGCACCGTCGTTCGCCGCCGCACGCCGCGCCCCGGCTTGCCTTGCCCGGCCCGTGGCGCTACCGTGCGCCGGTTCCCGTTCCACACCGACACTCCGGGGGTTCCCATGCCGTCTCTTTCTCCGCGTCTTCTCGACCTCATCGCTGCCATCGACCCCGTGGACCACGGCCACGACCCTGCCGGGCAGGCCCATCTGGACAACCTTACCAAACCGCGCGGCAGCCTGGGCCGTCTGGAAGAGCTGGCCTTGCAACTGCACCGCATCCAGGGCGGCGCGCGCCCGCTGGCCGTCGACCCCGCGCGCATCTTCACCATCGCGGGCGACCACGGCGTTGCCGCCGAGGGCGTTTCGCTGTTTCCGCAGGAAGTGACCCGCCAGATGGTGCTCAATTTCCTGAACGGCGGCGCGGGCATCAACGTGCTGTGCGCCACTGCGGGCATTGACCTGCGCGTGGTGGATGCCGGGTGCCTGGGCGACGACTTTGCCCCGCACCCGCAGCTGATCCGCCGCAAGGTGGCCCCCGGCACCGCCAACATGACCCACGGCCCGGCCATGACCCGCGAACAGTGCGAGGCCGCCCTGCTGCTGGGCGCGGACCTTGCCGCGCAGGCCGCCGCCGACGGCTGCCGCTGCGTGGGCACCGGCGACATGGGCATTGCCAACACCACGCCGTCCACCGCCCTGTACTGCGCGTACCTGGGCCTTGACCCCGAAGCCGTCACCGGCCCCGGCACCGGCCTTGACCCCCACGGTGTGGCTCGCAAGGCCCGGGTTATCCGCGCCGCCCTGACCGCCAACCGCCGCGCCGTGGAATCCGGCGACCCGGTGGACATCCTGGCCGCCGTGGGGGGCCTTGAAATCGCCGCCCTTGCCGGGCTTATCCTTGGCGCGGCCCGCCACCGGCTGGTGGCCGTCATCGACGGGTTCATCTCCACCGCCGCCTACACCGCCGCGTGGAAAATAGCCCCCGCCGTGGCGGGGTACTGCGTGTTCAGCCACGCATCGGCCGAACAGGGCCACAAGGCCATCCTGCACAAGCTGGACATCCGCCCCCTGCTCGACCTCGGCCTGCGCCTTGGCGAAGGCACCGGCGGCGCGCTGTCCATCTTCCTGCTGCGCAGCGCCGCCGACATCTTCGAAAAGATGGCCACCTTCGGCGATGCCGGGGTGGATGCCGGGAAGTAGGGGCGCAGCAGAAGGGAAAGGGAAAAGAACGACAAGGAGAGCATCGGGGAGGGTGGTTTTTCCCTTCCCCGGTGCTCTCCCTGCTTTTGGAAGGGCAGCAGCCTGAGGGGCTTTCCGGAGTCTTTCCCCCGGAGGCCCGTGGCGCAGCCGGAACGCGCTGCTGCCATGCGGGACTCAACCGCCGGAACGATGCGGCGCGCGTCCCTTCCGGTCATCGGGACCGGGCGTTACAACTCGGCAAGTATCCTGCACGGCAACCCCGTTGCGTCTTCAAGGCGCAAGGGAAATGTGCGTACGCAGAAGGGGCGCTGCCCGGCGTTCCGGCCCAGCGCCTCAAGGTTGTGCACGTTTTCCACCACGAAGGAACCGGCCTCTGCGCAAAAGAGGTCGGCTTGCCTGTGTTCTTCGGGAAGCCGGACACCCGAGCAATCCACGCCGATCATTGCAACCTTGTGCGCTGTCAGGGCGCGGAGCAGGTTCCACGAAAGTCGGGCGCCCGCCTGCATGTATTCCGGCGTGGCATAGCCGTATTCCGCAAGGCTGCCCGTGTGGAAGAACACGAAATCGCCAGCCTGAACGGCATCCATGGGTACGTCGGCCACCCCGACATCCCGTTGCCGCACGTGCCGCACGTCGAAGATCCGCCCCTGCCGCGTGAAATAGTCCTCCGGCCAGCTTTTGCCCATGAGGTCCAGATGGGTGCCCAGATGGCCGAAAAGATCCGACCGGGATGCATGGGGGTGCCTTGCGACCGCAGCTTCGCTTGCCTCAATATCCTTGCGGCCCAAGGGGTATGTCAGGTCCAGCAGCATGTGTGGCTCCTTTGGCGGTGTGTGCCGCCTGCACACTTTGTTAACCAGGAAACAATCTGCCGAACATTGTTTCCTTGTCAACAAAAAGTTTTCTGCTAGACTGTCCCCGTTTCTCCAAAATGCAACGCAACCAGCGAGGAAAGCATGACATCCCGTACAAGTCCGCTGAAGGTCCAGGTCCTCAAGGGGCTGCTGGATCTTGCCCATCGGATGGAAGAGGTGGATGGGCTGTTCGGCAAGGTGGGCCGCAACGTTGCGGGTGACGGACTGGGAGAATTGACCGTGGCGGAATGTCATTTCCTGGCTGCCCTGAACACGGTTGCCCCGGCCAATGGCGCGACGCTGGCCCGCCATCTGGGCATGACGCGGGGCGGTGTGTCCAAGATGGCCACGCGGCTTCAGGCCAGAAAGCTTGTGGAGCCTCTTCGGGTGGAAGGCGACAGGAAGAGCGTGCACTATTCGCTGACCGAATCGGGCAGGCAGGCCGTGCACATACACGACGCCCTGCACGGTCTTGCGGAAGACATGCTGTGGGAACGGTTACGGAATCGTTCCGACGAGGACCTGGAGTTTCTGGGGCGGGTTCTGGCGGAAGTGGCGGGCATGCTGGCGGAAGTGAACAGGGAAGTGCAGGCCAACGCCAGCGTCTTGCTGGCCCGGAAGCAAGCCCCCGCCGGGGCATGACGCCTCCGGCCCAGGCGCAACCCGCAGGTGTCGCCCGTGCCCGACCCGCACTGCGCCCTTGCGCCGCTGTGCCCCGGCCGGTATGGCCAGCCCTGTCAACGCGGGCCCGGAATCACGCAGTTGCCGCACGCGCCCACGGGCGCGTTTTTTTGCGGCTGCGGTACGGGTGGCTCTTGTCCCTTCCCGCTATTCCTGTGCCAACACCTGTTGGGCATGGGTGACCACATGGTGGGTCAGGGCATCGAGCAGGCGGGTGCGCAGTCCCCAGCAGTGCCAGTAAAGGCGGATGGGCACGGCGTGACCGGGGGCGAGATCGACCAGACGGCCATCGGCAAGGTGCTCGCGGGCCTGGGGCAGGGGGATCATGCCGTAGGCAAGGCCTTGGGCCACCACGTCCACAAAGCGTTCGGACGAGGGGATGTAGTGCAGCGGCAGGCTGCGGGTGATGCGGTCGAAGGACGCGGCGGTGGGCAGCAGGCCGCGCAGGAACTGGTGGTGCACTTCGTCGGCGCGGTTGAAGATCACGGCGGGCGCGCGGCACAGGGCGGCTTCGGTCAGCCCGGTGGGGAGCCACTGCGCGGCGAAGTCGGGCGCGGCAAGGCACAGGTAGTCCACCCGGCCCAGCGGCAGGCAGCGGCAGCCCTGTACGGCGGCGGCGCGGGTGGACACGGCGGCGGCCACGTGGCCGTCGCGCAACAGAAGATGGGTGCGTTCCTGGTCGTCCACGGAAAGGTCGAGCAGGGCGCGTTCCGTGCGCAGGAACGGGGCTACGGCGTCGGGAAACCACGTGGCCAGGCTGTCCGCGTTCACGGCCACGGGCAGGGTGGTCCATGGAATGTGGGCCGGTTCGGAGTCGTCCGAATCCGGCGAACCGGACGCCCCGCCAACCCCGCCCTCTGGCCGCAGGACGGCGGCAAGGTCGGTTTCCAGCAGGCCCACCTTGTCGCAATGGGCCAGCAGGCGGCGTCCTTCGTCGGTGGCGCGGGCCGGGGTGGCGCGCACCACCAGCACGGTGCCCAGTTGGTCCTCCAGCGCCTTGACCCGCTGCGACACGGCGGACTGCGTCAGGTGCAGCACCCGCGCGGCCCGCTCGAAGCCCCCTTCACGGATGACGGCGGCCACGGCCTCCACAAGTCGGTAGTCGAGCATGGTCGATTAGTACGTTTGCTTATGCAACAACACAACAAGTAATTTCACGCATGACGCGGAACGCGGTAGAGCAGGGGCGTCACGGCGGATTGCCGCCCGTACGGCATGTATCCCGGAGACACCCCCCCCAAGGGCAGTCTCTTCCGGACAGGTTTGTCGGGAAACGTTTTCCCGACAACGTGTGCCGACGGACGACGGGCGGCGCTCGCCGGACATCATTCCTGCTTCCGGAGTTGCGCCATGCACCTTACCCCTTACCTTCAGGGCCTTGGCATCGGGGCCAGCCTGATCATCGCCATCGGCGCGCAGAACGCCTTCGTGCTGACCCAGAGCCTGCGCCGCAACCACCACATGGCCGTGGCCTCGCTGTGCGCATGCATCGACGTGGTGCTGATAACCGCCGGAGTGGCCGGGGTGGGCACGGCGGTTGCCGCCAGCCCGCTGCTGCGCCAGGGCGCCGCCGTGGGCGGCGCGGTGTTTCTGGCCTGGTTCGGGTTCGGCGCGCTGCGCTCGGCCCTGCGGCCCGGCATCCTTGAAGCCGACCGGGCAGTGGGCGACGGCGGGCGCACCAGCCTGCGCCGGGTGCTGGGGGCCACGCTGGCCGTGTCCCTGCTGAACCCGCACGTGTATCTTGATACCGTGGTCATGCTGGGCGGCATCAGCGGGCACTACCCGGCGTCGGAGCGCTTCTCCTTCGGCGCGGGTGCGGCCACGGCGTCGTGTTTGTGGTTTCTTGCCCTTGGTGGCTGCGGCAGGGTGCTGGCCCCGCTGTTCCGCAAGCCCGTGGCCTGGCGCGTGCTGGACGGCAGCGTGTGCCTGGTGGTGTGGGGCGTGGCCCTGTCCCTGGCCCGGCAGGCCTGGGCGGGGTAGGAACTGTTTTGACGCGTAGCGGCCACCACCCGTGCTGCGTGAAGGCCCGCATAAGGGCCGCGGCTCTCACCAACGCTATTTCTGTGCGGCGCTGTTTTTTCGGCAAAAAGAAACGTGAGGCCCCGATGCCGGGACCTCACGTTTCTTTTTTATGGTCTTTGTTTCGTTACGGGCAACGACAGGTGGCGTTGCCGCAGGCAGAGGGCAAAAGGCGCCTTGCGGCCATGCCACCTATTCCCGGTCGCGCGGCGTCGCCGGTTCCACCGCCAGGCGGAAGCCCCGGATCTGGTTGCCGTTCATGACGGAGAGCACCTCTTGCGCGTAGTCGGAGGGCACTTCCACGAACGACACGCGGTCGCGGATGTCGATGGCCCCGATCATGCGACCGGGTATGCCGGTTTCGCCCGCAATGGCCCCCACGATGTCGCGCGCGGTGACGCGCATCTTGCGGCCCACGTTCAGGAACAGGCGCACCATGCCGGGTTCGGCGCCGGTGCCCGCCGGGGTCTTTTCACCGCCGGGCACGGCGTCGCCCAGTTCGCGGCGCATCAGCAGCTTGAGCAGCGCTGCGGCCATGTCCACGGTGGTCACGTCCTCGTCCAGGAACGATTCCACGATGTCGGTGTACTTTTCCAGTTCGCCCGCTTCGATGTGGCGACGCACTTCGGCCAGCAGCTGGTTGGTCTTCACCGTGGCCACGTCGCTGGACGTGGGCACCTGGTGCTGCACGATGTGCGCCTTGGTGAACTTCTTGATGTCGCGCAGCTTGTAGAAGTCGCGCCCGGAGACAAAGGTGAACGCCCGGCCCGAACGCCCGGCGCGGCCCGTGCGGCCAATGCGGTGCACGTAGTGCTCGACCGCGTTGGGGATGTCGTAGTTGACCACGGCTTCCACGTCGTCCACGTCGATGCCGCGTGCGGCCACGTCGGTGGCGACCAGAATTTCGATGCCGTTGCTGCGGAAGCGGGCCATCACCCGGTCGCGCTGCGACTGGTTGAGGTTGCCGTGCAGGCCGTCGGCCTGGTAGCCGCGCCCTTGCAGGTGCTGGGTCAGCTCATCCACGCCGCGCTTGGTCGAGCAGAACACGATGGCGCGCTTGGGGTTGTACAGGTCCAGCACGCGACACAGCGCCTCCAGCTTCTGGAAGGGCCGCACCTCGTAGTAGATCTGTTCGATGCTGGGCACGGTGACCTGCTTCTGGGTCACCTTGAGGAATTCGGGCGTCTTCAGGAAGCGCTGGGCCATGTCGAGGATGGCCGGGGGCATGGTGGCGGAAAAGAACACCGTCTGCGCTTCGCTTCGCACCTGGCCGAGGATGTGCTCGATGTCATCGCGAAAGCCCATGTCCAGCATTTCGTCGGCTTCGTCCAGCACGGCCATGCGCACCGTGGAAAGGTTGATGGTGCCGCGCTCCATGTGGTCCATGACGCGACCGGGGGTGCCCACCACCACCTGCGCGCCGCGGCGCAGGGCCTTGAACTGGCGGTCGATGGGCTGCCCGCCGTACACGGGCAGCACGTACAGCCCGCGCTTGCGCGAGGCAAGCTGGGTAAGTTCTTCCGCCACCTGGATGGCCAGTTCGCGCGTGGGGCACAGGATGATGCCCTGGATGTCCTTTTCGCGCGGGTCCACCCGCTCCAGCAGGGGGATGCCGAAGGCGGCGGTCTTGCCGGTGCCGGTCTGGGCCTGGCCGATGACGTCGCGGCCTTCCATGATGTGGGGGATGGCCAGCGCCTGGATGGGCGAGGCTTCTTCGAAGCCCATCTCTTCGATGGCCTTCAGCATTTCCTTGGAAAGGGACAATTCTTCAAAGCGTAAGGTTTCCATTCTCATTCCTTCGTGCGCGGGGCGCTCGGCGGCGCCGCGACGGGAAGTGCGTTGGCGTATCGTGCCAGTGCTTCCTGCTTCCTGTCGGGGGGCAACCGTTTGACGTGATGCTCGGCCTTCTGTGCGGTGCTGCGGTCAGGGAACGGGGCGGTGGCGATCAGCGTGACCGGGCGGCGCGAGCGCGTGTAGCGCGCGCCCCTGCCCCGGTTGTGTTCGCCAAGGCGCCGTTCCATGTCCGTGGTGACGCCGCAGTACAGCGTCCCGTCGGCACAGCGCACAAGATAGACAACCCATTTGTATGTTACCGCCGCGTGTTCCATGGAGGTACCGAATCGGGGCACACGCCCCGTTCGCTCCGGACCTCCCGCGCACGATGCCAGCCGCACGCGAAACCGGAGGCGATGCCCCGCGTCCGTGGGCCGGAATCCGCATTCCGGCGCGTGGCGCGCGAGGCGTGTTACACTATTGACGATGCGGGTCCGTTGCCGCGAGCGCGCGGCCGGTGCCCGGTCTTTCCCAGAGTACTCGTCGCATCCGTTCGCGCGCGAGTATTACTTGCGCGCTGGCGGGGCTGCCCGCCAGCGGCAAAAAGACCGCGTGCCTAACAGTAGGCGCAGCCCCGGCCATCCTCGCCCATGTCGAGCATGATGGTGTCGCCGGGTTTCATGTCGAACAGCCGACAGTCCGGGGCATGGTTGCGCAACTGCTCGCGGAAGCGCTCGGTGTTCTGTTCCAGCACCGGAAAGGTGCCCCAGTGCATGGGCACCACCGAGCGGGTGCGCAGCATGGCGCTGGCCATGGCCGCCTGCCGCGCGTCCATGGTGAAGGTGCCGCCGATGGGCAGCATGGCAAGGTCGATGGAATGCAGCCGTCCCCACAGCTCCATCGACGCGAAGATGCCCGTGTCCCCGGCGTGGTAGAAGGTGAACCCGCCCGGCATGGTCACGATGTACCCCACGGGCGCGCCCGATTCCGACGAGTGGAAGGCCTGGGTCATGGTGACGCTGACGCCCTTGTGCGTCACCGTGCCGCCAATGTTGAAGCCGATGGAGTTCAGCAGCAGGCCGGGGCGCAGCCCTTCTTCAAGCAGGCGCTGGGCCGTGCCCACGATGCACCCCAGCAGCGCACCCGTGGTGTTGCATATCTGCACCGCCTGGCCCACGTGGTCGCCGTGGTCGTGGGTGACCAGCACGAGGTCCGGCGGGGCGATGTCGCTCCACGGGGTGGACGCCGAGGGGTTGCCCTCGAAGAACGGGTCTACCAGCACGTTGGCCAGCCCGTTGGCCCCGTCGCAGGAAATCTGGAAATTGGCGTGGCCGTGCCATGTGAGGCTGTACTGCATGGTCTGATCCTGCCTTTCCGCAAAAAAGGTTTCCGCGTCGCCCAGGCCCTGCCCCGGCGCATGTCCGCGCACGGGAAGGCCTGTTGACGATGCGGCAGGAGGAACGCTGTTCCGGTTCCTTCCGGTATCGACGCAATACCGGGGGAATCGGGGTTCCCGTTCGATGCCGCGCGGCGGTCCGCACGTCACGGATGTCCGGGCCGTTGCCCGGTGCACAGGCTGTGGCGCGGCCCCCGCGCCCTGCCCCGTGCCCGGTCTGTCTGCCTGACTGGCCCTGTCTGGCCCTGCCTGGTCATCTCTCGGGCCATCTCAGGCCATCTCGGGCCATCCGTGCGCCGTGGCGGCGCGGCTATTCCCTGTCGGCGGCCTCGCCCCAGCGGGCGGCAAGGGCGTTGGGCACGCCGATCTGGTCCAGAATGCGCCCGGCAAGGTGGTCCAGGATATCCTGCACGCAGGTGGGCCGCGCGTAAAAGCCGGGGCAGGGCGGCATGATCACCGCGCCCGCCTCGGCGGCGGCCAGCATGTTGCGCAGGTGTACCCGGCTCACGGGCGTTTCGCGCACCACCAGCACCAGCGGGCGGCGCTCCTTCAGGGTGACGTCGGCGGCGCGGTGCAGCAGGTTGCTGCCGGTGCCGTGGGCGATGGCGGCCAGCGTGCTCATGGAGCAGGGGCAGACCACCATGCCGTCGTGCGGCCACGATCCGCTGGACGGCGGCGCGCCGAAGTCGCGCGCGTCGTGGGTCACGTCGGCCAGGGCCAGCAGGTCTTCCGCGCGCAGGTCCGATTCCAGCGCCAGCACCTGCCGGGCCGCGTCGGACACCACAAGGTGCACCTGCGCGCCGCCGGGCAGGGCGCGCGCGGCATCGCGCAGACCGCGCAACAGGGTGACGGCCAGCGGCATGCCGCTGGCGCCGGATATGCCGACAACGAAGCGTTTCATGAAATCTCCGGAACTGGCCCCGCCTTCATGGCGCTGTGCGCTGCTGCCGCGCGGCGCGCGGACAACCGGCACCCTTGCCGTGCCAGATGGCGCCCGTTGGCGCGGACCAGGCCGATACCGTGCCGGCCGGGGCGTAAAAAGTCGGGCGGGCGGCTTTCGGGGCGGAAGGGGCGACGCAGTGGAGGTGGGGTGGGATGTTTTTATCGAAAATGTGCACGACGCGCCATGCCTGCAAGGCCGTCCGACACGTTTTTTTTCAAGACCGTCACACATTGGCGGCCATTGGGGCATGCCGGAAGGGGGAGGCTCGTCAATTCGGAGCTTGCCGGTCGTGTTCGTTCCCCCGGCAGCAGGGGGTGGAAAGGGCGGGTGGCGCGCGGTACGCGCGGGAATCACATATGTCTTGACAGCGCATGTGGGCAAGCGATAGTTGTCCCGTTTCGCGGGCAATTAGCTCAGATGGATAGAGCGTTGGCCTCCGGAGCCAAAGGCCACAGGTTCGAATCCTGTATTGCCCACCACGCGACCCCTTGGGGCGCTTTCGCAACGCTGCGGAAGCGCCCCTTTTGCGTGCTCGCCGTTTCCGCCCGCCAGCCTGCTCCACCGGTTCATTCCTCGCGCACCTTCGCCCCACGCCCCTTCCTGTTCCCTTTGACTACCCTGTTTTGAAAAAAATAATGCCCCGTGCAAAAAATTTTTATCCGTTTTTTCGGACAGAAATGACCGTGCACATCTTTTGAGTGTAGCAAGACATTTCAAAAAAGTAGCGAGCAGGCACAATACGCCTTACCGCGCGGTGCATTCCCTTGCATGGGGCCACGCCTGCAATCCGGCACGGCACAGGGCAAACGGGGAAGGCGTTGTTGCGTCACCGGGTTGAACGACGTCTTCCGGGGCTCCATCGGCGTCACGGACATGCCGGGGACACGCAGTGTTCCCTGTTCCGCAGCCTATGAAGTTTGCAATGTCTGCCTTGGTGCGCGGGTGTTCCGTAGCGCATATCGGCTGTTGTCCGTGCAAATGCATATGTCGCGCACAACTCTGGTAACGAATGGCATGTCGTGTATTGTCACAAGTTGAATTTCATGCACATATCAGCGGTGAGAGACGTGCATTAATTGGTGTATTCACGTGTCGTAGTGCTTAATGGTGCGCTATTTTGCTGTCATGAGTGTTTTTACTCGAATGTTTCCTGTGCTTGAATCATGATAAAGATATTGGTTGTATGAACAGTGAGTTGCAGTGCGTCCCATATTGCGGAGAGGACATGATTTTTCCTTGAAAATATACGTCATGTCTGAAAAAAAAGATTCGCCTTCCCTTCTTGAAGTCGTGTATTCCATGAGCTAATTCGACCATCAAGAGTAAGCCCATGGGCTGGGGCCGGTGCAGGTCCTCATCATAATCCGTAAGGGAGGAGTTTCATGAACTGGGTGCAGAACTACGATCCGCTCTCGAACATTCTTTTGTCGGCACTGGTCGCAGCCGTGCCGCTGTACGTTCTCTTCTACATGCTGGCCGTGCGCCGCGCGAAGGGTCACTTCGCCGCCGCCCTCGGCACCACCGCAGCCGTGCTGCTCGCCATCCTGGTGTGGGGCATGCCCGTCGGCCTGGCCGTCAATGCAACCCTGTACGGTGCAGCGTACGGGTTGTTCCCCATCGTCTGGATCGTCATCACGGCGGTGTGGATCTACAACATGACCGTTGAGTCCGGCGAATTCGAAATCATCAAGGATTCGCTGGCACGCCTTACCGACGACCGCCGCCTTCAGGCCATCTTCATCGCCTTCGCGTTCGGTTCGTTCATCGAAGGCACCGCCGGCTTCGGCACCCCGGTGGCCATCACCGCCGCCATGCTGGTGGGCCTGGGCTTCAACCCGCTGTACGCCGCAGGCATCTGCCTTATCGCCAACACCGCCCCGGTGGCCTTCGGCGCCATCGGTATTCCGGTCATCGTGGCCGGTCAGGTGTCCGGCCTCGACACCATGCACATCAGCCAGATCGTGGGCCGTCAGCTGCCCTTCCTGTCGATCATCGTGCCCCTGTGGCTGTGCGTGACCATGTGCGGCTTCAAGCGTTCGCTCGAAGTGCTGCCCGCCGTCATCGTGGCCGGCGTGTGCTTCGCCGGTTCGCAGTACGCCTTCTCGAACTTCCACGGCCCGACCCTGCCCGACATCATGTCGGCCATCATCACCATCATCGGCCTCGTGCTGCTGCTGCGCGTGTGGAAGCCCGCCACCACCTGGCACTTCCCCGACGAAACCCCTTCGTCCCTCACCGGCCCCTCGCCCTACTCCTTCGGCGAAATCCTGCGCGCCTGGACGCCTTACATCATCCTGGCCGTCATGGTGTTCTTCTGGGGTCTGCCGGAAATCAAGCCCTACCTCGACGGTGCCCTGGGCGCCGGTTTCACCCCGCTGGCCGCCAAGGGCTTTGCCTGGCCCGGCCTGCATAACGCCATCGAAAAGACCATGCCCATCGTGGCCGCCAATGCCCCGTACGGCGCCATGTACAAGCTGAACATCATCTCCGCCGCCGGTACCGCGATCCTGTTCACCGGCCTTGCCGCGGTGCCCATGATGCCCAAGTACGGCTACGGCCAGGCCATTGCCTGCCTGTTCCGCACCATGCATCAGCTGCGCTTCCCCATCCTGACCATCGGCATGATCCTGGGCCTTGCCCAGATCATGAACTACTCCGGCATGAGCTCGACCATGGGCCTCGCCTTCACCAAGACCGGCTGGCTGTTCCCGTTCTTCTCGCCGCTGCTGGGCTGGCTGGGCGTGTTCCTGACCGGTTCGGACACCTCGTCCAACGCGCTGTTCAGCGGTTTGCAGCGCACCACCGCCACCAGCGTGGGCATGGATCCGCACCTGGCCGTTGCCGCCAACTCTTCGGGTGGCGTCACCGGCAAGATGATCTCGCCCCAGTCCATCTCGGTCGCCACTGCGGCCACCAAGATGGTGGGCCAGGAAGGCCAGCTGTTCCGCTTCACCCTGTGGCACTCCGTTGCCATGACCGGGTTCATCTGCGTGCTGACCATGCTGCAGGCCTACCCGCTGAAGTGGATGCTGCCGTAGCGTGACAGGACTTTCGTCCGAAAGCGCGGGGTGGGCATGAATGCTCCCGCCTGCCCCGCGCCCCGCGTGCACCCGCCGGGCGAAAAAAAGCACCCCCTGGACCCTGGTCCGGGGGGTGTCCCTTTTGCGAGGCGGGTGCGAAGCCAGAAGGCCCCGGCGGAAGCAGTCCGCCGCTGCCAGCAATGGAATGCCCGGCCGCAGGCAACGGCTGCCTGGCGGCTGCGCTTGCGGGGCGGGCGGTGGCGGTCGCGACGGGCTGGCACCGCACATCGAATGACAACGGGCCGGTCCGCATGGACCGGCCCGTTGATGTTGCGCCGGGTTTTCGGTCGGTCGGCCTACTTTCCGCCCTTCAGTTCCCTGATGATGCCCCCGATCAGGGCCATCTGCTCCGACAGGTCGCGCACCGCGTCGGACGTGCGGGACACCCCGTGCACGGTGTCTGCGGTGATGCGGTTGATTTCGTCGATGGACCGGTTGATCTCGTCACTGGTGGCGGACTGCTGCTCGGCGGCGGTGGCTATGCCCCGGATCTGGTCGGCGGAGGTTTCCACCCCGCGCACGATTTCGTCCAGCACCTGGCCGGAGGCCCCGGTCAGTTCCACCACCCGCTCCATGTCCTGCACCGCGCCTTCCACGGCCTGCATGTTCTGGCGTGCCTCTGCCTGGATGGCCCGGATGGAATCGCCCACCTGCTTGGTGGCGCCCATGGTCTTTTCGGCCAGCTTGCGCACCTCGTCGGCCACCACGGCAAAGCCGCGCCCGGCATCACCGGCCCGCGCCGCCTCGATGGCCGCGTTCAGCGCCAGCAGGTTGGTCTGGTCGGCGATGTCCTCGATGACGGTCATGATGGTGCCGATGGACTCGGCCTGGCGGCCCAGGTTGTCCATGTTGGCCTTCAGCCCCATGGTGCGGTCGCGGGTGGCCCGCATGGCCTCCATGGAGCGCTGCACGGTGCGCTCGCCGTCCTGGGCCTTGTCCTTGGCGGCGGTGCTTTCGGTGGCGGCCTTGCCCGCGTTGCGAGCCACCTCAAGCACGGTGGTGTTCATTTCTTCCATGGCGGTGGCCGTTTCGGCAATGCGCTGGCCCTGCACCCCGGCCCCGTGGCGGATTTCTTCGGTCTGGCGGGCTATTTCGGCAGAGGCGGCGGTGACGTGGGCCACCACGTCCTCCAGCCGCAGCGCGGCGGCCTGCATGCCCTCGCGCTGGGCCACTTCGGCCATGGCGCAGGCGGCCTCGGCCCGGCCGGACGCCTCCTGCGCGTCACGGGCCCGGCGTTCGGCTTCCTCGGTCTTGCGGGTGATTTCGGCGATGTTGCCTTCCAGCGTGGCGGCCATGTCGTCCAGTGCGGTGTAGATCTGGCCGATCTCGTCGCGGCGGGCAATGCCGATGCGCGCGGCGTAGTTGCCTTCCGAGATGCCCCGCAGGAACGTGGTGACCCGCAGCAGGCCGCGCACCACCAGCCGGTCCATGAACAGGCCCAGCGCCGCCAGGATCACCACCACGGAGACGGCCATGACCATGCCGATCTGGAACAGCAGGTCGTTGACACCCGCCAGCACCTCGGCCCTGTCGATGATGCCGATGAACCGCCAGCCCAGCCTGGGCGAGGTGAACACCTCGGCCAGGCACTCGGTGCCGCCGATGGTGACCTGGGCCGAACCGGAGCCGAGGTCGAACAGGGTCTTGAAGGCCGGGTCGCCCGCGTCGGCGATGTTCTTGAAGTTCATGGCCTTGTCGCGCGGGTTGGCGATGACGGTGCCATCGCCCTGCACCAGCAGCACGTAGCCGCTCTTGCCCAGCCGGATGGTGGCCATGGCGTCGGACAGTTCGTTCAGGGTCAGGTCTATGGCGGCCACGGCCACGGCCTCGCCCCCGCGCACGTACGCCTTGGCCACGCTGATCATGGCGTCGCCGGTGGTGCCCTTGTAGGCGGCGGTGACCTGCGCCTGCGAGGTGTCCTTCAGCGCCACCTGCCACCACACCCGGGTGCGCGGGTCGTAGCTCTTGCGGGTGCCCTGCACGTTGCTGAGCACGTTGCCGCCCCAGCGGGTGCCTATGTACACGCTGTCGTAGCTGGGGTGGCTGGTCTTGATCCACTGCAACAGCGGGCTCATCTGCTGGCCGTAGGCATCGTCCGGGGCGGGGGTGCGGGGCTTTTCCTCGGGGCCGAGGTAGCTGGTCACCCGTTCGTCGATGAGGGCGTTCAGGGGGCTCGCGGCTATCATGTCCGCGTTGCGCCGGGCGTCGTCCAGCAGAAAGCCCATGGCCCGGTCCACCTGCGTGATTTCGTTGCGGGTGGCGGTGGAGAAGGCGGCCACGGCCTGGTCGCTTACCCGTGAGTGGATGATCGAATAGATGACCAGGAAGGGAACGATGACGGCCAGGCAAAGGCCTACGAGCAGGGTGAGCTTGATGGAGCGCATGGGGGTCTCCTGGGTGTGCCGGACACGGCGGGACGGCGGAGCCTGAGCGCCGCGCGAAAGAAACCTGTTGAGCGCCGCGCGAATGGAATTTCGTGGAGCGCCGCGAGAAACGGCAACCAGTATATGGGGACGCTGGATGCGCGGAAAGTATAACCCGCAGCATGCCAGAAAAGCGTGACGGATTTCCGACCGCCGACAGACAGTCGGGTAACGCGCGCGGAACTTCGTTGGGCGGGGGGAGAACTGCCGGGAGCGTGAGCGTGAGTGCAACGGGCGCAATCGCCCCTTTTCATAAACTGTGTGCTCAGTCAAGGGGTGGGTAAGGCACGCGACCGGCCACGTGGACGGATACTGTCTCGGCAGCACGGTGGTGGGGCGGAGCGGAGGGGCGGAGGGTGCTGGTAAGGAGCGATGGTTCTGCGGTGTGCGCGGGGCGGCGGTGGGACGGTTGCAATGCCCGTGTCTACCAGATGCCCAAGCCGCGCCTGGCGTCGATCCTGCGCAACTCCGCGTATTCCGGGCTGGCGGTCTGCTTCAGGATTTCGCAGGCAAAGCGGAGGTACCGCCCCGCGTGCAGGGCCTTTTCGCGCTCGCCCAATTTGTCCAGCACGTAGAAGCGCTGGTAGTGTGACCGGACCGAGGGTTCGTGCCGCAGCAGGCTGTCGGCCTCGGCCAGGGCCATGTCCTTGCGGCGCAGGGCCAGCCAGGCCAGCATGGTCAGCCAGCCCGCGCTCCAGCAGTAGCCGTGGGTGTTGCGGTACAGCACGGCATGCAGCAGGGCCGCGTGGGGCCGCCCGTGGGCCAGGTGGCCTTGCACCGTGGCGTACAGTCGGGCCTCGTCGGCGCAGGCGGTGTCCACGTCCAGGTGCGGGTCGTCACGGTAGGGCTGGCCGGTGGCCACGGCCCGCCGCAGCCGCAGCGAGCGCTGGTGCGACAGGGGGCGCCACGCGGCCGTGGGGCGGGTTGCCTGGCGCCAGAACCCCTCCAGCTTGCGCAGGTCGCTGAATTCGTGGTTGTCGGCGCGGCCCCGGCGCATCTTGGCCTCGTAATCCTGCTGCGACTTGAACAGGTAGTGGTTCAGCTGCACGATGTCCGCCGTGAAGGGGGCAAAGGCGCTGGTTACCGGGGTGCCGTGCTCGTCCACGCAGCCGTGGCCGGGGGTGAAGAGGAACTGGTGCGGGTCGCGCGCGCGTTCGGTGCGGGCGGGCTGCACGATGCTTTTCACGTGCAGGTTGTCGGGTACGTTGTCGGTGAAATATTCCGGGTACTCGTCCAGCACCAGCCCGCCGGGCCTGCCCAGGTGCCCGGACGAGCCGTGGGTGACCCAGTGCACGGCCAAGCCCGCGTGGGCCTCGTACTCGAACAGCAGCAGGCGCACGTCGGCGTGCCGCTTGAGGATCAGGAATTCGTCCGCGTCGATGAAGGCGATCCAGCGCACTTTGTCGCGGTAGTCCTTGATGCACTGGGTGTAGCAGGGCATCTGCATGCTCTTGCCCACCACGCGGTAGACGTCCACGATGCCGCGCGCCACGTATTCCTTCAGGGTCTCGCGTACGGGGATGGCGCTTTCGTTGTCGTAGAAGATGAATTTTTCGAAGCCGATGGAATGGTGATAGGCCACGAATTCCGGCAAGGCGAGCTGCTCGTCCTTCACGATGGCGCAAATGGCCGTGTAGTGGCTGCATCCCATGCTGTCCGACTCCGATGGCAGGGGGTGGGGCCCCGGCACCGTGATCGGGCGGGGCCGGTGTGCCATGCCTAGGGTGTGCAGGAAGCGGGGCAGGGGCGTCAAGTGCGCCTGCCCAGCCCTTTCGCCGTTTTGGGCAAGGGTGGCATTTCAAGTGTGGGAACGGTATTTGCAAAAGCGTGACAGGCAGGGCTCCTGCGGCGGATTTCTGGCGGCCCTTGCGGGCCGTGTGCCTGCCGCGCGCCATCCCCGGAATCAGACGAAGCGGGACCCGGTCGATAACCAGCAAGCATTTCCGGAGGCACCATGCATATCCTGCTCCTTTCCATGCCGACACCGCACAACCCCAGCAGGGTCCAGATCGTGCCGCCAATGTCGTTGCTGTGCATCGGGGGGATGTTGCGCAAGGCAGGGCATACTTCCGAAATCCTGAACATGGATCTGCTCGGCAAGGCGGGGGCGGTGACCGATGCCCAGAAGGTGGAACAGGTGTGCGCGCGGTTGGCCGCTGGCGGCTATGATGCCGTTGGGCTCAACTGTCTGGTGTCTTCGCAGTTTCCGTTTGCCCGCAAGCTTGCGGAGGCCATTCGCGACCGGGCCGCGCATTTGCCGATACTGCTTGGGGGGATGCACCCCACCCTTTTTGCGCGGGAAATACTGACCAACTGCACGGCATTCGATTATGTGATCCTGGGGGAAGGGGAACAGCAGACGGAAAGCCTGTTGCGCGTCCTCGGCAAGCCCGACGACGCGGCCCTTGCCACCATCCGGGGGATTGCCTGGCGGGACGGCGCGGGCCGGGTGCACGTGAACGAACGCATGTCCCCGCTGAGTTCCGCCGACATGCCCATGCCCGCCTGGGACATGCTGCGGCTGGACGACTACCGCGCCGACTATTCAAAATGGTACAACCCGAAGGGCAACGCCATAACCATGGTCGCGCCCTTGTACACCAGTCGTTCATGCCCGCTGAGCTGCACGTTCTGTTCCGCGTTCCACATGATGGGGCGGGGGTTGCGCCTGCGCGCCATGGACAGCATCTTCGAGGAGATGGAGTTTCTGTACCATGAGCATGGCGTGACGTACTTTTCCATTTTCGACGACAATTTCACGCTGCACAAGCAACATGCCATGGCGTTCTGCAAGGAGCTGAAGAAGCGGAACCTGAACATTCAGTTCGATTCCTCGTCCGGATTCAATCTGGGTGCGCTGGACGAGCAGATGATGGAGGCCATGGCGGAGGCGGGGTGCGTGCACTTTCCCATGCCCATAGAAAGCGGCAACGACAACATTCGCCAGCGGGTGATTCGCAAGAACCTGACGCGAAAGAAAATTTACGAAATCGCAAAGCTTGCGAAAAAATACGACATGCTGACCACGGGGATGTTCATCATCGGCTTTCCGGAGGATACCCCGGAAACGCTTGAGGACACCCGGCGCATGATTCTGGAACTGGAACTGGACAAGTACCACGTCTATACGCTGATTCCCTTCCCCGGCACGAAGATATTCGAGCAGGCCATGCGGGATCAACTGTTCCTGGAGGATGTGCCGCTGGACTCGCTGTGGGAAGGGGCTTTCAATTTCGAGAAGCCTCGCGAGGATTTCGCCCTGCGCCCCTATGCCTGTTCGTTGGACACGTTGCGCAAGTACAAGGAAGAGTTCGGGCGGTACTGGTTCTTCAGCGACAGGGTGAAGGCCCTGCAACAGCGCGCGTCGGACTAGGCGCCATGCGCCGGGGCATGCCCTGGGCGCGGGCGTGTGCTTTCCGCGACGGGGAGCAGCGGCGGCTGACGCCCGCGGCTGCTCCCCGTCGCCGTTTTTTCACCTACGCCCTGCCGCCAAGGTATTCGCAGGCGAATCCCAGCAGCGAACTGACCGCGCCAAAGCCGCATACCCCGGCCCAGCCGAAGTGCGCGTAAGCCTGCGCGCCAATGGCGGTGCCCAGCGCCCCGCCAAGGAACATCATGGTCATGTACACGGTGTTCAGGCGGCTGCGCGCCCCGGCGTCCAGCGCGTAGACCCGGGCCTGGTTGGCGACCATGGCCACCTGCAAGCCCGCGTCCATCAGGATGATGCCCGCCACCAGCACGGCCATGGACGTGCGCCCCGTCCAGAACAGCGCGAACGAGGCGGCCACGGCGGCGGCGCCCAGCACGATGATGCGCCGGTTGCCACCCTGCCCGCTCCACTTGTCGGCCAGCCGCCCGGCCAGGGGGGCGGCCATGACCCCGACGATGCCGATGACCCCCAGCGCCCCGGCCACGGAACTGCCCATGCGGAACGGGGGTTGCTCCAGAAAGAAGGCCAGGCTGGCCCAGAACGACACGAAACCGGAAAACAGCAGCCCCTGTACCAGCCCGGAGCGCCGCAGCAGGCCGTGCGCGCGGAACAGTTGCAACAGCGAAAGCAGCAGCCGGGGATAGCTGATGGCCGTGGCGGGCCGGACCACGGGCAGGCGCCCGGCCAGCACCGCCGCCAGTACCGCGCACATGCCGCCCGCCATCCAGAACAGCAGGCGCCAGCTGGCGTATTCCGAAACCAGCCCGCTGACCGTGCGCGACAGCAGGATGCCGGACAGCAGCCCCGCCATGACCAGGCCCACCACGCGGCCTTTCTGGTTGTCCGGTGCCAGTTGCGCGGCCATGGGGATGATCTGCTGGGCCACGGTGGCCAGGGCGCCCACGGCCAGGCTGGCGGCGGCCAGCGTCCACAGCCCCTGCGCGAAGCCGGACAGTACCAGTGCCACGGCCAGGGCGGCCACACTCCACACGATAAGCCCGCGCCGCTCCAGCCGGTCGCCCAGCGGGGTGAGCAGCAACAGCCCGGCGGCATAGCCCGCCTGGGTCAGGATGGGGATGATCGATATCTCGCCCTGCCCGGCATTGAAGGCGCGGGCCAGAATGCCCAGCATGGGCTGGTTGTAATAGATGCTGGCCACGCACAGGCCAGCCGCCGCTGCCATGAGCAGGACCAGCGCCCCGCTCAGTTCATGGTCGTGGTCGCGCCCGGGCACCCGGTCCGGGTGGCCCTCCGGTTCGGAGACAAGGCCGCGCGGCGCGGTGGCGCCCCGGGAGTTGGCGGACGGGGCAGGGGATGGCGCGGCGGGCGTTGCGGCGGAAATGCTGGCGGGCATGGTGGTGGCTCCTTTTCATAGAAACGATACGGGTCGTATTTAAAATCAGAACGATGCGGCGTCAAGAGGCAAGGAGGGGCGGGCGCAAAAAAACTCCGACGCGGGATGCGGCGGAGGGCGGAAGCAACGGGTGCCGGGACGTGGAGAAAGGGACGCGTGGGAAAAGGCGAGGGAAACGGGAGGCGGGGTGGGCAGCCCTGCCCCCCCCCTTGGTCCACCCTGACCAGTCATGACCAGCCCAGCCCTGACCAGTCATGACCCGTCATGCCTCTGCATGGCTGGGCACGACTGGCCGAGGCCGTGTGAGGCTTAGCGGGGCAGCACCACGGAGGCGAACGCCGTGGCGGCCACGGCGCGGATGAACGCATCGTCCAGCGGCCCGTGCTGAAGCAGCAACCGGTGGAAGATGGGGGCGTACAGCGCATCCACCAGCAGGTCGAGGTCGAGGTCCGGGCGCAGTTCGCCCCGGGCGATGCCGCGCCGCAGCACGTCCTTGGCCGCCGCGCGGCGCGGCAGCAGATAGCTTTCCACAAAAGCGGCCAGGGTTTGCGGGTCGCCCTGGCCAAGCCCGATGAGTTCGCGCACCAGCCGCCCGGTAACGCCGCGATAGACGGCGGCCAGCAGGTGCATCTGGGCGGTCACGTCGGCCACGGCGGAATCGGTGTGCGGAAAGTCGATGCGCGGATTGGTGGCGTGCATGAACGCCTCCATGGCCACGGCCCCCTTGCCGGGCCACCAGCGGTACAGCGTGGCCTTGCTTACCCCGGCGCGCGCGGCAATGCCCTCCATGGTCAGGCGGGCGTAGCCGACCTCTTCGAGCAGGGCGTTGGTGGCCTCCAGGATCTGCGTGCGCGAGGCATCGCAACGGGGGCGGCCACGGGGGCGTTTTTTCGGGGCGGGTGCGTCCATGGTGTTCTGGGGGGCCGCTTTGGGAGCGGGGAGAGTTGTCGGAGGTCGCCTGCCGTTGGCGGTGGCCCGGAGCGGCCTGCGGGGCTGGGGGCCGGGGTGCCGCCACGCCCGGGGCAGATTCGCCGGGGGTGGATGTGGTTTGCTGCCGGTATGCCGGGTGTGCAGGATACACCGGCCTGCGTCAAGTGAGGGGAATCAGCCCCTTCGGCGATGCTGGCGGGGCCATCCCGTCCACTGTCGGCTGGCAGTGAAACCGCCGATCCGAACGCCGGGGGTTACGTGTCGCGGCTGGTCTTGAAGTGCAGGTGGTATTTTACGTCCTCGCAGAGCATGTGCTTCATGACAAGATCATGGATGATGATCTGGAGAATGTCCGATTTTCGTTCAACGCAGGCGTCGTCGTCCTGCATCAGGGTGTCGCAGAGGTGCAGCAGGCGCGCATGCTCCGCGATGTGTTCATCAAGTTCCGGGTAGTCGATGGCGCGCAGGATGTCTTCTTCATCCTTGAAGTGCTGCGCGGCATGGTGGATGATTGTGCTGATGCAGGAACGCACTGCGGCTGCGCTGTTGTCGTCGAAGATATGCCGAAGAAGATCGTTCGACAGGTCCATGAGGCTCATGTGCTGCTGGTCGAGCGTGATGTTTCCTGATGCAAAATCCTTGGCCCAGAGGATTTTCAGCGCGCCTGAGACGTGGTGCGTTTGTTCCAGGTACAGCGGGTCGTTCATGGTGCCGAACGTTACCCGGTTTCTGCCTTCGTTCTTTGCCTGGTACAGGAGCGCGTCCACATTCTTGATGATCTGGTCGGGCGTTGTCCCGGCGTTGCAGGTGAGGGAGATCACGCCGATGCTGACCGTCACCACGTTGGCGACCTGGGATGTTGCGTGTGCAATCGCCAGGTCGCGGATGGCGCTGCGTATGGTTTCCGCCAGGCTGACAGCCCCTATCAGGCTGGTTTCCGCAAGCAGGCACATGAACTCCTCGCCGCCGTATCTGGCGGCGATGTCCGTGGGGCGCCTGATGCTTTTCGATATGGCTTGCGCAACGCGTTGCAGGCATTCGTCCCCGGTGACATGCCCGTATGTGTCGTTGTAGTTCTTGAAGTAGTCTATATCGAGCATGATGAGCGAAAGTGGCGCCCCGGAGCGGGCATGTCTGCCGCATTCGTAGGAAAGCATGCGGTCAAGGTGTCGCCGGTTCGAGATCCGGGTCAGCGCATCCTCGTTGCTCATGGATTCCAGCTGTCTGTTCAGCTTGGCGAGCTCTATTTCGCTCAGCTTCCTTTCGGTAATGTCTTCATGCGCGATGACGGCCCTTCTGGGGCCGTGTCCGGGAAATCGCGTGACCCTGCCGACGAACCACCGCTGGGTGTCGGGGGAGTGGCATGCATATTCCATCGTGAACGAGTCCGTGTTGCCGTTCAGGACGGACTTGATGCCTTCCGCAAAGCTGTCGGCCTCATGGCTGCATTCTGCCGCGCTGCTTTCGCAGATGCTGACGTAGTTTGTCCCTTCGGAAACCGCCCTGGGGTCGATCCCGTTGGCAGCGGCAAAGTTGCGCCAGGCCTTGTTGACGAGGATGATTTCTCCGTGCTCGTGGATAAGGGCGATATGGGAGGACAGGGCATCCAGCGTGGATTCCAGGAACTGCTTCGAGGTCGTCAGCCGTTCGGAAAGCTTTTGATTGACGAGGGTGGCCAGGCAGAATGCCCACAGTGTGCTCGTCGTCATGATGAGAAGGTAGGAGAGCGTGAGGGGGGCTGGCGGTTCCATGAACGGCATGGTCCCGGCGGTGGCAAGGGGAATGATGGCCAGCGCAAGCAGCCAGAAGGCGTTGAACAGGAAAAGAAGCTGGGTGAATGCGGCGAGGGAGTTGCGGCTGTTTTTGGTGCCCTGATTGACTGCGCGGGCACACGCCAGTGAAAAGATGGCGCAGGCGGTGGACGTTGTGGCCCTGCGCATGGGGATGCTGTAGTCTGCAAGTGTGTAATATATCAGGAATGCGGTGGTGACTGCGTAGGCCAGCGGGAATATCTTCAGGGAGATTGCCGTTTTGTTCAGCTTGGTAATGCCTACGTATACAAGGGATATGTTTGCAACAAACGACATGTTGTAAAAGATTGCAACAGCGCTGTGCAGATGAGGTGCGTCTCTGAAGAAGCTTGCAATGAACCCGAGGACTGAAAAGCCGCTTGCGATGGCCCACCATCCTGGTCCGTCTTCTGATCTGCTTGCATTGTATTGAAGGATGAAGGCAATGCATTGAATGCAGCATGTTATGCCGTAGCAGATGGAGAGTGTTTCAGCATCAAGGTTTACTGTCATTGCATTGTGGTTTGGCGTAAGGGTTTGTTTATTACGCCTTGTCACGGAAACAACGAAAAGTAAACGCGATTTCCCCGCCATGTCCAGGCGGAAGCATTTTGACATGCGCCTGGAACCTGCCTGCAACATGTCGCGGCCGGGAGTGCGATGGCCAGCTCCGTTGGGGCAGGACGCCTGGTCTCGATGGGCGGGGTGCCTGCGGGTGCAGGGGGCGCGGTCCGGGTGCGGTTTCGGGCGGATTGGCGGCGGAGAGGGCTTGGGGTGCCCCGGTCCGTTGTATTGCCGGGCGCAAAAAGGCGCAGGGGTTACCCTTTCGGATAACCCCTGCGAAATTCTGGTGGAGCTGAGGAGAATTGAACTCCTGACCTCTTGAATGCCATTCAAGCGCTCTCCCAACTGAGCTACAGCCCCAAGCGGAAGTAGGTTCTTGCCCGAAACCCCTCGGGTTGTCAACAGGATTGTGTGCACTCCGTGCGGATTGGCCAGATTTGTGGGATGCGTGGGGTGCGTGACGTGCGCGCGGCTGGAGGCCAGACGGGCGTGACTCCCTGCCGGGCGCTGTGGCGGTTTCCCGCCTGTGTGGTGGCGGTTTCGCATCCGGCATGGCCCGGCATTGACGTGAGCGGGCACTGGTCGTACCACAGCGTCGGGTGTTCGACCCTCTGCGCGGCCTGCGTGGCGTGCCGGTGTGCCCAGTTGGCATGGCTGTGCGCCGCAGGGGGCCACCGCGCGTGCCCAACCTCGTGGTGACTGCCATGCTTCAGGATAACCCGCCGCACGCTGGCGCCCCTGCCATGCCCTGTCGTTCTGGCCTTTTCCGCAACCCAAGCATCACCGGGAGTCCCGATGCTCGCATACCCCCGCATAGATCCCGTGGCCGTTTCCATCGGCCCGTTGCAGTTCCGCTGGTACGGGCTGATGTACCTGTTCGGCTTCGTCTCCGGCTGGTGGCTGGGCCGCCGCCGCGCCGCGCAGCCCGGCAGCGGCTGGCACCCGCAGCAGGTGGACGACATGGTCACCTGGGCCATCTTCGGCGTGGTACTGGGGGGGCGGCTGGGCTACATCCTGTTCTACGACCTCGCCTACTACGTCAGCCAGCCCGCCGCCATCTTCCAGATATGGCACGGGGGCATGTCCTTTCACGGGGGATTGCTGGGGGTGCTGTTCGCGGTGTGGATGTACGCCCGGCGCGCCGAACGCGAATTCCTGTCCGTGGTGGACTTCGTGGCGCCGCTGATTCCGCCGGGGCTGTTCTTTGGCCGCATCGGCAACTTCATCAACGGCGAATTGTGGGGCGCGCCCACCACGTTGCCATGGGCCATGGTGTTTCCCGATGGCGGCCCCTTTCCCCGCCATCCTTCGCAACTGTACGAGGCCGCGCTGGAAGGCGTGGTGCTGTTTGCCGCCGTCTGGTGGTTTTCCGGGCGCAAGCGCCCGGTGGGCGCGGTGTCCGGCCTGTTCGGCGTGCTGTACGCGATCTTCCGCTTTGCCGTGGAGTTCGTGCGCGAGCCCGATCCGCAGTTGGGCTATCTGGCCTTCGGCTGGCTGACCATGGGGCAGGTGCTGTGCCTGCCGTTGCTCGGCGTGGGGCTGTGGCTGCTGCTGCGCAATCGCGGTGCAGCGGAAGGGGCAGCCGCAAGATAGCGGGTATGCGCCCCCCCCCCGTGTGTCCGGTGCCGGGGGATCGACCGCCGGTCGCGGTGGCCCGCCCTCCCGGTTCTGCCGAGGGCGAGGGGCAGCGCCTGCCGTGGGCGTGTCTTTTCCCGCAGGGTTCCGCTGAGTTCCTCCGGTCTCCTTCGGCCTCCGCTGGCCCTCCGGATGACAGCGGAGCGCATTGCCCGGCTTCACTGGTCGGGAACAGGCCGCGAGCCCTTGTGTGGTGCGGTTTTGTTGACAAAACAGGCATTATATGAAATGGCGGTGCAGTTGTTTTGCCCCGCCCGCACGGGGTGCGAGAGAACGAGACGGAGGATCCATGGCAAAGGAAGATGCCATCGAGGTTGACGGCGTTGTGCAGGAAGCCCTGCCCAACGCGATGTTCCGTGTGGAGCTCGAGAATGGCCACGAAGTGCTGGCCCACATCTCCGGCAAGATGCGCAAGTTCTACATCCGCATCCTGCCCGGCGACCGTGTGAAGGTAGAGCTTTCACCGTACGACCTGACGCGTGGCCGCATCACCTACCGCATGAAATAGCCTCCGTCCCGCGCCGCGTTCCTGCGGCCCCAGCCCTTGCCGTCACCCCTTGCCGTCAGCATGCCGCTGCCGGGTGGGGGGGCGGCTCCACGCCCCTCCTCGGCCCCCACAGTCCTCAAGTGCTGTCGCCCTGCCCGCCGTTTCCGAGCCCTGCGCGGCAGTGGCGGGCCTGTCGTGTCGGGCGGTGTCCGGCGTGGGGCCGGTGTCTGGTCAGCCCCGTCCCGCCATCCCCCTTCCCCCCTGTTCTCTTGCCGTGCGCATTGCCCTGCCCCCATCGCCAGCGCGTCCGGCACGCCCCAACGCAACGGGGACGCCGCGCGGCGTCCCCGTATGGCCCGGCCATGCCGGGAAGCTGTCTGTCGATTTCTTGCGACGAACGCGCGCGATCATGCCTCGCGTGAGGGGCCGTGCGGCTCGCCCGCCCCTGTGTGCCCCGATGCATCGGGTTTGTCTGCATCGGGCCCGCCTGCCGTAGCGGTGGAACCTTCCGGCGTAGCGGCTCCGGCGTTCGGCCCCGTGGACGTGCCAGCGTGCAGCACTGCCGGGGTGTCCGGAATGTCGTCCGTCCCGTCGCCGTCCGTCCCATCACCGTCCAGTTCGTCGCCGTCCGGCGCTTCGCCGTTCATGTCACCGTCCCAGCCCTCGTCCTGGGGCCGGGGGGCGGCCAGCATCACGAAGAACGCGGCGCCCGTGCGGTTGACGGCATCCAGCGGGCTTTCCACCCAGATGTCGCCGCCGTGGCTCATGACGATGCGGCGGCAGATGGCCAGGCCCAGCCCCGCGCTGCCGTTCTTGGTTCCGTCGCCGTCGCGGTCCAGGCGGTAGAACCGTTCGAAGATGCGTTCCCGGCTCTTTTCCGGAATGCCCGGCCCCTGGTCGCTCACGCACAGGGTCACCCTGCCGTCGGCGGCGGTGGCGGACACGGCCACCCGCGTCTGCGGCGGGCTGTACTTGATGGCGTTGTCCAGCAGGTTGCGGAACACCTCCACCAGTCCGTCGCGATCGGCCAGCACCACCAGCGGTCCTGCCCCCACGCCGTTGTCTAGCGTGATTTCCTTGCGCGAGGCCACCGGTTCCAGTTCACGCACGGTCTGGCGCAGCACCTCGGCGGCGTCCACGCCGGTCAGGGCCACCTTGTCGCCCTTGTGTTCCGAGCGGGCCAGCACCAGCAGGCTGTTGACCATCTTGGTCATGTGGTTGGCGTTCTTGAGGATGGTGCGCAAAAAGGCGGACATCTGCTCGCGCGAGGCGGGTGGCCCTTCCAGCAGCGTTTCGGCATAGCCCTTGATGCTGGTGAGCGGAGTCTTGAGCTCGTGCGAAACGTTGGCCACGAAGTCGCGGCGGATGTGCTCCAGCTTTTCGCGCTCGCTGATGTCGTGGAATACCAGGACCATGCGCTGGCCAGAGGCATCGCGGAAGGGCACCAGCGAAATCTCGAAGGCGCGGCCCTCGCCAAGGTCGGCCTGCATGCTGATGCCGCGCGCGTTGGGCGATACCAGCATTTCGTCCACCATGCGTTGCAGTTCCGGCTTCATGGTGGCTTCCAGCGGGGTGGCGCCCAGCTTGTTGCCGATGCCCGTGAACATGGCGGTAAGCGCATGGTTCATGGAATCGATGCGCCCGGCGGCGTCCAGCACCATGACCCCTTCGTGCATACCGTTGAACACGGCTTCCAGCCGCCCCTTCTGCTCGTTCAACTGGTGCAGGTGCTGCTCGATGTTGTGGGCCATGCCGTTGATGGCGTGGGCCAGGGGGCGCAATTCACGGCCCGGTATGTCGCGGATGCGTCGCCCGTATTCACCCTGGCCGATGGCCTGGGCCGCCATGGCCATGGTTTCCATGCCGCGCAGCAGGGGCCGCGTGACCACCAGGCCCAGCGCGCCGCTGGCCATGAGCGAGAACAGGAAGGCCCACACCAGCCCCTTTTCCATGCGGTCCAGCCGGTCGTGCACCACCGACAGGGGCAGGGCAAGGCGCAGGGTGCCGGGGTCCAGCCCGGCGATGCTGTCCACCATGCGGGCGGCGTAGATCAGGTCCTTGCCCAGGGTGGCGCTGAAGCGCACGTCGGTGCCCAGCGTTCCGGTGCGGGCGGCCAGCACCTCGGGCCGGTTGGCGTGGTCTTCCAGCGTGGACAGCCGCTCGAAGGGCACGTCGGAATCGGCCATGACATGGCCGTCCACGATGTAGGTGATGCGGGTGCCGGTGCGGCGCGAGAGTTCCGTGACCCAGGCATTGAGGTGCTGGTACGTGGGAAAGGGCGGGTGCTCGCGCAGCAGCCAGTAGGTGGTGTCCACATCCTCGGCGGCGCGGGCCTTGGCCTCCAGCAGCACGTCGCGGCGCAGGGTCTTGTCGAAATAGAGATAGGGCGGCAGCAACGCCACGATCAGCAGCAGCCAGGTGCCCACGACGAGCCGTTTGCGCAGGGAGTACTGTTTCATCATCCTTGTCTCGCGCCGGTCCGTGTCGCGCCCGTCACACGGATGTTACAATTCGTCGAACGTGTGTCGGTCCGTGCGCGCGGGGCACCTTGCGGGCATGCATTGCGAGGGGGGCGCGCACGGAACCATGCAAGCGCAGCATACGCGCTATTCCGGCGCGTTGCACGCCGTAACGGGGGGTTCACCGGCACACGCGGGGCGCGCGGGGAACCCGCACCGCCTAGCCCTGCACCGCGCGCAGAAAGCCGTAGATTTCCGTGGGGTGGCTTTCCACGCCGTTGGCCACGTAGCGGCGCACCACGGCGACCTGATTGCCGCGCGGGGTGACCGATTCGTCCACCAGCAACACCACGTCATACGGGGTTTCGGCCTGCGGCTGTTCCAGGGTCAGCCACCATCCGCCTTCCTCTGTCGGTTCGCAGCGCAGGGCGTAGTGGTCCGGCGGCTGGAAGGCAAAGGCCAGCATGGCCTTCAGGTCGTTGATGCAGAACCGCCCGCGCGCCCGCCCGGCCACGCCCAGAAATTCTCCTTGGGGCGACTGCACCACCAGGGGCAGGGCCAGCAGGTGGCGCGGCAGGTCCTGCTGCGCGGGAAAGGCGGTGTCCGGTGCGCCGGGTGCACTGGCCGGGGGGGCGGACAAGCCGCCGGGGAAGGGCACCACCCGACCGCCGGAGGGTGCGGGCGTGGTGGCGGCCTGGGCATCGTCCCCGTCGGGTTCGCCGTCGGGGGGCGCGGGTGTGGCAAACGTTTCGGGCGCGGGCGATGCGGGGGCGCCGGACATGCCGGATGTGGCGGACATGCCGGGCACGCCGGACATGGCAGACATGGCGTGGGGGGTGTCCATGGGGGCGGCAGGTGCGGACTGCCTGTCGTCGCTTCCTTCGGAACCGGCCACGGCACCCAGCAGGGCCTCGAACCGGGCGGCCAGGGCCTGCGCCTCGTCCAGCCAGGCGGGGCGGCCCTGCAAGGAGGTCGTGCCAGTCGAGCCTGTCGAGCCTGTCGTGCCCGTCGAACCGGCCACACCATCCCCGGCGGGGGCCAGCGCGGTGATCAGGGTCTCGATGTGCTGCACCCGTTTCAGGATGGCGTTCTGCTGCTGGGTCAGCCCCACCATGCTCTTGGCCAGGTTGCTCACGGCCAGGGTGAAGTCCTGCGGCAGTTCCACCTGGGTGGGCTGGGCCAAGGTGGCAGGTTCGGCGGGTTCAGCGTCGTCCCGGTCATCCCGGTCGTCACGGGCAGGGGCTTCCGGCGCTATCCACGCGAATTCTGCGGCCAGGCGGGCGCGCACCTCTTCCACCGACATGCCCATCTCGAACAGGTCGCGGATGCGCAGGGACACTGCCGCCGCCTCCGCCGTGAAGCGGATGGGCTTGCCCTGGCTGGCCACGGGGATGCAGTCCGGGAACTTGCGGCGGTAGCTTTTGACCGTGGTTTCGGAAACGCCCAGCAGGCGGGCGAGGTCGCGGTGGGTCAGGTTGCCTTCGGTCATGGAAATCCTTTGGTGTGTCTCGATGGATGCGGTGGCGCGGACCGTGTGCAAACCGGGCGCGGGTGCGCGTTGCGGCGTTGTGTGCTAGGCTGTAGCCGTTCGGATAATCCAACGTGCCGGGTCGGCAGGGGGGCACGCGGGCGCGCCGGGGGTTGAACCCCGCCGTCCGAGCGGCTATGGTGCGCGCCCGCCGCCGGTCCGGGGGACGGGGTATTTCCCGCAGCCGCCAGCGCGCGGCCCGGCCCGAAAGGTGGCCGGGTATCGCATGCTTACCATGCGCCTATCGGTATTTCAACCTGTGGTAACAGTGGGTTCACGCTGCGAGATCATGCGCTTTCCGCAGGGTTGCTGATGTCCGCGCGGCCCGGTTCACCATGCCCGCCGTACCTCCGGCTGCCGTGTTTCCCTTCCGTCATCCGGTGAGGATCGCCATGCACCACCGTTTTCGTTCTCTCTCCTCGCTCGCGTCGTTGCCGTCCGCCGTGGCCCGCCCACGCCGTGGGCGCGCCCTTGCCGTGTCCCTTGTGCTGGCCTTGGCCTGTCTGGCGGCCATCCTGCCCGCAGGGCTCCGCCCCGCCCGCGCCGCCACCCCCACGGAACTGACCCTGGCCGTGGTGACCACGCCCGGCTCGGCCCAGCACGTCTGCGCCGAACGGTTCCGGCAACTGCTGGAGGAACGCTCGCACGGGGCCTACCGGGTGGTGGTGCACCATTCCGGCACCCTGGGCACGGAGACGGAAATCCTGCAACAGTTGCAGTTGGGCGGGGTGCAGTTGGCCATCATCACCCTTGGCGTGCTCGACCCGTTCGTGCCCGAGGTGAAGGTGCTGGACTACCCGTTCCTGTTCCGCGATGCGGCAGAGGCGGACCGCGTGCTGGACGGGGCGGCGGGAAGGTCGCTGCTTGATGCGCTGGAGCGGGTGGGGCTGAAGGGGCTGCACTTTTCGGAGAACGGCTTCCGCCACCTGACCAACAACGTCCGCCCGGTGCGCACCGTGGACGATGTGCGCGGCCTGAAGATCCGGGTGCTGGAATCGACCCTGCACCGCGAGTTGTGGCGTGCCCTGGGCGCCAATCCCACGCCCATGGGCTGGCCCATCTACGCGGAATTGCAGCAGGGCACCATTGACGGGCAGGAAAACCCCCTGTGGGTCATGGCGGAATACCGCATGCCCGAGGTGCAGAAATACCTTTCGCTGACCGGGCATGTGTATTCCGCCCACGCGGACCTGGCCAATCTGGCCTGGTTCAACGGATTGCCCCAGGCCGACCGGGAGATGGTCATGCAGTGCATGGCCGCCGCCGCCGTGTACCAGCGGGACTACAACCGCCGGAAGGACGCCGAGTACCTGCGCCAACTGCGCGAAGCGGGCATGCAGGTGGTGGACGCGCCGGATCTGGCCTCGTTTCGGGCGCGCACCGACGCGCTGCGCCAGGGCTCCCTGTTCGCCGACCCGCGCACCCACGACATGCTGGCGCGCGTGCTGGCGGCGGTGGGGCGCTAGGGGCGGGCATGGCTGACGGACACTTCTTCGCGCCGCCCGCCGCCGTGTCCGCGTCCGTGGCCGGGGGCAACGGCTCTGGCGGGCGGGGCCCCGGCCCGGCCGTGACCCGGGCGCTGCTGTCCGTGGCCGCGCGGTGCGATGCCGTGGCCCGCGTCTGGCTGGCCGGTGCAACCCTGGCCATGGCCGGGCTGCTCATCGCGCAGGTGGTCTTTCGCTATGCGTTTAACAATTCGCTGTTCTGGTCGGAAGAACTGGGCCGCGCCCTGCTGGTGCAGCTGACCTTCATCGGCGCCTCGGTGGCCTGGCGGGGCCGGGCGCACATCGGCATGGACGCGCTGGTGGCGCGCTTTTCGCCGGACTGGGCATGGCGGGCGCGGCTGCTGGTGCTGTGCGTGTGCGTGGCCTTTTTCGCCGCCGTGGCCTGGCACGGCGCGCGGTTCGCCCTGTTCCTGTTGCCGCAGCAGACGGCGGCCCTTGGCGTGTCGCGGGCCGTGGTCTTCGTGGCCGTGCCCGTGGGCGGCGCGCTGCTGACCCTGCACGGACTGGCGGACCTGCTGGCCCACCTGTGGCCCGGTGCCAGCGGTACTGCGGGTGCTGGCGGGCAGGGCAGGGGCGATGCCGCGCTGTCATGCGGCATGGCGGACCGGGACGCGGACACCGCCGCCGCGCCGCCTTCCGACGGCGCTTCTGTGGCGCCCCCCATGCCGGAGGGCCGCTGACATGGTGGGCCTGATCCTGTTCGGCGGCATGGTGTTGCTGTTCGCCCTGAACGCCCCGGTGGCCGTGGCCCTGGGTGGTGCCGCCTTTGCCGCCGTGCTGGCCAAGGGGCTGGCCATGCCCGCCGGGCTGGAGCCCATGCTGGCCGTGCAGCGGCTGTACGCCGGGGCCGATTCCTTTCCGCTGCTGGCCGTGCCGCTGTTCATGCTGGCAGGCGAACTGATGTCCGCCGGGGGCATTTCGCGGCGCATCGTGGCCCTGGCCGATGCGCTGGTGGGCCACCTGCCGGGTGGGCTGGCGGCGGTTTCGGTGGTGTCGGCCATGTTTTTTGCAGGGGTGTCCGGCTCTGCCGCCGCAGATACGGCCGCCGTGGGGTCCATCCTCATTCCGGCAATGGTCCGGCGCGGTTACCCGGCTCCGCTGGCGGGTGCGGTGCAGGCCGCCGGGGGGTGCATCGGGGTGATCATTCCGCCCAGCATTCCCATGATCGTGTTCGGCGCGCTGACCGGGGCCTCCATCGGGCGGCTGTTCGCGGGCGGGTTGCTGCCGGGGCTGCTCATGGGGGCATCGCTGGTGGTCTTGTGCGTGGTGGAGGCTCGCCGCACGGGCCGGCTGCCGGAACGGCACTTCGACGCGCGCGCCCTGTGGCCCGCCATCCGTTCCGGGGCATGGGCGCTGGGTGCGCCTGCCATCATCCTGGGGTCCGTCATCGGCGGCGTGGCCACTGCCACCGAATCGGCGGCCATGGCCGTGGCCTATGCCCTGCTGGTGGGGCTGTACGCCCACCGCGAACTGCGCTGGCGCGACCTGCCGCACCTGGCCCTGTGCGCCGGGGTGACCTCTGCCGTGGTCATGCTGATCATCGCCGCCGCATCGCTGTTCGGATGGGTGATGGCGCTGGAACGGCTGCCGCAGGCCATTGCGGGGGGGCTGCTGTCCCTGACCGGGGACCGGGTGGCGCTGTTGCTGCTGGTGAACCTGTTGCTGCTGGTGGTGGGGGCCTTTCTGGAAACCACCGCCGCCATCCTGCTGTTCGTGCCGGTGCTGGTGCCGCTGCTGCCCGCGCTGGGTATCGACCTGGTGCACCTGGGGGTCATCGTGGTGGTGAACCTGGCCATCGGCATGCTGACCCCGCCGCTGGGGGTGTGCCTGGTGGTGTCGTGCTCCATCGCGCGCATCCCGCTTTCCGCCATCAGCCGGGCCATCGTGCCCATGCTGGTGGTGCTGCTCGTCGATCTGTTGCTGGTGACCTTCTGTCCGCCGCTGGTGCTCTGGCTGGGCGGGTAGGCCCCGCCGCCACGCACTGCGGGGCCAGCGCTGTGCCCGCCGCTAGTCCGCCGGATTCTCGCCTTCCGCGTCCTCTCCGTCCGCAACGCCGGAATCCCCCCCGAGGGGCGGGACGGTGTCGCCGTTTGGTGCGTCCCCGTCGTCTTCCCCGCCGAAGCTGCCCACCACGTCCAGAAAGCCGCGCAGCAGGGCGTCATCGCGTCCGGCGCGCCAGACCAGGTCCAGCCGGATTTCCGGCAGGCCGGGCATGCCTCCCGTGGTCTCGTCGCCTGCCGCCACGTCGCGGTACACCACCCCCTCGCGCGGTTCGCTGCGGGCGGATGCGGGCACGATGGCCGCGCCAACCCCCGCCGCCACCAGCGCGCGCTGGGTGTTCAGCCCCACGGCCTCCTGCGGCACTTCCGGCGAAAAACCTGCCCCGCGACACGCCGCGATGATGGCATCGTACGCCGCCGGAAACACCCGGCGCGGATAAAGGATCAGCGGCACCCCGGCCAGCGCCGCAAGCGGCACCATCCGCAGCCCGGCCAGCGGGTGCTGCGCGGGCAGGGCCACCACCTGCGGCTCGTGCAGGAACGGCGCGTGGTCGAAGCCTTCCGGCAGGCCGTCCAGATTGCGCAGCAGGCCTACGTCCAACTCGCCGGATTCGATGCGCCGCAGTTGCAGCAGGGTGCCCATTTCGCGCAGTTCCAGCCGCACGCCGGGGCAGCGCACCCGATAGGCGGCCACCGCCTGCGGAAAGCGCGTGGCCGCCGCGCTGACGACGAAGCCCAGCCGCAGCCGCCCCCGTTCGCCCCGCGCCGTTGCGCGTGCCCGCTCCACTGCCGCGTCCACCCCGGACAGCAGCGCCTGCACGTCGTCGCGCAGGGCCTCGCCCGCCGGGGTGGCCCGCACCGTGCGGCTGGTGCGCTCGAACAGACGCACCCCCAGTTCCTCCTCCAGCGCCTGAATCTGCTGGCTGAGCGGCGGCTGCGAAACGTGCATGCGCCGGGCGGCCCGCCCGAAGTGCAGCTCTTCCGCCACGGCCAGGAAATAGCGCAGTTGGCGCAGCTCCATTATTGATATCCTTTGCGTATTGATTTGCGAGAAAATTCGAATTGGACATATCATTCGAGGCGCCGTAGCGTCCAGACCATGCACTCGGCCCTTGTGGCCGGTTGGTGCGTACGGACAGGTGGAGCACGGCGGCGGCCCGTTGGAACAGGTTGCGTTCCCGGCCGCCCGCTCCATCCCTCCGCAACCTTACGGAGCCTGCCATGTTCGCCCTTGTCCTCATTCAGCCCCGCCCCGACCGGCGCCCGCCCGTGCTGGTGCGCCTGGCCCTGGCCGTGCTGATGGGCGTGGTGCTGGGCGTGGCCATGGGGCTTGGCCCCTCGCTTGCCCCGTAACGCTCGCCATGGTCGACCGCCACGCGCCTACGGGTCCGCCTGAAGCCCGGACGCGCGAAACAGGACGCCCCCTACCTGCCGGAGGGGGCGTCTTTTGTTGCGGGCGAAATGGGCGGGGGCGGGATGCGCGGCAGAGTACCACCGCAGCATAGGTCAGCTTGCGGCAGCAGTCTTCACACGCACCAAAAAGTGCCCACTTGACCATGTCGCCCGGCGAGATATGTAGGAGACAGTGAGCAAACCGCGCCCGACGTCCGGCAGGCAGTTGCTGCGGAGCGGGCGCACAGCCCAGCGAGGTTGCCATGAACGTCCTGATCATCAACGGGCACGAGCCGTATCCCTTTTCGCCCGGCACACTGAACCGCCACCTTGTCGAACTGGCCCGTACCACGCTGGAAGGGCTGGGGCACGCCGTGCAGGTGACCGAAACCGCAAAGCCCTACGATGCGGCGGCGGAAATCGACCGTCACCTGTGGGCGGACAGGATCATCGTGCAGTCGCCGGTGAACTGGATGGGCTTTGCGTGGAGCTGCAAGAAGTACATGGATCAGGTCTATACCACGGGCACCGACGGCAGGCTGTGCCAGGGCGACGGCCGCAGCCGCTCCGCGCCGGAGCAGCAGTACGGATCGGGCGGGGCGCTGCACGGCAGGCAGTACATGCTCTCGCTGACCTTCAACGCGCCCGCCGAGGCCTTTGGCGATGCGGGCCAGTACCTGTTCGGCGGCAAGACCGTGGATGACCTGTTCTTTCCCGCGCACATGAATTTCCGGTTCTTCGGCATGACGCCGCTGGAAACCTTCTGCTGCCACGACGTGGTCAAGAACCCGCGCATCGAGGAAGACTGCGAGCGGTACAAGGCGCATCTGGCGCAATTGTTCGGGTAGGGCCGGATGCAACATGAGGGCGGAAGGTCGTATACCTTCCGCCCTCATTGTTTCATGGCGGGCTAGGGCTTTTCAATGCAGGCAGGACTGCCGAATCGGAGATTTCGTTCGTTGGCGAGGAAAACGCCGCCTGCCATGAGGGAGTGCCTCAGCCGTTGGCGAGCTTGCGAGTCTTACGGATGAGGACCGCAGCGCGTACTCTTATCGTATTCGACCGAAATGGGAGGCGGCGTTTGACGACGCCAACGGGCGAAAGAACGATTCGGCTTACAGCAGCGGAATGTCCCAGTTGAAAGGACTGGTCCGGCGCGGTTCGGGCACGGTCAGGGGCGGGTGCTCGTCGATGCGCACGAACAGGGTGTACCCGGCGGACTCCAGCTGCCCGCGACGGTCCTCGATGTCCAGCGGCCAGCCGGGGTAGATCCAGGTATTCTGGCCGTAGCGGCGGGCCCAGAACACCTCGTTCTTGGGGCTGTTGAACGGCTCGCCCGGCTTCAGCCCCTCCAGGTGGTGGCGGGTGACGCCCATGGGCCAGTAGCCGGACAGCACCACGCCCAGCGGCAGGCAGCTCTGGCGCGGCAAGGCCAGGATGTCTTCACCGGGCAGTTCGGGGCTGACGATGGCGGCGGCAAAGCCCAGCTTGCGCAGTACGGCCAGCGCCGCCGGGTTGGACGTGTTGCAGAAGGGACCGGCGGTCAGCACCAGGTCGCGCCGGGCGTGCGCATCCCCGAACAGGCCGACCTGCCACGGCGCGTTGAGCACGAAGTGGCGCGCGCCGTCGCGGACGGCCTCGCGGGTCATGCGCAGCCACTGGGCTTCCTCGTCCGGCCAGATCACCGGCGGCAACCACCACGAGATGCGCGGGTACAGCGTGCGCGATACTTCGCGCAGGGCTTTCGGCGACAGCCACAGCCCCATCACCGTGCCGGGGCGCACCCCGGCCTTGCCTTCGCGGCCATGCGGCAGCGATCCGCGCAGGATCACGTCCAGCGGGCGGGCGGACTTGCCGGGGGCGGGATAGGTGGGGGTGAAGTCCACCGCGCCGCCTTCGCCGCCGCCCCTGCGGTGGCGGTCCAGCTTGGCCTGCCAGGCGCGCACCTCGCGCGTCAGTTCGGGCTCGCGGCGGTCGATGAGGAACACCGGTGTGCCCAGTTTGGGCGTCTTGTGGCGCGGCAGGCGCAGATTGAAGGTGCCTGCCTTGGGGATGTGGCGGGCCACCGGAAGGGTGGTGTGCCACGATTCGTCCTCGTACCCGATGCGCAAGAGGTCCTGCGGCAGCAGTTGGAAGCGCGGCTTGAAGAAGATGTCCCCTTCCGGGGTCTGGCCGACCTTGCCCGCCAGCAGGCCGGAACTGGTCTGCTCGCCGGGGGCGGTGGGGTCGTCGCCGCGCTGGGGCAGAAAGCGTGAATGGGTGCCGGGGCGGCCCAGGCCCATTTCCAGGATGTCCTCGGCCTGCTTGCGGGCCTTGGGGTCGTCCGGGTTGTCACGCAGCAGGCGGTAGGCCGACACCGCGTAGTACACGTAGTGCGGCCCCTTCTTGCGGCCCTCGATCTTCCACGAGGCCATGTGCGGCACCGACAGCAGCGTTTTCGCCAGCACGTCCAGCGAAAGATCGAGACAGGAGAAGAAGCGCCCTTCGCGGCCCTTCTGGCGGTACACCCGGCGACACGGCTGCACGCAACGGCCCCGCAGGCCGCTCTTGCCGCCCATGTAGCTGGACCAGTAGCAGCGGCCCGACACGCAGTAGCACAGCGCCCCGTGCACGAAGAATTCAAGATCCAGATCATCGGGGCAAGCGGCCCCGCAGGCGCGGATTTCGTCGATGTTCAGTTCGCGCGGCAGGATCACCCGGCTGGCGCCCAGGTCGCGCGCCACGGTGAGCGCGGCGGGGTGGGTGACGTTGGCCAGTGTGGAAAGGTGCAGTTCACCCGTAAACCCGGCCTGCCGGGCAATGTCCAGCATGCCGAGGTCCTGCACGATGAGCGCGTCGGGCCGCACGTCGCGGGCAAGGCGGGCCACCAGACGACCGGCGGCGCCCGGATCGCCGGGCTTCAGCATGGAGTTCATGGCCACGTAGATGCGGCGGCCCTCGGAATGGGCCAGGTCGGTCAGCGCGGCCAGTTCGCCGGTGGAGAAGTTTTCCGCCTGCATGCGGGCCGAAAAGTGCTTCAGGCCCAGGTACACCGCGTCGGCACCGGCGGCAAAGGCGGCCAGCGCGGCCTGCATGTCGCCCGCCGGGGCAAGGATTTCGGGCGTGCGCAGGTTGTCCGCCCGAGTGGGTGTGGCGCTGCCGGATGCGGCGGCCCCGGCGGTGATGCTGGGGGGCAGCAGTTCCGCCAGTTCGGCATCGGTCAGGCGGGTGCGGTGGTGCTCGCGTTCCGGGGCGCGGTTATCCACGAATTCGTCGGCCTTGCCTGCGGACTGGACGGGCGGGGCCTGGCGGGCGGGGCGGCGGTCTGCGCGGTCGTCCTGCCGGGAATTCTGGCGGTTGTCCGGGCGGCCCTTGGAACGGCGGTCGCCATCCCCGGACTTGCCGTCACCGGAGCGACGGTCGCCACCACGAGGGTCTCCACCACGAGGGTCCCCACCACGAGGATCTGTGGTCCAATCGTCGTTGTCCCGCTTGCCGGAGCGCTTGCCGGAGGATTTGCCCGACGGCTTGCCGGCCTGCCCGCCCTGCGGTCCGCCCTGTGGTCTGTCGGACCGTTTGCCGCCGCGCGGGCCGGTGGGTTTGGGCGCGTCCTGTCCGTCTTGTTGCTGCGGGCGACGCGGGCGTGCGGGGCGGTCTTCGCGTTCGGCCTGTGCGTCCGCGTCCTTACGGGAAGGGCGGGAAGGGCGCGCGGGGCGGGGCTGCTGGTCGTCACGCCCGCGCGAGCGGGGGGCGTCGCCCGTATCGGGCTTGCCGGATTTTTTCTGGCCTGCCGGGCGTTTGCCCGTGGCGGCGGCACCCTTGGGGCCGGATGCGGGGCGTGAAGGCTTGCTGGACATGTATGATTCTCCGCGAGGGGGATGAAATATGCGTGGGGCTGCCCGCCGGGCACAAGGGCCGGGAATGGCCGCGAAATGGGCAGGCCGGATGGTCCGGCTGGCCCCATGGGCCGGGGGCGCGTGGCGGCGGGGACGGATGGCGTCGCGGTGGCCGCACGGGGAGCAGTGCATCTAACCATAGAACGCCCGCATGGCAACCGCAATGGCCCGTGCGGTTTTTCGGCGGAGCTCGGAAGGGGTGCGCCGGGGCGGTGCGGGGCCGACCCGCGTGGCACCGTTGCGCAGTTCCTCGACAGCCTTTCGCAGAAGTCCCGGCGGCCCGAATTTGCCCATCCGCGCCACCTGCGCGGCCCCGCACCGTCCCCCGGCGCTTGACCCCGCCCGCCACGCCGACTACACCCGTATGCACGGGGGGCACGCGCGGTTCCCGCCTTCGGGTGCGCCCGCACCCCCGGCGGCCACACGACGCGGCCACATTCTTTTCGAGGACACCATCACCGCCATGAACACACCTGCCTGCACCGACCTGACGGTGCTCGACCTTGTTCCCTTCGGACAGACCGGCGGCGAGGCCCGCTTTTTTGCCCTGCGCCTGGAACGCCCCCAGTGGGCCGACTGGAAGCCCGGCCAGTTCGTCATGCTGCGCCCCGCCGGATGGGCGCTGGACATGCTGTGGGCACGTCCCTTTTCCATCTGCCGCATCAGCGCGCGCGACCTGGTCATCTTCTTCCAGGTGGTGGGGCGCGGCACCGCGCGCCTTGCCCAACTGCGCACCGGCGACGTGGTGCACGTGTGGGGCCCGCTGGGCAACGCCTTTGCCATGGAGCCGGACACCCCCACCCTGATGCTGGCCGGGGGCATCGGCATTGCGCCGTTCATCGGCTATGCCCACACCCACCCCAAGCCGTGGAACCTGTGGATGGACTTCGGCCACCGCATGCCGCTGGGGTGCTACCCCTTCGAGAGCATCAACGAAAAGATCATGGCCGACAGCCACCACGAGGAAGGCCCCGAAGACCTTTCGCGGTTCATCGAGACCATGGGCCGCCGGATGCGCGAATTCCGCGACCAGAACGGGCTGGTGCTGGCCTGCGGGCCCACCCCCTTCCTGCGCACGGTGCGCTCGTTCGCGCTGGAATACGGCGTGCGCACCCAGCTTTCGCTGGAAACGCGCATGGCCTGCGGCGTGGGCGCGTGCCTGGGCTGCGTGTGCCGCACCACCGAGCAGTGGCCCGACCCGGCCAAGGCGGGCGGCAACGTGCAGACCTGCACCCAGGGCCCGGTGTTCTGGGCAGAGCAGATCACCTTCGACGACGAAACCGCCGCCCCGCCCACGGCTGCCGATGCGCCCGTGCAGGCCTGCGAACGCTAACGTAAATCCTGATTTGGAATCCGCCCCTGGGATCCGGGACATAGGATCAGAAAAGTCATGATCGACATGCACGTTACCCTTCCCGGCGGGCTGCACCCGCTGACCCTGAACAACCCGGTCATGACCGCCTCGGGCACCTTCGGGTACGGGGTGGAGTTCGCCCCCTACGGCGACCTGACCAGGCTTGGCGGCATCGTGGTCAAGGGGCTGTCCCTGGCCCCGCGCCGGGGCAACCCCATGCCCCGCGTGGCCGAAACGCCCTGCGGCATGCTGAACGCCGTGGGCCTGCAGAATGACGGCGCCGAGTACTTCGTGCGCACCACCCTGCCGAAGCTCCCGTGGCGAGAGGTGCCCATTGTGGCCAACCTGTACGCCTGCGACCCCGGCGAATTCGGCGAACTGGCCGCCGTGCTGGCCGCCGAAGAAGGCGTGGCCGCGCTGGAAGTGAACATCTCGTGCCCCAACGTGAAGGAAGGCGGGGTGATCTTTGGCCAGGACCCGCGCCAGGCCGCCAAGGTGACCGAAGCGGTGAAGATGCGCGCGGGCAGCAAGCCGGTCATCGTCAAGCTGTCGCCCAACGTCACCGACATCGCCCACATGGCCCGCGCCGTGGAAGACGCCGGGGCCGACGTGCTGTCCTGCATCAACACCCTGACGGGCATGGGCGTGGACATCAACACCCGCAAGCCCCTGCTGGCCAACGTGGTGGGCGGCCTGTCCGGCCCGGCCATCAAGCCCGTGGCCCTGCGCTGCGTGTGGCAGGTGGCGAAAGCCGTGTCCATTCCGGTCATCGGCATCGGCGGCATCACCAGCGCAGAGGACGTGCTGGAGTTCCTGCTGGTGGGCGCGCACGCCGTGCAGGTGGGCACCGCCAACTTCATCCGCCCCGACTTCGTGTTCCGGCTGGTGGACGACCTGGCCGCCCTGTGCGAGCGCATGGGCATCGAGCAGTGGGATGATTTTCGGGGCACGCTGAAGGTGTAGCACCACCGCTCTTGAACTGAAACGCCCGGCAATGCCATTGCCGGGCGTTTGCGTTTGGTGGCGGTACGTGTGGCAGGGAAAACCTGCCCGACCCTATTCTGTGCGCTGCGGGTGCAGGTATTGCTGTATCTCTTCCATCCGCAGCAGCAGCGTCAGCGGGCTTACGGGAGAGGGCTGGAATCCGCAGCCGGCATAAAAGGCCGCCGCGCGCTCGTGCAGCGCATGCACCAGAATGCCCCGGATGCCCGCTATGCCTGCCGCCTGGCCGGTGCGCAGCAGGGCGTCGCGCACAAGTGCCCTGCCAATGCCCCGCCCCTGCATGCTTTGGTCTACGGCAAGGCGGGCCAGAATCATCACCGGCACCGGGTCGGGCATGTTGCGCCGGATGCTGCCGGGGGCGATTCCGTGGGCCACGCTGCCTACCGCCAGCGAATAGAAGCCGACCACCCGCGCCCCCGGCTCCTCCTGCCCGCCTTTTTCATGCAGGCAGGTTACGTAGGTGCGGGTGGCCTTGCCCTCGTTTCTGACGGCGCGCGTGCGCAGCCAGTCGTCCAGTGCGGGTTCGCCGCTGCAAAACAGGATCAGGTCATGTTGCGGAGCAAGCGGTTCCGGGGCCGCAATGCGCCCGCTCATTCGCCGTCATCCCACGGAGCGGGCGTGGCAAGCAGGCGCTTCAGGGCCGGGTTGTCGCGGACAGGCGCGTCCAGCGCGGCCTGAAAGGCGTTCCATTGCGCCGTGGAAAGCTGAAAGTGGGACTTTTCCAGCAGCAGTTCCTCGGCGGAACGAACGGCATGCTCAAGGATGAAGGCCGTGCGGTTCTTGCCCGCCAGCGCAGCGGCCAGATCGATGATGGCCTTCTGCTCCGGGGGAACGCGCAGGTTGATGATGTCGGTGCTTGCCATGGCGGCCTCCTGTGCGGAAAGGCTAAAGCCGGGCGGCATCATTGTCAACACAATGTCTATACGGACATGTGGTTGGGGCATGCCCCTTTGAAAGGTTTTGCAAAAAGGTGTTCCCCCGAACCCGGCGCCTCATCCGATTCCATGAAACAAAACGGGCCGCGCACCATGCAGTGCGCGGCCCTTGTCTTTTGGTTCGTCCCGGTCTGTCCCGGTCCGTCGGCGTAGCCGCCAGCGGCAGCCTACCCGATCCAGTCGTCGTCTTCCTCGATGGGGGCAAAGCCCCGGCGCATGGTATTTTCGGTCACGCAGCGCGGGTCCATGAACTGCAGCAGGTAGTCGGGGCCGCCGGTCTTGGAGCCGACGCCGGACATCTTGAACCCGCCGAAGGGCTGGCGTTCCACCATGGCCCCGGTGGAGCCGCGGTTCAGGTACAGGTTGCCCACCCGGAAGTCGCGGCGGGCCTTGGCCAGGTTTTCGGGGCTGCGCGAGAACACGCCGCCGGTCAGGGCAAAGCGGGTGCCGTTGGCGATGGCCAGCGCCTCGTCAAAGCTGCCCGCGCGCATCACGGCCAGCACCGGGCCGAAGATTTCTTCCTGTGCAATCCGATGATGCGGCTTGATGCCTTCCACGATGGTCAGCGGCACGTAGCAGCCCTCGGCCGGGATGTCGGTGCGCTTCACCAGCACCTTGCCTTCCTGCTCGGCCACCTTCACGTATTCCATGATGTTCTTTTGCAGGGATGCGTCGGCCACCGGGCCCATGTAGTTGGCCGGGTCTTCCGAAGGGCCGATCTTGATGGCCTGCGCCGCCTTGACGAGGCGCTCCACGAAGCGGTCGTAGATGGGGTCCAGCACGATGACCCGCGAGCAGGCCGAGCACTTCTGCCCCTGGAAGCCGAACGCGGAGTTCAGCACCTGCAACACGGCCTCGTCGAGGTCGGCGTCGTCGTCGATGATGATGGCGTTCTTGCCGCCCATTTCCGCGATGACCCGCTTGCACTGCATCTGGCCGGGCTGCACCTTTGCCGCCTTTTCCTGAATGCGCAGGCCCACTTCCATGGAGCCGGTGAAGCAGATCATGCTTACCTGCGGGTGTTCCACAAGGTAGTCGCCCATGACCGAGCTGCGGCCCGGCACGTAGTTGAACACGCCCTCGGGCAGGCCCGCCTCGCGGAAGATTTCCGTAAGGTTGTACCCGATGCGAGAGGCAATGGACGACGGCTTGAAGATCACCGGGTTGCCGGTGACGATGGCGGCGGCGGCCATGCCGATGGCGATGGCGAAGGGGAAGTTCCACGGCGCGATGACCGCGGCGATGCCCTTCGGCTGGTAGAACAGGTGGTTCAGTTCGCCGGGGGCGCGGCCCATGCGGCGCGGCGTGCCCAGGCGCAGCATTTCGTGGGCGTAGTAGTCCAGGAAGTCGATGCCTTCGCCCACGTCATGGAAGGCCTGGTCCCACTGCTTGCCCACTTCCAGCACCTGCCAGGCGGACAGTTCAAACATGCGGCGGCGGGCGATGTCCGCCGCGCGGTGCAGGAACATGGCCCGGTCCGCCGGGGAGGTGTCGCGCCAGGCCGGGAAGGCCTTTTCGGCGGCTTCGATGGCGGCGTCCACTTCCGGCTTGCCGCCCTGGCAGACCCTGGCGATGACCTCCGCCGGGCTCGCCGGGTTGGTGGAGGCTATGGTGTCCTCCGTGGTCACGTCCTTGCCGCCGATGAACAGCGGAATCACGCCGCCAGCCTTGCCGCGCACTTCCGCGATGGCGTTCACGAAACCGGCGCGGTTGGCGGGCAGGGTCAGGTCCAGCATGCTTTCGTTGACGAACGGGGGCAGGCCGTCGAGCTGGGTCGATGGGGCCGGGCGGGGCGGCGGGGCGGCGGCCAGTTCACGCTCCAGCGTGGCCTGCGGGTTTTCCAGCAGCCGTTCCAGCTCCGCGCCGTCCACGAAGCTCTGACGCAGGAAGGATTCGTTGGCGGTGTTTTCCAGCAGGCGGCGCACAAGGTAGGCCATGCCGGGAATCAGTTCGCCGTAGGGGCAGTACAGGCGCACGCGCCCGGCCACGTTCTTCAGCCCCTTTCGCACCGGCTCGGCCATGCCGTACAGCACCTGGAATTCGTAGCGGTGGGCGGGCACGTTCAGCGCGCGGGCCGTTTCCATCACCGTGGAAATGGTGCGCACGTTGTGCGAGGCGCAGGCGAAGTAGACGAGGTCGTTGTTTTCCAGAATGCGGCGGGCCAGCTTTTCGTAGCAGATGTCCGATTCCGGCTTGCGGGTCCACACGGGAATTTCCCAGCCGTTCTGCTTGGCCATCACCGTTTCGTAGTCCCAGTAGGCACCCTTCACCAGGCGGATGCCGAAGGGCAGCTTTTCGGCGCGGCCCCAGGCCAAAAGATCATCCAGATCGTGTTCGGTGCAGCGCAGGTAGGCCTGCAACACGATGGACAGGTGCGGGTAGTCGCGGAATTCCGGCATGGTGCGCAGCCGCTTGAACAGTTCCAGCGTCATTTCGCGGTACTTCAGCTGCTCCATGTCGATGCACAGAAAGCCGCCCATCTCCACGGTCTTGCGGTAGATGGGCACCAGGCGCGACAGGATGCCCTGCACGGACCCTTCCACGTCGCCGGGTTTGGCCTGCGAGTAGAGGGCGGAAGGCTTGATGGACACGTTCACCTTGGGGGTGTGGCCCCAGTCCCCCTCACTCAGGGACGCGCCGGGACCGGCAGTGGCCCCGGTGGAATCGGCCAGCGGCGCCCATCTGGCGTACTCTTTGGCGATGGCGTCCAGCACTTCCAGGTAGCCGTCGCGGTAGGCGTCGGCTTCTTCCTCGCTCACCGTGGCTTCGCCCAGAAGGTCCACAGTGAAGGCAAAGCCTTCCTTGCGCAGCTTGGCCAGCCCCTTGATGGCTTCCCTGGTGTTTTCGCCGATGATGAAGGTGCGGGCCATGCCTTCGATGTTGGACCGGATGAACTTGCCCATAAGCATGCCGGTGAAGGCCCCGCCGAAACCGGCGGCACCCGCGCCCCACTTGAGCACGGGGGGCACGTCCGCTCCGTCGGCGGAAAAGTATTCGCGGATGTGGCGGGTGAGCGCCTCGGAGGTGTTCAGGTAGGGCAAGACGTCCACGAAGCGGAACAGCTGGACCTTGAAGCCCTCGTTCTGCATGGCCCAGTCCATGACCTTGCCTGTCCAGAAGCCCTTGTTGAAAATGGACGGGGCCTCGCCGCTGATGCTCTTGAAGAATTCCTTGCCGCGCTCGACGATGCGGGCATCAAGATGCTGTTCCATGCGGTTCCTCCTGGGCGTCGCGCGGGTGTGGTCCCGGCGGGTGCGGTGTGGGTGCGGGTCGTGTGGTGTGGTGAAAAGGCTCCTGCGGTGTCGCGCGGCGGCAGGGCGGGCGGTCCGCTTTCTGCACCGTCGTGCGGCATGATTTTTCGATATTCGGAATGGTTGTAGGCGCTGGAATGCCAGAAATCAAGCCCGCGCCGGGTCGGAGTGGAGCGGTCGCTCTTGCGTCCAGACGGGCCGGGGCCTGGCGGGTAAGGGGAGCGGCATCCGGGGAAGGGACCGGGAGGGGAAGCGCGGAGTGGACAGATGGGGCGGAGGGAGAGAAAGGGACAGGGCGGGCAAACCGGACAAAACGGAAAAGGGCCGCCCGTGTCGTGCGACGCGGGCGGCCCTCTGCTTCAGTCATGTGGGGCGCGGAGGTTGGGAAGTCCTCTGTGAAGGCTGGTCGGTGCGCCCCCCGGCAATTCGCCCGGATTCAGGCTACTGGTTGGCCTGGGGCATCTGGCCGTCATGCATGGGGCCGTGGCCCATGCCCTGGCCGCCCATCATGCCGCCGCCATGGCCCATGCCACGGCCGCCCATCATGCCGCCGCCCATGCCCATGTGGCCCATGCGGCCGTAACCGGGGTTGACGCCCACTTCCTTTTCCAGGCGTTCGTCAAGGGCGGTGTATTCCTTGCGAATCTGGGTACGCAGGTCGGCCAGTTCGCCCGCCAGCTTGGAAATGGTTTCCGGCTTGGTGTTGGGGTTGGTGGACAGGGCGTTCAGTTCGGTGTGCTTGGCCCAGGCCTTGTCCTTCAGCGGCTGGATGCGGGCGTCCGCTTCCTTGTAGACGGCGTCGAACTTGGCCTGCTTTTCCGGGGTCAGGGCGTTGTACACCGCGCCCGTGGCGCAGCCGCCGCCCATGCCCATGCCGCCCATGCGGGCGAAGGCGCTGTCGGTGATGCCGGTGATGGCGAGCAGGCCCGCGAGGGCGACGGTGCCGAGGACGAGATGCTTGGTCTTCATGATGTGTGCTCCTGTACGGTTGGTTGATTCGTTACCGCCCCGTCTGGCGTCTTCGCTGCATCCTCGGTGGATGGCGCGGCCATGTACTGTGGTGCGGGGCTGGTGCGCTTGTTGCTTGCCCCTGCATGAGCAACCGGCGTGCCAAACGGCGGGATCATCTCACAACATACCGTAATTGAACATTAAAAATGCACGCGCAACGCGCCGCAACGCTGCCGGGCCTCTGCATGAAAACCATGCGCATGTATAAAAACTATACGCAGCCGCACGAGTGGCGTATGAAAATCGAACAGGTGAAGCGGTATCGACCAGCCCCGCCCCCGGCGGGCACCGCGCGCCGCAAGGAAGATTCCCATGCCTACGAATAACGCGAACAGCGCGGGCAATATGGACGACAGCAACGGCACGAGCGCGTCCCCGCATGCGACACGTCAGGGACAGCCGGGCCTGTTCGGGCGCGGCGCAAGTGGCGGGCGCTGGGGCAGTGGCGAAAACCTGCCCTCGCCATGGCTGATCATAGGGGCCACGGCTGTCCTGGCCCTGATGGTGGCCGTGCTTACCGCGCTGAACCACGACGGCGAGCAGGAGGCCATGCGGCGCATCCTGTCGGAAAAGGGGGCTTCGCTCATCCGGGCCTTCGAGGCGGGGGCGCGCACCGGTTTGCGTGGCCGCACCGGGGGCGAACTGCGCTTGCAGATATTGCTGGAGGAAATGGCCGACCAGCCGGACATCCAGTTCATTGCCGTCACCGACAGGCAGGGCGTGGTGCTGGCTCACAGCGACCCGCAGTGGATTGGCCGCCCCCTGGCCGATCCGGCCACCATGGAAGCCCTGGCCGTGCCCCCGCCGCCCGCTCCTTTGGGGCGTGACGGGCGCGACGGAAGTCCGCAAAACCGCGACGAGGTGGGCTGGCGGCTGATGGAGGCGGGCGGTCAGCGGGCCTTTCTGGTGTACCGCACCTTCATTCCCCTGCGCCCCACGGCGCGCCATATGGGCATGGGCGGGATGGGCGGCCACATGATGGGCCACCCCCCGCGCGATCCGGAGCACGGCAACATGATGATGGGCTCCATGCCCGGCTGGCTGCGCCGCGAGATGGAGGCGGACATGCAGGCCGAGCGCGACGCCCCGCCCCCGGTGATCATCGTGGCGCTGGACACCGCACCCTTCGACGCCGCCCGCGCGGCGGACCACCGTCATACATTGATCATGCTGTCCATCCTGGCCCTGCTGGGCGGGGCCGGGGTGCTTTCGCTGCTGTGGGCGCGCCATGCGCGCGCCTCGCGGCGGCTGGTGCGGCAGGCCCAGTCCTTTGCCCTGCACGTGGTCACCAGCCTGCCCGACGGGTTGGTGGTGCTGGACGGCGCGGGCCGCGTGGCCACCTGCAACGCGGCGGCGCGCGATCTGCTGCGCCTGGGGGATGCGGTGCCCGCCGGGGCCGCGCCGGAAGCGGTGTTGCCCGCCCCGCTGGCGCAACTGGCCGCCCAACTGCATGGGGGGAAGCACGGCGAAACGCGCGGCGGTGAAGACGCCGGGGCCGATTCGGCTTCCAATGGCGGGCCCAATGTGACGCCAGATGCCCCCTCCGCTTTCGGGGCGGAAGTGACCCTGGACTGCCCCGTGGCGGGCGGCCCGCCCGTGCCCATGAGCGTGCGCGGGGTGCGCATAGCCGCCGGGGACAGGGAAGAGGCCGGTGTCATCCTGATCCTGCGCGACCTGCGCGAGGTGCGCCGCTTGCAAGACGAGGTGCGCCGCCGCGAAAAGCTCGCCGCCATCGGCAGCCTGGCCGCCGGGGTGGCCCACGAACTGCGCAACCCGCTCAGTTCCATCAAGGGCTATGCCACCTATTTCGGCAGCCGCTTTGCCGAGGGCAGCGAAGACCGCGAAGCCGCACGGGTGATGGTGCAGGAGGTGGAACGGCTGAACCGGGTCATCTCCGACCTCATCGGGCTGGCCCGGCCCTCGGACATCGCCCCCCACCCGGTGGACGCGGGATTCCTGGTGCGCCACGTGCTGCGGCTGGTGCGGCAGGACGCCGCCCACCGGGGCGTGACCGTGCGGGTCGAGCCGCAGGACGACGCGCAGGACGGTGTGCCCGGCCCCCTGCCCCGGGTCATGCTGGACCCGGACCGCTTCTCGCAGGCACTGCTCAACGTGTTCCTGAACGCGCTGGAGGCCATGCCCCACGGCGGGGAACTGGCCGTGCGCCTGTCCGCCGCGCCGGGCAACCGCATTGCGGTTTCGGTACGCGATACGGGCACCGGCATTGCGCCGGAGCATCTGGCCACCATCTTCGACCCGTACTTCACCACCAAGAGCCAGGGCACGGGCCTGGGCCTTGCCATCGTGCACAAGATCGTTGAGGCCCACGGCGGCGAGGTGTCGCTGCGCTCCACCCCTGGCCGGGGCACGGAGGTCACCTTCCTGCTGCCCGCGGAGCCGATGACGGGGCAGGAGGGAACGCAAGGTGGGGGGCGCCCCGGCGCGGAGGATGCCGATCCTGCTGCCGATCCTGCTGACGATCCGGCAGCCGCTTCCGCCGCCGTGCAGGATGCATCCCCTGCCGCTTCCGCAGCATTCACCGCTTCCGCCGATTCCGCACGATCCGGCAGTACCGCAAAGGATGACACGCCATGAGCATCGCCACCATCCTCATCGTTGACGACGACGCGGCGCACCGTTCCATGCTGCGCACCATGCTGCGCGGCTGGGGCTACGCCACCGAAGAAGCCGACGACGGCGAATCCGCCGTGGAAAAGGTGCGCCAGCGCGCCTGGGACGCCGTGCTCATGGACGTGCGCATGGCCCGCATGGATGGCATAGCGGCGCTGCACCACATCCTGGACTGGAACCCGGCCACGCCGGTGCTGATCATGACCGCGTTCTCCTCGGTGGATACCGCCGTGGAGGCGCTGCGCACCGGGGCCTACGACTACCTGACCAAGCCGCTGGACTTCGATGTGCTGCGCCACACCCTCGCGCGCGCCCTGGACCACACCCGGCTGGCCAGCGAAAACCGCGAACTGCGCGAGCGCCTGTCGTCACAGGGGGGGCAGGGGGCGCCGGGCGCACCGCACGGCATCATCGGCCGCAGCGCGCCCGTGCACGAACTGGTGGAGATGATCGCCACGGTGGCCCCCTCCGAGGCCACGGTGCTCATCACCGGCGAATCGGGCACCGGCAAGGAACTGGTGGCCCGCGCCCTGCACACGGCCAGTCACCGGGCCAGCCGCCCGCTGGTGACCGTGAACTGCGCCGCGTTGACCGAAACCCTGCTGGAATCGGAACTGTTCGGGCACGAGCGCGGGGCCTTCACCGGGGCCGACCGGCGGCGCGAGGGGCGCTTCGTGCAGGCCGACGGCGGCACGCTGTTTCTGGACGAGATAGGCGAGATGCCCCTGACGTTGCAGGCAAAACTGCTGCGCGCCCTGCAACAGGGCGAAGTGCAGCGGGTGGGCAGCGACACTCCGCTCACCGTGGACGTGCGGGTCATCGCCGCCACCAACCGCGACCTGCGCGAAGAGGCGGCGGCGGGGCGGTTCCGCGAAGACCTGTACTACCGGCTCAACGTCATCGCCGTGCACGTGCCCGCCCTGCGCGAGCGCGCGGGCGACGTGCCCCTGCTGGCCGCGTTCTTCCTGGGGCGGTATACCGAAAAGAACCGCAAACACCTCAAGGGGTTCACTCCGCAGGCCATGGACCTTCTGCTGCGCCACGACTGGCCGGGCAACGTGCGCGAACTGGAAAACGCCATTGAGCGCGCCGTGATCCTGGCCACCGGCGACTACGTGACCGAGCGCGAACTGCCGCTGCATCTGGGGAGTGGGGGCGGGGGGAGCGGAGCGTCTGGCGGCAATGGCGGCAGCGCTGGCGGTGCGGCGGGCGGCGCGGCGGGCGCGGGATACTTCCCGCCCGAGGGCGACGGGCTGGCTCCCTACGCCGGGCTGTCGCTGGAGGACCTGGAGCGCCGGGCCATCATCGCCACCCTGCGCGAAACCGGCGACAACAAGAGCGAGGCCGCGCGCCGTCTGGGCATCACCCGCGCCACCCTGCACAACAAGTTGAAGAAGTACGATCTGGAGTAGCCGTCCGCAACGCGGAAGCAACAGGACGGGCGGAGCGCGGCACGGTGGGTGCCGGTTCCGCCCGCCGTATTTTCTGGGGGTGGGTGGGGGGCATCGCGGACGCCTTTATGGGGCTGTTCGCTACAATCCCGCGCGAGAGAATATCTCTCCCGCCCGCGCGGTGCCCATGCGGGCCACGAACAGTTCGCGCAGGGCGCGGATATCGGCGGCGCGAGGAATGATCCCCCGCGTGAAGGGGACCGCCCACGGTTCGCCGCGCATGAGCGCGCGCGCCCAGGCCCGTACCTCCGACTCGAAGAAGGCCGGGTTGTCGCGCACGATGCGCGCCTTGGCCCTGCCGTCGTCGATGCGGGCCGCATGCGAGTAGTTGGCGTCGTGGAAGACGTAGTGCAGCAACGGCTCTGCCACGCGCACCACGCCGAACCCGGCCATGGCTGCCTGTACCCAGAAATCCCAGTCCTCGTAAGCCGTTTCGGTACGGAAGCCCCGGCTGGCCAGCCACACCTCGCGCCGCATCAGCGAGGTGGTGGGGAACAGGTTCTGGGTGCGCAAAAGGTCCGGATGGAAGTCCGGCACCCGCACCACCCGCGAGCCGGTGGGCGATTCCTCGATGTAGTCCACGCAGGCGATGTGCGGACGGGAGATGCCGGGAGCGGGCATGCCCGTGGGCAGGTCGCCGGGGGCAAGACCGCCTTCGACCCCGGCGGCGTGCAGCGCCGCATGGGCAAGGTCGCGCAGGGAGTGCATACCGGGGCTGGGGGCGGGGGTGTCGGATGTTTCGTCCGATGGCCTCGGTCCCGCTGCCGGAGCGGACGTGCCTGTTCCGCCAGCACCCTCCGCGCGTGCTGTCTCGCCAGCGTCGCCCGTCTCGCCGGTTTTGCCGGTTTCACCTGATGTGGCCCGCCCGTCTCGTTCTTTGCGTTCGGTCCGCTCGGCCTTTCCGTCGGGCTCTGTCAGGGCCGCGTGGGTGCGGCGCAGAAAGTCCGGGGCCAGGTAATCGTCCGGGTCGCAGAACAGCAGAAAGGGGCTGCGCGCCGCCTGTGCCCCGGCATTGCGCACCGGGCCCGGCTTGCCCACGCGCGGCAGGGCCAGCACGCGGAACGCCGCCCACGGGCCATCGGCCTGCCAGCGGCGGGCGCGCTCGCGCGAATCGTCACTGCTGGCATCGTCCACGAAAACCACTTCCACCGCGTCGGGCGGAAAGGTCTGTGCGGCCAGCGTGCCGAAAAAGCGGTCGAGAAATCGGCCGTAGTTGTGGTTGGTCACCACCACGGATATGCGCGGCGCGTGCATGACGCTGCCCCCTGGGTTGCCCCGGTGTTCCCTTGTCGTTTGTCGTCGCCTTTCGAAAGGCGTGGCGCGCAGGGCGTCCGCTGGTCTTTTCGGTGCGCTGGCGCAAAGGTTTAGCGCCCCCGGCGTAAAAAACCGGGGGCGCTGAAGGGGCGAGGACATTGAGGTCGGGGGCCGGGCCGGGGAAGGCCGGGGCAAGGTGGGCGGTGCCGCCGTGCCGCAAGGGATGGGGACGCCGTGCGCCGAACGGGTCAGCTGACAGGTCAGTGGACGGTTCGGGCCGGTTCGGGCCGGTTCGGGACGGCTCAGGCCGGATCAGGGGCCGGATCTGGGGACGGATCAGCGGGTGGCGATGGCCGCGCCAGTGCCCACCATCACCGCACCGGCGCCGCGGTGCAGCAGCCGGGTGGCGCGCGGGGTGGACAGCATGCGCCGGGCGCGCGCGGCCATCACCGCGTAGCCGCCCAGCACACAACCCACCACGGCCACGGTGGTGGCCGCAACCAGCGCGGCGCCCGTGGCGTCCAGGGTGCGCAGGTCCACGAAGGTGGGCAGAAAGCCCACGTAGAACACGATGACCTTGGGGTTGCCCAGGGTGAGGGCCAGGCCCCCGCAGACGGTGCGCAGCAGGCGCAACGGTGTTGGCGTGGGCAGCGGCGCGATGCCGGTATGGCTTGTTGCGTCGTCGGACGCCGCCCCTTCGGGCACGGCCATGGGCCGGGCCGTGCCCGCGCCGCGCCACAGGCCGATGCCCAGCCAGATCAGGTAGGCCGCGCCGCCAAGGCGTACCACCAGGAACAGGTCGCCCATGCTTTCCGCAAGCACGGTCAGCCCGGCCATGGCCAGCAGCAGAAAGATCAGGTCGCCGCAGATGATGCCCGCCGTAAGGGCCAGCGCCGTGGGCAGGCCGCGCCCCAGCGCGGCGGACAGCACGGCGAACACGCCGGGACCGGGAGTGATGGCCAGGATGAACAGGGCAACGGCCAGGGCTGCAAGGGAATGGATGGTCATGGAAGTCTCCGGGCAGGCCCCTGTGGAGAGGTAGCGGGGGGAGCCGTTGGGCCACAGGGCGGCGGGGCGAGGCCGCCCGGCGCATTTTTGCCAGACGCGTTTGTACATTTATGGATGCACCGGGGTGGGCTGCCCCGCAGGGGCTGCGTGTGCCGCCGGATGCCCGTCCTGCATAGCCCCGCGCGGTACGCCAGGCAAGTGGTGTGCGGCGCGGCGGCCTGCCGACATCGCGTTGCCCCTCGACAAGGCAGGGTTCCTGCCGCTACGGTGCGCCTTGCCGTCCGACCGTTTCACGCTTTCGTGAACCGGTCCCGTTCCGCTCACGCTGTTGCGCGCACCCCGCGCGGAGACGCCATGTCAGCCACACCTTCCGCCACACCGCCCGCAGCGCATGCCGCAGCCACCTCCGGTTCCGGTACGCCCGCATCCCCCCTTGCGCCCGCATCAGGTGACGACATGGAGCACGTCCGCCGGTTCATCGCCGAGCGCGACATGTTCGCCAGACATCTGGGCATAGAGATCACCGAGGTCGCGCGCGGCTATGCCCGCGCCGTCATGCCCATGGATGCGCACCATCGCAACGGCGTGGGCATGGCCCACGGCGGGGCCATCTTTGCCGTGGCCGACTTGGCCTTTGCCGTGGCCTGCAACACGCGCGGCAGGGTCAGCGTGAACCTGAACACCTCCATCTCGTTCCTGGCGCCCGGCAAGTGCGGGCCGCTGACGGCAGAGGCGCGCGAAATAAGTGCCGCCAGACGGGTGGCCACCTACGAGATCCGCATCACCGACGGCGAGGGCACGCTCATCGCCATCTGTCAGGCCACCGCCTACAGCAAGGATCAGCCGGTGCCCGGCATGGCCAGTGCCGGGGAATCCCGGAGCGCGGACTAGCCGCGCCATTCACAACAGGGCACAACAGGCCGCAACAGGCCGCAACAGGGAAGCCGCAACGCCCGCCCCGTCGGAAGACGCACGCATGAAACTACGAATGGAATGCATCTTTCGCGACAGGGTGGGCATCGTCTCCGACCTGTCCTCGCTGCTGGCCGGGCAGGCACTGTCCATCGTCTCCATGGAAGTGGAGCGCCGCCCCGGCAGCCCGGCAACCGCGCTCGCCACGGACTCGGCCCCCGCCCCATCCCCCGGCCCATCTTCCGCCCTATCCGCTGGCCCGTCCCCCGGCATGGACCGCGCCTTCGTGTATCTGGAGGCGGACAGCTCGCGCGACGTGGACCGCGCCGCCCTGTTCGAGACGCTGGGGCGCATTCCCGACCTGCTGGAATTCCGCATCGTGGAGACCCTGCCCGCCGAGGAACGCGCCAACCGTTTTCTGGTGCTGCTGGACAACCTGCGCGACGGGGTGCTGTCCATCGACGCGGAGGGGCGGGTGACCTCCATCAACAAGGTGGCCCGCGAGGCTTACGGGTGTACCGGCACGCCGGGTGCACCCGCCTCCCCCGCCTCCCCCACCTCCCCCACTGGCCCCACTGGCGCGGGCACCACGGGCACGTCCCCAGCCGCAGACCTGTCCGGCTTGCCGCTGGACGCGCTGGGCCTGCCCGACCGGGGCATCCTGGACTGTCTGTCCGGGCGCGAACTGGTGGACGCCAAGCGCGAGGTGGCCACCCCCGGTGGCGGGCGGTTGCAATTCTTCGTCACCCGCAGGCCCATCCGCGATGGCGAGGGGCGCATCATCGGCGCGGTGGAAGTGGCCCGCGACATGCGCGAAATCCGCAAGCTGGCCCGCTCCATCACGGAGCCTGCGCAGGTGACCTTCGGCGACATCGTGGGCCAGCACCCGGCCATCGGGTTTGCCATTTCCTTTGCCCGGCGCGTGGCCACCACAGATTCCATCATCGCCATCCGGGGGGAGAGCGGCACCGGCAAGGAACTGTTCGCGCGGGCCATCCACACCGCAAGCATGCGGCAGGGGCCGTTCGTGCCGGTGAACTGCGCGGCCCTGCCGGAACAGCTGCTGGAAAGCGAACTGTTCGGCTACGAGGCCGGGGCCTTTACCGGCGGTCGGCGCGAGGGCAAGCCCGGCCTGTTCGAGACGGCGCGCGGCGGCACGGTGCTGCTGGACGAGATAGGCGACATGCCGCTGGCTTCGCAGGCCAAGATGTTGCGGGTAATGCAGGAAGGCAGCGTGCGCCGGGTTGGCGGCACGGCCGAGGTGCCCGTGGACGTGCGCATCATCACCGCCACCAACCGCACGTTGGAACGGCTGGTGGAGGAAGGGCGCTTTCGGCAGGACCTGTACTACCGCATCAATGTGCTGCCCATCCACATTCCGCCCCTGAAGGAACGGCCCGAGGACATCACCGTGCTGGCCGAGCATTTTCTGCTGGGGCTGGCCGCCCGGCTGGGCGGACCGGTGCGCAGCCTGTCGCCGGGGGCGCTGGCGCGGCTTGCGGGCCACCACTGGCCGGGCAACGTGCGCGAGTTGAAGAACGTGGTGGAACGCGCGGCCATCCTGTGCCCGGACGAGGTGGTGGGGGCGCGGTTCATCCTGTTCGCCCACGAACTGGAAGGCGGGCTGTTCGGCGAGTCGGCCCGGCTGGCCGATGGCGTGGCAGACACCGTGGCCGACGCGGCGGCCCTGGCCTCGGGCCACGAGCACCATGGCGGCGGCGAAGGGCGGCTCAAGGACATGATTGCCGTTTTTGAAAAACGGATCATCGTCGATGCCGTGGCTGCTGCGGGCAGTGTGCGCAAGGCAGCAAGAAAGCTGGGTATTTCTCACACGGCCTTGCTCGACAAGCTGCGGCGGCACGGCGTGAAGCCGGTCTGAAAATCTTCCAGTGGTCTGAAAATATTCCGCCTGCCCTGCGGCATTATCTCGGGTTTTATGCCTTGTTTACTTGAACAGTGGTCTGATTTATTTCCACTTTGCGCATGATCCCTTGCTGTGCCGCTTCCATTCCCCGCTGCTCTCCGCTCCGTCCCCTCCTCCTTGTGCTTCCGCAACTCACTGGTCCGATTTGCGTTTTTGTGACTCGTTCGGGAATTGCGGCGTTTCGCCCGATTTTCCGGCAAGTTGGCAAGGTGTTTGCTGTAGGAACGATGCGCCCGCGCGGGCGCACCCTGTCCGGGGTTTTCACAGCGCACCGAAACGCACCGCAACGCGCCGCACCACCGGCGTATCTGGAGGCTCAGATGATCGTTGGCATCCTGAAGGAGATCAAGAAGGAAGAAAACCGCGTCGCCATGACCCCCGCCGGAGTCGAGGTGATGGTGCATGCCGGGCACACCCTGCTGGTGGAAAAGAACGCCGGCGCGGGCAGCGGCTTTGCCGACGAAGCCTACGTGGAAGCGGGCGCCACCATCGTGGCTACCCCTGCCGAAATTTACGCCAAATCCGACATGGTCATGCACGTCAAGGAGCCGCAGGCGTCCGAATACGGCATGATCCGCCCCGGCCAGATCGTGTTCACCTACCTGCACCTGGCCGCCGACGAACCGCAGACCCAGGCCCTGCTGAAGAGCGGTGCGGTGTGCATCGCCTACGAAACCATCCAGAAGGCCGACGGCAGCCTGCCCCTGCTCACCCCCATGAGTGAAGTGGCCGGCCGCATGGCCATCCAGCAGGGCGCCAAGTACCTGGAAATGGCCCAGGGCGGTAACGGCGTGCTGCTGGGCGGCGTGCCCGGCGTGGACCCCGGCACCGTGGTGGTCATCGGCGGCGGCGTGGTGGGTACCCACGCGGCCCGCATGGCCTGCGGCCTGGGCGCCAAGGTGTACATCCTGGACATGAGCCTGGACCGCCTGCGCCACCTCAGCGAAGTGATGCCCTCCAACTGCTTCCCGCTCATGTCGTCCCCGGCCACCGTGCGCAAGCTGGTGCGCGAGGCCGACGTGGTGGTGGGCGCGGTGCTGGTTACCGGCGCCAAGGCCCCCAAGCTGGTCACCCGCGACATGCTGAAGACCATGAAGCCGGGCTCGGTGCTGGTGGACGTGGCCATCGACCAGGGCGGCTGCTTCGAAACCTCCAAGGCGACCACCCATACCGACCCCACCTTCGTGGTGGACGGCGTGGTGCACTACTGCGTGGCCAACATGCCCGGCGCGGTGGCCAAGACGTCCACCCTGGCCCTGACCAACGCCACCCTGCCCTACGCGCTGACCATCGCCAACAAGGGCTGGAAGCGCGCCATGCAGGACAATTGCGAAATCGCCAAGGGCGCCAACGTCATCGATGGCAAGATCACCTTCAAGGGCGTGGCCGAGGCCTTTGGCCTGGACTACGTTTCCGTGGATACCTTCCTGAATTAGTCCCCTTCGGGGCGGACTTCATGCTGCACCTCCGCGCGGGGCCGGGCGGACCGCCCGCCGCCCGGCCCGCGCACCGCATTTCCCCGACTCCGGCCTTTGCATTCCCGGCCCCCGCGAGTGTTCGTCGCATTCGCGGTAAAGGCCCGCCCTACGGGGGGCGGGCCTTTTTTGTTGGCGGGGCAAGGGCAAGAACAGGGGTATGACGACGGGGGCTGCGGGCGCAGCGGTCAGGGTGCCATGGCAGGGAACGCCACGGGATGGCGACAGGCACTGGCGCGGGGCGCAATGCCCTGCCCCCGGCCATGGCAGGCCCTGCTGGCGGACGCCGCACCCGGGTTGCAAGCCTGTGCGCCATTGCCGGTTTCCGCACGGCAGGCCGGTGCGAACACGGGGCCTGTCCGGGGTGTGGGGGCACGGACGCGGTCCCCACCTCCCCCGCGCGCACCACGCAAAACCGCCCGGACCTTGCGGTCCGGGCGGTATCGTTTGCGTTCAGGCTGGCGGATCGGCCTGTCGCCGGGTGGGCACCCGGCAACGGGGCGCTAGGCCACCGGGTTGCCGGTGCGGATGCGCAGCCCCTTGGCCACGTCCATCACGAAGACCACGCCGTCGCCTTCCTTGCCGGTGCGGGCACCTTCGGTCACCGCTTCCAGGGCGGCGGCCTCCAGTTCGTCCTTGATGCCGATCTCGATGCGCACCTTCTTCAGCAGGTTCACTTCGCTGACCACGCCGCGGTAGGTTTCGGTGTAGCCTTTCTGGCGACCGGCCCCCAGGATGTTGGTGACCGACATGCTGTAGATCTGCCGGGCGTACAGGGCCTGCTTCACGGCGGTCAGGCGCTCGGGCCGGACGTATGCGATGATGAGTTTCATGGTGTTATCCCCCTGCCCTTACTCGTTGGAGAAGATCTGGAAGCCGCTGTAGGCTTCGGAGCCGTGTTCGGTGATGTCGAGGCCCTTCAGTTCCTCTTCGGCGGGCACGCGCACGCCCATGGTCATCTTGAGCACGCTGAACAGGATGAACCCGGTGCCGAAGGCCCACGCAAAGGCCGCGGCCACGCCGATGGCCTGGGTGACCAGCTGGCCCGCGCCACCGCCGTAGAACAGGCCGGTGATGGTGCCGTAGCCGGGGGCGGCGAACAGACCCACCATCAGCGTGCCGTAGGCGCCGCACACGCCGTGCACCGAAATGGCGCCCACGGGATCGTCGATCTTCAGCACCTGGTCGATGAACAGGACGGAGAGCACCACCAGCACCCCGGCACCGAAGCCGATGATCAGCGAGCCGATGGGCGATACTTCGAAGCACCCGGCGGTGATGGCCACAAGGCCCGCCAGCGCGCCGTTCATGCTCATGGAAACGTCGGGCTTGCCGTACTTCAGCCAGATGGTGATCATGGCGCCCAGCATGCCGGTGCAGCCCGCAAGGCAGGTGTTGACCGCGATGTAGCCGATGGTGCCGTTGGCCACGGTGGTGGAGCCGGGGTTGAACCCGAACCAGCCGAACCACAGGATGAACACGCCAAGGGCGGCCAGGGGCAGGCTGTGGCCCTGGATGGAGCGGGCCTTGCCGTCGGCGGAATACTTGCCAAGGCGCGGACCGACCACGATGGCGCCGGCCAGGGATATCCAGCCGCCCACCGAGTGGACCACGGTGGACCCGGCGAAGTCGGCAAAGCCCATGGCCGCCAGCCAGCCACCTTCATTGCCGAACAGGTTGCCCCACGCCCAGTGCCCGGTGACCGGGTAGATCAGGCCCGTAACCACCATGCTCATGAGGATGTATGCGCCGAACTTGGTGCGCTCGGCGATGGCACCGGAGACGATGGTGGCCGAGGTGGCCGCGAACACGGCCTGGAAGAACCAGAAGGTCATGGCCCACATGCCCTCAGGCGTGGAGCCGTCGAACGATGCCAGCGCGAAGTCCGAGCCGCCGATGAAGCCGCTGATGGACTTGCCGAACATCAGCCCGAAGCCGAACAGGAAAAAGATGGGCGCACCGGCGGCGAAATCAAGAAAGTTCTTCATGATGATGTTGCCGGCGTTCTTGGCGCGGGTAAGGCCCGCCTCCACGAACGCGAACCCCGCCTGCATGAACATGACGAGGATGGCGGCGATGAGCGTCCAGAGCGTGTTGGCGTCGGACTGCGACAGGAACTGTGGTGCGTCCTCGGCGTAGGCGGGCAGCGGTGCGAGCGCGGCCAGACCCAGCACGGAGCACCCGATGGCCAGAGACAGCAGGGAGCGTTTGCCCGTGGGCGATGCAGTGATCATTGGTTCCTCCTTCGACCCCTTTGATCGAAAACCCCTTTCGAAGGGTGCGGTGATGATGTGGAGCCGTAGGAGCAATCTCTGGTCCAAGCGTGAAAAATATTGAAATTATCGGGGTTAGCGTGATGCCGAGTGTGCGAGGCCGTGATATTTTTCTTTATTTTTACAAAAACAGCGCAAAAAATGCGCCATGATACTTCATAATTGTAAAATTGAATGCAGCGTGAGGGGTTGGCTGCGGAGCCGGGAAGAACGTTGCGTGCTGTCCGAGAGCGGACGGAGGCTGCTGGTGTTCGACCGTGGTCGGCGCCCTGCGCCGTGGAGCAGCGGCTGCGCGATGGAGTCGGGCTGGGCGGAGTGGAGAGAGAGTGGCGCGCGCCGTGTCATTCGGGGTTGTGGTGGGGTATGGTTGGAGGCGGCGCGAGGAGCGTTGCGGGCCGGATTGAGCGACGAAAAAGAGGGAGCAGACACAATTGTAGCGCCGATGCCGCAACGCGCGGGAAAGATGCGGAGCGTTTTTACAAAAACAGCAATTTGCCCTGCCGCGTCATTGGATGCGGTGCCGGAAAAGCCATCCGGCGGCGGCCATGCACACCGCGCCGATGAGCGCCAGCGGCCACAACTGCGGGGCCAGCAGGGTCAGGTCCGCCCCTTCCAGAAACACCCCCCGCACGATGATGAGCACGTAGCGCATGGGGTTAACCAGGGTAAGCCACTGCACCGGCTCGGCCATGTTGGCGATGGGCGTGGCGAACCCGGAAAGGATGGCGGCGGGCATGGTGAACAGGAACATGCCCAGCAGCCCCTGCTGCATGGTCACCGACAGGGACGAAATCATCAGGCCGATGCCCACCACCGAGAACAGGAACAGCACCAGCCCGGTGTATAGGGTCAGCAGGTTGCCGCGCAGGGGCACCCCGAACCAGAAGACCGCCATGGCCACGATGAGCGATGCCTCGAACAATCCCACCAGAAAGCCGGGGGCGGCCTTGCCGATCAGCAGTTCCGTGGGGCGGTAGGGGGTGACCAGCATCTGGTCGAAGGTGCCCTGTTCGCGCTCGCGGGCCACGGACAGTGCGGTGATGATTAGCGTGACCACCATGGTCACCATGACCACGATCCCCGGCACGAAAAACCATCGGCTGAGCAGGTTGGGATTGTGCCATGCCCGCGTCAGCAGCGTGGAAGGGCGGGGCTGGCCGCCATGTGCGGCCATGTAGCGCGCGCCGAAGTCATCCACGATGGAGGCCATGTAGTTGAGGGCAAGCCCGGCGGTATTGGAGTTGCGTCCGTCGGCAATGGCCTGGATCACGGCCTGCGAGGGCGCGGGGGATACGCTGGGGGCATTGCCGCCGTCAGTATCCGCAGTGGTCGGTTGCCCCACCCCGCCGCGCAGGGTCAGGGCGCGCTCGAAGCCCTGGCCGATGCGCAGCACCAGCCGCACCTGTCCGGCGTCGAGCAGGCGAGCCATGTCCGCATCGCGGCGCAGGTATTCCACCACGCGGAAGGTGGGCGACCCGGCCACCCGCGCGGCCAGCTCGCGCGAGGCCGCACTGAGGTCCTCGTCATAGATGGCGCAGGGCACGTCCACCAGATCGAAGGTGGCGGCATAGCCGAAGATGATGGTCTGGAGCAGCGGGGGCAGGATGACCACCGTGCGGCTCTTGGGGTCCTTCAGCAGGGTCAGGAATTCCTTGGCGATGAGCGCCAGCAGGCGGTGCAGCAGGGCCAGCGGGCCCCTGAGAGGAGGGGCAGCAGGGGCGACGGCAGCGGGGGCGGGCTTTCGGGTGCTACGGTGTGCGGTGGTGTGGTCGTGCATGGCGTGCCCCTAGTCCAGCCGTTTGCGGCAGCGCAGCCTTGCCACGGTAAGGAAGAAGAACGCCAGCGCGGCAAGGGCCAGCGCATTGGGCACGATGACCTCCCATACTTCGCCCGCCAGAAAGATGGTTTTGAGCAGGGTGGCGAAGTAGCGCGCCGCGATGACGTACGACACCGCCTGCACGAAGCCGGGGGTGCTTTCCAGGTCGAAGATGAACCCCGACAGGAACAGCGCGGGCAGAAAGGTGGACAGCAGCGCCGCCTGCCCCGCGATGAACTGGTTGCGCGCCAGCACCGAGATCAGCAGCCCCATGCCCAGCGCGGCGGTGAGGAACAGCGACGAGGCTCCGGCCAGCACCGCCAGCGAACCGCGCAGGGGTACCCCGAACAGGTACAGGGCCATGATCACGGTCAGCACCATGCCCCCCATGCCCAGCACGAAATAGGGCAGCAGCTTGCCGGTGAGCAGTTCGCCCATGCGCACCGGGGTCACCAGCAGGGCCTCCATGGTGCCGCGTTCCCATTCGCGGGCCATGACCATGGCGGTCAGCAGGGCGCCGGTCAGGGTCATGATCAGCACCATCAGCCCCGGCACCAGAAAGTGGCGGCTGTCCGAGGTGGGGTTGAACCACATGCGCGTGGCCAGCCGTACCGCCGGCACCTGCCCGGCGGTGGCCACCCGTCCGGACAGCCAGCTCTGCCACACGCTGGTGACGTAGCCGGATACGGTGCGGGCGTTGTTGGGGTCCACCCCGTTGACGATGAGCTGTACCGGCACGGTGCCCGTATCCCCAGCCGGGGGGGCGTCGTCAGGGCGTGCCGTCCACCCCGCGCCAGCGCCGGTGGCATCCGAAAGGCGGCGGGCGAAGTCGGATTGCAGGTGCACGATGGCATCCACCCGCCCGGCGCGCAGGTCTTCCTCTGCCCGGCGCATGTCGGTGACGACGCGGGGGCGAAAGGTATCGGCCAGCAGCAGGCGCGCGGCGAGTTCCATGGCCTCCGGCCCCAGGTCGTCGGCCACGATGGCCACGGGCACGTCTCGGGCGTCCAGGCTGATGCCGTAGCCGAACAGGAACAGCAGCGCCACCGGCATGATCAACGCGATGGCGATGGCGCTGGGGTCGCGCACCACTTGCAGCCACTCCTTGCGCAGCAGGCCGCGCATGCGCAGCAGCAGCCCGCGCAGGGCGGAGGGGCGGACATCCTGCTCCATGGCGCCGGGGACGGTGCTGTCGGCCCGGGGACGCGTGCCGGGGCCGGGAGACGGCCCGGCCGTGCCGCTTGGAGCGGTCGCGCCGGATGTGCCTGCTTCGGTGGCCCTGTGCCGTTCCGCCAGCGCGATGAAGGCCCGCTCGATGGTGGCCGCTTCGGGGGGTAATGCCGTGTCGTGCCCGGCGCCGTCCTGTCGCCTTCCGTGCGGCGGGGTTGCCTCCGTGGGCGCCAGTGCCCGGATTTCCGCCGGGGTGCCCAGGGCCAGCACTTCGCCGCCCACCAGAATGGCCATGCGGTCGCAGTATTCCGCCTCGTCCAGGAAGTGGGTGGTAACGATGACCGTGACGCCCGATTCGGCCAGCGCGGTGATGCGTCGCCAGAACTCGCGCCGGGCCAGCGGATCCACGCCCGAGGTTGCCTCGTCCAGAAACAGGATGTCCGGCTGGTGCATCAGGGCACAGGCCATGGCCAGCCGCTGCCGGTAGCCCAGCGAAAGTTCGCCGCTCTGGGCATCGGCCACATCCGCAAGGTCGAAGTCGCGCAGGGCCCAGGCGATGCGCGCATCGCGCGCGGCGCCATGCAGGCCGTAGGCGCTGGCGAAGAAACGCAGGTTCTCCAGCACCGAAAGCTGCCCGTACAGCGAAAATTTCTGGGCCACGTAGCCCACCCGCCCGCGCGCGGCGGCCGGGGCGCGGCGCAGGTCCACACCGGCCACGCGCAGGGTGCCGCCCGTGGGCGGCAAGAGGCCGCAGAGCATCCGGAAGATGGTGGACTTGCCCGCGCCGTTGGGCCCCAGCAGCCCGAAGATTTCGCCGCGCCGCACATCGAAGCTGGCGCCCTTCACGGCCATGAACGTGCCGAAGCGGCGTTCGAGGCCGCGCACCTCGATGACCGGCGGCGCGTCCGGAGAATCGGTCCGGGTGGGAATATCGGGGGTGTCGGGGGTATCGGGCGCGGATGAAGGCGCCGGGTGCCGCAGGGCGCGGTCCGGTTCGGACCGGGGGATGGGGGCAGCGCTGGACGTGGCGTCAGGCGGCGCAAGCTGCCCGCCCGTCACGCCATCCTTTGGGCCGGACTCTTGCGGCAGCGCGGCGAACAGGGCCAGGAAGCCATCCTCGAAGTCGGGGGCGCGGGGGTGCAGGCTGCCGAGGACGCCCGGCGCGGAAGCCTGTTCCGCCAGCAGGCCGCCGTCCACCAGCGCCCGTGCCGCCTGCGGGGTCTCCGTCAGCAGGCGTACCCCACCCGCGCGCAGCACCGCATCGGTCACGCCGGGGGCCTCGCCCAGCAGGTTCTGGGCCGCGCGGGCGCGCGCAGCGGGGGTGACGGACCAAGTCCGCCCCGCCATGGGCCGGGTGAAGTCTCCTGGCGGGCCGTCGCCCACCAGCCGCCCGTGGTGCATGATGGCCACCCGGTCGCAGTGTTCCGCCTCGTCCAGGTAGGCGGTGCTGACCAGCACGGTGATGCCGTGCTCGCGCACCAGCGAGAACACGATGTTCCACAACTCGCGCCGGGACAGCGGGTCCACGCCCACGGTGGGTTCGTCAAGCAGCAGCAACCGGGGCGAGCGCACCAGGGTGCAGGCCAGCCCCAGCTTCTGCTTCATGCCGCCGGAAAGTCGCCCGGCCAGGCGGTCGAGGAACGGCGCAAGGCCGGTCATGCGCATCAGCGCGGGCCAGCGCTCGGCCTTTTGCGCGGCGGATACCCCGTGCAGGTCGGCGTACAGGGACAGGTTTTCGGCCACGGAAAGGTCTTCGTACAGGCCGAAGCGTTGGGGCATGTAACCGATGGCCGACTGCACGGCCTGCGCCTCGGCCACGGTGTCGTGCCCAAGCACGGTCAGGCTGCCCGCATCGGGCAACAGCAGCCCGGCGGCCAGGCGCAGCAGGGTGGTCTTGCCCGCGCCGTCCGGCCCCAGCAGGCCGTTGATGGTGCCGGGGGCAAGGTCCAGGGTCACCCCGTCCACGGCCCGGACAACCGAAGCCATGCTTCCCGGGGCGGGAAAGGTCCGGCACAGCCCGCGCGCGGCAAACACGGGCGAGGGGGGTGTCATTGCGGAACTCCGGGCGCGGCGTCAGCGCCTGCCATGGCATTGGGCGTGGCGCTTGTCGTGGCGTTGGCCTGGCGCGCCCCATCGGTGTGCACGGGCACCGCGTGGCCCTCGCGCAGGGTGACCGTGGCGGGCATGCCCAGGCGCAGCGCGTCGTCGGGGTCACGCACGAACACGCGGGCCTCGTACACCAGCGAGGTGCGCAGTTCCGGCGTTTCCACGTTGCGTGGGGTGAATTCCGCCGTGGGCGAGATGAACCCCAGCCAGCCCTCCAGCGGCTGGCCGGGCCGGGCGTCGGTGGCAATTTCTGCGGGCATGCCTTCGTGCACGCGGCCAAGCTGGGTTTCCGTCAGGTAGGCGCGCACCCACTTGGGGTCGGTGATGGCCACGGTGCATACCGGGCGCTGGGCAGAGGCCATGTCGCCCGGTTCCAGCAGGCGCGAGCGTACCACGCCGGACAAGGGGGCGCGCAATTCGCTGTCGGCGCGGCGCTGCTCCAGCACGGCCAGGTCGGCCCGCTGGCCAGCAAGCGTAGCGCGGGCCTCGTCGATATCCTCGCGGCGCGGGCCTTCCTCCACCAGGGCCAGTTGGGCCTGGGCCACGCGCAGGCGGGCGGCGGCCTGGTCGCGCGCGGCCAGGGCGTCGTCCACGTCCTGCTCGCGCGCGGCCCCGGTGCCGGACAGGGCGCGCAGCCGGTCGTAGGTGCGCCGGGCGTTGTCCAGTTCCACGGCGGCGGCGTCGGCATCGGCGCGGGCGCGGCGCTTTTCCTGCGGTCGCGAGCCGTTTTCCAGCCGGGCAAGCGCGGCGGCCTGCGCGGCCACGCGGGCCTTGGCACGGGCAATCTCGCGGTTCAGGCGGTCGGTTTCCAGCACGGCCACCAGCGTGCCGGGGGCCAGCCGGTCGCCCTCGCGTACCAGCACGCGGGCCACCCGTTCGGCGTCCTTGAAGGCCAGGGAAACCTGGCGCAGGTCCACGTTGCCGTACAGCACCACCGGTCCCGCATCGGGCACGGGACGCAGGGCACGCCAGGCCAACGCGCCACCAGCCATGCACAGCGCCAGCACGGCGAGGGCGAGAATGCGTTTCTTCATGCGCTGCTCCGGGGAAGGGGCACGCGGGGTGCGCGCGGTAGGGGTTCCGGTGTGATGGCGCCAGCCTAGTGGGCTGGAGGATAAAAGTCAAATTCAAATTTAAATTTTGAATTTGACACTATCCCCGTGCCCATCCTATAGCATGTGCATGAAGAAGTCGTCCGATCGGAACAGCGGCCAGGGCAGCCGCGAACAGGGCCGGGAACAGGGCCGCGAATCCACCCGCCAGCGCCTGCTGGAGGCGGCGGGCATGGTCTTTGCCGAGCACGGCTACGACCGGGCCACCGGCAAGGAAATCTGCGAGCGGGCCGGGGCCAACCCCGCAGCCATCAACTACCATTTCGGCGGCAAGGACAAGCTGTACGCCGCCGCCCTGCACGAGGCGCACCGCCGCTTCCTCACGGCGGAAGACCTGCGCGTCGCGCTGCCGCCGGGCACGCCAGCGGCGGAACGGGTGGGCATCATCATCCGCGACCTGCTGTCCAACCTGCTCACGACAGACCCTTCCGCCTGGCAGCTCAAGCTGATGACCCAGGAAATGATGCGCCCCACCCCCTTTCTGGACGAACTGGTGCGCGCCGAAATCGTGCCCAAGTCCATGTTCCTGCGCGCGGCGGTGGCCGAACTGCTGGGCCGCCCAGACAGCCATCCTTCCGTCCAGCTTTCGTGCATGAACATCATCGCCCTGTGCCTCAGCCAGTATCTGAACCGCGAAATTTTTCGTCGGGTGTTCCCCGCCCTGGCCCTTTCGGCGGACGGACTGGAATTGCTCACCGCACACACCCTGTCCTTCGTCACCGGCGGGCTGCGGCAGGTGGCCGCCACATTGCCGGGGGCGCCGGGGGCACCCTTGCCGCAGGAGACACCATGAACGCGGACCACGCTCCGGCGCGACGCACCCGGCTCTTTCGGAAGATGATTCCGACGCCAGCGCAGCCCCTCCTTTTCGCCGCCCTGCCTGGAGTGCTCGCGCGGCCCGTGCTTCCCGCGTTGCTGATCCTGGCTCTGGCGGGCTGCGCCGTGGGGCCGGACTACGACCGCCCCGCTCCGCCCGCCGCGCCCACGGAATGGAGCGCGGCCGCGACCCGCCCCGAAATTGCCCCCAAGGTTTCCGGGAACGCAGACAAGAACGGCGCCGCGCCCAAAGATTCGGATGCACCCCGCGCCGCCGTAAGCGCCGCCACCCCGGACGGGCAGTGGTGGGAGCGCATGGGCGATCCACTGCTGTCGGAGCTGGTGGCCATGGCCGTGGGCCACAACAACGACGCCCTCATGGCCGCCGCCAACCTGCGCGAGGCCCGCGCCGTGGTGGGCGTGGCCCGTGGCGCCCTGCTGCCCGAGGCGGCGACGGGCGGCAGCTTTGAGCGCAGCCGGGTGAGCGCCAACACCCTCACCGGGCAATCGCTGGAAATGGCCAACATGCCGCTGGAAAGCGACCTGTATCAGGCCGGGTTCGACGCGCGGTGGGAAATCGACATCTTCGGCGGCGCCCGGCGCGGTGTGGAAGCTGCCCGTGCCCGGCAGCAGGCGGCGGAGGCCGGGCTGTCCGACGTGCTGCTTTCCGTGGCGGCGGAAACGGCCCGCGCCTACGTGGAACTGCGCGGTGCGCAGGCCCGGCTGGACGTGGCCGAACGCAACGCCGAAGCCCAGCGCCATACCCTGGAACTGGTGCGATTGCGCCGCGACGTGGGCGTGGCCAGCGACATGAACGTGTTGCAGGCCGAGGCCCAGTTGCAGCGCACCCTGGCCCTTGTGCCCCCGCTGCGTGCGGCCACGGACGCCTCCATCCACCGGCTGGGCGTGCTGTGCGGCTTGCCCCCGGCGGCCCTGCGCGATCGGCTGACCCCGTGCGCGCCCCTGCCCACCGTGCCCGACCTGGTGCCCGTGGGCCTGCCCTCGGACCTCTTGCTGCGCCGTCCGGACATCCGCCGGGTAGAGCATGAACTGCATGCGGCCACGGCGGACATCGGCCAGCGCGAGGCGGACCTGTTCCCCAAGTTTTCGCTTACCGGCTCGTACGGGCTGAACAGCATCCATTTTTCGGACCTGTTCCGCGACGACAGCCGCGCCTGGACCATCATGCCCGGCGTGCGCTGGGCCATCTTCGAGGGTGGACGCACCCGAGCCGCCGTGGCCGCGCTGGAGGCCCGGCGCGAGGCCACCCTGGAGAGCTGGCGCAAGACCGTGCTGGTGGCCTTCGAAGAGGTGGAAACCTCGCTGGCCCGCTACGCCGAATCGTTCGTGGAGCGTGAACGGCTGTCCCGCTCGCTGGCTGCGCAGGCAGAGGCCACCCGGCTGGCCAAGGTGCGTTACGCGGAAGGCGTGGACGACCTGCTGACCGTGCTGGACGCCGAGCGTCGCCAACTGGAGGTGGAAGAGGCCCTGGCCCGCAGCCGCTCCGGCGTGCTGCTGCACCTGGTGTCGCTGTACAAGGCCCTGGGAGGCGGCTGGCCTGAAGGAAGCGCGGGGGGCGGTGCGGATGCGGCAATCGTTCCGGTTGTGGCCCCGGCGTCCGCCTCGTCGTCGACCCCGGCGGGAAGTGCGGCGTCCGGCGGGAAGTAAGGTGCCCGGCGGGAAGTAAGGCGTCCGGCGGGAAGTAAGGCGTCCGGTGGGAAGGGGGTACGCCGAAGGCGACACCCGCGCGTCAGACCTTGCGGCAGTAGCGCAGCCCACGGCGGCACGGACGCGACCATGCCCCAGGGGGCTTGCGCACCGGCACGCTCCGTGCCATGAGGGCGCACCGTCCGGTGCCGCAAGCTTCGGGTGCCCTGCCTTCGGCGCGCACCGGATTTTGGCAGCATCGGACATACGACCTTTCCAAAGGAGGCCCCATGCCCGTCATTCCCATGATTCTGACCGTGCTCGGCGCGTGGCTGTGGTATCAGGCGTTCGTGGCGTGGAAGCGCCACAAGGCCGGAGACCCCAAGGCCAAAACCGTGGCCATCGTCTGTGTGGTGGGCGCGGCGGTCGCCATGGTCGGCGGCGTGCTGGGCGGCCTGCCCAGGTAGGTACTGCCGTTCTCTCCCCCTGCCCCGCACGATGAAAAACGCGGCGTCTTCCTGCGAAGACGCCGCGTTGTCGTTGGTCTGCCGTTGCCTGGCCGGATTGGGGGCGGCCTAGACTGGACTAGACTGGATTGGACGGGTGCGGGGTGCCCCGCGTGTCCGTCAGTCCGTGGTATCGGGTCGGCAGGGTTCGCACCCCGCCGGATCGCCCCCGTTCTGGGTAGCCAGCCCGTTCAGTTTGTCCAGCAGGCGCAGCATCACCGCGTGGGCGATGACCACGTGCTCTTCGGGTATGCCGTCCATCAGTTCGTCCCGCAGGGCAAAGCCGATGTCCAGCATGGCGTCGTATACCGGGCGGGCCTGGTCGGTCAGGGCCACCAGTTTTACCCGGCGGTCGGTTTCCGACGGCTGGCGGCGCACCCAACCTTCCTTTTCCATGCGGTCCAGCAGCCGCACCAGGGTGGGGCCTTCCACGCCCAGCAGTTCGGCCACGCGGCCCTGCGGCAGCGTGCCGTGCTCGGACAGCAGCCAGATGACCACCCAGCTGGTGTCGGACAGCCCCATGGGGCGGAAGCGCCGGTCGAACTCTGCCCGCCAGGCGCGGGCCAGTTCTTTCACGGTGTGGCCGAAGCCGTGCGCGCCATGGCGCTCGGCGCGGTCCACACGGCAGCGGCGGCAGTCGCTCATTGCGCGGCCGCCACGGGCTTGTCGGCCCGGGGCGTGGCTTCGGGGGCCGCAGGGGCGTTTTCGGCCTGCGGCGCAATGCCCGCCCAGCCGCCGCCCAGGGCGCGGTACACATCCACCACCGCCGTCAGTTGGTCGCGCTGGGCGGATGCCAGCGAGACCTCTGCCTGGAACAGGCTGCGCTCGGCGTCCAGCACTTCAAGGTAGCTGGAATAGCCGTTGTCGTAGCGCAACCGGGCCAGGTGCAGCGAACGGCGCAACGCCTCCACCTGGGTGGTCTGGGCCTCCACCACGCCGCGCGCCTTGCGGTTGGCCACCAGGGCGTTCTGCGCTTCGCGGAAGGCGTCCTGCACGGCCTTTTCATACCCGGCCAGGGCGGCACGCTGGCGCGCTTCCGCAGCTTCCACCCCGGCCTTGACCCGGCCGAAGTCGAAGATGGGCATGGTCACGCTGCCCGCATAGTTCCAGGTACCCGACGGGCCGGTGAACAACCGGGTCAGGTCGCTGCTTTCGTAGCCCAAGAGGCCGGTAAGCGAGATGGACGGAAAGTACGCCGCCTTGGCTACGCCGATGCGCGCGCTGGCCGCCGCAAGCTGCTGCTCGGCCTGCACAAGGTCCGGCCGGCGTTCCAGCAGGGTCGAGGGCAGCCCGGCGGGTACGCTGGGCGGTACGGGCACGGCGTCCACGGCAAGGCCGCGTTCGGTGGTTCCGGTTACGATGTCACGCGGGCTTCTGCCGGTCAGCACGGCCAGTGCCGTTTCGGTGGCGGACACGCTGTTTTCCAGCGTGTGCACGCTGGACCGGGCGGACGCGGCTTCCGCTTCGGCCTGCCGGTAGTCCAGTTCGCTGGTCAGGCCCAATTGATGGCGCACCTTGCGCAGTTCCTGCGTGGATTCGCGCGAGGCCAGCGTGTTGCGGGCGATCTGGAGCTGCTGGTCGTAGGCGCGCAGGTCGAAGTAGGTGCGGGCCACTTCAGAGACCAGGGTCAGGCGCACGGTATCGCGCGCGGCCATGGTGGACAGCAGGTCGGCGCGCGCCGCCTCGCTGGCGCGGCGGTAGCGGCCCCACAGGTCCACCTCGTAGGACAGCGTGCCGCCCACGTTGTGCAGGTCCTGCACGCGGGTGGATTCATCGAACGAATTGAAGCTGTTCAGCGAATAGCGCTCGCGCTGCGATGCGCCCTGCGCGTCCAGCCGGGGCATCTGGTTGGCCCGGGCAAGGCCCAGTTGGGCGCGGGCCTCGTCCACGTTGGCGATGGCCTTGGCCAGGTCGCGGTTGTGGTCCAGCGCGGCGGCCACCATGGCATCCAGCGCCGGGTCGCCGAAGCCCTTCCACCAGCCGTCCTGCGTGGCGCCCGCATCAGCCGTGCCCGCGCGCCAGGCGTCGGGCAGGTCCATGGCGGGCCGGGCATGGTCGGGGCCAAGCGCGCAGCCAGTCAGCATGGCCGCCAGAAGTCCCGCCGCCAGCAGCAGCGGCAGTTTCCGCATTCCCTGCACCGGGCGGGCCGGGGCGGCCAACTGCCGCCCCTTGCCGTATGTGAAGCCCTGCAGGCCAGTCAGGCTATTCATGCTTGTCATGGCGCGTCTCCTTGTTGCAGGCGTCGTCACCCGCTCCAGCCTCGCCGTCCGGCGGCAGATCTTCGAAGGCCGAGTGGCGTTCTTCTTCGCAGTACTTGCCCACGGCCATGGTGCGCATGGCTTCCGTGCCGCGCATGCGTTCGCTTACGCCCATGATCAGCCGGTAGAACATGGGGATGAAGAAGGTGGCGATGAAGGTCGCCGCCAGCATCCCGCCGATGACGCCGGTGCCGATGGAATGGCGGCTGGCCGCGCCCGCGCCGGTGCTGATGGCCAACGGCACGCAGCCCAGCACGAAGGCCAGCGAGGTCATGATGATGGGGCGAAAGCGCAGGCGGGCGGCCTCGATGGCCGATTCCACCAGCGAAAGCCCCTCGTGCCGCTTGATCACCGCGAATTCCACGATGAGGATGGCGTTCTTGGCCGCAAGGCCGATGAGCGTGACCAGCGAGATCTGCAGGTACACGTCGTTGGCAAGGCCCCGCAGCCACACCGCGCAGATGGCCCCGAACAGGGCGAACGGCACGGCCATGATGACTGCCAGCGGCAGCGACCACTTTTCGTACTGCGCCGCCAGGATCAGGAAGACCATGACCAGGCCCAGCACGAACACCAGCGACGACGAGCCGCCGGTCTGCTTTTCCTGGTAGGCGGAACCGGACCAGGCCAGGGTGTATTCCGGCGACATGACCTCGGCCGCCACCTCTTCGATGGCCGCGATGGCCTGGCCGGAACTGTATCCGGCGGCGGGGCCGCCCACCACCTTGGCAGCGGGGAACACGTTGAAGCGTTCCACCACCTCGGGGCCGGTCACTTCCTGTACGTCCACCAGCGAGGTGAGGGGAATCATCTCGCCGGAGTTCGCACGCACGAACACGTTGGCCACGTCCGCAGGGCGGGCGCGGAAGTCGGCCTCGGACTGCATCTGCACCTTGAAGGTGCGGCCGAACTTGTTGAAGTCGTTGATGTAGCTGGCGCCAAAGGTGGCCTGCATGGTGTCGAAGATGGTGTTCACCGGCACGCCCAGGGCCTTCGCCTTGTTGCGGTCCAGGCTGATGAACAGCTGCGGCGCGTTGGCGCTGAAGGTGGTCTGCACGCCAACAAGTTCCGGGCGCTTGGCGGCGGCGGCGATGAGCTTGCCAACCACGCCTGCCAGGGCCTTGCTGTCCCCTTCGCCGCGGTTCTGCACGTAGAGTTCGAAACCGCCGGTGTTGCTCATGCCCGAGATGGGCGGCGGGTTGAAGGCCAGCACGATGCCTTCGGGCACGCCCATGCCCACGCCGAACACCTTGCGGGCGTAGTCGAACGACGACTGGCCTTCGCCCTTGCGCTCGTCCCACGGCTTCAGCGGCACGAACGACGTGACGAAGTTGGGCTTGGGCACCCCGGACAGCAGGTCGTAGCCGGTCAGGGTGATCAGGTTGGCCACGCGGGGGTCTTCCATGTGGCTCTTGTCCATCAGGTTGGCCACCACGCGGGTGCGTTGCAGGCTGGCGCCGTCGGGCAGGATGGACAGGCCGATGATGTAGCCCTGGTCTTCGTCCGGGGCAAGGCCGCTGGGAACCACCTGGAAGAAATGCCAGGTGGCGCCGCCAAGGCAGGCGAACAGCACCAGCGCGAGGCCCGTGCGGCGGATGAGGAAGGTCACCCCGCCGGTATAGCGGTGGGTGACGCGTTCGAACCAGGCGTTGAACCAGCGGAAGAACGCGGGCGGCTCATGATGGCCGGGCTTCAGCATCAGTGCGCACAGGGCCGGGGTCAGCGTCAGGGCCACAAGGCCGGAAATGACCACCGACACCGCGATGGTGATGGCGAACTGCTTGTACATCTGCCCGGCAAGGCCGCCCATGAAGGCCACGGGAACGAACACCGAGCACAGCACCAGCACGATGGCGATGACCGGTCCGGTCACTTCCTCCATGGCCTTGAGGGTGGCCTTGCGCGGCGTCAGCCGCTCGGAGGTCATGATGCGTTCCACGTTTTCCAGCACCACGATGGCGTCGTCCACCACGATGCCGATGGCCAGCACCAAGCCGAACAACGTCAGCGTGTTGATGGAGAAGCCCAGTGCGTACATGCCCGCGAAGGTGCCCACGATGGACACCGGCACCGCAAGGCAGGGAATGAGCGTGGCCCGCCAGTTCTGCAGGAACAGGAACACCACCAGGAACACCAGCACCATGGCTTCCACCAGGGTGTGCACCACCTCGTTGATGGAGATGCGCACGAACTTGGTGGTGTCGTAGGGGATGGAGTGGCTGATGCCGTCGGGGAAGCGCTGCGACAGCTCCTGCATCTTGGCGGCCACGCGGTCGGCCGTTTCCAGCGCGTTGGCGCCAGGCGTCAGGAACACGCCCACGGCAACGGAGGGCTTGCCGTTGAGCTGGGTGCTCATGTCGTAGTCCTTGGCACCCAGTTCCACGCGGGCCACATGCTTGAGCAGCAGGGTGGAGCCGTCCGGCTCTGCCCGCAGGATGATGTTCTCGAATTCCTCGGGGGTGGTCAGGCGCCCCTTGGTGGTGACCAGATAGTTCAGCTCCAGGGGACTGCTGGACGGTTCCTGGCCAATGCGCCCGGCGGCGAACTGGGCGTTCTGCTCGCGGATGGCCTGCGCCACGTCGCCGGGGGTCAGCTTGAGCTGGGCCAGCTTGTCCGGGTGCAGCCAGATGCGCATGGAATAGTCCTTGGCGCCGAAGATGGTGGCATCGCCAACGCCCGGAAGGCGCTTCAGCTCGTCCACCACGTTCACCAGGACGTAGTTGCTGATGTAGACCGAGTCGTACCGCCCGTCGGGCGAGAAGGTGTTCACCACCTGCAGGATGGAGGGCGACCGTTTGGTCACGGTGACGCCCTGGCGGCGCACTTCCTCGGGCAGGGAGGCAGTGGCGGCCTGCACGCGGTTGTTGACGTTGATGGTGGCCTGGTCGGGGTCGGTGCCCACGGCGAAGGACACGGAAATGGTCATCTGGCCGTTACCGGCACTGACCGAGTTCATGTACAGCATGCCGTCAACGCCGTTGATCTGCTGCTCCAGCGGCGAGGCCACCGTGGCCGCGATGACCTCGGGGCTGGCGCCGGGGTAGGTGGCGGAGACGATGACCTGCGGCGGCACGATTTCCGGGTACTGCGCGATGGGCAGCGTGCGCATGGCCATGAATCCCGCCAGCATGATCACGATGGAGATCACGCACGCGAAGATGGGGCGATGGATGAAGAAACGCGATATCATTGCGGAGTCCTGCTAAGGGCGCGGACTAGGAGCCCTGGTTTGCGGCCTTGGTCGCGTTTCCGGTGGGGGCCTGGCCTGACTGTCCCGACTGGCCCGATTGGCCGGATTGGGCTTCGCGGGGCTGGCCGATGGTCACGGGCTGGCCGGGGCGCACCTTCAGCAGGCCTTCGACCACGTAGCGTTCACCGGCGGCAAGGCCCTTTTCCACGATGTATTCGTTGCCGATGGGCAGACTGATTTCCACGGGGCGCGGCTGGGCGATGTCGCCTTCGCCGATCACCCACACCATGGGGCCCTGCTGGGTTTGCAGCACGGCGCGCTGGGGAATGGCCAGGGCGTTGTTGTACACGGCGCCGCTCATGATCACGCGCACGAACTGGCCGGGCAGCACTTCCGCCTCGGGGTTGGGGAATTCGGCGCGCACGCGGATGGTGCCGGTCAGCGGGTCCACCAGCGGGTCGATGAAGTTCACGGTGCCGGTGCGCTTGTAGGTGGAGCCGTCGATGAGGCGCACGATGACGGCGTACCCCTTCTTGGGCAAGGTGATCCTGCCTTCCTCGCGCATGCGGCGCAGGCGGAACAGATCCACGCTGGGGGTGGAAAAGTTCACGTACACCGGGTCCACCTTCGAGATGGTGGTCAGCAGGCTGCCATCGGCGGTGGTGGTGACCAGACTGCCTTCGGAGCGGGTTTCCTTGCTGGTCATGCCGGAGATGGGGGCCTCGACGCGGGTGTAGCCAAGGTTGATGCGCGCGGTTTTCACGCGGGCGCGCGCTTCTTCAAGCGCGGCCCTGGCCGAATCGAACTCGGCCACGGCGTCGTCGCGGTCCTTCTGGCTGACGGCGTTCTCGCGGTACAGGGGCAGCACGCGGTCGCGGTTGCTCTGCGCGCTTTGCAGGCGTGCGTCTGCCTGGGCCTGCTGTCCCAGGGCCTGATCCAGGTCGGCCTTGAACGGTTCGGGATCGATCTCGAACATCAGGTCGCCCTTCTTCACCGGGCGGCCTTCGGTGTAGGCGCGGCGCATCAGGATGCCGCCCACGCGGGCGCGCACCTCGACCTCGCGCGAGCCGGCCGTCTGCCCCACGTATTCGTAGGTCAGGGGCAGGTCGCGCGGCTGCACCTGCTGCACCACCACAAGGGGAGCGGGCATGGCCTTGGGCGCGGCGGATTCGTCCTTGCACCCGGCCAGCACGGTCGAAAGGGCCAGGACCAGGGCGAACAGCCCCACGTGCAGGGCGGGCAGGGGCCGTGCCACGGCGGTTGCTCCGGCGCGGGCGCGGCGGGAAGGAATGGGGAAGCGATACTGCATGGGGTGGTTCCTCCTCGGCGCGGCGCGGGGTGCGCGGGTGCGCCGACATGCGGGGCGGTTGGGTGTGTCTTTCGGAGTTCCGGCGGGCCGTACCCTTTTGCGTTGCGACGGTGCGGGCAGGGGGCGGGGGAAATCCGGTAGGGTGCTATTCTGTAGCGTGCTATCGAAGTGTCGCGTTCTACATGGGGCGACAGTGGCCGTCAACCCCACCTTTGGAGCTGTGCCGTGGCAGGTCTGCCGGGCGGCATGGGGTGTCTTTGCAGAAAACCGTGCGAACCGCGTCAGCCGTTGGGCGGACCGGTTGCCGTACATGTTGCCGGGCAGGCCGAACTGCCGGACATGGCCATGATGCCGCCCAGGGTGAAGCGGGTAACCCCTTCGGCGATGCGGTGCAGCACCTCGGGGGTCAGTTCCTCGTGCCCGTAGAAATGGACGATGGCGGCGCGCCCGCTGTAGTGGAACGAAATGTGTCCGAAAATGGCCAGCAGGCAGGTGCGCAGCACGTCCGGGTCGTCCGCCGCCGGGCCCAGCAGCCCGCGCAGGATGTCGGCCAGCAGGTCGTTGACCGGGGCGATGTGCTCGCGCAGCAGCCCGTCGCAGGCCGGGGTGGGGTCGATGAGTTCCAGGGACACCAGCTTGCCGTGCGCCTGGCTGGCCGGGTCGTCGCCGCCGCCAAGGATGCGTTGCACCAGCCCATGCACGAAGGCGCGCAGGCGTTCCTTTGGCGGGGAGCCGGGCGTTACCCCCACGTCCAGCGGAAAGGCTGCCTGGCAGGTGCGCATGTAGTGGTCAAGCATGGCGGCGTACAGCTTGTCCTTGCCGCCGAAATGGTAGTTCACGGCGGCCACGTTGGCTCCGGCCCGGCGGCAGATTTCGCGCACCGTGGCCGACATGTAGCCGTGCTCGGCAAAGACCTCCGCTGCGGCGGCCAGCAGCCGTTCGCGCGTGCACTGGTCCTGCCTGCCGGATTCGCCTGGCCTGTCCGGTTTGCCGGGCAGGCAGGAGCACTGGCGGGGAGCCTGCCGTTCGTTCATGCGGCCATGGTCGCTCATTGCTTGCTCCCTGTCGTTTCACTGCTTGCCAACATAGTTTCAAATTCAAAATTCAATCAATGTTTGAAGCGTGAATATGCCTCCGGTTTCTCCCTGTCAACCCTTGGCCTCCATGACTGGCCGAACGGACGGGATATGGCGGGTAGGGCCGGATTGGGGCAGGCGGGACGTGGAACGAGATGCCATAATGCCACGTTGCGGGCGGCGGTGCATGATTTTCCGGCCAGCATGATTGACCGGCTCAGCCGGGAGGGCGGTCGTGCGGCCTGTCTGGGCAATCCGTCTGGGCAACCCGTCAGTACGAGCCATTCGGGCAATGCCGTCCGTACCCAGCCGTGCGTGCCCGGCCGTGCGTGCGAACGATGCGGGCGGGATGCAGCGGCATTGCCGCATCCCTCCTCACCCGGGATCACCGGCGCCTCGCGCCAACATCGGCGAATCAGTCCGCCTCCCCCTCTCCCCAGGCGCGTCTGCTCTTGGCCACCTTCTTGCGCACCCCCTGCCACGTATGACGGGTGAGCGCGGAATGCTCCATGGCGTCCAGCATCTTGCGGTACATGGGCAGGGGCGCCGCAAAGCTCATCTCGTCGGGCTTCATGAACTTGCGGGCCGAAAGGTCGAACCCGCCAATCACCGCCCGTTCCTCGCCGCGCTGCCGGTAGGCCAGCGGCCATGCGACAAGGGCGCCGCACCCCGCGCTGAAGGGCGAGGCCACGGCGTTGTGGTTGCCCGTGGCGTAGCAGGCCAGCGAGAACAGGCCGTTGAGCACTTCAGGCCGGGCGAAGAAGGCCACCACCAGCGGCTCTTCGCCGTTGTCGAACTGGTGCAGCGGCTTGAGCACGCAGTATTTGGCCGAAGCCTCGGGGGGCATGGTGTCGTCCATGAAGGCGCGCATGGACGGGTGGTCGGGCAGGTAGTGCTCGCCTTCCATGGGGGTGCCGGGAATGCCCGTGGTCACGTAACAGATGTTGGTTTCCAGATACGGCCGGTACATGCCGGAGTAGAAGCCGCCGCCCATGCAGCCGCACGCCTCGTGGCTGATCCACGCCGCCTGTTTCTTCTTGCGGGCCAGCCACACGTTGCCCATGAGGCAGGAAAATTCATGGGCGAAGGCCTTGTGCCAGTCGATCTGCCCGGCGGCCTCGCGGTCGCGGGTAAATATTTCGCCGGGTTTGGGGCCAAAGCCGTTCGCGGGCTTTTCGTCGGCGTAGTGCACGCCGAAGGGTTCCTCGTCGTGTCCCAGCAGTTCCAGCAGGCGCCGGGTGCGGTCGATGACGGTCTGCATGGCGTCCTCCATGTTGTCGGGGAATGGTGAGGTCGTGCGGGGGGCGGGCGTGTCCCGTGGTGCCCCCGTTGCCGCGCGCTGGCCTGATGGACCGGCTCAGCGCTCGGTGGTGCGCAGGGTATCCTTTACCGTGGCCAGCACCCGCATGCAGGTGGCGTGGTCTTGCGGGCTGACGTCTTGCAACAGCAGGGCAAGGGCTTCTTCGGCCACGGCCCGGCTGCGCTCCTTCAGGTCGTTGCCAGCTTTCGTGGCAGTGACGACCCTGCGCCGGGCATCGTCCCGGTCAGGGCTGCGGGTGACAAGCCCCTTGTCTTCCATGGTGGCCAGCAGGCGGCTCATGCCCGTCTTGTCCATGCACAGTGAGTGGGCCAGTTCGTCCTGCCCGATGGTTTCCCGGTTCCAGACAAAGACCATGCCCCCCCACTGCTCGGCGGTCAGGTCGATGCCTGCCTGGGCCATGCGGCGGCGCAGGAAGGACGCCATGAGGCGGTTCGCCGTGAAGGTCATGAACCCGAGGGAGCCTTCCGGGTCGAAAAAAAAGTTGTTCATGTCAACCATCATGGAGAATATGGTTGTCCGTGTCAACTGTTTTCGCGGTTGCCAAGGCCGAGGTGGCGGGGGGCTGGAACGGTCGGGGCGTGCGTGATGACCCGCGCCGGAAGGCGCACGGGTGCCTGCCCCGCAGATGGGGGCAAGGGGGAGGGGCGGCGGCGTGGCCGCAGGCAACGGCAGACCCGCCGCGATGCAGGATCGGGCGTGCCCGTTGTCCGTGGGATGGCGGCGCGCGCCGTCCGGCTTGTCCGGCATCGGTCCGCCTGGGGTGGCGGCCCGACGGCGTCTAGTACGCCCCGGCGTGGGTGGTGGCGGCCACGGGGCGACCTGCCTGCGTTTCAAGCTCCGTCTGGCAGTGCACGCACAGGCGGGTGGTGGGGCGGGCCAGCAGGCGGGGCAGCGGGATGTCGTCGCCGCAGGCGTCGCACACGCCGTAGTCCTGGCTGTCCATGGCGCGCAGCACCCCTTCGATCTCGCGGATGCGCCGCCCGGCGCGGTCCAGAAGGGTCATGCTGAGGGCTAGTTCGCTGATGCGCGAGGCGAATTCGTTCTCGTCGGCGCAGGCTTCCACGCCGCCCTCCACCAGCATCTGGCGGCGCAGGTGGGTGAGCTCGGATTCAAGGCGGCGGCGGATTTCGACGTGTTGACGGTCGGTCATGGCGTGTTCCTTCCGTGCGCGGCGCCGGGCGTGCGGCCCGCGCGGTCTGCGGGGTGGCCCATGCGGTTCGGCCGACCCCGGTTTCCGGACACTGCCCCTTCTGCCCCAGGGACGGGATTGCTGGGCGACGGCGCGGCGACGGGCCATCGACAATCGGGTGACACCCGCGCCATCCATTCCCCGCCCTGTCCCCCTTCACACAATGTTCACCGACCGGTCATGGCTTCTCCACGTGGCGCGCCTATCCATGCATGCAACAGGACTCCATTTCGCGGAACAGGCACGCAGTCGCCACGGGACGGAAACCGCTCGCCACGCCACCCCCCGGTCGTCCGTCGTCAGCAGGCCTTCGGGCCGACATGCAGGCGGCGCCCGCTGCCCTCCGCGCCACCAGTCTCCGGCCAGCAGGCCGCCCAGGAGGACGCATGGACATGCTCCGCCCCCGCACCCCCGCAAACGCCGTCCCGCCCCCCCATATAATGGATACGCCGCCGGTCTCCTCGCTGGTGGCCGCCCCGGCCCGTACGGGGCTGGCCCCTGCGGACGCGGTCCTGGCGCATCCCGCGCATTCCCGCTCGCTGGTGCCCGCCGCCGCCCGCCGCATTCCCGCGCCGTTGCGCATTCCGCTGCTGCACCTTCTGGGCGTGGGGCGCATCGATTCGCTGTACCGGGCCATGCCGCAGGGCGGAACGCCGCTGGACTTCGCCCACCTGGCCCTGGACGTGCTGGGCGTGTCCGTGCGGGCAGAGGGCGAGGGCTTCGAGGGCGTGCCCGCCACCGGTCCCCTGATCATGGTGGCCAACCACCCCTTCGGCGCGCTGGAAGGGCTGGTGCTGGCGAAAGCCCTGCTGCCGGTGCGGCCCGACCTGCGCTTTCTGGCCAACTACATGCTGGCGGCGGTGCCGGAACTGCGCGAACTGATCTTTTCCGTGGATCCGTTCGGCGGGGACGGCGCACAGCGCCGCAACATGGCGGGCCTGCGCCAGGCCATCCGCCACGTGACCGAGGGCGGCGCGCTGGTGGTGTTCCCCTCGGGCACGGTGTCGCACCTGCAACCCTCGCGGCGCGAGATCACCGACCCCACGTGGCAGTCCACGGTGGGGCGGCTGGTGCGCCGTACCGGGGCCGATGCCCTGCCCCTGTACTTTCACGGGCGCAATTCCATGCTTTTCAACCTGATGGGCCTGCTGCATCCCGTGGCGCGCACGGCCATGCTGCCCAAGGAACTTTTGCGCAAGCGCAACACCATGGTCACCCTCAGCGTGGGGCGCCCCGTGGCCGCCGCCACCCTGAGCGAGCTGCCCGACGACGAGGCGCGCACCGGCTACCTGCGCATGCGCTGCTATGCCCTGAAGCCCAAGCCGCGCCGGGTGCTGTCCCTGCCCCTGCTGCGGGCGCGGGCCGTGCCCGACCACCCCGACACCTCCGGTTCCACCGGTGCCGTTGCCGCTTCCGGCGGGCAGTCCGCGCGGCGCATGCGGCCCATCGCCGCCGCCCGTCCGCTGGAATTGCTGGAGGCTGAACTGGCGGCCATTCCGCAGGAGGATGTGCTGCTGCGCGAGGGGCCGTGGACCATCGTGGAGACGACGGCCCACCGCTCGCCCGAGCTGATTCGTGAAATAGGTCGCCTGCGCGAGGTGACCTTTCGTGCCGTGGGCGAGGGCAGCGGCGCGCCGCTGGACCTCGACGCCTTTGACGCCAGCTACCGCCATCTCGTCCTGTGGCACGAAGGCGACCACGCCATGGCCGGTGCCTACCGGCTGGGCGAGGTGGACGCCATCCTCACCGCGCAGGGGCAGCGGGGGTTGTATTCCTCGTCCCTGTTCCGGTTCCGCCCGGAATTCTTCGACGGCGCGCCCGCGCTGGAACTGGGCCGGGCCTTCGTGGCGGCGGACTACCAGCGCGACTATGCCCCCCTGCTGCTGCTGTGGAAGGGCATCGGCCAGTTCATCCTCAAGCGCCCCGGCGTACGCCGCCTGTTCGGCCCGGTAAGCGTGAGCCTGGACTATACCCCGTATTCGCTGAACGCCATCATGGACTACCTGACCCGCCACCACGGGTGCGCGGCCACGGCCCGGCTGGTGCGGGGCCGCGCGGCACCGTCGCTGCGCCAGCCGGGCTGCCTGCGGCGCATCGAGCCTGCCGGGCTGGACTGGAACGCGCTGTGCGCACTGGTGCGCGACATGGAAGGCGGGCGTACCATTCCCATCCTGTTCAAGCACTACCTGAAGCTGGGCGGGCGCATCGCCACCTTCCACGTGGACCGCGCCTTCGGCTCGCTGGACGCCTTCCTGATCATCGACCTGCTGGAATCGCCGCCCCGCATGCTGCAACGGTTCATGGGCGTAGACGGGCTGGAACGCTATTACGCCCAGACTCCGGGCGGCACCGGCGAGGACGCGGGCCGCGACACCGGGTTGGCCGCCGTGGCCGGGGGGGCGTAGATGCCCGCCCAAATGCTCTCCCGGTTGACAGATGCCGCCATGCGGGTACCCTTGCCCGCATATACCGGCGAAATGCCGCATGCGCCGCATGGTGGCGGCGCGGGGCAGAGGGCATTGCGGGCCGCCCTGCATCTGGGTTTGGGCATGCGGCGCGCGGCGGGGTACGCGGCAGACTGCGCGGCGGGCTGCATGATGCGCCTGCGCGCCCGGCGGGGGCCAACCTCCGTTCCGCTGCCTGCCGCGTCCGTCCCTGTCGCACCCATCCCCGTCGCGCTGGCGCGCGGGGCAAAGCGGCCGCCGGAAACGGAGGCATCCATGATTTACGTGGTCAGCGCCTGTCTGGCGGGCGTGGCCTGCCGCTTCGACGCAGAGGCCAACCCCCGCGAAGGGGTCATCGAACTGGTGCGGCAGGGGCTGGCCCTGCCGGTCTGTCCGGAGCAGTTGGGCGGATTGCCCACGCCGCGCCCGCCGTGCGAACTGCGCGAAGGGCGGGTGCTGTGCCGCGAGGCCGACGGTACCCTGTCCGACGCCACTGACGCCTTTGCCAAAGGGGCCGAGGAAGGCGTGCGTCTGGCCCTGCTGGCGGGCTGTACCGAGGCCATCCTGAAGGCGCGTTCGCCCTCGTGCGGGTGCGGGCGCATCTACGACGGCACCTTTTCCCGGACGCTGGTGGCTGGCGATGGCCTGTTCGCCGCCGCCCTGCGCAAGGCGGGCATCACGGTGCGTTGCGACGAATAGCCGAAAGCGCGGCACCAGCGGCGGGCGTGTTGCCTGGCGGGTGTGCCCCGTATGCGTCGTATGCGCCGGGCGACGGAATTTTCGGAGCCGGAAAGGGAGCATGTTCCCTTTCCGGCTCCGTTCGCGTTGGTGGGGAATCGGAAAGAAGCCCGAAGGGGGATGGGCGTGCCCCAGTTGTGCCTTCAGTGGCATGCCCCGTTGTGTGCCCTGCTGTGTGTCCTGCTGTAGCCTGACGGGGGCCAATGCCGGGGTGCCCAGCCGGGTGTTTGCGGTACAGCGGAAGCTGGGCAGGGCGGTGTGTCGGCATGCGCAAGGAGGGAGAGGGGAGGATGCATTTTGCACACGTGCAGGCAATTTGTGCAAAGGCAATGTGCATGGGGTTGCACAATAAAAGTCTGCACTTTTTCTTAAGAAACAGTAACATGCTGAAAAAACAAAATTTCAATGTTTGGCACGGCCTGTGCTAATTCCCTGTCAGCGCATGACAACGCTGCCCTTCGAAGAGTGCAAGCCCTAGCTGATCCCCCTGCTCTGACCGCCGCGACCCGCCGGTCGCGGCGGTCCCCCCTCCCCTCCGGCGCAACGGAGGAAGACGGGACGGAGCAGGAAAGGGACAAGGCGCCCGAAGGCAACCCCACGTGCGGCCCGGCACGTTCCGGGCGGCAGGGGAACTCCGCGAGACCTTCGCGGATACGGTGGACGTGTGGCGTCCCGTTCCCCACCGCTCCTGGCCCCTCTCCGGTTCCCCCTTGCGGAGAAGGGCACGGGCAATGAATTCGCGGCAACGGCCGCCGGGCCAAGGCGACGGCCCGGACGACCGAAGCGATACGGGAGCACCGGCTGCCCGCCGCAATGCACCCGCACTGTGCAGGACCGACCTCCTCCTGTCCGCACGGTATCTCCAGCCGGGGGCTTGGAGCCCCCGGAAGCGACCAGCGGTCGCCACGGCGACCGACGACATAGTGCCCAAAGCACACGAGACAGCGACCAGCCCATACTCCTCCTTCGTTGATGCAGTGACCGCAGGGGCGGCGGGACAGCCCACCCGCCGCCCCCCCCTTGGACCCCCTGATCCCCTGGTTCCCCTTGGTTTTCTGGACATCCGACCCCCTTGCAGGACCCCGGCCCCCGTGGCCGGGGTCTTGTTTCTGGCAGGGCGGACACGGGGGACCACGCGGCGGAGGGGCGGCGGAGGGGCGGCGGCGGGCAACCCGCTGCGCCCCGTGCCCTCACGCCTCCTGCGGCCCGCGCCCCTGCCCCGGTCACGTTGACACCGCTCGCCCCACGCGACTACCATCACACGGGATTCCGGGGCGTCCTCACGCGGCCGGAGTTCCCCCCGCAATCCCCACAGCCACAAGGACAGGCATGGACAGCTACATCGTTCGCGGCATCCTCATCGGCGGTTCCCTCGGCGTGTTCGCGGCGCTGCTGGGCCTTAGCGACAGCATTCCCCGCGCCTTCGGCGTGGGCATGATCGGCGGGTTTCTGGCGGGCATCACCCTGGAACGCCGCCGCCGGAAGTAGCCCGCGCCCTGCCGTTTCCTTCCGTTTTTCCGTACCGCCATTTCCGCGTCGTGCGCCGCATGGTGCGCCGCGCCAATGCAAACGGGCCGCCCCGGCAATGCCGGAGCGGCCCGTGTCGCGTCGTGCGCGGTGCGGCCAGCTACTTTTTGGTCTTGGCCGCCGCCTCCAGCGCCATGTCCACGGCGTCGGAGAAAAGGTCCAGCGGCAGCGAGCCGCGAATGACCAGGTCGTTGACCAGGAAATACGGGGTGCCCTGCACGTTCAGCGCGCGGGCCTCGGCCATGTCCTCTTCAATGGAATCCTTGACCTTCTTGCCCTTGATGTCCTGGGCCAGGCGCTTCATGTCCAGCCCGGCCTCGGCGGCGGCCTTCTTGAGGAAGGATTCGCCCTCGGCCACCAGCTTTTCGCGGTCGCGGAACACGGTTTCGTAAAAGGCCCAGGCCTTCTTGCCGTCCTGCATGCCAGCGGCCACGTGGTACTCGGCGGCCAGCCGCGCGTTGTCGTGGCTGTCCAGCGGCATGTGCTTGAAGACGTAGCGCACCTTGTCCTTGTAGTTGGCCAGCAAGAGTTCCATGGTGCCGGCGGCCTGCTGGCAGTAAGGGCAGGTGAAGTCGGAGTAGGCAATGATGGTCACCGGCGCGTTGGTCGGGCCACGCATGGGGCGGCCTTCCAGGTTGGCCTTCTTGGGCTGGGTCTGGTCCACCTGCCACTGGGAAATGAGCGCCTTCTTGCGGCGCACGTTGGACCCCTGCTGGGCGATTTCCAGCACGGTTTCGCTGTTGTCGCGCAGCACCTGCATGATCAGCTCGGGATTTTCCTTCAGCAGGTCGCGCAGGGCGGCCTTCAGCTCTTCGTTGGAGGCGGCCTGCGCGGGCGCGGGAATGGCCGAAGTGGCGGCAAGGGTGAGCGCCAGCAGCAGGGCAATGAACAGGGTACGGAGCATGCGTCTTCTCCCGGAATGGGGCGGATGTGGGCGGGGCAGGCGCGGCCGGAGGGGCATGTCCGGAACTGGCGGGAGGCCGGGCGGACAGGTCGGAGGCGGCGCGCGACGATACTCGCCCCTTCTACACGCCCGCGATTGCGGGGGCAAGTTCGCGGGTACTTGCCGACGAAGCACGGACAACGCCGGATACTGCGCGCGGACGACGCACGGACAACGCCGGGGCGGGGCGAATGGAACGGGATGGCGCGCTGTGGGGCGGCGAAGCGCGGATCCGGATGGCGGCGGCGCGGCGAGGAGGGTGCCGCACCGCCGCGTGTCCGGTCCGTCCACGCAGGGAGAAGGGAGAAAGGCTACACAGAGCCTGTCGACGGCCACGAGCCGGTACATTGACGGGGGTGGCCGTTGCCGCCATCGGCCCGAATCAGGCCATGCCGAAAAACCGTGCACACGCCACGGCCGCCATGCCCACGGCAATGGTGCCGAAGAAGCTGCCCGTGCGCCACGCCACCAGCGTGGCGGGCACGGCGGCCAGCAGGTACAGGTTGTCGGCGGCCATGTGCAGCGCGCCCTGTTTCATGATCAGGTCCGGGGCCAGCAGGGCGGCCAGCACCGCGGGCGGCACGAAGGACAGCCAGCGGGTGATGACGGGGTTCAGTTCGCGCTGCGACAGTAGTTGCAGGGGCACGGCGCGGGGTATGTAGGTGACGGCAAGCATGCCGCACAGCATCAGGAAGAAGGTGGTGGTCATGTCCGGTCTCCTCGTGGCGCGCGGCTACAGGGTGGGGGCGCGGCCCGCCCCGTTCGGTTGCGCCAGATCAGGCAGACCGGCCAGATCATCCGGCCCGTTCAGGCCGTTCAGGCCGTCCGGTCCATCCGCGTCATTGGTGTTGTCGGCGGCGTGCTGCGCGGCACCAGCCCGTGCGGGCAGCAGGGTGCACAGGGTGGCCGAGCACACCGTGGCGATGATCACGTTCCACTGTCCGGCCCCGGCCAGCGCCAGCAGCACGGACAGCACACCGGCCAGCACGGCGGCCAGCGCAAAGCGCCGGGCCTTGCGACAGTAGGGCAGCATCAGGGCGATGAACATGGCGGGCAGGGCGTAGTCCAGCCCCAGCGGGCGCACGTCGGCCACCAGTTCGCTGCCGAACACGCCGATGATGGTGCCGATGACCCACGCAGACTGCGCGGTCATGTTCAGGGCCAGGGTTTCGGCGCGGGGCGGCTCGGGCCGCGCATCGCCGGGGGCGGAGGGCAGGCGGCTGACGTGCAGGGCAAAGGTTTCGTCCGTCAACTGGAAGGCGAACAGCGCTTGCAGCGCACGCGGCCAGCGGCGCAGGGCCGGGGCCAGCGCGGCGGACATCAGCAGGTGGCGCAGGTTGACCACGAAGGTGGTCAGCACCACCGTGGCCGGGGATGCCCCGCCCGCCAGCAGGCTGACCGAAATGAGCTGGGCGGACCCGGCGAAGACCATCAGCGACATGCACACCGCGCCGGATGCGGGCATGCCGGTCTTGCGGGCCAGCACCCCGAAGGCAAAGGCCACCGGCACGTAGCCGAGCACGATGGGCAGGGCCTGGCGCATGCCGGACAGCACGGCGGCCAGACGGGACGCGGATGCGCCAGCCGTGCGGCGAGACTGGCCGTACGGGTGGGCCTCGGGCAGGCCGGGCGCGGATTGGCGCGACGGGGACGAATGGCCCTTGTCGGGCGATGAAACGGTAGCCATGGTGCAACCTCCGGGTTGCACATGACCATGAAATCTGTCACCTGAACAGATACAGTCAAACAGAAAAACAGGCATAACAGATGGCGTGAGTGCTGGGTTTGACCGGAACAGCCCCGCCCGCCTCGCGCATCCACCCTTCCCCGCCCTTGCAAGGAGGCCCCATGCCCGCCCGCCCCTTTGCCGCTCCGGCCCCCGGTGTCGATGCGGACGTCGATCAGCCCGTCGGCACCGCAGACGATTTTGCCGAACCCCGCGCCGCCGCATCCCGCGTCACCGCCGCTTCCGCCCCTTCGCAGGGGGGCACGCCCGCCGCCGACACCGCCGCCTTCCACTACCACCGGGTGGAGCGCCACGTGGCGGACATGATCCAGTCCGGCAGGTTCCGCCCCGGCGACCGGCTGCCCTCGCTGCGCGGGCTGGCCACCTCCATGGGGTTGTCCATCGCCACCGTGGGGCACGCCTATCTGGAACTGGAGCGCAAGGGCATCATCGAGGCGCGGCCCCGCTCCGGGTATTTCGTGCGCCGGGGCATGCGCGGGCTGCCCGTGCCGCAGGCCCGCCCGGCCCCACCCACCGGCCCGCGCGAGGTGAACCGCGCCCGGCTCATTTCCACCGTGCTCGAAGCCGTGGGCAACCGCGACCTGGTGCCCTTCGGGGTGCTCTGCCCGGACGAAACGCTGCTGCCGGGCCGGGCGCTGGGGCGCATCCTGTCCGAGGTGATGCGCTCGCGCGCGGGCGAGGCCGCCGCCTACGCAACCATTTCCGGTGATCTGGAATTGCGCCGCCAGATTGCCTGGCGGCATCGCGAGTGCGGCGTGGGCGTGGGGCCGGACGACATCCTGGTCACCAACGGCGCGGTGGAGGCGCTGTACATTGCCCTGCGCTGCCTGACCCGGCCCGGCGACATCGTGATGATCCAGTCGCCCACCTACTACTGTTTCCTGCAACTCATCGAATCGCTGGGGCTGCGGGCCATCGAGGTGCCCAGCACGCCGGAGGCGGGGGTGGACCCGCGCGACGTGCGGCACATCCTGAATCGGCACCAGGTGGCGGCGTGCGCCTTTTCGCCCAACTTCAACAATCCGGACGGCAGCCTGACCCCCGACGACGCCAAGCGCGAAATCCTGGACATGCTGGCCGAGCGGGGCATCCATCTCATAGAAGACGACGTGTCCACGGACCTGCACTACGGCCCTTCGCGCCCGTCCACCTTTCTGCAATGGGACGTGCACGGTCTGGTTACGCTGTGTTCGTCGTTCTCCAAGACCGTGGCGCCGGGCTTTCGCATGGGCTGGATGGTCACCGGGCGCATTGGCGAGCGCGCGCGGGAGATAAAGGCCACCACCAACGTCTGCGGGGCCACCCTGACCCAGTTCGCCATGGCCGAATACCTGCGGCAGGGGCTGTTCGAGCGGCAGCTGCGCCGCTTGCGCACGGCCTTTTCGCGCCAGATGCAGGCCATGCGCATGCACCTGGCCGACTGCTTTCCGCCCGGCACCGGGGTGACCCGGCCCGAGGGCGGCGGCGTGCTGTGGGTGGAACTGCCGCCCGGCACCGACGGTGTGGAACTGTTCTTTCGCGCGCGGCAGGCGGGCATATCCGTTGCGCCGGGGGCCGTGTTCAGCACGCAGGAAAAGTTCGCCAACTACCTGCGCCTTGGCTGCAACGGCCTGTGGAACGAGCGCATGGCCGAAGGGCTGCGCACCTTGGGGCGGCTGGCCGGGGAGTGTCGGACCGGGTAGGGGGCGGGCCAGGGCCGGGCGTGACCGGACTGGACCGGACTGGACCGGACTGGACCGGACTGGACCGGACTGGACCGGACTGGACCGGGCAGGCTGGGCAGGGCTGGGGCAGGCAGCTACCGCAAAGGATATGACAGGCATGACACGGGCCGGAGGAGTGATCCTCCGGCCCGTTGCTTTGTTATTGCGAGTGGGGCCGGGGGCTGATGGGGGGCAGGGCGGCGCAAAGAGCGGAATCGGCGTCCGGGCGACATGGTCGTGCTCCCGGAGGTTCTCCGGTTTTTTGCGTCATGGCGGGGCACCCTTGGGACCGCTCCGCAACCCCCTTCCGATCCCCCTGTGGCCGGAGGTGCCCGCAAGGCATGGGATACGCTGGCTCCGCGCCATCGGGGCGTGCATTTCCTCTGGTGGCGGGGCGCTGCAACCCGCCCCGCCGCTTTGCCTGCGCCATATCGGCATGCCGCATGGCGTCCGAAGCTTCACACCCATCTATACATGGAGGCGCGTATGGCCTAGGGGCAGTTTCTAAATTGTCCTTTCGCCCGTTGGCTTCGTCAAACGTCACCTGCCATGTCGGTCAAATACAATAAGAGTATACTCCCTCATGGCAGGCTCGTTTTCCTTGCCAACGGACGAAAATCCTAATTTGGAAACAGCCCCTAAGGCTTGTTCACGTCCGGACTGAAGAACGCCGACGACCCTCGCCGCCGCAAGCTGGCGGGTTCGCTGGAAGGCGTTGTGGGCCGCGCCCGTTCGGCGCGCACCATGCAGGATTGGTATGGAGAACTGGTGCAGGGCATCCGCACCATCGACGCCTTTGGCCACGACGGGCAGGGCATGTTGCCCGACGACGAGGACAAGGACTGGCGGCAGCGCTTCCAGCGCACCATGTTCGACGACACCGGCGTTCACGAACTGCAAGATTATGCCGGGTTCCGGCAGCCCCGCGACCGGGGGTACGACGTGTTGCAGGAAGAACGCATGCGCGACATTTTCGAACGCAGGAACGTCACGCGCCCCGAACGACAGCCCTCGCAGGGTGCCGAGAGGAAGGACCTCCCCACCCCTCTTTCCGAGGAGGTCGGAGTGTGGAGGGGGCTGGCCCCTGCCGCAGGCAAGGCCGAGTTGGTGGAATTTTCGGATGCCGCCGGAAGCGGCTCCGTCCCCGAACGTAACAACGCGCCGGGCACGCGCTGGTGGGAACGCGCCATGGAGGCGGCCTTTCCGCAGGACGTGCATCCCTGGCAGCGGCGTTCGCCTTCTGTCGGGCAGGAGCGTTCGCCCCGCGTTGACGCAATGTTGCGGCAATGGCCCGGCGCACCGGATGCGACGAGCGACGACGATCTGGCGCTGCGCGACGGCACGGCTCCGGCGCGGGAAACGCAGGACGACCCCTTTGCAGGCACTCTGCTGGCCGCCAACCGCAATGGCAGCGTTTGGCAGAACGGCAGCGCCACGGATGCGGGGGGCGGCGCAGCAAGCACCGCAACGGGCGGCAAGATCACACCGGGTCGCCGTACGCCGCCTCTGGGCGATTTTGCCGATCCCAAACGCAACATCCTTCGGCAGGACAAGATACTGGACTACTACCGCAAGCCCGGCGACATCACCGCCTTGCACGAAACCACGGCCAAGGGGTTGGAAACCGTATCAAAATCAGGGTCGTGCGGGCCGTACCAGTTGACCGGGGATACGTTGAAGGATTTCATGAAAAGCCGTGAAGCGGCGAACCTGCCGGAAGAATACCGAGCACTGAAGGACGACCCTAAGGCGATTGCCGCCGCATGGCCGGAAATGGCTCGCAAGCACCCTGACGCGTTGGCCAACGCCAACGAGGCATATATCCAGAGGACGCATTACCAGCCGACACTGGACGCCTTTGAAAGGGTTGGCCTTGATACGGGGTCGGAAGCCATTAAAAGCGCGGCGTTTTCCATGGGGGTGCATACAGGAGGTGGGGGATTTGCAAAGCACTTCGAAAAGTTGATGCCAAGCAAGGGAGAGTTGGAGAAGATGGATGTCAAAGGTCAACTGGATGCTCTTTCAAATGCTGTGCATCAACGATTTGGCGAGGAAAGCGAAATTGGAAGACGCGTTTCTTCAGAGTACGTTAATTTAAAGAACTTGCATGACGCACTGGTTTCTCAGGGAGAGCCAAATGGCGAGAAATAAGTGGCCGTTAATCATTTTAATGTTGGTCTTTGTTGCTTGGGCAATGCCTGGCACGGCGCACGCGGAAGCGGTCGAAGGCATTGTGGGGGCCTCTTATTCCGCACCAGTCAGGGAGACGTTGCGTACCGCGACGAGGGTGATCCGTTCCCTGCAAGGATACACGAGGTGTGCGCGTTCGGTGACTTGTGCCGGATAACCGGAACAGTGGGACCCACGTTGCGCATCGGCCCCGCGTTCATGCGCATCGAAGGCGTACGGCGGTTGTCCGCAGCGCCCCGCGTGCCCTTCGACGTCACGGGCAGGGTACGCAAGACGAGCAAGGGATACTGGACCGTTTGGGCATCGGGGGGCACTCCGGCACTTTATTTCATGGGGACGTCGCAGGCTGCCCGGCGGATTGCGGCGACATGCGCCGACGGGGATATCTGCCGGGTGCGCGGCTTGGGGACCTCGGACGAGGAAGACAGGCGCAGGGTCATGCCCGCCGTGGTGCAGGGCGTTGAGCTGGTTCGGCGCGCACGGCTGTTGACCGTGGAGATTGTCGGCACAAGGGGGTGCGGCAGCCTGCCCGTATGCTATGTGATGGGTGATGGGGACGAATACCTGGAAGGGCTTGAGAATTTCTGGGGTACGCCCGTGGACAGGAAAGCCCCCACATGCGAGCGGAACCGGGTTATTGCTCTGGTACACGATACCGACCCGGAGCAGGCCGTTGACCTGCTGGCCGTGGGCTGCGCCCGTCCGTACCCGGATGACATTCCGGCGGCGGTGGAGGGTGGGCCGCAGTGAGTCGGGTGTGCTAGGGGCGGGTGGACGGACGCGGGAAAGGATGCCGCCGGGCAACCGGCACAGGTCGCGTGCGGCTGGGGGAGGGACTGAAAACAGAGGGCAAAACCACGCAACCGGGCCGAAGGAGTGATCCTTCGGCCCGTGGTGTTTGCAGGAGATGGGGTGACGTGGACGCGCAGGCCGGGGCGCGGGCTACCGCGCCAGCGGGTCGGTGTCGCTTTCCGGCGCGAAGAAGAAGGCAGTGTCGAAGGGGCCGAAGCTGCCGGTGTCGGCCATGATGGTGAAGAATTCCACCCTTCCGTAGCGGCGCAGGCGTTCTTCGGTCACGCCGTTGCGGGCGTAGTAGTCCGCGCGGGGCTGCGGATTGCGGGTTTCCGTCAGGTCGTACACGGCCTCGTCGGTTTCGCCCCAGGCGTGCAGCACCCATTTGCCGTGCAGGTGCAGCCAGGCGTGCACCACGCGGCAGTCCTCGCATTCGCTGGCAACTTCCAGCGCGGCGTCGAAGCAGGACGGGCGGTGCGCCCCGGCGGCGCACTGGCAGTCGTGGTCATGGTCGTGGCCGCAGCCGCAGGCGTCGGCTTTGGGGGGCTGGAAAGGATCGTGGCTGTGCATGGGGTATCCTTGCGTGCCGCGTGGCGGCGGTGGTGCGTGACGATGATTGCGCGCGGCCAGCGGGGGAGCAGCCCAGCGTTGCTGGGGCGCGCGGTGGCGCGGATGTCTGCAACGCCCGAACCCGCCCCCGCCCAAACTCGCCGCGCCCGGCCCCAGTCGGGTCCGGCCCGGTGACGGTGCGCTGAAAGGGGGGCGCGCGTCAAGATGGGGGCCTGCGCATGACGCACGAACCGGGGGGATGGGGCGGCGACGCGCGCGGCAGGGACGTCTGTTGCCGTTCGTTGCGGCCCGTTGCTCCCGGCATTGACGCTCCCATTGCCGTCGGATTCGGGGCACGCCTTTTTCGGTGCCCCGTGGGGGTCCGCTCGGATTTCGTGTTTCTTGTCGGCGTGCGTGCCCCCGTCACCCTGTCATCCTGCCACTCGTGGCGTTCGTGCCTCTGGGGCCGCCGCGTCACTCCCCTGCGGCAGTCCCTTCGCCCAGCGCCAGCAGGGCCGCGCCCAAGGCGTTGCCCACGTCGTAGCGGGCCGGAAAGGTCACTGATGTGCCCAGCGCCTGGGCCACGGCGGGCAGCAAATGGCGCGACGCCGCGCCAATGCCCACCATGGGCACCCCCAGCGACACGTTGATCCGCAGCAACGCATGGCGGTGCCGCTGGGCCAGATAGGCCGCGAAGTTGCCGCCCACCTCGCGCCGGGCCACGTGCTGGACCACGGCATCCTCGATACGCTGGCTGGCGGCGGCCAGCACGGCGCGGGCCGCGTCCTGTGGGGTATTGGGCGGGGTGCCGGAGAAGCCGGATGTGATGTCGTCGGATGCTGCGCTACCCGGTACGGTATCGAAAGGCTCGCCGGCAGCGGCTTGCGATGCGGCGGCATTCCCCGCTCCCCTCTCGGCGCTTCCCTGCGCGCCTTCGTCCCCCGCTACCGGCGGCAGCAGTGCGGCCAGTGCCCGCGCCCCGGCCAGCGCAGCGGCGGTGTTGCCCGCTCCGGGCGGCAGGCCGCCCATATCGGACAATCCGGAAAGGTCCAGCAGGCCCAGCACGTGCAGGGCATCGGTGGGGGTGAACCCGGCCACCTGCACGGCACGCTGGCGCACCAGCCTGTCGATGGCCCGCTCCAGCGTACTTTCCGGCAGGCGCAGCGCGCGCAGCAGGTCGCCCGCCGGGGTGGGCCCGTGGGCGTTCAGGTGGTCCAGCACCGCGCGTTCGGCGGCGTCACCGGACGGGGCGGTCAACGGTGTGGTCGATGCAGCGGCCTGTTCGGTCCCCAGTTCGCCCCCCAGTTCGGCCCCCTGTCCGGCGCTTCCCGCCGTTGCATCGCCTGCGCCCTCACGGCGCACGGGACAGATGCACCGCGCCCGGCCCCCGGCGCGCAGCCACTGTGCCGGGTCGGGCAGGGGACCGGCCATGCACAGGGGCACTACCCGCAGCGGCCCCACGGACAGCGTGCCGTCCGCCTCGGGCCGTACCAGGCTGTCGCCGCCCACGCCCACGGTGAACATTTCCACGGCTTCCACGTGGGTTTCCCAGTCGCCCACCACCATGCCGTCGGCCTGGATGACCGGGCGGCCCCGGCGCAGCAGGGTGACGTCGGTGGTGGTGCCGCCCACGTCCACGATGAGGGCGTCCGGCGGTGGCGGGGTATCGGCGCCCGTTGCTGTGGACGGCGACGCTTCCGGCGCTGTGTCCGCAGCCGTGGCGTGCGCTGCCATATCGCCCGCATGCCCGGCGTCTCCATCTCCGTCCGGCAGCCTACCGGCATCCGCATTCCCATTCGGCAGCCTGCCCGCTGCATGCGCCGCGCCGTACCCGGCCATGGCGGCGGGGCCGCTGGCCACGGTGGCCGATGCGTTGCGCAGGGCCGCGTCCATGGGCATGGCCGTGGCGTCGCCGCGCACCACCACCACCGGGGCGGCAATGCCCAGCCCCGCGAGCGCGGTGCGCACGCCATCCAGAAAGCGGCGCATCACCGGCAGCAGCCGCGCGTTGAGCACCGCCGTGGCCGCGCGCTCCTTCATGCCCGCGCGCGAACTGGCCAGGTGCGAGCAGAACACCGGCTTGGGGTCAACCATGCCGATGGCCCGTTCCGCCACCAGTTCGTGGGCTGGATTCACGAAGCTCATCATGCCGCACACGGCGTAGGCGTCCACCCGGTTCTGCATCAGGCGGATGGCGTCCACCAGCCGGTGCAGCGCCAGCGGCTCCTCTTCCGACCCGTCCAGTTTGTGTCCGCCGGGGATGGCGTCCATGGAGGCGCAGGGCACGGTGATGCGCCCGGCGTAGCCGATGATGAACAGCCCAACCTCTGCCCCCTGCCCTTCCACCACGGCGTTGGTGGCCAGCGTGGTGGACACGGAGACCAGGTCCACGGCGCTGGCGGGCAGGCCGGACGCGGCCAGCGCGGCGGCCATGGCCCCGGCCATGCCCCGGCCAAGGTCGTGGTGGGTGGTGGGCCGCTTGGCCGATGCCACTACCCGGCGGGTGGCGGCGTCCACCAGGACGGCGTCGGTGCAGGTGCCGCCAGTGTCCACGCCCATGACGTAGCGCACGGGACGAGTCGGCTGGCCGGACTGGTCGGGCCGGTCGGTGTGGTCGGGGAAGAATGATTGGTCGGCCCCGGCGGCGTGGTCAGGCTGATCGGCTGCGCTGCTGGCGGCGGGAGTTTTGGCGTGACTGGTCATGGAAAAACCTTGGAATGCATGAGGATGATGTCGAAAATCCGTTGGTCTGGAAGGCAGTTTGTTCAACAGCGTCAACGGGTGAAAAGAGAAATCGGATGCCCGGTCAGGCGCGCCTCAGGCCAGTTTCAGGCCATTGTCCACGGGCCGCTCCGGCACGGCCAGCACCACGCTGCCGTCCGCCTGCGCAAAGCCGGTGACCAGGAATTCCGAGCGAAACGGCCCGATCTGCCGGGGCGGAAAGTTCACCACGCCGATGATCTGGCGGCCCAGCAGGTCGTCCGCCCCATACAGGTGGGTGATGCGCGCGCTGGACTTCAGCACGCCGATGCCCGGCCCGAAGTCGGCCCATACCTTCCACGCGGGGCTGCGGGCCTCGGGAAACGGTTCCACCTGCACGATGGTGCCGGTGCGCAGTTCCACCTTTTCGAAGTCGTCCCAGGTGATGGCGGGCAGGCCGGAAGCGGCGGCGGGGGTGGTCATGTGCGGTTCTCCCATCATGCGTGGTGGTGCGTGGTGATGCGTCGCGTGTCCGGCATGCTGGCGGCATGCGGGCCAACTGTTGCCCGTGTGCGGCTGCGCGTGCCGACGGTGTGCTGCCCGTGTGCCGACCAGACGCGCGGGTCGGATCATTCCGCCCGGGTGGCGGCGAACAGCATCCCTTCGGTGACGGACGAGCTGCGGTAGCCGGTGCGTCCCAGGCAGGCCGCATCGTGAAATCCCGCCTCGCGGAGCATGGCCAGGAACTCCGTTCCCGGTACGGCGCCGCCTTGTCAGCGGAACCAGTTGGACATCACGTCCGCCCCCTGCGGGGCAGGGCCGTCCAGCATCTGGTCGGCCAGGCGCAGGCGGCCACCGGGCCGCAGCACCCTGTGGATTTCGCGCAATGCGGCGGGCTTGTCCACTATCAGGCTGAACACCCCGTTGGAAATGACCACGTCGAAACTGCCGGGGGCAAAGGGCAGGCACTCCGCGCCGGTTTCCACCAAGCGAATCCGGGCGGACGGGCGGTCTGGCCCGAACAGGTCTGGTCCGGACAGGTAAGGGACGCGCTCCATCGGGGGCGCGGCTGCGTCCGTGGCGGCATCCATGGCAGCCAGATTGGCGCGGGCGCGGTCCAGCATGTGCGGGCTGGCATCCGCCCCGGTCACCGCGCCGCATGGCCCGGCCAGCAGGGCGGCGCACAGGGTGTCCACCCCCGCGCCGCAGCCCACGTCCAGCACGGCATCGCCGGGGCGCACCGGGCAGGCGGCCAATTCCGGCGGCAGGCAGCGGTCGCGGGGGGCGGCGGGGCTGTCGCCGATCTCGTCACCAAAGCGTACCGGGGCATCCAGTTCCGCGTCCGGCATGTCGCAAAAGATGTCTCCGGGCACGCCGCTGCCGGAAGAGGATGGATATCCGGCAGGGGGCGGTGGCGGCAGCAGGCATGCCGGTGGCCACACGCAGGCGTCCACCGTGGCGAAGGGGTTGCCCACCCCGCAGAAATGGGCGCGCACGGCGGCGGGCAGGCGACCGGTAAGCGCTGCGTCATAGCCAAGGCCAGCCAGCCCGGCGTCGCCCACCGGGTAGCGGAACTTGCCTTCCGGCCCCTGGGCCACGGCGATGAAGCGGTCGCGCACGGCACGGGCCACAAGCACCCGTTCCGCCGGGTTCAGCGCGGCAGGGGCGTGCCCGCCGGGTGCGCACCCGGACGCGGACAGGAAGGCGGAAGCGGATGCGGATGCGGCGGGGAATGACGCGGCGGCCCCGCCCGGGGCCTGCGGCGGCGCTCAGGCCCCGGTGGCGCAGGATTCGCCCGTGAAGGGCGGCGTGCGGCGGTGCATGGGTTCCTCGTGGTGGAGGTTGCGATGGGGGCGCGGGCCGGTTTGCCCTGCTTACCCGATGTGCCCGCTGTGCGCGGTGCGTCCGGTGTGGGGTGGGCCGCGTGGTATGCGCCCTGCCTGCCGCCGTCATAGGGGCGGCGCGGTGTGCCGTCAACGGGAGCGGGATGGCGGCGAGTGCGGCTGGTCAGATGCGCCGGTGCGCGTGGCACGAAAACGGGGCGCGGGTATCCCCGCGCCCCGTGGCGTTTGCATTCTGCCGTGGCGTCCGGCTATTCCCCGGCGGCCTCGGCCAACTGACGGCCCAGGGCGCGGCAGCGTTCCAGCCCTTCGTCGTCGGGGTTCCAGGCCTCGCGGGTCGGGTCGCCCACCTGCGAAAAGCCGCACTTGGCCAGCCGCTCGGCCAGCACCTTGGGCGATTCGCCGCTCCAGCCGTACGAGCCGAAGGCCGCGGCCTTCTTGCCCCGGAACTTCAGCCCCTCCACTTCTTCCAGCAGGCCCGCGACGGAGGTCAGCACGCCCCGGTTCACCGTGGGCGAACCCACGGCCAGCACCTTGGACCGGAAGATCTGGGTAATGATGTCGTTCTTGTCCACCAGCCCGGAGTTGAACAGCTTCACCGTCAGCGTGGGGTCGGCCTGCACGGCCCCGGCGGCAATGGCCTCGGCCATGCGCCGGGTGGAATGCCACATGGTGTCGTAGACCACGGTAAGCTGGTGTTCTGCGTAGTTGGCAGCCCACTGCTGGTAGCGCTGCACGATCTGCAGCGGGTCCTTGCGCCAGATCACCCCGTGGCTGGGGCAGATCATGTCCACGGCAAGGCCAAGGGCCAGCACTTCGTCGATCTTTTTGGTCACCAGCGGGCTGAACGGGGTAAGGATGTTGGCGTAGTACTTGATGGCTTCCGCCCACAGTTCGCACTCGTCCACCAGATCCGCGAACATCAGTTCCGAGGCGTAGTGCTGGCCGAAGGCGTCGTTGCTGAACAGCACGTTTTCGCCGGTCAGGTAGCACATCATGGAATCGGGCCAGTGGAGCATGGGCATTTCCACGAACACCAGTTCGCAGTTGCCCAGCGGCAGCCTGTCGCCGGTGCGCATCACCCGGAAGTCCCAGTCCGCGTGGTACTGGCCCTTCAGCGACTTGATCCCGTTGGCAGAGCAGTACACCGGTGTTTTGGGGATGTGGCGCATCAGTTCCGGCAGGGCGCCGCTGTGGTCCGGCTCGCCGTGGTTGGCCACCACGTAGTCGATGGATGAAAGGTCCACCACCTTCGCCAGGTTGTCCACGAACTCGCGGGCATACGGCCCCCACACCGTTTCGATGAGCGCGGTGCGGCCACCGGGGTCGCGCACCAGGTAGGCGTTGTAGCTGGACCCCTTGTGGGTGGAATATTCCTGCCCGTGAAAGGTGCGCAGTTCCCAGTCGATCTTGCCCACCCAGTGGACGCGGTTGGTCAGTTGCATGGCCTGCCCTCCGTGCGGCGCGCGTGCGCACCCTTCCGGTCGCGCCGCGTGGCCGAAAGGGTGAAAGGGACGAGTGAAAAAAGAGGAGTGTCTACTGTGACAGGCTGGCAGGTTGCGCGACAGGTGTCAACGTGGCCGGAATGGCGCGACGGGCGCGGGATGGCGGTGGGGAAGGAACTGTCCGGTCGGGTGGCCGGGCGCGATGCGGCCCACGCCCCGGTCCGGACGAAGGGCCACACGAAAAACGGCGGAGGGGGTTTACCCTCCGCCGTCGGCGTGGCGAGTGCCCAATGTCCCGAAGCACTGAACGGACCGCCCGGCTGTCGGTTGCCACCGGTTGCCGTGCGGACTCCATGAGTGCGGGGCATGGGGGCCGGAATGCCCGCCGGGTGCCAGTGCGGCCCGGCGGACGGTGTGCGGCATGCCGCGTGTGGGAGGGGGCTGCGGGTTTGGCTCGTGCCTGTCCCGTGTGCTCGTGGCCCCGTTTGTCCTTGGTCCCGTCTGTTCGTGGTCCCGTCCGTTCGTGGGGCGGCCTGCCCGGGCGTGGTCCCGGTCAGGCGTGGCACCCGGCGCGCGGGGCGTCCTCACCGGGCACCCACACGCATTCCTCCGACGAGGCACGGGGGATGCTGACGGTCAGCACGCCGTCATTGACCGAGGCGGAAAGCCCCTCGGCCACCGCGTCGTCCGGCAGCACCAGAATGCGCCGGAAGCTGCCGGGCTGGCGTTCCATGCGGTGCCAGCCCCGGCCCTTGTCGCGCGAGGACGACCGCGTGCGGCCCGTGATGGACAGCCGGTTGCCCTCGGCCTTCACATGCAGGTCGGCGGCATCGCCGTCGCCCATGCCGTTGTCTTCGATGCGGGACAGGCCGGGCACATCGGCCACGACCATGTAGGTGTCGTTTTCCACCGCAATGTCCACGTCCAGGCGGCGGGCGTCCTTGAAGCCGCATTCGGCGGGTTGTTCCGGCAGGGCCTCGTACAGCAGGTCCATGGTGCCCGCGAATTCCAGGGCTTCACGCAGTGCGTCCGCCTCGCGCGAGCATTCCACGTCGAAGGGAATGGGCGCCACGAGGCTGCCATCGTCATGCCGGTCGGAACCGGCGTCATCGCGTTCGGCACCCTTGTGGAACCAGTTCCGGGGGTGCAGTGCGTCCAGTTTCATGGCGGTTCCTCCGTTGTCGTTACCGGCGCGCCATGCGCCCCGGACGGGAACCCGGATGCCGACCACCGTGCGCGCGACAGTGCCGGAAACGGCATGTCGGGCCTTTCGGCCAGTGCCGACCGACGGGGATCGGCTTCGAAGGGGCGGGCACGGCGGTGGCCGCGCAGGTTCCGGGGCGGACGGCGTGCGCCGGTCCATGTTTGAAAATAGTTATCATCGCCCGAAAGGCAACCGCCTCGGGAATGATTCCGGGGGTCACCTGCGGTGCGGAACCCGGCGGAAGCGCGGGGGCGTTGCAATGGGGGGGCAGGCCGGGTATGCCATTGAAATGGGGCCGGAGTCCGCGTTGCCGCGCGCGGCTCCCGCCCGTGGGCATCGGTGGGTGGCGGGGCGCGTTCCGGCGTCCGCCCGCCTTCGACGATGCAGCCCGTTTTTTGCCGCTTCCGGCCCGTTCCGCCAACGTACAGGAGCACAAACATGACGCAGCGCGTTCAGGTGGGTGGCCTGCAGATCGCAGCGCCGCTGTATGACGTCATCGTCCGCGACATCGCGCCGGGCACCGGCGTGGACCCCGACAGGTTCTGGACGGCCCTTGAGAACATGGTGGAAACCATGGCCGACAGGAACCGTTCCCTGCTGGCGAAGCGGGCCGAATTGCAGGACGCCATCGACGCATGGCACCGCGAGCGGCGGGGCGCGCCGCACGATGGTGCCGCCTACGAGGCCTTCCTGCGCTCCATCGGCTATCTGGTGCCCGAAGGGCCGGACTTTGCCGTGACCACCGAAGGGGTGGACCCGGAAATCGCCCTGGTGGCCGGGCCGCAACTGGTGGTGCCCATCACCAATGCCCGCTACGCCCTGAATGCCGCCAATGCCCGCTGGGGCAGCCTGTACGATGCCCTGTACGGCACCGACGTGATTTCCGAAGACCCGGCCCAGGGCGGCGCGCCGCGCGGTGGCGCCTACAACCCCGCGCGCGGGGCGCTGGTGGTGGCGCGGGCTGCCGCCTTCCTGGACGAGGCCTTTCCGCTGGCCACCGGCAGCCATGCCGACGCAGTGCGCTACGACGTGCGCGGCGGCAAACTGGTGGTCACCCTGAAGGGCGGCGCGGAAACGGGCCTTGCCGACCCCGCCCGTTTCGCCGGGCATGCGGGCGCGCCCGCCGAAGGCAACGGCGCGGTGCTGCTGCGCAACCACGGCCTGCATGCGGAAATCCGCATTGACCGCGAGCATTCCATCGGTCGCGAGCACGCCGCCGAGGTGCGCGACGTGGTGATGGAGGCAGCCATGACCACCATCCTCGACTGCGAGGATTCGGTGGCCGTGGTGGACGGCGCGGACAAGGCCCTGGCCTACCGCAACATGCTGGGCCTGTTCCGGGGCGACCTGTCGGCGGAATTTCCCAAGGGCGGGCGCAGCGTGCTGCGTACCCTGAACCCCGACCGCGAGTACATCGGGCCGGACGGGGCCGCGTTCTTGCTGCCGGGCCGCAGCCTGCTGCTGGTGCGCACCGTGGGCCACCTGATGACCACCGACGCGGTGCTCAACCGGTCCGGCGAAGAGATTCCCGAAGGCATGCTGGACACCATGGCCACGGCCTACATCGCCCTGCACGACCTGCGCGGCACGTCCAGCTTCCGCAACAGCCGCACCGGCGGGGTGTACATCGTCAAGCCCAAGCAGCACGGGCCGGAAGAGGTGGCCTTTACCGCAGAGCTGTTCCGCATGGCGGAAGACGCCCTGGGCATGCCGCGCAACACGTTGAAGATCGGCATCATGGACGAGGAGCGCCGCACCACGGTGAACCTGAAGGAATGCATCCGCGCGGCGGCGGAGCGGGTCATCTTCATCAACACCGGCTTCCTGGACCGCACCGGCGACGAAATCCACACCTGCATGGAAGCAGGGCCGGTGGTGCGCAAGAACGCCATGCGCGGCGAACGCTGGATCATCGCCTACGAGGACTGGAACGTGGACGTGGGCCTGGCCTGCGGCCTTGCCGGGCGCGCCCAGGTGGGCAAGGGCATGTGGGCCAAGCCCGACATGATGCGCGAGATGGTGGAAACCAAGATCGGCCACCCCAGGGCGGGCGCCAACTGCGCGTGGGTGCCCTCGCCCACCGCCGCCACCCTGCACGCCATGCACTACCACGCCGTGGACGTGGCCGCCGTGCAGAAGACCCTGGCGGGCCAGCGCCGCGCCAGCCTGGCCGACCTGCTGACCCTGCCCCTGATGGAGCCCGCATCCCGCCCCACCCCGCAAGAGGTGGAAGAGGAACTGGCCAACAACGCCCAGTCCATCCTCGGCTACGTGGTGCGCTGGGTGGAGCAGGGCATCGGCTGTTCCAAGGTGCCGGACATCACCGACGTGGGGCTGATGGAAGACCGCGCCACCCTGCGCATTTCCAGCCAGCACATCGCCAACTGGCTGCACCACGGCATCTGCACCCGCGACCAGGTGGTGGCGGTGCTCAAACGCATGGCCGCCGTGGTGGACCGCCAGAACGAAGGTGACCCGGCCTACCGGCCCATGAGCGCCGACTTTGATGCCAGCGTGGCCTTTCAGGCCGCCTGCGACCTTGTCCTGCTGGGGCGAGAGCAGCCCTCCGGCTATACGGAACCCATCCTGCATGCCCGCAGGCAGGAGGCCAAGGCCAGGTTCGGCATCAGCTAGGGCGCGCATCGTCTGCCGCCGCAAGCGTACGCCCGATACGAGTATCCCCGCCGGAAGACACTTCCGGCGGGGTTTTTCGTCTGGCGGCTGCGGGGCGTTCGTCGGGTTGGCCGGAAAATAATGGCACTGTGCGGTCGCTGCGGTATGGCGCGAACAGGGAAGGACGTAACGCGCACAGGGGCCGGGCCGCGCCCGGCAAGGGGGCCGTCATGTCGGATGCCAACATTTGCGGCAAGGATACCAAGATACTGCAACAATTCCGCACCACCCTGTCGGCCCAGGCCGGGCTGCTGGCCCGTGGACCATTCAAGGGAACGGATGTGCACGCTGCCGTGACGGCCCGGCTGGAGAAACCGGATTTCTCGTGGGACGACGCCTACTTCGTGGAACAGAGCCTTGCCCCGTTTCATACCGACGAACGCGTGCTCATCGAGATAGAACGGCTGTTGTCACAGGCCCGCAGCATCATGGACCCGGACACGGCGGGCTTCTACGCCGAGGTGGACCCCAAGGCCATGTCGTCCCAGTGTCGGCGGGAACTGTTTGCGCGCATCCTTGTGGACCTGCAACTGGAATCGCAGAAGCGCGAACGGCGCAAGTGGCTGCTGGAACGCACCTGCAAGTCTCTGGTGTGGCTCATGCTGGGGACCTTTGCGGTCATGCTGTTCCATGCCGAACTGTCCGCACTGGCGGCCTCCGCGTTCTGGCTGGTGGCCGGGTGGCTGGTCAACTGGCTGCCGGGCGGCATGGGCTCTGCCGGGCTGCCGTGGAGGGGGCCGGGCATCGGCCAGGTGATGCTGCTGGCGCTGGCGGGTGGCTGCGCGGGCGCGCTGGTTACGGTGGCCCTGCGCATGAACAATTATTTCAAGACGTCGCGCCTGCGCGAGGTGGAGTCGTACGCGTCGGTCTGGTACATCGGCAACCGCATGCTCATCGGTGCGGTGGGGGCGCTGGCGGGGTGCTATCTGGTCAACGCCAAGATCATCTCGCTGTTCAACATCAACGACCTGTTTCTGCCTTTGGACGCGGGGGGCGGCATGCAGGGCGGGGCCGCCGTGTACAACATCGACGTGCTGAAGACGGTGGTGGTGAGCATTGCCTTCGGCTGTTCGGAATACTTCATTCCCGCCACGTTCGGAAAACTGCCCGGCCCGAAGGCCGACGCGGGCGGGGCCACGGCGACCACTGCCGGGGCCACCGTTGCGCAACCGCAAGTGGCCACTGCGCCGCACCCGTATCCTGCGCAGGGCGCCCGCCCCGGCAAGGCCGCCGGGGCGGACCGCGATACGGCATTGATGGAGCAGCCGCCAGCACCTTCGCCAGCCCCGCCAGAGCACTCGGACCCCCTGGACTTGCTGGACCGGCTGAATCTGGACGAACGGCTGGACGCGGAGACTGCGGAGCGGGCGGACGCGCCGGACAATACCCCGCCCGCCCCCCGTCCGGTCCCTGATGCGGGCAAGGGGGCGGCAGGCTCCGGCGGCGGCAGTGCCGGAACCGGCGCCTGACACCGGGCCGGGAGGCGTACGGCGGATCATCGGAGAATCATCGGACGGGCAATGTACGGAATGCGGAGAAAGCCGCCGCCACACCCCATGGCGGCGGCGTTCCTGCGTCCTGCTCCCGTCATGGCATCTCGCGCCCCGGCGGCCTGCCGCGCGTCTTTCCCCTTGCCCCCTCCCCCGGCCTTCATTATGTTGGGATAATGGACGATCCACCCCACTGTCCCTCCAGCCGTTTGGGGGTGCCGGTCAGCGGCGCGCGGATCGTCCCGGAATTATCCGCATTGGCCACGGCTGGCCGCTTGCCGCCGTCACATAGGGAGGTTGCCATGAAGGTGTTGATGATCGTCACGTCCAACGACAGGCTGGGCGATACCGGCCACAAGACCGGGCTGTGGCTGGAGGAACTGGCCGCACCCTATTACGTGTTCACCGATGCCGGGGCGCGGGTCACCCTGGCCTCGCCCAAGGGCGGCGCCGCACCCGTGGACCCGCGCAGCGAGGCGGATGAGGCCCAGAACAGGACCACCCGCCGCTTCACGGCGGACCCGGCGGCCATGGCCGCCCTGAAGGACACCGTGCCGCTGGCCGAAGTGCGGCCGGAGGACTACGACGTGCTGTTCTACCCCGGCGGGCACGGCCCGCTGTGGGATCTGGTGGACGACCCGCGCTCGCTGGCCATCATCGAGAACATGCACCGCGCGGGCAAGCCCGTGGCGGCGGTGTGCCACGGCCCCGCCGTGCTGGTGCGGGCCACCACGCCCGACGGCAAGCCGCTGGTGGCCCGGCGCAACATGACCGGGTTTTCCAACGCCGAAGAGGACGCGGTGAGCCTGTCACGGGTGGTGCCCTTCCTGTTGCAGGACGAATTGACCCGCCTTGGCGCCAGGTACGAGCGCGGCCCGCTGTGGGAACCGCACGTGGTGGCGGACGGGCTGCTGGTCACCGGGCAGAACCCGGCCTCGTCCGAGCGCACCGCCAAGGCCGTGCTGGAAGTGCTGGCCCGCTCGTGCGGCTGCGCGCCGTATTTGGGCGAACCCATCAGGGAACCGGGAGAGCCGGGCGCGCCGGGAGCGTAGCGTAAAGGCGAAAGCGGGTGTGCCGGGCGCTTTCTGACGGGGTGACGGGATGGCAACATGTCGCCCCGCAAACGGGAAAATGACAAGGGCAGGCGGGTCGATACGACCGTCTGCCCTTTGTCGTCGCATGTCGCGCGGATGGGGGGCGGGAAGCGGCGAGCGCCTGTGGGCCTGCCCTGTCAGTCGGCGGGCCGAGGCTGTTGTCAGGCGGCCTTGTCCGGGATGGCCTGCCGTCGCCGTCGTAACCTGTTGTCTCCGTTATCTGTCGCCGCCACCGTTGCCGTTCGTCGTGGGCCGCAGCAGGCAGGCGATGGCGTGGAACACGGTCTGCACGTAGCGGCCGGACAGCACTTCCGGCAGGGGGAAGCAGGGGGGATCTTCGGAGGGTTCGCACCCGGCCAGCGCGGTGAAGGTGCGGCGCGACAGCTCTTCCAGCGGTTGTTCCAGCATCTCCACCCACAGCCGCTCGCCCTCGCCGGGGCCGTCGCCGGACAGGTCGGAACCGGACAGGTCGGAGCCGGGCGGGCCGGAGCCGGGCGTCGCATGGGCGGTCGGCGGGATGTCCGACAGGCGGCAGCGCAGCGGGCGGCGGGCGAAAAGCATGCACCGCCCTGCGGGTTCGCCGGGGGTGACGGATGGGGCGGTATTTTCCGGGGCGGGGTTTGCGGCGGTCTCACCGGCAGCCGCCGTTTCAACTGGCCCACCCACCTCGATCATCCCGTCTGCTCCGCCCGGCCCAACCGTTCCAACCGCTCCAACCGTTCGGGCCAGCAGCGGACAGGCGGTCCGGTTCGCCGGGACGTTGGCATCATCCGCCCCACGGAAGGGCACGCCCGCATCAGCGCCCATATCCCTGTTGGGAACGGGGACGGCTGCGGACTCCATGCGGGGGGCGCGGTACGCCCGGCAGGCCTCCTGCACGGCCCCGCGCTGGGCGGCGGTCAGCAGGGTGTCGGCGCTGCGGGCCAGGGCCGCCGCCTCCACCAGCGTCACCACCGGGGGCACGCGGCAGCAGCGGGCATGGTCGCGCCCGCACTGCGGCGCGTTGGCCATGTGGGGCATGGCGCGCAGGGCGGCATCCAGCCGGGCGGCCAGGGCCTCGTATTCGGCCAGCACGGGCAAAAGATCGTCATGGCGGGCGGGTTCCGGCGCGGGTTCGCGCAGGGTAAGGGCGCGGTTGCGGCGCCCATAACGGCGCAGGGCGCTCCACTGGCGGTAGTTGGCGGGCTTGGAACGCAGGCGGCGCATCAGGCGTTCGGTGCGGCGTTGGCCCAGCCCCCGGCGCAGCAGGTAGGCGTTCAGCACCGTGCCAGTGCGGCCTATGCCGTAGCGGCAGTGAATGTACACCCGGCGGCCCAGGTACACGGCCTCGTCCAGCCAGTCCAGGGCCTGCTCCAGTGCGGCCTCGTCCGGGGCGTGTTCGTCCTCTATGGGCAGGTAGAACACGTCGAAGCCCCGCTCCTGCTCCAGGTCGGCCAGCACGCACAGTTCTTCGCACAGGTTCAGGATGGCCTGGATGCCTTGCTCGCGCAGGGCATCGAGGTGTTCGCGCGTTACCGGCGCGGGCCCGGCGGCGATGTGCTGGGTGACCCAGGTGACCGGAAACGTGGGATGGCCCGACGGGGCCTGGGTGGTCAGGGCGTTGCGCAGGAAGGCCGCCACCCCCCGCGCGGCGCGTTGCAGCAGCCCCCCCTTGCGGGACGAGCCGCCGTCCTGTCCTTCGGGTGTCGGGGCCTGCGACGGCCCGCGCGCGGGGCCGCCCGGCGGCGGTGCGGCTGGCGGGGCGGATGGGGGCTGCGCGGGCGCGGTCATGGCGCGTTCCCGCTCGCGGTATCGAGCCGGGACAGGAAATCGTCGGCCATGGCCTCCGCCTCGTCCACATCGCCGATGCGCACGTCCAGCAGGCGCGTTTCCGCCAGCAGCATGCCCAGCATGGCAAGGCGTTTCTGGATCACGGCGTCGGCGTCCGGGCCGTGGCGGGCGTCCAGCAGGTCGCCGCGTGTCTTCACGGCAAAGCCCTGGCGGGCCAGCACCCGTTCCAGCACCCGGATGCGCAGTTCGCGCCCTTCCGCCGCCGCGCCGCCGCCCTTGAAGCGGAACTGGATGTAGTTGGTGCGGTCGTCGGGCGAGCACAGGGTGTCCACCAGCGCGAAATGGTAGCCGAAGCGCATCATCAGGTGCGCGTAGTGGGCGGAGATCACCGCATAGCTGGCCAGCTGGGGCGCATCCCGCCGGAAGATGCCCCCGCTGATGCGGTCCAGCTCGTTCCAGTCCGCCGCCGGGGGCATGTTGGCCCACAGCTCGCGCGCGGCGGACAGGCCGAACCACAACGCCCACATGGGTGTGGAGCGGAAGTCGTCGGGGCCGATCTCTTCCTTGCCCGCCGCCGTGGGAAACAGCCCGTCCTCGATGTTCAGCACGTACATGATCATGGGCACGTCGGTGCGCAGCTTCTTGGCGCCGCCAAGGCCGCGCCCGCCGCGCCCCACGAGGGAGAACATCTCGGCCACGCCGCGCTCGTGGGCAAAGCGCACCAGATCGTGCATGGACCGGCAGTTTTCGGGCGCGAAGTCGCTGGATGCCGGGTCCGTCAGGTTCAGCTTGGCGATGTGCTGCATGGCCCGGGCCAGACGGCGCATGCCGCCGCGCCGTTCGCGGGCCGCTGCCGCAGCCTTGCGCCGGGCTCGGGGCCGCGAACCGTCCCCCGTTTCGTGGGGGGGCTTGCCCGCATGCACCCGGCCCGTGGCCCCGTCCACGGTGACCACTGTTCCATCCGGAATGGCCGTGAACGGATCGGCGATGCCGGTGACCACGGGCAGCCCGAACTCGCGGGCCACCGAGGCGAAATGGCAGGCCCGGCTGCCGGTCTGGGCCACCACGGCCTCCAGCCGGTCGATGATCCGGGTCAGCGAAGGACCAAGGGTGGTGGTGACCAGCACGGTGCCCTGGGGCATGTCGCCGATTTCGCAGCAGATGGCCGCATGGCGGGCCGTGCCGCTGCCCACCCCGGCGGAGACCGGTTCGCTGCCTTCAGCCAGCAGGGGCAGGCTGTCATGAGCTGCGCCAAATGCAGCGGGTGCGGGGGGCGCGGCGGGCGCGGTGCCTTCTGCGCCGTCCATTCCGTTCGGGCCATCCTGCCCGGCATCCGGCCCCTTTTCCGCCCCGGCGGTCTGTTCCGGCACGATGCCGTGTTCCGTGCCGCCGGGCACCGGGCGCGACTGCACGATGAAGATGCGCCCCGCCGTATCCAGCACCCATTCCACGTCCTGCGGCTCGCCGAACAGGCTTTCCAACTCGCGGCCATAACGGGCCAGGCGCTTCATGTCTTCGGTCGTCAGCAGGGGCGTGGTCGGCACCGGCTGCGCAAGCGTGGCCCCCACGGCTTCGGGCCGTTCCAGAATGCGGCTGCGCGGGCGGCGCGACAGCCACGCCGATTGCGCGGGCGTGTCGCCGCTGACCAGCACGTCGCCGGTGCCCGCCACGGCGTGCACGGCGGTGACGCCCTCGGCCAGTTCCTCTGCGGGCAGGCGGCGCGGCGGGTCCGGGTCGCGGGTATAGATCACCCCGGCGCAGGCCGCGTCCAGCATGGGCATGAGCAGCGCGGCCATGGGGGTTTCCGCGTCGGCCAGGCCATGCAGGATGCGGTAGGACAGGGCGCGCGGCTGGTACTTGGAGGCCACCACCCGCTTCCAGGCCATGCCCGCGTGGCCCGGTTCCACCCCCAGCACGCTGGCGTACTGCCCGGCGAAGGACACCGGGCCGTCTTCCGCCACGGCGCTGCTGCGCACGGCAAGCGGGGCGCGCAGGGGACTCATGGCGTAGGCGGCGGTAAGGATGTCCTCTTCCAGCCGGGGCGGCAGTTCCGCCTTCATGATCATGGCCCGCAGTTCCTCGGAAATGGCGGCCAGTTCGTCGGGACGCGACAGGCGCAGGCTGCGCAGGCGCGCGTCGATGGGCTCGCGCAGTTCGTTGTGCTCGATGAAGTAATGGTAGGCGGCGGCGGTGACCACCGTGGCGTCGGGCACGGGCAGCATGGACTGGCTGCGCACGGTGGCCAGGCGCGCGGCCTTGCCGCCCGCGCGGTCCGGGTGCTGGTGCGCTTCCGCCAGGGGGATGACGTAGGGGGGGGCCAGGTCCGGCTCGGGCACGCTGACCGCCATGCGCATGTAGAAGGCGATCTTGTTGCAGTAGTCGGCAAGGCCCATGTACCGGGCGGGGTTCATCTCCATCAGCTGCCCCAGCATGGCGCGCACCGCGTCGTCCAGCTGGTCGGCCAGTTCGATCACGCGCGACCAGTCCACCTTCTCGTTGCCGTAGTGGATGTCCTCCAGTTCGGCGATGAGTTCGAGGCTGCGCGAATCGTGCCGCAACAGCTCGCGGAACGCGTTGTACTTGCGCCGCAGCAGGGTGCCGGGCGCGAAGACCTGGTAGGTCCAGTGACGGAACAGTTCGCCGATGGCCATTGCGCTCCCTTGCGAAAGTGGTGATGGCGGAGACAGGGCATCAGGCTCGGCAGGACAGCGTTGACGCGCCCGGCCCGGCCCTTGCCGGTCGCCGTTTCCGTGACCGCACGGGCGTTACCCGTCCCTAGCGCCCGGGCGCTACGCGCCCAGCACCTCTGCCACCTTGCTTTCCAGTTCGTCCTTGTCGATGGGCTTCACGCAGTACTCGTTGGCACCCAGGCGCAACGATTCGCGCGCCGTTTCCAGGGTGGGGTAGCCGGTCAGCATGATCACCCGGATGTCCGGGCGCAGCTTTTTCATTTCTTCCAGCACCTCCACCCCGGTCATGCGCCGCAGCTTCATGTCCAGGATGGCCAGGTCCGCGCCCCTGCCGCGCACGTGGGCAATGGCCTCTTCCTCGTCCGTGAACACCGAGACCGCGTGCCCCTTGCGCTCCAGGATGCGCTTGATCAGCACCCCCGCGTCGATGACGTCGTCCAGCACGATGATGTCCGCCATGGGCTTCCTTCTTTGTTTTCTGCCTCTTGTTCCGGGGCGTGTGTTGTTTTTGTTCGCCTCCGGCGGGCAGGGGGCATCCGCCCCCTGCACCCCCTTTTGGGAAAGATTACCCGACAAATAAACGGTTTAGGGGGGAGCCCCAGCCGTTGGTGAGCGCGCAGCGCGAACCTTACGGATGGGGACAGCAACGCGGGGTCCGGGGAGGGAGACCCTTTGCCTCAGCCGTTAGGCGAGCTTGCAAGCCTTACGGCTGAGGCAAAGGGTCTCCCTCCCCGGTTGTTTTCTCATTTTCGGAATTTTGTACCTTGGCCCTGGGGTCGGTATCGGGCAGGTCGGCGGCACCCAGCGGTTCCAGGGGCAGGACCACGCGGAACACGGTGCCGGGGCCGCGCGTAGCGCCCTGGGGCATGCTTTCGTCGATGAAGCCGGGCGGCAGGGGGCTGTGCGCCTCTATGAACCCTTCGTGGTCTTCGATGATGCCGAAGGACACGGACAGGCCGAGGCCGGTGCCCTTGCCCACGGGCTTGGTGGAAAAGAACGGGTCGAAGATCTTTTGCAGGTTGGGTTCGGGGATGCCGATGCCGGTATCGGCGAACCAGGCGGTGACGGTCATGTTCATGATGTCCAGCCGGGTGCGCACCTTGATCAGCCCGCCGCCCGGCATGGCGCCGGAGGCGTTGTGCAAGAGGTTCATCCACACCTGCTTCAGCTTTTCGGGCGCGCCGTAGATGACGGGCAGCCGGTCGTCGAGGTCGGCGAGGATGGTCACGTTCTCCAGCGAGAAGGTGTGGCGCACCAGCGAGACCACTTCCATGATGGAGTTGTTGAAGCACATCTCCTTCTTCTGGCTTTGGGTCTGGCGCGAAAAGCCCAGCAGGTCGGAGACGATCTTGCGGCAGAACTTGGCCTGCTTCTCGATGATTTGCAGGTCCTGGTGCATCTGGGCGTCCGGGGGCACGTCCTCTTGCAGCAGTTGGGCGTACCCCAGGATGATGCCGAGGGGGGTGTTGATCTCGTGCGCCACGCCTCCGGCCAGCTTGCCGACAGATTCCATCTTCTGCGACTGGATGAGCTGGTCCTGGTAACTGCGGATGGCGGTAATGTCGCGCGCGGTGGACAACACGCCGATGATGCGGCCGGTTTCGTCGGACACGGGCACCTTGACCAGATGGAACCATTCGTCGCGCCCGTGTCCGAAGTCGGAAGCGGTTTCGTTTCCGATGGTGTCGCGGCGGTCCTGCGATTCTCGGTACACGGGGTGGCCGCCGGTGAGGATGGCGCGGTTTTCGGCCACGCGCAACTCCGCCGTGTCGCGCGGAAAGATGTCGAAGTCGCTCTTGCCGATGATCTCGGACGGGGGCAGGCCCAGCGAATCGGCAAAGGCCTTGTTCACGGAAAGGTAGCGCAGGTGCTCGTCGAGCAGGGCCAGCCGGTCGGGGGTCACTTCCAGGATGGTGCGCATGATGCCCTGCTGGCGGGTCAGGTCGCGCTCGGTCTCGCGCAGTTCGGCGATGTGGGCGCGCAGGGCGTGGGCCATGACGTCGAAGGTGTCGGCCAGTTCCTCTATCTCGTCACCGGCAAAGGTTTCGTACACCTCGCACTGGCGGCACTGGGCGAGCTTTGCGGGGTAGGCCCTGCCGTCGCAGCCCGCGCAGGCGGTGCCCTTGATGTACCAGCAGCGGCGTTCGGTGTCGCCGTAGGCGGGGCAGTCGGTGCGGCCGCACAGCCGCTGTTCCCAGCAGTTGCGCCGGGCGGATGTGGTGGCGGGCAGGTGCAGGTTGCCGCGCACGATTTCTTCCGCGTGTTCCTTCAGCGCGCCGATGCGGGCGGTGATGCGTTTGGCGAAGTGGGCGCTGATGACCACGGCCACCAGCAGCGCCACCACCGAAAGCCCGCTGATGGCGAAGATCATGCCGTTGACCACGTCCAGCACCTTGGTGCGCGAAAGCCCGATGCGGATGGTGCCGAATTCGCGCCCGCCCACCATCACCGGCGCGGCAAAGTCGTAGATGCGCTCGCGCCCGGTATCCAGCAGGCGCACGGCAAGGTGGCCGTCTTCGGCCTCGTTGGCTTCCAGCAGGTCCAGCGGAAAGGTGCGGCCAAAGGTGTGGGCCAGCACCTGGCCGCGCTCGTCCGCGATGAAGGCGTAGACGATGTCGCTGTCCACGTTCAGCAGTTCGTCCACCAGGTTCTTCAGGCGCAGGAAGTCGGTGGACAGCATGGGGTCTGCCGCGCGCAGGGCCAGGTTGGTGGCCAGTACCGCACCGCGCCGCTTGCTTTCCTCTATGAGCGCGTTGGCCGCGATGCGGGTGACGAACAGGGCCAGCAGCGCGGCCACGAACAGCACGATGAGCGTGATGCCGAGGTTGAGCTTGCGGCGAAAGTTCAGGCGGCGCAGCAGGTTCATTCCAGCCCCACCTTGGACGGGTCGAGCCGCAGCTTGGAAAACAGTTCGCGGCAGGGGTCGTAGTCGCGGTCGGTGGTGGGAATGATGCCGCGCATGCCTGCGGCGGCCAGGATGCGTTCGTGCTCTGGGTCGTTTTCCGAAAGCGCGAACAGGGCGCTGGCGATGCGCTGCACGATGTCCGGGTCCAGCCCCTTGCGCGCGGCATAGACCCAACTGGGGTATTCGCGGGTGTTGGCCACCACCTTCAGGGCGGAAAGGTCCACCTTGCCTTCCAGGATGCCCAGGGTGCCCTCGCGGATCGAGGCGATATCGTAGCGGCCCGCGTACACGCCGAGCACGGCTTTTTCCTGCTTGCCGCCGGGGCCGGGGGCAAAGGCGATTTCGGCGAAGTCGCTTTCCGACAGGCCCTTGTCGCGAAAATGGCCCAGCACGAACAGGTAGCCCCCGGCGGAATAGGGGTCCACGGCGATCCAGCGCTTGCCCCGGCAGTCCTGTTCGTTCCTGATGGCGGAGTTGTCGGCGCGGGCGATGATCTGCCCCCGGAACGTGGCCCGGCCCGAAGGTTCGACGATGCCCGCGAAGGCCCGCGCGCCGCTTTGCGCCAGCAGCACGTAGGTCATGGGGTTGGAGAAGGAGATGTCGATCTCGCCGCGCTCCACCATGCGGCGGTGCGCCTCGAAGGTGTCGGGGAACACCTGGCGGATGGCGAGCCCCGTGGACTTTTGCAGGTATTCCACAAGGGCGCGGTGGCGCAGGTACGAGGTGGAGTGCGAATACTGGGGCAGGTAGGCGTAGGTGATGGCGGGTACCGCTTCGGGGGCCTTCACTTCTGCCCGGCGGGTCATGTCCACCAGGGTCGCGGGTTCGCTGTCCCACCATAACTGGATGGCGGCGGCGACGACCATGACAAGGGCGGCTATGGCGAGAAAGCGTGTGCGCACCGGCGGCTCCGGAAGTGAAAGGCGGGCTAGCCGCCGTCTCGACTGTTGTGCGGGGCGTGATGGGCGTGACTGATCGGACCTGGGCGGCTATCGGAACCGTCGGGGGCAAGGGCCGAGGATTCCGGTGCGTCGGGGGTTGCGTCGGGGATCACGCCGGGTGGCGGCGTGGCGGCCCAGGCCTGCAAGCGGGTGAACCACCCAATTCGGGACATGGCGCTGGCATAGGTGACGCGCAACGGAATGTACAGAAGCAGGAACCAGAACAGCGTGGAGGGCTGCTGGCCGATGAGCGGGGCGTCCCACGGCAGTTCCGGGGTAGCCCCGGCAAAGCGCATGTCCATCCAGGCCAGGGCGAAGGGCAGGGGAATGATGGACACGCAGAACATGGCCCCGCCCAGCGAGAAATAGTGGCCGAAGGCATCGTGGGCCTGGCTGTTGACGGCCTTGTAGCTTTCCTTGTCGCCCGCGCGCAGGGCCGCTTCCGATAACTTGTGATGATGCTCCATGCCATGGCGCAGTTCTGCCAGGCGGCGGCGGTTGAGGCGCGTGGCGCACAGCGAAAAACCGCTGCCGAGCACGATGCACCACAGGGCCAGCACTGCCGTGCCCAGCACGAAGCCTGCCAGGGCGTTGCCCGGCAGCCGGTAGGGCGCGATGAGGAGGGGGTCCAGCCAGGCAAGGGCGGCGTGCAGGGTGTCCATGATGCGTCAGGTTGCCTTCGTTTGCGGAAAAAGGAAAGGGGGCGGGACCGTGGCCCCGCCCCCCGGCGTATACGGCGGGATGCGCGGCTAGCCGCCGAACATCTTGATGTTGAAGAAGCCGCGCAGCACGTAGTCGATGCCGACGTACAGGGCCAGCACGATGAAGATGCGCTTCAGCAGGGTGTCGGAGAAGTACTTGGAGGTGCGGGGGCCGATGACCGAGCCGATGAAGATGCCCACCAGTTCGGTGCCGATCATGGTCCAGTCGAGCGGGGTGCCCTTGCTGACCAGGGTGGCGATGGAGGTGACCATGGAGATGAGCACGGCCAGGGCCGAGGTGCCGGCGGCCAGGTACATGGGCAGCTGCGAGATGCTGGTCAGGAACGGCACCAGCAGGAAGCCGCCGCCAACGCCGAGGAACGCGGCGATGGCGGAGATGACGATGCCGCCCACCACGGGCAGGATGGGGTTGAACTGGAACTCAACGCCCGAGAAGGTGAACACGCACTTGGTCAGGCTGGTGGAGAGGACGTGCACGCCGATGGCCTTTTCATCGACCTGTTCGCCGCTCTTGATCTTCTTCACCGTTTCTTCAAAGGCCTTGGCCGCTTCCTTGGCCTTCTTCTTGGAAGCCTGGCCAGCGGGAGAGGTTTCCCAGAACAGGTACAGGCCCAGCACCAGCACGAACAGGCCGAAGTAGCCCTGGTACTGCGAGAAGGACACCTTGCCCGCGAAGAAGTATGCCGAACCCCAGGCACCGGCCAGCGAACCCGCGCCAAGGGCCAGGGCCAGCGGCAGCACCAGGCGGCCCATCTTGTAGTAGTTGAACGAGGAGATAAGGGCCGAGAAGCCCACCAGCCACTGGTTCGACGCCTTGATGGAGTCGGTGGCCACCTTGTTCAGGGGCAGGTCCTTGCCCAGCGATTTTGCGTAGTTGCCAAGGCCGAACACCGACATGTGGCCGACACCGGCCATGACGCCGCCGAACGCGCCCACGGTGGAGAAGATCCAGCCTACCCACACCGCCCAGGCAAAGGACAGGATGGGGCTGACGTGGGGGGCGCCGGGAATGCCGAGGAAGCCGGCGGGGTCATCGGCCTTGACCTTGCCGGCCTGCACGGCGCCGTCAATGGCGTCGGACAGCTTGTCGGCCCAGGCGGGCTCGAACCACAGAAGGCTTACGGCAACGACGGCCGCGAGCAGCAGCAGGTGTTTGGTGTGCTTGGACACGGTCTCTCTCCTTGGGATGGTGTTTCGGTGCGCTTCCGAAATGGGAACGGGGGCCGCCGCCCACGGGGGGCGACATGGCGGCGGCCCCCGTCGTGCCTACTTTTCTTTCTTGAAGATGATCAGCGGACAGTTCTTGCAGATGTCCGCACCGGGGAAGTTGTCGCCGGGGCGGGTGATGGCGCCGCTGCCCAGGTTGCGCTTGCGTTCCAGCAGGCGCTCCACGGTAAGGCCCATGTGTTCGCCGGGGATCACGAAGTTGATTTCGCCGCGTTCGGTCTTGCCCGCGTTGTAGCTGCCGGAGCAGGCGGGCAGCATGTTGGCGGTCTTTTCCTGGTACGAGTACACGGTGCCGCCGCAGGCGGAGGAATTCATGGTCACGTTGGTCTTCAGCGGGTGCTGGTCGGTGGCGGCCATGTAGTCCACGGCCAGGTGGTAGGCCTGCATGTTGTCACAGTAGAAGTGAACAACGGAAGGATCGACCACGGCGTCGCCCAGCGGGCCCACGGCGATGGCCTTCAGCCCTTCGGGCAGGCGCGGCTTGGACCGCACGAACCGCTCGGCCTGGGCAAGGTCGCGCACGTACTTGGCGTGGCTCTTGATTTCGTTGTCGTCGATTTCCTTCCAGCCGAAGGAGACCAGGGCGTTGGAGCAGCCCAGGCCCTCGGGGCCGGACAGCACGGTCTGGCCCTTCATGCGCGCGGCGATTTCCCACTGGCAGAAGGTCATGGGCTTCACGGGCAGGTAGAACTCGGCCTTGTCCTTGAAGGTTTCCAGTTCCGCCTCGTCGAAGAAGAACTTGACGGCAATGGGGTAGTGGTACAGGCGCAGTTCGTCCATCAGGACCTGCTGCATTTCCTTGTAACTCAGCGACATGAGAGATCTCCTCGGGCGCGTGGCCCGTGTTGCGTGTAGTGCCTGCCTGGGCGCGGCGTGGCCGCGCGGCCTGTGGCGGGTACCGCCGCTCTTCAGGCTTCCCGGTCGCCTCCCCCGCATGTCCGCACGTGTGTGCGGGAGGGGGACGGCTTCAGGGGCTGGTGCCGACGAAGGCGGGTGCGTGCCTTTGCCGGGTGCCCGGTGTGGCGCATCCGGTCGTTCTGCCTGGGCCTGCCAGCCGGGGCAGCCGGATGCGCGATGGCGGCGTGTCGGTAGGCCGCCCCTACCAGCGGTAAAAAAACCGGGCAACGGAAAACGGGAATGCGAAAAAATGTACTTTTCGCACAAGCTAAGCATGGTTGTGGTGTGTATTCTTGAGAGGTTTATGTGAAATAAATAATGATGAATAATTCTAAAAAATTAAATTCATGCGAGGTGGGTTCAAAAGGCGACTAAGGAGAAGGAACGGGGCATTTGCCCGTCTGCATACCATATCCTGCCTGGAATGGACATGCGAATGTGACGCAAATCCGATGCGGTGATGGCGTGCGTCACACCGGGCGCAAGCGGTCGGTCAGGGGGGGGCATCAAGGGCGCGGAGCGCACGGTGCAACCCGGTTGCATTCGTGTCCGCTGCGGGGTATGCGGGCGTGGCGGTGCGCAGGTCATCGGCCCTGTCCCGGCCAGATGCGACGACCCGGCCCGGTGCGCCCGGATGCAGCCATTCCGGTCATTTTTCCGCCGTCTTTTCCCGCCCATCGTCCACAGTATCCATACCGGCACACCACTCCATACCAGCCTGCCATACCAGCCATACCATTCCATGGACGCACGCCTCATCCATCTCGCCCAGACAGCCCTTGCCGTGTTTCTCGAAGCCCTGCCCTTTTTGGTGCTGGGTTCGCTGGTGTCCGCCTGCATGGAGGTGTTCGTGCCGCGTGCGTGGGTGGAACGCCGGGTGCCCAAATCCCTGCCGGGGGCGCTGGCCTTTGGCGTGGCGCTGGGCACGGTGCTGCCCACCTGCGAATGCGGGGTGGTGCCCGTGGTGCGGCGCATGATGGGCAAGGGGGTGCCGGTGCCTGCGGCCATTGCCTACATGCTGGCCGCGCCGGTGGTGAACCCGGTGGTCATGGTCTCCACCTGGGTGGCCTTTCGCGGCGACGTGCTGATGACCGGCCTGCGCGCGGCGGTGGTGGCCGCCACGGCGGTGGCGGTGGGTATTTCGGTGCGCCGCATGGTCGTGGGTGACGCAATGCGTCCCAATGCGACCGGTGCCCGGGAAACCTGCGGTTGCGGCTGCGGGCATGACCATGACGAGTGCGGACATGACCATGTCCATGCCGGATTCGTTGTCGGTCAGGTAACCGGGCCTCACAACGGGCGACCGACGCTGCTGCCGCAGTTCGGCGAGGTGCAGGGGGCAATGGCGGCGGTGCCTGCCATGGCCGCTGCGGCGGGAGGTGCGGCGCCCCCCGCGTTCGTCCCGCCTGCCGCAGCCGTATCCCGCGCGGCACAACTGCACGGGGTGGCCCGGCACATGACCGCCGACCTGCTGGACGCCTGCGCCTGGTTGCTGCCCGGCGCGCTGGCCGCCGCCGCGTTCCGCACCTTTACCCCGCCCGAGGCGCTGTTTCTGTTCATGGATACCCCGGCTCTGGCCATTCCCGCCCTGATGGGGCTGGCCGTGCTGCTCAGCGTGTGTTCCGAGGCCGACGCCTTCGTGGCCGCCTCGTTCGTGGGCTTTCCCGCCTCGGCCCGGCTGGCCTTCGTGGCGCTGGGGCCCATGCTGGACCTGAAGCTGATGGCCATGTACGGCGCGGCCTTTCGTCGCGGGCTGGTGCTGCGGCTGGTGGTGCTGCCCACCGTCTGCGTGTGGGCGGCGTGCATGCTGCTGGCCGGGCTGGGGGTGCTGGAATGAGTGCCGCCTTGCCCATTCGGCCCATCCGCTTCGCGCTTCGCCTGCCGTCCGCTGCCGTGCTTGCCGACGTTGCCCTGCTGTGGGGCATGACGCTGGTCATTGCCTGGCTGGGGTGGTCGGGCACGTATTCCATGTTTCTGAACCCGCGTTTCCTGTGGCTGACCCTGCTGACCGGCGCGGCGCTGGCCGTGCTGGGTGCGGCGGTGCTGCTGCGCGGCATGGCGGGCGCGGCAACGACTCCGGGAGCAGGAGCCGTAGCGCGTCCCGTGCCGTTGCGCCGGGCGGTGCTGCTGGGTCTGTTGCTGGGGGTGAGCCTGACCGCCACGGTGGACTGGTGGGGTGTGGGGGCGGCCCTGTCTGGCGTCACGACGGCTTCGTCTGGCGTGACGACGGCTCCTTCTGGCGTGATGACGGCTCCGCCTGGCGCGGTGACGGGCAAGATTGGCGGGGGGACGGCAGATTCGCCGGTATCCGCCAGCCCGGCTGGCCCGGCCCGATCCCTGCCCCTTGGAACCGCCGTGGGTCCGGACATGCATTCCGGCGCCCGTTATGACGACCCGGACGCCTTTGCCGGGCCGTCCGATGGCTGGGAGGCTCCCGGCAAGTCTGACTCACGCCCCGGTCCGTTCGACGACGCGCCGGTTGAAGACGAGCTGGGGCCCCGCGCCATGTACGCGGACAAGGACTACGTGCGCATCAACCTGGCGGAGCTGTTCCTGCTGGAGCGGCGCAACAGGCCGGAGGAACTGGCCGGGCGCTATGTGTTTCGCGGCGCGGTGACCCGTCACCCCACGCTGGATGCCCAGGGCGCGGTGGCCGTGTTCCGGGTGAGCCTGTTCTGCTGCCTGGCCGATGCCACGGCGGGCGGCTTTGCGGTGCGGCCCGACGTGCAGGAAGATGACCGCCCGACCAGCGGCAAGACGCCTCGCGCGGCCTCGTCTACCCCGGCTCCCGTCACCTCGCCGCCTGCGCCTGGCGCGGCCTCCACGCTGCCGGTGCCTGCATCGCGCGGCGTGCTGGCTGGGCTGCGCGACGGCCAGTGGGTGGAGGTGTACGGTCGCCTGACCCGTGAAAAACTGCCCGTCAAGCTGGCCCGCCTTGCCCCGCGCGACGTGTTTGCGGGGTCGTTGAACCCCGACTGGGTGTTCACGGCGGACGCGGTCCGGCTCATCCCGCCGCCGAGCGATCCGTTCATCTTCCAGTGGCGCGAGACCGAACCCTATTTGTGGTAGGGGCACGCCGCTGGCGTATCCCCATCCTGCCTCATCCACATTCCTTTCTTTGCCGACGCGCACATGACAAGACCGGGAGCGGCCCTGCGGCCACTCCCGGTCGTTTTGTTCATGTGTCGGCGGGTGCGATATTGTCCTTTCCGGTCAGGCGGACGCCAACGGGCGAAAAGACAATTTGGAGCCCTTACGCGGGCTTCGGGGTCGTCACCTCATCCACCAGATACAGGATGTTGCGGTACGGAATCTTGCCGTGCAGCGACAGGCCGATTTCGCAGGTGCGGCTGGTGGAATAGCCTTCCTCGCAGATTTCCACCTGCCGCCGCAGTTCCTTCAGCGCGCCCGTGTTCAGTTCCGGGAAGCTGAATCCACGGTCGCCGGCGAAGCCGCAGCAGAACACGTCTTCCGGCACGATGACCTGTTCGGCGCACAGTTCGGCCAGTTGCTTGAACTTGCCGGGCAGGCCCAGCTTCACCGCCGTGCAGGTGGAATGGATGGCGATGGTGCGTTCCGCCTTGCGGAAGTCCAGCGCCTGCGTCAGGTGCTCCAGCGCGAACTCGATGGGTTCGTACAGTTTCAGGCGCTTATCCAGGGTTTCCTTCATGCGGTACAGGCAGGGGCTGGTGTCGCACAGCACGGGGATGGCCCCGTTGTCGCTGACCTTCAGCAGGGCCTCGGACAGCTCCTTGGCCTTCATGTCCGCCTGCGCCTTGAAGCCCTTGCTCTCGAAGGGCTGGCCGCAGCACAGCTCGCCCAGCTTTTCCGGGAACAGCACGTGGTAGCCCGCCTTCAGCAGCAGGCCGATGGTTTTGGCGGGCAGCGGGTCGCGCTGGTCGTCGTCGCGGGCCGGGCCCATGGAGCGGGCGATGCAACTGGGGAAGTAGACCACCTTGCGGTCGGACACCGGGCCGCGCGGGGCGTGGGCCGGGGCCGATGCGCCGGTGGGCATGGCCCGCGTCCACAGCGGGGCCTTTTTCAGCGAGACCACGCGCAGGAACTGCGCGCCCTTGTTCATGACGTCGGTGCCCAGCACCCGGTGCAGCAGGTCTGCCCCGGTCAGCGCCACGGACACGGTGCGGCACACCCCGCCGTAGTGGCGGGCCACCCAGTCCGCCGCCTTCTGCGCGCGCGGGCCCACCTTGTCGGCCCGCAGTTCCTTGATGAACGCGCCGGTGTTGATGCCCACCGGGCAGCGCGTGGCGCACAGGCCGTCGGTGGCGCAGGTGTTGTCGCCAAGGTAGTCGTAGCCCGAGAACAGCTGCTTGAGCAGGCCGGACTTTTCGTCGCCCGCCTTCATGCGCGATATTTCGCGCCAGCCCACGATGCGCTGGCGCGGGGTGAAGGTCACGTCCTTGGACGGGCAGATGGGTTCGCAGAAGCCGCATTCGATACACTTGTCGATGATGGAATGCGCGGCGGGCAGCGGCTTCAGGTTGCGGATGTGCGCTTCCGCGTCCGGGTTGATGATGACGCCGGGGTTCAGCAGTCCGTACGGGTCGAACAGGTTCTTCAGTTCGCGCATCAGCAGGAAGGCGTCGCGCCCCCATTCCAGTTCCACGAACGGGGCCATGTTGCGCCCTGTGCCGTGTTCCGCCTTGAGCGAGCCGGAGTAGGTGCCCACCACCATGGCCGCCACGTCGTCCATGAAGGCGCGGTAGCGGTCAACTTCCGACTGGGTGTTGAAGTCCTGCGTGAACACGAAGTGCAGGTTTCCTTCCAGGGCATGGCCGAAGATGATGGCCTCGCTGTAGCCGTGCTTGGCGAACAGGGTTTGCAGTTCCAGCGTTGCGTCGGCCAGCGAGGCGATGGGGAAGGCCACGTCCTCGATGATGACCGTGGTGCCCACCTTGCGCACCGCGCCCACGGCGGGGAACAGGCCCTTGCGCACGTTCCACAGGGTGCCGAACTCGGCGGGCACGTCGGTGAAGGCCACCGGGCGGATCTTGGGGATGGCGTCGATGGACGCGGTGATGCGGGAAATCTGGTCGTCCAGGGTGGCCTTGTCACCCGCGCGGGTTTCCACCAGCAGGGCGGCGGCGTCAGCAGGAAGGCCCTGCAATCCGTCGGGCATGCCGGGCTTGTCCTCGACGGAGCGCAGGGAGGCGCGGTCCATCATTTCCACGGCGGACACGGGCTGCTGGCGCAGGATGATGGTGGCCTCGCACGCGCCGCGGATGGTGGGAAAGATGACCAGCGCCGAGGCCTTGTGGGCGTGCTCTGTCACGGTGTGGTAGGTCACCTCGCTGATGAAGCCGAGGGTGCCTTCCGAACCCACCATGAGGTGCTGGATGATGTCGAACGGGTCGGCAAAGTCCACCAGCGCGTTCAGGCTGTAGCCGGTGGTGTTCTTGATCTTGAACTTGCGGCTGATCAGGTCGGCAAGGTCCGGCTTGTTCATGATCTGCGCCCGCAGGGCGGCCACGCCGTTGACTATTTCCGGGTGGGTGCGCTGGAAGGCGGCGCGGCTCTTGGTGTCGGACGTATCCAGCACGGTGCCGTCGTGGAACACGACGCGCATGTGGCTGAGCGTCTTGTAGCTGTTCTCGGCCACGCCGCAGCACATGCCGCTGGCGTTGTTGGCCACGATGCCACCGATTTTGCAGGTGTCGATGGAGGCCGGGTCCGGCCCTATCTTTTTCCCGAATTCGGCCAGCAGCCGGTTGGCGTGGCTGCCGATGATGCCGGGTTGCAGGCGGATCTTGGTGGCGTTGTCGAAGATGGCGTACTTGCGCCAGCCGTCGCCCAGACGCACCAGGATGGAATCGGTCACGGCCTGGCCGGAAAGGCTGGTGCCCGCCGCGCGAAAGGTCATGGGCAGGCGGTGTTTGTTGGCCAGCTTGATGACGCCTACCACCTCGTCCTCGTTGTGGGTGTCCACGACGATCTTGGGGATGAGCCGGTAGAAGCTGGCGTCGGTGCCGTAGGCCAGCGTGCGCAGGGGGTCGGTGAACACGTTGCGCCGGGGAATGAATTCCAGAAGTTCCTTCAGAAATGCCTGGTATGCTGCGGGGAGCATGCATGCCTCCTGTTGGGCGGTTGGCGGGCAGCCTTTGGGGCGGGAGTGTGCCTGCGGTCGTGGGTGCGGCCATGTCCGATGGCGCGCCACGCGGCCGTCATGCCGCGCGCCCGATGCGGGTGGGCGCGGCGCGGGCCGGTACGGGCCGTGCGTATGTCATGGGGCATCGGGGACATGGCGGACAAGTATAACGTTCCGCCATGCCCGGCGCTTGCCGGTGCACGGGACTCCGGGAATTTCCACCCTAGCACGGGGGCGCGGGCGTGGGAAGGGGTAGGGTGCGAAAGGGGTGGGCGCTCACGCGGCGGGGGGCGGGGCGTGTTAGCGGCCATGCGGCGCGGCACTGACAGCTATCCGTGAAACTGGTATATTGCGGCAGCCATAGGAGCCTGCCATGCCGGAACGTTTCACCCCGAATCTCGACATTCTGCCCGAAAGCCAGAAAGCCCTGTGGGCCGAACTGGACGCCACGCCGCGCGATTTCGTGCTGTACGGTGGCACGGCGCTGGCCCTGCGGCTGGGGCACCGAACCTCGGTGGATTTCGATTTTTTTTCCAACCAACCGTTCGACCCGGAGGCGCTGTATGCGGCGGTTCCGTACTTGCGCGATGCCGCAGTGCAGCAGATGGCACCCAATACGCTGACGTGCGGCGTGGACAGGGGTGGGCCGGTGCAGGTGTCGTTTTTCGGTGGGCTTGCCCTGAACCGGGTGGCCGACCCCGACGAAGCCGAAGGCGCGGGCATTGCCGTGGCCTCGCTGCTGGATGTGGGCGCGGCCAAGGCCAAGGTGGTTGTGGCGCGCCCGTCATGGAAGGACTACGTGGACATGGACGCCATCCTGCGGGCGGGCGAGCCGCTGGCGCGGGTGCTGTGCGCGGCCGTGGCCCTGTACGGTCCGCCTTACAGTCCGTTGCTGACGTTGAAGGCGCTGACGTTCTTTGACGATTTGGGCGACGAGGTTCGCGGGGATGTCCGCGCGCGGCTGCGCACTGCCGTTGCGGGCGTGCGGCCTGAAGATCTCGGCCCGCTGCCCGTGTCCGTCGGCGTGAAGGAGGCCACCGCATGAGCCGACCACAGGATTCGGGGAACGCCGACGAGCGCGCAACGTTGCTGGGCGTGGCCGCGCGGGTGGTGTGGTTTCAGCCGCCGGAAGCAACCCTGGCCGACCCCGTGCTGTTCCTGTGCCACGTCATGACCTATGGCACGCTGGAAGACGTGGTGGCGGTGCGCCGCAGCTTCGACGAGGCGGCCTTTCGCCATGCCCTGAAGCGCGCACCCGCAGGCGTGTTCGACCCGCGCTCGTGGACCTACTGGCACGTGGTATTGGGATACGCGGACATTCCGCCGCTGCCGGAGCGCTTTGCGGCGTAGGGGGGCGTTGAGGCGGCGAGCCGTCCCCACCCGCGTGCAGCCATCAACGGCAAAGGGGCGGGTCTGATGCGGCCCGGCCTTCGCGCGCCGCCGCCTAATATCCTGCCTCGCGCTGGTGTTTCAGCGCCAGAATATGCACGTCGTTGCCGATCACCGCGTACACGAAAACGTACCCCGCCCCTCCGAAGGGAATCAGCAGTTCCCGATATTCCGGGTCGAAGTCGTCCGCAGGGCGGCCCGCATCGGGGAACTGCTCCAGCAGCAGCGCCTTTTCCCGGATGGCCTTGATGGCGGCCACGGCGGCGTCTTCGCTGTGCCCGGAGAGAAAGCGGTACGCGCGCTCAAGGTCCGCCAGGGCGTTGGCCGTCCAGCGTACTAGATATGGCATTTGGGCAGGGGGGGCTTGTCGCCCTGAATGATCTTGTCCATCCATTCGACGACTTCGGCGTTGGTCAGGTGCAGACCCGTCTGCACGTAGTGCTCATGGGCAAGCCGTGCCTCCTGGCGCAGGGCCTCGCGCTTTTCCTCGCGGTCGAGGTAGCTCTCTATGGCCTGAAGCATCAGGGAATGGGGCGTGCGCCTGCGCGCCTGGGCGAGGGCTTGTATCCTGTCCCGCAAGGCCGGGGGCATCTTTACGCTGGCATTGACCTGTTGCATGGGGCACCTCTGGTCGTAAGTTTTACGACAATGGGCTTTTTCGTCAACCATAGAGACATGCCCGTGCCTGGTCGTGGTGCTTGGCTACACCTCAACCTACCACGCCACCGGCACCCGCACGGCCTGCCCGGCCTTGTTGGTGAACAGCAGGTAGCCCTTTTCGCGGCCATGCAGGAACAGGGCGCGGGTGATTTCCACGTCCTTGCGGCAGTATTCGGTGATGAGGTCGAGGCGCTGTTCCTTCCACCATTGCAGGGCTTGCAGGCCGTCCGCAGATTTGGGCGTGCCGAAGGTGGCTTGGGCCAGGTTGTCCAGCGAGATGCGGTAGGACAGGCGGTCCTTTACCTTGGTCAGCATGTCCAGGGTGGGCAGGGTGTGCAGGTCGTAGGGGGCGAAGGGCGAGAGCACCGCGTAGTCGAAGCGCGAGATGTTGAAGCCCACTACCAGGTCCGCCGCGCGCAGGCGGTCGAGCATTTCGGGCACGGCGTCCTGCTCGTAGGGGGTGTAGGAATCGTCGGCGGCGTCGTACAGCACGGCCACGCTCACGCCCATGCGGTCGGCCCGGTTCCAGCCGCCCACGTCCGCAGCCGCGCGGCGGGTTTCCACGTCCAGCACCATATAGCGGCCCACGGGGGCGATGATCCTGCCGTCCGTCTTGCCTTCCGCCGGTGACGCGAAAAGCGGCCCGGCGTCGCGGGGGGATGTGGTCATGGCGTGCTCCTTTGGGGCATGTCTCGTGGCGTGGCCTTGCATGGGGCGCTGGCCCGAATGCGGTCCATGGTCGGCAATTGTTCCTGTTCCGGTGCGTTCCGCAGACATCGGGTGACGAGGGGTTGCCCCTTCTTCCATATACTGAAAATCGTGCCGCGTTGTCTCGTCCGGGTGATGATGCCCGCTTCGGGCATCATCACCCGGACGCAGAAAGGGGGTTTGGGGGATATATAATCCCCCAACGGGGTCCGGGGCAGCGCCCCGGCTCTTATCACCCACCCCTTCTTCAAAAATATTCCTCTCTTCTCCCTGCTTCCCCCCCTGCTCCAGCCCCGGCTGCACCGGGTCGGATTCCGGCGTGCCGCTGGCCATGCGGTCCAGCAGAAACAGTGCGCCTGCCTTGTCGATGGGCCGGTTGCCGGAGCCGCACTTGGGCGAATGCACGCACGAGGGGCAGCCGGTTTCGCACGGGCATTCGGCAATGGCGGTGCGGGTGGCGCGGAACAGCCCGTCGGCGTCGGCAAAGGCGGCGCGGGTCAGCCCGGCCCCGCCCGGCAGGCCGTCGTAGATGAACACGGCGGGGCGGCCCACCTGCGCGTGCATGGGGGTGGAGATGCCGCCGAGGTCGTTGCGGTCGGTCATGACCAGCAGCGGCAGGATGCCGATGGCGGCGTGCTCCAGCGCGTGGATGGCGCCCATGAAGTGCAGCAGTTCGTTCTCGGTGGCGATGCGCGCGGCATCGGGAATCTCGAACCACAGCCCCTCGGTTTCGAAGACGAAGGGCGGCGCGTCCAGCGGCACCACGGACAACAACCGCTGGCCGGACACGCTGCGCTTCTCGTAGCCGGTGATGGTTTCGGTCACCCGCAGCTTGCCCAGAAACACGCGGGTGCCGCAGGCCACGCACTGGTCGTGGATGTCGAGGATCTCCGTGGTCTTGTTGGCGCGCACGCGGGTGAACCACGACACGCGGGCCTGTTCCGCCACCACCTTCTGCGCCCTGGGGTCCAGCCGGGTGATGACCCAGCTGCGCCCCCGGTGCAGGTATACCGCGCCGGGGTGGGTTTCGCGGTAGGCGCGGTGGCCGTCCACGCTGCCGATGATGGTGCCGTCGCCGTCCTCGATGGTGAAGGTGTTGCCGCTGCCGCGCAGGTCCACATGGCGATGGGGCCGCTTGCGCGCGGCCAGCAGCGTTCCGCCATCGGCGCTGCGCAGCACCAGCCCTTCGGCCTCCAGTTCCGCCAGCGCGGTTGCGGCGCCCGGCGCGGCCAGCCACGGCTCGTCGGCAGGCAGGGGCAGTTCCGCTGCCGCGCATTCGATGTGCCGCTTGGCGATGACCGGGTTGTCCGGATTGACCACGGCGTGCTCGGCGGGCCGCTCGAAAAATTCGTTGGGGTGCCGCACGAAGTACTGGTCCAGCGCGTCTTCCCCGGCGATCAGGATCACCGCCGATTCCTGCTGCGCGCGGCCTACCCGGCCCCCGCGTTGCAGGGTGGACATGACCGTGCCGGGGTAGCCCACCAGTATGCACAGGTCCAGCCCGCCGATGTCGATGCCCAGTTCCAGCGCGCTGGTGGAAATGACCGCCAGCAGGTCGCCCCCGGCCATGCGCGCCTCGATGTCGCGCCGTTCTTCCGGCAGGAATCCGGCGCGGTAGGCGCTGATGCGGTCGCGGTACGGCCCGGCCTTTTCCGCCGCCCACATGCTGATCAACTCCGTCATGCGCCGCGACTGGCAGTACACGATGGTGCGCAAGTTCCGCGCCAAGGCCGCGCGCAACAGCTGGATGGCCGCCGTGGACGGGCTGTCGTCCGGGTTCACGAACACGAAGTGCCGCAGGCCCTGCGGTGCGCCGCTTTCGGTGATGACGTCGATATTGCAGGGGGCGCTGCCCCCTGCACCCCCGTAAGGGGGCCGCGCCCCCTTAACCCCTTTTGCGGAATCAGCGTGCACTTCGTGCCCACTGATTCCGGTGGGGTGGACAGCGCTTTCTTCAACCCTATTGGAAAATTTAGGGGGGAGGGGTTCGGGGAGGGAGACCCTTTCACGCTCTGCGGACGCCATCCGCGCGTTGCGGTCCCTGTCCGTAAGGTTCGCAAGCTCACCTAACGGCCAGGGCAAGGTTTGCGCGTTGAGCTCACCTAACGGCTGCCGCAAAGGGTCCCCTCCCCGTTCCATTCCTTTGATCTTCACAGCATCAATGGGCACGCCCAACCCCGTGAGGTTGGCGGCCAGTTCGCCGGGGTTGCCCACGGTGGCGGAGCAGAACACGAAGGTGGGGTGCGCGCCGTAGCGGGCGCACACGCGCAGCAGGCGGCGGAACACCTGGGCCATGTGCGCGCCCAGCACGCCCCGGTAGGTGTGCACCTCGTCCACCACGATGAAGGCCAGCGAGGCCAGCAGGCTGGTCCACTGCTGGTGGTGCGGCAGGATGGCCAGATGCAGCATTTCCGGGTTGGTCAGCAGCACGGTGGGCGGGTTCTGGCGGATCTTGCGGCGGAAGTGGTCGGTGGTGTCGCCGTCGTAGATGGCGGCGCGGGGGCGCGCATCCTCGGGCCAGGCGGCGGTAAGGCCGTTGAAGGTGGAAAGCTGGTCCTGCGCCAGCGCTTTCAGCGGGAACAGGTACAGGGCGCGGGCGTCCGGGTCGGACAGAAAGCGCTCCAGCACCGGCAGGTTGTACACGTAGGTCTTGCCGCTGGCCGTGGGCGTGGCGACGACCACGTGCCGCCCGGCGCGGATGAGGTCTGTGGCGCGGGCCTGATGGGTGTACAGGTCGTCGATACCGTTGCGGGCCAGAATGTCGCGGACGGCCTTGGGCCACGGGCGGCGGTTGGGGGCGTGGGCGGCCTCGCGCGCGGGCAGGGCGCGGTGATGGGTGACCTGCCGCCCGAAGGGCGAGCCCAGCAGTGCGGTGATGTAGTCGCGTACGGGGTTGTCCGCGTCATGGCGGAAGGAGGCGGGAGGCGCGGCGGGGGCGTCTGGGGCATTTGGGGCGTCGGGGGCCGTGGACGCGGGGGAAGGCGTGGCGAAAGCGGTGCCCTGCCCCGGCGTGCCCGTGAGATCGGGGGGGCCTGTGAGATCGGGGCGATCGAGGGACTCAGGCGCGTTGGGCGCGCCGGGTGTGCCGGACAGGCGGAAGTCTTCGGGGGCGTGGGGCATGGGCTGGGGGTGCGCCCGGCAGGGCCGGGGGCGGGTTGCGAACGGAAGCGGAATGCGCGGAGGGCACGAGGGGCCTTGCCCCGACGTAGGGCAGGGGGGCGGGGTTGTCAACGTGGGCGGGGTACCCCGGACGGCCCGGACGGCCCGGACGGCGCGGCATGCCCTGCCAGCCCTGACCTCCGAAGCCCTTCACCATCGCAATATCGTCCTATGCGCGCGTGGTGTGCATGGGGCATGCAGCAGGCAGGATGCCGACATGCCCGCAGGTGGTGGCCAGACGTGCGCCGGACAGCCGCCGGACATGTGCCGGACATCTGCGGGACGCGCGCCGACGCACGCCAGGGAGTGCGCGTGCTTGTCGGGCATCGGGCATCCAGCCAGTAGCAGCCTGTACCGGGAGTCATGTCATGAGCCTGCTTTCGTTGCTGTTGTATTGCGTGGTGGTCACCTTTACGCCGGGGCCGACCAACATCGTCATCCTGTCCATTGCCCAGGGCGAGGGCACACGCCGCGCGCTGGTGTTTTCCGCCGGGGCGGCGGCGGCCTTTGCGCTGATGCTGGCGGCATCCGCCGCGCTGAACAGCCTGCTGGCCGAATTGCTGCCGCTTGCCCAGCCGGTGCTGCAACTGGTGGGCGGGGCGTACATGCTGTACCTTGCGTGGAAGGTGTACGGCATGGACGTGGGGCCGGACGTGGGGCCGGGCGTGGGGGATGCATCGGCAGGCGCCACTGGCGACGGCGCAGCCCCCGGCGCCCTCGCTGTTCACGGTGCCGCCACGCGTTCCGATCAGGCGCTGTTCGTCACCGGGTTCCTGATGCAGTTCGTGAACCCCAAGGTGGTCATGTTCACCCTGACGGTGATGCCCAGTTTCGTGGCACTGGCCCAGGGGTCGCGCGGGGGCGTGGCCGCCGGGGTGGCGGCGGTGTCGGTGATAGGCTGGGCCGCCTTTGCCGCGTGGGTGGGGTTTGGCGCATTGCTGCGCCGGTTTCTTTCGGCGTACCGGCGGGTGGTCAACGTGCTGATGGCCCTGTTTCTGGTGTACTGCGCGGTGGCCATGTCCGGCGTGCAGCAGGTGCTGGCCCATTGAAGGCGTGAGATTTCGATGCATGGCGTGGTGAGCGGATGGGACGCGTGAGCACGGATGCAAACCAGCGCGGGTGCGCCCGCGACGGCGGTGATGACGGTCGCCCCGCCCTTTCCGGCGAGCGGTTCGTGTACCGCCGTGCGGCGGGGGTGACGGTGCTGTCCGCCACCATGACCCGCTTTGCCTACAAGCGGCACGCCCACGAGGAATACGCCCTGGGGGTGACGCAGCGGGGCATTCAGCAGTACCGGCTGAATGGCGCGCAACTGGCTTCGCACCGCAGCGGGGTGATGCTGTTTTCGCCGGAGCAGGCTCACGACGGCAACGCGGGCGACAGCGGCGGCATCGATTACGTGATGGTCTACGTGCCGCCCGCCCTGTTTGCCGAGGCCACCGGGCGGCCAGAGGTGGTGCGCTTCGACACGCCCATCGTGTACGACGCCCGGCTGGCGGCGGTGGTGCTGCGGCTGGCGCACGGCGCGCTGCTGGGCCGCGACGAGGCCCTGACCTCGGAACGGTTGCTGCTGGCGGCGGGGTTGGCCACCAGTATGGCCGGGGGGCACGGGGCGAAGCGCCAGCCGCCCCCGGTGCCCCGGCATGGCGGCGCGGTGCGGCGGTCCATGGAGATGATCCGCGAGGGCATGGGCGCCACGCTACGGCTGGACGACGTGTGCCGCGAGGCGGGGCTGTCCAAGTTTCATTTCATCCGGCTGTTCCGCGACGAAACGGGCATGACGCCCTACCAGTACTTCCTGAACTGCAAGGTGGAGCACGCCCGCCATCTGCTGGAGGCCGGGGCCGACACCTACGACGCCATGCTGGAGTGCGGGTTCTACGACCTGTCGCACCTGAACCGGCACTTCAAGGCCATGTTCGGCACCACGGCCACGGAATACCGGCGGCTGTGGCTGCGTGCGGGCGGCGAGGCGGCCATACCGGCCATACCGGGCGGGACGGGGGCGGGGGGCGCATTCGTTTCTGCGCCGTGAAGGCAGCATGAAAAAGGGCAGGCCCATGGCCTGCCCTTTTGCGTTCGGGTAGTGGGGAACTAGTCTGTGGTTCCCTTGTCCTTCCTCTCCGGCTTGGCGTCCTTGCCGGGCTTGTCCTTGCTGGGCTTGTCCTTGCCGGACTTTTCGCCCTTTTCGGACTTGCCCTTTTTTTCCGGCTTCTCGTCCTTGTGGTCCCTTGCCTTGGCCTTTGCGGGCTTTTCGGCCTTTTTCAGGGCCACGTCGAGGTCGATGTCGCCTACTTCTTCCACGTCCGCGCAGCCAAGGGGGGCCAGGTGGTCGCGGCCCGGCAGGTTGGCCACTTCGTCGCAGGCGGCCACGGTTTCATCGTCGGGGATGCGCCAGGAAATTTCGACCATGAACTTGCCGCGTCCGTCGCGAACCTTGGCTTCCACGTCCACGTCCACGGCTTCGGGCGGGCTGAGCACCAGCGTCTCGTCGCCCTTCTGGACCTTCAGGCAGCGTTCCTTCAGCCCCTCGGCCAGCGCCTCGACGACGCCCGCCGCGTCCGCGCAGAGCAGCCGGGTACTCAGGGATATCTTCTGCTTTTCCATGGGGCACCTCCGTGGTGCGGTTTGTCGTACCTATCGACTATGCGGCGGGCATGACCACCCGTCAAGGCCGGGAAATTCGAAGATGATGCGTTGTGGGGGGCGGATTTTGGGGGGGCTGAGGGCAGGTACCCGCGCCTGCATATTACCCCAAAATAAAAGGTTTTGGGGGGAGCCTCAGCCGTTATGTGAGTCTTCGAGCATTACGGATGAGGACAGCAACGCGGGGTCCGGGGAGGGAGACCTTTTTACGCTTTGCGGACGCCATCCGTAAGGCTCGCAAGCTCGCCCAACGGCTGCCGCAAAAGGTCCCCTCCCCGGAAGTCTCTCTCAAAAACCCTTAGTGCCCCGTGATATTGTATTTCTTCAGCTTGTACTGCAGCAGGCTCTTGGAAATGGCGAGCAGCTCGGCGGCTTTCACCTGCACGAAGTCTGCGCGGACCAGGGCGCGGCGGATGAGGGCGGCCTCGATGCGTTCCAGGGTATCGGCCAGGTCCAGTTGCACGGGCAGCAGGTCCACGGCGCTTTTGAGCTGGGACTCCTCGTCGCGCAGTTCGGGGGGCAGGTCGTCCACGCGGATGGTATCGCCGGAAACGAGCACCAGGCAGCGTTCCACCACGTTCTGAAGCTGGCGGATGTTGCCGGGCCATTCGTAGCCGGTCATGTAGTCCAGCGCTTCGGGCGTGAAGGTCTTGGGGGTGACGCCGTTCTCGCGGGCCAGCTTGTCCACGAAGTGGGCCACCAGCAGGGGGATGTCCTCGCGGCGTTCGCGCAGGGGCGGCAGGGCAATGTGCACCACGTTCAGGCGGTAGAACAGGTCTTCGCGGAAGTTGCCCTTTTCCACCTCTTCCTGAAGGTTTTTGTTGGTGGCGGCAACGATGCGGATGTCCACCTCCACCTCTTCGGTGCCGCCCACGCGTTCGAAGCGGCGTTCCTGCAACACGCGCAGCAGCTTGACCTGCAATTCGGGGGTCAGCTCGCCTATTTCGTCCAGGAACAGGGTGCCGCCGCCCGCCTGCTCGAAGCGGCCACGGCGCATGGCCACGGCGCCGGTGAACGACCCCTTTTCGTGGCCGAACAGTTCGCTTTCCAGCACGCCGGGGTTCAGCGCCATGCAGTTGACGGAGACGAACGGCCCCTTGTTGCGGGGCGAGGAAAAGTGGATGGCCCGCGCCACCAGTTCCTTGCCGGTGCCCGATTCGCCCGAGATGAGCACCGTGGAACGGCTGGGCGCGGCGCGGTCGACCATGCTCAGGGTTTCGCGGATGGCCCTGCTTTTGCCGATGATCTGGTGCATGCCGTAGCGTTCTTCCAGATTTTCGCGCAGCACGCGGTACTGGCGGTGCATGCGCGAAAGCTCTGCGGCGTTGTGCACGGACAGCAGCAGTTCGTCGTTGGAGAAGGGCTTGGTGATATAGTCGAAGGCGCCGTACTTCATGACTTCCACCGCGCTTTCGATGGAGCCGAAGGCGGTCATGATCAGCACGGGAATGTGCGGCCAGTTCTTCTTGACCTGTTCCAGCACCTCGCGCCCGGTGATCTTCGGCATCTTCATGTCGGTGACGATGACGTCGACCTCCGACTCCTCCAGAAAGGCCAGGCCGGTCTCCGGGTCGTTGAGCGCGGTGACGGTGTAGCCCGCGTCGGTCAGCAGGGCCTCGAGCACGAGCAGGTAGTTCTTCTCGTCGTCGAGCACGAGCAGATGCGTCTTTTCGTTCATGATGGATCCGGTTGCGGTGTGCTGGTGCCGGGCGCGCTGGCCCGGCGGTGCCAGGGGAGGTTCAAGGGACAGAAATAGGGCCGGAAGGCCGCGCGCGCAACCCGAGAGTGGGCGTTTGCCGCAGATCGGGCATGATGGCCCGCGATCCGGCACGCGGCGCGGCGGGCAGCGGGTGGCGTTGCGCCCGTTGCGCCCGTTGCCCCCTTTGCGCGGATGTCTGCGCCGCCCCCCCCCGGGGGGCTATTCGGTGCGCAGGGGCAGGCGCACGTACACCACGGCGCCGCCTTCGGGCGCGTTGTCGATGCGCAGGCTGCCGCCGTGGCTGGTGATGATGGAATTCACGATGGGCAGGCCAAGGCCGGTGCCGTCATCCTTGGTGGTGAAGAACGGGTCCAGCAGCCGTTCGCGGTTGGCCGGGTCGAAGCCGGGGCCGCTGTCGCGAAAGGCCAGTTCCGCCGCGTCGCCGTCGCGGCGGGCGGTGACGGTGACCGTACCGGGGCCGTCCATGGCCTGCAACGCGTTGACCATGATGTTGTAGAACGCGCGGTACAGCAGGTCCCCGTCGCCGGAAACGGTGATGTCCGGTTCGATCTCGCGGGCCACGGTGACTTCGCGGCGGGCCAGTTCGCCTTCCAGGAACCCCAGCACGCGGTCGAGCACGGCGTCGGTTTCCACCGGGTCCTGCCGGGGCTGGCGGGGGCGGGCGTAGTCCAGAAAGTCGTTGACGGTCTGGCTGAGCCGCTTGGCCTCGTCGTAGATGGCTTGCAGGATGCGCGCGGTGACCGGGTCCGAACTGCTGGGGCGCTTCAGCAGCAGTTCCGCGCTGGAGCGGATGATGCCCAGCGGGTTGCGGATTTCGTGGGCGATGCTGGCCACCACGCGGCCCATGCCCGCCAGTTTTTCGTGCTGGTGCAGTTCCCGCTCCAGGCGCTGCTTTTCCTGCATGCGCTCGGCCATTACCCGTTCGGCGCGGCGGATGAACACCAGCAGCATGCCGAACAGCACCAGCGACGAAAGGCTGGCCGTGCCGATGATCAGCCACTGGAAGGCGAGGATCGAGCGCGTGTCGTTGGTGATGTCCTGGGTCATCTCCAGCACGCCCATGATGGGCCCGTCGTCGTCATCGTCGATGCGGCCCAGCCGGTTTTCCACGCGCAGGGGGTAGGTGGTGCGCAGAATGAAGCTGCCCGGCTCCAGCCGGGGAATGAACAGCGCCCGCCAGAACGGGATGTCGCCATCTATGGTGTAGCTGGGGTCTTCGTCGCGCAGGGCCACGGTCACTTCCGGCCCGGCCAGGTCTGCCCGGCCAAGGTCTGCCCGGTCTGTGGAATACGACACGAGCTTGCCGTGATCGTAGATGCGCACCCGCGAAACCTGCAAGCCGTGGATAACCGACTGCACCAGCTGGTCCAGCCGTTCGTACTGCACCGGCTGGCGCAGGGCGATGCGCCCGAAGCCCACCAGCGTGGGCAGGGTGAAGCGCCGGTAGATCTGGTGGTTAAGGTTTTCGGCCAGCAGCGAGGCGAATTCCTGCTGCTTGCGGAACATGGTGTTGCGCGCCGAATCGGTGATGACCACGGACATCACGATGCTGGTGGCCAGAATGAGCACCAGCGATACCCACGACAGAAAGCGGGCGAAGCCGAAGGGCAGGCCCCCCGGCAGTTCGAAACGGCGCGGCACCGGCTAGAACTCCTGCGATTGTTCGGCCCGGCCAAGGAAGGCGGCAAGGTCTGCCTCTTCCGCCGGGTAGCCGGGGGCGCCCAGCCGGGCGTTGGCAAGGCGCTTGCCAAGTTCCACGGCGGGCTGGTCCAGCGGGTTGATGTTCATGAGCCAGCCGGTGAACAGGGTGGCCAGTTCCAGCAGGCCCATCAGGCGGCCCGCTGCGGCTTCTCCGGTGCTGCCCATGCGCAGTTCCACAAGGGGGGTGCCCTGCTTGGCCAGGGCCATGCGGGTGCCCAGGCCCTCGGCGTCCAGCAGTTCGCCGAAGCGGCGGCCCTTCAGGAAGGCCCACTTGTCCGGCAGGTCCGCCGGGAAGGGGCGCCCCTGCGGCAGGCCGGGGCAGGTCAGGAACAGGCAGCCCTTGTCGCGCGGGCCATCAAGGAACATCTGCTGCAACGAGTGCTGATCGGTCACGCCCACGGCGGGCAGGGGCATGGTGCCCTTGCCTTCCTTGCCCAGACTTTCGGCCCACAGCTGGGCGAACCACGGGCCGAAGGGCGCCCACAGCGGCACGTAGCAGAAGAAGATCAGCTGCGAATAGTGGGCATCGGCCAGGGCCATGTTCCACAGGGCCAGCTGCCACGCGGGGTGGCCGGGCAGGGCGTGAGCCGGGTCTGCCACAAGGCCTGCCCCGGCGGCCTGTGCGCCGTCCAGCAGTGCGCGCCAGTCCAGCCCCATGAACGCGGCGGGCACCAGGCCCACGGCAGAGAGCACGGAATAGCGCCCGCCCAGATGGTCGGGCACGGGCAGCGAGGGCAGGTTTGCTGCCTGCGCTTCCTGCCGCAGGAAGCCTGCGGTCTCGTCGGTAACCACCAGCATGTGCTCGCGCCAGCGGTCGCCAAGCGCGGATTGCAGCCACTGCTTGGCCAGGAAGTATTGGGCCAGCGTCTCTATGGTGCCGCCCGACTTGCTGACGGCCACCACAAGGGTCTGTTCCGGCGGCAGGCTGGCGAACCACGCCTCCATGGTGCCCGCATCCACGTTGTCGGCAATCCACAGCCACGGGCCGTCATGGCCGGGCCGGTCCTGCTGCGGAAAGAACGCCCGTTGCAGCGCCCGTGCGCCCAGCGCGGAACCGCCAATGCCCAGCAGCACCATGTGGCGGTAGCGGGCAAGGGTGGGCTGCAACGCGGCAAGGCCCGACTCCAGCGCGGCGCGGTAGGGCATGTCGATGAACGGCAGGTGCCCGGCGGCCAGTTCCGCCTTCAGGCGGTTGGCCATCTCGCCCCTGTGCAGGTCGTGGGTGGCGGCGGCGTCCGGGGTCAGGCGGCCCAGCGGCGCGGCGGGCCAGGCGTTGGTCCAGTCGAGGCGATGGGGCTGGGGCATGGTCATGCTCCTTGCGGGCCGGGGAAAAGGCCCATGGCGTGGGTGCCGGTGATGCGCGGCGTGGCCGCGCGGGGCGCGACGTGAAGTGTGGTGGGCACCTCGCCGTCGCGCGGGCGGGGCCAGCGAAGCGGCGGCATGCCCCGGCCGGTCGCGTGCGCGAACCGCGCGGGACATGCCGCCGTCATATCATGCTTTTCAGCGAAGGGCGAGGCCGGTGGGCAACGCGGGATGTTATCCGAAAAGAACCTTCGCCACCTTATCCAGCGCAATCATCAGGGTATCGTCGGACACCGCGTACGAGAAGCGCAGGCAGGCGTCGTCACCAAAGGCCGCGCCCGGCACCAGCGCCACGTTGGCCTGCTCCATGATGTGGGTGCACAGGCTGGCCGAATCGGGCAGGGCCGGGGTGAACAGGGCGCGCATGTCCGCGAACAGGTAGAAGGCGCCATCGGGCTTGGGGCAGACCACCCCCGGCCACGACGAAACCACCCCGTGGGCCAGGTCGCGCCGACGGCGGAAGGCCTTTTTCATTTCCTCCACCGCGTCGTAGGGGCCGCTGAGGGCGGCCAGCGCCGCCTTCTGGGCCACGGAGCAGATGTTCGAGGTGGACTGGCCCTGGATCTTGGTCATGGCCTTGATCAGGTCGGGGTGGGCCAGGGCGTAGCCCACGCGCCAGCCGGTCATGGCAAAGGTCTTGGCCAGGCCGTTGACCACCGCCACGTTCTCGGGGTGGCGCACCCACCAGTCGGATACGCTGACGGCTTGCGCCGGTTCGTACACGAGGCGGTCGTAGATTTCGTCCGACACCACGAACAGGTCGCGGGCGATGGCCCATTCCATGATGGCATCGGTTTCCGCGCGGGTGTAGCAGGCCCCCGTGGGGTTGGAGGGCGAATTCAGCAGCAGCACGCGGGTTTTGGGGGTGACGGCGCGGTCCAGTTCTTCCGGCGTGACCTTGAAGCCGCGTTCCGCCGGGGACGCCACGAACACCGGCACCCCGCCCGCCAGTTCCACCAGCGCGGGATAGCTCACCCAGTAGGGGGCGGGCACCAGCACCTCGTCGCCGGGGTTGAGCAGGCACTGGAACAGGTTGTACAAGGCCTGCTTGCCGCCGTTGGTGACCACCGTGGCTTCCATGGGGGCCTCCACCCCGTAGAAGCGCGCAAAGTAGCCGCACACCGCCTGACGCAGCTCGGGAATGCCCGGCACCTGCGTATAGCGGGTGAAGCCTTCGTCGATGGCGGTCTTGGCCGCCTCGCGCACGTGTTCCGGGGTGGGGAAGTCTGGCTCGCCCACGGCAAGGCTGACCACCTGCACGCCCTTGGCCTTGAGCTCCAGCGCCTTGGCGTTGACGGCCAGGGTGGCCGAGGGCTTGATGCGGGTGAGACGGTCGGAGATTCTCATTACGGTGCGTCCTGTTCGCGGGTAAGGTGTGCGCTGCCGCCTGCGTGCCACGTGTCGCGCAGGGCACGAAAGGCACGGGTGGCACGGCGGGCGCGCATGAGAACGTTGTGCGGCAGGGCGGCTTTTGGGCGCTCCTGCTCTCGGCGGCTGGTTACCAGCTTACGGGGCGACTGTAAATTGCGGAAACATCAAAACATACCGGCAGGATGCGCGGGGCGCTGGCCGTGCCGTGACGCACGGTGCGCACCATGCGCCAACCTGCCGTAAGGAAAGGCGATGTCTGGCGAAGCAACGCGCCGTGAAAAAGCGGGCGCCGCAGGGGCGTGGGCCGGGGGATTGGTCGGGGCCACGGGCAGGGCGGGAGGCAACATGGGGGACGATTTGCCGATCATGGGGACGGCGGGCCATGGCGCGCCGCTGCTGCCGTTTCCGCCCGGCTGCGTCGTGGGCCGCTTTGTGCGGCGGGTAAAGCGGTTCAGCGTGGAACTGGAAGTGGATGGCGAACCCCTGTGGGTACACAGCAACAATTCCGGGTCCATGCTGGGGCTGATGCGCCCCGGCGCGGCGGTGCTGGCATCACCCGCGCCCAACCCCGACCGCAAGCTGAAATACACCCAGGAACTGGTGCGCTGCGACGGCGACGGCCCGCGCGGCTTCTGGGTGGGGGTGAACACCTCCGTCCCCAACCGGCTGCTGGAGGCGGCCTTCCACGCCGGGCGGCTGCCGTGGGCCATCGGGTACACCACCCTGCGGCGCGAGGCCAAGCGCGGCGAAAGCAGGCTGGACGCGCGGCTGGACGGCCCCGGCCTGCCCACCCTGTGGGTGGAGTGCAAGAACGTGACGCTGGTGGAGGACGACATGGCCGCCTTTCCCGATGCCGCCACCGAGCGCGGGGCCAAGCACCTGCGCGAGATGATGGACATCGTGGCGCGCGGGGAGCGCGCCGCCGGGTTCTACCTTATCCAGCGGCCCGACGGCCACTGCTTCGGCCCGGCGGACTACATCGACCCGGCCTATGCCGCACTGTTCCACGAGGCCCGCGCGGCGGGCGTCGAAATTCACCCCCACCGCGCCCTTGTGGGCATGGCGGGGGTGGACATCGGGTGCGAGATGGCGGTGGTGGGGAAATAATCGGAACAGGTGCGGTGTCGTCTGCACGGTCCCAGGGGAAGGCAGCAGAGCAGGGGAAACCGTGTCTTGCGTGATCAGGCCGATTCAGCGGCCTGCGCGTTCTGCCCCTTTTGCAACCGCTCCAGCGCGGCCTGCTTGCGGGCCTCCCACACCTTCATGCCCACGCGGCGGCCAAGGTCGGACTGGCGGGCGCGCAGCAATGCCTCCGCCGCCTCGCGTTCGCCCTGCTGATTGAGCATGGCGACCGATTCCAGGTCGCGCAGGTACTTTTCGCATTCGGCAATGATGCCGGAAAGGTCGATGGCCGAAAGTTCTTCCGGCACGCGGACCGATTTGACCTTGCGGGGCATGGCGTTCTCCGTGGGGGAGCGAGTGGGCGCGGGGTGCGCGGGCATCAGCTGCGGGGCATGGGGGTGCCGTCGCGGCGCTTGCCGAAGGCTTGCCGGAACGTGCGCGCCAAGTGGTCGATACACGTTCCGTCGTGCGGTCAGTAATACAGATGGTATCCGGAACGTCAACGGTCTATCGGGGTTGGATTTCCGGTTTTTTCAGAAGGCGTATCCCACTGCGGGTCAAAAGTGCGGGCGCGGGTGGGCCGTGCGTTCCCCTTTTGTCCCACCCGCCGCCCCCGTTTCCGTCGCCTTTACGGGCGGGGCGTTGGGCCTTTCTGCGGTTGCTGCGCCTTGACGGGCCGCGCCACGCCGCGTATGGGGCCTGTTCCGCCATGCTGGGCGGAATTTCCGGGTGGGGCCAGCGCTGCCCGATGCAGGCCCGACGTGGCCCCGGTACCGACCGACGCGGGCTGACCTGAAGTGCCCCAGACTGGCGGACTGACGGACTGGCGCGAACTGGAGCGGACCGGCCCGAAGTGGCGCGGTTGCTGCCGCCTTCCTCCTACCCCATGTTTCATGCCGCCGGGATGTGCCCGTTTCAGGCCGTACCGGCCACTGCGGCCCGTGCCCCGATCTGGCGCACCCGATCCGGTGCGACTGGCCCGGCATTGACCGCCCCCCCCGCACGTCCGCCAAATTTTCCCGCCGTTCCTTGACGCACGGCCCGTGCTGTGGAACATGCGGCGGAGAACACGACCTTTTTTCCGCAAGGAGCATATATAATGACCAAGACCGAACACCGCTGCGGCTGGGTTGCCCTGCTGGGGCCGCCCAACGCGGGCAAGTCCACGCTGCTCAACTCTGCGCTGGGCCACAAGGTGGCCATCGTCACCCCGCGCGCCCAGACCACCCGCAACCAGATCGTGGGCATCCTGTCCGAGCCGGACGCGCAGGTCATCTTCATGGATACCCCCGGCATCCACCAGCAGCGCGGCCGCATGAACAAGATCCTGTTGCAGACGGCGTGGCAGTCCATGCACAGCGCAGACGTGATCCTGGTCATGCTGGACGCGGACCTGTACATCAAGAAGCCGGACTTTCTCGAAAACGACGTGAAGCCGCTGATGGACGCCGTGGCTGCCGAAGAGCGCCCGGTCATCGTGGCCGTGAACAAGGTGGACCTGTTCCGCGACAAGTCGAAGATGCTGCCCCTGTTCACCGAGTTGCAGAAGCTGTGGCCCAAGGCAGAGGTATTCCCCGTCTCGGCGCTGAAGCGCGACGGCCTGCCGGAACTGGTGCAGTTGGTGAAGTCCAAGCTGCCCGTGGCCCCTGCCCTGTACCCGGAAGACCAGCTTTCCACCCTGCCGGTGCGCTTCATGGCGGCGGAAATCGTGCGCGAAAAGCTGTTCCTGGCCCTGCGCCAGGAACTGCCCTACTCCGTGGCCGTGGAAATCGAAAAGTGGGATGAAGAGGAAGGGCGCGACCTTGTGACCATCCACGCGGTGATCTACGTGGGCCGCCCGTCGCACAAGTCCATGGTCATCGGCAAGGCCGGGGCCACCATCAAGGACCTTGGCACCAAGGCCCGCGTCGATATCCAGACCCTGCTGGAAAAGAAGGTGCACCTTGAACTGTGGGTCAAGGTGCGCGAAGGTTGGACAGAGGACGTGGGCTTTCTGCGTTCGCTGGGTCTGGCCGACGAATAGCGACGCATGATCGGCAGGCAGGCGCCGCATGGCTCCTGCCCTGTCCTGTCGCAGGCGGCAGTTTTCGCGCCGCCCGTCCGCCGTGTGTCGTGCGGCGGGCGGCGCTCACGCTTTTTGCCATCCGGGATGATGCCATGTCTCACGAGAATGCAGCCGTTTTCGCCATTCTGCCGCCCGATGTCGCCCAGCCCCTGCTGGACCGCTGGGCCGCCGTGCGCGCCCGCGTGGATGGCGCCGCCCGCGCTGCCGGGCGCGACCCCGCCGGGGTGACCCTGGTGGCCGTGTCCAAATACCACCCCGCCGCGTCGGTGGCCGCGCTGGCCGCTGCCGGGCAGCGTGATTTTGGCGAGAATTATGTGCAGGAAGCACTACGGAAACAGGCCGAAGTTGCCGATATGACGGGCATGGGTCCGGATGGACCGTCCACGGCGGGCGGGACTGGGGGCGCAGGACCGCGCTGGCATTTCATCGGCCACCTGCAAAGCAACAAGGCCAAGGATGTGGTGGGGCGCTTTGCGCTCATCCATACCGTGGACTCGGAAAGCGTGGCCCGCAAGCTGGACCAGCGCCTAGCCACCCTGCCCGCGCAGGGGGCGGGGGGCATTGCGCCCGTGCAGGACATTCTGTTGCAGGTGAACATTGGCGACGAGGAACAGAAATCCGGCGTGGACCCGGACGACCTGCCCGCCCTGGCGGAAGCCGTGCTGGCCCTGCCGCGCCTGCGCCTGCTGGGGCTGATGTGCATGCCGCCCATTTTCGACGATGGCGAGGCCTCGCGCCCGTATTTTGCCCGGCTGCGCGAACTGCGCGATGCGCTGGCCCCCCGCGTGGGCCTGCCCCTGCCGCACCTTTCCATGGGCATGTCGCACGACGTGGAAGTGGCCGTGGCCGAAGGGGCCACCATCGTGCGGGTGGGTACCGACATTTTCGGCCCGCGCCCTGTCAGGGGGTAGTGGGTAGACGGGACGGCGGCAAAGGGGCAGGCGGCTGCCGTTCCCAGCCCCCCGGATTCGTTCGACAGCAGTCCGAAACGCCCGCCACACACGGGGCACGCAGCAACCACCCGCGCACGCAGCAGGGGTACCCGCATGGATCTGGCAACCGTACTCGGCATCCTCATCTCGTTCGGGCTCATCGGCACCGCGCTGTCCATGGGCGGCAACCCGCTGTTCTTCGTGGATTCGGCGGCCCTGCTCATCGTGCTGGGCGGCACCCTGGGGGCCGCGCTGGTGCATTACCCGCTGCCCGTGGCCCTGCGCGTGCTGTCCATCACCCGCAAGGCCTTTGCCACCCGGCTGCACCGCATCGACCTGGTCATCGACCAGTTCATGGAATTCGCCCACCGCGCCCGGCGCGAGGGGCTGCTGTCGCTGGAACCCGCCGTGCGCAACCTGGACGATCCCTTTCTGCGCAAGGGGTTGCAGCTGACCATCGACGGGCTGGAGCCCGACGCCATCCGCGAGATCATGGAAAGCGAAATCGCCGCGTTGGAAACGCGCCACTCCATGGGGGTGGACATCTTCAACGCGCTGGCCTCGTACGCTCCGGCACTGGGGCTGGTGGGCACGCTCATCGGCCTCGTGCAGATGCTGCGTTCCATGAACGATCCCTCGTCCATCGGCCCGGCCATGGCCGTTGCGCTCATCACCACCTTTTACGGAGTGGTGCTGGCCAACCTGGTGTTCCTGCCGCTGGCGGGCAAGCTGCGCCACCGCAGCAAGGAAGAGGTGCAACTGATGGAGATGCAACTGGAAGGCATCCTGGCCATAGCCAGGGGCGAGAACCCGCGCATCATCCTGGAAAAGCTGACCTGTTATCAGCCCCCGCGCGAGCGGCGCACCAACTAGGAAGCCCCCGGGGGAGCACGGACCATGGCGCGCAACAGGCGGAAACCGCAGCCCGCAGGCAGCACCCAGCCGCCGTGGCTCATCACGTATTCCGACCTGATGACCCTGTTGCTGACCTTTTTCGTGCTGCTGGTGGCCATTTCGGTCATCGACGAGCGCCGCCGGGTCATGGCCGTGGGCTCGGTGGCAGGCAGCTTCGGGCAGGAGCAGGGCACCGCCAGCCTGCGCGAACCGGCGGACGGTCGCCCCGTGCCGGGCCTCGTCCCCCTGGGCGATGCTCCCCCGCGTGGCCGCGACCTGACCCCCCTGCGCGACATGCTGTGGGAAGATGCCGAGCGCGACATCAACTATCAGGAAAACGGCTACATCCAGATTTTCTCCATCAACGACGATGTGCTGTTCCGCACCGGCTCGACGGAGCTGACCGAACGCGGCGCGGCCCTGCTGGCGCGCATCGCCCCGGTGCTGCGCGGGGTGGAGCACCCGGTGCTGGTGGCAGGGCACGCCTCGCCCGCGCGCGACGAAGAGGGCATCCTGTTCCGGCTGCGCGGCGACGAAAAGGCCCTGCCGTCGCCGTGGCGGCTTTCGCTGGGGCGGGCCACGGCGGTGTACCGCAGGCTGGCCGACCTTGGCGTGCCGCGTGGCCGCATGCTCATGGAAGCCCACGGCGACACGCGCCCCCGTTTCGACAACCTGACCCCGGAAGGGCGGCGCGCCAACCGCCGCGTGGACATCGTGCTCGACCGGCGCAACGCCGAATGGGCAAGGCGCATGGAATCGCTGAAGGAGGGCGCCCCCGTGCGCGAAACCTTCCAGTACAAGGGGTTCCGGTTCGATTTCACCATGCCCGGCGGCCCGGAAACCGACGCGGCCCCCGGCCCGGACCCCGGCCCGGAAATTGACCAGGGCGAGGGAGGGCGCTGAGATGGCCGACCTCCTTCCCCCCCACGTGCCCCCCCACGCACACGCCCCCGCGCGCCGTCCGCGCAGCGCCCCGACGGAGGACAAGCCCCGCCAGCCGTGGCTGCTGACCTATTCCGACTTGGTCACCCTGCTGCTGACCTTTTTCGTGCTGCTGCTGTCCATGTCATCCATGAACCGGGTGACCCTGTCGCGCATCGGCAGCCACTTCGGCGAGGCGGGCGAGCAGGCCTCGGGCGTCACGGGTACGGTGCCGGAGCGCATCCGGCTGCTGGAACCGCTGCTGGCGCGGCCCGCGCAGGTGTATGCCCACCAGCGCGAGATCAAGGAATTGCTGTTCCCCGGTGCCGAGTTGCCCCCCGGCATTGACCGAAGTACACTGGACAAGAACCTGCGGATACTGGAACATCCGGAGGGCGTGGTGCTGGCCCTGACCGACGACCTGCTGTTCGCCCCCGGCCAGTGGCAACTGCGCGAGGCGGCGCGCCCTTTGCTGGGCATGCTGGCCGAAGTGCTGGAGTACGTTACCGCCGACGTGGCCGTTGCCGGACACAGCGACCCGCGCACCGAGGGCGCGCCGGTAATGGAGCAGTCCTCCGCAGAGGGGGGGCCGGGCGGCGGGGCAGGGGCCGCAACGGGCGATGCCGCCGGGTACGAGCTGGCCGGGCGGCGGGCGTTGACGGTTTTGGAATATTTCGTGCAAAGAAAACTTGACCCTGCCCGGTTTTCCGTCGCGGGGTATGGCCCGGACCGGCCATCCCTTGCGGGGCAGCCCCCCGCGCCCGGTGCGCCCGGTGCGCCCGGTGCGCTGGGCGCGGCCGGCGCGGCGTCTGGTGGTCGGGTGTCCGGCAATCAGGCGGCTGGCGAGGGGCAGGACGCCGCAGGCGGCCCCGGTGCGGCGACGGGTTCCGACGACCCCGACCGCAACCGCCGGGTGGAAATTCTGGTAAAGACCACGCCGAGACTCGGCGGATATCAGTAGGGCGCGCAGTGCGCGGTCCGGTGGGCAACCCGCCCGCCGCAATGTCCAGTTGTCCCAAGGAGCGAGCGCAGTGGCGGAAGAAGCCGCACCCCCAAAGAAGAAGTCCGGCAAGCTGAAGTGGATCATCCTCATTCTGTTGCTGCTGGTGCTGGCCGGAGCCGGTGGCGGCGGGGCGTACTGGTGGTTCGTCATGCGGCCCGCCGCACAGACTGCCGAGGGCGCGCAGGAAGCGGCCAAGGCCGAGGGCAAGGGTGACGCCAAGGGCGGCGAGGCCCCGGCCCGCAATGCCAAGGTTGCCAAGCTTCCGACATTTCTGGTGAACCTTGCAGACCCCACGGGCCGCCGCTACCTCAAGCTGACCATGGAGGTCGAGGTGGGCTCCGACGCCACGGTCAAGGAACTGGAAGGCCAGTCGGCCAAGGTGCGCGACGCGGTCATCCTGCTGCTGTCCAGCAAGTCGTACGCGGACCTCGCCCCCATCGAAAGCAAGCTCCAGCTCAAGAACGAGGTGGCCGACCGCCTGAACCAGATTCTGGGCGGCCCCAAGGTGCTGCGGGTGTACATTACCGAAATGGTCATCCAGTAGGCGCGTTGCGCGCAAGAGGAATACCCATGAGTGACGGCAAGGATGTCGATCAGGATCTGCTGGCGGCCCAGTGGGCTGCCGCCCTGGATAGTGAGGAAGACGACGATGGCGGCGGCGCCAAGGCCGCGCCCGCTGCCGCGCCCGCTGCCGCCGGGGGCGGCGAGGACGACGCCCGCCTGGCCGAGGAATGGGCCAAGGCCCTGGCCAGCGAAGAGCAGACCCAGCTGAAGAAGGAGAAGGAGCAGGGGTTCTTCGCCTCTGCCGCGCGCGAGGCAAAGTTCAAGGATTTGACGGAAGAGGCCAAGTCGCCCCGGCCCGACAGCGGGCGGCGCGAACTGGACTTCATCCTGGACATTCCGCTGGACGTGTCGGCGGAACTGGGCCGCACCCGCCTGCTGATCAACGAACTGCTCCAGTTGGGGCAGGGTTCGGTCATCGAACTGAACAAGCTGGCCGGTGAACCGCTGGAAGTGTACGTCAACGGCAAGCTGGTGGCGCGCGGCGAGGCCGTGGTCATCAACGAAAAATTCGGCGTGCGCCTGACCGACATCATCAGCCCCATCGAACGGGTGAAGCAGCTTGCTTAACGCCACCGAATCCGCCGTGGGCGCCGCCAGCCCCGCCGCCAGCGCCGCCGCCGACATGGCCGCGCAGATTTCCGGGCAGGCTCCGGCCCAGGCGGAGGGCGCCGTGCGCGCCGTCATTTCCGCCAACGCCACCATGGGCGATGCGGTCCAGGCCCTGCCGCATGCCGCGGGACAGGTGGCGACCAGTGCCGCCGACGCCGTGAATGCCACCATGGCTCACGCCAATGCCACCATGGCATCGGTCAACGCGACTGTCGGCGCCTCCGACGGCCTTGCTGCCGCCGCCGTGCCCGCCTTTTCGTGGAGCGGATACATCCAGGCCGTGGGCGTGCTGTTCCTGCTGGTGGGGCTGCTGTGGCTGGCCCTGTGGGCCGTGCGCCGCCACGGCGGGCTGTTCCGCGCCGTGCCGGGCGCGGGCGGCTTTTCGCGCGACGACCTGCGCATGGAGGCGCAGTTGCCCATTGGCCCGCGCAAGGGGCTTATGGTGGTACGCTTCTTGAACAAGCGATTGCTGCTGGGCGTCACCGACCAGCAGATAACGCTACTCACGGAGCAGGACCTTGACCATGAGCACGGCAGCGACGACGCAACTTCCGACCCCGACCGGGTCCCCGGCCAGCCCGGCGGGCGCGGCACCGGCGGCTTCTCCTCGGTGCTGGGGCGTGCCCTCGGCAAGGGGCGTACACCTTCCGGCGGTTGATGCCGCCACCGTCATTTCCGCCCCGGCATCCGCCCGCCGGGGCGTCACCGGCCTGACGGCGGACCCCGCCGAGGCCGCTGCGCCAGACGCCAAACCTGACGTCACCCGCCAGGGCTCCACCCGTCCGGCAGCCGTCCGCCCCATCGTTCCGGCTCCCTGCGACCTGTCCGTGGGCCATGCCGCCCTGCCCGGCAGCCCCCTGCGTTCCGGCGCCACCCGTCCTGCCGCCGCCATCCGCCTGTTTTCCCTGGTTAGCGCCCTGCTGCTGCCCCTGTCGTGCCTAGCGTGCCTGTCCTTCCTGACGCTTCTGGGCAGCGGCGTGGCCCATGCGGCGCAGGACCTGGTCATGCCCACCATGCAGCTAACCCTTGGCGCGGGCCAGACCGAGCCGGAAAAGGTCTCGCTGCTGCTCGAAATCCTGTTCATGCTCACGGTGCTTTCGCTGGCCCCGGCCATCATGCTTACCGTGACCAGCTTTACCCGCATCATCATCGTGTTCCACTTCATCCGTCAGGCGCTGGGCGTGCAGCAGCTGCCGCCCTCGCAGGTGCTGGCCAGCCTTGCCATTTTCATGACGGTGGTGATCATGATGCCCGTGGGCAAGCAGATCAACGACACCGCCCTGCAACCGTACCTCGAGGAGCGCATCGGCTTCAACGAGGCGCTGGACAAGGCCCAGGCGCCGTTGCGCTCGTTCATGTTCAAGCATACCCGCGAGAAGGACCTGTCGATCTTCTACGCCATCACCAAGATTGATCAGCCGCGCACCAAGGAAGAGGTGCCCACGGTGATGCTGGCCGCAGCCTATGTCATCAGCGAGCTGAAGACCGGGTTCACCATCGGCTTCCTGATCTACATTCCGTTCCTGGTCCTGGACATGGTGGTGTCCAGCATCCTGCTGGCCATGGGCATGATGATGCTGCCGCCCATGATGGTATCCATGCCCTTCAAGCTGCTGCTCTTCGTCATGGTGGACGGGTGGGCGTTGCTGGTGGGGTCGTTGGTCAACAGTTTCGCGGTCTGAAGAGGTACGTCACATGACGCCGGAAATGGTCATTGCCTTCGCGCGCCAATCCATCGAGGTCGCCCTGCTCATCTCCCTGCCCATGCTTGGCGTGGGGCTGGTGGTGGGCGTGGTGGTCAGCATCATCCAGGCCGCCACCCAGATTCAGGAAATGACGCTGTCGTTCATCCCCAAGATCGTCTCCATCTTTCTCGCGCTGCTCATCTCGTTTCCGTGGATCATGGACAAGATGATCACCTACACGCGGGACGTTTTTCTGAATATTCCTACCTACATCAGATAGTTTTCGCCGTCTTGCGCGGCGGCTGCCGGGTGTGGAAAAGCCCCTGTCCTTCCAGCGGAAGGGCAGGGGCCTTTGTGTTGTCGAGAATGGGGATTCAGGGCGGGGCGAAGGGGCCGCCCGCAGGCAGGATGGAGCGTGCCCGGCTATCCCTTCTGGCGGCGCGCCGCGAAGCACCCCACAAGGATGGCCCCGGCCTGTGCCACGTTCAGCGAATCGAAGTCGCGGGCCATGGGAATGGACAGGGTGAAGTGGCAGCGCTTGGCCACGTTGGGCCGGATGCCGGTGTCCTCGTTGCCCAGCACCAGCACGGCCGGGGTGCGCAGCGGTTCGGTGAACGGATTGCGCGGCCCGCTGCCGGGCTTGCCATCCGTGTCCGGCGCGGCACCGCCCGCCGCATAGATGGTGTAGCCCGCCTCGTCGGCTTCATCCAGGGCGCGGGCCAGGTTGGTCACCTTGGCCACGGGCAGTTTTTCCAGTGCCCCGGCGGCAGCGCGGGCGGCGGCCCCGCCCAGCGCGGCCCCGCCGTGGCGCACCACCACCAGGCCCGCCGCGCCCAGCGCGTACAGGGTGCGGGCCAGGGTGCCCACGTTGCCGGGGTCCTGCACCTGGTCCAGGGCCACGATGAGCGGCAGCGGCGCGTCGGGGGCGTCGCGCAGGATGTCGCCGAACTCCGCGAACCCGGCGTCGAACACCCGGGCGATGACACCCTGGTGGGAAGGATGCGCCGGATGCGGGGGCCGTGACGCGTGCCCGGTGTGGTCATCGGCGTCCGCCTCGTGATCCGCGCCGTGATCCGCGCCCCGGCCTTCCAGGATGTCCCAGGCGGCGTCGTCATCGGCAAAAAGGTCGTCGTCGGGCTGGCGTTCGGGCATGTCCGGTTCGGCCACATCCGGCTCGGCCATGACTCCGCTGGGCTGCGCGATGGCCTGCCCGGACGCGAACAGCCGGTCCAGGGCGTAAGCCTCGGCAAAGATGAAGCGCACCCGCGCCTCGCGGCACAGTTCCACGATGCGGTCCACCTCGCGCCCACGCTTGCCCTTGCGGATAAGCACCGTTTCCACGCGGCTGGGATCCGATTCCAGCAGTTCCAGCACCGGCTTCACGCCGGGCAGGATGGAGCAGGGGGATTCCGGGGGCGGAGGGGGCAGGAAGGCGTCGGGCGTGTTGCGCTGACGGGTTTCGGGGCGGGCGTCACGGCGTCCGTCGGCGGGCCGTTCGGGCCTGCCGCGCCGGTCATTGCGGGCGCTGGGTCGCGAGTCGGGGCGAGAGCCGGGCCGCGAGTCGGGGCGGGAGCCGGGCCGGGGGGAGCGGCGCTCGTCGCCACGGCCTTCGGGGCGGTCGTCACGGCTTCCACCGGGGCGGGAATCGCGCCGTTCGCCGGGCTTGCCGGTTCTTCCGGCCTGACCATCCCGACCGCCTTGGCCGGCCTGACCGCGCGGGGCGTCGTCGCGCCCGCCCTCGCGTCCACCGGGCCGTCCCGTGGGGCGGCCATCCTTGCGGTTGCGGTTTGCGGAGCGGGAACGGTCGTCGCGCGTATCGTCGTTGCGGGCATCGCGCGGCGCGTCATCGCGTGCGGCGGTGCCCCAAAGGGGGTGCTTCTTGGGCATGTTTCGCTTTCGCCCGGATGGGCGCGGGTAGACGGGTTGCGTTGAATGGGCGGCATGAGGTAGGGTCGGGATGCCGCATACACCGCAGGTACCCTTGAACGTGCTTCCGCGCAAGGGGCCGGGGTGCCGCACCGCCGGGCCGACAGGTGCCGGGGCCAGGCCGAAAGCGGCAGACGATCCGACACACGCTCCTTCTCGCGGCCCTCTTCCGCCGCTCCCAACACATCCGGAATATCCATGCAGCGAACCAGACTCCTGTCCTCCGCCCTGCGCGCGCGTCGTGCCGTCCGGCACGTGCTTGTGCTTGTGGTGGTGGCGTTGTTGGCCGCCGGCTGCGCGCCCAAAAAGAATATCCCCCCCGTCCAGCCCGCCGAGGCATGCCCGGTGCCGCCCACCGTCACCGTCCCCGCCGCCGAACCCGAAGAGGTGGTGGAACTGCCCATCCCGCCCGCCGACGACGGCGTGCCCCTTACCCCGCAGGAATGGGCGGCCCTCAACTCCAGCGGCGAACTGGACAAGGACCTCACCCCCGAGGCCCGGCGCGATGTGGAATTGCACTTCAAGTACTTCACCCATCGCGCGCGCGGCACCTTCGAACGCTACCTGAAGCGCTCGCAGAATTACCTGCCGCACATCCGCGAGGTATTCCGGCAGCAGGGCATTCCCGAAGAGGTCGCCTATCTCGCCATCGTCGAAAGCGGCTTCAACCCCAACGCCGTGTCCCCGGCGGGCGCGGTGGGGGTATGGCAGTTCATGCCGTACACCGGCATGCGCTACGGGCTGTCGTACAGCTGGTGGATGGACGAACGGCGCGATCCGTACAAGTCGGCCCGCGCGGCGGCGGATTATCTGCAAAAGCTGTACGGCGACTTCGGTGACTGGCATCTGGCGCTGGCCGCGTACAACGCGGGTGAGGGCAAGATTTCGCGGGCGCTGGAAGGCACGGGGGCCGAGGATTTCTTCGACCTGCGGGCCAAGAACCACATGCTCGATGGCAAGGCCCAGCTGAAGGACGAAACGCGCCAGTACGTGCCCCGGTTCATCGCCGTCTGCAAGATCATGCGCAACCTGGAATCGCTGGGCTTCCAGACCCCGGACTACAGCTGCGCGCCGAAGCTGGAATCCCTGCGCGTGAAGCCCGGCACCGACCTGATGGCCCTGGCCCAGTCCATGGGCCAGAACTGGAACGACTTTTCGGCCAACAACCCCGCGTTCCGGCGCTACATATCCCCGCCGGACTCCCACACCACCGTCTATGTGCACCCCATGCACCTTGAAGCGGCCAACGCGTTCCTGGCCAAGCCGCAGCAGCGCAGCTACGCGGGCTGGCGGGTGTACAAGATACGCCAGGGCGACACGCTGGACCGCATCGGCAAGCGTTGCGGGGTGCCCGTTTCGGTGCTGAAGCGGGTCAACAAGGCCAGCGGCAAGTTGCAGGTGGGCCAGGAGCTGATGATCCCAGGCGGGGGCGATGCGTCGGGCTTCACCGCGCAAGCGGAGCCAGTGTCGTCGAAATCGGCGGCCAAGCCCGGCAGGCCAGACAGCGCGGACAAGCCGTCCTCCTCGCGCACCCGCGACATTGCCGAGCGCCGCGCCAGTTACATCGTCAAGCAGGGCGACACCCTGTACGGCATCGCCAAGGCCCAGGGCAGCAGCGTGGAAACCCTGCAAAAGGCCAACGGTCTTTCCGGCATTGCCCTGCAGGTTGGGCAGAAGCTGTACATCCCCGACGCCGGGGCCGAGGCCACGGCCATTGCCCGGCAAGAAGCGGAGGCCGCCAACAAGGCCATCGTGGCCAGCGCTTCGCGCGGCGGTGCCGAGCGCGCCGCCACGCCGGTGGCCGTGGCCGCCGTGTCCAAGGGGGGGAGTGGCAAGGCTTCCGCCGTGCAACCCGCCGCACGGTCCACCGCGCCGCTGGGTCGGGCCATCGTGTACAAGGTGCAAGAGGGTGACACCATGTGGGCCATCGCCCGCAAGTTCAACGTGCCGCCAAAGGACCTGTTGCGCTGGAACAACCTGGAGCGCGATGCACAGCTGAAGCCCGGCGATCAGATCACCGTGCACGCCGCCCAGTAACATCACCGCGCAGCCTCCCCGATAGCGGTACCCTGTAGGGCGCACCGCACCATGCTTTCCCCAACGCCCCGGCCTGGCCGGGGCGTTGGCATTTGGCGGACCTTTTTATCAACGCGCCAAATGCACGGTTGGCGCGGGTTTGATGACTGTTGCGGGAATAAAATCAGCGGGCTGACGAAAAACCTGTTGACGCCGGGTGGCGAAGCGCATAGATACCCCCTTCGCCGCAACGAACTGCGTTCGACGCGGCACGCTCTTTCAACCGGATCAATATGTTGCCGCTTTCCGGAACCCACTGCGGGTTTCACGGGGTCTTCGAGAAAAATCGAAGAAAACGAAAAAAGCGGTTGACACCTGGCGGGGCGCTGGGGCATACATGCTCCTCGCCGCGACGGGAAGCTCCGGCGGGGCGAAGGTCGCAACAGACCGGGTTCTTTGACAAGTAAATAGCGAGTCGGGAAGGAATCAGCCTTTACGATAGT
>Ga0247728_10023_pt1 | contig 194286 bp, 196 predicted proteins | sample SalenrCarbi39_FD_183048 | JGI IMG/M metagenome (GOLD analysis project Ga0247728, IMG submission 183048) | Saline wetland microbial communities from Lincoln, Nebraska, United States - Carb-i39 | ecosystem: Environmental > Aquatic > Non-marine Saline and Alkaline > Salt marsh | place: USA...
TTTTCAAAGTTCATCTATTAATTCGTATTTCCTCTTTCGAGGCTTTTCGTTTTGCCCTCTCGCTGAGGACATGTATTAATATATCATGCCCCTAATTAATCGTCAACACTTTTTTAAAAGTTTTTTTAAAAAGATTGATATTTTATAAAATTCCTTTGAAATCGCAGTGTTGTATTCACAATAATAACAGATTTTCTAATAGATTGTCTATAATTTAAAATCATATTATTTAGAAACTATTTTATAATTGTATTATTAAAAACTAGTTTATATGGATATAATTAAATATAACATAATTGATATTTTGAGTTGAAATTAATATTTATAATAAGGATGGTGCATAAATGAACATAATAATTGCTGATGACTCTAGTTTTGTAAGAACTATAATAAACAAGATAATTTCAACTGAATTTCCAGATGCTCAAATAAAGCTGTGTACGAATGGCAAGGAAGCTTTCGACGCTTATATGGATATTAATCCCGACTGGTTAATAACAGATCTCTTGATGCCAGAGATGTCTGGGCAGCAGCTTTTAAGCGCTCTAAATGCTGAGGGTAAAAAGGGAAAGTATATAGTAGTTTCTGCAGATGTTCAAAAAGGTACTAAAGAAGAAGTGGAAGGATATGGAATTGTTACATTTATTAATAAACCGCTTACTCCCGATAAGCTTCAACAGCTTATTAATTTGATTAGGGGTGAATAAGCTATGATTAATGAACTTCAAAAAGACTTACTTAGAGAATATATAAATGTTTTCATAGGTCAAGCCGCTAATATGCTTTCTGAAATGGCAAATCAAAGAGTATTGCTTTCAGTTCCTGAGGTTGAAATAGTGAATATGGCTGAAGAGGAGGTTTTATCTCATGAGCTCTTTTCACATGGTCATATAGTTTCTTCTTCTATGAAGTTTGGTAATGATTTTTCAGGAAGAGCTATGCTCATTTTTCCTGCGAAGAAAGCCAAACTACTAGTGGACGCATGTATGGGTATGGAATCAGAAGAAATACAAGATGAAGAGTTTCATCTTATAGATACAGATTTTGACGTACTAAAAGAAATAAGCAATGTAATTTTAAACTCAGTCATTGGAGAGTTTAGTAACCTTCTAGACACTACTGTTGAATTTTCTATTCCAGATGTTGAACTGCTTTTTGTTTCCGAAAACGAACAGAAAATGTATTTAAAAAATGATATTTATATGCTTATGCTATACACTAGCTTCCAATTGGCAGAAGCAGAAGTTGAGGGCGTTGTTATAGTCGCCTTAGGAATGAATTCTTTAAATAAACTAATAGATAAAATTAATGAGATTCTAGGTGAGATGTAAATGACAAAGTGTTTTTATGATCTTTTAGATAAACTTAAAATTGGAATAGTCCTTTTAGATAGACGCCACCGAGTGATTTTCTGGAACGATTGGATGAGTAAGAAGACTGAGCTTTCTGCTGACAGTGTCCTTAGCATGCCAATAGAAGACCTTTCCTCAAAATTCGCTTCTTCTAGATATAGTAGTATATTAGATACTATATTCGAAACGGGACAGTCGCGATTTTTATCCGGTGCAGTTCATGGCACCTTTTTTCAGAATGCTGAATTTCAATCAGATTATGAAACAAAGCAGAATCTACAAATAGAAAAGGTAGATGAACATACGCTTCTTATTCAGGTTGAAGATTTAAGTGGACATTATATGAAGGTAAAGCAAATGAAAAAATTTATAGAGCATTTGGAAAAGGAAAATGATGAAATTAAGCAGCTCGAGGAAAAATCCAGAAGGATTGCGATGCATGATACCCTTACTGAATTACCAAATCGATTAAGCTTTCTTAGTAGTCTCGAACTTAGGCTAAGTGAACTTAAAAATAGTAAGTCGGAAAAAAATCTTGCAGTATTTTTCATAGATTTGGACGACCTTAAGAAAATCAATGATACCTATGGGCACAAAGTAGGTGATGAAATATTAAAGGAATTTGCCAATCGAATATCTTCATTGATGAAAAACTGCGATTCAGATTGCTTTATAGCTAGATTGGCTGGCGATGAATTTGTTCTTTTTAGTGAATCGGATTCTGGTTTAGAAAAATTTGAAAATCAGGCAAATCTTTTATTAGAAGAGATTCATCCTTCTTTTAGCATAAAAAATCATATCCCACTGAAAATCAGAGCATCTATAGGGATTAGTATTTATCCTAATGATGCCGTTACTGTTGACGAGTTAATCGATAAGGCCGACAAAGCTCTTTACAGAGTAAAAACCTCAGGGAAAAATGGATATGAATTTTATAAACAATTATAATTGCAAACCTCAGAAAATAAGCTCAAATTTAAAGAGCTAAAAAATCTGGGGTTTGTTTATTTGCAAGCTATACACTATGTTAAGTTCTTGTCAAATTTTTCTGTTTATTAAGTGTTAAATTGTTTGAAATTTCTAATTTATTGTTGAAATTTAGACTCAATCTTGCTATACTTTACTGTAACAATGTGCCAAAAGCTTATAAGAAACGTTTTCTTTATGCTGAGTTCATTGTAATACAAACATTTTTGCAAGGGAGGAAAGAAAATGAAAGAAGGAAAGGTTAAACGAGAGGCCACGTTATTTGAAGCACTTATTCCTATATTAGTACTTATTGGCGTTTTGGTACCAGCTATCATGATTTATGAAGAATCTCCACACATCCCAATAGTAATTGCCGCTATTGCTGCAGCTATTGTCGCTATTACTCGTCTAGGATATACATGGAACGAATTAGAGGATGGAGTACTTAAAACAATCAACATGGGTATGCAAGCTATCTTAATACTTATGATTATAGGTATGATTATAGGAACATGGATTCTTAGTGGCGTTGTTCCTACTATGATTTATTATGGGCTACAAATTTTATCACCTGGTATTTTCCTTGTTGCTACTGCGCTAATCTGCTGCGTTGTATCACTAGCTACAGGTTCTTCTTGGACTACTGCTGGTACAGTAGGTATAGCTCTTCTTGGTATAGGACAAGGTATGGGTATGCCAGCTCCTATAGTTGCTGGTGCTATTATCTCTGGAGCATATTTTGGAGACAAAATGTCGCCTCTATCAGACACTACTAACTTAGCTCCTGCTATGGCTGGTTCTAACTTATTTGACCACGTTCGTCATATGGCATATACTACAGGACCTTCTCTACTTATAGCACTTGTATTATACGGAATAATTGGAGCTGGATATGCTGGAAAAGAATTAGATACAGCACAAATCCAAGAAATCCTAACTACACTATCTTCATCATTTAATATCAACATTTTATTACTTCTTCCACCAGTACTTGTTATTGCAATGGTTGTTTTTAAAGTTCCAGCAGTTCCTGGACTTATCGGTGGTGTTTTACTAGGTTGTGTGTTTGCAGTATTGTTCCAAGGTGCAGATTTTGGAGCTATTCTATCAGCATCAAACGACGGATTCGTTTCAGAAACTGGAGTAGTATTAATTGATGATTTATTAACTCGTGGTGGTATGCAAGGTATGATGTGGACAGTATCTCTTATACTATGCGCATTATCTTTTGGTGGTATACTAGAATCAACTGGTATGCTTGGAGTTATTGCTGGAAGTATATTAAAGCTAGCAGTAAACACTGGACTTCTTGTAACAGCTACTATATTATCTTGCTTCACAGTTAACGTAATTACTGGAGAACAATATCTTTCTATAGTTATTCCAGGAAGAATGTACAAAGATGCTTATGCTGAAAGAGGTCTAGCTCCTGTGAACCTTTCTAGAGCTCTAGAGGATGCTGGAACTATTACATCTCCACTTATTCCTTGGAATACTTGCGGTGCTTTCATGTATGGTACTCTAGGCGTTCATCCATTTGCTTACGCTCCATATGCATTCTTAAACTTAATAAATCCATTTGTATCTATATTCTATGGATTCACTGGAATTACTATGATTAAGATGACTGAAGAAGAAAAAGCTGCATATGCCGCTTCAAAACTTCACGCATAAATCTAAAATAATATAATTATTTATAGAGCTACCCTAATTAAGGGTGGCTCTTTTACCATGAAAATGGTTTTGCTTTAAGGAGGTATCTCAATGAAACTAACATATTTAGGTCATTCTGCCTTTATTATTAACACTGATAAGCACAACATAATAATAGATCCTTTTGTAAAGGACAATCCTTTGTGCAAGTTAGAGCTTTCAGAGCTTCCTAAAATTCATTACATTCTAGTTACTCATGGTCATTCTGATCATCTCGGTGATACTGTAGAAATTGCAAAGCGTCACAATAGCAAGGTTATTTGTAATTTTGAAATAGCTCAGTATCTAGATAAATACAATATAGACTATCACGCTATGCATATCGGAGGAAGAGTAGCTTTAGATTTTGGTAAAGTAAAAATGACACCAGCTATTCATGGCTCATCAATAACCGAAAGCACTCACATAATCTACGCTGGCGTTGCCTGCGGATTTCTAATTGATATTGACGGTGTTAAGCTTTACCACGCTGGCGATACAGCTTTAACCTATGATATGAAGCTCTTAGAAAGAGAAGCTATAGACTACGCCATGCTTCCAATAGGTGGGAACTTCACTATGGACTTAGAGGATTCTCTTCACGCCTTGGAACTAATTCGTCCTAAAAAAGCAATTCCAATGCATTACAATACATTTAACCTTATAAAAGAAGATCCTAATAAGTTTAAAAGCCCTTTATGTGAAGTAGTGATTATGAACCCTAACGAGACCTTAGATATCTAATTTTTTCTATTAATGGAGTAATAAATATTTCTAGTTCTTCAAATAATAGAGCAATAACTCTTCTAATGTTTTCAGAAAATCTTGCTATATTAAAAATCAAAAGCCTATGAAGATAGTTTAACAACTATTTTCGTAGGCTTTCTTATCTAAATTCATATTTTTAAATTGCTTCTATATTCTTTTTTTTGAGTAAGTTGACTAAAATTTTATCCCAAAGCACAAAGACGGATTTCAGTACTGGAACTCCCATAAGCATTCCCATAGGTCCAAAAAAACCTCCGCCTATCATAATGGCTAAAATAATATAAAATGGTGAAACGCCAACTTTATCTCCCAATATTTTAGGTCCTAGTATTATTCCATCAAACTGCTGAAGACCGAATATAAATAGGGTGACCCAAAGTGCTTGGATTGGGCTATAAAACAGGGTTATTACAACGGCTGGAACTGCTCCAATAAAAGGTCCGAAATAAGGTATCATATTAAATATTCCAACAACTATACTAAGAAGTAATGCAAATCTTACTTTTAATAATGATAAACCAATGAAGCATAAGATTCCTATTATCGTAGAATCAATAAGTTTTCCTACAAAGAAATTAGTAAATATGCTGTTTACTTCATTTCCAAAATCTACAGTCTTATCTGCATTTTCTCTTCCTAAAAAAGCATAGAGATTTTTCTTTATTCCTCTTATAAACTTTTCCTTATCAGCTAGCAGATATACAGAAATCACTAAGCCAAGTAGCATCTTTGCAACTCCAGATGTAATTCCTATAATGCTAGCCACTACCCCAGTAAGTGTTAAATTCAAAAAATCAACGGCTCCATTAAATATGGAATCTAAGTTATTAAAAATATAGGTATTTATGCCAAGCTGTTCAAGTAAATCGTAGTCTAGCACCTGTCTGCTTAGCCACTTTTCAGTAGCTTCAATATAGCTAGGAAGCCTTTCGATTATTTCAGTAATATTTTTCACAATGACAGGAGTAACTATGGTAATTGCTAAAGTAAGTATCCCAACAAAAAGGATGTAAACTATAATCAAAGAAATCGGTCTTGTTATTCGATTATCCAATTTCTCAAGCGCTACCATCAAGGGATTTAGGATATAGGCTGTAGCAAATGCCCAGAAAAAAGGCGACAATATAGCCCAAAGTACAGCGAGTTGACCCAAGAAATACTTATGATTGTCTACTATCTTGTACATTAAAAAAGCGACCAGCAAGATGAAAAATATATTTAAGTTATCTTTCTTAAAAAGCAATCCTATCCCTCCTAAAAATCCTATATTAACTAGTATTTCTATATTATACGACAGAAAAAATATTTTACTACTGTTTTATTCTAAATTTAATCAATTTATAATTTTTAAATCCATCTATTCCTAGTATAATGATTATATTGTGATATTCGATAGTTAAAAAGGAGAATAATATGACTAGAAAAGTATTGATTCTTTCAGCATCTACAGGTGGTGGTCACAACCGTGCTGCCAGAGCTGTCCAAGAAGAAGTGGAGAAACTGGGTCTAGAGTGTAAAATAGTAGATTCGCTTAAGTTTGTCAGCAAAATGGTAGATACTGTTATTTCAAAAGGCTATGAGACATCTGCTCTTTACACTCCAAAAGCCTATGGAGGAATGTACAGAATATCAGATACAAAGGTTATGCGTAAGGGAATGGATAAAAATCTACTTCTTAAATTTATAACTAAAAGGCTTTGGAAGTTGATTCAGCAGGAGCAACCAGACTATATAGTCGGAACTCACCCTTTTCCTGTTATGGCTGTATCAAAATTAAAGGAATATGGCTACACAGTGCTTCCACTTTACTCTATTATAACTGATTATACTATTCATAGCGCTCACATTGCAAAAGAAGTAAATGCATATATCGTAGCCGATGAATACATGAAATCTCTGCTTGAAAAAGAAGGTGTTTCCTCTGAAATAGTATATCCTTATGGAATACCTATAGAAAAAAGATTCCTAGAAGCTATAGATGCTTCATCGACTCGAAAAGAGTTTGATTTGAAGGATAAGTTTACCCTTATGCTCATGGGCGGAAGCTTTGGCGCGGGAAATATAATAGATGTGCTTTCTGACTTGTTAAAAATAAAAGAGGATATTCAGATTATAATTGTCTGTGGTAGAAACAGTAGCTTATACTCCAAAGTAGAACGCTATCTTCAGACAAACAATAAAACCAAGGACATTTTGCTTTTGGGCTTCACAGACAAAATGAACGCTCTAATGTCAGTAAGCAACTGCATAGTCACTAAGCCTGGTGGTCTTACAACTACAGAATGCATACTCAAAGAGCTTCCTATGATAATACCATTTTTTATACCTGGACAGGAGAAGGACAATCTGGATTTTCTGCTAAACAATGGCCTAGCAATTAGACCAACTGGAACCTTCCCTCTAGATGTAGTAGTAAAAACTCTATATGATTATCCAGAAAAGCTAGAGAGAATCAAGGTCTCAATGAGAATGGAAAAAAAAGAAGGGTCTGCTGAAAAAATAGCTTCATTATTTGAGTAGAAGCTATATTACACTCATGTAAAATAACTAATAAATCGCTAAAGTATACTTAATATTAAATATAAAATTAAAGCCGAGCAGATTATATGCTCGGCATTTTTTTGGTAATGTGTTTTTTCACTCATTAAAACTCATACTCATCATACCCTGGCTCATACGGATCCTCTTCATAATCATACTGAAAATCCTTTTGATGATTTTTAAATGCTTTAAGAGGTTTTTGCTTAAACTCATTCTTCTTTTTAGCTGAAAGCATCTTTTCCAAGTGATCTTCGAATTCATCTACTTTCTTTTTTGATTTGGCGCTTAAACTCTTGTTTCTCTTTTCCTTTAAAGCACTATAAGTTTCAAAATCAACACTATTTTTCATTTTTTGCCCCCAAAAATCCTTTCTAAGTATAAATATATACATTAATAATTTCCCCTTTATTATAAAAGAATAATCTGATAAATTCAATAATTTTTGCTATGTTTTCAACGTATTTTCTACTTAAATTTATATTTTCAAAAACTGTGATTTGAATCACTGCATTTAATTTAAAAAATGAATATAATCTATCATTATCATAATGTTTATTTTAGATATATAACTCAAGGAGATGATTATATGGAAAATTGGCAAGGGTTTAACAAAGGAGATTGGACTGAAAAGGTAGATGTAAGAAACTTTATTCAGCTTAACTATACTCCATACACTGGAGATGAAAGCTTTTTAGCTGATTCAACATCAAAGACAAAGCAGCTTTGGAATAAAGCAGAAACAATGATTAAAGAAGAAATACAAACTGGCAAGGTTGATATAGATACTGATAGATTCTCAAGTATAGCTGGATACGAGCCTGGATATCTCGATAAAAACAACGAGCTTGTAGTGGGATATCAAACTGATGCTCCTTTAAAAAGAATAGTAAATCCTTATGGTGGCTATAGAATGGTACATGATTCGTTAGAGGCTTATGGCTTTGAAATGAATAAAGAATTAGAAAGCTCATTCAATGCTTTTAGAAAAACACATAACCAAGGTGTTTTTGATGCTTATACTGATGAAATGAAAGCTGCTAGAAGTGTTGGACTACTTACTGGACTTCCTGACGCTTATGGAAGAGGCCGTATCATAGGAGACTATAGAAGAGTAGCACTTTATGGAATAGATTTTCTAAAAGCAGAAAAAATCAAAGACAGACAAAATCTAAAAGGGCATGCCTGCGCTGCTACTATCCAGCTGAGAGAAGACTTATCTGAGCAAATCCGAGCTCTAGATGATATCAAGGCTATGGCAGCAGCTTATGGCTACGATATTTCAAAGCCTGCTAAAAATGCTCAGGAGGCAGTTCAGTTCTTATACTTTGGATATCTTGCAGCAATCAAAGAAAATAATGGAGCTGCTATGTCTTTAGGAAGAAACACTGCATTTTTAGATATCTATATAGAAAGAGACATGAAAGCTGGCATCTTAACAGAAATGCAGGCTCAAGAATTAATGGATCAATTTGTTATAAAGCTAAGAATGGTAAGACATCTACGTACTCCTGATTATAACGATTTATTTGCTGGAGATCCTAACTGGATAACAGAATCAATCGGTGGAATGGGAGAAGACAATAGAACTCTAGTTACCAAAACTGCTTACAGATTCCTTCACACTCTTACTACATTAACTCCTGCTCCAGAGCCAAATATGACAGTGCTTTGGTCAGAAAATCTTCCAGAGGCTTTCAAAAAATATTGCTCAAGAATGTCAATCGAAACAGGTTCTATTCAGTACGAAAACGACGATATCATGAAGCCTATATATGGAGATGACTATGCAATAGCTTGCTGTGTATCTGCAATGAGAGTAGGAAAAGAAATGCAGTTCTTCGGAGCTAGAACTAATCTAGGAAAAGCTCTTTTATATGCTATAAATGGTGGGGTAGATGAGCTTAAAAAAGCTAAAAACGGTCGTCCAATCAAGCTGATAGAAGGTATTAATGCAATTACTGGCGATGTACTAAGCTATGATGAAGTAAAAGAAAACCTAGATAAAGTAATAAAGTACCTAGCCGAGCTTTATGTAGACACAATGAATACTATCCATTATATGCATGACAAATATGCTTATGAAAAAGGTCAAATGGCTCTTCATGACAGCAAGGTGCATAGATATATGGCCTTTGGTGTTGCTGGAATTTCAATCGTTGCTGACTCTTTAAGCGCTATCAAATATGCAAAAGTTAAGCCTATCAGAGATGAGCACGGAATTGCTATTGATTTCGAAATCGAAGGCGATTTCCCTAAATACGGAAATGACGATGACAGAGTAGACCAAATAGCTGTAGATGTAGTTACAAAATTCAGCAATGAGCTAAAGAAAACTCCAACCTACAGAGATGCTGAGCATACCTTATCAGTGCTTACTATTACTTCAAATGTAGTATACGGAAAGAAAACAGGCTCAACTCCAGACGGACGTAAAGCTGGAGAGCCATTTGCTCCAGGAGCAAACCCAATGCACGGAAGAGATGAAAACGGGGCTCTTGCATCACTTAACTCTGTTGCAAAATTGCCTTACTGCGAAGTATGCCAAGATGGTATTTCAAATACTTTCTCAATCATCCCTTCAGCACTTGGAAAACAAGAATCTGAAAGAATAAACAACCTAGTTGGAATTATGGATGGATATTTTGCACAAAAAGCCTTCCACTTAAATGTAAACGTACTAGACAGAAGCTTATTAATAGATGCTATGGAAAATCCAGATAAATATCCTACTCTTACAATTCGTGTATCTGGATATGCCGTGCACTTTAACAGACTTACTAAAGAGCAAAAGCTTGAGGTTATTAACAGAACCTTCCACAAGAGTGCTTAATTTTACTTTCGAAAGGAGATATTATGATGCAGGGCAGACTACATTCAATAGAAACTATGGGGCTAGTAGATGGCCCCGGCATTAGAACAATATTTTTTCTGCAAGGCTGTCCTCTTCGCTGTGCCTATTGTCACAATCCAGACAGCCAGAACATGTTTTCTCAAAAACATATATCTCCTGAAGAAGTACTAAAAACCGCTTCAAAATATAAAGCCTACTACAATAGAACTGGCGGAGGCATAACCTTTTCTGGTGGAGAGCCTCTGCTTCAAGGTGAATTTTTAGTTGAAGCCTTAAAGCTTTTAAAGGAAAATGGCTTTAATACAGCTATAGATACTAGTGGTTATGGAGATTCAAAATATTACGATGAGATATTAAAATACACTGATGTGGTTCTACTTGATATCAAGCATTTTGACTCTCCTGGCTACAAAGCTTTAACTGGCAAATCTATGAATGGTTTTTATGAGTTTGCTTCTAAGCTAGACAGTTTTAAAGGAAAGGTATGGATTCGCCATGTAATGGTTCCTGGCCTAACAGATAACGAAGCTGCTATAAATAAATTATTTCATGAAATTGCCCCTTTAGCTCATATCATAGAAAAAATAGAAGTTCTTCCCTATCATAAAATGGGACTCGAAAAATATGAACAGCTTGGAATGACTTATACAATGACTGACGTAGAAGAGATGAACGAAGACAAAGCTAAATACTATGAGAATCTTTTAAATAGTATGTTACTTGAAGAAAAAGAAGAAGTCCTTGCCCGCAAAAATATTATTTAGTATACTACAATATAAAGTTTGAACTTTAAACTAAATATTATTAAAGTAGGTGATTGTGATAGGCCATTGTTCTATTGGCAATACGCCATGCGAGGTATGCAAAGGCAAGGCATGTATCAAGAAAACTCCTTTGTTATCCAGTCTAAATAGACTCGAAATAGAAAAAATATCTGAAGGAGTAGTTTTTAAAGATTATAAAGCTGGAGAAACAGTTTTTTCTATAGGTGAAAAAGCTGATAAGCTATATATTGTCTGCTCTGGAAGAATGAAAATTTACAAATATCTATCTGATGGGCATGAACAGATTCTATATATATACTCTCCTGGTGATTTTATAGGGGCCTTTAACCTTTTAAAGGAAGACGAGTTTGAATTTAGTGCAGAGGCTCTTGAGGACATGACTATTAGCTGTCTATCAAAGGATACCTTTGATCAGATAATCCTAAAAAATCCTACTATTACTCTGAAGATACTAGAAAAATCCTATGAGCGAATTAAGGCTGCTGAACGACTGGTTGAAAGGCTTTCTGTTAGCAGTGCTGATGCAAAGGTTGCTGGACTATTATTAAATCTGATAAACGATTTTGGTACTAAAAATGAAAAAGGCATAATGCTTAACCTTTCTATAAACAGAGAAGAAATGGGAAGCTATGCTGGAATATCAAGAGAAACTATGACTAGAAAGCTCAAGCTATTTAAAGAGTTAGGCTATATAGATTTCATAGGAAACAAAAAAATACTCATACTAAATGAACAAGCCCTAAGAGACCTACTTTAAACAAGTCTTATGGCTTGTTTATTTTTTTGTCTAGACACATCTCTTGTTTATGTTATAATATTCCCATTAGTATTTTTCTAGCTTACTATTGTGTTTCACGCAAATACATTTAGTCAGTAAAATACTAAAATTATAACTACGGAATATAATCAAGGGGGATATCACAATGTATAAGGGCTTAATTGATAACTACAGAGAATTTTTTAATTTTAATAAAGAAACGGTTCCTGTGACCTTAAATGAAGGCAGGACGCCACTGATTCGAGCAAATAATCTAGAAACCCTTCTAGGTATAGATATAGAGCTTTATTTTAAATTCGAAGGACTTAATCCTACGGGCTCCTTTAAAGACCGTGGTATGACAAGTGCAGTTACAAAGGCTGTAGAAGACAATAGCAAGGCTGTAATTTGCGCTTCAACTGGAAACACATCTGCATCAGCTGCAGCTTATGCTGCTAGAGCAGGCCTTAGATCCTACGTCATCATTCCAGATGGAAAAATAGCTAAAGGCAAGCTAGCTCAGGCTGTAGCCTACGGCGCTACTATACTTGCAATAGATGGAAATTTTGATGTGGCGCTTGATATGGTTAAGGAAATTTCAAGCAAGCATCCTATAACTATGGTAAATTCACTTAATCCTCATCGTATAGAGGGTCAAAAAACAGCTGCCTTTGAACTTTGCGATGATTTAAAAGCAGCTCCAGATTATTTATTTATTCCAGTTGGAAATGCAGGTAATATCACAGCTTACTGGAAAGGCTTTAATGAATATCATAAAGCTGGAAAAATTTCGAACCTTCCTCAGCTTATGGGCTTTCAAGCATATAACAGTGCTCCACTAGTGCTTGGCCATCCAGTTTCAAATCCAGAAACTGTTGCTACAGCTATAAGAATAGGCAATCCAGCTAGTGGTGATAGAGCTCTTGCCGCTATAAAAGAGTCAAACGGAAATATAGATAGAATTAAGGATGAGGATATTTTAAAAGCTCAGTTTTTACTTTCTACATCGGAAGGAATATTTGCTGAGCCAGCTTCATGCATATCTCTAGCTGGTCTTATTAAGGCTAAGGAAGAGGGCCGTGTAAACCAAGGCTCAAAAGTAGTCTGCGTACTAACTGGAAATGGTCTAAAGGACAGTGACATCATACTAGACAACCCTTATGAATACGCCACCTTAAAATCTGATTACAAGGTCATCGAGGATTATATTTTAAGGGGGAATAAGTAATGTTTAAAGTAAAAGTACCTGCAACAAGTGCAAACATGGGACCAGGCTTTGACTGTATAGGGATAGCTCTGGATTTATACAACGAGGTAGAGGTTTATGAATCAGATAAACCCCTTCATTTTATATGGGAATGCGAGGAAGAGGAAGTTCCTGAAAAAGAAAACTTCATTTATACAAGCATGATGGATGTATTTAAGGAGCATGATTTTCCTATCCCAAATGTAAAGGTTATAGCTAGAAAATGTAATATACCAATGGTAAGAGGACTCGGTAGCAGTTCCGCTGCTATAGTAGCTGGACTAACTCTAGCCTATGCTCTTATGGGAAAGGACTTTGACAAGGATTTACTAGCTTATAAAGCCTGGGTAATAGAGGGACATCCGGATAATGTAGTTCCTTGCTTTTTAGGTGGTATGACTATTTCTGTAATGGACGAAGGAAAGCCCTACACTACTCATGTTCCTATTGAAGACAGAGTGAAATTTATGGCTGTTATTCCTCCTTACAAAACAGAAACCAAGCAAAGCAGAGAAGTTCTCCCTAAAGACTACACAAGAGCAGATTGCATCCAGAATGTGTCTAGAGCTTCTATGATGATTAATGCCTTTAACTTAAAGGATTATCATCTGCTTAGAACTGCTTTTGGTGACAGGATTCATCAGCCTTATCGCCTTCCTCTTTTAAAAGATGCTTCTTATGTATTTGAGCTTTTCAAAGAAAATGGTGCAATCGGAGAATTTATGAGTGGTTCAGGCTCTACACTAATGGGAGTATTTTTAGATGATTGCCAGGATAGAAAGCTTGTAATAGAAGAAAAGTTAAAGGCCATCGATCCTTTATTTAGAGTAGAATTACTAAATGTGGATAGAACTGGAGTAGTTCTTTCTAAGATTTAAATCAAATTTCAGTTAAATAGGTTTCAAATTCTTCTAAACGAGGTATCATTTTAATGAGGAAGAAGGTGAAACTATGGACACTGAAAAACGCAAGCTATCAAAATCCCACTACAATTTTTTATCCTCAGAGCTTAAATATTTGAATAATAAACAAATACTAACTGAATCTCAGGTTCAAAGCTCTCTTGATATGTATGAATCGCATTCACCCTATAGCTTTACAAGAGTTATCTTAAGTATTGCTTCAGTGCTGATTGGACTAGGTATTTTGACGTTTATAGCTAGTAACTGGGAAGATTTAACTGCATGGTTTAAATTTATTTTAGTGCTAATTTTTCTAGCTTTATCTAGCTTTGCTTCACTTGCAACTGAAGAGAGCTATCCTAAAACCTCCAGAAGCTTACTATATTTGACTGTTCTTATATTTGGAGGAGGAATATTTTTAATTCAGCAGATATTCAACTTAACCTTCCAAAGTACGGCTGAGCTTCTAATTTGGGGACTTGCTATACTTCCTATAGCTATAGTCTACAAAGATTTGGTTATACTAGTTGCATCTCAAATGCTTATATTTTCATTTTTAGTAACCTATGATATGCCTATTTTTGCTTTGATTTTACTCTTTGGTATATATTTCGCTTTATACCATAAGCTAAATTATGCTCACGGCGAAAATTTCCTATCTAGCTTAGCTTTTGTCATATCAGCGCTTGGCTTCTTGATGAAGCTAAACATAGTCTTAGAAATAGATGAGCATTTGATATTTGCAAGCTTCTTTATATTAGGCTTAATCATGGTATATCTTAAAGATATCAAACCATATGCTGTAGCTGTAATTAATTCAATCGGAGTACTTGTAATTTTAGTTTCTGGAATATTTTTAACTATAGATTCGACCTATTATCTTCTAAAGCCAAACGATGAAATGATAGCTCTAGGCTTTGCATTTTTCTACAGTTTACTTTTGCTATATTGGCTCAAAAAAGGCAAAATTTACTCCATCCTACTAATATGCAGTATTATTCTTAGATATTATTTTGACCTTACTTTAAAATTTGCATCTAAGTCCCTCGTTTTTATAGTAGCTGGTTTAATCTTAGGAGCTTTTGGCTTCTGGTTTGAAAAGCAGCGCAGAGAGGGGGTATCTAAAGATGACTATTAAAAATTTAGATAAAAAGAAACTCCTTGCTCTTGGACTTTTGTTTTTGATATTAATAGGATTTGGCTCTATTCATCTAGTTGCTGAAAATTATGGAAAATCCTTATATCTTGAAACTGTTCCTTACGACCCAGTTGATTTGTTTCGAGGAGATTATGTAAATTTACAATATGAAATTGAAAATCTCGATATGGATTTAGTTGACAAATCCATGTATGAAAAGGTAAATGAATCTGGAAATATCTATTATAAAATACACGACGATGCTGGATATCTAATATATGAAGAAGATTCTAATCCTCTTACGGCCATATCCTTTGTGCCTGATAGACCTAGGGGTTCAAATTATATTAAAGCAAAGCTTTTATATATAGATGAGTATGCTAAGAAGGCAAGACTGAGCATAGGATTAAATAGATTTTATGTACCCGATGGAACTGGAACTGAGCTTGAAAATTTATCAAGGCAAGGTAGACTAGTTGTTGAAATTAAGAAATTAGGCCCTTTCTATACACTAAAAGATATTTCAAGGATAGAAGAAAAATAGAATAAAAGATTTTTTAAAAGGTACTCTCAAAATTGATATTGTAATCTAAATTACTTATCTATTTTGAGAGTTTTTTTAGTAAGTACTCTAGTAAAATCAAAATACTTTATATAAATTACTACTTCTTAATTTAATTGTAAACCTATTAATTTTATAGGTTGACTATGTATTGTTAATCTCTTATAATTAAAGCAGAATTATTTAGATGCTATTATATTTATTAAAATTTTATTGCTTAAAGGAGACTACTATGAAAAATGTCAGAGAATTAGTGTTGGTATCGTTATTTGCAGCAATCACTTGTATATTATCTATTGTATCCATTCCCCTTCCTTTTACTCCAGTCCCTATAACTCTACAGCTTCTTGCAGTTACTATGTCTAGTGCTGTTCTAGGGAAAAGACTTGGATTTTATTCACAAGCTGTTTATACACTTTTAGGCGCTGTTGGCCTTCCTGTATTTGCAGGCGGAAAATCTGGTTTTTCTGTGTTATTTGGACCTACAGGCGGATACATATTCGGTTTCATGGCGAGTGCCTTTGTCATAGGATGGTTAATTGAAATCTTTGCATCAAAACAACAAAACCCAAAGGCTGAGTATATGACTATACTTTTTAGCATGGTAGCAGGGCTTCTCGTTATCTATACCTTTGGCGTAATTCAGCTTATGTTAGTTGCTAAGCTTTCTTTAATCCAAGGTTTACTAGGAGGAGTTACCCCATTCATACTTGCCGATATAATCAAAATCGCTTTGGGTTCTTCTGTTGCATATTCAGTTAGAAAATCTCTTATAAAATCATCACTTATACTTAACTAGATTCTAGCTACACCAGTCTTTATTGCAGCCTCTGCTACAGCTTTTGCTACCTGCTTTGCTACCTCTTTATCAAGAGCGTCCGGAATTACATATTCAGGACTTAGCTTATCTTCAGGTATTATATCAGCTATGGCATAGGCTGCTGCTATTTTCATCTCTTCATTAATATCACTTGCTCTCACGTCTAGAGCCCCTCTAAAAATCCCTGGAAATGCAAGTACATTATTAATTTGATTAGCAAAATCTGAGCGGCCAGTTCCTACTACTTTAGCTCCTGCTGATATCGCAATATCAGGCATAATTTCTGGGACAGGGTTTGCCATTGCAAATATAATCGAATCCTTTGCCATAGATTTAACCATAGATTCATTTACCATATCTGCCGCAGATACTCCTATAAATACATCCGCATCCTTCATTGCATCTTCTAAAGTCCCTGTAATCTGATGAGGGTTAGTTATCTTGCATAGCTCATCTTTTAAGAAGTTTCCTCTTGTATCCACATTTTTATGTAATATTCCTTTTGTATCACAAATAATTATATTTGTAGCTCCTAAGCCAAGTAGCATCTTTACTATAGCACTTCCTGCCGCTCCTGCTCCATTTATTGCTATTTTAAGCTCACTCATTGATTTATTTACTAGCTTTAGAGCATTGATTAGACCTGCGCAAACTACGATAGCCGTTCCATGCTGATCATCATGAAATACTGGTATATCTAGTTCTTTTCTCAGCCTTTCCTCTATTTCTATACATCTAGGTGCAGAAATATCCTCTAGATTTATTCCTCCAAATGTTGGAGCTATCATTTTAACTGCTTTAATTATCTCCTCAGTGTCTGTAGAGCTAAGGCAAATGGGAAAAGCATCTACATCTGCAAAAGCTTTGAATAGTATTGCTTTGCCTTCCATAACAGGTAGCCCTGCCTCAGGACCGATATCTCCAAGACCAAGCACTGCTGTTCCATCAGTAACAACTGCTACAAGATTTCCCTTTGAAGTATATTTGTAAACATCTGATTTGTTTTGATTTATTTTTCTGCATGGTTCAGCAACTCCAGGTGTATAAGCTATGCTTAAATCATCCCTAGATTCAAGCTTCACCTTGCTTGCTATACTTATCTTCCCTTTGCTCTTTTCATGTAGCTCTAGTGCCATTTTGTTATAGTCCTTCAACGTTATATCCCCTCTCAAATGCTTATTCGAATTAAAACGGTTTTATTATAAAGTGTGTCATAAAAAATTTATTTTGAAATAATAGACTTAAGCTTTTTATATTTTAACACAAATTTAAGTTTTTGTTAGATTTTGCCGAGATATATTCTATACAATAAAAGGAGTAGTTATTATGGCCAATATTACAAATTCCATTAATAAATTCTCATTATTATATTATCAAAGCCAAGACAATAGCTTGTTTGGAAAATCTAACAAAGCTAAAAATTTCTTGCAAACTCAAAGAAAATTAAATCCTGAATTGGATGCTTCTCTATATGCACTAGATTTATCCAAAGCCATTTCAGATACCTCTAGGACTGATGAGCTAGCTAAAAAAGTTGCTCGAGGTGAAAAGCTTACAAATGAAGAGAAGGCATTCATGGAAAAAACTGATCCTGAAAAGCTAAAAAAAGCTGAAGAAGCAAATCTTCAAAGAGAAGAACTAAAAAGACAGCTCAAAAATGCAAAAACTCCTAGTCATGCTGCTTCAATCATTTCATCTTCTCTTACTAATGTACTAAACGTTCAAAAAAGTGGCGATACTGTCATGGCTGATTTACTCATGGAAGGAATAAAAAAAGAAACAGCTGAATATTATTCAAAAAATCCTGATGATAAAAGCTATCATATTACAGATTCTATAGCTAAAATTGACTATAAAATAAAAAATACTTCAAGAAAACAACAATTTGATATCCTTATTTAAAAAAACTAAGCATAGGCTAATGTCCTAGGCTTAGTTTTTCAATTTCCTCTAATCTTCTAAATAATATTTGGTATCTTTCTAAATCCTTTCCTTCTTTAGCAATAACTCCTGAATTGTAAAATTCAACCTTGCCACTGCCTTGATTGAGGCTTTTTTTAGTTCTAAGAATGTTTTGAAGATGCCTTATTGTCCCTTCGTTGCCATCTATTATACTTATTTCTTTAGTCACAAGCTTTTGTATCATATCCTTAAAAAATATAAAGTGAGTGCACCCTAAAACCAATGTCTGGTAATCCTTTAAATCAATCTCCTTGAACTGATTCTCAAGATATTTAGTTATTCTTGTCTCATCAAAATCAAGTCTTTCCGCAAACTGAACCAATTCTTGAAGCTCTAGCAAATCTACAATACTTTCGCTATCTAAAGCACTTATGAGATTATGCAGCTTTTCTTCCTTTAAAGTAAGCTTAGTAGCTGTAACAAGCACCTTTTTGTTTTCTATATCAGTATACCTGACTGCTGGTTTTACTGCAGGCTCCATACCTATTATAGGGATATCATACTTTTTTCTTAAATCCTCTATTGCTACGCTAGTAGCCGTATTGCAAGCCACTACTATAGCCTTGACATTCTTGCTCACTATAAAATCCATAGCTTTAAAAACAAGCTCTCTTACCTCAGCTTTAGTTTTAATTCCATAGGGTTGATTTTCAGTATCTGCATAATATATATAGTCTTCAAGAGGCATCATTTCAAGAGCCTTGTGAAGCACAGTAAGTCCACCTATCCCAGAATCAAAAAAACCAATTTTATATCGCTCTTCCTTATTGCTCATTTTCATCTACCTTCTAGCTTTTCCAGTAATTTTTTCTATATCTATTTTTACTACAGTTGTCTTATGCTTATCATTGGCTATATATTTCATCCCTGAATCCATAAAATCAGGTGAATATTTTTTTATCAGGCACTCAAGAGCATGTAGCTTTTCCTCTTGCTCAATTATGCTAGCTCTTCCAAATACTATTGCGCTCTCATATTCAGTTGAAAATTTTGAAGGCAGTACATTCGTATCTCCAACTACGCAAAATGAAACTTTTGAAGAAAAATTTATATTATCTAATTTATGTCCCTCGGTAGCCCCATGAATATAGATGCTCGAGTCCTCAAAAGCATAGCTTACTGGTACTACATATGGATATCCATCTTCTCCTATGGTAGCAAGGCTTCCATATTCAGCCTTTAGCAAAATTTCTTTCGATTCCTCTATAGTTAGCTGTCTATCACTTCTTCTCATTTCTCTTTGCATAATCTACACCTCTTTCTTTTTTCAAATCACTATATTATATTATACATGGTCTAATGATGAATTCAAAGAATTTCGCATATCTATCTAAATAAATAGCTTGACCAGTCGATACTATATTATGTAAAATTTCTATTATAGACTAAGAAAATAGTCCTAGTCTAGGTAACCATAATAATATTAAGTGAGGTAAAAATGAAAATAGTTGCAGATAGTAGTTGTGATTTAACCACTGAGCTAAAAAAAGAGCTCGATGTCACTTTAGTTCCGCTTACCATAAGAGTAGGAGAAAAAAATTTTAGGGATGACGAAACCCTAAACCTTGATGAAATGATGAGAGCTATAAAAGCTCACGATAAAGCAGCTCAATCTGCTTGCCCTTCCCCTCAGGATTTTATTGATGCCTTTGGTGAAGCTAAATCTGTATTTGTAGTAACTATGACAGCCGCTCTAAGTGGGACTTACAATTCTGCAATGAAAGCAAAAGAATTATTCCAAGAAGAAAATGAAAACAGCTTTGTTCATATTTTTAACTCTAAAGGTTCGTCAGTCAAAGAAACTATGATAGCCGTTAAGCTAAAAGAGCTTATAGATATGAAGCTTACAGAAGCAGATATAGTAGAAAAAACTGAACATTATATCGAAAACATGAAATATATATTCCAGCTAGGAAGTCTTGATACTATGATAAAAAATGGCAGGGTGTCTAAGCTAAAAGGTATGATTGCTAATGTCCTAAATATCCGTCCTATACTATGCTCTAGTCCTGAAGGCGAAGTTGAGCTTATCGAAAATGTTAGAAGTGAGAAAAAATCTCTTCGTAGACTTGTAGAATTAATCGGAGAAATGGGCGAAAATTTTGAAGATAAAATTCTGGGAATATCTCATTGTTATGCCAGTGAAAAAGCAGAATATCTAAAGAAAGAAATAGAATCACGCTACCCTTTCAAAAAAGTATTTATAGTCCCTATGGCTGGGCTTAGCAGTCTTTACACGAATGAAGGCGGTATCACAATAGCCTTTTAATTTTATAATAAATATACTTGACTCTCACCTTACGTTATCCTTTATAGTGAAATCAAGGAGGCGATATAGTGCTTAAAATAAAAGAATTGTCTGAGCTTGTAGGTATAAGTGTGCGCACACTTCATCATTATGACAGTATAGGACTTTTATGTCCTGAAAAAACTGAAGCAGGCTACAGAATATATTCTGATAAAGATATCGACTGCCTCCAGCAAATATTGTTTTTTAAAGAATTAGGTTTTTCCCTTAAAGAAATAAAAAATATTATTTCAGATCCTAGTTTTAATAAGGAAAAAGCCTTGCTTGCTCACAAAAAAATGTTGCTTGATAAACAGGCTCATATAAGCAAGCTAGTAGAAACAATTGATAAAACTATTAGATATCAAAAAGGAGAGATAGCAATGACAGATAAAGAAAAATTCGAGGGCTTTGATTTTTCTCAAGGCAGTTTGTACGAAAAGGAAGCTAGGGAAAAATGGGGCGATAAAGCAGTTGATGACTCAAAATCCAAAATTAAAGGTAAAGAAGCAGAGCTAGGCGAGAAAATGAACGCTATATATAGAAATCTAGCATCTCTAAGACAGCTTCCTCCAGAGTCAAACGAAGCTCAAGCTGCCATAGAGCAGTGGTTTTATTTTCTCAATGATATGGGTTCATACTCACTAGAGGCTTTCGAAGGACTAGGCGAAATGTATGTGGCTGATGAGAGGTTCACAAAAAATATCGATAAATTTGGAGAAGGTCTTGCACTTTTTATGAGAGATGCTATGAAAATTTATTCTCATAAAAAGAAATAACCCTATTAATGAAATAAAAGATTGCTAATTACGACAGAAAACTTTGAAATTCAAATGATATTGATTAAGCATAATTATAAAAGGGCAGCTATATAGCCACCCTTTAATTTTTTTGCAGTAAAATTTTAGATTCAAAAAATTTAATACCTACTCCTTAATTGAGAGAATTAATTTTTTAGTATTATCTCATTACCCTCTATTACGAGTTTATTTATAGCGTTTATATCCACTGGCTCCATAAAAGTCCATACATAGGTAGCTTTTGTTTTGCTAGACATATTAGATCCGCCAATTAAAAAAATCTCGCTTCCCGACTTATCAAAAACCTTAAAATCTACATATCCATTATTAGGATTTTTACCGTTGAGATTAAGCTCAATAGATATAGGAGAAATAGAAACAGATTCAACTATAGATTCTTCATCATCTATTTTAATTTTTTCATCAAGCTTAATTTTCTTGTTTGTAACTTTATAATTTGCATTAAATGGTATCTTCCATACTCCTTGAGTTTTGTTTAGCTCTTTAGAATACCATCCCGATAAATCATACTGTTTTAGCTCTTCTGGCGTAGAAATATCATATACATAATAGCCATAAGAGCTATCTTGATTCGAAGCGCTTTCAAAAATATTGTAGATAGGGTTTATATCAGTCTGACTCGAGCCCTTACTCTGTACTTTTGGCGATAAAGTCGGTCCGAAGGATTGTCTTTGATTAATAAATCTTGTCACGATATGGAGCTTTCCATCTACAAAAGCAATATTATCTATAAATACTCCATCCAAATCCTCAAACATTTGCCTATCTAAACCTCGTGGCTGAAGCTTATGGCTAGGTATGTTATTCGCATATTCTGTCTGGTACATATCCTCTTTATTTTCATTAGCCCATTTTATTTCCTCTGAGTTGTCGACTATAGTCTGCTTGTAATTTGCAGTGCTCTCAGTATATAGCTTATATAAATCTAGCTTGCTTCTAGATAGATTATCTAAAGATACTGGATTTAGTTCTTCTATTATATTTTCGATTACTATTTCTCCAGTTTCACCAGCAATTTTATCATTTTCTGACATTACTACAAATAACCGAGGTTTTTTTCCAAAATCCTCATCCTCACTGTTAACAACCCTCCACGACATACCGCTTCCACTGTTTTCTACTCCAATATTCTGATTAAACCAAACGAATTTAGGTCTATTTATTTTTATTTGAAATTGTTCAAAGGCTATATTGTTTCCTTTAAACTCTCTCCCATTTGTATTTTCAAAATCAATTACAAAATAGGCATTTTTTTCATCTCCAGCCATTGAAACTAAGGTGGCTTTTATACCATTTAGCTGAGCACTTCGCTGAGGATGTGTACTGCTTTCCTCCAAATACTGGCTTTTATTATCAAACAAATCCTTAAAGGCTTCATTTTTATCTAATGCATATACAGAGGTCGTAAGCACAGCCATCGTTAACAATCCAGTTATAATTGACTTTTTATTAAAGATTTTTCTCATATTTATCCCCCTTTGGATTCATATATCTTTAAGTATAGTTTAGATTATTTGGTAATAAATTACAAAACTAAAACAAATAATCCTCTCATACTCTCCTTGTTTGGTTTTAAGACCTTGCTTGTTAAAGAGAAATATTTATGTGATAATAGAAAAAATACTAAATTCAGGAGGAAATCATGAAGAAAATTATTGTATTTGGAAGTAAGCATTGCCCAGATTGTCAGCCTATGCAGGATTATTTAAAGGAAAATAATATAGATTTTATATACCTTGATATCACTGAAAATATGTTCTATCTAAAAAACTTTCTAAAGCTTAGAGATACAAGAGAAGAATTTGCTGAGATAAAAGCTAAAGGGCTAGTTGGAATTCCTTGCGTAAATGTAAATGATGGAGAAGCACTTTATTTTGAAAAGCCTTCTATAGAGTCGTTAATATAAGAAAATTTCATGTAAGCTCAAGGAGAAAAAGATGAAAAGCAAAAATATTCTACTTATTAATGACCTTCCAGGCTATGGGAAGGTAGCTCTTTCAGCTATGCTCCCTATATTGTCTAAGATGGGTTATAGTCTTTATAATCTTCCTACTGCACTGGTGTCCAATACTCTTGATTATGGGAAGTTTGAAATTTTAGATACTACTTCTTATATGGAAAATACCATTAAAGTTTGGAATGAATTAGAGTTTCAATTTGACTGTATATCTACTGGATTTATTCTATCTAGTAAGCAAGTAGACATAATAGCAAACTATATTAAGTCGCAAAACAACCCAAATCTTCTTGTTGTAGTTGATCCTATTATGGGCGACGATGGAAAGCTCTACAATGGAATAACTCAAGAAACTGTTGCTCATATGAAAGAACTCTCTAGCTACGCTGATATTTTGATTCCAAACTACACAGAAGCAGCTTTTATAGCAGGTTTATTTACAGATAAACCCAGCTTAACAAAATCTGAGATTAATGCTTTAATCGATAAGCTTGTGTCTCAAGGTTCAAAATCTGTAGTAATAACAAGTATTATTGATAAAGATTCAAACAATCACTTTGTTTGTGGCTATGATGGTAAATCAAAATCTTATTTTTATCTCTCTTATGATTATATTCCAGTGAGATTTCCTGGAACTGGCGATATATTTTCTGCTGTAATGGTAGGAGAACTTTTAAAAGAAACCTCATTAGAGCTAAGCGTTAAAAAAGCAATGGATATAGTAGCTAAGCTAATAGAAAAAAATAAAAATAGCCAAGATAAGTTCAAAGGAATATTTATAGAAAAAGATTTGGACAGTATTTTATAAATCTCAAAAAAAATGACAGGATAGCTTCCTGTCATTTTTTATTTAAGGTGTCTTAACAATGCATTAGAAGGTATAAATTATTCTGTTACTAGTTGTAAGTCAACTGGAACAAAGTCTTCTACGCTTTCACCATCTAATATTTTCTTAGCAGTTTCAACGCCTAGCTCTCCGATTAATGAAGGCTGCTGAGCTACTGTAGCGCTCATTTTACCTTCTTTAACAGCTGCAACAGCATCGTCTGTAGCATCAAATCCAACAATGATTATCTCTCTTCCAGATGCTTCGATTGCTTTTTGAGCTCCTAATGCCATTTCATCATTGTGAGCAAAAACTGCATCTATTTCTGGTTGAGCTTGAAGAATGTTTTCCATAACTGATAGACCTTGAGTTCTGTCAAAATCAGCAACTTGCTTAGCAACTACTTCGATTTCAGTTCCCGCTATAGCATCGTTAAAGCCTTGTCCACGATCTCTAGCTGCAGAAGTTCCTGCAATTCCTTCTAATTCTACTACTTTACCTTTTCCACCAAGAAGTGAAACAATGTGCTCTCCAGCCATAACTCCACCTGCTACGTTATCAGAAGCGATATGTGATACAACTTCGCCTTGATTAGCTCCACGGTCAAGTGTAACTACTGGAACATTTTTGTTGTTTGCTGCGATTATAGCATTTCCTACAGCATCTGAGTCTGTCGGGTTGATTAAGATAAGAGAAACGCCTTGAGTTAATAAATCTTCAACGTTAGCAAGTTCTTGCGCTGGGTCGTTTTGAGAATCAAGCACTACAAGCTCCATACCCATATCCTTAGCTTTTTGCTCTGCTCCTTCTTTTAATGAAACAAAGAAAGGATTGTTAAGAGTAGATACTACCAAACCAATTTTTGCTGCTCCTGCTGCTTCTTCTGCAGCTGGTTCCTCTGTTGCTGCAGGTTGACTTTGGCAAGCTGTAAGGTTAAAAACTAAAGCTGCCAGTAACACAAATGATAAAACTAACTTTTTCATTGTTACCCTCCTCTTAAAATATACTATTTGTTTTTTCTATCTAACAACACTGCGAGTAAAATAACAGACCCTTTAGCAAGCATTTGGAAATACGAGCTTACGTCCATTAAGTTTAACGCATTGTTTAAGACCCCTATAATAAGTGCTCCTATCATTGTTCCAACAATAGTTCCAGTTCCTCCAGCTAATGAAGTACCACCTAGTACTACTGCTGCAATAGCATCTAGCTCATATCCACTTCCTGCTGTAGGCTGAGCCGAAGATAGTCTTGATGTTATTATGATTCCTGCAAGAGCTGCCATCATACCACTTATTGCATATACAAATATCTTAACTTTGTCTGTGCTTATTCCTGATAGCTTAGTTGCTTCTTCATTACCTCCTAGAGCATATACATATCTTCCAATTTTCGTCTGAGTCAAAACAAATAAAGCTACTAAAAAAGTTACAATGATTACTATTATAGGAACTGGTATTCCAAGCACATACCCATTTCCAAACCAAGCAAATAGCTTGGAATTTGCTTCAAAGCCTGTGCCTATTGGCTTTCCATCAGTAAATACCAATGTGGCTCCACGTAGCATGGTCATAGTTGCAAGAGTTACTATAAATGGCTGTAGCTTTCCTTTAGATATAAGCACTCCATTTAAAGCACCAACCACTAATCCAACTATCAAAGCTACAGGTATTGCTATAATAGAATCTACTCCACTTGCTAGCATCATAGCTGCAACTGCTCCAGAAAATCCTAAAATCGAGCCTACGGATAAATCTATTCCTCCTGTTAGTATTACAAAGGTCATACCTGTTGCAATAACAGCATTAATTGAGGTTTGTCTTAGAATGTTGAGTATATTCGAAGTTGTCATAAATCTGCTATTTATAAATGCCACTATAACTGAAAACACTATAAGTCCAATCAAGGACTGAAACTTAGATATATCTATTTTTTTCATAAATCACACTCCTGCTCCTATAGCTAGTCTCATAATTTCATTAGAGTTAGCTTTGTCTCTGCTGAGTACCCCAGCAATTTTACCTTCGCTCATGACCATAATTCTATCGCACACACCCAGTAGCTCAGGTATCTCAGAAGAAATCATAAGGATTCCCAGTCCATTTCTTTTAAATTCATTCATAAGTTCATAAATTTCTTTTTTCGCTCCTACATCTACTCCTCTAGTAGGCTCATCCATAATAAGTATCTTTGGCTGAGTTGATAGAGATTTCGCAATAGATACTTTCTGCTGGTTTCCTCCGCTGAGTAGCTTTACGCTCTGGTCTAAGGATGGAGTTTTTATTCTCATAGCATCCTTATAGTGAAGAACACTTTCTTTTTCTTGCTTTTTGTTTATAAGCTGACCTTTTGAAAAGCGTCCTAGAGATGAAATAGTGACATTCTTTGCAACTGACATGCCTAAAACTAGCCCTTCTTTTTTTCTATCCTCAGAAACATACACTATGCCTTGGCTTAGTGCCTGTTTTTCGTTTTTGGCTTCAAACTTTATACCATCTAGCATAATATCTTTTATTTCACATTTGATGCTTCCATATATGGATTTTGCAAGCTCGGTTCTGCCTGCCCCCATAAGTCCTGCAACCCCTAATATTTCACCTTTCTTAACCACAAAGCTAATATCAGATACAAATTCATTTTTAATATTTTTAACTTCCATCAAGGTTTCATCGCTAAGTGGAGCTATATATGGATATTGTTCTTCTAGCTTTCTTCCTACCATTTTTTCAATGAGGATGGTTTCATCCATCTCAGATACTGGCATCTCATCTATAAACTGTCCATCTCTTAAAATAGTAATATCATCACAAATCTGAAATATCTCAGGAAGACGATGAGAAATATAAACTACGCTCTTACCTTCACTAACTAGTTCTTTTATAACCTTGAACAAACTCTCAGCCTCAGAATCTGTAAGTGCATCTGTTGGCTCGTCCATTATTATTATCTGAGCATCAAAAGATAGAGCTTTGGCTATTTCAACCATCTGCTTTTGTCCTATGCTCAGTGAACCAACTTTGGTCTTTGGATTTATCTCCATGCCCAGCTTATCTAAGAGCCTTTTGGATTCATCATGAAGATTCTTCCATGATATTCTTCCTCCACTTGATGGATATCTTCCCATAAATATATTTTCTGCAACAGACATTTCCTCTATCAAGTTAAGCTCTTGGTGAATTATCGCTATACCTTTTTGCATGGCATCCTTTGGGTTTGCTACTTCTAAGGGAGCATTATTATAATAAAGCTCTCCTGAAGTTTTTTTATAGACTCCTGATAGAATCTTCATAAGAGTAGATTTCCCTGCTCCGTTTTCACCCAGAAGTGCCATAACCTTTCCTTTGTAGACATTTAGATTTACATTATCCAAAGCCTTTACCCCAGGAAATTCCTTTGTTATATTTTCCATTCTCAGTATTACTTCTCTCATGTTATTCACCTTCAAAATTCACTCCAGATTGCAGGATAATGTTTGCATAAGGGGTACATTCTCCTGTTCTTACTATCGCCTTACTGCTAGAGCTGAGCTTTTTAAAATACTCATGTGACACAAACTCTAGCTCTATTTTTTTATCACTTAGAATTTCTTTTATTTTTTTAAGCATTTCAGGGTTATTCTCTTTTATTTCCTCAGCCAAAATCACTTTTTCCATCACCATATTAGAAGCTACAAGAGCTAGCGTAGCATCAAAAGAAGGTAATCCTTTTTCTAATGCCAAATCTATTCTCTTTACAGTAGCTGGAATAGGAAGTCCCGCATCTGCAATAACTAATTCATCCGTATGTCCCATAGCTGCCAGTACAGAAATTATTTCTGAATTTAGTAATCTACCTCTTATCATATTAGACCCCTTTCCTTTAAATCCTCTAGTGTAGGCAGTGAGCTTTGTGCTCCTAATTTTGTAACTGTATATGCTGCAACCTTTGTTGCAAATTCCATAGCTTCATTTATAGGAACTCCCTTTGATATCTCGCATACAAGAGCTCCCATATAGCTGTCACCTGCCGCTGTGGTGTCTATTGCATCAACCTTAAGAGCTGGCACATAGTATTTAGAAGCTTTATCATAATACCAAGAACCTTTAGTTCCAAGAGTAACCACTAGTTCTTTAACTTTTAGCTTCTCATAGCCCTTATCAAGTGATTCTTCAGCTTCAAATGCTATACCTGAAAGAGATTCAAACTCTGTTTCATTTACAACCAGCAAATCTACATCTTTTAGCAAGTCTTCATCTAAATGAGTAGCTGGTGACGGGTTAAGTACAGTGTATATATTTCTTGCTTTAGCTTGCTTTATTATTTCAGCTACAGTATCAAGTGGTATCTCTAGCTGAAGCACAACAATATCTATATCATCAAACCAAGATGGCTTAATCATTTCTGGTTTTAGTAGACCATTTGCTCCTGCTATTACCACTATTGAATTGTCTGCTGATTCATTTACCATAATAAGGGCTGTCCCTGTAGGTGCTTTGTCAGTTTTCATCACTTTATCCGTAACGCCCATTTGCTTTAGGTTATCTAGAAGCTGGCTTGCAAAATCATCTGTTCCCACCATTCCAATCATAGTCACATCAGCGCCTAGCTTACCCATAGCTACAGCTTGATTTGCTCCTTTTCCTCCTGCAATAAGCTCCAGTCCATTTCCTACTACAGTTTCGCCTACTTTTGGAGTATGATGGACCTTTGTCACTTGATCCATGTTTAGGCTACCTATTACCAATATCTTTTTCATAAAAAATATCTCCTCACTAGTTATTCGAAGCGTTTTCCTTTAGTTCAAAACAAGGTAAACGTTTAACTATTGTAGACAAAGAGAATCATAGAGTCGATTCTCTTATAATTAATTCCGTTTCTAGTACTACTTCATCATCAGGTTTTGATGGATTTTTAATAAAATTAATAAGTAGCTCAGCTGCTTTATATCCCATCTTGTAGTTGGGCTGATTCACAGTCGATAAGCTAGGCGTTACCACGCTAGCTATATATATATTGTCAAATCCCATAATTCCTATATCTTCTGGGATTCTAAGTCCTAGTTCTTTTATTGCTTTCATTGCACCTATCGCTATTAAATCGTTACCACAAAACACGCTGTCAAAATCAATTTTTTTGTCCATTATTTTTTTTATACCCTCATATCCCCATTCTACATCATAGGTTCCTTCGAGGTATAAATCTGGATTAAAATCTATATTATGATACTTAAGAGCATTTTTATATCCCTCAAAACGTTGAATCGATGGAGTTGAGTTCATAGAACCAGACAAGTGAAGAATTTTTTTATATCCTTTTTCAATCATATAGGACACTGCTTCAAAAGCTCCCTTGGTATTATCTACTAAAATTTTGCCTTGTGTTTTAAAATCCTTCATATCTCTATCAACTGTGATTATTGGTATTCCAATCTTCATATAGTTTCTTGCCGATTCCTCTCTCACACTAGAGGTCGAAGAGGTGATAATAATGCCATCTACCATTTTTTCTTGGAGCATATATATATAGGTTGACTCTTTTTTTAAGTTGTTATCTGAATTACATAAAACTACATGATAGCCTGCTTGGTTCGCGTAATCCTCTACTCCTCTTGCTACCTCAGGGAAAAATGGATTTGTTATATCTGGAATTACAAGCCCTATAGTATAGGTATTTTTTGTAATCATAGATGAGGCTATTCTATTTGGCACATAATTTAATTCATTTATAGTTTCTAAAACTCTTTGTCTCGTAGCTGAAGTAATATTATGGTCTTTTCCATTTACCACCTTTGAAACTGTAGCAATAGATACCCCTGCAGCATTAGCGATTTCTTTAATTGTAACTTTCATAAATCACATCCGTATAAGTTCTTTTGGTTAAACGTTTTCCTAAATTATATCACAAAATTTATTCAAGTCAATAATGGATTTTTTTGTAAGCTATTTTCTAAATTCTAGGTTCTGAAAAATAATAATAAGGAAATTTAAAATCTTTAATAAAGTATTTATAAGTATTTGTAGGTATTTATAATTGAAAAATGCTACAATTGAAATATCAAAATATTTCGAAATTAGAAAATTAGATGCACTATCATCTATATCTTGGGTATTAATTTCTAACAAGCTTTTATTATACTATATAAAATTAACATCAAGATAACCATTATAGAGGCCCATATTACAGGAGGCAATATATGAGTGTTAAAAATGAAATCATTAAAATATGCAATGATTATTTTGAAACATATCTGAAAGAGAGAAATTTTGAAAAACTGCTCCAATTCTTAAGCCGAGATTTCAAGGGGATTGGAACTGGGGAGGATGAGTTTTCTAAAGATAGCTACAATTCTATGAGGCTTTTCAAGAGGGATATTGAGCAAGCTCCTAGCGAAGTCCGGTACAAGTTTCAAGAGTTCGAAGTCGATGTAGTAAGCACTTTATCAGCCATCGTGTTTTGTATCGTGGACTTTGAGACTGAGCTCTTCGGGCATGAGGTTAAACTAGGTGACCTACGGATGAGCATTTTGTTTTCAAGGGAAAGCGAGGCTGATACATTCAAAATCAGGCATCAGCATGTGTCCTTTCCTGCAAAAGAACAAGGGGCTGATGAGTCCTACCCTCTTAAGCAAATGGAAGAAAGAAACAGGATTTTGGAAATAATGGTTAATGAAAAAACCAAAGAACTAGAAAAACTCCTACAGCAAACCATGGTACTAGCCATAACAGATAAATTAACAGGTCTTTATAATAGGTTGGAAATAGATAAAAGGCTAGATGAAGCAATAGCAGGGTTCAAAAGATATGGTACAGCTTTTTCTGTATTAATAGTTGATGTAGATAATTTTAAGAGAGTAAATGACGTGTATGGACATCAAAAAGGAGATTGGTGTTTGCAGAAAACTGCTGAAATATTAAAGGAAAGAATTCGAAAAACTGATGTTTTGGGACGCTGGGGCGGAGAAGAATTTATTGTAATTTGTCCTAATACTCATTTGGCTGAGTCTGTTCTTTTAGGAGAATCCATTAGAAAAGCCATCGAGGAAGAGTCTTTTGATATAGAAGGCAATTATACTGTTAGCATAGGAATTTCTTCCGTCCAAAAGGATGACGAAGCAAACTGCATTATTAAACGAGCTGATGAAAATCTCTACTTAGCTAAAAGCAAAGGAAGAAATAGAGTAGAACCTAGTTTCTCCCCTGTAACAAATTAGAGTATTTATCTATTTCAAAAAACTGCACTTGCAATCAAAGCCTCCTACTAAGTCCTAGTAATGAAAATTTTGATGCAAGTGCAATTATATTAAAGCTATAATCTACGAAGCTAATAGTAGCTGGGTAGGCATATAGCCCTTTACTAGAGTTTCGATAACCCATTTTCTAGCATTATCATATTCCTCAAACAAGCTCAAGGCCTGTTTTTCATTAGAATAAACTCTCCAGTAGCCTACAGCGCAGCATTTTACTGTATCTCTTGAAGCAAAAGCTATGACATCTGATAAAGGATATCCTAAAAATATACCTATCTCATCAGGACAATTATTTCGATTCCTTTCTCTCAAAAGGCTTAGTCCCTCTTCTACCGAAGCATAATCGTCATACCCACAGCTTAAAAGATAGGATTTAACATCATTATTAAATAAAATATTTTCTAATTGCTCACGTTTATAAATAAGTATAGAAACACAGTCTTTATTTGACTTTACTTCAAAAAACTCGAGCGAAATCAGATTTTTTAGCGTTTCTTTATATTTATCCCATATATCTTTTAGTTTGAGCTTTCCATTATTATTCAGACAAATCAGTGAGGATGGTTTGGAGCTGAATAGTGTAGGAGCGGCATGATAGCATATTTTGTACATTAAATATTCTAAATCGCCGTAGACATTTAATGCTTCTTTAATCAGAACTATATCTGGTCTAGTAATTGTCTGCATAGCCTAATCCAGTCCTATCTCAATAGTTTTCCAAGATCTTTACACTGCTCAAGTGCATCCGCATCTGGAGTTTCATTTATGATTAGTCCATCAGCAAGCAGGTTTGCTCCACAAGAATTCATGCGAGCTTCCCAGTCTCTCATCCATTCTCCGTCTCCCCAGCCATAAGAGCCAAATAAAACTATAGGCTTTCCACTTACAACGCCTTTTATAGATTCAATGAAAGGTTCCATTTCGCCCTCTTCTAATACCTCTGCGCCCATAGCTGAGCATCCAAGCGCTACTGCATCAGCCTGAGCTACTGTATCTGCTGATGCTTTGCTTACATCAAGTAGCTCAACTACTGAGCCTCCTGAGCTTGCTCCATCTGCCACAGCTTTTGCCATCATTTCTGTATTTCCAGTGCCTGACCAGTAAATAACTTTTATTTTTTTCATTGATAAGCTCCTTTCAAAAATGTCTCACTATGTAAATTTAATATTAACATCAATAAACGAAAATTATTTATTATTGATAATAATTATCGTTTAAATAAATTTTAACATTCTTGACAATAGTTGTCAATGGAATTAGATTATCATATGATGAATCCATAATTTAAGTTTGAGAAAATTAGCTTGTTTAAGCTGATTTTAAGCTTTATAATCAGGGAGGATAGTTATTATTTTTCGTAAAATTAAAAAGCTAAATCAATTTAAATTCAAGGAGACATAACAGTGGAAACTAAACGAAATACTGCAATAAAATATATGATTATCGCTTCTGTGCTTTGGAGTATAGGTGGTATTTTTATTAAGCTTATAAATTGGAATCCTATGGCTATCGCAGGCTCTAGGAGCGCTATAGCCGCTCTAGTAATGATGGTGTATCTAAAAAAATTCAAATTTAAAATAAATAAGTCTATGTTAATTTGTGCCTGTTCCTATTCCTTGTTAGTTATATTGTTTGTATCTGCTAACAAGCTTACTACATCTGCAAATGCAATCTTACTTCAATTTACATCCCCTGTATGGGTGGCTCTTCTTTCTAGAGCTATTCTCAAGCAAAAGATTTCTAGAATTGATGGTATCACTATTATCTTTGTAATACTTGGTATGATTATGTTTTTTATTGATGAGCTAGAAATGAGCTATCTTCTTGGCAATATATTAGCTATCCTAAGTGGAATAGTGATGGCCGGAATGATTCTTTTATTTCAGCAGCAAAAAGAAAATTCCCTAGTAGAGATAACTCTTCTAGGAAATGTAATTACTGCAATAGTAGGTATTCCTTTTTATTTTATATCCTCTCCAGGAATGGAAAGTATACTTCCTTTATTTATACTTGGAGTATTTCAGCTAGGCATACCCTACCTTCTCTATGTGCTTGCTATACCAAATGTCACTGCTATTGATGCAGTACTTATTCCTGTACTTGAGCCTCTTCTCAATCCTTTATGGGTATTTATCTTTGCCAAGGAATCGCCAACGCTTTTTAGCCTTTTAGGTGGGGGCTTGGTTTTACTAAGTGTTACAGTAAGAGGAATTATAATGTCAAAAAAACTAACTCAAATAGACTCTCCTTCACTTTAAAAGTGAAGGATTTTTTTTACTTATTATATACATAACTATTATTAGTGTAGTAGTCATTGGTAATATACTTGCTGATATTATGCTGGCAGAAATAAACGGCATAATAAGATTATAGCTCACAGTGAAAAGAGTATGTGAAATTGTAACTGCTAATATGCTTTGGTTAGAGGCTTTAAATAGCCATCCGAAAATAATACTCCATAGAACCAGCGTAGGAATATAAGTGGATAGAAAAAATATAAACTGGTTAGGGGCCTTAAAGCTGGAATAATATAATATAGGTAAGTGCCAAATTGCCCAAATCAAACCTATAATAATGCTTCCTTTATATATAGATAGTCTCGTGGAAATGTTTCTAAATAAAAATCCTCTCCACCCAAGTTCCTCTGTAAAAGAGAATATGAATGCAGGGATTAAATTCATTGTTAAAAGCACTGGGCTAATAATGAACTCTGATTTGCTTATAAAAATAGAGTATACAATCGACGGGATGAGCCAAAATAAAGGAAAGCTTATTGATACTAAAACCAACTTAAAGCTTGACATAGCAGATTTAGAACCTACTTCTAATCCTTTGCTTTTTTTATTAAAAAATTTAAGGCCTAGCTTTTTTCTAAATAAAATCGAGCATATTACAGCTGATAATCCTGGCCCTAATTGCCCTAAATACCAAAGCAATAGCATTGGATTGTCCTGAGATGCTGAGCTTATACCTGACCCTATCAATATGAGCCATGCTGTCCAAGAGAAAATGAATGTCAGTAAAATAAAACATAAATCTTCAAATTTAAATATATTGTTTTTCATTTTATCTCCTCCATTCTATCGGTGTAGCTTAAGAATATCAGGAAAGATAATTAAAAACTTTTCAAATCTTGCTGTTTTTCTTAACTGGCAATAAACAGCTAAGCTCTAGATTATTATTTTGAACATCAATTTCGAATATATTTATGCCTTGTCTGTCGTCCAAATAATATCCTCTGTTATCAATCCAATACATATACATGAACTCTGAAACCCAGGTCAAATATTTAATCCCATCGGAAAAGTCTGTCATGTCCTGAAATTTCATTTTCAGTACAGCTTTTGATACTTCGAAGGCTTCTACTTTTTTATATTTCATATCGATAATTTTTGAAAGCATCTGCTCTGATACTATGATACCTATGTCATAATCCATTTCATTTTGATTTTTGAACCAATTAAAATCATTAGAGCAGAGGACAAATTTCATGGTATCTGGAGTTATATGATGTGCATCAAGACTTTGCTCTAGTGTCCTTAGGCTCTTTTCTACTCTAAGGTCAAGACTCCCTCCTCTAATTCCGCTTACATCCTCATATACAATATAAAAGGAATCAGAAAAAGACATTTTTAATGAAAATTCTATCTCCAAGGCTTTGAAGGTATCTCTTAGCTGGTCTTCTATGTTCTTGTCAGCTAAAAGAGTGTCTTTTGCAAATTTTGGCGAGATATTAAAAGCCTTACTAAAAGCTCTAGAAAAATTAGCTGGTGATGAAAATCCCAATTTTTCTGCTAGTTTGGTTATTTTTAGATTTTTATCTCTAAATAATAAACCAGCTGAAAGCATAAGCCTGTTGTTTAGATGAAATTCTCTAAAAGGCATCCCTTTTTCTAATAGAAAAATTCTATGAAAATAAAAAGGAGAATATGAAACTGCTTTAGACACTTCACTCAAGCTTATATTCTTATATACATGGGTAACTGCATATAATATTGCTTCATGAGTTTTATCTCTGCATCTTTTTTTCATATTCTCTCTTCACCTTTATATATTATAGTATCTGCATTTTTCTTCTCTACAGCCATGTGGATGTCTATGGCTGTCCATGCAGGTATAGTTATAATTTGTATCTAAGGTTACCCCTAGGTACTCCTGCGAATATCTACATGCTGTTTCTAAAGCAGTGTACACAAAATTTTTACAGCAACAAGGACCAGCTTGTTTAGATATATCCTCTATGACTTTTGATACTACAAACATTGTTTTTGAAGTTTCTGTATCTTTTGGACAGGCTGCTCCTAAAATCACACTGTACACGCTACCTATAGCCGGTACTATGCCACAGATTCCAGTAAGTCCGCAATAAGCCCCTATAGCTTGTTTTTTGGTTCTATTTAATGCCTCTTTAATGTCTTCATCTGTTATTCTTATAGTTTTTTCATTTCTAATTGCTGCTATTAATGCTCCTGCTACTACCCATGCATGCTCACAGCCGAGCATAGGAAGCTTTGTTTTATCAATTATTTCATTAGCTATCATAAATGGATTTATCCCTTTTGCTGAAATGCTCATATCATAAATTAAATCAAAAGTATCTTCTCCATGACAGCTATCACATATATAGTGTCCATTAGGGCAACTCACATAGCCTAGCTCAGTTTTATTACATTTCATACATGTAAATTCTTGTCCGCTTCGAAAATAATCTAATGTTGCTTTGCATACAAGACAGTTTTCACTGCTTGTGTCTGTCTGCACCCCTGCAGTTTCTGTAGCTGGTCCTCAGCAGCCCCCTACATGACTAGTTTTATCTATCATTTATCTCACTCCCATTTATTTATATCTACCCTTATATAAGCTTACCATAAATCTAATTTTTATCCCAATCTATAAATTTACGGCGTAAGCCTCATTTTATCTCTAGGAAAAGCTGAAGCATATCTTACATTGTCAAATCCTAGGAGCATTGAAGTGATTCTCTCTAAGCCAATTGCAAACCCTCCATGAGGCGGCATTCCATATTTAAATATATAAAGGTAATCCTTAAACTGTTCCTTGGACAATCCTCGTTTTACTATATTTTCTAAAAGCTGAGTATAGTTGTGAATCCTCTGACCTCCAGTTGTTATCTCAAGTCCTCTAAACAATAGGTCAAAGCTTCTGGTTTCGCCTTCACCATACGGCATAGTGTACATTGGTCTTTTGCTTTGAGGATAATGTGTTATAAATACAAAATCTGAATTAAACTCTCTCTTTATATACTCTGAAATTAACTTTTCTCCCTTAGGGCTTAAATCCGTCTGTAAGTCATTTAGGTTATACTTTTGATTTAGTATAGAAATTGCTTCTGACAGTTTCATTTTAGGTATTTCATATGGAACCTTTGGTAACTGTGCACCAAGGAGCTCAAGCTCTCTGCTACATTTGCTTTCTACTTCTTTCATCATAAAATCTAATAATCTATTTTCAAGCTCCATAATCTCATACTCGTCTTGTATAAATCCAAGCTCTACATCAAGGCTTACATATTCATTAAGATGTCTTTTTGTGTCGTGGCTTTCAGCCCTATACACATGTCCTATCTCAAATACCCTCTCAAATCCAGCTCCCACCATCATCTGTTTATAAAATTGTGGACTTTGAGCCAAATATGCCTTAGTCTCGAAATAATTTAGCTCAAATAAATTGCTCCCTCCTTCTGTTCCTTGCGCTACAATCTTAGGTGTAAAAATTTGAGTAAAATCATTTTTAATTAAAAATTCAGAAAACGCTTGAGCTAATACAGCTTTCACCTTAAGCACTGCTCCTAATTTAGGATTTCTAAGTGAAAGCGCCCTATTATTTAGCATCGCATCCAAGCTTATATCCATATTTTCCTTGTTTATTTCAATTGGCAAATCTTCATGTGCCTGAGATAGAGTGTCGATAGAAATAACCTGGATCTCCAAGCTTTCTGATTTGCCTTGAGCTAATGTCACTCTTCCCTTAATCTTTATTACGCATTCTAGCTTTAAATCTTTTATATCAATAGTTTTTGTATCTATAACGCATTGGACTAGGCCAGATTTATCCCTTAAAATAATAAAGGCTATTTTCCCAAGCTTTCTTAATCTATGAATCCATCCACTTACAACCACCTCTTGATTTAAATAGCTACTTAGCTCTGCTATCATAATTCTTTTCATAATTCATCCCCTCACTTTTCTATAAATAACAAAAGCCCACTTCTTAATTAAGAAGCGAGCTTATCTCACGGTACCATTCTTATTAACTGCCATATAGCTAGCAGTTATCTCTTATTTCTATAACGGGAACTCCGGATTCATCTACTTGCTGGGCCCAGCTTTTGAATCATCAACTCAAGGATGTCTTTCAATATGCTTCATCTTCTTGGGCTCTCACCATCCCCAATTCGCTGAAAGATTCCAGATATCTACTCTTCCTTTCACAGTTTTTACTATATTTTTACGAAGTATACTCCTTTGAAATTTACTTGTCAAGTAGTTTACATTTTTTTACTATAGATAAACTTAATAGATATTGCCGTTTCTATAATAAATTTCAATTTGACCTATATTGTTAAATAACGTAATATTATCGTCGACAATGAATACTAAAAAAGGAGATAAAATCATGAAAAAGAAGTTAGTTACTTTATTTTTAAGCGGACTTTTAGTAATGTCTTTAGCTACTGGATGCTCTTCAAAACCAGCTGAGCAAGGTACGCAGGAACAAGCAGCTCCTGAAGCTGAACAAACTATAGCTTCAGTTGAGAAAACTAAGGTATATGTTACACCAGAATGGGTAAAAAGCGTTATCGATAAAAACCAGCCTGAATCTGAAAATTACATAATTTTAGAAGCTGCCTGGGGTACAGAAAAAGATAGCCCAGACTATTTAAAAGCTCATCTTCCAGGTGCTATCCACCTTAACACAGATGAAATAGAAGAACCTGAATATTGGAATATTAGAAATGCTGAAGAAATAACAGCTGTAATGTCAAAGTACGGAATTACTAAGGATACTACTGTTATAGTTTATGGCCCTGACTCAGGAACTGAAAGAGTTGCCTTTGTAATGCTATGGGCTGGTGTTGAAAACGTTAAGGTTCTAGATGGTGGCCTTGCTGCTTGGACTGAGGCCGGTTACGAAACAGAAGAAGGCAATATACTTCCAACTGCTACAACAGAAGAATTTGGAGTACAAATTCCAGCTCACCCTGAGTATGTTATAGCTATGCCAAAGGATGCTAGAGAAGCAATGAAAGCTAACGATAAGTTCAGACTTGTAAGTATAAGAAGCCTAGATGAATTCACTGGAAAAATTAGCGGCTACAGCTATATAGAAAAAACTGGAGAGCCAGAAGGTGCTCTTTGGGGACATGACGAATTCGATTATTACAACGAAGATGGAACTATAGCTGATTTTGATAAAGCTGTACAGATGTGGAGCGAGCAAGGTATCACTAAAGAAAATGAAATTGCATTTTATTGTGGTACAGGCTGGAGAGCTTGTGTTCCATGGCTAATGGCTTATGAAAATGGTTGGACTAACGTAAAATTATTCGACGGTGGATGGTTTGCATGGCAAATGGATGAAACAAATCCAGTTCAAAAAATCACACCAGAAGAAGCTGCTGCAAGATATAACTAGTAACAAGCAAAGGTCAGAGAGTAACCTCTCTGACCTTTTTATTGTAGGTGCAGATTAAACATTTATTGCTGTTTGAAAGTTTTTAAATAAATACAGCTTTTCATAGTCTGCAAAAATACAGCCAGTAATAAGCCTATATTTATATAGTAATATGAGCGAATCTGCTCCGTAGAATAAATCAAGCTAAATCCAATGTAAATAATAGATACTGCCATTTGAAGAGCAAATATTTTCATCCAAATTGCATCTTTATTTTCCGATTTTAATTTTACAAATAGCTTAATACCAACTATCAGAGCTATTATTGCTACAACAGCAATGGCTCCTAGTTCATAGGTCGCAATAGGATAGTTTGCTTCCCATTTCTGATTGGTATAAACTACATGTCTCATCATGCCCATTTTTCTAGTTGAAAAATATTGTACCAAAAAAACAATTGCTAGTATTATTAGCTGTAAAAAGCTGAGAATATGGTTAACGATTTTATTCAATTATGCTCGTCCTTTCAACTAGATATTTTTTATTTTGGTTCAGAAAATAGCTGTACCCATATAAATCTTCCTGGCTGGTACTCCACTATTCCAATACCTATATCCTCATAGTTATCCCTAAGTATGTTGGCCCTATGACCACTAGAATTCATCCAGTCGTCTACTACCTCAGAAGGACTACTCTGTCCTTTGGCTATGTTTTCTCCCATAGAAACTGCAGTATACCCTAAATCTTTAGCTACTGATGAAAAATCTCCATAGGTTGGTGAATTATGTGCAAAATAATTGTCCTCAAACATATCCTGAGCTCTAAACTGAGCTATTTCTTCTAATTTGGTGCTACTACTTAGCTCTTCTAAGCCTAGGCTAGCTCTTTTTTTATTAACAAGCGATATAACCTGATCCTTGTATGAATCTAGTGTGGCATTTACAACTGTACCAGATTGAAATTCTCCATACTCACTAGAAAAATTTAGCTGGGACATACCTGTTTCCTCTACAAATGATTTTTTAGAATTAATAACTACTAGTTTATTGGCTGAATCCCATACGAGCGAAATATCCATGAGCATACACAGCTCTCTTAGCTTGAAATAAGTTCTCCCATCAATGACATAGGCAGTTAGCTTAACTCTATTATTATCTTTGTATAAAGCAAAGCTACTTAATTCTCCTTTAGCTCCTACTGGTGTACTTTCAGCTAGTGGTTTAGCTCCTGAATATGATGCTGAGGATTTTATATTTATAGCTTTTTTCTCAGAGTCCCATGCCACATCAAACTGCTTTGGACTTTTATTTAAAAGCCATGCCATATCTATTAATTTGACATAGTTATGTCCGCTTATATTATAGGTTTTTAAAGCTATGGACTTACCATCAATATCTAGCTTTGACTCAGTTACTAAAGCCGTAACTGGAGTAGCCCCATAAGCATTTCCTGCTATAGGCACTAAAGTAATCATCAAAATAATAGCAATTATAAATAAATTAATTTTTTTCATATTTTTCTCCTAACTTAATAAACACCCTGTAAAATCGTTATAAACTTAACTTCTATCATATCAGTTTCATCAAAATTTGTTAAGAGATGTCCTTATATTGAAAATATATTGTTGACATTTCGTAACAATTCAATTATTATAACTTTTAATTATTACGCTTTAAATTGGTCCTGTGAGGCCAGAAAGAGGTATGTATGCAAAAACAAGGGATAATTATGCCTACGCATATCTTGAGGGAAGTATGGCTCACATCTAAAAAAGTGAGATACTTCCTTTTTTGATACACAGCTTCGAAGTAGTAATACACAAAGAACAAGGAGGTAAATATGAAAGCAAAGTTAATTTTAGAAAATGGACAGGTATTTGAAGGCAGAGCATTTGGTCATATTGCCACCTGTGTGGGCGAAGTTGTGTTCAACACAGGTATGACAGGCTACCAAGAAATACTTACGGATCCATCTTATTATGGGCAGATGGTGACTATGACTTATCCTCTGATTGGCAACTACGGCATAAATCTCGAAGACAACGAGTCACAAACAGCCAAGGTAAGAGGATTTATCGTAAGAGAAAGATGTGATGACTCAAGCAATTTCAGAGCTGAAATCGAGCTTGATAAATATTTGAAGCAACAAAATATAATCGGAATCGATGGCATAGACACTCGCTCTCTTACAAAAATTCTTAGAAATAGCGGTACTATGAAAGGTATTATAACTGCTGAAGAGTTATCACCTGAAGATATTCAGAAATACTTTGAAAGCTTTGACAATACCTACGCTGTATACGAGGTATCTGTAAAGGAAAAAGAGATTCTTCCTCCTCTTATTTCTGATATGGACCCTAAGGATATTGTTTCAATTTCAGTAATGGATTTTGGTGTAAAAAGAAATATTCTTACCAATCTTCGAAAAAGAGGCTGTCAAATAACACTCTATCCTGCTGATACTAAAGCAGAAACTCTTCTTTCTGATAACAGTGATTTAGTTTTTCTTACAAATGGGCCTGGTGACCCTGAGGATTTAACTGAAATAGTTAATGAAGTCAAAAAAATCATAGGCAAAAAACCAGTAGCTGGTATCTGTCTAGGTCATCAGCTTATCGCTCTTGCGATGGGCGGAAGTACTGAAAAGCTAAAATTCGGCCATAGAGGCTGCAACCATCCTGTGAAGGACATCAGAAAAAACAAGGTGTATATTACATCCCAAAATCACGGATATCACGTTTCTAAGCTTCCTGAGGATTTTGAGATAACACATATCAGCCTTAATGATGAGTCTGTCGAAGGTATGAAGCACAAAACTCTACCTGTTTTTTCCGTGCAGTTTCACCCAGAAGCTTCGCCTGGTCCAGTAGAGAGCAGTTATCTCTTTGATGAATTCATTGAGCTTGCAAAAATAAAATTGTAAAAGTAGGAGGAAGACTATGCCCATAAATAAATCCATTAAAAAAGTACTTGTTATCGGCTCTGGCCCTATCGTAATCGGTCAAGCAGCAGAATTTGATTATTCGGGAACTCAAGCCTGCCAAGCTTTAAAGGAAGAGGGAATAGAGGTAGTATTAATCAATTCAAACCCTGCAACCATAATGACAGACGCTGAAGCTGCAGATAAAATATATATTGAGCCTATCACCTTAGATTATGTAAAGAAAATAATTGAATTAGAAAGACCTGACAGTCTGCTTCCAGGAATGGGCGGACAGACAGCTCTGAATATGGCACTTGAACTTCATGATCAAGGCATATTAGATAGCTACAACATAAAAATTATAGGAACTAGCATCGACGGTATAAAGCAAGGCGAAGACAGATATCTTTTTAAAGAGCTCATGAATCGCATAGGCGAGCCTATGATTCAGTCAGAAATATTTACAGAGCTAGAAGCTGGTATCACCTATGCTAGTCAAATAGGCTACCCTGTGATCGTAAGACCTGCATATACGCTTGGCGGAACTGGGGGAGGAATAGCTGAAACCGAAGACCAGTTAAGATTAATTATGAAATCAGGACTTTCTTACAGCCCTGTAGGTCAGGTTCTTATAGAAAAAAGTATAAAGGGCTGGAAAGAAATAGAGTACGAGGTAATGAGAGATGCTAACGGAAATAAAATTTCTGTATGTAATATGGAAAATTTTGATCCTGTAGGCATTCACACTGGAGATAGCATAGTAGTCGCTCCTAGTCAAACTCTCTCAGACAAAGATTACCAAATGCTTAGAACATCATCACTTAAAATAATAGAAGCTATAGGCATAGAGGGTGGCTGTAATGTCCAGTTTGCCCTTAACCCAGACAGCTTTGAATATGCTGTAATAGAAATAAATCCTAGAGTGAGCCGTTCATCAGCGCTTGCTTCTAAGGCCACTGGCTATCCTATTGCAAAGGTAGCTGCGAAAATAGCACTTGGATACAGTCTGGATGAAATTAAAAATGCTGTGACTGGAGTAACCTATGCTTGCTTTGAGCCTAGTCTAGATTATGTAGTTGTGAAAATACCAAAATGGCCTTTTGAAAAATTTGCTAAAGGCGAGCGCAGTCTAGGCACCAAGATGATGGCAACTGGAGAAATTATGGCTATAGGCAGTAATTTTGAGGCAGCATTTTTAAAGGGCATCCGCTCACTAGAGCTAGGTCAATATCATCTAAAGCACAAAAGCTATATGAACCATTCTATCGATGCTCTAAAAGAGCTTGTAATTCATCCAGATGATGAGCGTATTTTTGCACTAGCTGAGCTTATAAGAAGAGAATATAAACTGGATATGATTTCACAGATTACAGGCATTGACCCGTGGTTTTTAAAAAAGCTCCAAAACCTTATAGCTCTAGAAACTCAGCTTGAGAGCTTATCCTTAGAAGACATTGATGAAGCTATGCTGAGAATGCTAAAGAAAAAAAGTTTTTCAGATATGGGCATAGCAAAGCTTACAGGCTCAACAGTTGCATCTGTATACGATAAAAGAATTAAGCTCGGTGTAAAACCCGTATTTCATATGGCTGATACCTGCGCAGGAGAATTTGAAGCTATCTCCCCATACTATTATTCTAGCTATGAAAGCTACGATGAAGTCAGTGTAAGTGACAACAAAAAAGTAGTAGTTCTCGGCTCTGGTCCTATACGTATAGGCCAAGGTATAGAATTCGACTATGCTTGTGTACACTGTGTGAAGGTCCTTAGAAAAATGGGTATTGAAACCATCATTATAAACAGTAACCCCGAAACGGTGAGCACTGATTTTTCTATAGCGGATAAGCTTTATTTCGAACCTCTAAGCGAAGAGGATGTACTAAGCGTCATAGATAAAGAAAAGCCTGATGGAGTAATCCTGCAATTTGGAGGACAAACTGCTATTAAGCTGGCGGATTTTATAAGTTCAAAAGGCATACCTATATATGGAACCAGTGCTTCTCAAATAGATCTTTCAGAGGACAGAGAAAAATTCGATGAGTTTTTAGAAAGCCTTGATATCAAGCGTCCTAAAGGAAAGGCAATATTTAACCTAGAAGATGGAATTAAAACAGCAAATGAGCTAGGATATCCTCTGCTTGTAAGACCTAGCTACGTGCTAGGAGGTCAGGGTATGAAAATCTGCTATGCTGAGTCTGAGCTTACAGAGTATCTATCAAATGCCTTTAAAAAGGATGATAAAAATCCTGTGCTTATAGACCAGTATATTGTTGGAAAAGAGCTTGAGGTCGATGCCATATGCGATGGAGATTCCGTTCTGCTTCCAGGTATAATGGAGCATATAGAGCGAGCTGGCATACATTCAGGAGACAGCATGACCGTTTATCCCCCTCAAAATGTGAGCTCTCATATAGTAGAGCAAATCACAGAGGTGACTCGTAAAATAGCTCTTGCTTTAAATGTCAAAGGCCTAATAAACATCCAGTATATAGCTTATGAAGAACAGCTCTATGTAATAGAAGTAAACCCTAGAGCTTCAAGAACTGTACCATATATATCAAAGGTTAGTAACGTCCCTATCGTCGAGCTTGCAACACGTGTATCGATGGGTGAAAGACTTTTAGATTTAGGCTACGACGAAGGGTTATATAAATTGCCGCAAATTATAGCTGTAAAAGTTCCAGTTTTTTCTACTCACAAGCTTCCAGATGTGGAGATTTCTCTAGGGCCTGAAATGAAATCCACAGGAGAGGTTCTTGGAATAGGAAAAACCTATGCTGAAGCTCTTTATAAAGGATTTATAGCAGCAAAAAATGCTCCATCAAAACCAAACCCAACTCTACTTCTTACACTAAATGATCAGGAAAAGCTTCTGCTAAAAAAAGAAGACTGTCCTTCTCAGTTTAATTATTTAGCTACTGAAGGAACCTGTAAGATACTAAGAGAATTAGGCATACCTGCTAAGCTAGTAAAAAAACTAGGCTCTGGTCAGCCTGATGTAATGGACATGATTATAGCAGGAGAAATCGACCTCATAGTCAATGCTCCTACTCTAGGCGATGACTCAAGCAGAGATGGTTTTCTAATGAGACGTGCCGCTATAGAAAGAAATATCCCTGTGTATACGTCTATGGATACCTTCAGAGCTTGGAGCTATGCCCAGCAAAGCATTTCTGGCACTGATGTTACAGATATATACGATTTAAAAAAATATAGATAAAAATAATAAAAATCTACTCATAAATACAAGCAAATTTCTTCTGTAAAATAAATATTAGTTTATTATCAAAAAAGACTCAGCTAGATTCAAGTTTTAGAATCTAGCTGAGTCTGCATTTTATTTGAAATATTAGTCCGCATAGTTAAGTCCTGAGAAAACCTCAGATGCAGGAAGATTTAATTCTCTAATCGTATCAAAGCCATCTACTGCAAACCATCCCTCTTGTCCATCTGTTGTTTGAATCATACACCATTCATGGTTATCTGTGTAAGAAATAATAACCTCTTCATCTGGCAATAATTCTAGCACTTTTGTTTCGTCTTCTGGAGATTTCTGAAGCTCTATTTCTTTAAGAACTGTAACCTTTGCATCCATTTCATAAAGAGTTTTTTTCTTATTGAGAAGATAGTGATGCTTTGAAAGTCCATATTCATCTTCATAAAACCAAGTATGTAATATTTCCCCTCTAGTTTTGGTAATTACCTTTCCCATTCCCTCTATCTTCATATCTCCGACCATGCCCTCGCCGTACTGATGCATAGGTCCGTAAAAACCTGATATATATCCTATATTTATAATTTTTTCTCCATTATAATAGTAGAATCTAGTCGCCTCGTCATTGCTTGGTCCATACTCGCTGATTGCAATCTCCTTGATACCATCTTTGTAATCTATGTCCACTATATTAAAGTCTGGCTCTATATTATTACCTCTTACGTCTATCTTAGCCTGACCTATCTCTAGGCTGTACTTATAGGTTTCGGAGCTTTTTAGAGTCAAGATTATTTTTTCATCGACTTTATCTTCATTTAAATCCGCATATTTTACTATCTGGCTGTCCATATGAACTTCTTGTTCTTCTTGAATATCTGGGCGTAGCTTGGTGCTTACATCATCTTTGTTTATAGGCGTACACGATATCACTCCAAGACTTATAAAAAATACAGCGATTATTGCAATCAGATTTTTATACACCAAGCTCACCTCCTTCTTAAATTTATATCAAGACTTCAATCTTTGCCCATTTGCCTTCTATATCCTTTATTTTTTTAGAAAAATTTAGGTTTAGTGGAGTTTTAAAAAGCGGCCCATCGTAAACTACAGTATGGTACTCTCCGTTTTCTCCACATACGTCAGCCCCTGTTTTTTCAATCTCTTCAAGCAGTTCATGACTGAGATCTCTTCCTAAAAATTCTGGGCTCATCATAGTTTTATTTACTACTACTATCTTTGCCTTGAATCCAAGGTCTATAAATTCCTTCACCAGTTTTTTCCTATTTTCTTGCCATAGTGGAAGAACTGCTGTCATCTGAGCTTTTTCACAAACTGTCTCTTCCCATTTTTTATGTTCATCTAAATCAATATCTCCAAATATTCCGTAATTTATGTCTTGGCTTTTAAATACTTCTAAATTTCTTACAAATACAGCCTCATAATCTTCAAATTTAGCTCGCCCTATTGTAGATTCTAGGTCTAATGCATTTACTTGAGCCTTTATTATATCTTCATTTAATCTATGTGCAGAGCTGACATCATTTTCTATACTAAACATAGTAAAAAGCATCTTTGGCTTATAGCCTTGATTCATGGCTCTATAAAGAGCTAAGCAAGAATCCTTTCCTCCGCTCCACGACACAAAACAATTTTTATTCATAATATCACTCTTTTCTTATCTATGCATTTATGACAATAAAACATCTCACCCATTAATGCCACAACATATTTCTCTACATTAATAATACTCGAAAAATGGTTTTTAATACAACTATTAATAAAGTGTACATTATATTTTAATCAATTTAATAGCTTATGCAGATGCTTGAAATATAAACCACTCATCTTTTACTAAAAACTGAAATACTCCCCCATGCTTTTCAACTATATGAGCCATTGCTTTTGTCCCAAGACCATGGCCTTCGTGTTTTGATACAGGCAAGCCTTGATAAAAGTTCGGTGAAGAATGATAAGTGTTTCGAATATCAATACACAGCTTATTGTTTTTAGAATACATACGTAGCTTTATATAGCGATTACTTACATCCTCTATATTCTCGCAGGCATGCACAGCATTTTCAAGTGCATTCGATATTAAAGAACAAAGCTCAGTATCACTAAAAGTAAGCGTGTCAGGTAGCTTTGCCTCTATAGAAAGCTGAATCTCAGATTGCTTTGCTTTAGTGTCATAGGAGGACAAAATCAAATTTACTGTTTCATTATCACAAAAACGTATGGGGGTAATTGCATCCATATCTGACTGAGCAGTTTTTAGATATGCCTGTATTTCTTCTAAAGAACCTTTTGATGCAAGCCCTTGTAAAAGATTAAAATGATGTCGCATATCGTGTCTATATGTAGCTGCATTTTGCTGAATCTGCTTAAGAGATGCAAATTCTGTCTGCGCCTGTTTAAACTGGATTTCTAGCATATCCCTTTCTCGTTCTGTCTTTGCTTGCTTTAAAATTTCGTCATAGTAAATTAGTACAAACATAAAATAAAATGCTGAGGTAATAAATGGCATGAAATGCATAGTCGAACGTGTTTCACTATAAATATAATTAAGATTAAATGTCGCAAAATAGTCAAATATATAATAAAAAGCTGGCATAGAACCAAAAAGTAAACACGATTTAGTCGAACGATTCATAAGATGACGAACGGATTTTGCTACATATTTTTCTAATAAATAGTACATAACTATCGTAGTAACAATATACCCTATATGGTCCATAGAAGCATTTTCAAAATTTTTACCAATAACAGCTCCAATCCAACGTGGCGGTTGGCAGCACAAAAAAGATAAAAACATACTGGTCAGAGATATAAGCCAAGGTTTTTTTAGATAAATTACAATAAAAACTACAACTGGTAGATGTGAAATTATAGGGTATATCTTTAAAATCATTTCCATTCCCAAGATTTTTAAGCCTATAATTTGAAAAAGAAATAAAGCTACTGTAAAACTCCCAAACACTAGATAATTTTTTCGTGTACGAGGCATTCCTGCAAAGTTCACAGCAACAGCGCTTCCGAAAAGTAGAGCTATAAAATAGCGAGAGAACTGAATAAAAGTTTCTATCATATTTTTATTCTCCCTCCATTTGGTAATTTAGATACTGCTGCTTCATATCTTTTGCTTTACCTTGTGCTACAGGTATTGTTTCATGGTTTTGTAAAGTCACCTTAGTATTTTCAATTGTATCCACATACTGCATGTTTACAATATATGACCTATGAGTCTTCATAAAGCAAGAAAATTCCATGAGCTTATCGCAAGCCGCTGAAAAAGATTCTGTGCATTCTATTATTTTACCTGAACTTAAATGATATAACACGTTTCTGCCTATTACTTCAGCAAAAACTAAGCTAGAAATCAATATCTTTTGGATGCCTTCATTGCTCTTAACAATAATCATATCCTCTTCATTTTTTATATTAATATGATCTAAAACATCATCAAATGTAAAAAACAACTTTTCTTTTGATACTGGCTTTAGCACATAATTTACTGCTTTTACCAAATAGCTGTCTAAAGCAAATTCTGGAGACGATGTGAAAAATATTATAGGTGCAATTTTATCAAATCTGCGTATTTCCTTTGCTACATCAATTCCCATAAGTCCTGGCATGATGATATCCAAACAATATATATCAAAGACTTTACCTTTCTCAAGCGCTGAAATTAGCTCAAATCCATTTGAAAAAGCTGTGTATTCACAGCTAATATATTTTGATACTATGTATAAATTTATAAGCTGAATCATATTAGACAGCTCATCAATATTGTCGTCACATACTGCCATATGTAGCATGTTTATCCTCCATAATTTTTATCATTATTTTTCCAAGGTAAGTTTAACATAAAAATTAAGTTCTAAAAACATGTTTCATGTCGAAAAAACCCTGTTTCATGCATAATACGGTGTATATTAAAAATTTTTGATAATTTATAAATAGCAATATACGCTCCTCAAATTAACGTAATTGAGAATTGTTAATAGATTTAATAAGCATTTTTTATACATAATATTAACTTCTAAAGGAGACTCCCTGTTATGATACCAACTTTCATTTCTAGCATAGCAATTATTGTATTAGTCGCTCTATGGGCTATATCTGTCCAGCGCAAATTGGTTGTACTCGATGAGAACATCTGCAATGCAATGAATCAAATAGGAGTACAGCTATCAAGTCGCTTCGACGCCTTAATTTCTCTTTTGTTTTTAACAAAAGATTATGCTAGGCACGAAAGCGAAACTCTCATTGAAACCATTACCTCTAGAAGAGCAGTTATCACAGGAAAATCTACTCCTGATGATTTGCTACTACAAGAAAAAATAATTCTAGAAGCTTTATGCAGAATAACTATGATGACAAAAGAATATAAAGAATTAAATAATAATCAGACCTATATTAAAGCTATGGATGCAATACAGGTCTTCGATAATATGATACGCACAAGCAAACTTATTTATAATGACAGTGTTTCTAAGTTAAACAATGAAGTTCGTATATTTCCTACTTCAATAATTGCTATAATACTAGACTTTAGAAAAAGAGAGTATCTGGTTGAGCAAACCACATCAAGCGATAAAAAATAATATATCCTAATTCATAATCTAAACTATTATCTATCAATCAAAAAAACTGTACAGTCAAAACGCTGTGCAGTTTTTTGTTTTATAGGTGTTTTCTTTATTCTTGCAAATATAAATCTATCATCGGAATCTCTGAAGGCTTCGCAAAATAATACCCCTGCACTAGTTCAATTCCAATTTCCAAGAGAATATCTAGCCCTTCTTTTGTTTCTACTGATATCACCTCTTTTTATTATTGCTGGTAAAGCACCGTTGCTTCTGGAGATTTAAGAGCCTTTCTTTTTATTACTGGAATAGAAAGAATTTCAGCTATAATCTCAACATGATCCTTTATTTCTCTCTTTAGTTTTTCATGTATCACTATGCCATCTATCGAGCCATGGATAGAATCAATGCACTTCATAAGATAATCTCTAGCATCCTCTCCAATATACATTTCATTTTCCAGCCATCTACTTGGAAGAATATGTGTCAGCGAAACTGGGTGAGATTTATGAAGCACTGCATTTGTTATGGTATCTTCAAAATGGACTCCTCCCATATAAAGTACAGTAGGCGCTTTTTCTTCAGACGCAAACGCATCCATAAGCGCATAGGCTATTACACTCGCCGCCACAGGATTGTTGTAACTTTCAGAGGTGCTTCCTATCTCTATATCTAAAAATGGTAGCTTGCTTTCTTCTATCCACTCACTTTTTCCGTCATACACTATGCCCGACCAGTGAGTTGCTTCTGTTGTCACCTTAAATTCCTCTAGATTTAGTCTTTCTCTATGATGCTCTAAAGCTCTAGCTAAATTTGTAGATGGTACAGGATTACTACGACTATATCTAGCAGATGCCAAATCCCCTACTGTATGAATGCACAGCACTTTATCAGGAGCATTTTGACCACCATGCCAATTTACCATCGCAGCTATATCAAAGTCTTCAAAGTATTCATTTATAAGTGGCAGGTAACTGCTATAATCTGCACAGATAACTACCTTAGTCTTTACGAAATAGAATTCATTTGAAGCTTCATCTATATATTTTAAAACCTTATTTCTATCTACCTCTATGTCTGTTTCTGTAAGGTCAAAAGTTTCCATAATTTTTTCTAATACTTTTGGCGCTACCTCATCTTTGCTTTCATCTATACAAAAGAAATACACTGCTTTTTTTGAAGCCATAACCTAAGTCCCCCTTCTATTGAACCTCTCATAACTGAAATCACGAGTGTGCTGTCACTATCTATCAAAATCCAGCTCAGTAGTGTCATTAATACATTTAATGTAGTTTTCAGGGTCAGTATCCCCTTCAGTGCTAAAAAATAGCACTGAGGAATCTTCATTTATCTCAAGCATTTTTTTAATTTCATCTAGCTCTTTATATTTGCTAATAAGGCTAAGCAGTCCTACTCCTACAGCCCCAGATTCCCCAGAGATAATCATTTCATCCCCATCCATAGGATGAGCTAAAGCTTTCATCCCTTCCACTGTTACATAATCTGGGCACGACACATAAGCATGGGCAAAATCTCTAAGTATCTGCCAAGTTACAGTATTCGGCTCTCCACAAGCAAGCCCTGCCATTATAGTACTTAAATCTCCACCTACATTTACAGGCTCTCCAGTTGCTTTTTCTGCTGATTTATATATGCAGTCTGCGGCATCTGGCTCTACAATAATGGTTTTTGGAAGCTTAGCTTCGTATTTATTTGCAAAATAGCCTAGTACAGCTCCAGCCATTGAGCCAACTCCTGCCTGTAAAAATATATGGGTAGGTACAGGAAGGTTTTTATCTAGTATCTGCTCATTTGCTTCATAAGCCATCGTCGTATACCCTTGAGTAATCCAATTTGGTATTTCTTCATAGCCTTCAAAAGCTGTATCTTGGACAAATATCCAGCCGTTTTCATCTGCCATCTTACATGCAAGCCTAACTGCATCATCGTAATTAAATTCAGTTATACTGGCATCTGAACCATGAGAAAGTATAGCGTCTAGTCTGAACTTGGATGACCCCTTTGGCATATATACTACAGACTTACAGCCTAGCATCTGAGCTGTCCATGCTACGGCTCTTCCATGATTTCCATCAGTTGCAGTTACAAACACTAGGTCAGCTATCTTAGCTTTCACTTCCTCTGATTTAAAGTAATTAAAATCAGCTTCATCTATAGAAACTCCTAGTCTATCACAAAGCACTCTAGCCATAGCATAAGTTGCTCCTAACGCCTTGAATGCATTCATAGAAAATCTCTTCGATTCATCCTTTACATATATATTCTTAACCCCTAATTCTTTAGCTAGCTTATCAAGAACTACTAAAGGCGTAGGTTCGTAGCCAGTAAGCGAGCTATGAAGCTTTCTTACTGGTTTTGTGGCTTCATCATTTAAAAACCCTGGATAATCCTTAGTCTTTGGCGATGCACTTACAGCTTTAATACCTTTTACTGACAATTTCAATCAAATCTCCTCCAGTTATACAGTAGTTTATTAATCTATATCCAATATACCTTCTATATTGCTAATAAATATATCCACTAGTTCTGGATCAAAATGCTTTCCTTTTTGATTTCTTATATAGTCTAGGGCTTCTTCTGTCGAAAAAGCATCCTTGTACACCCTTTTGTGAGTCATAGCATCGAATACATCTATAATAGATAGCATCCTAGCCTCTAAAAGAATTTCCTCTTCCTTAAGCCCATTTGGATAGCCTGAGCCGTCGTATTTTTCATGGTGATTCAGTGCTAAATTTGCTGATATTTTAAGCATATCTAAATCAGATTTTTCAAAGATTTTATAGCCTACACTAGGATGAGTTTTAATAATTTCAAATTCCTCTTCAGTTAATTTTCCAGGTTTTTTTAGTATACTATCAGGTATAGCAATCTTGCCTATATCGTGCATCATGCTTGCCATTTTTAGGATTTCAGCTTCAGAGTGCGAGAAGTTTAGAAGCAAAGCAAAATTGTACATCATTTCTGATATCCTTTTTACATGCCCTGAGGTTTCTTCAAAATGATTTTCAACTACTTCTCCAAAGGTTATTATTATTTCTTTTTGAGTATTTACTATTGTGTTGTTGAGGATATAGTTATCTAGCGCCACAGAGTAATTAGTCAAAAACAAATGAATCAAATCAAAATCATAGATATCATTATTGCCTTCTATATAGATGTAGTTATTAAAGCTGTTTTTAGCATTGTTTTTTATTATAAAGCCTGAGTCTACAAATATAATTTTTTCTTCAGGCTTATCACTGTATTTGATTTTATCAACAACTTCTTTAAGCTCTGATACTAAGTCTATATCTTTTCCTATATAGCTTTTAAATTTTCCTGTTGCTGCTACAATTGTAGCTTTTTTATTTTTTTCTATAGTTACAAATCCGCCTTCTTTATCTACATCATCTCTTATATATACCATCTCAGGATTGCTCTTTTGAAAATTAGAAAGCTGGACTAAAATACTGGTTAAAAATTCATTTAGGCTATTGTGCTCAAATAAGTTTGCACTTGTCTTGATTATCTTTTTAAGTCCGTTTTTATGAGTGTTTATTTGGTATAAATCTCTATAGTTTCTAAGAGCTGAATATAGAGTGGTGTAAAGCCTTTTTGCTGTCATCTCAGTTTTAAGCCTATAGTCATTTATGTCATAATCTCTTATGACAGTTTCTTCAGGTGCTTGTCCTGGCTGTCCAGTTCTAAGGACTATTCTAGTCATTTTGTTATCTAGTCTTCCTCTTAGAACCTCTACTACGTTAAGCCCAGAATGATTATCCTCCATGACTACATCTAGAAAAAGTACAGCCGTATCTGGATTTTCCTCTAAAGCCCTTATGGTCTCTTCTCCAGTGTAAGTATCTATAAATTCCAGACCTTTTCCTTCAAATTCAAAATCCTTGAGCATCATTTTTGTTATGACATGAATTTCATCATAATCATCAGCAATCATTATTTTATAGTTTTCTTTGGTTTTTAGCTTTGGCTTTGAATCTTCTGATAAAAAATCCAACTTGATGTTGTCTAAATTCAGCTTTTTCTTCATACTCTCACAGTCCTTCATCTTTTGATTTCTATAATAAATTCTGTCCCCATATCAATCTCACTTTTGCAGCTTATCCTTCCATTTAGTTTTGCAGTTACAAGGTTATATACTATATTCATCCCTAGTCCACTGCCGCCCTTGCCTCTATTTGTAGTATAAAAAGGTTCAAAAACCCGCTTTTTGACTTCTTCATTCATACCTAAGCCATTGTCTTTATAGTGTATGATGAGATTTTCACCCTCTGGCACTACTGATATATTTATCTGCCCAGACTTCATATTCCTAAACCCATGAATCAAGGAATTCATGATAAGGTTTGTAAATACTTGAGAAATTGCTCCTGAATAGTTGTTGATAACTAAATAATCAGGACAATCAATATTAAAGTCTACATTTTTATTTTTATATTCGTGTTTTAAGCTGAGCAGTATAGAATCTATATATTCCCTAAAATTAAACCTGCTTTTTTCTTCTATAGATTGGTTTACTGCTATTTCCTTAAAGCTTTTTACTAGCTCTGCCGCTCTATATAAATTGGAATTTAAAATAGCTGTAGTCTCATCTATCGATTCAATATAAGAAACTAATCCAGATTTCGAAATACTTCCCTCAAGTAGCTCTTTTTTAAAGCTTTCATTATTTGCTTCCATAAGCGAAGATGCAGATACTGCTACTCCAAGAGGAGTATTGATTTCGTGGGCTACACCAGATACTAGCTCTCCCAGTGAGGCTAGTCTTTCCTTTTCCATCAGCTCTTCCATCACTGCCTTTAAATTTTCAGTTTTTTCGTCTATGATTAAATTCATTCTTTGAGTTTCTGTTTTATGAAGCTCTTCTATTTCATTTTGTTTTTCAACTAGCTTTCCTATATAGCTCTTTATATTGTCTACCATTAGATTAAAGCCCTTAATCATTTCATGGACTTCCTTGATATGTCCTCTTTTTTGTTTTATCTCTACATCCCAGTTACCAGAGGTTATTTCATTATAACCACTCGCTACCATCAAAAGAGGCTGAGTAACTTTATTTAGAATATAAATCCCTGCTATAGTTCCAAGAATAAGCATAATCATTATCATAGCAAGGCTTAAATTATATCTAGACTGAATAGAACCCATTAAATCATTCTCAGGGATTACTACTGCTATTCTCCATCTGAGTCCGTTAGGATTTTCTAGCTTTGATACCATTACAAAATTATTGCTATTCTCAATTTCTATTCTATGAACTTTTTTATATTCCAAATCTCTGGCTCTTAGTAAAGCTTCAGTCGATTTTATAAGTGGATTTTTACTGTCTTTTACTTTTAAGAGCTCACCTTTAAAATTCTTTGAATCTGTAATTACTACATTGTTATGATTTTCAGATTGAGCTACTATATCTAGTTCATCGTTTACTATAAATACTACTCCGTTGTCTTTTATTTTGTTTTTTTGGAGAAAATCATTAATTCCATTTAATTTTACATCTATTTCAAAAACTCCTCTAAATTCTCCACTATTTCCAAATACAGGAACAGATACCGAGGTAGTTGCTTCCATTTTTTCATCTTGATTTATGTAAATATTCGACCAACTACTTGCAATATTTTTTCTTACCGGTTCATACCAGGGTCTAATTCTAGGATCATAACCCTCTATAGAACTTATAATGTTTGAATTTATGCTATCTCCTTCATATATATTGAGTAGTCCTCCTGTTCTGCTATCCTTAAGCATCAGACTAAACTCTTTGCCTTCTCCATTATCTCTTATACCTATATAGTTTCCATTTTCATCTCCATAGCTTATTACGCTAATTTGTGGAATTTTTGCTTTAAGACTTTTCATCAGACTTTTCTGATAATTTTCTATATCAGATAAATCCTCACCTAAAAACATCTTTTCGTTTGTTATAGTATAGCCTATTATCTCTGCCATGATAAGTGGCTGGGAAAGTATTGCATTTAGCTCGTTTTGAGTATTATTAGTAAGAGCTTCTACTATTTTACTGCCTTGCTCTTTTGCAAGAAATTCATAATCTGCCTTATATCTCATAAGAGAAATTACAAAGGTTGCTATGAGCACAACTATAAGTGGAAGAGTTACAGCAAATCTAAGAGAAATAAATCGATTTCTCATGAAGCCCTCCTTTATTACATAGGATTTATTATCAATTTTTTAGTTTTTTATGCCTATTACTTATCATACTAGAAATTCATTATAAAGTACAAGCCATTCAATACTTCAAAGTAAAGAAAATTAAGATATTTTACTTTATTGATAATAATTATTAGTGCTTCTATATTATTCCATAAAAGGGTATAATTTAAGAGATTCTAAAAATTAGGAGATGATACAATGTTTTTCAAAAAAGATAAAACAGTTGAAACAGTTATAAATACTGCTGATAAAGAAATCCAAGAAAAGCTTCAGGCTGAAAACGAGCTATTAAAATCATACATCAATCAAATCTATAGCCGTATGGGAGAAATAATAGAAAGTCACAATCATGTGAATAGCCAGCATTCAGATTTAGCTTCACTTGCTGAAAATATCAAAGACATAATGGAAAATGTAAAGGATTTATCACAAAATACTAATGATTTATCACTAGAGCTTTCTACTAGAAGTGACAAATTAAATAGCATATCTCAGACTTCTGTAGAAAAATCTGTAGAAGGCAATAAAGCTGTTGAGGACTTACTTTCTATGATGGATTCTCTTAAAGCTCAAGCAAAAGAATCTTCTTCATCCATGAACAGCCTAGGTGAGCGTTCTAAGCAGATCACTGATATAGTAGAGACTATAACAGATATTGCTAACCAGACTAATCTGCTCGCTCTTAATGCAGCAATAGAAGCAGCTAGAGCTGGAGAGCACGGTAGAGGATTTGCTATAGTTGCAGATGAAGTAAGAAAACTCGCTGAAAATACTACAAAAAGCACTAGCACCATTCAAGATTTAGTTATGAACATTCAAAACGAAATAGAAACAGCCTCAAAAAATAACGAGAGAAACAATTCTGCTATAGAAAAAGGTATAGAAATGAGTGAGGTTGTAAAAGAAAAGATAAAAGAAATTGTCAATGGATTTGATGAGGTTCAAAAGGAAGTAAAAATTGTAACAGACACTATAATTACTCAAAGAGACTATATAAGTAGTATTTTTGAGCAAACTCGAGTTTCAGATGATATTCTGCTAGAAATCCATAATAAATTAATAAACCATGTAGAAAGAGCTAGCAAAGTCGATACTAACCTAGAAGAAGCACTCACAAAATTAAAAAATCTTTTATAAAAAAATACCAATATGGATATGGGAGAGTTATAGATAGTTTAAATGTGGGTATATAGTCATAAATAGCTTTGTCATGAAATAAACAATATAGAATGACAGAGACAAACGGGGGGAATTTTATGAGACTGGACCTATCAAAACGAATTGCTCTTTACGTTACTATACTTATAGTTATAGTAGCTTCAGGACTGGGTATTTCTGCGTTTAAACTTAGCTCGGATTCACTTACTTCACAAGCAGAAAAATCTCTGCTCGATACCACCGATATAAATTCAATAAGAATAAAAGATGCAGTAACTGCTAGAATCAATCTCTTACAAGAGCTTGCAAATCGAGCAAGAACTCAAACTATGGATATAAACATCCAACGTGAATCATTAAAAAATGACATTGAAAGATTAGGCTATTTGGATTTTGCTGTAGTTACGCCAGATGGTACAGCTACATATATTTTAGGTGAAAATACTGCTGATTTGAGCGATAGAGATTATGTAAAAAAAGCTCTTTCAGGTGAGGCCAATCTATCAGATGTCATTATAAGCAAAGTTACAGGAGAAGCCGTGCTTATGTATGCTGTTCCTATTAAAGTCGAAGACAAGGTAGTTGGAGCTTTGCTTGGTAGAAGAGATGGTAATGCTTTGAGTGAGCTGACTGATACAATGGGCTTCGGCGAAAACGGCTATGCTTATATTATGAATACTGACGGAACTACTGTAGCTCATCCAAATCGAGAAAATGTAATGAATCAAGTTAACCCCATAGAAGCAGCTAAAGAAAATAAAGCATTTTCATCTTTAGCAGAGCTTCTAACTAAGGTGCTTGAGGATAGCCATGGCATAGGTACCTACGAATACGAAGGGAAGACATGGTACTCTGCTTATACCGCCATCGATGGTACAAACTGGATTTTAATTCAAAATGCAGATAAAGCTGAGGTTTTAGAAGGTCTTTCTGCTCTTACCAAGCTTATTCTAATCACAACATTTTTTTGCTTGTTGCTAGGAATAGTCTTCGCTTTTCTTCTTGGAAAATCTATTGCTAGGCCGATAAAAGGGTTGTCTGAGGATATACTAAAAATCTCAAACTATGATTTATCAATTAGCGATACTAGTAATATAAATAAATATATTAAAAATACAGATGAGGTAGGAATAATAGCAAGTTCGCTTTCAGAAATGCAGAAAAATTTAATAGAATTAATTCAAAATATAAATGAAAGTGCACAAAATGTTGCGTCTTCATCAGAAGAGCTAACCGCAACAAGCCAGCAATCTGCAACTGCCGCTGAAGAGGTTGCTAGAACTATAGAGGAGATTGCGAACGGTGCAAGCGATCAAGCTAGCGAAACAGAAAAAGGTGCTTACAATGTAGATGAACTAGGCAATCTAATAAACAGTGATATATCTCTAATAGAGGATTTGAATCAATCTGCCCAAACTGTAGAAACTCTTAAAAATCAAGGATTTGAAGTTCTGTCAGAGCTTACTGAAAAAACCAACTCAGTATCTATATCTGCTAAAGAAATACAAGAGGTCATCAACACCACGAATACAAATGCTCAGAGTATATCAGCTGCAAGTGAGATGATTCAAAACATTGCAGATCAAACTAATCTACTCGCTCTTAACGCTGCTATTGAAGCTGCAAGAGCTGGAGAAGCCGGAAGAGGCTTTGCAGTAGTTGCTGATGAAATAAGAAAATTAGCAGAGCAATCTACTAACTTTACTTCTGAGATTTCTAACATTATAAATTCTCTTACAAGTCAAACGGATTTTGCAGTATCAAAAATTCAAGAAGTAGGCAAAATAGTTGATATGCAAAATGAAAGTCTTGAAAAAACCAATACTCAATTTGATGGCATAGCAAAAGCAATAGACAATGTCAAAACTATAGTTGACCATCTCAATAAATCAAGTGCCACAATGAATGTGAAAAAAGATCAGATAATTGCAATCATTGAAAATTTATCTGCAATATCTGAGGAAAATGCTGCCTCTACACAGGAAGCCTCTGCCTCTGTAGAAGAACAAACCGCTGCTATGGAGCAGATTGCTGATGCTAGCGAATCTTTAGCAAAGCTTGCTCAGCAGATGCAAGAAAGTATCTCTATATTTAAATATTAAAACCTTATATTTAAATGTTGGTTCTCAATCAAACCCCAAAATTCCTAAATAGGATTCGGGGTTTTTCTTTATCCATTTTAACAATATTTTTAATTCCTACTTGACAGGTATAGTATAGGTCGTTTATGATAGAAAAAAGTTCGAAAGGAGATTGGATATGAAAGCTCAAAATTTAGTTTCACAAATTAATGCTTTTGCATGTTGCTGTTGTCAAGAGATTACTAAAAAACTTGATAATAGCTTTTTGTGGTGCTAAAATAAGACTTTCCCTAACAATCTACTTATAATAACTTTATTATAATTACGGGCAGTCCTAAGTGGACCTGTCCGTTTTTTTATGCAAAAAAACAAGTAATTAGTTTCTTTTCTGGCCAGAAGAACATTGCTTTAGAATATTTCTGAAGTAAAATCTTGTTTATTAAAAATCAAAATATCATAAATAACAATAAAAATTGGAGGAATTTCAAATGAAATCGAATAAATTACCATTAATAATTATCTTAATTGCTGTGGCTTTAGGCTCAATCATGTTTTTTAGTACTAAGGATAAGTCATCAACTGCTAGTGAACCTACTGAAGTTATAAAGGTTGGTATGAGTGGGTCTTACAAACCTTATACCTATTTGGATGAAAAAGGTGAATTAACAGGCTTTGATGTGGATGTTTGGAAAGAAATCGGAAAAAGAACTGGACATGAAATTGAATTTGTAACAAGCGATTTTAGCGGACTATTTGGAATGCTTGACTCAGCAAAGCTAGACACTATAGCTAATCAAATAACTGTTACACCAGAACGCGAACAAAAATATCTTTTCACTCGTCCTTATGTGTACTATGGAGCTCAACTCATTAGTAAGGATGATAGAAACGACATCGTAGACCTTGAGTCATTAAAAGGCAAAAAAGTTGCAGTGGGTCTAGGAACAAATTACGAAACTATAATTAGAGATTTTGACAAAAACTCTGAGATAGAAATCATTACCTATGACAGCGGTTCAGGTTCATACCAAGATGTTGCCATCGGTCGTGTTGATGCAGCTATGAATGATAGATTGGCTCTTCAATCTGTAATTAACGAATCGGGGCTTCCATTAAAGCTTGCTGGTCCGCCTATCAACGAAATGCAAAATGCCTTTCCTTTTCTTAATAATGAGGAAAACAAAGAATTAGTTGCTCAAATAGACAGTGCAATTGATAGTATGTACGAAGATGGAACTATAAAAGAAATATCTATGAAATATTTTGACATGGATATCACTGAGAAGGTGCTTAATTAATGAACTTTGATTTTAATATACTTGTAAAAGCTCTAGTAGAGCTTCTTTCTGCTCTTCCTATAACACTTTCAGTTGGCTTGCTTGCCATGCTAATTGGACTAGGCTTTGGAATATTCATAGGCATAGTAAGATATTTTAAGCTACCAGGTATAGATTTGATTTTAAGAGGGTATGTATCATTTTTTAGAGGCACTCCGCTGATGATTCAGCTTTTCCTGTTTTTCTTCGGGCTGCCTCAGCTCTTTCCTTCACTAGGAAACATCGGTGCCTTTGAAGCTTCTGTCCTGATTATGTCTATCAACTCTGCTGCATATATAGCAGAGACTACAAGAGCGGCAATATTGTCCGTAGATAAGCTCCAGCAAGATGCTGGGCTATCAGTTGGACTTACACTATGGCAGACCATGCTGTACGTTCAGCTTCCTCAAGCCCTTAGAGTTGCTATTCCTTCATTTGGAAATACTTTTATCGGAATCATTCAAGGAACTGCACTTACCTTCATGCTTGGGCTTAATGATTTGATGGGGCTCGGAAAAATGAAAGCCGCTGTAAACTATAAATTTTTCGAAATATATTTGGCTGTTGGTCTTATTTACTGGGCTATCACCTTAATAATAGGCCAAGCAAATAAATATTTAGAAATCCACTATAGTAAAGGGAGGATGGCATAATGCTCAAAATAGAAGCTCTAAAAAAATCATATGGCAACAATGTCATAATCTCTGATATGAATTTTGAAATCAAAAAAGGTGAGGTAGTATCCATAATCGGGCCTTCTGGCTCAGGCAAATCTACATTTTTAAAAACTATCAATCAGCTAGTTAAGCCAGATTCAGGCACCATGCACTTTAATGGCCTGCTTTATGATATGTCAAACATCGATAGCTCTATTGCCTCTGACCTTAGAAAACACATAGGCATGGTATTTCAAAATTTCGGTTTGTTTTCTCATCTCACCGCAGCTGATAATATAGCTCTAGGGCTAGAAAAAGCTCATGGCTACAGCAAGAAAGAAGCTCAGAAAAAAGCTTTAGAAATGCTCTTGCTAGTTGGGCTAGAGCATAAATCTTCAGCTTATCCAAATGAGTTATCTGGGGGACAGCAGCAAAGAGTAGGAATAGCAAGAGCCCTTTCGTCAAGCCCCGCTCTAATACTTTTTGACGAGCCTACCTCTGCACTAGATCCTGAACTAGTCAGCGAGGTTTTAGCAGTTATAAAGGCTCTGGCAGAGTCTGGAAATACTATGATAATAGTAACTCACGAGATGAGCTTTGCAAAAGAAATATCTGACAGAATAATTTTCATGGACAATGGTCAAATCATTATGAATGACACTCCTGAAAAAGTTTTTTCTGATAATTCTCATCCTAGAGTAAAAGCCTTCACAAGTAGCCTATAGTTTTTTATTGTTAAGAGTAATGAATCCTTTCATGAGAAAAAGTATAAAAAGAAAAGTCGACAAGTAAGGCTGTCTGGTCATAGAAAAAAGAAGAATTGCTAGTATATGCATTCCTACAGATAGCCTTCTTAATACTTTACCCATGCTTTTTGTTTTCTCAAAAAATCTAAGCCCAAGCTCTGCAGCCCCTATTCCAAATAACGAAAGCAGTAAAATGTAATAGATGGTTTTTAGACCAACTACCTCTTTGTAATCTATAAGATTTACAGCTCTTATATAATCTCCCTCTGGATTTCCATAAAACGGCAAAAATATAAAGGCAATAGCGACTAAATCGAGTAGCCCATATATCATTCCTGTGATATTTTCTACATTTTCTTTATTTTCATTTGTTGCAAGCTGTACTAGCTCATCTCCAGAAAGTAAATCATCAATTGATATCTTGAATAAAGCAGAGATATTTTTTAGGGAATCAATACTAGGGTAGCCCTTGCCACTTTCCCATTTTGAAACGGCTGTCCTAGAAATGTAAAGCTGCTCTGCAAGCTGTTCCTGAGTCCAATTATTTTGTTTTCTAAGCTGCTGAAGTTTTTCTCCCAGCTCCATATGACTTCCTCCTAATTTATATTTGAATATATACTCAACAAAAAAGCTTATTATGGCAATCTATTATTTCTATAGGATTTACAATAATATATCACAGTATATAGATTATTTTGTAACAAAAAACCATCAGGCTATCCTGATGGCAATGTAAACTTCTATATTCCTATGCATTTTTTGGTTTTATAAAATTTAATGTAGAAAAAATTCCTACTAAGCAAAGTGCGATAATATAGTAAAATAAAAGCTTGTAATTTCCATGGGCATCAATTAGCATACCCGAAGTTATTACTCCAGTTACTGCGCCTATTCCATATGCGGTAAACACAAGCCCGTAGTTTTGACTATAATGACCTGTTCCGTACATATTCATAGTTGAAGCAGGCGCTATAGCAAGCCAGCCTCCAAGATTAAACCAAAATATTGCAAATCCAATAATATAAACTATAAGGTTACTCTCTCCAAATAAGACCATAACAAGAGCTGCTGATATTATCAGTATATATGATAAAAGCATAGCTTTTCTCGGAGATAATCTGTCTGTCAGCCATCCAAAAGTAGGTCTTCCCATCCCATTAAAAATGGCAAATATAGTCATGAGCATAGTTACTTTTGTTGCAGTGAGTCCCACATATTCAACCCCTATGCTAGTTGTCATTCCTACAAGCATAAGCCCTATGGTCGTCCCTATTATAAAATTTATATAAAGCCCTTTAAAGCTTTTGTCCTTAATCATTTCCTTCGTCGTATGTCCAGATACCTTTACTGATTTACCCTCTTCTTTAATCTGGGATGAAGCTTCTAGCTCTGGATATTCAAAGAAATAGGACAGAACAGGCAAAAATACTGCAAATCCAGCTCCTAGTATTAAAAATGCCCTAGTTAATCCAACTAGCTCGACTATAGTCCTAGCAAGAGGCGCTGTGATAAGTGGGGATAATCCAAAGCCTACAAGAACCAAGCCCACTGCAAAACCTTTTTTCTCCGGAAACCACCTTGCCACCACTGTCATAGGAACTCCATATGCAATACCTACTCCTGCTCCACTTATAACTCCATAAGTAAGGGTAAGCACATATATACTAGGTGCAAAGGCAGATAGTATCCAGCCGAGTGCTACTAGTAAGCTTCCAAATATCATTATACTTCTGGGATGAAATCTATCAATAAATCTTCCTGTTACAAACATAAAAAGTGAATAAAAAGCTAATGATGCCATATATGGAAGTCCACTGCTCGTAAAATCCACTTCAAAATAATTTTGTACAGCTAGTCTAAACACACTGTAAGAATAAACTGTTCCAAGCAGCATCATCAAAATAATTCCTAAAATAACATATTTCCATCTTTTACTGTTTGTGCTTTTCTTTAAGTCTAAGCTTATTTTTTCTTTCATAAATCTCCTACTTTCTATATTTTTATATTAAAAAAGCCAACAGCAAAGCTCCCTAAAGAACTTTTGCTATTGGCTTACTCTCGACTGATTTAAAAATCTTTCAATTCGTCTTCCAAATTACAAGTTTGCAAGGTAATTATCTATATCTTGATCCACTACGATACCTATGATTTTTTCTCCTGTTTTTGTACTGACATCTGAGTACGTGCTTATTACGTCTACATTAAGAACAGATTTTACTGCTAGTTCTAGTTCCTCTCTAGAGCTTTCAAACAAAGCTGTCCTAACTTTTTTAATTAAATCTACACCTTCTTTAGTCTGTGCCAGATTCTTTTCAGATGTGCTAAGAAACCCCTTGAGCCTTACAATAATTAAATCTTGAAAAATTATGGTTCGTATTTTTTCAGGGCCTCTGCCCATTTGCTCAACTTCAAATTTACTTATTGCTTCGCTTATCTTCGATTCAACTTGTCCTTTTGTCATCAAGCACCCTCCTAAATCAAGCCCTAGGCTTGAGTCTTTTATGAAATCAGTAATCTCTTAAAGAAAGATACATTTTTATATTTTAGCATAGGATTATCCCTTGTATCAACAATATATATTTATTCATATATATATCGAAATTAATCTGCCTAATCTGTAGATTCACACCTAACATTATATTATTTATGGTGATTCACGTTTTGCTATAAATTATAACTGCCTAGAGGTATAATTAAATTATCATCTACTTAAGGAGAACGTAAATGGAAACAGTTTTTGGCCTTGTAATTACCTTTGTCATGCTAATGTTTTCTATATATAAGGGAATATTCATAGGATATCCTCTTCTTATAAGCTTTTTTATATTTGTAATACTATCGCTTCATAAAGGCTACTCTATAAAAGCTATCTCTAAAATGGCTTATGATGGAGGCAAAAAGTCCTTTGTCGTATTAAAGATTTTCATTTTAATCGGAGCAATAACTGCAGTATGGATGAGTAGTGGAACAGTTCCTTCAATCGTTTACTATGGAATCAATCTCATGAACCCCAATTATTTTATTTTTTATGCATTTATAATAAGCAGTCTCGTTTCTTTTTTACTTGGAACTTCACTTGGTACTGTCAGCACCGTAGGACTTGCTCTTATCGTCATGGCAAAAAGTGGTGAAGTAAATACTAATATTGCCGCTGGAGCAATAATTGCAGGAGCATACTTTGGAGATAGGTGCTCTCCTATGTCCTCTAGTGCCAATCTAATCGCCAACCTTACTGAAACAGAGCTTTTTATAAACATAAAAAACATGCTAAAAAGTGCAGTACTTCCGTTTATACTTTCATTGATCCTCTATTTTGTAGTATCACTGAGTTCTCCACTTAACACGGCCTCTGGTGGTATTGATAAGGCTATAGTAAAAAGCTTTGAAATAAGTATATTGGCGCTTTTACCTTCTATTATAATCCTTGTACTATCAATATTTAGAGTCAATGTCAAAATTTCTATGTTTTTAAGTATAGCCTTAGCTAGTGTACTTAGCATCTATATCCAAGATTATAAAATTAATGAGGTGCTCTACTTTATACTTATGGGATTTCATTTGGACTTTGATAATCCACTTTACCTCATAATAAAAGGTGGGGGCATAATCTCTATGCTAAGACCTGCCATAGTGGTTTTTATTTCATGTAGTCTAGCTGGAATATTTGAAGGTACTAAAACTCTTCAAAGCGTAGAAAAGCTTCTGCTAAAAGCGAACTCAAGAAGTAGCCTATTTTTATATACCACAATTGTGAGCATCCTGACTGCAGCCTTTGGCTCAAATCAATCCATTGCAGCTGTTCTTACCGCTTCACTTATGGATAAAGCATATAAGCAAAATTCCGTAGACAAATACCAGATGGCTCTTGATTTAGAAAACACTGGCATAGTGCTTTCAGCGCTCATTCCTTGGAATCTTGCTGCCTTTGTTCCAACCTCTACTATGGATGTAAGCCCAGTAGGTTTTATCCCTTACGCTTTTTATCTATATCTTCTTCCTATCACTAGCTATGCAATCCTCAGATATAGAAAAAACTCCACCAATTAGCAATCTTAGACTGCAAGAGTAGGTGGAGTTCTTAATGTTAATATAAAATCCTGAGCAATTTTATTTCTCTAATGAGTTTAATTTTCTTATTTTGCTTCATCTATAAGCTGTTTTATTTTCTCTTCTAACTTAAGAGGCGAAGTAGCTGAAGCTATTCTATCTACAACATTTCCCTTGGAATCGACAATAAACTTTGTAAAGTTCCACTTTATATCCTTACCAACTAGTCCTTTTTTAGCATTCGTAAGGTGAACAAATAAAGGATGAGCATTTGGTCCTTTTACGTCTACTTTATCAAACATAGGAAAGGTAACCCCAAAATTAAACGAACAAAAGCTTTTTATCTGAGCAGTATCTCCTGGCTCCTGATTCCCAAACTGGTTGCACGGAAAACCTAAAATTTCAAAATGTTCATTACCTAACTTCTGATAAAGAGCTTCCAGCTTTTCATATTGAGGTGTAAAGCCTCAGTTGCTTGCAGTGTTTACTATGAGAAGTACTTTACCTTTGAAGGCATCCATAGTCATTTCTTCAAAATCAATAGTTCTAAGCTTAATGTCATAAATTGACATAGTAGTTCCACCTTTCAATAGTTGTCCTAAATTATCCAAATATAGCAATATATATTCTAGTATCAATAATTAATTAATATAGGATTCAATATAAAATCTCATATTTTATTATTTATACCAAATTTATCTCAATATCAACATAAATTTTCATTTCCTAATTATTCCAATTTCAACTTTATAATCGTAGCTCTTTGTAACTAAGATAATGTATAATGTATAAAACCCCATATGTTAGGGAAAAATTGCAAATTAAATCAAAAAAATTTGTTGTATTTACATTAAAATTTAAATAGAAAGGTTGGGAGCCTAATATGAAAAAAGTGTTACTGCTTTTAGCCAATGGCTTTGAAGCTTTTGAAGCTAGTGTGTTTGCTGATGTTATAGGCTGGAACAAGCTAGAAGGTGATTTAAATACTGAGCTTTTAACTACTGGACTGCATGAAGAAATAAAATCTACTGTAGGTTTTGCTGTAAAAAGAGAACTACTCATCAGTGAAATCAATGTAGATGAATTTGACGCTCTTGCAATACCAGGTGGATTTGAAGAAAAAGGCTATTATGATGATGCTTTTCATGAAGATTTTCTAAATCTTATTAAAAAATTTCATGAATCAAACAAAATCATAGCTTCAATCTGTGTAGGAGCTCTTCCTATTGCAAAAAGTGGAATTTTAAAAAATAAAAATGCCACAACCTATGGACTAGGCCAAAGCACAAGACAAAAACAGCTTTCTGATTTTGGAGTAAATGTAATACCAGATCAATCTATGGTTGTGGATGGAAACATAATAACTGGCTACAACCCCTCTGCTTCTTTTGAGGTTGCCTTTTATCTTTTAGAACTGCTAACATCCAAAGATAACTGTTCTAAAATCAAAGCTCTTATGGGCTTTAAAAATAACTGAGGAGACTAATATGAAGCAAATAAAAAATATAACCATCCTTCACTTAAATCCTAACAATCAAATCAAAGCTCAATTAGAATCGAATTATAAAGCTTCCTATCCTGAGGCTATTTTTGAAATATATGATTTGTCAGAGTATGATATTAAAAACTGTATAGGTTGCTGGAATTGCTGGGTAAAGACTCCTGGAAGATGCGTTCATAAAGATAAGCTAAGTGAATGCTACTTTGCTATAATAAATACTGATATCTGTGTGTTTTCTCATGAAGTAAAAAATGGCTTCCTATCTGGAAACTCAAAAACATGTATGGATAGGTTAATTCCATTATTCCATCCCCACATAAAAATAGTAAATAATGAAATGATGCATTATGAACGCTATGCTTCTATGCCCCAGATGCATTATGCTTACAGCCTTGCTCCAAATGAAAAAGAGCTTACTCAAAGAGAAATCAATTGTCTAGAGGGCTATTTCTTTAGATGCAATGAACATTTCAGAGCTAAAGGAATGATGCACCAGCTAAATTCAGATTCCATAATAAGCTCAAAAGATACAATGACTAGAATAAGTCCAATCATCCCTGAAAAGATGAAAAATATGTCATCTCCTATATCTAGTTCAAGTAAAATTGCTATATACAATGGTTCTCCAAGAGGCACAGCTTCTAATACATTGCTTTTAGTTGAGCAGTTCAAAAAAGGATTACTAATAGAGGGTATACTTGAAGAGCAAATTGAGGTTCATAACCTAAGCCAAATCTCCAAGCATGAAGAAATTGCATCTAAGTTTTATGATGTGGATTATCATATGTTTATTATGCCTTTATATGTACATAGCATGCCTGGAATAGTAAAGCATTTTGTAGATGCTGTAGAATCTAGCGCTTCTGATAATAAAAATATCCCATCTCCTAAAGTTGGATTTTTTGTTCAATCTGGTTTCAAGGAAGGCTATCAATCTTTTTATTGCAGAGCAGCACTTGAAACGATTTGTATTCACAACAGCTGGATATATAGTGGATGTGGAATCAAAGGAGGGATGGAGGGACTTAGACTTACTCCAGAAAAAGCAAACGCAAAAATTTATTCTGCTTTTAATGAGCTTGGCTCATATTTTGCCAAAAATGGTTATCTACCATATGATGTACTGGACGAGTTAATCAAGCCTGTGCATCTGACAAAATCTCTTAAGCTTGCTTTTACTCTACTTCCAAATAAGTTAATTAAGCTATACTGGGATAGCCAGATGAAGAAAAACAAAGTAATCGAGCAGTCATATGCTCAGCCATACAAAAAATAAGGACTCCATCCATTAAAGCAATACCGATTGTTAGTTAGTTCTGGAAAACTTGTTTTATTCACTATAATTTAAAAGACTTTATTCAAGGAAGACTAGCACCCCTGAATAAAGTCTTTGTTTTTATCTCTTTGCTTTAAATGGATATTTCATTAGTCCATGCTCTGTACAGTAGATGTAGAGATTTCCTCTATTTCTCATCATAGGAAGATTAATTTCTGCATTTTGCTCAGGATATAGTCTATGAAGGAGCACTCTTTCATTTTGAACATATGCAATAAATAAAATATAATGCTCCTTAGTCATTGGGTGGTCTATACTTATAAAATGCTGCATATCAATTTCTTGAATTGTTAATTCATGCTCATCGTGTTTTGGGGCAGGTTTTAGCATCGCTAATTTTCTTCCACAGCAAGAAATTGTCGCTTCTCCAGTACTTATTAAAATATTACTACAACTAGGGCAAACATAGAATTTTACTTTTTCAATTTTTCCTATATCAGGTTTATTCGGCTTGAGTTCTCCTTCTAAAAGCTTAAGAACATCCGCTCCAAGCACTTCTGATAATTCTGTCCAAAGAGTAACATCTGGACATCCCATTCCACATTCCCATTTAGAAACGGTTTTATTACTTATATTTAAGCTATCTGCTACTTGCTTTTGAGTCAGTCCTTTTTCATTTCTAAGCTTTAATATCAATTGTCCTACTTTCTTGCAATCCATCTCTTCACTTCCTTTTCATCATTTCCAAATTATGCTACTGTTTTCAATACTATCTAAACATTCCTCTAGCATAGCTTCAAGCTTATCAGTATAGTCCTTTTGCGGATCTTCATATTTTAGAATTTTAACTACACTAAACTCAAAATTACTTTCTCCATATTTCTTCCAAAGCTCCTTCATTCTCTTGTTAGGATGCGTTTGAGTCAATAGCTTAAATCTATTGCTGTTATAGTCTGCTTTAGTATCTTTAGAGATTCCTAAAAAAATCTCACCTGTTTCCCTGCACTTAAAAGCTATTATTCCCATCTCTGGATGTCTATTTTTATAATCTTCCATAAGTTGTTTTTTTCTATTCATATCCATTTGCTTCACCTCATAATTATCTTACTATGCAAAGTCTACGCAGACAATCCATGCTCCGTAGACTCAAAAAAACCTGACTTCGATAAAACACGAAATCAGGTTTTTTCTTTAATTATTTTATTTGAGGGACCGTTACTCATTTAGGTCTAGAGTTTTTTAACAAACTCTGATTTTAGCTTCATAGCTCCAAATCCATCTATTTTACAATCTATATTGTGTATTCCATCATCTATGAGCCTTATATTTTTCACTTTAGTACCTTGCTTTAGAGGAGCTGAGCTTCCTTTAACCTTCAAATCCTTTATTATAGTGATAGAATCTCCATCTTTTAATTCATTTCCGTTTGCATCCTTAACGCTTACTGATACATCTCCATCAGTAGAGTCTAAAGCACTCCATTCATGAGCACATTCAGGACATACAAACATATTATCCATTTCATAGGTGTAGCTAGAATTACATTTTGAGCAATTTGGTAACATAGACTATTTACTCCTTTATTAATCGTTATTTAGTAATCAACGAATAATATAGTATCATATAGTCGATATCTTTACAAATATTTGAATTAGTTTTTCCCTTTGCCCTTGCCATTTGATTTTTCTGATTTTTTTTCTGTCTGTGGCTTTTCCTTTTTTACGTCATCAGCTTTTTTCTCAACTTCAGCTTGCTTAGTTGCTTCAACTTTTAATTCTGTCTCAACTACAGGCTTTTTATTTGCCTTTACTTCAGCCATAATTTCTTTTACTGATTTTTTAGCTAGCTCTTCATAATTAACTTCTTTGTCAGTACTTGCTGCTAGTTTTTCAAGAAGATTCATTTTACCAGGTGTTATTCCTAGCTGTTTTGCCATCTCAAATCTCTTTTGTATAAATTCTGGTTGCTGGCTGATTTCTGTTTCAATCTCACCTTCAACCAAATCCTTTAACTCTTCATTTAAAGTTTTTCCAAGTTCTTCATCTGTAGATGCAATACTTATATTATATTCTGGTTTTTCTTCGTAGCTTGAAAGAATTAGCTCTATAGATTCATTTATAGTTTTTCCCTGCTCCAAAACCGAAGCTGCTAGCTCTTTGTCTGTTCCCGCAATAAGCTTTATAGCACCTTTTTCATCCAACACAAAAGTGTATTCATCTTCTAATGCAGTTAAAGTAACTGATGCAGAAAAATCTGTCACAGGTGCTGGCTCAGTTATTTCTGTAGCTGGTTGTTCTGGCACTACTTCCTCTGCATATGAAGCTAATGTAAATGTAGATGCCGTAGCTGCTACAACTGCAAGACTTAATAGTTGTTTCATTTTTTTATTCATAATATTCCTCCTAAAATATCAAAGATTAAATTTGCCCTATTACTTTCGTAAAATTATTTTACCACATTTTCAATTAAAAAAACACTATTAAGAATAATTTTTATATAAAATATCATAATAGTGTTTTTATTAAAGCTTTCTATTTATCTATATAATCCTCATACCCTTCTTTTATCATATCTGCTTTAGGTATGAATTTAAGAGATGCTGAATTTATGCAGTATCTGAGTCCAGTAGGCAACGGTCCATCTGGAAATACATGTCCTAAATGAGAGTCTGCATATCTGCTTCTTACTTCAGTTCTTGGAATAAGAAGCTTAAAATCTTTTTTGCTGATTATAAAATGTTCATCTATAGGCTTTGTAAAGCTTGGCCATCCACAACCTGCATCAAATTTATCCTTTGATGAAAATAATGGCTCACCAGATACTATATCCACATAAATCCCATCCTCATTAAAGTCCCAAAATTCATTAGAAAAAGGTCTTTCTGTCGCTTCTTTTTGGGTTACCTTATACTGTATATCTGTTAGTTCCTTTAAATCTTTAGATGCTTTTGCTTTTTCCCATTTAGAATAATCACTCATAACTATCCTCTCCTACTAAAAGTATATTTCTATAATTTATACCCAAATTATCCATTTTAATATAATAATTGCTTGATTATCCTTATCCAAGTGCTCTAAGCTTATTTAAAATATCATTATATTCTACATCTAACCTTGCTTTATCTTCCATGCTTATCTGAGTTGACAATCTTCCTATAACCTCTGCCATACGATTCTTCAATATTATTTCTTCTTCTACTTTAGTTTTTTCTTTAGTTTTTTCTTTATTACTTACTTTATTTATAGGATATAAATACTCCTCATAACCACCTCTATACAGCTTCAGCTTCTTATCTTCTATAGCTATTATTTGATTTGCTACCGAACTGATAAATTTCCTATCGTGAGATACGAATAAAAGTGCTTTATCGTAATCTATTAATGCTTCTTCTATGACTTCTAGGCTACTTATATCCAAATAATTTGTAGGCTCATCCAAAATAAGCATGTTGATATCCTCTAGCAGTATTTTCGCAAATGACACCTTGACTAGCTCTCCGCCACTTAGTACCTTGGCTTTTTTATATACTGATTCTCCTCTAAATAGGAGTCTCGCTAGTAACAGTCTTGCAAAATCCTCCTTATAGATGCTATTTTCCATAACGTTTTCTATTATACTTAGCTCAGGCTTTAAAATTTTAAGCTCTTGATTAAAATAACCGATTTTAGCAGTTTTAGACACTTTGATTTGCTCATTTTTTTCTAATATCATGTTAATCAAAGTGGTTTTTCCTGAGCCATTTGCTCCTACTATTGCTGTTTTAGTTCCATTTTCTATGGCAAACTCAGCATCTTTAAAAATCACTCTACCTGCAAAGGATTTATTGAGCTTTTTAGCTTCTATCAAGATTTTACTGTGAGATTTTTCTGAGCCTTGTATATCAAAATGTATTTTCGACTGAGTTTTGGGTTTTTCCTTGATTTCTAGATGCTCTATCCTAGTTTTAACGCTCTTTGCAATCTTATCGAGCTTAGCTTTTTGCTTTTGCCCTCCCATTTTGTGTAGCCTAGCTTCGGAATTACCCATTCTTTTAGGTGCTTTTTTGATACTAAGAGATTTTTGCTTTGTCTGACTCATTACTGACTCTAGCCTTTTTTTCTCCTTGATATACTCTTCATGTTCAAACTCTGCTCGAAGCTTTTGATGCTCCTTTTGTGCTTTATAATCAGAATAGTTTCCCTTATAAATTTTAACTTTACTGTCCTCGACTTCTATAATCTGAGTGCAAAGCTTGTCCAAAAAACTTCTGTCATGTGATATGACAATTAAAGTTCCCTTATATGTTTTAAACATCTCTTCAATAACTGAAATGCTTTCTATATCAACATTAGTTGTAGGCTCATCTGCAAACATAAGTGGATAATTTTTTTCTAGTTCAAGTGCAAGCTTGAATTTAGTTTTTTCTCCTCCACTCATAGTATCTGACCATTTATCTGGTATTGATAATTTTGACGCCCATTTTGAGCTTATGGCTTTTTCTAAAGGATGCTTAAGCTGAGAAACATACCCTGATTTATCATATAAATTTACAGTTCCTTCATCAGGCTCTAGATTTTTTGCCATCAAATCCAAAAGTGTAGTTTTACCAGAACCATTGGCTCCTACTATTCCTATACATTCTCCAGAATATAACTTAAGCTCAGGTATATCCAAGATTAATCTAATTCCATAATATTTTTTTATATTTTTTAACTCAATTAACAACATAAAAAATCCTCCCTTGGTTGAAAGAGAGGATAGCATTCTAAATATAATAACCGCTTTAAAATACAAAATTAATAGTGAATTACAAAATATTCCACCTAAAAATTTGTATATTAAAAACAGACCTACTATATCAGCAAGATAACTTTAGCTATAGACACTATCCACTCATAATTTGATAAAATGCATGTCAACTAATCCCTAAATGGGAGCTTCAACAAGTATTTTAGTGTAATTATAAAAAGTGGTGTCTACTTCATCGCTATATTTACCTTGCCTTTCATTAAATTATTTTTCGCTTTGATTATAGCTTTTATTAGCTACTTATGTCAACTTTACTCTTTTAAAAGCTTAATTATTTGTTCTAGATTAGACTTTTTAAATTCAACATTAGCAAATTTCTTGTCTATATCAGATTTCAAAGGATAGAGTTTTTTAATCATAGCTATCATTTCTTCCTTTGTGTATGCTTTACTAAAGCTTATATTTGAAGTACCTTCTATTAGGCCCAATTCAGTAGCGGATTTTTGGATCTCCTCAGCTGTACTGAGAAAGCTTCCTGTTTTTGTATAGAGAAGATTGTTTAAAAATTCTACTTCTGAAATTTCATCTACCCCCAGCTTTGGAGCTGTATATGGTGAAGCTTCTATTAATTCAGATATACTAACTAGCTTATAGCCAATGCTTTGTAATCCTTCTATTATTTTAGGAAGGGCTTTTGCTGAGTTCGAATTCGGTATAGTGTGCATCAGCACTATATTGCCATTTCCTGAATTTTTTAGTACATGACTTGCTATTTCATCTGAGGATTTATTCTTCCAATCATTTGTATCCACATTCCAAAGAACAGTATGCGTATAGCCTACATCAGATATAGCATTTAATACAGTATTATTTTTAGCTCCATAGGGTGGTCTCACATAGGGCTTCATATCATAACCTGTAGCTTTTTTAAAAGCATTAGCACTGCTTGAGAGCTCGCTAATAATTCTGTTATAAGAAACCTTTGTAAAATAAGGATGAGAATAGCTGTGGTTTCCTACATCATGACCTTTATCTGCAATAGCCTTCATAAGCTCTGGATTTTGTTCTATAAAGCTTCCCAGAAAGAAGAAACTTGCATGGACTTCATATTTATCTAAAGTCTCTAAAACAGATTTTACATTTTCCACTGAACCTCCATCATCAAAAGTAAGGCTCATATATGGCAAATTTGGATTTCCTCTAGTCAATACCTTTGTCTGTGCATATGCTTGAGAATAAGGTGAAAAAGCTACTAATACTACAGCTACAATCCATAAACTAGTTATTTTCTTAAAAGAATTCGTTATCTTTTGTCTCATATCCGTCTCCTATCTTTATGCTATATAGGCTTATATATATTGCTAGTCATTATGACTTATCCTTTCCTTTGTAATTTAATTCTATATCTAATAGACGCAATAATCATTACAAAAGTTTTAATTATTTTAGTTTATAGGTATAAATAACATAGAAAAAATATATTATTCTTGTCAATGCAAATTAAATTGTGTACAATATGATTGTATGTAATTTAATTTGCAATTTATCAATCGAAGGGAGCATCACAATATGAATATTAATTTTTCAATTGAAGAAGCAGCTACTAAAAGATACAGTGTAAGAAATTATCAGGAAAGGGAAATAGAAACAGAAAAGCTAGAGCTTATAAAATCATTTATAGATTCTCTAGATAATCCTTTTGGCAGTAAGATAAATTTTCATTATTTAGACAGTAAGGGTATGGAAAACGAAGAGAAACTTGGTACTTATGGCGTTATAAAAGGTGCAAAGCAATATATAGGTACTACTATTACTCTTGAAGGGCAAGCTCTTGAGGCTCTTGGATATGAATTTGAAGCCTTAGTGCTATATCTAGCTCATCTTGGACTAGGAACCTGCTGGCTAGGTGGTACATTCGACCGCGCTGGCTTTGCTGAGGCAATGAAAGTAAAAGAAGGAGATATCTTCCCAATAATAACTCCATACGGATATCCCGCTGACCACAAGCATGAAATGGAAATAGAGATGAGAAAAATGATTCAAGCCGATCAGCGTAAAGAGTGGTCTGAGCTATTTTTTAATGAAAACTTCAGCTCTCCTATTACTAAAGAAGAAGCAAAAGACATGGCTTTTGCTCTTGAAATGGTTCGCCTAGGACCATCTGCATCAAATAAACAGCCTTGGAGAATAGTTCTTAAAGATGGTAACTGGCATTTCTTTGAATATAAAGAGCCTGGATATAGTGATAGATTCAGCTATGATATACAAAGAGTTGATATGGGAATTGCAGCTGCTCATTTTGATTTTTCTGTAAAAGATAAAAATATCAATGGCCATTTTGAAATTAGTAATGCTCCTGAAGTAGAGCTTCCAGAAAATTTTCAGTATTCATTTTCTTGGATTAGAGACTAAGGTTTTAGAGCCCAAAATACTTAATTTTTTTGAGTATTGGGCTCTTTTTATAATTATTTTTTTGCAAGTAGATAAATAAAATATGGTGCTCCTATAAGAGAAACCATTATCCCTGCTGATATGCCTTCAGGCTGAACTATATTTCTTCCAATAGTGTCTGCAAATAAAAGCATCCAGCCTCCAAGCACAAGAGCAATAGGAGTATAAAGCTGATTTCTAGGTCCCACCAAGCTTCTTGCAATATGTGGAGCCATGAGCCCTACAAAGGATATTCCTCCTGTCACAGAAACTGCTGATGCAGCAAGCGCAACTGAAGCAAGCAGCATCGAAAGTCGTTCCTTTTCTACTGATATCCCTACTCCAATAGCCACCTGCTCGCTTAATCTCAAAATATTTAATCTGTTTGCTTTGTATAGAGTAAATGGAATAAGCACAACTAACCATGGTAATATTGCTAAGACAAAGGGCCAGTCTGCACCCCAAATATTACCTGATAGCCATTTTGCAATAAACTCTACCTTGATTTGCTCTGTAGATGAAATAATAACAACCATAAGGCCCGACAGAGCCATAGATAGACCTACTCCAACCAATACAAATCTTGTAGTTTGAATTCCTTCATTTTTTTTATATGAAAATATATAGATTATAAGCACAGTAAGAAGTGCACTGCAAAAAGCCACCAAAGGCAATATGTATATAAAAGAAGTCGTATTAATAGGAAAAAACAAGAAATAAATGGCTATTCCAACTCCTGCTCCAGAGTTGATTCCTATAATACCAGGATCTGCTAAATCATTTCTAGTTATGCTCTGAAGTATGCACCCCGATAAAGCCAGAGCCATACCTGCTAATAAAGTTATAACTATTCTAGGAAGTCTAACTGAAAAAAGTATAAAGCTTTCTTTGAAGCTCCCCTGTCCAATCAAAGTAGGAATAAGCCTATCAAAAGACAAGGCTCCGTAGCCCATTGCCATTCCAGTAATAGCTGTAGCTACTGTAAGTACTAACAAAATAGCCAGTGTGCGCCGTTGTTTCTTTATTATATTTGGTTCAATCATGAAAATGCCTTGCCCCCTTTACTTACAATAAATAAGAAGAAGGGCAACCCAATAATTGCAATAATAGCCGATACCGAGGTTTCATATGGAGCATTTATAGTCCTCCCAAGAGTATCTGCAAAGAGCATCAGTATGGCTCCAGCTACAGCTGACATGGGAATTATATACCTGTAGTCACTGCCTACAATGAATCTGACCATGTGAGGAACCATGAGTCCAACAAAAGCCATATTCCCCACTAATGCCACTGATGAGCCAGCAAGCAAAACAATTACTACAAACAAAATCATCTTAACCTTAGTAGTGTTTTGACCTAATCCAAGAGCAACCTCTTCACTTAGACTAAGTATCGTAAGCTGCCTAGCTAAAAACATCGCCGTAACTATTCCAGCTGTTATAAATGGAATGATTACTTTAAGCTGAGTCCATGTAGTCCCAATCATAGCCCCCGAAGTCCACATAGAAACATCTTTTGAAATTTTGAAATATATGCCTATTCCCTGAGCTACAGCAAATAAAAATGTCGATACAGCTGACCCTGCTAGAACTATTCTAAATGCAGAAAACCCTCCTCTTTTCATAAAGCTAATTCCAAAAACCATAAAAACTCCCATAGCCGCGCCAATAATACACGCTATAAGGATGACAAAATAATTTGCTCTAGGAACAAAAGCTATAGTAAAGGCAAGTGCTGCATTTGCTCCAGCAGAAAGTCCGAGAAGTCCTGGATCTGCTAGAGGATTTTTAGTAATTCCTTGCATTATAGCTCCTGACACTGCAAGAGCTGAGCCTACAAAAATTGCTGCTATCTCTCTTGGAAGTCTTATTTCTCTTATTATTAATATCTTGTCAGTGACCTTCCTAGTAAAAAGTGCTTTTGATAGTTCTTCTAGTGAAATATCTGCTGCTCCAAAAACCATAGAGACTGTAAACATGACTATCAAAATAAAAAGCGCCGTAATAAGCTTAAGAGTGAAATTCATATTCTGTTCTTTTTCAAGCATTTTAGCCTCCCTTTCCTATTTATAAAATTGACAAAAGGAATTCCTCAAATTAGAATTCCTCTTGCTGAGTAATAATATTATTTAGAAAGCAAAGCCTCAGTTAAGACCTCTAACTGATAGTCTAAGGTAATTGGGTCATTAAAATAAAATTCTTTTGCACTAACCTCTATGACTTTTCCATTTTTTACAGCAGGAATATTTTTATAAGTTTCTGTCTGCTGAAATGCATTTTCTGCATCAAAATTTTTACTTATAACTATATAATCTCCTGCAAACTCAGGAAGCACTTCTAGTGATAGTGAGTAATAACCATCCTTAAGAGCCATTTCCTTGACTTTTTCAGGCATAGCTAGCTTCATCTCCTGATAGATTATCTCTGTTCCTCTGCCCCAGCTATCTCCAAACACATAAAGCTCTTTTTCGAAGCTTTCAATCACAGAGATGGTTGCATCTTCACCTATCTTAGCCTTAACCTCTTCTCCAGCTTTTTGAGCTCTTGCCTTGAAATCCTCTATCCACGCTTTAGCCTTGTCTTCTTTGTTAAGTAGTTTTCCAATTTCTAGAATTTGAGTTAGGTAATCTACCTTACCATATGTATATGAAACAGTAGGTGCAATGCTCTTAAATTTGTCTAAATTCTTATCTGTAGATGCGGCAAGAATCAAATCTGGCTCTAGCTCTATGATTTGCTCTAGACTTTCATCAGTTATAACTTCAGCATTTTCAATATATTTGGCATATTGCGGATTATCCTTGGACCAGCTATCAACTCCCACTATATTTACTCCCATGGCCATAACCGCTCCTGATACTGCTCCATTTATTACAACTACTCTTTCAGGCTCTGCTGGTACCTCAATAGGACCATTTTCAGATTGGTATGTAATCGTCTTTGCCTTTGCTATCTCACTAGGCTGCTCTGCTGTGCATGCACTAAAAATTAACGCAAATACCAGTATCATAGGTATCAATAATTTCTTCATCTTCTGTCTCTCCTTTTAATAAATTATATGTAATGCATATAGGTTTATTTGTAAATGAATCTCTTCCAAGCTCAGCGCTGATATTATAAACCTTTTTAAGAACCTCTTTAGTAATCACTTCTTCGCAGTCTCCTGCTTTTACTATTTGACCATCTTTTAATGCAATTATGTAGTCTGCAAATCTGGCAGCTTGATTGATGTCATGAAGCACCATGACTATAGTTCTTTCCTGCTCTAGATTTAGCTTCTTTAAAAGCTCAAGCACTTCTAACTGGTGAGCCATATCCAAGTAAGTCGTAGGTTCATCGAGGAAAATTATATCTGTTTCTTGAGCCAGTGCCATTGCTATCCAGACTCTTTGTCTTTGACCTCCCGATAGAGCATCAATCGTACGAAATTTATACTGCTTTGTTCCCGTAACCTCAATTGCCCAATCTATGACTTCAAAATCCTTTTTTGTCAATCTGCCAAGCCCATTTTGATATGGAAATCTTCCATAGGACACAAGCTCTCCTACTGTGAGTCCTATAGTGGCTTCAGGTGTTTGAGGAAGGATGGCCATTTTCTTGGCAAGCTCCCTAGTATTTTCCTTTAAAATATCCTTGCCGTCTAAAACAACAGTTCCTGACTTATGGGAAATTATTCTAGTAATGGCTTTTAGCAATGTAGATTTTCCGCATCCGTTTGAGCCAATAATTGTAGTTATTTTTTTATCTGGAATCTCAATACTTAAATTCTTAACAATCAAATTATCATCATAGCCTATATTTATTCCATCTGTGTATAGCCTTGACATATCTCCCTCCATCTTCTAATTAATTATATTTATGATATGATATTGATTATCAATACTAGCTATTATAGTATTAATTTGATTTTTTGTAAATGATATAAAACAAAAACCGCACCCAAAGGTACGGTTTAAGAACAAGATATTAATCTTTTAATAGTATTTTTTCTATCTCAGCTATATATAAAGTATGATAATCTTCTTCAGGATAGTGTTTTTTTCTCATATCTACATCTATAAAGCTTTCACGCGTCATGTCCTGAACATATAGTTTTCTGCAAATCATAATAAGTCTTGACTCTTCAAAATATGGAGTTTCCCCAAAATAAAGAGTAGTAAGTCCAGCTTTATTTATCTTGTCCTCATCTTTACCCGAAGCAGTTCCTAGATATGAAAGCTCTTTTTTAAAGCTTTTGTCAAAAAAGGTAAGAGAAAATCTATCTGAACCATCTACAAATTCTTTTGTAAATCTTTGAGGTCTTACAAAAATATAAGCTACATTTTTATTAAAAAGCACTCCAAATCCACCCCAAGATGCGGTCATTGTATTCACCCTGCTATTATGAGCAGCCGTTACTAGCATCCAGTCATGACCTATAAGGCGAAACGTGCTCTCATTTAAATCTATGGGTTTAATCTCTTTATAGTTCATCATGTCACCAGCTCCTGCTTTAAAATAAGATTAGTTAATTTTATAGTTTACTATTTTTAAAGTTACTCTAGACCAGCCTGATATTTAAACCGATTTTATCACATCTACCTTGACCTTGTTGTATCGTAACAGCTTCATCAAGTCTTTATAATATTTCATGTCATAGCTATGAGAAGCTATTCTTCTGCCAGAAGTATTAAAAAAATCTATATTTATTTTATCGCTAGTTTTTATTTTTGCACTTGATATTTCTCTCCATGCGTATTCTTCTTTTCCTCTAGAAACTATCAGCAGTCCAGAGCTTGCTAGTCCCTGCTTCATCCAATTTATAAGCAAAAAAGAAGCCGCTGTAAGAGCTATTAAGTAATGCATATAGCCCTTGGCAAAAAATATTGTAAGTACTGCTAAAGCTAGTAAAGCTACAGAAAAAACACCAATTTCAAACGTGCTCTTTTTGGTCCTTATTTGAATCTTTCTAATAAATGTAATCTGCTTTGCAAGTAAAATCAGTAGCATCAGTATAACAAAATAATTAATCATTCTTGACCTCCTATTTTATATTATATGAAAACCATCTCGTTATGCTCCCTACTCTTCTAAACGAAATAATTTCACAAACTTTTTCTGTTAGCTTTCCAAACCTTCTGTACAGTAGATTAAAAGCTAGGTATGGAATCCACTGTTTTTTTGAGCTAGGCAATCTTTTAATTATATTTTTAAATGAATATACTTCTTTATAAATCCAAAGATATCCATCATATAGTTCCTCTTGTGTCATATTCTTAGGTCTATATACTACGTTTGCTGTATTATATTTTGAAAGATCAAAGTCTGTTATTCTACCTTGCTTATGTAAATTCTCATAAAGCCTCGTTCCTGGATACGGTGTCAGAATATGTGAAGTAACCGTTTCTATTTTATTTTTGACTATCCAGTCTAATGTCTTTTCAAATACTGAGCTATCATCTTCATTCAGCCCAAAAACAAAACTAGCATTTATCATTATTCCTCTTTTGTGAAGCTCCTCAACCAATCTTTCATATTTACCTACACTATTTTGCAGCTTATTAACACTATCTATAGCCTTGTCATTTATGCTTTCAAACCCTATGAATAAGCTCTGACATCCTGATTCCTTTAGGTCATCTAAAATATCTGGCATATCTACTATATTAGAGGTTACTGCTGCATTATATTTGAGACCCAGTGGTTTTATCTGTGCTAGAAATTTCTTTGTCCACGATGGATTTCCTATGAAATTATCATCTATAAACATTATATGCCTTGTCCTAAGAGTCTTAATTTCTCTTATAACATCCTCGATTGGTCTATTAATATAAGCCTTATGTACACTTTGAGAACTATTATAGCAAAAATCACATTCAAAAGGACAACCTCTGCTTGTACTTATTATATTCGTATATAAATACTTACTGTTATCAATAATATCATAATCAGGAGATACAATCTCTTGTCCACTGATGCTCAGCATATCATTATATATTTTATTTAATGAATCGTTTTGAGCGTCAAATAAAATCCTCTGCCATATTCTTTCAGCCATTCCTATACAAATTGCATCAAAATATCCATATGCACCTTTTGGGTCTGCTGTGATATGTATTCCTCCTGCAACCACCTTCACTCTACGCTTTCTAAATTCTTTTGCTATCTCTATAGCCCTATTCATAACATCCACAGTTACAGTTATAGCTACTAAATCAACTTTCTCATCAAAATTTATACTTTCTACATTTTCATTTTCAATAATTACTTCATGCTCCTTAGGAGTTAGATTCGCAAGAGTAAGCAAAGCTAGAGAAGGAGCCATTCTAGTCTTAAGCTTAGTGTCCATAGGTCTTTGAATCATTGCTGGCTGAATTAATTTTATCTTCATCTATCCTCAAACTCCATTTTTTCATTTCTTATTACCATATGTATATGGTCTTCCCATCTGTTGTTTATTTTAAGGTACTTATATGCTATTCCTTCGTTGTAAAAACCTAGTTTTTCTACTACTCTAAGCGACCTCTTATTTTTAGGCATTATATTAGCTTCTATTCTATGAAGTCCAAGTTCATTAAATACTATATCAATTCCTTTATTAAGAGCCTGCGTCATGTACCCTTTATTTATTTCATTTTCATCTAGCTTATACCCTAAATGGCAAGACAAAAATGCACCCCTTACTATATTATTAAACGCAATTGACCCTATAACCTTTTCTTCTTCATCTTTTTTAAATAACCATAGCTTCACAAGATTTTTGTTTTCTATGTATCTTGTCTCTTCTTCCAACAGTTTTTCTTGAAAATTTAAAGTATAAAATTCTTCATTTCTAATTATTTCCCACTCTTCAAGAAAAGCTTTGTTTCTCATATAGTAATCCAATACTTGTCTAGCTGATGATTTATCAAGCTCCTTTAAAAACAGATTCTCAGTTTCATATATTTTATTCATAGCAATATACTTCTCCTAGTCTTAAATCCCTAAGAATCGATTTACTTTCTTGGGCTGTACATCAGGAACTATTTCTTCAATTCTTAGTAAAATTTCTTTTTTAGCTTCCTCAGGATTTATATTATCAGATAGGATTACTATTTCTTTTGCCCATGTTTCAACTTTAGAATATGCAGTTGATGGCCATCCGTACGGCTCTCCCTTTGCACTTATTTTTTGCTTAGTTCCATTAACCGTTATAAACATCCCCATCTGCAATTCAATCATTGCAGACTCATACTTTGAATTTAATTCTTTAGTAAAGCCAGCCATAGCCTTTATTTCATGAACTGCCAATATGCTGTCTTCATTAAACAATTCATAAATTTGCTTGGCATAAATACTCATAAGTCCATCTTCATACATATCCATAAAGCTTCTTCTTTTTCTTCTAGCTGCAAAAAATTTGGGATACCATTCTAAAGATATATATCCTGGTTTTTTATCAAATAACTTCCCGTACGCAGCCTTCTTATCTTTTTCTATATTCACTCTCCATCGCCAAGGATCAAAAGGTAGCTCTGTATGCCACTGGTCCTCTTCTGTCATGTTTTCAAGATTTGGAAATCCTATGCAGTTGTTTGATAGAGTCATAAATCCAAGCCTTTCAACTACTGATATAAATTCATTGTATTCTTTAAGCCTTAAATCTTTATACTTCGTGTCCATGCTTTTCTCCTCCTTGGCTCATGCGTACTCGCTATATGTAATCTATTTTATCATTATAGATAATGGCTCTGGGTATTTAATAGGCACTTTATTATCATTCCACGCCTCAGATTTTAGCTCAAGCCATTCTTTCTTCCATTTATTTACTTTATTCTCATAAATTTCTTTAGTTATCAATCTGTTGTTAGGGACTAATCTTAAATCAAAAATATCATTTACACCAAAAGGTGCATATATTATCCAATCATTGCTATTTCTTCTTACTCCTATTGCCGTAGCAGTAGTTGGCCATGAATCAATGGCTTCTTCAAGGGAGCTATATGGTGGTATATCATAACCAAACTTATTCTTATACCAAAGATGTACTCTTGCTTCATTTTTTATGTCTAGCTTTAAAGTTTCATATTCAAATAACTCAATAATGCTACTTGCTTTAAGCTCTTCAGCTTTCTCACTTAAATCTTTTGAGTCAAAATAAATGATATCTATATCAGTTACCCCATAATTTATAGGCTTTTCCGTAGCTTTATTCCATATATTTTGGACTATAGCTCCTGCACCTATATAATATTCCTGAAACTGATTTTCATCTAAAATATCTAAAACTCTCATAAGTTCTTTATTAGCTTTTATTGTTTGAATTAATGCCATTAGCAAACTTTCATCCATTTAGTTACCCCTATAATTTAATATACTTTATATATCCAATAAATGGAATTACGATTTATAAACGGTATTTCCACCTACAATAGTTTCAACTACCTTTATATCTTTAATTTCCGTTTTATCTATGGTAAATATATCCCTGTCTAGTATCACCATATCAGCTACAAATCCTGGTTTCAGTCTGCCTTTAAAGTCTTCCTGGCCTTCTAGGTAAGCACTTTTTATGGTGTAGGCATCTATAGCATCACTAACAGACATGCATTCCTCTTTGAAATATCCTCCTTTTGGAGTAAAATCAAAACGCATTCTGTTAACTGCCACATAGATATTTTCAAATGGATTGCAGTCTTCTACTGGGGCATCAGTGCTTAAGCTCACAGGTGCTCCCATCTGATATAAGCTGTTAAAAGCATATGAGGTTTTTTCTAGCTCATCTCCTACTCTATCGTTAATTATAGCTATATCCGATAGTAGAAATATAGGCTGATACATTACAGTAAGTCCAAGCTCAGCTATTTTTTCAAGCTGAGCCTTTGTAGTTATTTGGTTGTGTACTATTCCATGTCTTAAGATGTTATTTTTGTCATCTATGAGCTTTTCATATACATCTATGACGCTTTGAATTGCTTTGTCTCCTATAGCATGAATAAGTACTCTGATGTTGTTTTCATGAGCTAGCTTGCAAAGTTCATAAAGCTTATCATCGTCTAGTGCATCTACTCCAGTTTCATGGGGAGCATCATTATATCCCGTGCTCATAAGCGCAGTTCGTGCTCCTAGCGAGCCATCTTTAAAAAGCTTAAGTGCTCCTTTAGAATACATTTTTTCATCATAAACTCCATATAAATGCTCACTTCTTAAGTAAGCTTTAAAATCCTCTATATCTTGAAAGTTAAATTGATGAGAATATCTAAGTTTTAGCTTATTCTCCTTAACTATATTATCAATCGCATTAAATACTTTCTCAAAATCCTTTGACATTACGTCGCATGACTGTACTGAAGTAAGACCAACGCTTACTGCATAATCCATTGCCCTTATGAAATCTCTTGAAATATCCTCAGCAGATTTAGAAGGAATTACAGACTGAATTAATTTAACTGCCCCTTCATTAAAAATTCCGTTTGGCTTACCATCAGCTCCTAGCTGAATTTCTCCACCCTTTATTTTTGTAGTTTCATCTATATTTAAAATTTCTAAAGCCTTTGTGTTTCCTACACTAACATGAATGCATACCCTATCAAAAACTATGGGAATATCAGTAGATATTCTATCTAAATCATGCCTATTTATAAACCTTCTTTCCCCTTCTTGAAAAGAATTCTGATTCCAGCCCTTGCCAATAAGCACTTTTGTATCTGGATGCTCAGCTAAAAATTTTTTCCCAAGTCCAACTACTTCATCAATAGATTTTGCTGATGTAAGATTACAGATATTCATATAATCTCCCATCATGGTAAGATGAAGGTGGCTATCGTTAAGCCCAGGTAGCATAGTCTTTCCAAGTAAGTCAACCACCTCATCTGCTTCATACTTCATAAGCTCTTCATTTGTACCTAGTGCTACTATTATTCCATTAGAAATAAGCATTGATTCTTCAAAATGCTCTTTATCTACATAAATTTTCCCATTAATATATAGTTTCTTCATGAGTAGAGATCTCCCTTAAAATCTTAAATTAAAAATCCTGCCAAAAGAGTAAACACTACTATAAGTGGAGCAGGAACTTTTTTGGTAAATAATAATAAAACAGTTATAAGCATAATTATAACATTGTCAAAAGCAAATCCACTCTTTTGCATTAAAATAACTGCAGCTACTGAAATTAAACCTCCTGCAACAGCTGTTATTCCTTTTAGCGACATTTTTATTCCTTTTATCTGCTTTAGATTCTCCCATATAGGATAAATGAAATATATAAGAAGTAGTCCAGGAAGAAATATACCTATACCTCCTGCAGCGGCTCCTAAAATTTGATAAAGAGTGCTTTGCCCTCTAGCTGCCATACCTCCTGCATAAGCACTAAAGCTAAACATAGGCCCCGGAAGTCCTTGAACTAGACCAAACCCCGTTAAAAACTCTTGATTTGTCATATACTGATTTACTTCAACTAGCTCACTATACATTAGAGGAACTACCACTTGACCACCTCCAATAACTAGGTATCCATATCTGTAAAAGCTTTCAAATAAATGAACTAGCTTGCTGTCCGTAGTAAGCGTAAGAACTATTCCTCCTACTGCAAAAATCGCAAATGCTATCAGATATTTCCAAGGTGGAGCAAGCTTCACATGATTCCAAAGATTTTTTTCATTTGAGGTAACAATGCTAACCCCTCCTCCTATAAGAAGCACTAGTGGATAAATCCATGGAGCTCTTATAAAATAAGTCGTAATCGCACCAAACAAAAGAAGCATCAGTGTAATTCTATCCTTTACTACCTTACGCCCTATGCGATAAGCCGCAACTATAATAAATCCGACAGCCATAGGCCCTATATATCTAAGTCCGTCCTGAGATAGATGAAATGTATCAAGTAATTGACTCAAAAAAGAAAGAATAGTCATAATAACTAGCACAGGAAGTGACCACACTAGCATGGTAAGAAGCGCCAGCATAGGCCCTCCAACCTTGTGCCCTATGGCTACAAGAGTCTGAGTGCTACTAGGTCCTGGAAGAATTCCGGTAAGTGCTATAAGTTCAACTAGCTCTTCCTCAGTTAAATATTTCTTCTTAATCACCATCTGGTCTGTAAAGACTCCATAATGAGCTTCCGGTCCACCATATGCTCCGAGTGAGCAAATAAAAACATCCTTTAAAAAACTGCTCCACTTTATATTTTTATGTGAATTAACATTTTCACGAACTTTCTTCATAACATCACCATCCTTAAAAATTTATATTGTTATTCGATATCGAATTTCGTAATTATGATTTAATTATACAATATCAAATAAAAAACCGCAATGAAATATAAGTTATATATCTCCTGCGGTTGAAAGTTAAAACTCTGAATCATGATGTTTAAAGAATTCATAATAGGTTCTCACATTTTCAAGACTAGTCCAAGGCTTTACACTTACAGGGCTTTCATCTAGGTCATAAATTTTTGCACCTTTAATGGCTAGCAAGAACGGAGAGTGCGTAGAAATAATAAATTGACACCCAAAAAACCTAGCTGAGTCTTCAATAAAGCTCATTAGCTCAATTTGTCTTTTAGGTGAAAGGCTGTTTTCTGGCTCGTCTAAAATATACAGGCCATTTTCAGTTATTTTTTCTATGAAATATCTATACGCACTCTCTCCGTTTGAGTATAGCCTTACATTTGACATAAGATTTTTTCTTATAAATTTAGACATCGTTTTGCTTCTTGCACTATTAACTTTTTTGAGTTCTTCATAATCTTCTAAGGATTTCATCTTAAACCCAGAATATTTTGCATCGAGATAATCTCCAAAAAGATTTTCTCGTTTATTGTCTATTCCCTCATTTAGATTTCTAAGATTGAGAATATAGTCAAAAACATCATCACTGGTTATTATCCTTTTTATTTCTGCCACTTTTACTTCATCCATATCACACATATCCACATAATCTTTAAAAAAATTGCTTTTATTAAAAATCGTATCCCTTGATGCCCCTATTTTCTCTGCGATTACATTTAGGGCTGTAGATTTTCCTGAGCCATTGCCTCCATATAAGATAGTAACTGGCTCAAAATCAATTTCAGTAAAATCATTTTTGGACAGTATTTTAAAGGGATAAAAGGTGTCAAAACAAGTTCTTTTCTCATCTAAAATAAAGTTGTACTCTCTGTCTGCACTTGGAAAACTAAAATTTCTTAAGTATATCATAGCTAATTTACTTCCTTGTCGCTCCTATAAATACATTAAATAACGCCTGCATTTTCTCATCCTTGTGAGACAAGATTTCTGGATGAAATTGCACCCCTACGCACCACTGCTCCGAGTTTCTTTCTATAGCTTCTACTATTCCATCTTTGGATTCTGCTGTTATTCTAAAGCCCTCCGCTAAACCTTTTACTGACTGATGATGGAATGAGTTTACAACCGCATGGTTTCCAAGCACACTTTCAAGAACACTGTTTGGCTCTATTTTTATAGTGTGAGTAGCTACATCTGGATTATGTACTTGCATATGCTTTATATGAAAAGTTTTGCAGTATGAGTTATCTTGATATAGGGTGCCTCCATGATATGTATTTAAAATCTGCATTCCTCTGCATATAGCTAGTATAGGCTTATCTAGCTCAGTAGTATATTTTATTAGCTCATAATCTAGAAAATCTCTCTTTGGAAGAATCTCCGTAACTTTTACATCAGGCTCTTCTCCATAAATAAGAGGATTTACATCATGACCTCCTGTCAAGATTAAGCCGTCAATCAGCTTTGCATATTCGTTTATTTTTTCGCTTGAGTCTATAATTGGAAGAACTATAGGAACAGCGCCTGCTCTTAGCACTGCCTGAACATAATCATCCATAACATATGATTTTTCATAGCCTTCAAACATATCATTATTATCCTTCATCATAGTCCCTGATATTCCTATAATAGGGTGTTTCATAATCATACCCCTTTCTAAAGTCATAGTTAACTTAAGTCTATTATATCAAAATATTCTGAATTTCGGAAAACCTTTTCCTAAATATTCTTGAAATTATAATGGCTGATACATCTCATATTGAGTTATATCATCCTGAGTAAATCCATATTTTCTTATGAAGCCTTCCAGATTTGCATTATTTGGTAGACTTATATTAAATTGAGTAAGTTTCAAATCATATAAAGCTTTATCTAGCACAGAAGTTGCAAGTCCACAATTTCTATATTCTGGTTTTATATAAATAAAAAATATTTTTCCCTTATTATGAATACTTGCTGCTCCTAGTAGCTCATTTTCTTCATATATTCCATAATGAACTACATCATTTATCTGCTTTATATAATCAAAATCATTCTGCCAGTTTATATGGATATCCCTAATATAAGCTTCAAGACCTAAAATTTCATCATATCCTACTCTCTTAATAAGCTTTTTTGACATATATTTAGTTTCTGATTTTATTTCATTCACAATGCAGCTAAAATATTTCAAAAAATATAGCTTCTGATATCCTATCGAAGTATAAAAATTTACTGCTCTTTCGTTTCCATTTATAACCTCAAGGAATAGTTGCTTACAATTTTCTTTCTTAGCTTTGTCTTTATGTAATTTAAATAATTCTTTGCTTATCCCCTTGCCTCTATATTCTGGATCTATACACATGGTTCCGCATCTCATAGTTTTAAGGCCTTCGTAGTCTTTAATTCCACCTAAGATTAAGCCTACAGGTTTTTGAGCATCAAAAGCTATATAGGATTCTTCTTTTTTATTACCTTCAGGTCCGAAAAATCTTTCAAAAAATCCTTCCTTTGTAGTTTGCAGAGGTATCATATAGTCAGAAAACCCTATCTGAAATGCCTTATATATACTCTCATCATCTACATCCTTGCAATTAAAATATTGGATCATTTTCCTCCCCCATTTCTAAATCTTATTAATTAAATTATATATATAAAATCATACAATAGTCTATCTTATTATTGAATTTCCTTGATGACACTAATAGTGTCATCCCTTATTCTTGCGATTGTTACCATATGTTTCTTGTTTTTTTCTCATATTTTCTTCATACTAAATTTGTTGCTTGATTCAAGTTAAAAATTTTATTTACGAGGAGGATATAATTAATGACATTAGAGCTTGCAGAAATTTTAAAAGTTATTTTTTTAGGGATAGTAGAGGGTATAACTGAGTGGCTACCCATCAGTAGCACTGGACATATGCTTATCGTGGACGAATTTTTACAACTAAACGCCAGCGATTCATTCAAGGAAATGTTCTTTGTAATTATTCAGCTAGGAGCTATTTTAGCTGTACTTACTAGTTTTTGGAAAAAGATGTTTCCTTTCCAATTTAAAGATAAATCTCAGCCTATCATTAAGAAAGAAATATTTTCACTTTGGTTTAAGGTAGTAGTTGCCTGTATACCTGGAGCAGTTATTACGCTTCTTTTTGATGATTATATAGAAGCAAATTTTCATACACCAATTGTTATAGCTACAACCTTGATTATTTATGGCATTGGGTTTATTATAGTAGAAAATTGGAATAAAATGCGCATTCCTAGTATCACTAATCTAAATGAAATCACTTACAAAACCGCTTGGCTTATAGGACTATTTCAAGTTCTATCTATCATACCTGGTACATCTCGATCAGGTGCTACTATTATCGGAGCACTTATCATTGGTGTATCTAGAGTAGCTGCCGCAGAATTTACTTTTTTTCTAGCTGTACCAGTAATGTTTGGGCTTAGTGCACTTAAAATCTTAAAATTCGGTTTTGTTTTCACAGCCTCAGAACTTTTTATTCTAATTTTAGGAATGGCTGTAGCTTTTATAGTATCCGTAGCAGTTATCAAATTCCTTATGAGCTTTATCAAGAAGCATGATTTTAAAGCTTTTGGCTGGTATAGAATAGTACTCGGAATTGCTATAATAATTTTGCTCTATAAAACTATTGCTTTTTGATATCACATGATATATAATCAAAATATACTTAGACACAAAGTGTAACTAAGTATATTTTTTAAACTTACTTAAGTACAAATTGTTATTAAGTGAGAAGGAGGACGAGATGGAGTTTAAAGATTATAAAAAACTAAGTCTGGCAAATGACATCGTTATTTTGACAGCGACTGATAAACCTGAAGATGACAAAAGAAAAGTACCCGAAAAAACCTTACAAATTTTATTAATAAAGAGATATGAAGAGCCCTATAATGAATTTTGGTCACTTCCTGGAGGCTTTGTAGACTATGATAAAAACCTCGATGATTGCGCTAGAGAAAAGCTCTATGCAAAGACTGGAATCAAAAACTTATATATGGAGCAGCTATATACCTACGGAGATACAAATAGAGATGAAAGAGGAAGAGTTGTCAGCGTAGCCTACCTTGCTCTTGTAAAAAAAAGCGACATTAATATACAAATCTCTCAAAAAACAGACAGCTCATCTGCTTCTTGGTTTTCCATTGAACCTATAAGAAAAACCGATGAGATAGTAGATGTAAGCTTAATCTCTGAAGATGGTCACTTAATAGTTAAAGACCTTGCCTTTGACCATAAGCAGATGATTATAGATGCTCTAAACAGACTTCAAAACAAAATAGAATACACTGACCTAGCTTTTAACTTAGTTCCAGATTTTTTCACTGTAAAAGAGCTTCAAATGGTTTATGAATGTATCCTTGGAAGAGCTATACAAGCTTTCAGGCGAAAAATAAGTGACAAAATCAAGCCTGCTGACAAGATGAAAGACGATGGCTCAGCATATAGACCAGCTCAGCTCTACAAATTTGATAACAAACATTCTAAATTTTAGGGGAGGCTAATATTATGAAAAAAATACTTTTAGTAGTTGATTTTCAAAAAGATTTTGTGGATGGAACATTAGGATTTGAAAAAGCAGTAGCTCTAGACATAAAAATAGCCCAGCGACTTAAAAAAGCTAAAGAAGATGATGAAACAATTCTATTTACTATGGATACTCATCAACCTAATTATCTTGAAACCCAAGAAGGAAAAAATCTACCAGTGGAGCACTGCATAGAAGAAAGCGAAGGCTGGAAGCTATATGGAGAAACAGGTAAGGTAATTGAAAATCCAATCTATATCAAAAAACCTACCTTTGGAGGATTGGGATTAATCGAAGTTCTTTGTCCTTACTCTGATGAAGAAACTGAAATAGAAATCTGTGGTGTGGTTACAAATATGTGCGTAATTTCAAATGCAGTAATCTGCAAAGCTGTGCTTCCAGAAGCTCTTATAACTATAAATTCACAGCTATGCGCATCCTTTGACGATAATCTTCACGATGAAGCTATCCATGTTATGGAGTCTATGCAAATGAAAATAATATAATTAGAGGTGCCATATGCTAAAAATCAATGGGGAAATATTTGGAGATGAGGAATTTCGAAATAAAGAAGCAGTCTATAAAAAGCCTAAACTAAACACTGATATAAATACCATCACCTTGCTTTTTGAAAGCAATAAGGATATAGCTAATCTAGCAATGGCTCATAGCTACCTAAATATTCATGCTCCAGAGCAAAAAAAACTTTTGCTTATGCCCTATCTTCCATATAGCCGAATGGATAGAGAAATAAATGACCAAATATTTAGTTTGAGATACTTTGCAGATATTCTAAATAATATGAGCTTTGAAAAAATTCTCCTAGCTGATCCCCATTCCAAAGTTAGCTCGGATTTAATCAACAATCTAGAAGAACTAAATATTGAAGACATAATATTAGACGAGATACTTCCTAAAATTGACATAGATTTTATCATGTTTCCTGATAAAGGTGCCAAAGAAAAATATACAAAAAAATATCTAAAACTCTGTAAAAAACATAAGGTGATATACGGTCAAAAAAAGAGAGACCTGTCAAACAGAGGCAAGATTAAAGAATATAGTATTATAGCTGAGGATATAGATTTAAAAGATAAATCAGTCCTTATAATAGATGACCTTTGTAGCTTTGGCAATACCTTTAAGCATGCCAGCTCAGCTCTTAAATCTGAAGGAGTAGATAAAATCTATCTATTTGTAACTCATACTGAAAATACTATTTTTCAAGGCGAGCTACTCGATTCTTCAGATATAGAAAAAGTTTTTACTACAAATAGTATCCTTAGAAGCCAAAGCCATCCTAAGCTTTTGGTTATTGATATATTTTAGAACTTGGAGGTTTTGTTATGAGAAAACATCAAATGACCTTGATAAGCGATTTTTATAAACAAGCACATGCTGAGCAGTATCCAAAGGGAATGAATTTTATAGCCTCTTACTTTACCCCAAGAATGTCTAGATTAAGCGAGGAAAATAGCCTTATAGTATTTGGAATACAAGGATTTATAAAGGACTACTTGATTGAAAGATTCAATGATACTTTTTTTAATGTGCCTCTAGATACTATACTCAAGGAATACGAAAGAGTTATAAAGCACACCCTAAGCCATAGTTACTGTGAACCTACTAAGATTGCAGAGCTTCACTCGCTTGGATATCTTCCTATAGAAATCAAAGCTTTAAAAGAAGGAACTAAATGCCCAATCAAAGTTCCATGTATTGAAATAACTAGTACAAAGCTAGGCTTCGAATGGGTAGTGCAGTTTATAGAAAGCATAATGAGCTGTCAGCTATGGTATCCTATGACAATTGCCAATCAAGCCTATAAATATAGACAAATTGTAAATGAATACTTTGAAAAAACAGCTGATGATACTGCTCCTAGATATGCAGCAATATCTGAATTTGGCTTTAGAGGTGCTCAGGGACAGGAAGGTGCAGTACTCGCAAGCTCAGCTTTCCTTACTTCTTTTGCCAAGACTGCTACTATTCCTGCCATCCTTTATCTCGAGGACTACTACAATGGAACTCTGGAAAATGCTAGTTTAGGTGCAGGTATGATATCCACTGAGCATAGCGTTATGTGCAGTAATTTTGCAGTTGATAACAATGAGGCTACCTTTGTAAAGAGACTACTTAGTGAAATTTATCCAACTGAAAACGTATCAATGGTGTCAGATAGCTATGATTACTGGAACATGATAGAAAATATTTTGAGCCGCGAAGATATAAAAACCCTCATCCAAACTAGAAATGGTGCTCTATTTGTAAGGGGAGACAGTGGAAATCCCGTTGATATAATTTGTGGTACTGATAATAGCTCAGAGCTTAATAGAACTTCTGCTATGAAAGGAACGGTAGAGGCTCTATGGGACGAATTTGGAGGATATATAAATTCAAAAGGCTACAAGGTTCTAAATAATACAATAAGAGTAATCTATGGTGACAGCATAACTCCTGAAAGAGCTGAGCTCATCTATAAAGGACTTATGGACAAAGGCTTTGCTGCCAATAATGTGGCTCTTGGGGCTGGAAGTTTTTCCATGCAGTGTGCAGAAGAAAATGGACAAATCAAACCATTTACTAGAGACACTTACGGAATAGCAATAAAAGCAACCTATGTGGAAGTAAATGGTAACCCAATAGAAGTATTTAAAAATCCTATAACCGATACAGGAAACTTCAAAAAATCTCAAAAAGGTATGTGTTATGTCCACTATGATGAAAATGGGGATATAGCTGTAACAGATGGCTACACTAGAGCTACTCTGCCAAATGAAGGTAATTTATTGCAGAGCGTGTTCAAAAATGGTAAAGTCTACAATGAAATCTCAATATATGATGTTAGAAATACCTTGCATGAAAATAGATTTTAAAAATTTACTTGAAGGGATGAACATAATGAACTATGAATTTGATGCTGTTAAGGTGAGAGACGAAATAATAAAATGGTTAAAAGACTACAAAGAATCAACTGGCTTAACTAAAGTAGTACTAGGCATATCAGGAGGTAAAGATAGCAGCGTGGTTGCAGCTCTTTGCGCTAGAGCTTACGGTAGAGAAAATGTCTATGGAATTCTAATGCCAAATGGGGATCAGATAGATATAGCTGATAGTCATAAGGTATGTGAAACTTTAGGTATAAACTCAAGAGTAATAAATATAAAGCCAGTATATGAAGCTAAACTAGCTGTACTTGAATCAACTGGAGATGAAATATCAGTGGATGCAAAGATAAATATAGCTCCTCGTATCCGTATGATGACTCTTTATGCATGGGGACAATCACACCACTGCAGAGTATGTGGCACAGGAAACCTCAGCGAACTAACGCTAGGATATTTTACTAAATATGGGGACGGTGGAGTAGATTTTAACCCTATCGCAAACCTTACAAGCGTAGAAGTAGTAGCAATAGGAGATACATTGGAAGAACTCCCATATGACCTAGTTCACAAAACTCCAACCGATGGACTTTCTGGAAAATCCGATGAGGAAAGACTTGGATTAAAATATGAGGATGTTCATAAATATATAAGAAACCTTGAGCTTGATAATCAAGAAACTGTAGAAAAAATTAAAAAGCTAGAAAAGGCAGCTCTTCATAAGAGAACTCCAATTCCTACTTTTGCTTATACTAAATAGACCTGCATATGCAGGTCTATTTCATTAATTTGTATATGTGTAATAATTACTCACGTCAAATAAATATGAGTAATTTATTTAATATTTTACTCATTTAAATCGAATACGGTTTATTAAACGTACAATAAATCAAAGTTTATCATAAACTTAGCTTTTATGAACTTTAATTTTACTCCCATTTAAAAAATCTAATAGCTACTGCAACTGAAATAACCGCTATCCCTGTCATTATAATAGCTGGAGCCACTATAACATTGCTATCAATACCTAGACCTAAAGATGAGGCTTTTAGCAATTTAATTCCCTGTGTAAGAGGAAGTATATCTACTGTTTTTTGAAGTGCATTAGGCATCACTTCATACGGAAGTGTCGCTCCTGAAAAAATGAGCATAGGAAAATATAATATGCTCGCTATTATTCCTGCCATTTTCGTATTTGGTGCAATTCCTCCTACCATCATTCCTATACTAAACATAGACACCATCACTAAAATGTATGCTCCTAAAAAAGTCTCTATATCTCCACGAAATTGATATCCAAAGAAGAGCTTTGTAACAAAATATAAAAGAAATAAAGATGAAACTGCGTACAAAAAATATATAGTTACTTGAACTAATAAAATCATAGCTGGACTAACAGGAGTTACCTTATATCTTTTTAGTATATTTTTTCCTCTATAATCTGATATAACCAGCGGCAATCCCATGACTCCCCCTGCACAAATAGAAATCGTAGCTAGTGCTCCAAATGACTGCTCTAAAAAAGAATACTCTGCCCCTTCAAAGGCCGGCTTATTCCCATAAATAACTCCAAGAATAATAAGCACCACCAGAGGAGCACAGATAGCAAATATAAACATATCCATTCCTCGAAGAGACAGCTTTAGCTCTGTTTTTAGCATTGTACTAAAGGTTTTCATTAGCTTCTTCCTCCTCATCTGTATACCAAAGATAAGCATCTTCAAATTTATCGCAGGGACTACTATTTACCGCTTCTAGCACTGTCCCTTCAAACACAATCCTTCCTTTTTTTAAAATGCAAATTCTATCACACAAAGCCTCCACTTCATCCATAAAATGTGAAGTGAGTAATATAGTTAAACCTTTTTCCTTTAGCCTCATAAGAGTCTTCCAAACATCTCGGCGAGCCTTTGCATCAAGGCCTGTTGTCAGCTCATCTAAAAAAACTACTTCAGGATTGGGAATAAGAGCAAGCACTATAAATAAACGCTGTCTTTGTCCTCCAGATAAATCCTTTACAAGGCTTTTTTGCTTATTACCAATGCCAAACTCCATAAGTAGCTCAATATAATTTAAAGGATTCTGATACAAAGATGCTGTAACTTCACATAGCTCAGATACTTTAATTTGTTCTTGATAATTCATTTCTTGAAACTGAACACCAACCTTTTCAAACAAGCTCTTGCGATCTGATTTTGGATTAAGTTCCAAAATAGAAACCTGTCCACTATCTGGGTTTTTTGTGCCTAAAATGCATTCAATAGTGGTGCTTTTTCCTGCTCCATTTGCTCCTAACAATCCAAAAACCATTCCTCTACTTACTGATAAGCTCACATTATCTACTGCAATAAAATTGCCGTAGGATTTTGTAAGCTGCTCTACTTTGATTACTTCCTTCATATTAGTACCTCCTTATTCTCTACAAAAAGAATACCACCAAGAAAAACCTTGGTGGTAAAGTGGAGAGTTTCAAAAAATCAAAACTCATAATTTGAGGCTTTCATATTTTGAAGCATATCAATCATCTTACTAGCATTATTTTCTGCATGTGACAACGAAGTAATAAGATTATCACATACGGTTATAATATCTTCAGTCTCTTTTGGAGTATCAAGTACCTCCATGATATCTATATCAGGATTTTTAGATAGCTGACCTAGCATACGAAGAATTGAAGCTAAGGAATAATTTGCACATCTAAGAGACCGAATTATTTTCAAATATCTTATATCTTTATCAGTATACACCCTATATCCATTTTGTTTACGCTTTATCGTCAGTAACCCATTCATTTCCCAGTTTCTAAGAGTATCCATAGAAATACCTAGATAATTAGAAACCTCTTTTCGTTTAAAAACACTCGTATTTTCATCCGCTTTGTCCGATAAAATCTGCTTTACTATCTGAATAGCTTCTTCAGCGTTTCTTCGCTCTATACTGATAAGCTCTAAGTATTCATTTGTAATGCTAAGTGCCGTATCAAAATCTCCCTTGGCAGATATCTTTAGCATCTGAATTATTTTCTGCCTGAGTCCATTTTGCAAGACTTCTATTTGAAAAGCGAGGCGAGCAAGCTTAAATTGATCAATATGAAAATCCGTAAACACACGGTAACCATTTGGCTGTCTTTTCACAACTGGAATAAGCCCTAGCTCTTCATAGAGCCTTACTGTATTTGAATGTATGCCTATTATTCTTGCGACTTCCCCAGTCTTATAAACCTTTATCATCCTCACCTCCATGAACTAAATATAACATAAAGCAAAAGTATGGTGATATAATGGAGGGTCTAACTTTATCCATTTAATATATATCTACGTTGCTGCGCTAGATGCTGCAGCTTCATCTGATTTTACACAATCTATAGCTACTACAACTGCAATTACTATGGTTTCCATAGCCTCATCAAAGATTTGAACCTTATAGGTGTCACCCCAAGTAAACCACTCTTTATTAACCTGACCTACAAGCTGACCTTGCTTATAGACTTCAAAATCCATATCCCACCAATTTCCTTGCACTTCTATACCCTCAGCATCTATTGTGTATCTCGCTTTAAAAAATGAGAGCTCTTTAGTGATAGTAAGGATCTCTTTTCCTTGAACCTCTACAAAGAATTTAGGTAAAAAACTAAAAACCTTTTTAGTAATAATAGCAACTTCGTCCCTGTTTTGATTCATTATAGAAAATGTTTTAGGAATTTGAAAAAAGCTTCCCTCTACATAATAAACATCGTTTTGATGCTCATCCGTTACTGTGAATTTTTCTCCTATGCTAAATACCTTTTGTTTGATATATAGTTCCTTCATCGTAATCCTCCTAGTAATATTTTTTATAGTCTATCTGGAAAATTATATATAGCGTCTTTCCACTGCTCTTTTGGCAAATGAATTATTTCATAGCTAATTATTTTATTCTTTTCCATAATTATCCCCTAATTTTCAATTTTTACCTAATCCACTCTCAAACTAAATTTAACATAATGATTTCCAAAAATAGTTAATTTTTTATGTCAAAATCCTAATTTAACATCATGATAACCTGTTTATAGCTCCTTGTATATCGAATAGTTATAAATGTTTAGGCTAATAAATTTTTAAATTATGCAATTTAAAGTTGCTTTATTTAGCTAAAAAGAAACATACAGTTTATGGAATATTTTTTATTTTTGATGTAATCTGTTCTTAGCAAATGATTGAAATATTGAGGGGGATAATTATGAGTTTTGGACAAAATATTCAATTTTTAAGAAAAATGAGAAATAAAATGACGCAAGAAGAATTGGCAGAAAAACTTGGAGTGAGCAGACAAACAGTGTCAAAATGGGAGCTAGATGTCATGTACCCTGAGATGGATAAGGTTATAGAGATATGCAAATTATTTTCTTGCAGTATGGATGAATTAATACGAAATGATATGAATGTAAGTGACGAAGCTTATTCAGACATAAGAATGGAATATGTTGAACCTTTTAGATATATTAGATATGCAGTTGTTAGTACAGAACCTGAAGATGATGCACTTGATCATGTAAAAAAATGGGCAAAATTGCTAAAAATTCAAAATCCAGAAATTATTGGCTGGGACTTCCCAGTATTATCACAAGAACAAATAAATGTGTTTAATATGCATGGTTACGTTGCCGCACTCATACTACCCGATAATGTTACAGAAACTGCTGATTTTATGGATATAGTAAATCAAGATAAGCAAAAATACATAGTCATAACTATCAAAGACCCAATGATAGCACCATTTAGATTGATTCCAAATGCATACAAGGTTCTCATGACTCATATGCATATAAATAGGATTCCTCATAAAGAAGATAAAAAAATCATTTCCTGCTTTGAAAAAGAATATTTTGTAAATGGAACCTCATACATGGACGTGTATATTGCAGTTGATGAAATAGAGTCATAATATGCGTTTAAATTAATTACATACTCCTAATTTATTTTGGCTATCGCAAAGCTAGTATTTGTAATGGAGGCTTAGCATGCAATCAATTATATGGTTATTTCCCTATTTTATTCCATTTTGATAAAGTTAAGCCTTTTTCGTTTGGATTATGTGTAATTGCCTTCACTATAATGATTATTAATTTAATTCTGCTCTTGTTTAGATTTCTTCTGTTTTCCTAAGAATCTTGTCCATAGCCTTACCTTTTGCTAGCTCATCTATTAGCTTATCTAGATATCTTATCTCTCTCATTATGGGCTCTTTAATATCTTCTACTCTCACTCCACATACGACTCCTTTGATAAGCTTTCTTGACGGATTCATTTCAGGAGCTTCTATAAAAAATGTTTCAAAATCAACTCCCTTTTCTAGCTGCAGTTCTAGCTTTTCTTTGCTATAACCTGTAAGCCAAAATATGATTTCATTGACCTCTTCCTTTGTTCTTGCTTTTCTCTCTGCTTTTTCCACATACAGAGGATATACTTTTGATATGCTCATAGCATTGATATTATTTTTACTCATAAAAAACTCTCCTTTATCAAATAGTTTTTAGCCACAAGTCAATCTCTGCTAGTGCTTCTTTTTCATTGCTTAGCTTGATTTCTCCAGCTAACTTTCCATCTTTTATATAGATAACCTTTTTAGCCATTGATGCCATTTTTGCATCATGAGTAACTAGCATAATGCTTATACCTTCTTGATTGAGCTTTTTTAATATTTCCATTACTTGACTTGCTGCCTCTGAGTTTAAGGCTCCTGTAGGCTCATCCATAAACAAAATCTCAGGACTATTTATCATGGCTCTGCAAATAGCTGCTCTTTGAAGCTGTCCACCAGAAACCTCTCTTATGTCCCTGTCCTTTATATCCTCTATTCCCATTTTGCTCATTAGCTCTGTGGCTCTTGCTCGTACTACCTCAATAGATTCTCTTTTAGCAACCATGCCTGGCAAAATTATATTATCAAAAATAGAGAGATTCTTTAGCAGCTGAGAATTTTGAAATACAAAACCCATTTTATTAAGACGAAATTTTGATAGCTCTGATTCGCTAAGCTTATAAACATCTATACCCTCAAATATGACTTCTCCTTCATCAGGATTATCCATGGAGCTAATGCTATAAAGAAGAGTAGACTTACCTGAGCCTGATGGTCCCATAACAGCAGTAAAGTCTCCTTTATTAATCTCTAAACTCACATTGTTAAGAACTATAGCATCTTTATATGACTTGCTTATATTTTTAACATTTATCATTTGATTTCCCCTATTCTATTATTTGATTTCTAATATGGTACTTACTTACGCCCCTACTTATAACTGTCACTATAATTAAAACGGCTAAAATTTGAATCCCTGGACAAAATAAATATGCCTTTATAGGGTTAATTAGAAATTTTATCTTTGATGCTCCAAAACCAGACAGCATAAGCCCAAATATCGCTTCCCCAAAATTATTTGCAAGTATGGTTCCTACTCCTATTCCAAATATCTGAATAGCCAAGATTCTAATTCCTAGCTGGATTCTTAAGTCATCATTAGAAAAACCTATGGCTTTTTTTATAGCTATAGCGCTCTGCTCTTTTGCCATTATTAATTTCAATATCATAGCTGTAATGAGAACGCTTAGAAACAGTGATATGATGACAGTCGCTACTTCAACTATACCCATAGTATCTGATATCCCTCCTAGTGTCTGAGCTATAAACTCTCTAACAGGAGTGACTTTGCTGTCAGTTAAAATCTCTCTTAGCTCACTTGCCTTTTTTTCTATATCTATTTCTTCTTTTAGATTTACATATACAATATAAGCATCTAAATCCTTTTCATTAAATTCAAGTTTTGCCTTTGCTGTTTTTCCACCATAGGTGATGTCTTGATATATCCCACTAACTATAAACTCTACTTCTTTATTCATATAATTTAATGTCAGATTCTCACCTATGTTTTTATTTAGCTCTTTTGCATTAAGATATGACAAGGCTATTTCGTTATCATTAACTGGAGCTTTCCCTTCTAGATAATCAAGAGGAAATTTAGCCTGATTGCCACTTTCTATCCTTATATTATTCCATTTGTCATCATTATTTAAAACCTGTGCACTTCCATACTGATATATAGCATATTTTTCAATATCAGCATCGTTATTTAGATGAGCTTCTAGTAGTTCTCTTTTTGCTTCTAAATCTCCTATGTACTGGATATCAATTCTTAAATCACTTTCTCCCACACCCATATAGCTCATAAAGGAAGGATGATTTATTGTGTTTTTCATATTCATAGGAAGTAGTATCAAAAATGATGAGAAAATAAAAACTAAAAATACAACTATATATTGCCTATATTTACATTTTAGCTCTCCAAAAGCTATGCTAATATTAGGATATTTAAAACCATTAGCTGGTAGCTTGTAATATCCTTCTCTTTTTACATCATCTTCACCTTTTAGCATCTGTAGCACAGTTTTTCTAAGGTTCCTACTTATTATTACTGTACAGCCTATTGTTACTATTACTAACTGAATCAGTACCCCTATAATTGGAACTTCCCATTTAATAAGCTCTATATTTCCTTTTGCACTTCCATAATACAAAATTACAGATTCCGAAAGATAATCTCCTAAAAAAGTACCACCTACGTAGCCTATGATTCCCGCAACTATAGCGATGATTACATATTTTAGCTGATATAGTTTTTTGATTTCTTTTTTAGTAAACCCTATCGCTCTCATCTCTCCTATGATACTACTTTGCTCAGCTAGAGTCGCCCTAATTATATATGAAAGACATAAAAAAGCTATCCCTATTAGAAGCATACTTATTGCCATTATAATTATAATAATGATTCCATGAGAAAAAGTATTGAGCATAGTAATTAAACTGCCTGAAATTCCAACTCCATTTGCTGGGAGCTTTGCCCCTATATAATCCGTTTCTAAAGAAGCTATAGAGCCTTCCTCTAGCAGAAATTCAAAGCAATACTCCCATTCACCTAGATTACTACTTAGCTCTGAAAGATCAGCCTCATTTATTAACAATCTTTTAGATGATGTAAGCGCTGAGTTCATTTGAGCATCACGAATTATCGTAGATACTTTAAAATCTTTTGTGTAGCTTCCTTGCTCTACTCTGATACTGTCTCCTAACTCTACCCCTAGCTCCTGAGCATAGTATATAGGAATACCTATTTCTCCTTTATTTATAATCGCAATTTCATTATTCATATCAAGCAAATAATCAAAGCTTTCATTTTGCGCCACGAAGCTATTATCCATAAGGCTATTTTCAAAGGATTTTCCATTATGATATAGTTCTGAGTTTTTAATATTAAGCATTTTTGTAACTAGAAAAGCCTCAATATAATCATGATTTTTTACAAAATCCTCAATTGCCTTCTCGTCATAATCTCCTTTATGCATCTGAATATAATCAGGTATCTGTGCCACCATGCTAAGAGCATTAATAGAGGTTATGCTAGTCACACCTATTCTCAGTCCTCCAGTTAGAAGTACAGCAGATAGCATTAAAAAAGCAAATAATATGCTCGATATAACCTTGTTTTTTCTAATATCATTTATAACCAAGTTAAATAACAGCTTCATGATAACTCCCCTTTTCTAAAGCTCTTACATTGTTTAATCTACCTACTACTACTCCAAGCATCGCAAGTCCTATCCCCACAATTATAATCAAAAGTGCGATTCCTCTTCCTTCTCCTATTCCAATCACTCTGCCTAAAGCCATAGCAAAAGCAGAATTTCCCTTCATAAATGGTTCAAATATAAAATCAGAAAGTATGCCAGATAAAGCAAAAGCTATAATATATCCTAGCTGAGAAATCATGCCTGTAAGTCCGAAAACTCTTCCTTGTAGCTTATTTGGTATATTTTTTCTTATCAGAACCTCTGCTCCTATTTGAACAGCTGGCATAAAAGCAAACATCATAAACCAAAATCCGGCTATTAAAACCATATTCTCTCTTACTCCTACAAGAAAATAAAATATCCCACATCCAACTAATCCAACTGAAAGTAAGTTCACATGGGATTTAATTTTCTTCATCCATCCTACAGCTATACTTCCTGCTATCATTCCAAATGCTATTACAGTAGTTATAATCCCTAGCTCTATTTCACTTGCAAAAGAAAGAATAAGTGGCTTACTCAATATCTGAATAAATCCAAGACAAAATGTCGATATCGTCATAACTAAAATAAGTTCTTTGACTCCCTTTTTATCTTCTATAGCTTTAATTCCTAGCTTAAATTCACTTCCTAGATTTAACTTTTCATCTTTTGTATCTGATAAAGCTTTATTCGTCATACCTCTTTTCACAAATACAATCATAATAGCAGTTGTAAAAAAAGTCATAATATCTATGCTTATTAGAAAGCTGACATTAACTATACGAAGCAATAAGCCTGCAACCATAGGAGAAATTATAAGCTTTGCACTATTGGCAAGCTGCATCATTCCACTTGTTTTTGAATACTTTTCTTCTGGCAATAAATCAGTCACAGTTGCTTTAAATGCTGGTTCAGTAAGTGCTGTAAATATAGAGCTAATACCTATTCCAATAAGTATCCAAACTAAATCAGCTTTTTTCATTACTGCAAGTATACATATGCTTAACCCTACTGCAGATAGCAACTCTCCTAAAATCATCATCCATCTTCTATCATATCTGTCAGCCAGTACTCCTCCCACTGGAGCTAGTAAAATAGATGGCAAAAAAGCACATATACTAAATATCCCTGTAGTCGTCACAGAGCCTGTAATCTTAAGAATATAAATAGCTAAACCAAAAGCAGTCATTCCACTTCCTATGCTAGAGATAGTTTGTCCTAAAATTAGTAATTTGAATTTTTTATATCCTGAATCAAAGTTATTATTAATAGGTTTACATTCATACATAATTTTCCACTCTTTCTCGACCATCGGTCGATTGATGATTAAAAAAAAACAAATGCTTTTCCATCTGCTATAGCTGTCCAAACATTTGCATTAATATTTCAAGCTCACCTTTTTTCGTTCCCAAAAGTCTTTCCATATTGCTTAAAAAAGCTTGGATTTTCTTTGGAAACTCGTCACTAGTCCATTCAAATACATCACTGTCATCAAACATCATATGACCTAGGAGCAAAATAGATTCTATACACTCTGTAGGATAATCTATGCTAAAAATCCCCTGATCTATCCCTTCTAGCATAAGAGGTTCTAAAATAGGAGTCATTTTCTTAATCATCTCTCTTAGATATACCCTATGAAGCTTTACATTCTCAACCTTATGAAGCTCTTCTTTGATTTCTTCTGAGCCTTCAAAATCTGGTTTCTGAGCCATCATAGCCATCATTATGCGATTTAGTAAAGGTATCGACTGCTCATTTAAAATTCTTCTTGCTTTTGTGGCGCCTTCTTCAACTATATCTATAATGATAGCTTCAAGCACCTCTTCTTTTGAAGAAAAATAATAGTAAAAAGTACCTTTAGCTATATCTACTACCTTTAAAATATCATTGACTGAGGTTTTGTCATATCCTTTTTTTATAAATAATTCCCTTGCTGTCATTAGAATTTCTTGTCTTCTAAGCTCTGCATCCTTAACAGTTTTCATCATTACTCTCCTTATCGACCATCGGTCTATAGAATTAATATTACTCTTTTTACAAAAAACTGTCAACAAAAAAAGACAATCTGATTTAACAGACGTCTTTATTTATTGTGACACAATATCCCAGTAATATAAAGTGACCTATATATAATTGAAAATTCTATATTTCTAAAGCTATTTTTTTCCATTTTCTAATTTTTATTCTGAAACTCTTAAAAGGCGCAACAGTATTGATGTGAATCCACTTCCAAATTGGCCATTTTGATGGTGTGGATGAAGCCCACTTTCTTACATCTTGATTAAATAGTTCCTCATTTGAAAAGCCTTTGATCCAATACACGATCTCATTAACAGAGCATCTAAATAACTCCTTTAATTCATTCAAAGAATATGATTTATATGTATCGTAAAAGCTCTCGTATAGTCCTCCGAGTTTATTCCATTTATATTCTGGAGATGGAGTAACCACTTCGATTCCTTCTTTTTCATCTTTATCCCAGCCCATGATTAAATTCATCCAGCCTAGTTGATAAGCAATCATCTGCATGGGAGTTTTATCTATACCTTCTATCATTTTGTGTTTATCATCATCAGATATACCATCAAATTCGTCTATGAAAAGCTTGGCTGTCTTTAGTATTTCTGCAATTAATTGTTCTTTATTATCATACCGCTGCATAAATTCTCTCTCCCGAAATTTATTCTAATTTACTTGTTTATGATAAGCCAATAATAAATCCACCATTCTTCCATAGCTCTTTACTCCATCTACTTGTCTATTGCTTTTTAAATAAGTGTCATTTACTTTTTCAGCTACTTCTGAGGTTCTTCCTTCATACTTATCCCAGAACCTAGAGTAATATTCTAAATCTCTTCTGAGATTTTCGGAATATAAAGTCTGTACTTGCTTAGCCATTTCATAATCTTCTTTAGAAAGAGCATTCATGGTGTGAATCAGTGCTAGCACTGTAGATGAATACTGAAAATCGTAATCCGGATGATGTATCCCTACAAAATATGCTGTAAAATTCGCCTCATCTTCTGGAGCTATCCCTCTTTGGTGAGCCATCTCATGAAGAGTAGTAGCTGGCAGTAGTAGCATTGGTATCTGAGTATTCACATTCGCTTCAGCCGTAAAAGGAAAATACATCCCAGTTATATTTGTGTATAGCATAGAGCGTGAAAGTGCTATTGATTTTGGCTTACCATAGCTTCCTGAAAGAGCTTTAATATCTTTCCCTACAACTTCAAAGCCTTCATTTGCCCTTGAAAATATATCTAAATATTCACGTGAAACATTTACATTTTTAGCTTCATTTTTCTTTGCCAAATTACTAAGCTCATTAGCTTTCTCTGCTAAATCTAAGCTCAAATAATACAAATCCGTCTTAGAGTACATTGATACTTCTAAATTCATCATCTCAGCTATAGAAATTCTGCTATAATTAAAACCCCATAAAAACATAAATAAAATATATACTGATGAGATATATATTAAAAGCTTTCCTAAAAAATTTAAAAAATCTCCCTTGAATAATTTCCAAATTAATAGACAAGTTATAATCGGCAAAGCTATAAGATGAGAGACATATATTATTTCACCTAGCGAAAAAGGGAAAAGTCCTGTTAGGCTACTTATGCCTTGAATTGTCCATTTGTTTATTCCAAGTGAATAATATTTCTCTAATAAATCTGACCTAGCTTCAAGTATAGTTCCTAAAAAGAAAGTCAGTATCGCAAAGAAAATGAAATAAAACAAGATAGGTATTTTAAAATTCTTTTTATACTTTTTATAATTACATTTAAGTGGTTTTATCACTTAACGACCTCCATAAATAAAAGGTAGCATAAGCCTCCCACCCTTTCCAAGCTTTAGCATATTCGTACATTTCCTCAGCTGTAGGCTTTCTATCTAATCCTAAATTGCTTTTAAATGCATTTTGAAGACCTACATCTCCTACAGGATATGAAGAATTGTCATGGAAGCATTTCATAAGTACATAATCTGCTGACCATGCACCTACCCCTCTCAATGCCATTAATGATTGCTTTATTTTCTCAAAGTCATACTGATTAAGTAAGGCTTCTTTTGAAATTTCATTGGTTGTCATAGCTTTTGCTATCCCAATAATATATTCTGCTTTTCGAGTTGTAAACTGATGGTTTCTTAACTCTTCGACTTCAATTTGAGCTATTTTATCATATGATGGGAAAACCCAGTAAGTTTCATTTTCAAAAACTATATTTTCTCCAAAATCCTGTACAAAACGCTTTTTAAGAGTATAGGCAAAGTTTAGATTAATTTGCTGGCCTATAATTGCCCACACTAGAGATTCAAACAAATCAGGCATTCCAACAATTCGAAGCCCATAATATCTTTTAACCAGTGGACTTAATATTTTATCCTCACTAGCTATACTATAAAACTCTTCTAAATTCTGGTCTAAATCAAACCATTCCCAGATATACTTCGCAATCTCTTCTCTTCCTTCATATGAAGGCTTCCCTGATAGAAATTCAACCTTTATAACCTTATGCTCAGCCTCTATCTTACATAAAATCATTTCCTCATCTATTTTTAAAAGTTTAATCAAATATCCATCCTTGATTTTGTGCAGCATTTCTTGAGCATCCCTAGCCAAAAAATCTAGGCACTGCTCAAAATCAAATTCCTTTGGTGGATATAGCTCTATATAAGAATCGTGATTTTTCCAGTTCATTTATGTCTCCCTTAGATATTCATATAATAATATTAATTACTCGTTAGTACATAATCCATCTGATTACATCCTATTGCATTTGCAACAGATTTACATTTTGCTCGTAATAAGTAAAATATTTTCTTATTTTTTATATCGCTTAAGGTTTCAAAATTAGCTTGCCCTTTGCTTATGACTAAATCTGCTTTATCAAACTCTTCATTAAATAAAGTAGAACACTCTTTTAAAATAGTGCCCTGAGCACCATATCCATTGTCCATTACTCTCACTATATCAGCGACTCCAGTACTTATTGCATCTTCCATAGTTGCATCATTTACAATCGGTCCACCTTTCACTATATATGTTACTCTATCTATAGGAAGTTGTTCCAATAAAAATCTATCAAAAATTATCTCTCCGGCATTGTCAGCTAAATATATAATTTTTTTCGATTCTTCTACTGCTTTATTTAATGCCTTTGACCCTGTTCCATAAAGCTCATTCTTTATGCTATCTTCGACGGACTTAATAATATCAGTCTTATCAAGCTTTAGGCCTACAGAAAAATCAATAATATTCCCTGCAATTGCTAGTCTGCATGCCATGTCAAAGCTATTATCTGTATTTTCTAGCCATCTTTCATTCCTAATTCTATCATAAATATTTTGTGCTATTATATTGTATTGCTGTTTAAGTCTTCTATATGGGTCTTCAATACCAGTTATCTTTTTTGCATGCTGATGCATCTTAAAACCTATCTCTGGAGCAGTTTCTTCAAAATTCAGCTCTGATAATTCCTTCAAAGAAAATTTTATTATTTCTTCCTGCATTTTTATATCTGTTGCAACTTCCTTAGCAATTTCTATAGCTTGTCTTGCAAGGCAAGGAATACATTCATGAGATATTTTCATATTCTTCTCCATAATTATTTTAGTTTAATTATTAATCTCTGTTGCTTCGACTATTTCAATCAATAACTTAGTTCATCATATCACTATAATATCCTCTATATTCTATCGGCAACAGCTTAGCTATACTAATCATTATATGATTTAAGCACCTGTCTTCCCACTCTTCCTTAGTCTCCGAATCATTTTTTGTTGGCAAATGAAATGCTTTACCTATATTTATGTTTATTTCCGCATCATAAAAAACTTCTTTTCCCATATCCTTTTCTATAGGCATAAACTTCTCACTACCACTCATCCCTATAGGAACTATCGGAGCATTTGTAAGCCTCGCGAAAAGTAGAATCCCTTTTTTTGCTTCAATCAGCTTTGCCGTTCTGCTTCTCGTTCCCTCTGGAAAAATTAATATACTGTTTCCTTCTTTTACTGCATTAATTACATTCTTAATTGCACTTTTATCAGCAGAATTTGGTGATATCGGTATAGTTCTTACAGTTTTGAATCCCAAATTAGTCATTGAATTCGACTCTAACTTCTTGCCTGCTACAAAAATCACTTTCTCATCTTTAAGCACTTTGTTTAAAATTAGCCCATCAGAATTACTCAAATGGTTGCAAACAAATAAGTAGGGTCTTTTATAATCATTTTCTAAATTCTCTAAACCATTTATATTCAATTTTGCATGCTTCTTGATTTTGAAATCAACATATAGCTGTGTGAACTTAATTGTCAATTCCTCTGGTAATAGACTAATTAATACCAATAACAATTTATTCATTTAAATATTTCCCTCCAAGCTATTAAACCATCAATTGCTTATATAAACTATTAATCCCTTACTAATATACTAATTATAACAAACTTTTTTTATAATTTATAAATAGGAATTTTGAGTCTTAATCCAGTCAGATAACGTATCTTTAGACTGATACAAAAATTCATACACTATAAATTCAGGTGAAATAATATCTATGATGTCTTTTAGTATTTCATCCTCAAAAGGTTTATGTACATCAAGCTTACCTACTGTAATCAAATTATGAATGTATCTGTCTTCTAAGGAGCTCGATAGTAGTGGAGATTTATAGTCAAAGCCTTCCCTCATTTTTTTTACGCTATTTCCTAAACTACATGCCGATACATGCATTCCATAAATATATTTTCTTAGCTCTCCCATTTGATTAAGAGCTGTATTAATAGATGATATAAGCTCATCTAAGGAATAAACATCGTCCTGTGATAAAGCAAAGTGAGATAAATCAAATAAAAATCCTTTGTTTTTATAGTTAACCTTTTCATAAATTTGTCTCATCAAATCTGGTTTATCAAACCTAATCCCAGGTCCCCACATATTCTCAAAAAGAAGTAATATGTCGCTGTCTTTGGTAAAAGCCTGATTAATTAAATCAACAGCACAGCTTACAATCTCTTCATCAGTATATTTATAGTCACCTGTATAAATATCATGAATATCCATATCTGCTATATGCATCACCATATACCTTACATTAAGTGATTTAGCAATTTCAAACTCTTTTTTATACCAATCCACAAGAGCTTTTGAACTTGAACCATTATATAACTCATGTATATTTTCTTTTGAAATAAGATTATGGAGCAAGGCTTCATGATTTCCCTTCCAAAAATCCATCCAGTATGACCAGGTTCTAAGATGAAGTCCATGAACTATCTCTTTGCTTACTTTTATATCTTCTTCATAAAGCATCAGCTCTACTGCATCTATATTGTGATGCTTTAAAAAATCCTCTACGCTTTCTTTTCCTTCGTTAAATTTATCTATAGTCTGAGTAAAGTTTGCAAGGTTAATTAGCTTTTTCATATACTATCCTCATTATCAAAAATTTTCAACTTAATATCCCTTAATTATATCAATAAATCCTTCACCATAATTTTCATACTTCTTCTCACCTACGCCCTTTATTTCTAGGAAGGACTCTTTATTCACTGGCAGATATGCCGCCATTTCTTTTAACGCTATATCGTGAAAAATAACATATGGAGGTAGCCCTTTTTCTTGGGCTATCTTATATCTATATTGCTTTAGCTTTTCAAATAGCTCTATATCAAACTCTATATTTCCACCTTTTATAGATTTACTTGCTTTCTCTTTTTCATCTTTCCTTTGCAATAAATGTTTTTTATGATGAAGCTTAGTTTTTCCACTCAGTACATCTGCAGATTTGCTGGTTAATTTTAGTACTGGGTATTTATCATGAGTCATATGAATATATCCACTTGATACCAGAGTCATGATTATCTCGCTGATAGCACTATCACTGTACTCCTTCATTATGCCATAGGTGGATACATTATCTAATCTAGCTTCTAATATCTTTTTATTCTTTGACCCTCTAAGCACCTGTATCACCATATTGGCTCCATATCTCTGGTTCACCCTATATATGCAAGAAAGTATTTTCTGAGCTTCTAGAGTAATATCTACCATTTCCGAGCTATCTATACAGTTACTGCATTTTTTGCACTTATCACTTGCCGAGTCTTCATCAAAATAATTTAGTATTTGATTTCTAAGACAGTCATTTGTATTGCAGTAATTAACTAGGTACTGCAAATTTTTGTACAGCATCTCTTGCCTTTTAGGGTCTATATCGTCGTTTTGAATCATGAGCTTTTGCTTTACTATATCTGAAGCAGAATACAGTAAAATACAATCGCTTTTTTCTCCATCACGTCCTGCTCTTCCTGCCTCTTGGTAATAGGCTTCCATATTTTTGGGCATATTGTAGTGGATTACAAATCTAACATCAGGCTTATCTATTCCCATACCAAAAGCATTGGTTGCAACTATAAGTCTTTTATTCCCAAGTATAAACTCATCTTGATTATTTTGACGCTCCTCAGAGTTCATTCCCCCATGATACCCCACTGCCGAAAATCCCTTGTCATTTAAAATCTTAACCAGTGACTCAACTGACTTTCTCGTGGCGCAGTAAACTATTCCAGACTCAGTTTTAAAATTTTCATTTAGATACTCGATTAAAAATTTAGATTTATTGCTGACTTTTAGCACCTGATAATAGAGATTTGGTCTATCAAAACCAGTAGTGACCTCTATAGGATTTCTCAGCCCTATAAGGCGCTTGATTTCCTTAATGATTTCTTTGGTCGCAGTCGCAGTAAATGCTGCTACTGCTGGTCTTTGCTTTAAAGAATTAATAAATCTAGGAATCTCAAGATAGCTCGGCCTAAAATCATGCCCCCACTGACTGATACAGTGAGCCTCATCTACTGCCACAAGAGATATCCTTATATCCTTAACTAGATTTATAAAAGAATCAGTATTTAATCTTTCAGGCGCAACATAAACTATCTTGTAGCTATTAGCTCGTATACCTTCTAATATCTGCAAAAACTCATCGTTATCAAGAGTGCTATTTATAAAGGCCGCATTTATCCCTAGTTCATTTAATGAATCCACTTGGTCCTTCATAAGAGATATGAGCGGAGATATAACTATAGTAATTCCATCAAGTGCTATAGCAGGAAGCTGATAGCAGATAGATTTCCCTCCACCAGTGGGCATAATTCCTAGAGCATCTCTTCCTTCGATTATACTTTCTATCAATTTATCTTGACCATTTCTAAACTCGTCATAGCCAAAATAGGTTTTTAAAATATTTTGTAAGTCCATATCCTTACCTCACTTTTTAGCTCTACTAAACTTTATGCTACTTATAATTGTACATTAATACTCTCTATTTTCCCTAGTGATATTTATTTTAACTTTTATAACTGCTATAATAAACTACTAGAAAATGAGTAAGGAGTGAAAATTATGCCAGCATTAATACTTAAATCAATCGATGAAAATAAAGCCTGTGCTTTTAGCAAAGTCCTAATAGACGACCTTGAAAAACTTCTAGAGTGTCCCAGAGATTATTTTAGCATAGAGCTATCTCAATCTAAATTCATCCTCGATGGAGAATTTGTAGACGGACATCCTACAGTAGAGGTTTATTGGTTTGATAGAGGGCAAGCTGTCCAAGATACGGCTGCAAAACTAATCACACAGCATGTACACTCTGCTGGATATAGCAGTGTAGACGTTATTTTTTATCATCTTGATAAAGAAAAATACTATGAAAATGGCGAGCATTATTAAATAAGCGCAAAGCTTTTTAAAAATCCAATCCTATAAAATCTAGATTCCCTTAATACTTATGCCTATATAAGCCTCTACTTATGTAGGCATATTTCCATTTTAAGTCTTTCTCAGAGCCACATTTCTTAAAAATTTCGAGCTAGTTTTACAACCATATAAATGGGTATGAAATAAACACGTTTTTCGTGTTAGTTTTTATCAAGGTATAGCCATATCGGTAGATTATATTCTATTGCCATTGGATTAAGAGGAGGATTATGATGAACCAAGTTAAATATTCAATCATCATAAATGCAAGACCTGAAGTTGTTTGGGAAACAATCACTGACCCACGTAAATACGAGGAGTGGACCTATATATTTAGCGAGGGCTCCTTTTTTGATGGGGGATGGAATCAAGGCGATTCTATTCGCTTTCTAACAATAAACAGCCATAATAAGCCAGAAGGAATGATATCTGAGATTGCAGAAAGTAAATATCCTACCTATATCTCAATCAGGCACCTAGGCTTTATAATGGACGGTGTAGAGGATACTAGTAGAAAAGAGTCAGAGCCTGCATATGAAAACTATACTTTAGAGCTCATAAACGAAGACCAAACAAAATTTACAGTGGATATGGATATAGAGGAAGAGTATATAGAAATGTTTGAAGACGTATGGCCTAAAGCCATGGAAAAAGTTAAAGAAATAAGTGAAAACGCTAAGTCTAAACCTATGAAGATAACAATACGCACTCGCATTTCTCGTCCAATCCAAACAGTCTGGGAGGGATTTACAAAGTCCGAGCATGTTACAAAATGGAACCATGCCTCAGATGACTGGTACTGTCCTCAAGCTGTTAATAACCTTGTAGAGGGTGGTGGCTTTGATTACACCATGGCATCTAAAGACGGAAAAGTTTCCTTTCATTTCGAAGGAAAATATACAAAAATAATTCCTCATGAGCAAATCTGCTACGTCCTAGATGATGGCAGAGAGATTGTCGTAAACTTTAGCAGTATTGACGGTGGTGTTGCTATTGAGGAAACTTTTGATGCTGAAGGCACCCATACTTTACTACAGCAAAGACAAGGCTGGCAAGCAATTCTCGATAACTTTGCAAAATATACGGAACAAAACCTCTAAATTAAACCTTCTCATAGTCCTGCGACTTCAAATAATCTCATAAATAATATAATAGCTGCCTTTACAACAAAAACCAAATCTTCTTACTTTGATTAGGTTATCGTTGTAAAGGCAGCTATAGTTTTGACTATTAATTTTTATAAGAGTATAATTTTATTTCATTAAACTTAAAAAGGAGAGATAACATATATGTTAAATAAAAATGAAACAGCTTTACTAGTAATCGATATGCAATACGGTGGCGGTGCTCCTGACGGTTCTCTGGTAAAAATGCTTAACGTTGATGTAACAAAACAAGAAGATATAGTAACTCCAATGATAAAATTAAAGGACTACTTTAATGAAAATGAAATGTTGGTTGTCAACATTAAAACAGAATATGAAGAAGATTTTAGTGACTGGAAAATGCTAGCTGAAAGATTTGAAGTAAAAAAATACAATCATTTTGTAAAAGGCTCACCTGACGCAGAAATTATTCCTCCTCTAGCTCCTAGAGAAGGTGAAGAACTGATAATCAAGAATAGATGGAATGCTTTTTTCAACACTAATCTAGATGATTTACTTAAAAGTAAAAACATTAAGAATCTGATACTTGTTGGAGCTGCAACAGATGTTTGTGTATTTGAAACCTGCAGTTATGCTTTTTCTTTAAATTATAACTGTATCGTACCAATTGAAACCACAGCATCTTTTAATGCTGAAAGAAAGCAAATGGGACTTGAAATGCTTAAATTTGGACGAGCACAGGTTGTAAATGTAGAAGAATTATATAATATGTTTTAATAGAATTTGGTCATATAAAAACCAGAGCTAATTGATTAATCAGCTCTGGTTTTACTTTCTTAATTTTAAGCAAGTATATCAATGCTTAGGCGTCTAAAATTCCAGCCACATCACGCTCACCGTATCATGTCTTTCTATCTCTTCAAACCCAAGCTCTTTGTACATATTTACAGTACCTCTATATAGCTTTTCTGGTTTATCACTAATCTCTACTGGAAGCGCTAAAACTGCCTCAAATCCTTGTGATTTAAAATCTTCTACTGCTTGTTTGAGTAAAAGTCTTGCAACCCCTTGATTCCTATAATCTTGATGAATCACAAAACAAATAACACAGCCTATTTTCTTGCCTTTTATCATATTTTCTATATACTGATGAAGCCTTATGTACTCACTTGCGTTGTTTGCATTACACCATCCAATACATTTCTCTCCATCAAAAGCTAAATAGCCTTTCATCTTGCCAGCTTTTATCTGCTCTATTGCCTCAAGACTATTTTCTGCCCCAGTTCTTTTACTCCATTGCTCAGCAGAACAATCTGTATGGTAGAATCTACAAAAACAACTAGACCAATGAGGCTCTCCAAAATCAAGATTTTCAAGATATTCAGTAAATGTTGTTGCTAGCTCTGGACTTAGTGGTTTAATAGTATACATAAGCTTATCTCCTTTTATCCAAAAAAACATTATAATTACTATGAACACTTCTTGCCTATATTTGAACATTAGTCATTTAGATAACTATATTATAACCACAGAAAATATAAATACTCTTATTTTCAAAATAAAAATACCTTACTCCTGAATCACTTATAAAATATTTTTCATTATTCTATAGGCACTACAAAATGAACAATATCACAAGTCAATACTTCTTCTAACTAAACAAAAAAAGTGGTCACTTATAGTAGAGTTAATCGTACCAATGTATCTATTAGTTTTACCATATTTGAAAAAATCAAAAAGAACCGTCCCTATTGGCTAGTCACCTATTGGCTAGTCTCTATTGGCTACAAAAGTCTTTTGTACAAGCCTTTTGTGTGGTATTTTGTAATTTTGTCTTTTATAAAGGACTTTTATCGAAATGATGTCTCATCATCCAATAGCCAGCTTTGGCGCCTGAGTAGCGGCAATATGGGAAAATATAATTCTTAACCTAAGGATAATATACCATGCTTACCGTTATTTGTGATACGGCTCACCGTACTAATTTTAACAGTAAAATTGCATACATTTTCTATCATAAAATAAAAGACTACAACAATTTTGCAGTCTTTATGAAATCTAACAAAATACTTCATATACATTCTTGTAGTGATTTCTCTAACAATTTATAGTTTTTATCTTTCACAACATCATCATTTAACAAACTTGCAACCTTGCACTTAACAAATGTAGAATAATACTGATTTCTTTCATCTTTCATTTTATAGGAGCTGAGTATCTCTTCCAACTTTGATTTATTCAATCTACTTAAATTAAACCAAGGTATATAATTCTCCTCACCCAAAATATTGATATCACTATACGCTTTATCAAAAATACTGTGTAATGTTACAAAGATTAATGCTTTGTGTTGCTCAAAATAAGGTTTCCTAATTGGGACACCAAAAGTTCTAATTAACTTCTCCAAATCAAAACCTTCTACTTTACTTAGTAAAATGTGAATATAAATCATCAAATTATTATAAAACTCATTGGCAGTACATGGATTATTTATGAAGTCACTAAATACAATTGAAAATGCGTAAGCGAATATTTTTTTACCTAATAAAGCGATTGAATCATTAAACTTTTCTCCTGGTATTCCATTAAACTTGAAATTCGGTGAAAATTTGCTATAGAAACCTATGTATGTTAAAGCTCCACTCTCAATCATAGCAGGTCCAAGTCCATGAGCTGTTTCACAAGAAAACGAAAAAATAAAATTTCTATTAAACTTACTTGAATCATCAATACTAATCAATTTCAATGGCTTTTCCCCTTCGTGGCTAAGCTCAATAATTGCATTTTTTTGACCATGTGCCGTTATTAATGTAATATCAGGTAGCTCAAGTCTTTCTTCATGCCTTCTTAGAAAATGTTTAGAATTTTCATATTTTTTATAAATAGATCCATCTACTCTACTATTAAGTAAGTTTTCAATATCTTTAAAAAGCTCAAGATTTGGTGATTTTGGCAAGAAATGATTTACTTCCATTCGATTACACCTTCTAGTTTTTTACTTGTTAAAGATGATAAAATTGATTGCCTTACAATCAAATCAATATATTTTTTCCCAAGTTCCTTATCCAATCGTATAGCATTTAATACTTCTAGAACCTTGAAATTATTGTCGTCTATTACGATATGAAAATTTTCATCAAGTAACCTATAATTTAAAAGAAGTTCTTCTAACCCACTACAAATAGGATTATCTGATAGCGCATATTTTGATAATGATTCAATTATTGCTTCGACAACTACTTGATCAGCTTCCTCAAAACCTTCAACCAACTTATATTTAAGGTTATTGAGCGTATTTACTGAATCTTTAAAAATAAATCTTGAGATGTTAGAGTTACATAGTTGGAATAACTGGTCTTTATTAATGTCATCAATAGGATGCATTGTATAAAAAATAATTTGGATTCTTGCATTAAAACTTTCTCTTATATAATCAATAAGCTGAATTCCATTTTTGATATTTGAATCTGAGTTCTCATTAAAGTCATAGTCAATTAACATACTATGATAAACATATTTCTCTTCCCTCAATTTGGAAATAGCCTCTTCAATCGTTGAACATATATCAAATTTCAGATCAAAATTTGATATTCTACTTTCATAATGCTTAAGTTTATTAAACAATTCAACATAATCTTCTGTTGTAATTTTAATATCCCTGTCATCATCTATCACTAATATTCTTCTTTCCATGATTATCCCCCTATTTTAACAATGAACTCCGTATAATGCTCTACATCATCACTACTTAAATGCAACGACCCATTATAACTTTTTACAACTTCATCAATGATGGATAGCCCCATCCCAAAACCTTGTGTTGTTGTGAAAAACGGATCAAATATCCTATCTCTTAAGCTTTCAGGTACCCCAATGCCATTATCTCTTACTCTTATATAAGTAGCTTTTGAAGTTTTATAAGAACTAATTTTTACGGATTTTGTTGTTCGATTACTTTTATGAACGGACTTAATTGAGTTACTTAATAAGTTATCCATTATAGTTCTTAGATCTCTTGGATCAATCAAACAATACAAATCATCATTTGCATCAAATTGAAACTCGATATCTGAGTTTGAGTTCTCATTCCGATAATACTCAATAATATCAGAAATAAAACTTTTAACTTTTATCTCGACTTTTTCTCTCTTCCCAATTAATTGGTCCTTTGCACTCAACAAATAACCTTTAGCATCACTCACTTGGGTATCAAGTAACTCAATCTGTTTTATTAGATCGGGACTCATTTCACTACTAAACTTTCTCTTTATTCTAGTTATTGTGCTATTTGAATTCTTCAGTTTAATTAGTGCATTGTGGATAACCGAATGAAGAAGAACCGATGATTGTGCGTTACGTTTATATACTTTGATTTCCTGATCTTTATTCTTCTCGTACTTGATTTGCTCTTTTTTTACCTGATCAACTTCCCTTGCAATTCTTTTTAATTTTTTTGCAACTTCAGGTTCACGATAAAGTAAATCTTCTGCTATTCCTTTTAAATTATTACTTGTTGATTCTATCTTGTTTCGAGTTTCCTTGTATCTATTGTTTGTATCCTCAACTAAAATATTGTAATGATATTTTTCAAGTATACCTACACCAAAAGTTATCAAACAATCTCTTAGTTGATTCAACTCATCACTTTCAATTAACCCTTGACGATCAGTTGCAGCTCTAATTCCTGGATTTCTTAATTTAGATAGATTTACATAACCAATTAGGTCAATTGTTGAAAAGAATTTACCAAAAAGCTTTTGCATAGATCTTTTATCAATATTAAGCCAATCATTTCCTACATTTCCATATGGGTGGACCTTGAAGTTATCGTAATACACTTGAATATCTCCATAGTCTTTGACTGCTTGCTTCATCTTAGAACGAAACCTTCTCTTTGCTCCCTGATCAAAATAATAAATTGTATACTTAATATCACCGAAGCTATAATTGCTAATATGAGTTTCGTGGTGAACTCCGTCAGCATTGCTTATTTCTAAAGTCAACTTGTCCCCAATTACTTTGCCTTCAAGCTTTAATGTACTCATATCAGAAAAGTTATATTTTTCAATCTTTCTTTTTACAATGGCATAATCTTTGGCTGTTATGTATATATTGAATTCAGTTTCAAAGTCAAATGGGTTTTTGAGGTGTCTTAGATTTTCAATTAAATTCTCAATTTCTTTCTTCGACCACTTATCCCGTAAAGATGTAATTTCAAGTATTACACCTTTTTCAATTCCAGAATACTCTTCATGTGTGTAGGGAAGGTTAATGTTTGAAATATTATCTTGATATTTCTCAAACTTCGACCAATCAAATGAAATATCAAATTTAACGTTTTTTAATGGACACTTTGAATATAGACGTAATCTTCTACCTAATCTATCAGTTGAAAACCGCCCAATACCTTTATCACCACTGTATACTCTATTATATATTTCAGAATTATTATCAACTTGCTTGCTATTTGTTCCAATTACCATCCATTTGTTGACCAAATCATCAACACTCATACCTAAACCATTATCAATAATTGTTAATTTAGAGTTGCTCACTAATTGAATTTGGTCATCAACATTCTCAAATATTAAGTGAATTTCTGTAGCATCAGCATCATATGAATTTTTAACAAGTTCATAGATTGCAGCATATTTATCTGTAACTAAATCTTTACCCACAAGGCTCTTTATGTTTGTAGAAGCTCGAAAGGTTACATTATTTTGCATAACTACTCCAATCTAAAATAAGTATATTTATCAACAAGCTTATTAAGTTCATTATTAAGCCTACTCTTAAAGCTCATATTACTTTTTCCTAAATTATTTCTATTATAGATTTCCTTTATTGATAATGCAACTCCATTCTCACTATCTTTGCCCCAGAAATTTCCACCAGATATGTTTTTAACTCTTTTAACCGGGGTACTTTGAGGTGTATATTTAGCACTCTTATTAGTAGGTATAGTAACAAATGCATATCCAAAAAGTTTCAGGTCTCTAATATTATATTCAGATGACCCAATACTGATTCCTCTTCTGTAAAAACCATCTGATGAATATAACATATCCCATAACATTGGAATTTGTGCATTATCATTCCAATTTGTTTTGCATTGAATAACAAGTAACTGACATTTATCAAAATCGAATTCAATTAATGCATTAATTAAGTTTAAGTAATTAAATTTACCATTCTGGAAATTTTCAATTCTATGACCGCTTGTATCATTAACATATATATCTTTTATGGGACAGGTATATGAAGATGTTTCTGGGAAAGTAATAGCTATAAGATTTGACTCCGTATTAGACTTAAATGTATCATACTTTACTGCTAATGCTTCCATAAACGGTTCCGGAACCAATGTCTTTTTCTGCTTTATTACTACTGTATTTGTACCGATTAAACATAGATTCATATAATAACATACCAATGCCTCCCATGCATTACCACCAATAGAAACTTGAGATTGGCTTCTATCTGTGCCTGTTGTATGAAAAATTGAACTTAACTTATCACCTATTGACAATACGTTAGTGGCATTCATAACAGGCAGATTACTTTTTATGATATTATTCCATATGTCCCAAGGATCATTAAATGAGTTCATTTCGAAAAGTTCATTTATTACTCGTTCTCTAAGATACTCTACGATGTTGTACATTCATTCCTCCATTTATTATAACGTTATTAATTAATATTATATCAATTTCGCAAATAATTAACATAAATAAACAAAAAAATCGTGATTATTCACAATCTTTTAATGCTTTAATTATTTCGGTAGCGACTGCTTTTGAAAGTAAAGGGGGCACTGCATTTCCAACTTGAGTATATTGTGGGACTTCAACTCTACGTCTATCTCCACCAGTAGTTCTCTTACCTAAAAACTCAAAACTATCGTCAAAGGACTGTAATCTTGCCATTTCTCTTACTGAAAGAATTCTATCTTCAAAAGGGGAAATAAAATCATCTGGCAATGTTAATACTGTTGGAGCTTGTGAATTAAAGTCTAACCTCATCCTATTATTCTTTTTTGTTAGTAAAACCTGAATATAATCAGAATTCGCATCACAAGCCTTAAAATGTTCAATGATATCTTTTATATCGCTCGTAACAGCAATACTACCTAAGATATGATTCAATAAATTTGACTTTTCAGATAAGTCAATGCCTTCATTTATTATTCTCATTTTCAAAGTCCGAGTATCCTCACCCAAATGAAATAATGAAAACCTTTCCTTAATCAAGTCTGAATGATTTGATAGCTCATGATTTTTAAACTTTCTTGTACCCTTTAATGGATTTCCTTTTATATTTGGAGTTCTGCCATTCCTTGAGTCTTTTTGATAGTTAGAAACTTTATGATGAAATTTTTTCTTTTTGGCGCTATCAGTAATTAAATCCGAAATAGCTTCTCTAATAGTTACCTTTTCATCACCTATATATGTTGGTTCAGGGTATATCGGTCTTCTAACATTTGGTTTATAAGCGATGAATATTGCACGCTTTCTCTTTTGAGGAACACCAAAATCTGAAGCATCCAGTAATTTCGGCTCAAGAGTTAAATAACCAATTTTATCAAATTCTTTAAGTAGTATATCGACAATATTATTATCCCCTCGATAAACTTTGCCATCTAGCCCTATGAAATCATATAATATTGTATCCATAAATCCTTCGACGTTTTCCATGACAACGTATGACGGATTGATCTCGCTAATTACTCTCAAATATTCTTTAAATAACATATTTCTTGGATCGTTAGAATCACGCCTTCCTGCTCTACTAAAACCTTGACATGGAGGACCTCCAAAAATTGCATCTATAGTTATTGGTTTCTGAATATTTTCAAAAACAGATAATCCATTAATTTTATCCTTTATAAGGTCTCCATTTAGAGATCGAATATCTGCTCTTTCAAAATGTGTATTTACACCTTGTACCAATCCTAACTCTTCATGCCTTTTTCTATAAGTTAGTTCTACCTGATCATTAATATCGCTTGAAAAAACTATATGAAAACCAGCTTGAATCAAGCCTTCACTCATCCCTCCAGCACCACAAAATAAATCGATAACCTTAGGTCTCATCTTGCACGCTCCTTTAACTACTCAATTATATACTAAAATCAAAACAAAGTCCAGGGTACATGCCAATAACATACGTTCTGTTAATTTGTTTTATGATAAATTACATATTTTTACAATATCAAAAAATAAAAAACTCTTACTGAAAATATAAGAGTTTTTTATTTAAATTTTTTCAATACACACCTTCACTTATGGTATGGTTCCCCTTTAATAATCCTATATGCCCTATAAACCTGCTCTAGAAGTATTAGCTTCATCATCTGGTGTGGAAATGTCATTTTTGAAAATGATAGCTTATAATCTGCTCTTTTTAGCACAGCGTCAGATAGACCTAGCGATCCACCGATTACAAAAGCTATATTGCTTTTGCCAGTGATAGCTAGGTCTTCTATTTTTTCTGCTAAGTCTTCTGATGAGAGCATTTTGCCGTCTATTGCTAGGGCTATTACATAGGTATTGTCCTTTATCTTAGATAGGATTTTATCGCCCTCTTTATCCTTTATCATAATCATTTCTTTGTCGCTGAGGTTTTCTGGAGCTTTCTCGTCATCCACCTCTATGATTTCTAGGGAGCAGTATTTTGAGAGTCTTTTTGTGAATTCCTCTATCCCTAGCTTTAGGTATTTTTCTTTTAGCTTGCCTACTGAGATTACTTTTATATTCATTTTTTCTCCTTGATTTTTAGTTTTTCTTCTTATTATATCAAGTTTATGCAGGTTTATTTTTTTGATTTAGTATCATTAGGTTTGACAGCATGAGGATGCCTCCACCTGCAAATGTCATGATATATACAGGAACCGAATTTATTATAATTCCTGATATTACTAGTCCAAGAGGTGCTATGAGTTTTACTATGCTCATGCTGATGCTTAGTACCTTGCCTCTTAGGTTGTCTGGTATGGATTTTTGCATGAGCCAAAGTATTGGTACGTCTATAAATGATATGGCTATCCCAAATATTACCATTATACTTATATAGTATATCATATATGCTAGGCTACTTGCATCAGCTAGGACAAGTGGAAGACCTAGAAGTGCGATTGCTACAGAAAGCGTAATGCTTGAAAATATAAGGAGCTTCATGTAGTCGATTTTTTCTATGATTTTACCTACTACTACTGCGCCTAGTATCATGCCTACTGGAAAGGCGCCTTGGATTATGCCGTACTGGTTTGAGCTTAGTTTTAGCAGGTTATTTATTATATATGGAAGTGGTACTGTCACGGAAAAGCTTATAAAGAAGTTTAGTATTACTAGCACATTTATCATTTTGACTATTTCTGAGCTTTTTCTTATATAGGTCAGTCCATCCTTTATATCTTCGACAAATCCTCCATCGTCATTTATTTCTACTGTAGATTTTACATTGTAGTTAAAATCTATCATGGTTTCTATCACTGCTGAAAAAATAAAGCAGACTGCATTTATGAGGATAAAGGTCTTGATGTCTGTAAACGCAAATATAAGTCCTCCGAGTACAGGGGCAAGTATGAGCGCAGTTGAGTCTATTACTTTGCTAAGTGAATTAATGGACATAAGCTTTTCGTCAGCTACGAGGTTTGGTTTTGCGGCTTCAAATGCTATCCCGAAAAATGTTGTAAATACTGTAGTCATAAATGTACTGATGTATATCATAGGCTGATTTAGTTCAAATTTTAATGTGAGCATAAATAATATCAAAAACATCATTCCATTTGCAAAATCCATAGATACTACTATTTTCTTTTTATCAAATCTATCTGACATATAGCCAGCTACTGGACTAAAGATTATGGTAGGTATGAGCCCTACAAATAAAGTAAGTGCAAAGCTAAAGCCTGAGCCTGTTTGTTTTAGCACGTAGAGTCCTATAGCAAAGGTATAGATTGCTGAGCCAAATACTGAGATGAGCTTGCCTATTATAAATAATCCTAAATTTTTCATTATGAGCCTCCTTTTATATCTTAATGATACAAAGTGAGGCATACTCCACTGCAATAGCTAATTTCATATTTTTTAGGGCAAAAAAAGAGAAAAGGCGGGGTTGACCCTACCTTTTGCCGTAGTAAAGATATGAGTATACCTTTTCGCCTTTTACAAAATAATCCTCGTACTTACCTCCATGCTCTAGGTAGTCAGAGAATTTGTCCTCTATCGTTTTAAATCCTAATTCATCGATTGAAAATCTTATGTTATCAAGCAAGAAGTTAGGTTTATATTTATCCTCTATTATGGAGTTTGCGCTGAAGTTTTTAAACAGGATATAGCTTCCGTTTAGGTAGGCGTTTTGTTTTACATGATGGTCTATCTTACGGAGAAGAAATTCTTCATTTTCGAATCCAAAGTTACTACTACCTGAAAAATCAAAGACTATGTCCACTACCTTCTCCCTTATTGGCATTGATAGAAAATCACAGCAGAGGAATATGATTTTTTTCTTTAGTGTTGAGGTTTCCAGCATGGATTTTAGAAATTTATGTCTATTTATATCGTAGTCTACAGCTAGATATACAGAGTCATCTGGAAGCAGGTCATAGATATTTCTAAGTGAAAAGCCCACTCCTGTACCTAGCTCTAGTATTACTTTGCCTTCTAGGTTTTGAAAATCCAGACGTTTTTTCATCCACTCTATATTTTTGTATATGCTCTCTAGGTAGGATGTATCTGTAAACTTTATATAATCTGCTATATAGGTATTTTCCTGCTTGAATCTACTATCTGCATCTATATAGCCAGGTCCGATTAGTATCCCGTCTTCTATGTGATACTCATGAGACAAGCTACATTTTAAGACCCCATCTATTATTTGATTGTCCTTTATGCTTGCATCAGCTACAGTTAGCTTTTGCTTGCAGATAGGGCAGGCAAATAAATCCAGTGTATCTAGTGGTATTCCGATGCTATGAGCTTTAGTGCAAGGCTTTTTCTTTAGCTCAGCTAATCTTTGTTCTAAATTTTGACTTACTGCTGTAAGATCCTCTAGCTGTTTTTTTACTATAGCTTGCTGATTTGAAAACAGCATTTCATAGTACTGGTCCTCTTGATACGCTGTGAGGTTTCCAAAGGTTTTGAAAAGAAGTATATCTTTAATTTGATTTAGGCTGAATCCCATATTTTTGAGAGCTAGGATTTCATCTAGGCTTTTTTGGCAGCTCTCATCAAATTCATACTGGGCTCCTTGTTTATCTGGCACTAAAAGACCCATGTCTATATAGTGCCTTACTGTATCCTTTGTTATGTTGTTGATTTGAGAGAATTCACCTATTTTCATATATATTACCACCTATATTTTTTATGAAAAAGCTATATTACTGGTTTTGGTTTAGAAGAGCTGTCTCTACTGCTTTTTTTATGGTCTGGCTTGAGGCAGTCGCTCCTGAAATAGCATCTACGTCTATTTTTTGCTCCACTATTATGTCTGCTGTTATTATTTCAGCTGGTTCGCCCTTCATATTGTCGTGCTGTAGCAGTTCTATTTTATTAATTCTGCCATTTGCTATTTCTACCTCTACTTTGGCATATACTAGTCCCATATCGTATTCACCTAGGTATTTGCCATTTGGAAGCTCTTTTATATTTATGGTTTCAAATTTTAAGTTCTCTAGCTTATCTGTCATTTTGTTAGCAGTTGATATAAAGCTTCCTGCAGCTATAAATAGTACTACTAAAGGAATTACCCCTGCTATTAACAATATTTTTTTAGTTTTTCTCATTATTTAGCTCTCCTATACAGTATGGTACAGGTGATTTCTTACAAAATCCACTGCCTCGTCTATCTCTTGCTTGTTCGGATGAGATATTCCCACCACCAAAAATCCACCTTTGCAAGTGTATTCGTCTTTCATCACTTCTATTTGATTGGCTGTCAAGGCTTCTTTGAGCTTTTCAGGTGTCATTTCTTTCATAGATGAGGTCACAAGAAGTGCTGATTTTATGTTTGCTGGTGTTAGTTTTTTTGCAAATTCAATCAGCTCTGGCTTGCACTCTCCTGAATAAATTCCGCTTACGAATATCCCCATGTCATAGCCCTCTATTTTAGGATTGTCTTTTATGTTAAATGCTTCTATTCCTAACTTTTCTGATATCGCCTGTGCTATTTTTTTACTGTGTCCTGTCATACTTGCATAGATTATTACGTTTTTCATAACTATTTTCCCCCTAGTTTTTTTAAGTTGTTAAAAATTTTAATCTGAGCCTCGCTCATTATACGGATTTCTTCCTCTGAGAGCCCATCATACATCTCGTTGATAAAGTTCATGCCGTATTCTTCATTGTCTTTTGACCACTGCTCACATTTTGAGGTTCTTAGTATTCTCATTGCCCTCTTGTCAGCTTCATCCTTTAGTATATTTACAAACCCCTTTGCCTCGAGCTTGTTTACAATTTCCTTTGTGTTCTGATGAGATGTCTCACACATAGCCGCAAGCTGTTTTAATGTAGGTGGCTCCTCAAATGAGCCTAGCATAGTAAGCACTAGCCACTGCTTTGCTGTTAGATCTTTTTTTGCATTATCCATTACTGTCTGAAGTCTGTTTGCCAGCAGAAATATGTTGCCAAATATGAGATATCTTTTGTCCATCTTCTCGAAATCGTACATTTTGCTCTCCTTTTTTAAAAATATGTAATATGTTATGTATATATGTAGGATATTACCTTTTTAAAAGTTTGTCAAATATTTTTTGTAAATTTTCCCATATTATTTGCAAAAAATATTTAGAGAGCTTCGTCGCTGTTTAGCTTGCTTTTTATGGTCTGATACAGGTTAATAGCTTCGAATCTATTGCTAACTCCTAGCTTTGAATAGATGTTGTTAAGGTGCCATTTTACAGTGCCTAGAGTTATGAACTGCTTATCTGCTATGCACTGGTTGCTCATGCCTTTTGTAAGGTCAAAGAATATCTCTTTTTCTCTGTCAGTAAGCTCGCTTAGGTAGTTCACTTCTGCTTTGGTATTCGTCCATTTTTTATGTAGTCTTTTCATTTGGGTTCTAACATCTGGATATACTGTTTCTGAGAAGTTCTCGTACTTTTCGAATAGTCTATCTATGAGCCTAGCTTCTCCTTCTGACTCTATAAGATAGTGAACTGCAGTAAGCAGGCTATATACAAAGCCCTTTTCAACTAGCTCTTCAGCCTTTGAGATAAGCTGTTCATAAACGCTCATATCTACTCTTAGCTTGTTTTTCAGTGCATATTCAGTTTTCATGCAGTTTAAAAATTGATAGCTTATGAAATGCTCCATGTGAGCAATCTGATTTTCGAAGGTTTCGATTAAATTTTTGGCTGAGTTTATATGATTATTGTGAAGGTGGCAAAGTAAAAGATAGTACTCTACCGCTCCATGCATATGAGGATAGTTAAGCTCGTCTATAGTAGCTTTAGTTTTTTCTAGAAGTTTGGATGCATAGGCATATTTTTTTTCATAAAAATATGTAAGGGCTAGAGGAAAATTCATTATGTCCCAGTACCTGCCATCACTTAGCCTTAGATGATATTCGCAGGATTCTCTCACTTGCTCTATATCAGAGACTGCATAAAGGTTTAAGTTTTGGTTTGTATATGCCATGACAGCAAGAAAGCTTCCTTTTGATTTTTCAAAGCAAATTCCAGCCTTTTCATAATAGGTAGCTGCTAGCTTAAGGTTGATTTTCGATGCCTGAATCCTAGCATAGGACATATATACGTTTCCTTTTAGGATGTCATCTTTTGAGCCAGCTACGAGCTTTAAGGCTTCTTCTATCAGCTCTTCAGATTTTGATATGCTTCCACCAAAAAGTGCTACAGCTCTTAGGGCAAGCATATTCGCTCTTAGGCTATTATCTTTTATTTGCTCATCTGGTCTATGTAACAGGGTCTGCTTTAGTGTGACCTGGTCACCTGTTGTAAATGCAAGCCAGGCCGTAGCTATATACTGCTCATCTGTCATATTTTCTATGGGTAGGAGCTTTAGCTCTCTAAATACAGACTCTAGTTCATGGGTATTTGCTATTGTTTGGAATAATTCATACATGGTTTCACATCCTCTATCTAAAAAGCAGAGCTAATTTTTCTCAAACTCGTTTACGTTTTTATGAATACCCATAATAGTTTCTATAAATAACTGATTTTCATTTCTCCACGGAGTATGTCCTGAATGTTCAAACCAGATGAGTTCTTTGTGAGGGGCTCTTAGACTGTCGTAGTAGGTGTTTACTAGTGATACTGGGGCGTTTAGGTCGTGCTTTCCATGTATTATAAAGATGGGTACAGGAAGGTCTAATCCTGTTTTTAGCAGGGATTTATCGTATAGCTTTGGGTAGACATTTTCAAAGGTAGTCACTATCCCTCTTATATAATTTACTTTATCAATCACAGAGTACTCCTCGCTCATGATATCCTCTAGGGTTGTGTAGCCTGAGTTATGTATCTGAGGATTAGAGGACATTTGTTCTGACAGCTTCATTAGGTAGGTCGCTGATTTTTTTGTTACTCCCTTTCCATAGTAAGGCGGTGCTCCTTGCTCTATAAGCTTTTTCTCAAGCTTTGTATCGCTGTCCTTTTTAGCTTTTTCAAGTACATACTCATAGCAGATTTTTTCTGTCTCTACAAAATCTACCATCTGCCCTGAATTTATGACGGCGTGATAATCGCTAGGGTTTTCTATGGCTGTCCATACTGCAAGTGCAGTTCCCCAAGATTGACCCATGAGATAAATTTTATCCTTGTTTAAATAATCCTTTAAATATTTTGTAAGTGCTATGCAGTCATCTATGTATCTTTCTCTCGTAAGCTCAGCTTTGTTTACTGCTTTGTAGGATTTTCCTGAGCCTGGCTGGTCCCAGTTGACTATAGTAAAGTATTTTTCTAAAGGCTGTAGATACTGCCTAGTTTCTACTAGCTGTGTGCCTCCTGGTCCACCTGCAAGAAATAATATGACAGGGTTGCTTTTGTCCTCTCCTCTTATTGTTATCCACTGCTTTGAGCCATTCAGCTCCACCTCTATGAGCTTGGCAATGCTGTTTTCTAGCTTATTGCCCTCGCTGTCTTTTATTTCAGGTGTGGATGCTGTATATGAGCTCCATGCTGTGCCTAAAACCATTACTAGCAGAATTCCCAGTGCTACATATGATTTTTTCCCTAGTTTTATTTTCATAATCAAACTACCTTTCTTAAAAATTTCATATAGTAAATTGATACCCCTATAACTACTCTCAGTATACATAACCATAGTTTATTTATCCCCTAACCAAAGTTAGGTTTTCTAATTTCAGGGTTTATTGTGTGATTAATGTATTATTTTTGAGGCATTAATTAAGAAGAGATATCAATATATGATAATATAAGAGTAGAGATGAAATTTAATAATAAAAATTTGGTTTTTTGATTTAAGGAGGACTTTTCATGATTAAGGTATATACATTAAATGCTTTTACTGACGACGTGAGCGGCGGAAATCCTGCTGGCGTTGTACTTGATGCTGATAATCTAACTGAAAAGCAAATGCAAGGTATAGCAAAAAAAGTTGGATTTTCAGAGACTGCTTTTGTTATGAGCTCTGATAGTGCTGATTTTAGAGTGAGATTTTTTACGCCCTCTGATGAGGTCGACTTATGCGGCCACGCTACTATAGCTACTTTCAAGCTACTTTTACTAAAAGGAAGAATATCTACTGGTGTATATAAACAGGAAACTCTAGCTGGGATACTGTCAGTTGAAGCTTTGGCTGATGGAAGTATTTTGATGGAGCAATCTATCCCTGAGTATTATGAAATAATAGAGCCTTCAGAGATTGCTAAAAGCCTAGGACTTTTAGTATCTGAGCTATCTGAGGACTATCCTGTTCAGGTGGTATCTACAGGTCTAAAAGATATAATGGTTCCAGTTAAATCCCTAGAGGCGCTTAAAAACATCGAGCCCGATTTTGAAGCCATAACTGATATCAGCAAAAAGTATGAAAGCACTGGATACCATGTATTTACAACCGAGAGTCTCTCTGGTGCTGATTGTGCTTGTCGAAATTTTGCTCCACTTTATGATATAGATGAGGAAGCAGCTACTGGAACAGCTAGTGGTGCCCTATCTTCTTACCTTTTTAAATACAAGGTTCTAAAGGATAAAACCTATAACAGACTTGCTTATGAGCAGGGCTACTATATGAACAGCCCATCTAGGATAATTGCCTCTTTACATGTGACTGACGATGAGATAACTGGGGTCTATGTAGGTGGAAACGCTATAGTAACAGGAGAAATTGATATCAAGAGAGGAATTTAGTTTATGAATATAGCTTTGGCTGCGCTTATAGGAGTAATGCTTTCTTTTATGGTGCTCACAAACGGAACCTTGGCAGGATATCTCGGTAATTATCCAGCTACTGTTGTAAATCATGCTATAGGTCTAAGTATTGTTCTTATTATTATCTTTTTTAAAAAAATTAAAATTAAAACTTTGCCAAAAGCACCTTTTTATATTTACCTAGGTGGTGCTGTAGGAGTTTTTACTGTGCTGTTTACAAATATAAGCTTTAATCATCTAGGAATGTCCCGTACTCTAGCGCTTGGACTGCTCGGTCAATCTATAACCTCTATTTTTATAGATCATTTCGGACTTTTTGGAATGCCACGAGTCAAGTTTAATGCCAAAAAGAGTATTGGACTTAGCTTTGTAGGATTAGGAATATTTTTGATGGATAAATTTTAGGAGGAAGAATGGATTTTTTATATATATTATCGGGTATGCTAGCTGGAACTACTGTAGTTACTTCTAGAAGCATCAATGCCAACCTAGCTAGAAAAATAGGTCTAAACTCCAGCACTTTTTTCAACTTCATAGTCGGCCTTACTGTATCATTTTTAGTTCTCATGGTGCTAGGAGATGGCATGGGTTCCTATTCAAAGGTGGATTTTTCTTCAATCCCATCCTGGGCATATATAGGCTCTGTTCTAGGTGTAGGAGTGGTTTTTTTATCAAATTACATGGCTGTTCGTATCTCAGCTTTTTATTTGACTCTGCTCATTTTTATAGGTCAGCTTTTTAGTGGAGTCATATTAGATTATTTCGTTTTGAATTCCTTATCTACAGGCAAACTATTAGGTGGTTTTTTGGTGCTTGGTGGACTTAGCTACAATCTTCTTTTAGATAAGAGGGGGATGTAGAGTGAGACTTCATAGGCTATTAGGTATCCTTACTCTGCTTGATTCTAGAAAAACCATAACTGCATCAAAGCTCGCTAAGATATTAGAGACCTCTGAGCGTACTATTTACAGAGATATTGATATACTATGCGAATCAGGTATTCCCATAACTTCTTCAAGTGGCCCTAGTGGTGGTTTTTCACTTATGGATGATTATGATCTGTCACTTAATACTATGAAAGGCAGTGATGCTCTTTACCTCATGCTTTCAGGCATGGGAGTTCATCCTCAGAAAAATACTCAAATGTATCAATCTGTCCAAAACGCTTTTTTGAAATTAGAAAGTACTGTGTCAGATGAGCATAAGGAAGAAATAATAAGGGCTAAGGAAAAATTTCTCGTAGATTTCAAGCCGTGGTGGGGCGAGGATGTTTGCGAGGACAATATAGATATAATAAAGCAAGCAGTACTAGAGCTCAGAAAGCTCAATGTAAAATACGAAAAGTACAATGAAGAAAGCTCCCAAAGAGTTCTGTCTCCATATGGAGTAGTAGTAAAAAATTCTCAGTGGTATCTAGTTGCAAAATGCCATCTTAAAAACGAAGTGAGGATATTCAAGTGCAGTAGATTGAAAGAAATTGAGCTTTTGGATGAAACCTTTGAGATTCCAAAGAGCTTTGATTTAGAAAGATTTTGGCAGCAGAGCAAGACTATGTTTGTCAAAAAAACTGCTGTAACCGTTTCTGCACCTTCCTACAGTGTAAAGCTAGAGCTAGATGCAAATGACTCAGAAAGTCTGAAGGGCTTTATTGTAATCTCCTCATCTACTTCAAAAGGAAGGCTCACCTACGAGCTAGATATGATTTCTTTCTCTACTGCTTGCAATATACTATTTCCTCTTAGTGACCGTATCAAAGTAATAGCACCAGCTGAGCTTAAGTCATGGATAGAGGATAAAGCAAAAAATATTTTGAAGCTAAATAGCAGTTTATAATTCATGACATACAGCTGTCAGTAATACCTTGGTATAATGAATGTATCCTAAAAAATGGAAGGGAGATAGTTTATATGCAAGGAAAAATAGTTAGTGTTGATGAATTCAAGGCAGTTGGAATGACTTATTTTGGAGACAATAATAATGGTGAGATTCCTAAAATGTGGCAGATTTTCAATCAGAAGTTTATGGAGATTTCAAACATGAGCAAACCTGTGCTTTTCTATGGAATCTGTGATTCTGATATGGATGAGCAGGGCAGATTTCATTATGCTGCTGCAGTAGGTGTGGATTCTTTTGAAAACGTTCCAGAAACCATGGTTACTAAGACAATCCCTGCTGGAAACTACCTAGTTTATACCTATGAAGGAGATATTAAAAATCTAGGAGAATTTTATGGCAAGATTTTTGAGACCTATCTTCCTCAGTCCGGACATGAGATGGATATGAGACCTCAGCTAGAGGTATATGATGACAGATTTATGAAGACAGGTGCTTTTGATATTTATGTCCCAGTCAAATAATACCCTATCATATTAGAGTAATACCTTCATTCATATATGTCGAGAACCTTGCTACATTCACAATCATAATGAAATTTAAAATTAAGCCTCTTGATTCTGTTTAGGGAATTAAGAGGCTTAATTATTGTAAATGAATCAAAATATATGGCTTATAATCAATCTATTCATTAACTTATATTTTTTTAATGGATAGTTTTCTTTTTTTAGTTTACCGTTATGGTTTCAACCAGTAGGATTTCGCAGGCTCCATCTCCAGTATCTGTTCTCGATAGGCTAGTAGGCCACGGCCCATTTTCAAAAATTACATTCACAAGATACCCTGAAATTAAGACTACACTGTTTTCTTTTACAGTCTTGAGCTTTTTTAAAACTTCATCATTTGCAGGAATAATATGGGTATTAGAAGAATGCTGACCTACATGAGATACTGTAACTGGAGCATCAGGATTTAGGTTATAGTAGTACCATCTTCCTGATTGTCTGTACTTTACAGTTTCTATTAGCTTAGGCTGATTTAAATCTCCCCATGCTAGAATTAAATCCATAGGTGATATCATTGATGGATAGTCTGAGCTATAATTTTTTCTTCCTCTGACTCCAGCGTGTACCTCGTAGCTAGCTACTAGCTCCACTTTTATGTTCCCAGCTTTAGTTTCAAGCTCTAAATATTGTTTTGAACTTAGATTTTTTTGGATAGGACCAGGCAGATAATCAGGTCCCTTATAGTCTTTTGATAGTAGTTGACTAAAAAAAAGAGCTGATATAGCAATTATAAGTATGACAATAAGCTTTTCTCTATTATTTAATTTCATATCGAGCTCCTAACTTATATACTTTGAACTAATTTTTCTTAATTATATCATTATACTATTATTCCTTTTAGCTTGATCCAATTATGCTAATAATTTTGAATTATCAGGATTTTTCTAAGATTAATTGATATAATTTATATATATAACAAAAATTTAAAAAGGAGGATTACTATGCACCTGAATAATCTAAGTACTGAAGAATTAAAGAAGAGGCGGCTTTACTCTAATTTAGCTCTATTTCTCGTTGCTTTTTTATGGGGTACTACCTTTACAGTTTCTAAGTATGCCTTTGCTTACTTTACACCCGTATATATGATAGCCTTTCGCTTTACTATAGGGGTACTTGCAATGTGTATTTTTTTCTGGAAGAAGATTTCAAAGATAACTCTTAAGGATTTAAAGGGCGGTATTATAGTCGGAATTATATTTTTTATAGCCTTTGTAACTCAGCTAATTGCACTTCAATATACTGAAGCTGGAAAGCAAGCTTTTCTTGCCGCCACCTATGTAGTAATGGCTCCATTTTTATACTGGATAATTTATCATAAAAAGCCTGATTTTAGAACACTTGCTGGTGCTTTTATTTGTTTTTTAGGTATAGGACTGCTCACTCTAAATGCTAGCTTAAATATAAGCTTTGGAGATGGACTTACACTTTTTAGCTCCTTATTCTTTGCACTTCATATCATGTTTAATGGCTATTTTGTAGAAAAGCAAGATCCTGTAATTTTATCTACTGTTCAATTTGCAGTAGTGGCGATTATATCATGGATATTTGCATTCTTTTTTGAGCCTTTTCCTACAGCCATAGGCTTTGAGGGGATAGCCTCAGTATTATATCTAGGAATTTTTTGTACTGGACTTGCATATTTTCTCCAAACAGCAGCACAGCGCTATACTCTTGCTACACATGCTGCAATTATACTTAGCCTAGAGTCTGTATTTGGAATCCTGCTTGCCGCTTTAATGCTAGGAGAAGTATTTACTCTTCGCATGCTTATGGGATGTATAGCTATATTTGGAGCAATACTGATAACTGAGCTTAGATCTAGCTCAGAATAAATTAAAAACCGACCCCCAAAAGTTAGATTTTAGGACTAACTTTTGGGGGTCGGTTCAGATTTTAGGCTAGCTACGGTTTTATTCTTTTAATTTAGTTCTTTAAGCCACTGATTTACTTTTTCTAATAGCTCAGCTTTTTTATTTGCTGGTACTTTTATGTTTACATTTACATATTCATCTTCGACGCTTAAAAGCTTTTCTATTTGAGTTTTAGTCATTTTAGCTTCAATGTTTTTTATGTCTGGGCTTGAAAGCTGTTTTGAAGTAAAGTTTTCATAGAGCCATTTTTGTTTGTCCTTGGAAAGCCTTGATATAGCTACTGCTGATTTTATGGTTATATGGTTTTCTCTAAGTAGACTCTCCATTTCCTCTATTAGCTGATTTAGGCTGAGGTAGTTTTGTACCATTCTTCCACTTATTCCATAGGATTCAGCTATTATGTCCCTAGTTTTTACTCCATCACCTAGGTGTTTTTTTCTGCCTAGTCTTATGTACTTTTCTGAGATTGATTTTGCTTTTTCTACAGTAGAAAGCTGTCTTTGTATCCAGTTAGTATCTATAATTATTTCTCTAGCTTCATCCTCATTTATCTCATTCATTTTTATGAGGTTGCATTTTACAGCTTTGTACTTAGAGTCTTTAGTCTCTTCGTAGAGCATTTCTACAGCTTTTTTTCTATTATGACCTGAAAGTATCATATAGCTATCCTTTTGCTCCCAAACTACAAGCGGATGCATCAGACCTTTATCCTTAATAGATTCTACTAGCTCTAGCATTTTATCATCTGGAAGTGGCTGATAGAAGTTCCACTGCTCTGGTGCAGAGCTAAGCTTAGAAATATCTATTTCGACTACGCTAGAATCCTGTAACTCTTCACTTAGCTTTTCCTCTTTTGGTGCAAATCTAGATACTACAGTTTCCATTATCTCATCTTTTACCTCAGATATGTTCTCAGATACTCTGCTTGCAGCTATTTCCAGTGACTTAAATCTATCCTTTTTTATAAAATCCTTTTTATTCGACAAGTGAGATGACCTCCTTAGCCAAGTCTTCATATGCTATGGCTGCTCTTGAGCCTGAGGTAAATACGCTCAGTGGTTCACCTGCAAACTGGCTCTTTTTGATGTTTATGTCAATTGGAATAAAGCTGTTTAGCACTTTATCCTTAAATAAATCCCTGAGGATTTCACGAGTGACATCATTTGTACTCTCTCTCAAGTCCACCTTTGTTTCTATTATCCCTAGAAACTGAAGGTTAGTATTTATTAATCTTGCCTCTTCAAAGAAATTTGTAAGCGGCTCGAGTCCTTCTATACCAAATGCAGATAGCTCTACAGGAACTAAAACGTAATCGCTTGCAACTAAAATATTGTAATTAAGTAGCCCCAAGAAAGGACAGGTATCTATTATTATGTAATCGTAGCTATTTTCGCTTTTAACAGGTCTTAGTATTCTTTCAAATACAGTTTCTCTAAGTTTTTTTGTAAACAGCTCCATATCAATAGCTGAGAGCATATGGTCTGAAATAATAAAATCTATGTTTGGATATTTAGTGTTTATTATGTAGTGCTGTAGTGAATTTTCCTTGATAAGTGCATCGTAAAGACTTTTTTCAGAGTTTTTCGAAAGGTCATATGAACGTGTTAGGTTTATTTGCATATCTGCGTCTATAAGAAGTACCTTTTTGCCTTGCTGCATGAGTGAATATGCTAAATTTCCAGCAACAGTGGTCTTGCCTGATCCACCTTTGTTGTTGGAGACTGCTATAACTTTGGTCTTCATGTAAGCAACCATCCTTTCATCTATAAATCCCCTATCCTTCTTATATTATAGTTTATATTTCTCATGGTTACAAACAAAAAGGAGATCTCATAAGTAGCCCCTTGTATAAATCGCTATTAAAATATGATTTTCTAGATATTGTGTGGTTTTGCTATACCTTCTTTCCCTTCATTTTGCTGATAGTAAAGGCAATTATGTGGAGCTAGGCAGTGCCATAGCTCTTCTCCTTTGGAAGCAGTGAGATAGTCTTGATTGATTTTCCCATCTACCATTTCTATAACTCTATCTGATTTTGCGGCTAGATGCCTGTCATGGGTTACTATAATAAAGGTTGTTTTGAACTCCTTATTGATAGTTCTAAGAAGCTCATAAACCTGCTCCGTTGACTCGCTATCTAGGTTTCCTGTAGGCTCATCAGCTAGTATCAAAGTAGGGTCATTTATTAAAGCTCTGGCTATAGCTACCCTTTGCTGCTGACCTCCAGATAAATCTGTAGCTTTGTTGTTTATTCTATCTTTTAGTCCCACTATTTCCAGTAGCTCGATTGCTCTTTGTTGTTTACGTTTTGTAGGAGTTTTATGTTTTATCCAAGAGGGTATTATTACATTTTCCAGAGCGGTAAACTCTGGCAGAAGGTGATGAAATTGAAATATGAAGCCTAGGTTTAGATTTCTAAAGCTAGCTAGCTCATCTGATTTCATTTTAGTTATATCTTTGTTTTGAAAATATATATGGCCAGAGGTGGCATTATCAAGCGCTCCTATTATATTTAGCAAAGTGGTCTTACCTGAACCCGATGGCCCTATTATACTCATAAACTCACTTTTATTTATATCTAGGCTCACTTCATGAAGTACCTTTGTCTGAATTTTAGTCCCATATATCTTGACCAAATCTTTTATCTCAAGTAATTTATCATCCATTTCTGATTACCTCCATAGGATTAAGGGATGAAGATTTTCTAGCTGGAACAAAGGAAGATATAAGTCCTGCCATAGTCGAGATAAATACAACTAATACTAGATTATCTCTTTTTACTACTATATTGAAAATAGGCCCCGAGGCAGTTGTCGTTCCTATGATAAAGCCTTGGATGAGAAGGTATCCTATTAAGATTCCAAAAATCCCACCTATAAAGCCCAGTACTCCTCCTTGAATCAAAAATATACTGCTGGCAGAATTGCTAGTAGCTCCCATAGCTTTTAATATACCTATCTGCTTTGATTTTTGAACTACTGATACTGCTAGTACACTAGAGATTCCAAGAGCAATAGCTACTAGTACAAATGCCTGTATAGTAAGCGAAGAGCTAGACTGGCTATTAAGTCCAGTAAGTAGCTGAGCGTTTTCAGCTTTCCAGTCACTTGCATCTATTTCAGGATAAAGCGTCGTTAATCTTGGAGCCAATATATCTGCATCAAAGGGCTCATTCATTTGGATTTCTATGTTTGATATATATCCATTTAGTCCATATATCCTCTGAGCTCTAGATAGCTCCATAAATATCCATGAACCATTTAAGGCTTCTGATTCTAAATCAAATATCCCACCAACTATAAAACTTTGAACGCTTCCTCCAGGAAGACTTAGGTTAATTAAATCCCCTGGTGTTAGATTGAACTCCTTTGCAAAGGAGGTTCCTATCAGTACTCTATTTGAATCTATATCAGATTCTCCCTGAGCGATTCTGCTTTTTAGATTGTAAATTTCATCTGCTAGCTCTAGGTCTATTCCTTTTACTACTAAAGAAGTACTGCTTTCTCCTTGATTGTAAAGAGCTGTCCCTACAACTGATGGTGAAACTGCGCTTATCTCTTTATTTTTTTGAAGCCCCTCTATTATACCTTGGTAATTTCCTAATTTATCTTCTTTTTTAGGCGTATTTATATACTCAAAATCTGGACTATTAACACTTGAATTTGCTTTTGCTGTTATAGTGATGTGAGCTCTATTGCCTATAGTAGTGTCTATGAGATTTTCCTGAAGTCCACTTATAAGTGAGCTTAAAAATATCTGAACTGCCACCCCAACAGCTATTCCTAGCAAAATAAAAAGCGTCTGGGCTTTTCCATCTTTTAAAAATCTTAGGGCAATCTTCCATTCATATAGCATATTACTCACCCTCAGACATCAGTTTTATTTTATCGCCTGGCTCTACTTCTTGAGGATTAAGAAGTTTTATATCTTCAGAAAAACCTCCCTCAATTATTCTTTTAGAGCCGCTTCCTATTACAGTAACAGGCTGTTTTACAGCTATTGAGTCTTTTTCTACTAGAACATACGCCTGGTTCTGTTCATATGAAAGATAGTTGGCATCTATTACATATGCATCTTGATATTCATTTAAGATAAGCTCAGCTGTTATGCTCAAATCTAGAAGAAATTTGTCGCTGTCTATAACTGGAATATCTAATTTTACTGCTACTGTACCTTTTTCGCTATCTACGCTTTTATCTATTTCTCTAACTGTTGTCTCTAGTTTTAAGCTTGTGTCTGAAGATGGATATATAAAAGCTTTTTGTCCCACAAATACTTTTGTTATGCTTTTTTCATCCACTTCAATCTGTGCATACTTGTCATCCAAATCCACTATCTCCATGAGCGTCTGTCCAGGCTGAACAAATTCTCCTTCAGTTACATTTAGCTCTACAATGGTCCCAGCTATAGGTGATGAATAAGAGTATTTTCCAAATGACTGCTCTAAATTTTTAAGTGCTACTCTGCTTTGCTCTATGCTAGCTGAAGCTTTTTTTGCCTCACTGCCTCCAGGTGCATAGGAATTAAGTGTGAGCTTTGCACTTTCTAGCTGTTTGTTTAGAAGATTAACTTTATCCGTAACAGCTTCTAATTCTATTAATGGAATAGCTCCAGAATCATAGAGCGCTTTTTTTCTTTCAAGCTCCCTAGCTTGCTGAGATAACTCTAGCTCTAGCTTTTCTATATCTGACTGTGCTATTTCATATGAAGTGGTTACTATTTTATTGTAATTTGCTGAAGCTGACCCTACTGAAGCTTTGGCTTCATTGATGTTTTTGCTCAAATCACTGCTGTCTAGCTTTACAAGCAGCGTATTTTGATTTACTGCATCGCCTTCGTTTACTAATAGAGATACTAGCCTTGACGCTACTTCTGAAGTTACTATTCTTGACTCACCTGCTTCTACTCTTCCGCTGGCAAGAACAGTTTCTTGATAGCTGGATTTAGTAAGACCTACATAGCCTACTTCTTTTGGTTTTGTGAAAAATTTATATCCAAAAAATAAAATTGCAAATAAAATTATTGCAATTACAAGGTTTTTTATTAGTTTCTTATTATCTTTCATTTTATCTCCTCCCTTTAGTTTAATACCTCTTTGATACCCTTTAATGCTCAAATTAACCTTGATTTCTAGTGGGCTTCAAAAATCTTTTTTAATCTAAAAAAAATTGTGGAACTGAGTTCCACAATTTTTGAAAGGAAGAAAAACTTTCTTCTTATATTCTAAAAGGTAATATCTACATTTATAGTTTTTCCATCTCTAAATATTTCTACAGATGCACTATCACCTGGTCTTTTTGAATAAAGCTCTCTTACTAGTTTTGACATTTGATCCATGTCCTTGCCATCAAATTTAACTAAGACATCGCCTTCCTTAAGCCCTGCCTTTTCTGCTGCGCTTCCTGGCTCCACAGATGCTATATAAATACCTGTTTCAATGTTAAGGTTAGCTCCAGTGGCTTGTTTATAGTAGTCCACATCTACTCCTCTTATTCCTAGATATACTCTTTGGAACTCACCCTTTTCTATAAACTGATCTACTATAGGTTTTGCAATATTAATAGGTATCGCAAATCCAAGACCTTCTGCACTGCTTATTTTAGCAGAATTTATAGCTATTACCTGACCTTTTGAGTTAAGGAGCGGCCCTCCACTATTTCCTGGATTAATTGATGCATCTGTCTGAATCAGATTATCTATGCTTTCAGTTTCACTGATTTGTATACTTCTATTTAATCCACTTATGATACCTTGAGTTACACTTCTTTCAAATTCTAAGCCTAGAGGATTTCCTATAGCAACAGAAATATCTCCTACTTCTACAGTATCGCTATCTCCTAGCTCAGCCACTGGAAGACCTGTTTTTTCAACTTTGATAACAGCTAAGTCAAGAGCTTTTTCATTCCATAGCACCTTGGCTTCCTGCTTACTTCCATCATAAAATAGCACAGTAACTGAAGTTGCAGTTCCATCGTCGACCACATGGGAGTTTGTAAGGATATAGCCTCTTTCATCTACTATTACGCCTGTACCTACGCCGCTGGTTTGCCTTGCTCCAAAGAAAAAGTCATTTTGAGTAGATACTGTTGTAATACCTACCACAGAAGGCATAGCTTTTTGAACTACAGCCTTGTATATCGTTTCTGGATTGTCCCCCTCAACATTTATCGATGCCGTCTGAGGGTTGTTGTTTTGTGTATTTGGATTTATGTTTTGCATAAACGGAAGTATATTTTGAGATATAACCAGCATGGTTATTACACTCCCAAGTATCGCACCAACAAGTGCTTGAATGAATCCTGAGCCTTTTGAACTCATCATCTCATCCTCCCTATATTATAAAAATATCTGAAACACGACTTCTTTCTAAAACCATCAAATCCATATCTTTGTTTGCGTATACGCCTTGCTCCTCCATAATACTAGCAACAGTTTGATAAGCCAGCACTGGCATATTGTTTTCTTGGCTGAGGTGAGCTAAAAGTACAGCTTTCGTGCCAAGCTTCGCTAGCTTTGCAGCTACATCACCTGCATCAGCATTTGAAAGATGTCCAAATTCAGACAGCACTCTTTGCTTTAGATAATATGGATAGCTACCCATTTTTAGCATCTGCTCGTCGTGATTTGATTCCAGAATCACGAGCTCACTGTGACTGATATATTCCATAACTTTATCAGTGACACAGCCTAAATCAGTAGCAATAGAAAGCTTGTTTTTGCCATCACTAATAGCAAATCCACAAGAATCAACAGCGTCATGACTAGTAGAAAATGGATTTATCTCTATATCTCCAATAGAAAAGCTTTCATAGGGAGTAAATACCCTTTTATTTTCAGGTTTAATCTTTCCTAGACAGTTTTCCATGGATTCCCAGGTTTTTATAGTTGCAAAAACAGGCACATCATATCTTCTGGATATTATACCTACCCCTTTTATATGATCTGAATGCTCATGCGTGACCATGATTCCTCCAAGAGTGCTTAAGTCTACATGGTGCTGCCGTAGGTGCTCTTCTATTTTCTTGCCACTAAGACCAGCATCGACTAGTATCTTGGTCTTAGATTTTTCTATATAGTGGCAATTTCCACTGCTTCCAGATGCAACTGATATATATCGTATACTCATATTTACTCCTCATAAGGATATTTAGAACTCCAAGGCTTCTATATAGTAATATTGATTTTCTTTAGTTTTTATTCTCCAGCAAGGAAATGCAGTAGCTGTCTTTGTTTTGGCTATCGATAAGCTCTCATACTGAGCATAGTTATATCCCAAAACCACTTCAGTGATAGTTTCATTTTCCTCCATCATGTTGCTAGCTCTCATCACAGCCTCAATAGAAGTCATGACTATTTTTTTGTTCTTACTTTCCTCTACTGGATTCATTTTGAGCATTTCAAACTCAAAGCTTTCATCGGGAAAATAAATAAATTTCATATAACTGTCTTCCAAAAATCTATTTTTGTAAACAGAATTGTAAACAACTACGAGATTCTCACCTTCAAATGATGCGTATTTCAAATCAAAATCCTTGCCCAAATCGTAGGTGTCAATAAATAGCTTGGTATCTGATTTTGCGTGGTCTGTGTCAAATAAAGCTAGCTTTCGTTTTGCTTTTAAAGTCAGAGTCTTATCGCCCAAAATTTCAATATTACTTTTATATTCCAAAAACCTAGATTCCAAATCTCTGAGGTCAAAGGATTGATATTCAACCTTTAATGTACCCATTTTAGGCGTTTCTTTAGGTAATTCTGTGTGTAAATTTAGGTTTTTTTGTAGTAAAAATTGCTCTAGGCTTTCATAAGATTCTTTAGTAAAATAAGAATTCTCATCAGTTCTATCAGAAAATATACTAAACATCAAAATTATATTTGTAATTGTAAAAGCGATAATAAGATAGGTTTTAGCTTTGCCCCAATCCATAATAGAGTATCTCTCCCGTATATCCATTGAAAACATACTCTTTGCCTTCTATAGTAATCTGCCATGAAGGAATGAGCATATACTGGTTATCCATAAAATATAATAATTCTATATCGTCTATTTTGTCAAACAGCTCCACTCCGTTTTTGACGTTAAACTTGGAGCTAAGTACAGAAAACTGAGTATCTAAAACCTTAAATGGTAAAAGTATAGACTGGTCCCTCGACAAATCATAAGGAAGAATACTCCTTCTTATTCCTGTAAACGAATGTACAGTATCACCTACAACTATAAGGCTTAGCTTGTATTTAGAAGCGTTTGGCATGAGTCTCAAATCATCTATCACTTCTGTAAATACTATTTTATATCCATTTTTACCTTTTACCTTAACTGGAGTAGCTTCTTCATAGCCTACTGATTTTAAATCTATATCTAGCTTTGTTAGAAAGTTCATAGCTCCAAGAACTGCATCTGAAACATCAGTGTCCTTTGAAGGCAGATTTTCATTCAAATACTCTATATAGCCGTTGGTTTGAATTTTTAAAAGCTGCTGCCCGTAGTTATATGTGTAAATATTGGAGCCGTCTGTTTCAACTATTCTATTGATAAAGTCATATCTTTCATTAAATATATCTTTAGCTATTTCATCGCTTTTTTCAGGAGTCATACTGCTAACCGTATCATAAGCTTTATATAAGATATTAAACTCATTTCCGGGCACTAAAACTTCACTGCTTGATCCGAACAAGTACTTAAGAGAATAGTATTTTATATAGGATGATTTTTCCAGTTCATTTACCATCGCTAAGCTATTTTCATTGGATGTAAGCAATTTATAAGTTTTCCCTGAATCCACTATGTAGATAGCATTTTCATCTACTAGAGGAATTAAAATTTGAGTTATATCATTGAGGCTCTCTATCAAAGACTTCTCTAAAAAAAAACTCCTTGAAAGGAGTTTTCCATTTAATGAAGTAAAGCTAAGTTCTAAGCTTTTGGTCTGCTTGGCTTTTTCATATGCCATAGCATCTACCTCTACTAAGCCTTGGGCTTTTGATAAAGAAAGCTTCAAAAGATTTTTTGACTGCTGATAATATCGTTGTCTGCCGCTTAATATCTTGGTGTTGTTATTTCCTCCAAATCTAACTACTACTTGAATGGGCCTAAGTGTGCTTTGAAGCCCGGCTTCAAGGCTAAGTGAGTAGGAATATGGATTTTTCTCATAAAGATTGAAATTCTCTATAAAATTAAATTTTATAAAAGTCAACACCACAGATGAAAGAAACAGAAAGATAAGCAGATTGCTCTTTAGCTTTTCTTTATTCATATTCATCTTCCTATGGTCCACCTAAGACAGATGGAGAATTTTTTACATCTAAACCGCGAATTATCTCATTTATTTCTATAATCTTTTTGATATAGTTAATAAATCTTGACTCCGAGATTTCGCCTTTTGCGTTTGAAAGAGTAACAACTATTTTGTTTTCCCCTGGAAATAGCTGAACTTCCTTGCTAAAAACGCCGAGTGCATCAACCACTAGTTCTATTTCTGCTTGCAATTCAGAAAAGCTTTCGCCTTTCTTAGTGTAAAGCTCGATTCTAACCTTGTCGTTTTTTTGACCTGTTCCAGCTATTACAACTGTACTGTTAGTTGTAGAAAAGCTTTCGGTCTTTGGCGCTGTTAATATGGCCTGTTTAGTGTCAGATACCGATGCAGCAAAGGAGTTGATGCTTGTAGACATGAATATAACTGTAATAATTAGTGTTATGATTGCAAAGTTCATTTTTCTCAAATTATAAAGCACCTCCTTTTTCATAAGCCTTTTCTATATCAGTTTGATATAGTTTTCCACAATACCTAATTTATCTATTATAACACTATTGATTATACATAGAATTTGTTACAAAATTATTACACCATAATTAAGTATGAGTTACAAGATATCCACAGAATTATCCACAGGGAAGTAAACAGTGAAAATACTTCCTTTTTCTAGCTCACTCGATACCTTAATACTGCCCTTATGTTGCTTAATTATGTTATGAGCTATAGACAAGCCAAGCCCTGTCCCGCCTTGGGCTCTTGACCTTCCTTTATCAACTCTATAAAATCTTTCAAATATTCTTTTTATATCTTCTTTTGGAATTCCAATTCCACTATCTTGAACTTCAAAAATGGCATTTTTATCCACAACCTGTGCACTAATTCTTATGTTTCCATTTTCAGGCGTGTATTTTATTGCATTTGTAAGCAGGTTAATAATTACCTGCTGAATTTTACCCCTATCTGCATATATAGGCACAGCTTCATCAGAAATCTGCATATTAAGTCTTTGGTTTTTATTTTGAAAATGAACTTCTAGCTTTCTAACAGAATCCGTGACTATCTCTCTTAAATCCAGATGATGCATCTCCCAAACTACCTTCTCATAATCCATATGGGATAGCTGAAGCAAGTCCTTAACTAGTGAGGACATCCTATCTGCTTCATTTTCAATTACCTCTACAAAGTTCTTGGATAGCTCCTTATCTTCTAGAGCTCCACATAGCAAGGTTTCAGAGTAGCTTTTTATTGTTGTTATAGGAGTTTTTAGCTCATGAGATACATTTGCTACAAATTCTCTTCTCATATCCTCCAGTCTTTGACTTTCAGTTATATCCTGAAAAACTACTATAGCTCCAGATATTCTTCCTGCCTCATCTCTAAAAAGCGCTGGCGATGCCTTTAGAATTCTTTTTTTATTGTTTTCAAATATTATGTTTTCACTGCTGTTTGATATGCTTTTTTGAAGTATTGCTCCATACTCCAAATCCTTTGAGTAATCATCTATTATTTTATCGTAGCTTTTGTCTGTAAGGTCTTTTTCTCTAAGATTTAGCATGGATAGAAAGCTAGGGTTGTAGTGGATAATTTGTCCCTTTCCATCTATGGCAACTAGCCCGTCCTCCATATGCTTTATTATGGCATTTAGCTTACTTTTTTCTGAGGATATTTCCAGCAAAGTCGTATCTAGCTTTTCAGTAAGATAGTTAAACATGCTTCCTAGCTGACCTATCTCGTCATCTGATTTTACTGTAACTCTTTGCCTAAAGTCCCCTTTAGCCATTTTTAGAGCTTTCATAGTAAGCTGATTTATAGGCACTGTAATAGAGCCTGCCATCAAGTATCCTAAAACTATAGTTACAAGAAGCGCTATAACAGTAGCTCTAAGTAAAATGACAGTAGAATTAGACAGTGTCCTATAAACACTGTCTAAGCTTGCTCTTCCATAAATTATATAATCCAGATTGTCAGATTGGTCCTCTTTATAGGAAAAAGCCATATGCTTTATCCTATATGACTCCGCATTATCACTTTGGATATCTTTTTCAGTTACCCTGTTGTTTAGGCTCGATAAAATAACTGATTTTTCAAGTACATCCATAGCATTCTTATCCACAAAATCGAGATTAGTTGATGCTATTATGTTATATGAGTCTCCCTCAATAATAGATATTTCATATCCTAAGGATATAGTACTTTTTATGAGGTTTTCTTGGATATCATCTTTATTTTCTATGAGGTCTACATCTTTTATCATAGTCCTTACGACGTTGTTTGCTGTGTAGGTTAGATTGTCCTTTACTATGTTGAGATGGTATTTCTCAAACTGGTCGGTTATAAACACCCCTACTATGAGCATGGCGATAAAAACCAGCAAAAAATAAAGTATTATCAGTTTATAGCGTATACTTTTAAACAATAAATTTACTCTCCTTTAAAATAATATCCAACGCCGCGTTTAGTCATGATATAGGTAGGATTTGAAGAATCGTCCTCAACCTTTTCTCTTAGCCTTCTAACTGTAACGTCAACTGTACGAATATCTCCATAGTATTCATAACCCCATACTCTTTCTAATAGCTGCTCTCTAGAGAACACTTGGTCTTTTTGCTTTGCCAAAAACTTCAGCAGTTCAAATTCTCTAACAGTTAGATCGATGCTAGTTGAACCTTTTTTAACTTCATACTTCATAAGATCTATGCTTAAATCCTTGTTTTTAATTATCTCTTTTTCCTGCTGGTCAGCAATTATGTTCATCTCTTGTCTTCTAACGTTGGCTTTTACTCTTGCAACTAGCTCTCTGATGCTAAATGGCTTGGTGATGTAATCATCAGCCCCTAGTTCTAGCCCTAAAATTTTATCTACCTCTTCTTCTTTAGCCGTAACCATAATTATAGGCACTGAAGATTTTTCTCTAACTCTTTTGCAAATCTCAAATCCATCCATAGAAGGCAGCATAATATCTAAGATGATAAGCTCTAGCTGTTCATTTAATGCTTTCTTAAGAGCATCCTCACCGTCATAGGCTGTTATTATTTCATAGCCTTCTTTTTCCAAATTAAATTTTATTATATCGGATATAGGTTTCTCGTCCTCTGCAATAAGCACTCTATTTTTCATAGTTAGCTCCTCCATGTATTTCTTATATTTATATCATTATACCAAAAAAAAGATTATAACAAAGTTTTCCTTTTTTGAGGATAAATTTCCTATGGTATAATAACAATAGCAAGTTAAGACTTAATTAGGATGTGAGTAAATGTTTTTTCAAGAAACAAAAAATCTACAACTGGCTGACATAGATGTTCCAGCTATTTTCTTTGAACAAATTCTGCCTGTCATAGATGGAAAATTTGCCAAGATATATCTATATGCATATTATTTATTAGTTTCTTCTAAAGAAAATGAAATGATGGATAATCAAAGCTTTGCAAATAAATTAAAGCTATCCCTAGAAGAGGTATTAGAGGCTTGGGATTTTTTAGAAAGCTGTGGAGTAATAAAAAAGCATAGCTCTGACAACGCCTTGGCTTGGGATTTTAGCATAGAGTTTATCGACTTAAAAAACCTTTATCTTAATAAATCAAATCTCAAAACTACAGTGAGCACAGACGAGCTTATTCTATTATCAAAAAATGAAAATCTAAAAGGCATGTTTGATAAAATAGAGGGAATCTTAAAAAGAATACTAAGCTACAACGAGCTTAGAACTATAAACGAGTTCATGAAGGAATACAACGTATCTACTGATTTAGTCATAGAGGCGTTTTCCTTTTCTGCCAGTATAAAAAAAGTAAAAACTGTAGCTGGCTCCTTGTCTGTTCTTAGAACCTGGTATCTAGATGGTGTAAGAACCAAGGAAGACTTAGAACAACATCTTGAAAATAGGCATAAAAGGTACTTTACTTACCGCAAAATCCTATCCCTTCTTGGTGAGTACAGACTTCCTACAAAAGCAGAGGAAAAGCTTATGGATACTTGGGTTGACAATATGAACTTCTCTATGGAGGTAATTGAAAAAGCTTTTGAAAAATCTCTAGCAATTAAAAATCCAAACTTAAACTATGTAAATGGTATCCTTAAAAATTGGCATGAAAAGCTCGTAAAAAGAGGCTCTTCTCCTCATGTAAAGCCTGAAATAACAGCTTTAGAACATAGAACTAAGCTTATGGAGGCTATTAAATTAGAAAATAGAATCATAACTGACAGCGAGGATAAAATGCTTCACTACCTGTATACAGCTTTTCCTTTAGATATCTGTCTTAGTGCTGTAGAGCATTTGAAATCCGTTAATGCGCTGCTTAGTATAGAAAATCTCTTTACATTTTTAAATAGCCCTAGTCAAACTGCAAACGAATCTAGCTCTGAAACTATAAAGCTAGCTGAAAAAGCAGATGGAATAACTTTAAGTGAAATTCAAGATATAATAGATGAAAAACCAGCAAGGCAAGTATCAAAGACTAGACCTACTAAAACCTCTACTCTTGTAAACTCAAAGCTCGATAACGAGGAGCTAGAAGCGAAGCTAATGAAAAAAAGGCAAAAATAAATCTAGTCAAAATTCATAGAATTTATTTATAGTAAAGAAAGTAGGCGAAATTATGAAGGATCAGATTTTTAACAAAATACTATATGAATATCAGCTAAAAAGAGATAAAGCTCAAAAACAGCATGAGCAAAATATATCTGTACTTCATAGTAGATTTCCTGAGCTTGCAAAGCTAGATGATGAAATTTACGAGCTAAACTTAAGACTGTCAAAGCTAGCTATAACAGGTGAAAGCGATAAGATGCCTGAGATAAAAGCAGCTATAGATGAAAAAATAGCGCAAAAGCATAAGCTTCTGGATTTACATGGGATTACTCCTCAAATGCTGAAGGTTCACCACGATTGCCAGCTATGTAAGGATACAGGGTTCATAGAAAAAAACGGGCTATATGAAAAATGTACCTGCTTAGTTAACAGGCTGATACAAGAGGCTTATAAAAACTCAAATATCACAGATAAAATAGAAAATGAAAACTTCAGTAACTTCGATATAAGCCTTTTTGATGATAATATTACAAATGAAGCCAAATCTCCAAAAGAAAATATGAAGTTTCTTAAGCAAATATCACAGGATTTTATAGAAAAGTTTGGAAGAAAGGACCAAAAGAGCCTTTTATTTTATGGACCTCCAGGACTTGGAAAAACTTTTTTATGTACCTCTATAGCCAAAGCTCTAATGGACAATAGCAAAACAGTGCTTTACTACAGCTCTTCTGAGCTATTTAACCGGTTATCAGACTATACCTTTTCACGTGAAACCTTCTTAAAAACTAGTTCCAAGGAAATTCACGATTTAATCATGGATACTCAGCTTCTAATAATCGATGACCTAGGCTCTGAAATGACAAATAGCTTTGTAATAAACCAGCTGTTTAATATCTTAAACCTTCGAGAAATGCATGCTAGAAAGCTTATAATATCAACCAATTTGACTCCAAAGGAATTAAACGAGGTCTATGGAGACAGAATATTTTCAAGAATGGTCATGCATTTTGATTTTTACAAGTTCTACGGTAGTGATATAAGGTGGAAGCTTTAACATGACCCCCCACCACTGATACATTAGTTCAGTGAGGGTTTCCTATCATTAAAAACTATGTATTTCAGTGACAAAGAAGGTTTACTTTTTTATTTCATACAAATTATGTGAATATACTAAGCTTTCTAAATAGAATTCAGTTTCTAATTTTTCTTGGAGCTATATAATTTCATAATACAAAACCCCTTTATTTAAAGACAGCTACTAGCTTCTTTCTTTAGTAAAGGGGTTATTTTATATTAGCTTTCTTTTCCCATATAGAAATACGATGCTCCTAAAAGCAATGCTCCTCCTATAAAGTTTCCTAGTGTAACAGGAATCATATTCTGAAAAACTCCCATAAGTGATACAGTCTCTGGATGAGGCATGAATAGTGCAGTTGCAAATATTGTCATGTTGGCTACACTATGCTCAAATCCACTTGTAATAAAAGCAAACAAACACCAAAACACCATAATAAGCTTGCCTGACTCACTCTTCATCTTAATTGAGCAAAGTACTGCTAAGCAAACTAGCAGGTTACACAAGATACCATTTACTAAAAGCGGTATAAAATCGCCATTCATTTTAGTAGCTGCAGTCTTAAGTATAAAAGCTCCTGTAGGTGTAGCTGCTGCATTTGTAAGTGACAATAAAAGTCCTAGTAATGTAGAGCCTATAGCATTTCCAATAAAGCTCCAAATCCATATGTTAGCTGAATCCTTCCATGTAACTTTTTTATCAAGTGCACCTACCGTAAGTATCATATTGTTTCCTGTAAAAAGCTCTGAGCCAGCCATGATAACTAGACTAAGAGCAATACCAAAGGAAAGCCCCATAAGCATTTTTGTAAAAGGAAAATTACTTTCTGAGCCAAGTCCTCCTATAGTCATAATTAGGAAAATTCCAAAACCAACATAGGCTCCTGCCCACATAGATGCTATCAAATATTTTATAATTCCAGATTTGTAAAAATTAACTTTTTTAACAGCAACCTCTGATAGTAGATTCTTCGTTTCTGTAAACAAATTGTTTCCTCCTTTATCGTGATTTTTTTAACGTGACATAATCTTAACATTATTTTTATATCCTTAATGTGATAAAAGTCACACTAAATTGAAAATAATATACATAATTTTAATATTTTTAACAAAGCCATAATAGTTGAGTTCAAAAATATTGATAAAATGAACATGGAATTTACATATATTGTTTCAGGAGGTCAAAGGTGGAAAAGGAAAACGAACTTATAAGGATTTTAGAAGGCGAGTTTATACGCCCAGTATTTCAGCCCATAGTATCGCTTAGAACAGGAGATGTCCTAGGCTATGAAGCGCTCAGTCGCATAACTCTTCCTGATTCTACACTTAATATAGAAGAATTATTTCATCTAGCTTCTGAAAGAAAGCGCCTTTGGGAGCTAGAAAAGCTCTGCAGAAAAAAAGCCCTAGAGGCAGCTATAGACAAGCCTTTAAGAACTAAATTATTTCTCAATGTAGATGCAAATATAATTCACGACCCCGATCTCAAAAGCGGATTTACTTGGCAGCAACTAGCTCAGTTTAAAATCGATCCCGAGGATATAGTTTTCGAAATAACAGAAAAAAACGCTGTAAATTCAGTAGATGTTTTCATCGCTTCAATTGAGCATTATCGAAGCCAGAACTTTAAGATAGGAATAGATGATTTTGGTTCAGGATATTCAGGACTAAACAGAGTCTGTGCTTTTTCTCCAGATTACATCAAGCTAGATATGGATTTGATAAGAGACATAGATAAGGATCCTATAAAAAAATCTGCCGTGTCTGCAACTATAAACTTTTGCAAGGAGGCGGGAATAAGAGTAATAGCAGAAGGTGTAGAAACACTAGAGGAGCTGAAAGTGCTTATATACCTAGGCGCAGATTACGCTCAGGGATATTATTTATCAAAACCTAATAGCGAGTTCTTAGCTCCTAACTTCGATACCACATTTCAAATCACTAGCTGTCACAATAAAGCTAAGCCTCATTCAAAGGGACATATATTTGGAAAAATATCAGAAATTGGAGCTGTAAATAAAACCGTTCTATTTAATAAGTCTTCTATTTTAGTTTACGATGCCATGAAGGAAGACTCTGCTATATCAGAGTTTTTTGTGGTCGATGAGTCTAATAAAGTATGTGGGATACTTCCTAGGAGGCATATTTTAGAAAAATTCAGTGGTGAATATGGATACAACCTCAATAAAAAAACTAAAATAAGCGATATCATGATAAAGGATTTTCTAGCAGTAGACGAGGCTATGGGAATAGATGAGGTTGCAAATCTTTCTATGGAAAGACAAGCTTCATGTATTTACGACTCCGTTGCTGTCACCAGTAATCAAGAATATAAAAGCACTGTTACAGTTAAGGATTTGCTCCTCGCCGCCGTCTCTCTTCAAGTAAAACGAGCTGCTGACTCCAATCCCCTTACTGGTCTTCCTGGCAATAACCAAATTCAGGAGATGATTATAAATACCTTTGTAAAAAACTCTCCTTGGTCGATTGCTTACTTTGATATGGATAATTTCAAAGCCTACAATGATGCTTATGGTTTTAGCAATGGAGATTTAATGATTAAGGCTCTGGCAGATTCCATGAGAAAATGTTGCTATGAAGGTATATTTATAGGACATATTGGTGGAGATGATTTTGTTGTTATAGTAAATAGCCACAACGCTCAAGAGCTATGTAGTTACATATGTAAGACCTTTAGAGAAGCTATCTGCTTTTTATACCATCCCGACGACTGGAAAAGAGGATATATAGTTTCTAAAAACAGGAGCGGCTTTACTCAAACCTTTCCTATCGTGACTCTTTCTATTGCGATAGTTACAAATAAAGCCTTCCAGCCTTCAGATATAGAAGAGCTCTCAAGTATGATTGCTGAAATCAAGAAAAAGTGTAAACAAAAGGATGGAGATGTAATAATAGTTGTATAAAACTATAGGCAGGGAAGCCTTATTGATATTATAAATTCTCCTTCTTCATGACTTAGGCAATAAATGCTCCCCCTATGTGCCTCAATAATCTTTCTTACTATTGAAAGACCCAAGCCTGCTCCCTGAGAGCTTAGATTTTCAGAGCCTTTTAGTCTTGTAAAAGGCTCTGTTAGCATATGTAGATTTTTTAGCTCTATTTTACTCCTATTTGAAAACAAGATATCTACAAAAGCATCCTTACGTTTGCATGAAACCTTAAATACAGCTCCTTCTTGATGATATTTCATTACGTTATCCAAAATATTATAAAAAGCTCTTCTTAATTCCATCTCATTTCCCAATATTAAAATCTCTTCATCTGGTATCTCAAGCTCAGTAGTAAGTCCTTTAAGCTCTAGCTCTCTTAAGTTTTCAATTAATACATTTTTTAATAACTCACTAAAATCTACTTTATTACGCTCTAATGAATACTCTGCTGACTCAAGCTTTGCCAGCTCAAATAAATTCATTACTAGATTATTAGCTCTACTTGAATTTTCTTTTATTATCTCTAGGTACCTTTTCTGATTATAATCTTTTGTCTCTGATAGCATCATATCAATATAGCCGTCAATGCTCATGAGAGGATTTTTTAAGTCGTGCGATATATCCAAAATCAAATTTTTTCTTATCTTCTCACTTGCCTGAGTTTTATTTATTTCTTCATTAATTTTATTTGCCATGATAGAAAAAGCTTCCTTTACCTGAGCAAACTCTGTTATATCTTCCTGATAATCATAAAAATTATAATCTTCATTCCTAATTTTCTGTGTGAGAATCTTCAAATAAGACAAAGATTCTTCTAGTTTTTTTGAAGTATATTTAGAATAGATAAAAGTAAATAACCATAAAAGCCCAATAAGCACAATAAAAGACAAAGCAACTGCTATTCCAACACTAGTTGCACTATTTTGATTTTCAAATACAATTAATATATGACTAGCATGAAAATATACGTCTTTATCTTCTAGCCCTTTACCTTCATAGTACTTCTCAATGTACCTAATTATTTTAGTAAATCCGACAAACCACATAACTAAAAGAGATATAGTAATAGATAAATATATAGTGTACTTCTTTTTGAAAACATCTGATAGCGCAACCATCTTCATTTAGTTCACCCATTTCTCTTTTAGTGGTCTATCTGTTCAAATCTACCCAGCTATATTGGCATTATAACTAGCTTCATTCAGCCTTTTTACTTTTACTTTTCTCATCATAATATAAGCTGAAGCTAATAAACCCAAAGTAAATAATACATACTGGATGCTTTGCGATATAAAATTACTTTGCGTCATTGCCGTAAGCTTATCCATCTCATATATTATATCTGATGGAATAAAAATATAAAACGATAACTGGGCAAAATCTATAATAGCGTGAACTAAAATCAAGGCCCAAATATTCTTACATCTGATATATAATACTGCACTGAATATCCCAAAAGCAGTAGCATATATGACTTGAAACACTATAGCCCATTTATCTGCACCATGAGTGGCACTAGTCAAATTGATTAAATGCAAGAGTCCAAAAGGCAGCGCAGATATAATAATAGCCTTGTATAACCCATTACTTGAATTTCCCCATTTTTCTAGCATATTAAGAAATATAACCCCTCGACATAAGGTCTCCTCCAAAACTCCAATCAGAAGGCAGGTCAAACTTACTAAAAGTACCAAGCCTATTCCTTTAAAACTCCAATCTCTCCAACTAAAAATGCCTGCATCTATACTGGTTTTTAAAGTGTCCATCATAGAATAAGCTACAATTCCCCAGCTAAGTAAAATTATTCCTAGTCCTAATATTAGACCTTTTTTTAGACCCTTTGTTGTTTTTATTCCTGAAATTTCAAAGGTGCCTAAATATATCATCATCGGAAAAGTAAATAATCCAATAGCCACTATTCTTTTTGCATCACTGATTAATAGATTAAGTGTTGGGTTTCCGTTTAAATATAGCTCAAGAGCTTTCTCGCTAGGCATGAGCTTTTCTACTGAAGAATAGATTGCGAGAAAAGCTATACAGCTAAACATTGCCGTGATTATGACATGATTTTTTAAAAATTCTTTAGTTTTATTCATTTTTATCTCCTTTTTTACAATAAGAACTTTACAAATTAATACTATAAAATATTGCTAGTTGGCTCTAGAAACCATGATTCACAAATAAAAAAGCAGCTGATAACACTATCTTATCAGCTGCTGATTTCATACAAATTAAACGATTCTTACATCAACCTTAAATTTATATCCCAATCCTCTTATAGTATGAATGTATTTTCTATCCTTATTTTCAATTTTACTTCTAAGTCTGCTAATTGTAACAGTGATCGTGTTGTCATCAAAATAATATTCATCGTCCCAAACCTGCCTATATAGTTGCTTCTTAGTTACTACTTTATCAGGATTTTTTAAAAAATAAGCTAAAAGCTTAAATTCTTTTGCTAAAAGTTTTATCTCTTTACCGTCAAGGGTAATTTCGCACTTGCCTTCATCTAATATAAACTCCCCTAGCTGGATACTTTCAGATATTATAGTAGAAGATACATCATATATCTTAGCTCTTCTAAGCTGAGCTTCTATTCTAGCTACAAGCTCATTAATATTGACAGGCTTTACTACATAATCATCTGCACCTATGCCTAGTCCCCATATCTTATCTACATCGTCATTTCTAGCCGATAAGAAAATTACTGGTATATTACTTGTTTTTCTTATCTCCTTGACTAAACTCAATCCATCTAGATGAGGCATCATAATATCAGAAACTATAATATCTGCTGATGTATGACTTAGTAATCTAAGAGCCTCATATCCATCACTAGCAGTAAAAGTTTCATATCCCCTTTTTTTCATAGTCTCATCTATGAGATTTCTAATATCTGCTTCATCCTCCACAATCAAAACTTTATACATCCCAGCACCCACCTATGTTTTCTTTTTACTTTTTTATACAACAAAAAAGCCCTTGAAATCAAGGACTTTTTTGATACCATCAATACTAGATTGATTATTGGTGCGGATGGAGGGACTTGAACCCCCACGCACAAGGCGCTAGATCCTAAGTCTAGTGCGTCTGCCAATTCCGCCACATCCGCATGTGGTGGGCCCAACAGGGCTCGAACCTGTGACCCCCTGCTTGTAAGGCAGGTGCTCTCCCAGCTGAGCTATGAGCCCACAAATGGTGACCCCTAGGGGAATCGAACCCCTGTTACCGCCGTGAAAGGGCGGTGTCTTGACCGCTTGACCAAGGGGCCTTAAGCTGGTGACCCATCCGCGACTCGAACGCGGGACACCCTGATTAAAAGTCAGGTGCTCTGCCGACTGAGCTAATGGGTCTTAGTTGGCACTCGTATAATATATCAAAATCAAAAGACATTGTCAATAAAAAATTTAAAAAACCTCTAAGAGGTTTTTTAAATTTTTGAAGAAATCATATTTTTAGAAGAAAGAAGCTCCCAAAATTAAAAGAATGAAGCTCTCATAATCGTCTGGTCTCTTCTTGGACCTACAGAAATAATCTTAACTGGAACATCGATAAATTCTTCTATTGTCTTAATATATTCCTTTGCATTTTCAGGCAAATCTTCATAGGTTTTCACTTCGGTGATATCACCTTTAAATCCTGGCATTTCCTTGTAAACAGGCTTTGCTTTTTCCAAATCTCCTAGGTATGCAGGGAAATCTGTAGTGATCTTACCATCTATTTCATAGCCAACGCAGATTTTAAGAGTTTCAAAATCTGAAAGCACGTCAAGTAGCATAAGTGAAATAGCAGTAAATCCATTAATCATAGCAGAATATTTAAGCACTACTAAATCAAGCCATCCGCATCTTCTAGCTCTTCCTGTAGTAGTTCCATACTCATGACCTTTTTCACGAATTAAGTCGCCTGTAGCATCTTCTAGCTCTGTAACAAAAGGTCCTTTTCCAACTCTTGTTGTATACGCTTTTGTTATACCTATAACTTCATTTATAGCTCCAAAGCCTACTCCACTTCCCACTACAAAGCCACCTACTGTAGGATGAGAAGAAGTAACATAAGGGTAGGTTCCAAAATCAAGGTCTAGCATTGAGCCTTGAGCTCCCTCAAATAGAACATTTTTATTTGCTTTTAGAGCTTCATTTATAATTTTCTCTGTATTATCCACATATTTCGCTAGTTTTTTAGCGTACTGGTTGTATTCATTAAATATTTCATCATAGCCAAGAGGCTCTGCATTGTATATTTTTGTGATAATCTCATTTTTCTTTTCTAGCTCTTGTCTTAATCTATCTGCAAATATATCTTCTCTTATAAATTCAAGAGCTCTTATTCCTACACGCTCAGCTTTATCCATATAGCATGGACCTATGCCTTTTTTTGTAGTTCCGATATCCATAGCGCCTCTTTTTTCTTCCATTAAGGCATCCATAGTCTTATGATAAGGTAATATGATATGTGTACGCTCACTGATTCTAATACTTGAAGTATCAATTCCACGAGCTTCGAATTTTTCTATTTCCTCTAAAAACACTTTAGGATCAAGTACTACACCATTTCCTATGATGTTTATAGCTTTTGGGTTAAGTATACCAGACGGAATTAAATGAAGAGCATATTTCTCGTTATCCACAACTACTGTATGTCCAGCATTGTTTCCTCCTTGTGCTCTAACTACAACATCCGCACTTTTAGCTAAATAATCTATTATCTTTCCTTTTCCTTCGTCTCCCCACTGAGAACCGATAATGGCTAAACCAGACATAAGCGCCTCCTACATACTTCGTAATAAGTCGAACTAAACAAATAATATTTTACCAAACATTCGTATTTATAGCAACCTTAGTTTTTTGTTAAGACTTGCCAATCGTTCAATTATAGATGAATACTCCTAAGTTTAACAAATTTTTATAAATTTCTATTGACGAAATCAAATATATCCACATTATCCACAAATAATTCAAGTTATTCTGTGGATAATGTGGATATCTGCATTTTATAGTAGAGAACTTCTAGCTTATTTCCCTTTTTTCTAAAATATTTCTTGATATGTTTAAAGTCTTCATCTATAAGAGGATTCACTTTTGGATTCATAAATTCCCCAAATTGCTGAGCATATTTTTGAAATCCAACTTTCTTATAGGATTTTATAGCTCTTTCATTGTAAGCTGCCACTGTGAGGATCATCTTTCTATATCCTAGCTCTTTGAAATACCATTTTAATAAAGTAGTAACTGCGTCACTGCCATAGCCTTTAGATAGCTCTCCAGGATCAAACACTATCCCAAGTTCAGCTCGTTTAAATAGCCTGCTTACATTTCTTAGAGACATATATCCCACCATCTGACCTTGCATATCAAAAACACTAAAGCATCGCTTTAAGCCTTTTGTTTTAAGCTCAAACCACTGCTGCCTTTCTTCTATATCCATATATGGGAAATTGTAATCGTAAAAAAGCAAATCGTCATGCAAGGACCAGTGGAGCATTTTTTCCACATCTTCCTTACGCATTGACCTTACACTTACTTTATTTCCCCATAATATAATCTTATCATCCATATTAATGCTTTACTCCCTCATGTGGGCTACATTGTGAAATAACTGGAACTGTCCAAGCCATGTCAGAGGAACCATACCTGTTTCTCCATGTCTGTGCTTTGCAATAATAACCTCTGCTATGTTTTTTTGGTCTGAATCCTCGTGATAGTATTCATCTCTGTATAGAAACATAACAAGGTCAGCATCCTGCTCTATGGCTCCTGATTCTCTCAGGTCTGATAGTATAGGTCTATGATCAGAACGCTGCTCTGGGGCACGCGATAGCTGAGATAGAGCTATTACTGGACATTCTAATTCTTTCGCTAATATTTTTAGTGAACGCGATATCTTCGATATTTCTTGCTGACGGCTTTCTCCTTTTGAATCCGACTCCATAAGCTGAAGGTAATCGATAAGAACCATATCTAGTCCTTTTTCCATTTTAAGCCTTCTGCATTTTGACCTTAGCTCTACTACGCTTATTCCTGGAGTATCATCTATATAAATATCTGTCTTGGAAAGAACTTCCATTGCAGTTATGACCTTTGGCCATTCTTCCTCATCCAGATTTCCATTTTTAAGCTTATTTAATTCAACTCTACTCTCTGCTGCTATCATCCTTTGAATGAGCTGTTCTTTACTCATCTCCATAGAAAACAGAGCTACCTTACAGCTATCCTTAAGAGCTGCATTGTGAGCAATATTTAACGCAAAAGCAGTTTTTCCCATAGCTGGTCTAGCTGCAATAAGCACTAAATCCGTTTTTTGAAGCCCATTGGTTTTTCTGTCTAAATCTATAAAGCCAGTAGTAAGACCTGTAATACTTCCTTTATTTCTATACAGCTCTTCCAATATTTCATATGCGCTTAGCAGCACCTGTGAAATAGCCGCCATGCTCTTTTGACTTTTAGATTGTGATATATCAAATATGCTTTTTTCAGCCTGTTCTAGTAGGTCAGCTACTTCATCTTCTCCTGCATAGCTTCTCTCCATTATAAAGCCTGATGCTTTTATAAGCTTACGTAGTATGGATTTTTCTTTTACTATTTCTGCATACTTGCTTACATGGCGAGTAAAGTCAGGAGCAGTAGAAAGCCCAGTAAGATAAGTGATTCCACCTACCATGTCCAGAGATGATCTCTTTTTTAAGCCTTCAGACAAGGTTATAAGGTCTATAGGCTCACTTTTTTTGTACAAATCCATCATGCAGTGAAATATTTCTCTGTGAGCATCCTTATAAAAATCATCCTCTTGAAGTACATCACTTACTACGAGCATTGCTTCTCTATCAATTAAAACACTTCCAAGAACTGATTGCTCAGCTTGGATGGAATGAGGCGGTAATTTCCCCTCCATAAGCCTACCTCCTGGATAAGTTGATTAATCCTTTTGCTTTACTTCTACGCGAAACTCAGCAGTAACATTTTGATGAAGCTTAACTGGAACTGTGTGAGACCCAAGCATTTTTATGTGATCATCTAATAGGATTTTTCTCTTATCTATATCAATTTTATGTTCCTTATTAAGTCTTTCTGCTATATCCTTTGATGTGATAGAGCCAAATAACTTACCCCCATCTCCAGCTTTTGAATACATAGTTACAGTTATAGCTTTTAGCTTTTCTGCTAAATCCTTAGCATCCTGCTCTTCTTTTTGTTTTTTTAAGCTTTCAGCTGTTTTTTGCTGATTCAAATCGTTTATTGAGCTTGCTGTAGCTTCCTTTGCCACTCCTTTTGGAATTAAGAAGTTACGTGCGTAGCCATCGCTTACTTCCTTCATTTCGCCTTTTTTAGCTGTTCCCTTTACATCCTTTAAAAATATAACTTTCATCTATTCTTCCTCCTTTAAAAATTCCATTATTAGCTCTTCTACTTTTTCTACTGCTTCTTCTGTTGATACATCCTTAAGCTGGGCTCCTGCAGTATCTATATGCCCTCCTCCGCCTAGTTTTTCCATCAGCATGTGAACATTGACATCGGATAGTGACCTAGCACTTATAAATACTAGTCCATCGCTTCTTTTTGCTACTGTAAATGAAGCTTTTACTCCCCTGATGTTTAGCAGTTCGTCTGCTATCTGAGCGGCAATTAAAGATGGGTTGTCGAGGTTTTCAGGACAAGAAGTAATTGCAATGCTTCCTCCCAAAATTTTCGCATTTTTTATTCCTTCAGCTTTTACTAAGAAGCTATCTAAATCTCCTTGGAAAAGCTGCTTAACAGCTATGGTATCAGCTCCAAATTTTCTTAAAAACGCAGCGGCTTCAAAGGTTCTAACCCCTGTTTTAAAAGTGAAGTTCTTTGTGTCTAGCGTAATTCCCGAAAGCAATGATTCTGCAATCAAGGTATCTATATATGGTCTATCCTTTACATACTGAATCAGCTCTGTGACCATTTCACTCGCAGAGGATGCATAGGTTTCATGATACACAAGCACCGCTTTATCAATAAACTCGACTCCTCTTCTATGATGGTCAATAAGCACGATTCTTTCTGAGATGTCAAGCAGTGCAGGATGCTCTGTAAAGCTCGGTCTATGAGTATCTACAACAATTAAGAGAGTCGAAGGAGTCATGACCCTAAGAGCTTCTTCTTTTGCCATAAATATATTTTTAAAATTATCGTTTGCTTTTAACCTATCATAAAGCACATCTATAGATGAGTTTGGATGGTCTAAAACTATATGAGCTTTTTTACTAAGCATCTTACAGATTCCATACATACCTATAGCCGAGCCCATAGAATCGAGATCTGGGTTATGATGACCCATAATGATTACGGATTCACTTTCATTTATTAAGTCTCTAAGCGCGTGAGCAATAATTCTTGCTTTTACTCTAGTTTTCTTTTCTACAGCCTTTGATCTTCCTCCATAGAAAATAGAGCGCTCATCTCTTCTTATTACTGCCTGGTCTCCTCCTCTTCCTAGAGCTAAGTCTAGTGAGGTTATAGAGTTTTTGTAGGTTGAAGATAAGTCACTTGCCATAGAAGCTGCTCCTATGCTCAGTGTAAGCGGTAAAGAGTTTCCGTGGTCTATCTTTCTGATTTCATCCAAAATAGAAAATTTATCAGCTTCCAAATCACGCAGTGCTTTTTCATCCATAAATGCCAGATATTTGTCCTTGGTGATTTTTCTAAATGCACCTGAATGCTTATTTGTCCATAGCTTAATAGTTCGTTCTACCTCTGCCTCTATTATAGGTCTTACATCCTCTGATGCTGAATCCAGCACCTCGTCAAAGCTGTCTACCTGAAGATTTATGATGACTGGCTTGACCATTTCATAGGCGGTTTTTAATTCATTGAACTCTGTGACGTCAAAGAAATAAAGTGCAAATGATTTCTCATGATTTTCATTTTCTATTATGTTGTATTTTATATCAAAGATTTTATTTCCAATTTGGGTACGCGTCTGCATATTGGCTGTATCTGATTTCGTAAAGTTATCGAGCATTATAGAAGGTACTACCTCGTCTATAGGCTTTTCTATCATATCATTTTGCTTTACTAGCTTACTGAATTTTCCGTTATACCAGGTCAGATTTCCAGTATTGTTAAGTATACATAGGGGAAGTGGAAAATCTATAAGGGTCTGCTTTGCAGTTTTGTCCATATCCATGGATAAGGTCTCTATATACTCCACCCACTGAAGATTTCTCTTTGAAATAATCTTGTGGTTATAATAAATGAGATATAAAAGCAGCAAAAGAGCGGCAGAGCCTATATATAGGTTAAAATACAGCAGGGTAATGCTTAGAATTCCTATAATAAGAAGATAGGCTTTTGATTCAGGTATATTTATCTTAAGGCTAGTTTTCATTACATTCCTCCCAAGCTATCTTTTTAATCTTCTAAAATTAAATACAGCATCTGCAAATCCGATTATTGATATAAAGCTAGATACGGGCAGTAGTACAATCAGCAGAAGAATATAAATAGTCTTTGCACTTTTATTTAGCTTAGCGTGTTTAAAGAAATATCCTATCACTGCTATCCCTTGCAAGAAAAATAAAAGTATAAAAATAGCAGCCATATTTAAAACTAAGGTTTCATAATAAGGATAATTAAAATATCCAGAAACCAAAGTAAGCAGATAAATAATCAGCACACCAAGAGATATATTCCCTGGCATAGAAAATTCTGTAATGCTCGCCACATGGTTTTTATCACCAGTTCTTCTTATTATAAGAGCTGACATATAGTAGTTCAAAAACGACATAAGAAGCGTAGAGCCAATTATTATAGAAGGGAAAAACAGCTTAACTGAGCTAAGGATTTCTTCTATATTAGGTTTTTTTACATTTGGAATTTCCTTTATCATCTCATATTGAAGATTGAGAGATTCTCTAAGTATTGCAAGTATGCTGTCTAAAATATCTATACTGAGAAATAACGAAAGCACTTGCATAAAAACTACTGTAGTAAAAGTCATAGCTAGAAATCCATAAAATATGCTTTCAAAAGCAGGACGCTTTTCTCTCATAAAAAAGCCTATGCATACTCCTGGAATGAGAAATACTAAAAGAGCAGAAAAAGCAGTTATGGGATGAATAAAAAATCCTAAAATAACTGTCGTCGTCACTGCACTTAATAAGCCGTAATACATTTTGTTTCTGTAGGTAGTTATTATTACAGGTACAGATGTAAATAGCGATAGAAACGATAAAAACGGCACATAAGTACCTATTAATATGAATATGACTCCTATCACTGTAAGTAATGAGGACTCTATAAGACTTTTCCTATTAAAATCTATATTTTTTTTCTTTGGTTTTGGTTCTTGCAACAGCATCAGCTCCTAAAGTAGTCTATCAAGATATTATACCATAAACCTTATAGCTTGACATCTTTAGGGCTACTGCTAAAAATTCAAAATAAAGTTCTCTAAATCTAGCTTTATATAAAACATTTAAATTACATGACTCGCATTGATATTATCTAATAAAGCTCATAGCAACCTTTTTCTCTTGGTCTGGCTTCAATTCTTTAGCCTCTTTTGTATCCATTAATTTCATCATATATGCCATGTTTTTACCAAGTACTCTCATGATTTGCATTCCTTCTTCATCTTGAAGAGCATCACCAGGTTTGCTTCCATGGATTACATTCCAGTAGTTAGATGAAGGAACCATCATCTCTGCATAGTTTAAGTAATTGTTAAGCTGGTTAAATGCAGGAACTCCTCCAGAGCGTCTAACTGCAACTACACTTGCTCCTACCTTATGTCTTAAAATGTTTCCATTTGCACTAGATACATAAAAAGCTCTATCCAAAAACGATTTCATAGTACCTGCAACAGCAGAAAAGTATACTGGTGAACCTAGAATTACTCCATCTGCTTCTTTCATTAGCTGAATATAGCTGTTTACTTCGTCGTCTTTCATTATACACTGCTCATCTTTTGATTTATAGCAAGCACCACATGCCATACATCCTCTTATAGCTTTATTTCCAACATGAACGATTTCTACTTCTATCCCTTGGTTTTCAAGCTCATCTGCCACAAGCTTTATAGCATGATAAGTATTACCTTCTTTTTTAGGGCTACCATTAAATGCAACTACTTTCATTTTTCTGCCTCCTTTAATAATTAAATTATAATTAGAAAAAAACCCAAATCTCTCAGATTTGGGTTTGGTATTTAGTCTACAACATATGGTAAAAGAGCAATATTTCTTGATCTTTTTATAGCTAAAGTAAGTTTTCTTTGAGCTTTAGCTGATGTACCAGTAATTCTTCTTGGAAGAATCTTACCTCTTTCAGAGATATATTTCTTTAGTAGATTTACATCTTTGTAGTCTATCATATTTATTTTTTTACCCGCGAACGGATCAACTTTTTTTCTTCTTCTTCTTGCATTTCCTTTTTGCATAGCCATCTTTTTTCCCTCCTTCTTTAAGGTAGTAAAACTGGCTTAAAATGGTACGTCATCATCATCCAGAGCACGGAATCCATCTGAATCTAAACCTTCAGGTTCAAAAACATTGTCATTTTGATTGCTAGAAGCACTTCTAAAAGATGAATTACTCGTTCTCTCACTTTTGTCGCCCCATTCCAGTATCTGAACATTCTCGGCAACAATCTCAGTGATATACCTTTTTTCGCCTTCCTTTGTATCATAGGTTCTATTTTGGATAGAGCCTTTTACAGCAGCTAGTCTTCCCTTAGCAAGATAGTTGGCACAGTATTCAGCGCTTTTTCCCCATACTACTATGTTAAAAAAGTCTGTCTGTTTTTGACCATCTTTACCAGTAAAAGCTCTGTCTACCGCAATGGAAAAGGTGGTGAGAGCATTTCCTGTTGAAGGAATGTATCTTAATTCCGGATCCCTTGTGAGTCTTCCTATAAGTATTACACTGTTCATCAATATCCCACCTTACTTTGTATCGTTATTATTTTTCGTCAAGCTTTACGATCATGTGACGAATTGCGTTATCCATAATCTTCAGGTTTCTATCGATTTCTTTAGGAACTTCAGTAGTTGACTTGAAGTTGATAAGAACATAGTAACCTTCTGTAAGTTTTTCGATTTCATAGGCTAACTTTCTAGTTCCCCATGTATCTACTTTTACTACCTCTCCGCTAGACTCGATGATGCCTTTAACTTTGTCAAGGACAGCAGTTTTAGCTTCTTCTTCTAGGTTTGGTCTAAGAACATAGATTAATTCATAATTTCTCATTACATTTCACCTCCCTTTGGACTGTACGGCTCTAACGTTAGAGCAGAAAGATGAGACAAGTATTAAATCTCATACTAATCTATAATATCAGCTTTCATAGCAAAAAGCAATTTTTTTGAACTTAAGCAGATTATTTTTTTGCTTCATCCTTGCTTATATGTTTTTTGAGTCTTCTCTCAAGCTCAGCTCTTTCTATCCAAAGCTGCTTGTCACACGTGAAACACTTTATGCGAAAATCCATGCCAATACGCATGATTTCAAAGGTGTTACCTCCACAAGGATGGTTTTTCTTAAGCTCTACAACATCTCCAATTTCAAATTTTATAGGCATGAAAATCTCCTCTCTTTAGATAAACAGCTACCTACTTCGGATAATGAACTACTACACTTAAATCAGGCATTATTTCGAATATACCCTTTACATCTATATTATATTTTTCCATCACTTCTATTACCTTGTCCATAAGAGTCCCGTTAAACTTTATAGATATCCCACAGCTTTTGTCTATTTGTCTTGGAGTAGGAATTACCATTATTTTTATATCAGCTTTTTTTAGCATCTGCTCAGCAAACATAGCATGGTGAGTTGATGCAAAACTTATTACATACATAATCTAAACCGCCAATCTATTTGGATTTTGCTTTAAGGCTTCTACTATATCATACATGTTAGCTACTCTTCCAACAGCTAAATTGTCCTTTATATTGTAAAAATCTAAGCAGGTTCCACAAGATAATATTTCTACGCCCTCTGCTTCCATTTTTTTAAGGTTTTCAATAGCTTCTTCATTTTCTGCTGTTAGCTTAACACCTGTATTTATAAAAAGCATCTTTTTAGGATACGGCTTTGTTTCACTAAGAGTATATATAAAGCCCTTCATAAGAATTTTTCCTAGCTCTTCATCTCCACTTCCAAGCAGATTTGAACCTATAAGTATTACCTCATTTTGAGCTTCTATTTTAACTTCTTCTACTTCTTGCTCGTTTGATTGATTAGTAGAGCCTTCTTTTGTTTTTATAAAAGTGATTTTGTATAGATTTTCTTCTTCCTTTAACTCTACAGCCATCTCAAGTGACGCTGCTAGCTTCAGTAAGTTTTCTTTAGCTGTTTTATTGTCAACTGTAACCTCTAAAGCTCCTTTTTCTATGCCTTCTAGCTCTTGCTTAGTTTTAATAACGGGCATAGGGCAAGCCATTTTTTCACAGTTTAATTTTTTAATCTCCATAATCTCGCTCTCCTTTTAATATACTTTAAATATAAAAAATGGTTAACATATCTCATTCATAAGCTGTTCATTTTAGCTTTAAGCTATGAAATTTCTAGTATGAGCTTAAAGCTTAGTAAATATATCAAAGATAAAATTATACGAGTAGAAGTACTTTAAAAGCCTCGTATTTGTGAGTAGCTCATGAATCTCACTACCCATCTGCTTTTGAATTATAGGGTCTATTAAGGCTACCAAAATCATAATATAAAGTATGGATTTAAATAACCCAAAGGCTAGACCTAAATTTTTATCTATCCATTTGAGAGATTTTTTATTAAAAAAGCTATGAAGTGTATAAAAAACAATATTTATTAGTATAGAAACTACTATAAACAAGCTAACTGCCAAAACCTTAGGGTCCAAATCCAAAGCTTGATACCAAAATACAGAAATTATTTTAGTAATTAGCTCATGCATTATTAGCTGATATCTCTCATAAAATACACTTGTAATTATTTCATCTGAGAAGTTAATGTAAATAAATCTAGTTAAAATTATACTCACAATAAATCTTATGCTTAAAAACAGTGACTTAGAAAAGCCTGCATTATAGCCTCTTATTATGTGGTAGGTCATAAATACAAGTATTGCTATATCTATTTTACTTATCATTTTTATTCCACCTTTAAAAATCTAATGCTGTCCCTAAAAACAAGTGCTATTTTATTTTCAAGTGGAACTACGCTTATTATGTCTTTTGGCATTTCAATTTCTTTATCCTCAAGAATGACAGCATTTTTAGATGCAATTAGCATCTTGTCCTTGTATTTTCCCAGATATATTATATCATCTTTATAGTTTTGTTCCTTTACTATGTTTCCACTATAATCTATTTCCAAAATTCTATTTTTTGAATCTAGAGTCCACATACTGAGCTCGCCTATGTACATTTCAAAGAAATTTGCATCTGAATGTACCTTGTATAGCTCTTTGAAATCTCTATTCATAACTTCTATATTATTTATATCCATAAGAATTATCTTATCCTTGAGGAAACCTATATCTATGAAGATGTTGTCTTTTATATCTGTTGCCATGACTGCTTCAAGCTTTTGATTATAATAAAAGATACTGTTTTTTAAATTGTCTTCGTCTCTAAGAAGACCACTGACCATAAATCCTCCAGTTGTCTTATCTTCCGATACCTTATTTATTGTGGTTTTCGGATAAGTTATTTCTTTTACAAATTCACAGTTTTTGTTATAAATAAGAAGTCCGTCAGCCTTTATATCAGTAGTAAACTTGAGAATAAATCTTCCATCAGAAAAAACATCTATGCCAGAGATTTGCTTGTCCACCTCAGCTTGGCCAACTATTTCGCCATTTTTATCTATCTGGTATACCTTTCTTTGTACCTTATCTAAAAGATAGATAAAATCATCTGATGAGCTGATGCTAAAATTATCACTTCTGATAGTTGCTTCAAACTCTTGCTTTTTATTTTCACTGTATCTAATTAAGCTTTTACCGTCATAAGTAATTAAGGAATTTCCAAACCTTCCTATGTACATACTTGGTCTATACTCAATTTTTATTTCCTCAGATATATTTTTATCTGCTGGAAATAGATAAGGCTTTATATAATTTTTAATAGTGTAAGGGTTGATTATCAATAATATCAAAACCACTATTATCGATATAATCGTCTTTTTCAATTTACTACCTCCGTAAAAAAAAGAAAACTAGAAAGCTAGTTTTCAATAAGTCCTATTTCTCTAAACAGGTCTATGCCTTTGGAATAAAAACCAATTTCTTGGTCCCTACAGCGTCCTTGATAAATTTTAGCTATATCAAAATAGGTATTGGCAAGCTCTTTTTTGTTGCCTGATTTTTTTAGCATCTCAGCACATTTATTTAAGCTTTCAGTTGCTTCATCTATATCCCCTGCTTGATAAAGCAAATTAGCATATTTTCTCATTACTAAAGGCTCCATTTTTCTATTTTGGTCCTTTGAAGAAAGGTAAAGGGCTTCTCTTATATACTCAAGCGCTCCTTCAAAATTTTCTTCCTTGCAAAGAAGCTCGCAGTATAGCATCAATATCTCGATATACTGAGTATCCTTAAACTGTCTTTTGAGGATATAAGCCTCCTCTATATGCTCTTTCGCAGAAGAATAGCTCTTGAGATTCAAGTATACCTTTGCTAGTAACATCTGAGATTTAGCTTTTTCAGATGTTTTATTTTCCTTTTCAAAGCATTTGATTGCCATATGAAAATATTTTTGAGCATTGTCGTATTGGAAATTCTGAAGATAGCTGTTTCCCATTATAAAAAAGCCGTTTCCTCTATTGTGTAGGTCTCCTACTTTCTCAGCTATAGTATCAGCTTTATGAGCATACTCAATCGCTTCTTTGTTTTGGTTGTTTTTCATGTATGCATAAGATAGATTGATGTATATGCTTTTTTCTAAATCTATATCGTTTATTTCCAGCTCTGGAATCATGGCTTCAGCTTGATGAAGCATGTTGGTTGCTGGCACATAAAAATCTTCTAAAATATACAGCTTTCCAAGCTCGAGATAGCTTTTTATTATGCCCTTAGGGTCTTCATTTTTAATATATAAAACCAAAGCTTTTTCCATCATTGATGTAGCTTTTTTGTATTCCTTTTCAACTAAATAAACAAGTCCATAAATAAAGTTTGCTTTTGCACATTCATGAGAAATATCATAGGAAGTGCATAGATTCAAAATCTTGGAAAGCTCGCGTTTAGCCTCTTGATATTTTTCTGTTTTAAATAGTACCTCTGATTTAAGTATGATGCTAGATGCTATCTTTTTTGCTTGAGCTTCCTTGCTCTCAAGAAAATAATCGATAGGTGTTTCTAGTTTTTCTGAAAAATACTCTAAAAGGTCCTGACTAGGATAAGACTTATCTCTTTCTATATGGCTTATTTGCGCAGCTGTAATACGATTTCCCGCTAGCTCCTTCAAGGTAAGATTTTTCTCCTTGCGAAGCTTTTTTATCTTTTGTCCCAAGCTCAATATTTCCATAAATATCCCCCATTGCTTTTTTAAAGACAATTAATCCCTTTTCTAGTCTATAATAATATATAATTTATGATTAGAGAAGTTTTTTGTATATTTATTTACAAATTTTATTCTTGCTTTATTCTTTATAAAATATTTATAATCTGACCGATGATTTTTATAAATTCATCTACCTCAGAAATCGTATTAAAATATGAAAAGCTAACTCTTACTACTCCCTGAGCTGTGGTTCCTAGAGTTTCATGAGCCAAAGCCGCACAGTGAAGCCCACTTCTTACCTCTATATCAAACTCACTGTCCAAAATATATGAGATATCTGTAGATTGAGTGTCGTCTATATTAAATGAAACTACTGCACATCTTTTAGTAGAATCCTCTGGTCCGTATATTTTTACATTTTTATACTGCTTTAGTCCCTGTATCAAATGACCTGTAAGCTCTTGTTCATGCTTTCTAATTTTTTCCATTCCTACTTCTTGGATAAATCTTACGCCCTCTAATAGTCCTGCAATACCTACTGCGTTTGCAGTTCCTGATTCAAGGTGGTCAGGCATAAGATTCGGGTGAATGAGGCTTTCTGAGTTGCTCCCTGTTCCTCCCTCCATAAGAGGTGTAAGCGAGATATCCTCTCTTACATAAATAAACCCTGTACCCATAGGTCCATATAGACCCTTATGTCCTGGAGCACACAGCATAGCAATATTCATTTGCTGTACATCTATGTCAAATACTCCAGCACTTTGAGCACAATCCACTAAAAGAGGTACCTTATGAACTCTGCATATGTCTCCGATTCTTTTAAGGTCATTTACAGTGCCCGTTACATTAGAAGCATGAGTTATTGCTACTAATCCAGTTTTTTCATTAAATGCCTTTTCAAATTCATCTAAATCTAAAAATCCATTTTCATCACATTTTACAAAGGTATGAGTTACTCCTTTAGCTTCAAGAGCTACGATAGGTCTAGACACGGAATTATGCTCCATAGCTGTAGATATTATGTGCATGCCTTTTTTTGCATAGCCTTTGATGCCTATGTTTATTGATTCTGTAGCATTTTTTGTAAATACTATGTTCATAGGGTTGTCTATGTTCATAAGCTGAGCAATTTCATGTCTTGCCTCAAAAATAGTTCTTCCAGCATCTAAAGCCATCTTATGCCCAGATCTTCCGGGATTTGCAGCTTTAGTTTTCATAAATTCGACCATTTTATTTATTACTGAGTCCGGTTTTGGAAATGTAGTAGCTCCATTATCAAAATAAATCATATAAAATTCTCCTTTATTCTAGTGAAAATAGTTTTTCCACCAATTCGTTTAGCTGGTCTTTGTTATAATACTCTATTGTGAGGGTTCCCTTTGCCTGAGTTCCTTTTAAACTGACCTTTGTTTGTAGTATATCTGTCAACTTATCCATAGCTTCTTTTATATGGACATCCTCTGAGCTTTTTTTGTAAGGCTTTGACTTTCTTACCTGCTCTTCTGTCTGCCTTACCGAAAGCCCTTCATTTATAATCTTTTGAGTTAGAGCTTGCCTTTTTTTCTCATCAGCTATTCCAAGCAAAGTTTTTGCATGCCCTTCGCTTATAGCCCTAGTTTCTAACTGACTCGCTGTAAACTCATCGAGGTTCAAAAGCCTAAGTCTATTTGCTATGTAGGATCTGCTCTTTGCAAGTATGCTAGCCATATCAGATTGACTGAGCTTAGATTCTTTCATAAAGGTGTGTATAGCTTTGGCTTCTTCTATAGGGTTTAAATTCTCTCTTTGAAGGTTTTCAATGAGAGCAATTTCTCTCGTGTTCGATTTGTCTTTAACTATACAAGGAAGGTTATGAAGGTTTGCAAGCTTTGCGGCTTGATATCTTCTTTCTCCTGCTATGATCGCATAGCCATATTCATCTTTGCTTACTATTATAGGCTGAAGTATTCCATATTTTTTTATAGAAGTAGCAAGTTCATCAAGTGTATTTTTATCAAAGCTTTTTCTAGGCTGGTCTTTTCTAGGATATATTTCCTTTATAGGTATATTTTCTAGTTTTATAGCTATCACCTCAATTATAGGCTTGGATTAAATGAAATATAATTTAGTAAAGCTCTTTTATATCAAAGGCTCCTTTGAAGGCTTGCCTGCTTTTCTAGGGTAATTTTTAGGAGTGTTTGATATCTTTTTAATAACCAGTATATTGTGGTTTAAGTCAGTATATGGAATATCTATCTCCTTGATATACTCAAGGCTACAGCCTAAAACAGCTAGAGCTTTTTTTGCCTGCTCTACTTCTGATTTTGCAGCTGGGCCCTTCTGACAGATAAAATATCCTCCTTTTTTCAAAAAAGGACTGCAGTATTCTAATAGTACTGGTAAAGAAGCTACTGCTCTTGATAGTACTATGTCATATTGCTCTCTATATTTAGGATTAGAGCCTGCATCCTCAGCTCTGCTATGAAGATACTCAGCATTATCAAGACCTACTCTAGCTCCTACTTCTTTTAAAAAGTTAATTCTTTTGTTTAAAGAATCAAGCATAGTCATCTTTATATCAGGTCTCATTATTTTTATAGGTATGGAAGGAAAGCCAGCTCCGGTTCCTACATCAATAGCCTTTAATCCTTCAGTCTTTAGCTCGTCTACTAAAAGGCAAGACAAAGAGTCTAGAAAATGCTTAGTATAGATTTCCTCTGGATCTTCTATTGCTGTAAGATTCATTACTTTGTTATATTCCAAAAGTGTGTCCATATATATTTTAAAATTATTTTGCTGATTTTCAGTTATATCAATGTTCCAAGAGCTTAGTCCCTCGGATAGTATTTTATCAAGCTCCATATTATTACTACTCCTCATCCTTTTCTTTACTTTTTGCCTTTTGAGTCTGCATATATATCAAAAGAACTGAGATATCTGCTGGAGAAACCCCTGATATACGAGATGCCTGACCTATATTAAACGGTTTGATTTCATTGAGCTTTTGTCTAGCTTCTATTCTAAGTCCACTTATAGTTTCATAGTCGAGAGTTTCAGGAAGCTTCTTTTTCTCAAGCTTTTTGAAGCTTTCTACTTGGTCTAGCTGCTTCTTTATATAGCCTTCGTATTTTACTGTGATTTCACACTGCTCTATTACTTGAGATGACAGCTCTTTATTGCCTTTCTCTAGCTTATCAAGTACAGTGTAATTTACCTCTGTTCTTTTCAAAAATTCATATAGTGGCATAGTTCTGCTAAGTGGAGAGGCTCCCATTTCCTCAAGCAGAGGATTTGCTTCATCAGGCTTAACTTTTTCTGTTTTTAGTCTTTTTAGCTCAGCTTCTATTTGAGTTTTCTTAGTAATGAACTTTTCATAGCGTTCATCTGTAACAAGCCCAACTTCTCTTCCTTTTTCTGTAAGTCTAAGGTCTGCATTGTCCTGTCTTAATAATAGCCTGTACTCAGCTCTTGAAGTCATTATTCTATATGGCTCATTAGTTCCTTTAGTAACTAAATCATCAATCAAAACACCTATATAGCTCTCTGATCTATCTAAAATAAAAGGCTCTTCATCTTTAATATGTCTTACTGCATTTATCCCAGCTATAAGTCCCTGAGAAGCTGCTTCCTCATAGCCTGAGGTTCCATTAAACTGGCCTGCACTAAATAAACCTGAAACATCTTTAATTTCTAGGCTAGGCTTTAGATGAAGAGGATCTATGCAGTCGTATTCTATAGCATAGGCTGGTCGCATTAGTTTTGCATTTTCAAGACCTTTAACTGTGTGGTACATCTCAAGCTGAACCTCATATGCAAGAGAAGAGGAAAAGCCCTGAATATAGTATTCCTTGGTATTAAGCCCCTCTGGCTCTACAAAGAACTGATGAGTTTCCTTATCCTTAAATCTAACCACCTTATCCTCTATAGATGGGCAGTAACGTGGTCCCTTGCTGTCCATATCTCCTCTATAAAGAGCTGAACGGCCAAGGTTGTTTAATATGATTTCATGAGTCTTTGGAGTGGTTCTAGTAAGATAACATACTACTTGGTTTTCTCCTATATAGTCATTCATAAATGAAAATGGAACTATTTTTTCATCTCCATGCTGAACCTCCATTTTAGAAAAATCAATAGAATCAGCATGAACTCTGGCAGGAGTTCCAGTTTTAAAGCGTCTAAGTGGAAGACCTAACTTTTCAAGAGACTCGGTTAATCCATCTGCTGAGTTAAGTCCAATAGGACCAGAAGAATAATTTACCTCTCCTATGTAAACTTTAGATTTTAAATATACCCCTGTAGCTAGTATCACTGCTTTAGCTTCATACATAGCTCTTAGCTTAGTAAGCACTCCTGTGACCTTTTTATCTTCATCGTGAAGTATTTCAATTACTTCATCCATCACTATATCTAAATTAGGTGTGTTCTCAAGAGTTTTTTTCATCTCCATGTGATACATATTTTTGTCATTTTGAGCTCTAAGCGAATGAACAGCTGGTCCTTTTGCTGTATTTAGCATTCTGCTTTGAATAAAGGTTTTATCCGTATTTAATCCCATTTCTCCGCCTAGGGCATCTATTTCTCTAACTAAATGACCTTTACCTGTGCCTCCTATAGATGGATTGCATGGTAAAAAAGCTATAGCATCTAAAGATAAGGTCACTACAAGCGTCTTCATTCCTAATCTTGCACTAGCTAGTGCAGCCTCACAGCCTGCATGTCCGGCTCCTACAACTACTACATCATATGTTCCTGCTTTAAAATTCATACCTTAATGTTTCCTCCTAAATATCTAACTCTATAAGTAAACTATATATCATCTATTAAGCTAGTTAATTTCTATTCTTTTCAGCAATTTATTATAACATATTTTAGAAAAATATAATTTAACACTTGCTTTTTTTTTAAAACGTTGTATACTTGTATTAAGTAAGTAATACAGTAATACACAAGGAGGTCTATGCCGTGCCATGGGAATTTGATAATAGTAAGCCCATTTACACTCAAATAGAAGAGGAAATAAAGAAAAAAATAATATCAGGTGCATTAAAAGGGGGAGACAAAATGCAATCTGTAAGAGATTTGGCTCAAGAAGCTGGAGTAAATCCAAATACTATGCAAAAAGCCTTGATGGAAATAGAAAAACAAGGTCTAATTATCACAGAAAGAACAAGTGGACGATTCGTAACGTCTGACAGCGAAAAAATTCAAAGACTAAAAGACTCATTTTTCGAGTTAAAAATAAAAAGTCTAATCAGTGAATTTGTAGAGCTAGGATGTTCAAAACAGGATTTGTATACACTTATAGAAAAACATTTTGATGGGGTGAAAAACTATGACAAATAATTATTTGCTTGAGTTTAGCAATATAACAAAAAAATACGGCTCAAAGGTCGCACTGGATAATGTAAGCTTCAATCTCGAGCCTGGAAAAATAATTGGACTTCTAGGTCCAAATGGAAGTGGAAAATCTACTATATTAAAGCTAGTAAACGGACTTCTTCAGCCTACAGATGGTGAAATAAAAATAATGGGAAATCCTCCAGGGATAATGTCAAAATCCATTATTTCATATCTTCCAGAGAGAACTTATCTAAATGAATGGATGAAAATATCTGACTTGATAAACTTTTTTGCAGATTTCTATATAGATTTTGATATAAACAAAGCAAACGAGATGGTTATAGCTCTAAAGCTAGACCCAAATCACAAACTAAAAACCCTTTCTAAAGGCAACAAGGAGAAAGTTCAGCTTATTCTGGTAATGTCTAGAAAGGCTAAGTTATATCTTCTAGATGAACCAATAGGAGGAGTAGACCCAGCAACTAGAGATTTTATATTAGACACTATAATTTCTAACTATCTGTCAGATGCTACACTTATGATATCTACTCATTTGATAAGCGATATAGAGAGGATATTTGACGAAGTAATCCTTATAAATCAAGGAACTATCTACAAGCATGACAGCGTAGATAATATACGTCAGCAGACAGGAAAGTCTGTAGATCAGTTATTTAGGGAGGTATTTAAATGTTAAGCAAGCTTCTAAAATATGAATTTAAATCAACATCTAGAATATTTCTGCCTATATATGCAGCTATATTGATATTATCAATTCTTACTTCATTAAAAACTACAAATCCAGGCTCAGAAGATTTGCTTAGTGTACTGTTCCCAACTATACTAGGGCTTACTTTTACAGGTCTTTTGATAATGACCCTTATAATGGTAGTAAAGCGCTTTGATACTAATCTGCTTTCTGATGAAGGTTACCTTATGTTTACCTTGCCTGTAAAAATAACTGACTTAATCAATTCTAAGCTTGCTTTGTCAGTTTTCTGGGCCGTTACAAGCACAATTTTATTTGGCCTATCTATGACTATAATATTTTTTAGAGATATAGAATTTGCAAGGATGTTTGATGAGATTAGCAAAGTGTATTCCCAAATTCCAAATGCAGGAATTTTAACTATTTTATTTATCGCTATCATGCTGCTTGCCTATATCAATTTACTTCTTAAAATATATACTTCACTTAGCATAGCTCAAGCATTTTCAATAACAGGAAATAGAATATTTGGCGGAGTACTTGTTTTTATTGGAATAGAAATAGGACTAAATGTAATTCAAACTATGATTATGTTCATTGCCTCTAAAAGCCAGTGGTTAGAAAATTATTTTGAAAAGCTTTCTATTATGATGTCTAGTCCAAACTGGGAATATCTTTATCCTCACTACCCAGTAATCTTTTTAAGCATAATCACAGTGATACTTTTATTAGCAAATACTGCATTTTACTACGCTACACATTATTTCCTAAAAAATAAATTAAATCTTGAATAAAAACATACTTTCTTAAATCTGATAATCTAACCTAAAAAGCTTGTTAGATTTAAAATAAGAAAAATGAGACCAAAATTATTAAAACTCTCCTTATAAACTCAGTCATTAGCTGAAATTTATAAGGAGAGTTTTATATTATCACTACTTACCTATACAAAATTCTCTAAATATCGTATCTAATAAATCCTCTGATACTGTGTCCCCTGTGATGTGTCCTAGCTCATTCCAAGCATTTTTAAAATCTGTCTCTGCTATATCAAGAGGTATGTTATCAGCAAGTGCTGTAAGTGCATCTCTGCAAGCTTCAAATGCACGCTCTAATGCCATTTTATGCCTAGCATTCGTGACCATAATGTCATTTTGAGTCTTTAGACTGCCCTCTAGCACCATGTTTTCAATTTCCTTTTCAAGCAAATCTATGCCCTTTTTTTCTAGAGCAGATATTCTTATGATTGGCTTGCCTTTAGCATAATTGTGAATCTCATCATCTGTAACCATGCTAGGAAGGTCTGTTTTATTTAATAAGATAATAGCTTTTTTATCCCCTAGCAAGGATAGTATATCTTGATCCTGATTACTTAAATGTCTTGAAGAATCTAGCATCATTATAACTAAATCAGCAGATTCAAAGGATTCCTTAGATTTTTGAACCCCAATTTTTTCAACTAGGTCATCAGTTTCTCTTATCCCTGCCGTGTCTACTATTTTTAGAGGAATTCCTCCTATATTTACATACTCTTCTATTATATCCCTTGTAGTTCCCTCTATTTCCGTTACTATCGCTCTAGATTCCTTTAATATAGCGTTTAGAAGTGAAGATTTTCCTACATTCGGCTTGCCTACTATTACAGTTTTTAAGCCATCTCTTAATATTTTTCCTGTCTCAAAGGACGCTATTAAGCCCTTTATAGAAGTCATAACCTCTCTTAAATCCACTGATAGCTCTTCGTAGGTCACCTCTGGCTCATCTTCTTCTGGAAAATCAATAGCAACTGTAATCTTGGCCAAATCCATAGTCAGTTTATCTCTTATTTGCTTGATTGAAGCTGATAGATTACCTTCTAGATGCTTTTGTGCTATGTCAAAGCTAGCATTGGTCTTAGCATTTATGATATCGATTATAGCCTCAGCCTGAGATAAATCTATTCTTCCATTTAAAAATGCTCTTTTCGTAAACTCTCCTCTATCTGCTAGCCTTGCTCCATTTCGAATAACTGCTTCAAGTATTTTTCTTACAGATATATATCCTCCATGGCAGTTTATCTCAACTACGTCTTCTCTTGTGAAAGTATGAGGTTTTTTCATATATGAAACGAGTACCTCATCTATTACTTTATCTTGGTCGTATACATGACCATAAACAAGCTTTCTAACTTGCATAGATAAATCTGTGTTTCCTTTTATAGGTTTAAATATTTTATTTGCAATATCTAAAGCCTTAGGTCCACTAAGCCTTACTATACCTATTCCGGCTTCTCCTGCAGCTGTAGCTACAGCTGCAATAGTATCATCTATAAACATAAATTCTCCCTCTTTTTCTCAAACAAGAACTCTGTATATCAAATCAACTGGGCAGAAATCTTGTTGTATTCACAATAATATAAAGCCCCTGGTATTAGACAGGGGCATGAGTACTAGCGTTTTACTGCTATAACTACTTTTCTGTAAGGCTCTTCGCCTTCGCTATAAGTAGTTACATAAGTATCAGATTGTAAAGCTGAGTGAACTATTCTTCTCTCGTATGGATTCATAGGCTCAAGCTTAATATTTTTTCTTTGCTTTGCAGCAGTTCTAGCCATTTTATTAGCATATCTAACAAGAGATTCTTCTCTTTTAGAGCGATAATCCTCAATATCGAGCATTATTTTTACATACTCGCCAGGAGTTTTGTTAACTGCTAAGCTAAGAATCATCTGAAGAGCATCTAGTGACTCCCCTCTTCTACCTATAAGCTGTCCTGCACTATCACCTATAACGCTTACTTTAGCTGAATCAGAGTTCATATCGATTTTTATATCAGCTTCGATATTCATAACTTCAAACAATCCATTTAAAAAGCTTAGAATTCTAGTTTCTATAGTATCCTTTACTATAACAGTCGCTTTAATTTTAAAATCCTTTGATCCTAAAAATCCAAATAAACCCTTACTGCCTTCTTCTAAAACTTCAATTTCTAAATCTTCTACAGGCGTTCCTAGTTGGTCTACAGCTTTTTGAATTGCTTCTTCTTTAGTTTTTCCAATTATTTCTACGAATTTCATCTTACGATGCCTCCTTAGCCTTTGAAGGTTTTGATATAATATACTGCTGTACTATTTGGAATATATTACCCACTACCCAGTAAAGAAGTAATCCTGCTGGAAAACTAATTCCCCAAAATAACATCATTATTGGGAACATGTAAAGCATCATAGTCTGAGTAGGGTCTTTTTTGCCTCCCTTTGGAGACATCATTGCTGATTGAATGTAAGTAGTTATTGCCGCTAAAATAGGTAAGATAAACGGTATTGATATACCACCAACTAAAATTACATCTGGGCTCGCAAGGTTACTAGCCCATAAAAATCCAGTATCAGCTATCTTATAAGCCGCTTCTGTTTCAAAAACATACTTAACTGGCTCTCTAAGAGCGTTAAAAAGTCCTATGATTATTGGAAATTGAATTAAAAGAGGTAAACATCCTGCAAGAGGATTAACTTTATGTTCCTTATATAGCTCCATTATTTTTTGGTTTTGCTTATCTGGGTCATTTTGATACTTCTTTTTAATCTCATCCATTTTAGGCTGAATGAGTTGCATAGATTTCATTGATTTAGTTTGTGTAAGTGTAAGAGGAAGTAGCAGTAGCTTCACCACTACAGTGAAAACAATAATAGAAATAGCATAATCACCTATTACATTGTAAATAAGCTCTAGCAAAGATCCAAACAAATACGATAGTTGAGACAAAATTTTTACCTCCCGAGATTTATAAAATATATTACTTCAAAGGGTCATATCCACCTTCATGGAAAGGATGACACTTTAATATTCTTCTTAATGATAAATAGCTACCTTTTATAGGTCCATATTTTTTAATTGCTTCTATAGAATACGCTGAACATGTCGGATAAAATCTACAGGTGGGTCCCTTTAGTGGAGAAATAAACTTTTGATAAAATCTTATAATGAGAATTAATATTCTAGATATAAAATCTTTCATTTTATAATACACCTGATTTTCTAAATAAATACCGAATAGATTTACCTATTTCTTTATAATCCGATTCTGAGCTTGGAATTCTTCCAATAAATATTATATCATATCCATCCTTTAAGTCAGGGATATCTTTTAGATTTTCTTTTATTAATCTTCTAATTCTATTTCTAGTTACAGCCTTGCCTACTTTTTTAGATATAGAATAGCCTACCCTAGTGTAACCCAAATCATTTTTTATAAAGTAAAAAACTAAGGTTTTAGTAGCAAGGGACTTACCTTTTCTATATATGTTTTTAAAATCGGAATCTTTTCTAAGTCTAAGATGATTCATAATGCCCCCACTAACCTAGATATATTCATAATAAACAAAAAGGCCACCTTATAAAGCGGCCTAAGTCTCTTATGCAGTCAATCTTTTTCTACCTTTTGCTCTTCTTCTTCTAAGTACGTTTCTTCCTGTAGAAGTTTTCATTCTTTTTCTGAAGCCGTGCTCTTTACTTCTTTGTCTCTTCTTTGGTTGGTAAGTTCTTTTACTCATAATTACACCCCTTTCTACATTTTATAAAACCGCTATCTATGTAGAGGTTTCCCTAAAATACGCACATCATAACAAATATTATAATTCTCTCTAATGTACTTGTCAATGAAATTTTGTAAGTATCTAAGACTATTCAATGTGTATAAGTCAAAACTGTCAAAAAAACCTGTGGATAAATTTAGGTATTTCTATTGAAGTTTTTAGCTGCTTTTGTTATATTAGTTTTACTTGTTGATAACTTTTTGAAGAATTATAAACTTATACACAGGTTGTGGATTAAATTGTGAATAAGTTTTAAAATTATTTTATAAAATATTCATCAAAGCATAGAAATTATTATTATTTTACCATGTATATTATTTTATCCACAAGATGTTTATTATTTGTGTATTTAATAATTATTTTTTTTTATCCACTGAGATTTTTTGTTATACAATTATTAATAAGATTTTTTTCCACAGCAGATTTTATATTATAATTAAATTGCTAACTGTGGATTAATTTGTTGATTACTTTGGAGGAACTTTTTTATGGATGCTGCTTCTTTATGGGAAAAGATTTTAAATGTATACAAGACTCATATAACAAAACAATTTTATGAGTCATTTTTTTCAAGTATTGAGCCTGTAACTGTCAGAAAAAACAAGCTTATTCTTTTAGCACCTAATTACTTTATTAAAGAAGTAATTGAAAACAATCATCTCAACAACCTACATAATATAGCGAAAGATGTAAGCTCTACTTCATATGAAATCCAAATCATATTGGATTTAGAAGAAATTACAGATATGTATTCAGATTCTGACTCTGATAATGGAAAAGATATTCGCTCTTACAGTCTTAATCCAAAATATACATTTGATACCTTTGTTATAGGAAACAGCAATAGATTCGCTCATGCTGCCTGCGTTGCAGTAGCTGAATCTCCCGCTAAAGCCTACAATCCTCTCTTTATATATGGAGGAGTGGGACTAGGTAAAACTCACCTTATGCATGCTATAGGGCATTATATAGTGAGTAATAATAAGAATTCAAAAATTCTTTATTTATCATCTGAGACCTTTACTAATGAGCTAATAAACTCTATTAAGGACGATAAAAATGAAGCCTTTAGAAATAAATATAGAAATGTGGATGTTATTTTAGTAGATGATATCCAGTTCATAGCTGGTAAGGAGCGTACTCAGGAGGAGTTTTTCCATACCTTTAATGCTCTTCATGATGCAAATAAGCAAATTATTATTTCAAGTGATAGAACTCCGAAAGAGATTCCTACTCTTGAAGATAGACTTAGATCTAGATTTGAGATGGGTCTTATCGCTGATATTCAGCCACCTGATTTTGAAACTAGAATAGCTATACTTAGAAAAAAAGCCCAGGTTGAAAATAGAGATATTCCTAATGAGGTAATGGTTCATATAGCTAAAAATATAAAATCAAACATAAGAGAATTAGAAGGAGCACTTGTTAGAGTAATAGCATATTCTGATCTTACTAAGGAAGAAATAACCTATGAGCTTGCTTGTGAAGCACTTAAGGATATTTTTCAATCCTCTGCAAATAATGAGCTTAATTCCTCAGTTATTAAAGAAAAGGTAGCTCAAATATTTTCTGTTAAGATGGAAGACTTCCAGTCTAAGAAAAGAACTAGAGCCATTGCATATCCTAGACAGATAGCTATGTACCTGTGTAGAGAGCTCACAGACATGTCACTTCCTAAAATAGGAGAAGAATTTGGTGGAAGAGATCACACAACCGTAATTCACGCATGTGACAAGGTAGCTTCAGATATAGAAAAAGATGAAGATATAAAAAATAAAATTAGTAGAATAATAACTGACCTGAAAAATTAGTTCCAAAAAGCTGATAAAGGAGTAATTTGTTTATTCAAGTTATTCCTTTCTTTATTGAAACTTATCCACAGGGTTATACATTTTTGTAGCTGCTTTTAATATTAAAGTGTATGCACTTATCCACAAATTAACACTCCCTATTACTATTACTACTATATTTTTTGTAATTAATTATATATATTTATAGGAGGCATATCGTGAAAATAACAGTGAATCAAAACGAATTGCAAAGTGCAATAAACATGACCTTAAAAGGCGTATCTAATAAAAATACCATAGAGATATTAAAGGGTATTTTGTTTGAAACATATGAAGGAAAGCTTATGCTTACTTCTAACAATCTTGAAATAGGAGTTCAGACAGTTATAGATGCTGATATTCAAAGAGAAGGAAAGGTAGTAATCGATGCAAAGATTATTTCTGATATAGTAAGAAAGCTTCCTTCATCAGATGTTTGCTTAGATGTAGACGAGACTCACATAGTAAAAATAAGCTCAACTTCTTTAGAATTTAATATCAAAGGCTTTAGTGGAGAGGATTTCCCTATTCCTGTTTCTATAGAAGAAAACTATTATAAAGAGATTTCAAGTGATATTTTTAAAGAAATGGTTAGAAAAACTTCATTTGCTGTATCTCTAGACGAAACAAAGCCTCTTCTTATGGGAGAGCTGATTGAGTTTAAAAATAACAGTATTAATATGGTTGCTATAGATGGATTTAGACTTGCTATAAAATATATAAAAGACGATAATTTTGTAACTGATTCAAAAATCATAGTACCAGGCAAAACTCTTGTGGATATAAGTCGTATGATTCCACCTAGTGTGGATAAAATAAAGCTGGGCTTTGATGAAAAGCATGCATCCTTTATAATAGGCGAAACAATTTTAACTACTAGATTGCTTGAAGGCGAATTTATAAATTATTCCCAAATAATTCCAAAGGAATTCAGCACTAAGCTTAAAATTCATACTAAAGATTTTCTTTACGCTCTAGATAGAGCTTGCCTAGTTGCTAAGAACAATCTTATAAAGATAGACATATCTGATGATAATTTAAAGATTTCTTCAAAAAACGATGAAATTGGAAATTTGGAAGAAAATATATTTATTGAGCTTGAAGGTAGTAATCTAGAGATAGCTTTTAATGCTAAATATTTTATGGATGCTTTAAAAACTATAGATGAAGAATATATAAGCTTGGAGTTAAATACTAATGTAAGTCCGTGTATATTAAAGCCTTATGATGATGACAGCTATACCTATCTTCTTCTTCCTGTGAGAATCTAGTCCTAAAATTAGGCTAAAGCATATGAAAAATCCAGATTAATACCTGGATTTTTTTTATTGTTAATATACTTATAAGATTACTATAGTTGTGTTATAATATTAAGATGGCTTTAAAAGGAGGAATTGTAATGAAAGAGATTAAATTATACACTGAATATATAAAGCTAGATCAATTTTTAAAGCTAGTTAATGAAGCTGCAAGTGGTGGAGAAGCTAAAGTAATGATACTTGCCTCAGAAGTGAAATTAAACGGGGTAGTAGAAATTCAGCGTGGAAAAAAAATTAGGCCTGGAGATATAGTTAGTGTAGAAAATAGAAGCTATAAAGTTATATAAAAGAGGTCAATTATGCTTATTAACAACATCACTTTATCTAATTTTAGAAATTATTCCAAAGCGGAAGCAAATTTTTCCGAAAATCTCAATCTTATTATAGGTAAAAACGGACAAGGAAAAACTAATTTGATAGAAGCCATATATATGCTTTCTCTAGGAAGATCATTTAGAACTAACAAAGATAAAGAAATGATGATGTTCGATGCCCTAAATACCTACATAAGCTCTGAAGTTACAGCTATGGGCAGAAATTATAAAATAGAGATTAAGCTAGGTAAGGATATAAAAAAAGCAGTTAAGATTAATTCTATTCCTATAGAAAAATTAACTGACCTGCTTGGAATAATTAATATAGTAATTTTTTCTCCTGAGGATTTAAAGCTTGTAAGAGAAGGACCAAAAGAAAGAAGAGGCTTTATGGATAGAGAAATATCCCAGCTTCGTCCAAATTACTATTCACTTATTCATAAGTATCAAAAGATTTTGGTTCAAAAAAACAATCTTCTCAAAAATATTAAGATAGATGAAAATTTGCTGGATGTATATGATGAACAGCTAGCTATAGTATCTCAAAAGATAATGGCTTATAGGAAAGAATTTATAGATAATATCACGCCTATAGCAAGTGCTAATCACTATAGAATTTCTTCAGGTAAAGAAAAATTAAATATAAAGTATTTACCTAATATAACTGCAAGTAGTGAAATAGATTTTGACAGCTCATATATTTTCAATAAATTTAAAACAAGCAGAGCTGAAGATATGAGAAGAAGAACTACTACGTCAGGACCCCATAAGGATGATATAGGGATATATTTAGGAGATATGGACCTTAGAAGCTTTGGCTCTCAAGGTCAAAAAAGAAGCGCTGCAATATCTTTAAAGCTTTCTGAGATTCAGCTGATTTTCGAAGAAAAAAATGAATATCCTGTGGTACTTCTCGATGATATATTTAGTGAGCTTGATATATCACGTCAAAAAATGCTTATAGATAGCTTAAGTGAGATTCAAACTTTTGTAACGACAACTGAAGCTATTGATTTTAATAAAGAAGTAAAAACCTATCTCATTGAAAATGCGAAGGTAAGTTTGCTTTAGGAGGTTAGTATGGAAACAAATGAAAACAAAGTAAATCACGCCTATGGTGCCGAGCAGATACAGGTGCTTGAAGGTCTGGATCCTGTAAGAAAGAGACCTGGTATGTACATAGGCTCCACTGGTTCAAGAGGGCTACATCACTTGGTTTATGAAGTAGTAGACAATGCTATAGATGAGGCTCTTGCAGGTCACTGCGACAAGATATACGTATCTATTGACCCTGATAATGGTATTACAGTTAAGGATAACGGAAGAGGTATACCAGTAGAAATTCATCCTAAGACTGGAAAAAGTACAGTAGAAACTGTACTTACAGTACTTCATGCAGGAGGAAAATTCGGTGCTGGAGGCTATAAGGTATCAGGAGGACTTCACGGAGTTGGGGTATCTGTTGTAAACGCTCTATCTAAAGAGCTTATTGTAGAAGTAAAAATGAATGGAAAAATATACAGGCAAGAATTTGCTTATGGAGTTCCTCAGACAGAGCTTGAGATAGTAGGAGAGACTACTGAAAGAGGTACCTGTGTTAGATTTATGCCTGATGATGCAGTATTTGAAGAGACTCAATATAAATACGACACCTTAGAGCATAGACTTCGTGAGCTTGCGTTTTTAAATAAAGGCATCCATATAACACTGGAAGATAAAAGAGAAGACCTTCAAAAAGTGAAGGAGTTTCATTATACAGGTGGATTAGTTGAGTTTGTAAGATATATAAATAAAAATAAGTCACCTATTCACGATGATGTAATTTATTTTGAAAAAAAGCAAGGCGACTATACTGTTGAAATTGCAATGCAGTACACTGATGCATATGTAGAGAATGTATATTCTTTTGCTAATAATATAAATACTCATGAAGGTGGTATGCACCTTACAGGTTTTAAAACAGCTCTTACTCGTGTAATTAATGACTATGCAAAAAAGAGCAATTTCTTAAAATCTAAAGAAGATAACCTTATGGGTGAGGATATAAGAGAAGGTCTTACTGCTGTAGTTTCAATAAAACTACCTGATCCTCAATATGAAGGACAGACTAAGACAAAGCTTGGTAATCCTCAAGCTAGATCTGCAGTAGAGACAATTTCAGGAGATAATATTACGGCGTTTTTGGATGAAAATCCAGCCAGTGCTCGTATCATTATAGATAAAGCTCTTCGTGCTCAAAGAGCAAGGGAAGCAGCTAAGAAAGCTAGAGAGCTTACTAGAAGAAAAAGTGTGCTAGAAAGTACCTCTCTTCCTGGAAAGCTAGCTGACTGTGCAGAAAAAGACCCTGTAAAGTCTGAAATATATCTAGTAGAGGGAGACTCTGCGGGAGGCTCTGCAAAGCAGGGAAGAGACAGAAAAACTCAAGCCATACTTCCTCTTAGAGGTAAGATATTAAATGTTGAGAAATCAAGATTAGATAGAATACTTGGCTCAGATGAAATACGTAATATGATTACAGCTTTTGGCTGTGGTATAAGCAATGAGTTTGATGAAGAGAAGCTTAGATATCACAAAATAGTTATAATGACGGATGCCGACGTAGACGGTGCTCACATTAGAACTCTTATTCTTACTTTCTTCTTCAGATATATGAGACCTCTTATTGAAAAAGGCTATGTATATATAGCTCAGCCACCTTTATTTAGAATAAAAAAAGGCAGAAGAGAAGAATATGTATATAGTGACAAGGAATTAAATGAAAGGCTTGAGGAAATTGGAAGAAGTAATCAAGTCGAGCTTCAAAGATACAAAGGTCTTGGAGAGATGAACGCTGAGCAGCTTTGGGATACAACTATGAATCCTGCTACACGAACTCTTCTTAAAGTTACTATAGAGGATGCATCTATGGCTGATGATATATTTAGCATGCTTATGGGAGATAAAGTTGAGCCTAGAAGAAACTTTATCCAAGAAAATGCTAAATATGTTAAGAATCTAGACGTATAGGAGGATAGACGATGAGTGAAGAAAAAAATGAAATGATAGATAAAATTGTAGATATTGAAATAGAAGACGAAATGCGAAAATCCTACATAGATTATGCTATGAGTGTAATTGTAGGAAGAGCTCTTCCAGATGTTAGAGATGGTCTAAAGCCAGTTCATAGAAGAATACTTTTTGCTATGAACGATTTAGGACTTGTTCCTGAAAAAGCTTATAGAAAGTCCGCTACTGTTGTCGGAGACGTACTAGGTAAGTACCACCCTCACGGTGATACTGCTGTTTATGATGCAATGGTAAAACTAGCTCAGGATTTTTCAACTAGATATCCTCTTGTAAATGGACATGGTAACTTTGGTTCTATAGATGGAGACTCAGCAGCTGCAATGCGTTATACTGAGGCAAAAATGCAAAAGCTTACTTTAGAGCTATTAAGAGACATAGATAAGGAAACAGTGGATTTTGTTCCTAACTACGATGAGAGATTGAAAGAGCCATCAGTGCTTCCTGCTAGATACCCAAATTTACTTGTAAATGGTTCAAATGGTATAGCAGTTGGTATGGCTACATCTATTCCTCCTCACAATCTTAGAGAGGTAATAGATGCAGTAGTAGAGCTGATTGACAATGATGAAGCAACTGTAGAAGACATAATGAAGCATATTAAAGGACCAGACTTCCCAACAGGAGCAACTATTATGGGCAAAGGCTCAATAAGAGATGCTTATATGACTGGAAGAGGTAAGGTAACAGTTAGATCAAAAGCCGATATAGAAGAACTTCCTAACGGCAAAAGTCAAATAATAGTAACTGAAATTCCTTACCAAGTAAATAAAGCTAGAATGATTGAAAAAATAGCTGATTTAGTTAAAGATAAGCGTATAGAAGGCATAACTGACTTAAGAGACGAAAGTAATAGAGATGGTATAAGAATAGTAATAGAGGTAAGACGTGATGTAAACCCTAATATTGTTTTAAACAACCTATACAAACATTCTCAGCTTCAAGATGTGTTTTCTATTATCATGCTATCACTTGTAAATGGCGAGCCTAAGGTACTAAATATAAGAGATATGCTAGTTCATTACTTAAATCATCAAAAGAATGTAGTTAGAAGAAGAACTGAGTATGACCTTAGAAAAGCTAAAGAAAGAGCCCATGTACTAGAAGGACTTATTATTGCTCTTGACAATATAGATAGAGTAATCAAAATAATAAGAGGTTCTGACAATGGAAGTATAGCTAAAGAAAAGCTGACAGAAGAATTTGGTCTAACAGACATCCAATCTCAAGCGATACTTGATATGAGACTTCAAAGACTTACAGGTCTAGAGCGTGGTAAAATTGAAGAAGAATTTGCTGAGCTTATGAAAAATATAGCTTATTATGAATCTATCCTTCAAGATCAAAGCATACTGCTTGGAATTATCAAAGATGAGATGCTTAAAATCAGAGAAAAGCACGGTGATAAAAGAAGAACTGAAATCACTGAGGCAGAAGATGAAATTAATATACTAGATACTATACCAGATGAAGAGGTAACAGTTACCTTTACTCATTATGGTTATATCAAGCGTATACCTATGGATACTTATAAAGCTCAAAGAAGAGGTGGAAAAGGTATCACATCTATGACTACAAGAGATGATGACTTTGTAGAAAAATTACTTTTGACTACAAATCACTCTTTAATACTATTTTTAACTAATAGAGGAAGAATATACAGACTAAACGCTTATGAAATTCCTCAGTCAGGAAGAATAGCAAAAGGTACAAATATAGTGAATCTGATACCTCTTGAGAAAAATGAAAAAGTAACATCATTTATTTCTGTAAGAGATGTTCCAGCCGAAAACTATTTAGTTATGTGCACTAAAAAAGGTGTAATAAAGAAAACTCAGATATCTGAATTTAGAAAAAGCACCAGAAATGGTCTTATTGCTATATCTCTTAGAGAAGATGACGAGCTTATCAATGTTAAAATAACAGATGGTGAGCAAGACTTCATTATCGTTACAAAAAAAGGTATGGCTATATCCTTTGATGAAAAGCAAGTAAGAGATATGGGAAGAGCAGCTATGGGAGTTCGCGCTATGAAATTAGCTGCTGATGATGAAGTAGTAGCTATGGAATTAGTAGATCCAAACAAACAATTACTTGTAATATCTGAAAAAGGCTATGGAAAAAGAACTAATACAAAAGACTATAGACTTCAAACTAGAGGTGGAAAAGGTGTTAAGACTTATAAAATTTCTGAAAAAACAGGAATTCTAGTTGGAGCAAAAGCCGTGTATGACGATGAAGAAATCATGATAATAAATTCAGATGGCTCATTGATTCGTATGTCAGTAAGCCAAATAAGCGTACTATCTAGAGTAACTAGTGGTGTTAAGGTTATGAGAACTGACGAAAATTCTCTAGTAGTAGCCTTAGCTAGAATAGTAGTACCAAAAGAAGATGAAAATATTTAAATAAAAAACTATGCCAATTATAGCAATAAAAATTGCTAATTAGTCCTAGAATGTTGGTGTATAAAAATAAAAAAAGCTAGAGCATTATCGATTGCTCTAGCTTTTTTTTGTCAATATACGGAAATTTTCCTTAAATGCATTAATTTTAGAGTTTTTATTGTTATATAAAAAATATGATTTTAAATTTGAACCTGTTTTAAAAAACTTTATTTACTGTTAATATAAAGTTAAAATAAGGGTAAATATTACTAGTATATAGTTTTATAATAATAACATTACCGGAGGGGACCCATGGATGTATTTGTTGCTAGGCAGCCTATTTTTGATAGAAACAAGGCAGTAGTAGCCTATGAGCTTTTGTATAGAGATAGTGCAGCAAATTTTTTTAATTCGGAGATAGGTGCTACAAAAGCAACTTCAATACTCCTGTCAAATAGCTATTTTAATTTTGGAATAGAGATGCTATTGGAAGACAAAAGAGCTTTTATAAATTTTGATAAGGTTCTTATAAAAAATGAAGTTCCCTTGCTCTTAGATAAAAGTAAGATAGTAGTTGAGATATTAGAGGATGTTATTCCTGATAAAAATTTTATGACTAAACTAAAGGAATTAAAAAACAGTGGTTATACCCTTGCCTTAGACGATTTTACTATAGATTATCCATATAAAGAAATTATTGAAATAGTAGATATCATAAAAGTTGATTTCATGTTATCTTCAAAAGAAGATATAAAAAAAATTATCAAAAAATATTCTAATGGGAATAAAAAATTTTTAGCAGAAAAAATTGAGAATGTAGATGAGTTTAACAATGCTGTAAGTTTAGGCTATGATTATTTTCAAGGATATTTTTTCAGTAAACCAATTATGGTTCAGGGTAAAAAAATTGAAAGTCTTGAAATTAGCTATATTAAGCTTACAAATGAAATAAATAAAGAAGAGCCAAATTACAAAATCATTGCATCTATTATTGAAAGTGATTTGGATATGAGCTATAAGCTACTTAAAATAGTAAATTCCTATTCACTATCTTCAAAGGTGAATTCTATTCCTCATGCCGTAAGTCTAATGGGTATATCTGAGCTTAGAAAATGGGCTTCTCTTGTTTTAATAGGAGAACTTTCATTTGGAAAACCTACAGAGGTTCTTAGGCTTTCTATTTTGAGGTCTAAATTTGCGGAGCTTTTAGCAGAAAAATCTTCATACAAGTCAAAGAAACATGAGTTAGCCTTGGTAGGTTTGTTTTCTATGATTGATGTACTTCTTCAAAAACCTCTAGATACTATATTTTCTCAGCTTCGCATATCTGATGAAGTACAAATGGCTATAAAGCTAGATTCAAAAAGCGAGCTTTTTCCAATATATAAATTAGTAATAGATTACGAGATGGGTAACTGGGAGGAAATTGATAAGGATATAAAATACTTGAAAATTTTAAGAAATATACCAGATATTTATATTCAAGCTGTAAAAACTACTGATGATATAGTAAAATTTATTAAAGAGTAAAATTTAGAATAAAAATTTACAGTAAATAATAATAAAACATGTTTAGAACCTGGGCTATATGGGGTATAAATAAAAAAGTTTGCTCTAATCTGAGATATTTTGTATATTGATTAAATAATAGTTAAATAAAAGGAGGATAAGTATATGTCAAAACAAAGTAAAGCGGGAATATTTTTACTTGGAGGTATACTAGGAGCTGCAGCAGGTTTATTATTTGCCCCGAAAAAAGGTGTTGAGCTCAGAGAAAACTTATTTGAAAAAACTATGGATATATTAACAGATTCGCAAGGAGTAAAAGAAGATATATGCAGCTGGATTTCTAATTTTCGTCATGATGAGGATATAGAAAGACCAGAAGAAGAAATAATAATTTCTAAGGATTTCACTTATAAAGAAGAGCCTCCAGTTGATATAAATTTAGACATAAATAAAGAAACTAATTAAGAGGGAGGAACTAAAATGGAATTCAGGATTTGGGAATTAGGTATAGTTATGATAGGTCTTGGATTTTTAATAGTATGCATAAATCTTGCATTTACAATTAAAAATGTAGATAATACTGTTAAGAAGGTAGAACTTTTAGTTGATGATAATTTAAGCGAAATAGGACAGATTATAGGAAGCGTGGCTGGTATTACCACAAGCGTAGATACTATAGTAGGAAGTGCTACTAAGATAGTAGGCCTTGTTTCTAGTGCAAAAATTATTTCTAGTCTGGGAAAAAACAAAGATAGCAGGAGGGATTAAGCATGTCTGTAGTAATTAATAGCAGCTTTGACGCAGAAAAGAAAATATGGAATTTAAAGCTAGGTGGAGAAATAGATATCTATACCTCAAACAACTTTAAAGAAGAACTTCAAAAAATCTATCTTTCTGAAGAAACAGGCGATGTATATATAGATGCATCTGATTTAGAATACATAGATTCCACAGGGCTAGGAGTCTTGATAGGTGCACTTAAGAGATTAAAGCAAAAAGACAAGGATATATATATAAGAGAAACTAAGCCAAACGTTAAGAAAATTTTTAATATAACAGGACTAGATAAAATTTTTAAGTTGGAGGGATAGAATTGGTTGAAATTAACTCAAATGATTTCGGAGTGACAAATGGTGAGACATATGACTCTATAAGTATGGCGCTTCCTAGCAAGCCTGAATATGTAGGGGTTGTAAGACTTACAGTATCTGCTATAGCAAATCGCATGGGATTTAATATAGAAGAGATAGAAGATATTAAGGTTGCTGTTGCAGAAGCCTGTACAAATGCTATCAAGCATGGATTAAATCAAGATTTTAACGTATGTTTTGATATTTTTGAGGAAAAAATTACTGTATCAATTAAGGATAATGGTAAAGGTTATAATACAGACGCTTTAAACGAGCCAGATTTAGAAGATCCAAAGGAAGAAGGAGGCTTGGGAATATTCATCATTAAGAGCTTGATGGATGAGGTTACATTAAAATCAAGTGTAGGCCAAGGGACAGAAATTAAAATGATAAAATTCCTAGGAGATGGTAATTAATGGGAGATATTGCTCAAAAAAAGGCAAAGTCATCTAAGTCTTCCCAAAAGCCATATGCAGGCTCAGCAAAATATAAGGATATTACAGATAAAGAATTATTTCTCATATATAGCGAGAACAAGGATATAGAATTGAGAAATGAGCTAGTAAAAAGACATTTATATATTGCGGAGATTCTGTCCAAAAAGTTTTTAAATAAGGGAATAGAATATGAAGATATCTATCAAGTTGCTTCACTTGGTTTGATATTTGCCATTGAACGTTTCGATGTAAGTAAAGGTTTTGAATTTTCAAGCTTTGCTACGCCTACAATTATCGGAGAAATAAAAAAGTATTTTAGAGATAAAGGTTGGTCTATTAGAGTTCCTAGAAGAATTCAAGAGCTTTCAAAAAAAGTAAATACAGCTAAATCCTATCTCCAACAAGAACTTCATAGAGTTCCCAAAATTGAAGATATTGCTAAATATTTAGATTGTACGGAAGAAGAAGTACTAGAGGCTATTGAAGCTTCTCATGTATACAAACCAAAATCACTTGACCTTTCTTATGATAATGAAGGTGATGACAAAGATATTTTACTATTAGATTTAGTTGGAGATGACGATAAAAGCTTTAATATGATAGAAAACAAGGATTTTATTGAAAATGCGTTATCTAAACTCAATGAAATTGAAACAAAAATAATTAAAGATAGATTTTTTAAGAATAAAACTCAAATGCATGTAGCTAATGATTTAGGTGTTTCTCAGATGACAGTTTCGAGAATGGAGAAAAAAATATTAGCTAAGCTTAAAAAGGATTATGAAAAATCTCTCTATTAAATCAAAATTTAATTATTTATTATAAATCATCTGTAGCCGATATTATTTATATTATTAGCTACAGATTTTTTGTTGTAAATTAAAGAAAGTATACTTATTTAAATATCAGTATAGTGTTGTATTAGAGTTTATTTTTGTGAAAATTTATATATAATTAAGTAAAATTATGGTAAAATTAATTTATGAAGACGTAGGAAAAAAGGATGAGTTTTATGAAAAAGGTATTAAAAAATATAGTAAATTTTACCATAATTTTAGTTGTTATATTACCTTTATTTACTACTAATATATTTGCTTATGAAGAACAAGAAGTAGATAAATTACTAGAGGAATATAAATTTGGTGAAGCCTATAAAATTTTAAAAGAAAACTTATATGATGAAGATAAGAATATTGACCCTATAAAAATTAGGAAAATACTGGAGCTAGAGTTCATAGTTACTGATACTAGCTCTATGATACTGCATGCATTAGAATTAGTAGAATATGGTCAAAACTCTAAGGATTATTATAATCAGATGATTGGCTACTATTATCTGGGAAGTGTTTACTATGAGCTATATGACGATACAAAAGCGATAGAGAATTTTGAAAAAATGCTTTCAATTGCCCAAAGTAAAAATTATCCTCTTGGAAAAGGTATGTATTATATGTTTACAGGTCTTATTTACAGTTCTTATGAGGATTATGATTTAGCTTTAGAAAATTTTACTAAAGCTCAGCCTTATTTTGAAGAAGCTCACCTAGATGAAAACTGGGTTTTCCCAAATTTCAAAGAAAATAATAAATTTATGATAGATTTAATAGAAATAATTCTAAGCAAGTCTCAAGATAAAGTAAGTAGATTTGTTGAATTAGGAGATGCATTTAAGGATAAAAATTGGAAGCTTAAATACTCTTCTATGAGCAGATGTGGCTATGAGCTTAATAAAATAGGAGCTTTTAAAGAAGCTGCATATATGTTAGAAGAATCTAAAAAAACTATAGCGCTAGCTGATTTTGGAGACATGTACAACAAATTTTCAGGATATATGGATTACGATTTAGCGTATTCATACTATAGTATGGGAGATTTCAAGCGTGCGTCTGAATTACTGCTAGATGAAGCTTACACAACTAATAATACTAAGCTAGAGGTTGAAAGAGGAGAGCTCATAAACCAAAAGCTAAGAGAAATAGAAAGTAAAGAAATAAAAAGACAATCAGAGACAAAAACCAAAATAATTTCTGCAATATCAGCTCTTTTAGTATTTTTACTCATCACAGTCATGATTATAGTAAGACAATATAAAGTTGCTGATAGATTGAGCCAAGAAGTATATGAAAGATCAATAAGAGATAATATGACTGGATTATTTAATAGAACTGAAATAATTAATCTCTATCAGAAGAATATAGATAAAGATATATCTCTTAGCGTAATTGATATAGATGATTTTAAAAATATTAATGACACTTATGGTCACTCAGTTGGAGATATAGTGATAAAAGATATTTCCTCTATAATTCAAGACATAGTTGGAGATAAAGGTTATGTTGGAAGATATGGGGGAGAAGAATTTTTAGTTATTTTGAAGAAATCAGATCAATATGATTCAAAAAAACTGTTAGAGGAAATAAGAATAACTATAGAAAACAAAAAATGGTTTTTTAAAGACTCTCCTGTTACTGTTAGCATAGGATTATTAAATGAAGCGAAGAATACTAGTTTTAACAACGGATTTAAAGCTGCTGATGAGCTATTGTATCTTGCAAAACGCAATGGAAAAAATATTATTTGTCATATTTAAAAATTTTTTTAGAAAAAGTGTTGACGAAAGAATGAGGGCATGATATATTAATACATGTCCTCAGCGAGAGGGCAAAACGAAAAGCCTCGAAAGAGGAAATACGAATTAATAGATGAACTTTGAAAACTGGATAGTAAACCATAAATAGTTTTTAATTTCGAT